>Ga0207695_10000149_pt1 | contig 207941 bp, 169 predicted proteins | sample KBSC54metaG_FD_184354 | JGI IMG/M metagenome (GOLD analysis project Ga0207695, IMG submission 184354) | Corn rhizosphere microbial communities from Kellogg Biological Station, Michigan, USA - KBS C5-4 metaG (SPAdes) (version 2) | ecosystem: Host-associated > Plants > Roots > Rhizosphere >...
CATATTAGCGGCAATCAGCCGCTTGCTCTCCCACTCCGCTGGGCTGCCTGGTTTTCTCATGCGCGCGGTATAGCAGACCGAAACCGGTCGCGCCAGGGGGCGCGCTATAAAAAGCTAGCGGTCAGTAGCCGCCCGGCTTGTCGGGCGCTGCTCCTATCGCAAATGCGGGAACGCGCGCGACAAGCCGGGCGGCTAAACTCAGGCGAACGTGCGCAGCGAGCAAATCTCTGATGTGCCGTTCAATTCCTCTCACCATTCGATAAAATCCGCCTCATGCCAATTACACTCCATCCCATTTCTCGTCGTCGCTTCCTGGCTGGGTCGGTCGTCGCGGGGATTTCGGTGGCGATCAGCCGATATGGGTTTGCCGACGGCGCGTCGGCCGACCCGCATCGTTTCGCATTGCTTTCCGACACGCACATCGCCGCCGACCGCAAGGCACACGACCGCGGCGTAACGATGTACGACCATCTCAAGCAAGCCATCGGCGAAGTCGCGGCGATGAGCCCCGCCCCTGCCGCCATGATCGTCAACGGCGACTGCGCTTACCACTTTGGCAAGAGCGAAGATTACCAGCAGTTTGTGGGATTAATTGAGCCGATTCGCAAGGCGGGGTGGCCGATCCACCTGGCGATGGGCAACCACGATGATCGGCCTAATTTCTGGAATGCTCTCCCGGGCGACAGTGATCGCGTGAAATCACTTGACGATCGGCAGGTCCTGGTGATCGAGACGCCGGCCGCGGATTGGATCATGCTCGATTCGCTGGACAAGACCAATTCAACACCGGGTATTCTGGGCAAGGCGCAGCTCGACTGGCTGGCGTCGGAATTGGACCATCGCAAGGAGCGGAAGATCATCGTGATGGTGCACCATCAGCCAGACACGCGGGACAAAATCGAAGGGCTGATCGATACGCCACAGTTGTTGGAGACGCTGCTGCCGCGCAAGCAGGTGAAAGCGCTGCTGTATGGCCACACGCACGAATGGCGCGTTGAGAAGCGCGAGGATTTGCATTGCATCAACCTCCCCGCTGTCGCCTACGTCTTCAAGGAAGGCGAGCCAAGTGGCTGGACGGATGCGCATGTCAGCGAGAATAGCCTGACGTTGGAACTCCACTGCCTCGACAAGGCTCATCCCAAGAACGGCGACACGCACAAACTGGCCTTCCGCACTTAAATGTCAGATTCGTCGCACAAGGCGTCGCTTCCGGTGCTATCGAATGGCCCCGTCACCGACTGTGGCGGGTGCGGGGCATGCTGCATGGAACTGAGCGTGCCGCCGTTTTTGGATGAGATTGATTTTCTGCCGCGCGAGTTGCAGCAGGAAGTCATCGCGGCGCGGGTCGAAGAAAGTGCGCGGGCTGCGCAAGGTCTCCCATGCATCTGGTTCGATGTGCAGACGCTCAAATGCAGACATTACGAGCATCGGCCGAATATCTGCCGGGAATTTGAAACGGGGGGAGATTGCTGTATGGAGACGAGAGCAAGACGAGAAACAGCAATGAGGATCGAATCTACGCGCAGTGAAGGAAGCCAAGTTTAGCCGCGACGCGATAGCGGAGCGCTTCGGCGCGGGTGCGGTTACGCGCACCGCAAGCGGTAGCGGCTAAACGGAGCAAACAAATCGCTATTGGTGCAAGGTGTTGTCAGGGGTTACTTGATTCCCGCTTGCGCTCGCGCGAGCTTCAGTCGCAGCTCCAGATCGGTGGGCCAGGTTTCACGGGGGAGCTTGGTGATCTGCTGGTAGTAATTCACCGCCGCCTTGAAATCGACGCGCTGCTCGGCGTCGATGCCTTTGTCGTACAGGTCCTTGGCCTTTTCAGCGGCTTCCACCAAATCGATTTCAGGAGCGGGCTGCGTTTCGACCGGAGGCGCGACGTTTTCCTTGGGACGGGTGTCTGATGTCTGCGGATGCGCATCGGCCACCGGAGGAGCCGGTTGCGTCGCCGGCGCTATTGTCAGTCCAGGCATCGTCGCCTCGATGACATGTTTGCTCGAGGTCTTTGGCGTCTCGACTTGTTTGGGATGCTCAAGAGCCACGTCGGCTGCCTTGGGCAACGAATGGGCATTGCGAAGCTGCGTGGACAACGGCGCATCGGTTAGCGGATCGTGCTGATTGGTTTTGCTTGGCGATGGCTTGGGAACCAGCACCGCCATCAGCTTCTTCCATTGCACCGCCCCCTGCTGCTGAAGCTGATTTCGCAGCGCCGGCTTGTACGCAAGCACCGCTACGCCGACGGCTATCGCAAGCAAAAAGAGCAGGAAAAGGATTCTGCCGGGATGTCGGCGCTTATGCTTTCGATGCGGCCTGCGCCGCTGCTGCTGTTGTTGCTGAGGCGCTGGTTCTTCGCTCCAACCCGACTTCTTTTTGGGCGCAAAGTCGAGATTGAAAGCCGCCGCCAATTCGCGGGGACTTAAATAGGCTTCGCGTTTTGGTTTAGGAGATGGCGGCACTTCGCGGGCTTTTTTCTTTGGCGGCGGGACTTCTTCCACAGGCTCGTCAACATCCTCGTGATCCACATCCGGCTCTGGCTCTGCGCGATAGACGGGCGCGGGACGAGACGCGGGTCGTGCCGGTGACGCGGCACGCGTATCGGGATCGCCCTCCAACAGCACATCCGGATTGACCGGCGGCTCTTGAAGCCGATTGCAATGCGGACACAGGTTCGTCGAAGGCGTGATCGCCCCGCCGCAACTGAAGCAGACGCCAAACTCCCGGCTCAGCCCCTTCACATGGGCGGCAAATCGCCAAAGCTGATGCGTCGTCGGCCCGCGCACGACCGTGCGCGGCTTCACTTTGCCCTTCTCGACAAACGACAGCAGCGTTTCGAATTTCATTCCCGGGGCGGCGGGGTTGCGATGCTGATAGACGTACCAGGGGCCGATGCGCTGTTTGGTGGCCTTGCGCGAGGCAGAGGAGTTTTCCATTGAGCAGCGGGAACACGGACCGTCCGGCGTTTCGCTGAGCGTCCCACAGAATGGGCAAACATATTGCCCATCAAGACTTTCGCGAATCACAGCGGCAGATTCGTCGCTGCCAGCCTCGATCCCGTCGGCGGCATCCTCGGGTATTACATCACGCATAGGTTTGCCTGCCCCATCTGGTTTCGACATGGCATGCCCGCATCGGTTCTCCGATAATTATACCACAACCAGGTCCAATAACTGCGGCACGCCAGAAAAAGCTTTGCCCGACAGCATTTGCGAGCCGCCAAGGCGGTTTTTGTTATTCCGGCGGCGTTTTATTATTGAAAGATCGGCAAGGAGGACAACCACGGGCTATCGAAAATAGGCCGCCAGCAGGTCGCGGTAGGAAGGCGGGACTTCGCCGTGCGATAGAGCGAGCTGAGCTTTGGAAACGTCGGCGTGCCAAGATGGAGATTGCCAGGGGGATTCGGGAGCTTCAGGGGACGACACACGGGCGCTCGCATCGGGATGAGTTGATTGATGCTGCCGAGATGAGTTGGCTTCCGCGACGCCGGAGCCGGTGGCAGTTTTGCCATCGCCGGTCGAAGTGCGGTTCGACCGCTCAGGCTGCTCCTCCACGCGCGGTTGCGAAGAGGTCGGCTCGTGGGTCGTGGCGATTCCGTTACCGCCGCCATCGGCTCGGGCGTTGTCCATTTTGTGGTGGGTCCCTTCGCCGTTTTGATGATCATTTTCCTTCGGCGGCTTTTGAGAATTCGATTCGCCGATGTGGCTCGCATTCGGGTCGTCTGGATCTTTGGGCATCACCGCATGCGCAGGGTTGTTTAGACCCAAATTCACAAGCGGCTCGTCAATCGACTGAGTCGATTGATGCGAAGGATTTGAACTATCGGCGAGCAATCGATCTTTTGTCGTCGCCCGATTCGATGCCATTGCTATCAATGCAAGATTCAGCGCGAGCATCAATGTAACCAGAAGCCAGGTTCGTGCACTCAGGCGATGCAAGCGAATGGATGATCGTTGAATCGCTTTTGCTCGAATTTCCGCAAGAGAAAGTAACGACTCATTCAGAATCGGCAGCGGTTTTTTCTCCCTCTCCCGGTACTCCGGGGGAGGGTTGGGGTGCGGGTCTAGGACTGGCGCACGGCCCCCACCCTGACCCTCCCCCGGAGTACCGGGAGAGGGAAGGATGGCCAAAAGCCACGCGCTGCTGAACAGCTCGGCGAGGTTGCATTGTCGATCGATCAAAAGAGCGGTGAGAACATTCGAAGGGCGTTTTAGGAATCCCCAGAAAAGGCCCAGAAACAATGAGAAAATCAGAATGATGAAGGAGAAGGTCGCGGCAGAATCACCCTTCCAAGCGAGACCGATCAGAATCGGCATCAGCACCAGGCTGGCGGTAAGAAGAGCCACACCGCCAAATTCGAGCATCTGCAGGATCGTCCAGCGCCGGCGCGTGGAAGCCAGAAGCTGGCGGAGATTTCGCAGCCTTTCATCGGACATGTGAAGTCAGTTTAACTCAGCAAGACTTCTTGGTTTGCAATTGTGCAAGAAGTTCGCAGGTGGTTATTGCGGATCAAGCTGGGCACGCAGTTCGGCGACGACTTGCTGGACGCCATCGAGGTGAGGATTGATTGCCAGCGCCCGCTCGTAGGATTTTAGCGCTTCGTGCAGCCGACCTTCGTGGGCGTGGCAATGGCCCATGCCGGCCCAAGCGCCGAAGTGGCAAGGCATTCTTTCCACAGCCGCCCGGCAATCTTCGATACACTCGCTGAAGCGCTCGCTCAAATGTTTCGCGATGGCTCGCTGGTTGTACGCTTCGGCAAAGGTGGGATCGATTTCGATGGCGCGGGAGAAATGCTCGATGGCTCTGTCCAATTCGCGGCGATTAATGGCCTTGGTGCCCAGGCAAAGCTCGTGATTGGCCTCTTTGGTGCCGCAGCGAAACCAGATGGACCATAAAGCGTGCTCAGCCATCTGATTGACGACCGGGTCGGGGTCGCGGAGCTGTTTGGACAATTCATCAACGCAACAGCGCCCGCCGATCAAACCCAGCGCAAGTGCCGCCACTTTTCGGGCGTCTGAATGGTCGCTTGTGAGGATGGCCTTGATCCGGTCGTGGCCGTACTGCGTTTTGAGCAGCGTTTGAAGCCCCTGCACATCCTGCCGCTCCAGCAGCGGCTGCACAGCAGCGATGAATTCGACGGGATCGATCGAAGGCTGGGTCATCACAGGTGACCCAACTGTAGGCTTCGATCATTTAGGCATCCACTTTCGATGCCGGAAGTGGCGAAGGGGCCGATGTTTGCATTTAGTTTGGGTCGCCCCGGAAGATAGCGGATTTAATAGCCGCCACCGAAGGTTGGCCGGCTGTCGCGTTGGTCGGCATTGCGATCTTTGGCCGCGGCCTCGGCTGCGGGAGTGAACGAGCTGGCGTAGTAGCCGCGGCGGGCTGTGGAATTGTCATTCAGCGCCCGCGGCTGATAGCCGGTTTCCATGGTGGTTGCGCAGCCGATGCTCAGCAGAGCCATGGCTGCGAAAGTCCCGGCCCCAAAAAGCGACAACCCGGCAAGTCGTTTCGAGTGATCCATAGATCCAAGATACCGTTTCAGAATGAGAATGCATCTGCCGGGCAGGGTTTTTCGATGGGCTGGCTCGCCCCTATGATCGGCTCATGGCTTCTCTGGCCAACGATCGCTACCGACTTCTTCATCGCATCCATTGGCGCTACCAGACGACCGAGCGGATGGTCGATTTGAAGCGGCTGACATTTCCCTTTGTCCGTGTGACGGATCCTGATGTTGTTCTCGATCAGGTGGCGGCCGAAGTCGATCTGCACGAGCGCCTCCATGGGCGCGACGCTGCCGGTCAGAGCATGCACCTGCCCTACTGGGCGGAGCTGTGGGATAGCGCGATGGGGATTGCGCTTCATCTGACTGACAACCCATCGCGATTTGATTTGCGTAAGAGTTCTGTGCTCGATCTCGGATGTGGAATGGGCTTGTCCGGCGCAGCCGCTGCGGGCTTGGGAGCGCGTGTTCTTTTCGCTGATCTGGAATCACCTGCACTTTTATTTGCACGTCTGAATAGCTTGCCTTGGCGGCGTCGCGTGCGGACGCGCCAACTGAATTGGCAGCGCGATCTATTGAATGAACGATTCGATCTGATCATCGGCGCCGACATTCTTTACGAGAAGGCGCAGTGGCCCTATCTCGAGCCGTTCTGGCGCGCGCACTTGAAAGAGGGTGGAACTGTTCTGCTGGGCGAGCCGGGGCGATCGACAGGCGACATGTTTCAGGATTGGATTGCCGATCGCGGCTGGGTGTTGGAACGATTAGAGCAACGCGTGGCCACGCGTGAAAAGCCGATCCGGCTCTTTGCGCTGACGCTCGCGCCAGTTGCAGTTCACATCGAAAAATCAAGTGCAAAAACAGCAATTCTTCCGGCTGCGGCCGGTCGAACGTAATTAACTCAATTGCGTATTAAATCTTCATTGCCGCGCGAATGTGGCGCCGATACTATTTTGCAGATACGGAGTTTCTACGGTATCCGTGGTTTGGAGAGCACTATTTGGTTAAACCTATAATCAACCCTTAGGGGACGCCGCCGGTCTGATGCACGCCCGCGGAGCCTATGACATGGAAGGCAGTTCGGCTTCCATCGCTCATGGGCCAATGACGGGATCCAGAAAGGCCGGGTAGACAGGAGAACCCTCTTGATCGGCTAGTCCACCACTTTGCAAAAGGGTTTGATCAAACCGCTCTTACACGGCACATGTGGTTCCCGTATGAATCAAGAAGCACAGCCTGAATTGGCTGTGCTTTCTTGTTATGTGCCGATGCCGTAATCGGATTGAGGATGGTGGATCTCAAATTGCAAATTTGAAATTTCAAATCTCAGATTCAGATTTCAAATCTCAGATTCGAATCTCAGATTTCAAATTTCAAATCCGAGATTGAGATCGTCAGATTTAGAACGGCGGATCGCCGCCGGTCTTCCACCAGTCGGCGGGGTCTTTGCGGGGCGGCTTTTCATCGCGATCGCGCTCTTCATCGTATAAGGCAGTGTCGCCTTCGTCTGGAGCCGAGTCGCGCACAACAGATGCGAGGCTGACCGCGAAAATCGGGCTAATGGCTCGGACAAGCGTTTCATCGTCGCTCGTGAACGTGCTCTTGGAATCGCGGAAAAAGATGACGGTTGCCAAAGCTTCGCCAAGATAGGTGCAGTTGACCGCGAGAATGTCGTTGTCGCGCAGGTGCTGGTATTCGGCTGGCGAAAACTGCGACACGAGCCCATTGCTCGGCACATGCAGCACGCCTTCGCGTTGCGCCGCGGGAAGGATCACGCGCCGCAGCGCTTCGGTGACGACCGTTTCACCGGCAACCGTGTATTTCATATACGCGCCAAGCTGAAAATCCCCTTCTTCCGAAGCGAGCCAGACGGCGACGTTGCAGTAGCCAAGCTGGCGAAGCATCCAGTCCATCGCATGGCAGAGAAGCTGCTCAAGATCTTTTGCACCGCCGACATATTTGCGGAAGCCTTCCTGCGTGCGGACGCCATCGAGTTGCTTTGAAAGCTCGCTATAGGCATTGATCAAATCGTTGCACAGCAGATCGACTTTCTGGCTGACCTGCCGGCGAGCTTCATTGAGCCGCCGAACGGCGCGCTGAAGACGCTGGATGCGTTTCTCCTGTTTGCTGATGCGCGACTGGCACACGAGCGCCTTGCGCACGCATTCCAGAAGCTGATCGCTGCTGAAAGGCTTGGGCATGAAATCGAGTGCGCCTTCGCGCATCGCGGTGATCGCGCCATCCATGTCCGGCGAGCCGGTCATGATGATGGCGCTGGCGGACGGCTGATGCTTCTGCAAGGAGCGAAGCAGCGTCATGCCGCTGCCATCGGGAAGATTCACGTCGGCCACGAGCAGCGAGATGCTCTGAGTGGCCAGGATTTTTCGCGCGTCGGCGACGGTCCCGGCAACCAACAGCCGGCAGTCCATCTTGTCCCCCACCACCTGCGAAATCGTTTCGAGCATCTCCGGCTCATCATCCACGATCAGCACGCGCGGAGGCACGGCAGCCTTGACCTGATTTTGAATTGCAGCCGATGCCATATCCCACTTCCTTCCTTCTCCGTTTGCTCACATCATCGCGCGCCGCGCGGGAGCCGCGGGCTGTGATTCAGCCGCACGAACCGCCGGCAGCAAAATGATCGAACGCGTGCCTTGACCCTGGCGGCTTTCCAGCCGGATCGATCCGCCGCTGGCTTCGATCCATCGCAGCGCCTTGGCCAGGCCGAGGCCACGACGGCGACCGGCCGGCTTGTTGCTGAAGAACGGATCAAAGGCCCGCTTGGCCGTCTGCTCATCCATTCCGCAACCGTTGTCGCAGATCGTCACCACCACGCGAGACGAGTACGGATCGAAGCCGGCATGCACCGAGATCTGGCCGGCCTTCGCGTCGGTCGCATGGATGGCATTGTCGATCACTTCAGTGATCGCGGCCGTCACCTGAGACGAATCGACCAGGACCAGCGGCACATCGCCCATGGTCACTTCAATTTTCCTATCGGCCGGATCGTCAAGCTCCTTGGCCTCGTGCAGCGCCCGGTCCAGCAGCTCGGCAACGTCCGTTTGTTTTGGATTGGGAGCCTCGGGTTTGGCGAAGTCCATCAATTCCGTGATGATCGCGCTGAGACGATGCGACTGCTCGTGAATGAGATGCGCCATCGCCTTGAACTTGGGGTCCGTTAATTGATTGGCCAGCAACTGTGAACGGCCGCTGATTACCGCCAGCGGGTTGTTCATCTCATGCGCTGCGCCGGCGGCCATTTCGCCGACGGTGGTCATGGTGCGGCTGCGGAGAATTTCGTTCTGTGCGTTGTGGAGCCGGCGATTTGAGTCGGCAAGCTGTTCGGACAGCACGCGGGCTTCTTCGCGAATCTGCGCGGTGCGAAGCGCCAAGCTCCAGCCGTTGGCGATGGTCGCCAGTTCCTGAACCTGCGGCGCGAGGCGCTGCGCTTCGCCGACCTGACCACCCCAGACAACCCCACCGATGCAAAGGCCATCTGCTTCGAGGCAGATCCAGAAGCGACGGTCGTGCGGCAGCCGAGGAGAAACCATCGACACGAACCATTCCAAATCGTCGCCGGCGGCGAGGACCGGACCTTCACCCGCGCGCGGGCGCGAGGGACGAATCACGGCCGACGCATCTGAAGTGTCGGGCAGTCGGCAGCTCGCGGCATTCGTCTCGCTTGGAGAACCGTCACTCGTAGGGGTCAATTCATCTGGCGGAAAGTCGATCGGCTCCTCATCCAGGGATGGCTCGAGGGGCAAATCAATTTCTTCCGCAACCGGCGTCTCGGTCTTCGCTGCCGCGCCGGCGCGAGGGAGATCGATTAGCGAATTCTCGAAGATCTGTCCTTCGCCATCGCAAAGCAGCGCCTCGGCATACGTCTGCGTTGGCGGCAATGAAAAGACCGCGACACACGGTACGCCCAGAACACCGACTGCCGTCTGCGCGACCGCCTGCAGCACGATGGCCGGCGCAGCATCGGGGCGCAGCTCGTTTTGGAATCGGCTCAAGGCATCGAAAAATTGCGCACGAACCGCAAGCCGGCGATTCTTAGCTGCAAGCTGCCCGCTGACCCGACCCAGTTCTTTGTTGGCTTGTGCGAGTGCCTGCTGATACAGCTCGGATGTGCTGGCGCGACCGAGTCCCAGCGCGGCAGCGCGAGGCTCGATCCGCTGAATCAATTTCGATAGCGCATCGTCGACTTGCTTGGCCGTCAGACCGACGGCATCGAGGAGCGACTGGCGGGGAATATTGAACGTGTAGTTGCCGCTGTAACCCAGGTGCTGTTCGCGGGCGATCTGGTCGGCCAGCGTCACCAGATTGACCATGCGCGGATGCTTCACCTTCGAAGGAAGAAGCTGCGGCGCCTGGTCATGGAGCCAGGCACAATCGCGAATGATCATCGGAAGCTGCCAGCGCTCGGCCAGGCGCTTGCCGACGACCATGTGATCGAGGCCAATGATCGTTCGCTCCAGATCGGCAACGTTGCCGCGGAGCAAGTCGGCCGCTTCGACGACCCGGCTGAAACTCTTGGGAAGAGTCGCATCGAGCGCCACTTTTCCAATGTCGTGCAGGAGGCCGCAGAGAAAGGCTTCGGACGGATTGACAGCCGCGACGTTGCCGATCGCTTCCGCAAGCAATTCCGCGCAACAGGCGACAGCAACGCAATGTTTCCAGAAATCTTCGCGGCAGAAATGTTCGCCGGGGCCGGTCGGGCGAGCACTGAAGGTTTGAAAGACGCTGACCGCCAGGGCCGCGCTGCGCACGGCATCGAAGCCCAGCAGCACGACCGCGCGATCGACGCTGTGAATCTCGCCGCGAATCCCCAGGTCGGCTCGATGCACGAGCTGGAGGATGCGCGAGGTGAGAGCCGGATCGCTGGTGATCAGATCCACCACTTCGCGTGCCGAGGAACCGTCGTCGCGCGTCACTTCAAGCACGCGCATCGCCACGGCCGGCAGCGTCGGCAGCTCTTCGAGCTGCTGGAGGATCAGTTCGACACGTTTTTCCCGAAGATCGGACATGGTTGCCGGTTGTCAGTCGGTCCCTTAAAAACCACCGAGCAATTCCTCGAAGACCAAGCGGCAACTGGACTTCTTATACAGAGACCAATTGTCCAATCCTCTCGATCAGCTTCTCAATATTAAACGGCTTCTTCACGAATTCATCGGCGCCGGCCTTGAGCAGATCGTTGATCTCGTCCTGGTTTACGACGCCCGAGACGATGATGATCTTGATGTGCTCGAAGTTGGGGTTCTTGCGGATGGTCTGGCAGACTACGTTGCCGTTGATGTCCGGCAGCATGTAGTCCAGGATGACCAGATCCGGCATGAACTCCTGCGTCAGCACGCCCGCGTCGTAGCCAGTCGAAGCGGTCTTGACCTCAAATCGGCCATCTCGCTCCAACACGTCCACAAACAGCTCTACGATTTCCGGATCGTCATCGACCACCATGATGCGGGTCTTGCCGCTGTCGAGGGCATCGACGGGAATGTTGTTGTCGCGCATGAAGGCGATCAGGGCATCGCGCGGGATCCGGCGAAAACGGCTGCCGGGCACGCGAAAGCCTTTGAGGCGCCCGCTGTCGAAGCACCGGATGATCGTCTGCTGGGAAACCTTGCAGATTTCCGCGGCTTCGCCGGTTGTATAGACGGTCTTCATACGCCTAGCTCCATCGTTGCGATCCTAAACCGTTCAAAGTCTCTAGGGCTTCCGAATTCCCTATCTTCTCCATTTAACCATCGGTAGCCGCTTGTTGTAACTTGAGGGGGATGGGTGCCCTTGTCAATTATTTGGAGCCGTAGGAGGGCCAGCAAAACGCGATTCGACCATCAAAAAAGAACCCGCCGGCGTTTGGAGCCGACGGGTCGAGTCATCCTGAAATTGGAAAGTTATCGGACGCTTATCGATAGAATTCGATGATCAGGTTCATGTTCACTTCAAAGGGCACATCTTCCGGCACCGGCAAGGCATTGATCTTGGCGGTGAGCTGAGCGGGATTCCACTCAAGCCAATTGGGGACGGTGTGGCCGGCGTTCTGCTCCATCGTCTCGCGGAGCAGCTTGCCGATCTTTTCCTTGAAGGTGATCGTGTCGCCAACTTTCACCAGGGCGCTGGCGATGTCGGTCTTTCGGCCATTGAGAAGCACATGGCCATGGGCGACAAGCTGGCGGGCGGCCCAGATCGTGCGGGCCACGCCGAGCCGGCGAAGCACGTTATCGAGGCGGGTTTCCAGAAGCTGAATCAGCGTGTTGGCGGTGTTACCCTTCGACTTTTTGGCAATCGTGAGAAACCGCCGGAACTGCCCTTCCTGCATCGAGTAATGGAAGCGAAGCTTCTGCTTCTCGGTCAGGCGGACGCCGTATTCGGTATTACGCCGGCCGCGGTAGCCGTGCATGCCCGGTAGCGTCAATTCTTTTGCAGTGTGTTTGGGAACGTCGGCAATCGGAACGCCGACCCGGCGGGAAAGCTTGACCTTCGGTCCAAGATAACGGCTCATTGAACAATCACCTTCTACGGGTCAATGAAAAGACCCGTCTCAGGACATGCGAAGCGCCCGTCAACCGCGGACGACTGATACGCCTACTTCGGATCGGCATGGTTCTGAGGCATGCCGAACCGGAACATCGCCTATGCTGCGCAACCGCGCGCTGCATTGAATAGCGAGGGGGCGGAATAATACAGGGATTCGGAGCGGATTGGAAGAGGAGCTGCCGCGCCTTTTCGCCGCTTGCGGCTTCGCGCAAGGATGCGCTTGCGCGAAGCCGCAAGCGGCGGAACGGGGCTATTCCCGTTCACATCCGCTTCAGCTTACCGTCACCAACCCAATTCCCACGCAGATCATCAACACCCCCACCCACGCAACCGGCGGCAATCGCTCTTTCAAAAAGATCCAAGCCCCCAGCACGAGCAGCGCCGGGTTCAATCCCTCAAATGGAAAAATCCGACTCAGCGCCGATTGCTGCATCAGCCCCACCCACAAGAAAAACCACAAAGTGAGCGCGCCGACTCCCGCCGCGAAATTCCAGATCACCCTTCGCCAGGGACGCGGCGTCACATCTACGCAGTTCATGGCATGCTTCAGAAACAATTGCCCCATGACCAGCAGAAATTGGCAGACGATGCAGAAGGTGATGGCCAGCGCGCTCACAGCCGCTCCTCGGCCTGCGCAACAGGCCCGACGATCAGGAGGATGCCCAAAATCACCAATGCGATCCCGCCCCATCGCATGGGTGATATCTGATCGTGCAAAAACAGCCACGACCCGAACGGCACCAGCACGTGAACGATGTTGATCGCGGGAAACGCAATGCTCAGCGGCACGTAACGAAGTACGTAAATCCAGCAGATGAAACTAAGGACGTAGGTAAGGATCCCCAGCCAGGTCCAGCCTGAAGCGAGCGCATTGATGCCCAGAAATTTGGCGATGCCAGTTGGGTGCACAACGGCCTGCGCCCCCCGCCACAGCAGAAGCTCCGATGCCGTCACCAGCAGCGCCCCGATCGCGATCTGCACATAAGGATTCAAAAACCAGTTGGAAGGTGGTGCTTTGGCGCGCTTCGGCAATTGGGAATCGACGGGTGCATCCATCAGTCGTTCCAAAGCTGCGCATAGTTGGCAAACTCGCGGAGTGTCGGATCGCTGCGCGTCGGCTCAAGCCAGGGCAGAACCCGCCGAAGCACTGCATTGGCGATCCGCGAGGTATGCGCGACATAAAGATCCAGCGGCACCAGTTCGCATTTGAGCCGACGCTTGGGATCGTAATTCAGCGCACTGCTGTAATACCACTTGATCCCGTTGGCGATCCCCCACCGCACGATGTCGCGCAGCGTGTAAAAATAGAGGTGCAGGTCGAGGGCCAGCGAATAGTCCAGGCCAAGGTATTCATCGTAGATGCAATCACCCTGCAGCATGCACAGACTAAACGCGATGGCGCGCCCTTTTTGTCGCCAGATGAAGAATCGCATTTTGTCCGGCATTTCGCGCCCCAGCCTGCACATGTAATCTTTGGTCAGCTTTTCAAAATGGAGCGAGGACCGCTCGTAGACATTCAGGTAAAGCGGATAAATCTCATCGATGTACGGCGACACATCCTGCACTACTTCCAGCGAGATCGTCTCGGCCTCGTCGGTGTCGCGGAACTTACGCCGAAGGTCTTTGCGCGTGGCCTTGCTCAACGCTTTGGACAGGTAATCTTCAAAGCTTTCATAAGCGATGTTGAGCCGGGTCATCGGCAGGCTCGGCACGCGCGTGTAGCCGTTGTCAGAAAAGCAATTGAGTTGCTTGCGATAGGTAAACGGAAATTCCTTGAGCACCACCATGCGCGCCTTGACGCGCTTGGCATATTTCACCAGCCCCTCTTGCAGCATTCGGCTCGTCCATTCCGCGTGCTGGTCTTCGACATTTCCCAAGTGTCCTTCGCCCGCCGCGCACCCGACCATCAGCGTGCGCATCGTCAAGGCTTTTGGAAAAACCTTTCGCAGCGCGCCAACGGCGCGCGTGATGCGCGGCCCCGAACCCTGCAGCAGATCCTGATCGAGCAGAAAGAAGGGCTGGATCGCGCGCACCTGGCCGTCGCGGTCTTCGAGAACAAAATATCGGTAATCGAATCCCTGTACGATCGTGTCCTGCACGATGTGGTAGTAGCGCCAATCCTTTCGGCAGTGGGCAAAGGCGCGCTTCCACTCCGGAATCGCCTCGATCTCCGCGCGAGTAGCCGAGCGCAGGCGCCCATTGGGCAGGACAATCGTGTCCCCGTCCCTGTTTGACAATGTCCGCTCGACAGGCAGAGACTTCGACCCGGAAGCTACTTCAAGACCGGCTCGCGAAACTGAGTGCGCCGCATAATCAGCGCCCATCGTGTGAACTCCGCTTCAATTTCCTGTAGCGAGCCAGTGCCATCACCGGGAAGTAATGGCGGTAGAGATGATACTTGAGATAGAAGACGCGCGGAAAGCCGGTCCCGGTAAACCACGGCTCATCCCACGCCCCGTCCTCGGCCTGATGCTCGATCAGCCAGTTGATCGCGCGGGCCACGCTCGGATCTTCCGCGCCGCGAGCGGCCATCAATCCCATTGCGCCCCAGGCGGTCTGCGATGCCGTGCTTTCGCCCTGGCCTTTGAGCGAAGGATCATCGTAGCTGGCGCAGGATTCACCGAAGCTGCCATCTGCTTTTTGAACGCTTTCGAGCCAGTCGGCAGCACGGACGATCCACGGCGCCTTCATATCCTGCTTGACCGCGCGAAGGCCGCACAGCACCTGCCAGGTGCCGTAGACAAAGTTGACGCCCCATCGCCCCCACCAGGCGCCGCTTGAATCTTGCTGCGAGCTGATGAAGTTGATTGCGCGCTTAATTGCGGGATTGTCTGCCGTGAACCCGCAATGCCCCAGGCATTCCAACACGCGTCCGGTGATGTCCGGGCAGCTTGGATCCTGCATCGCGTTGTGATCGGCAAATGGGATTTTTTCCAGGATCGGCCGATCTTTGGTGCGATCGAATGCGGCCCATCCGCCATCATCGTTCTGCATGGCAAAGAGCCAGCCCAGGCCCCGCTGCACCGCGGGCTTTGCAACCTCGGCGCCCAGGCGCGAGAGCGACATCGTCACCATCGCCGTGTCGTCGACATCGGGATAGTGCGGATTGTTGAATTCGAAGAACCAGCCCGCCGACGGCGCGCCGGGACAATTCTTCTGCCAGTCGGACGAAGCCCGGCATTCCTTTTCCAAAAGCCATTGCGTGGCGCGCTGGGCCGAATCCGAATCGGATGACAGCTCCGCCTCGGCCAAGGCATGCATCGCGATTCCCGTATCCCACACCGGCGAATGGCAAGGCTGCACGCGAATTTCGTCAGGGCCGGGACCCGGCAGGAACAAATCCCGCAAATCCTGCTGCGCTTTTTGAATGACCGGATGATCGTCCTTGTATCCCAGCAGCCGGAAGGCGATCAGGATATAGACCATCGGCGGAAAGATCGCGCCCAGTCCGTCACAGCCTTCCATGTGTTCCAGCAGCCATTTTTCCGCCGCCCTTAATGCCCGCTGGCGCAGAAATGAAAACGGCGAAGTATTGTAAATCTTCAACAAGCCATCGATTTTCAAAAACAATTGACGCCAGCTTCGCGGGATGCTGGGAACCGGCTCGCCAAGGCGATTTGCCGCTTCGCGATCGAGATACAGCTCACTGATTCCAAGCTCCGCGGGCACTCGTCGAATGGGGCGAAGCGATGTCACGATGCCCAGCGGCAAAATCATCGTGCGCGTCCAGGCCGACACGTGATACAGATTGAAATAAAACCACTTGGGCAGGAAGACAATTTCCGGCGGAATTGCCGGGCAGGAGTCGTAGCTGATTTGCCCAAGGGCCGCGAAATAAAATTTCGTGAAGGTGTTGCACTTTTCCGCCCCGCCCAGGCTCCAGATTAATTCCCGCGCTCTGCGCATATGTGGCGCATCCGGATCATCGCCCATCAGCTTCAAACTGAAATATCCTTTGACGGTCCCCGACAAATCGGCCGGCCCGCCCGGATAGAGGCTCCAGCCGCCGTCGGCATTCTGGAGGCTGCGGAGAAAATTGGTAATCGGGAGAAGATTCGGATCATCCTCCTGCCCCAGAATCCACTTGAGCAGGATGTATTCCGATTCCAGGATGCTGTCGCCCTGCAGCTCGCCAACCCAGTAGCCCTTGGCATTCTGCTTGGCCAGCAGCGCACTGCTCGCGCGCTCGAGGCAGCGCTCCAGCAGCCGACCTTCGTCCGCGGCGCGAGCGCCCTCCAGCGAAACGTGCAATGGCTGGCGGGTTAAACGCGGGCTGAGTTGGGTTGAATCAGTTACGTGCATGGATGATACAGATTCGGCTTTGCCACCCGAATCCACTTTCAAAAAAGCGGTGCGGGCGGGGCCGGGGAAATGTCGATATTGCCTCTGGAATTTATCGGACCCGACCAGCCGATCTTGCTCTTAACCGAGAGGCCAATCGAGACCTAAAGCCTACCACAATGGCCGGTGGCGGGCAAACGGCTGAGTTTTCGCTATAATGCCCCGCTCCCTCCCCAGGCATGGGAGGAAAGGAGCCGCAGGCGTGCCACAGGATGACGCGATGCATACCGACTTTTTCGCATGGCTCGAGCAGCATAAAGGGCGTGAATACGACCTTCACAACGACCACATCAATCCCGCCTTTATCAAGATGCTGCGAACCATTGGCTTCGACAAAGGCTATGTGCGCGGCGAAGGCTGCTATCTCTGGGATGCCGACGGCAATAAATATCTCGACATGCTGACCGGCTGGGGCGTCTTCGCCCTCGGCCGAAATCATCCAAAGGTCAAAGCGATCCTGCAGCAGCTCATGTCGCACGACATGCCCAATCTCGTGCGCATGGATGCCAGCCTGCTCGCAGGCTTAGCTGCCGAGATGCTCACCAAGCACACGCCCGAAAATCTTTCCCGCGTCTTCTTCTGTAACAGCGGCACGGAGACGATCGAAACCGCAATTAAATTCGCCCGGTGCGCCACCGGCCGGCAAGGCGTCATCTATTGCGATCATGCCTTTCATGGCCTGACCACCGGCTCGCTTTCCATCAATGGCTCCGACTTTTTCCGCAAGCGCTTTGGCCAATTGATGCCGGGCTCGGAAATGATTCCGTTCAACGATCTGGCCGCGCTGGAAAAAGCTTTGTCGGCCAAGACCGCGGCTGCTTTCATCATTGAGCCGGTGCAGGGAAAGACCTGCGAAGGCGTGCAGGATGGATATCTCGAAGAGGCGATGCGCCTCTGTCGAAAGCATGGCACTCTGCTTGTGGCCGATGAAGTGCAGTGCGGGCTTGGGCGAACGGGAAAATGGTTCGCGTTCCAGCATTGGCTGGGCGTGGAGCCGGACATTATCTGCACCGCAAAAGCGCTTTCAGGCGGCTACGTGCCAGTCGGCGCGGTGATCACCAAGCCGCGCATCATGGACTGCGTGTTTGATTCGATGGAGCGCTGCGTCGTCCATTCCAATACATTTGGCCAGAACGACATGGCTATGGCCGCGGCCCTCGCCAGCCTGTATGTCATCGAAGAAGACAAGCTCGTCGAAAACGCGGCAAAGATGGGCCAGTATGCGATGAGCAGGCTCAAGGAGATTTCCAAGGATTGTCCATTCGTCAGCGATGTGCGCGGCAAAGGGTTGATGTTTGGAATCGATTTCGCCCGGCCCAAGGAAGGCGTCAAGCTGAAGATGGCCTGGGATATGCTCCACAAGCTCAACTTCGGGGTCTTCGGGCAGATCATCGTGCTGCCATTGCTCCACAAGCACAAGATTCTGACGCAGGTGGCCGGCTATCACGTCGAGGTGATCAAGTTCCTTCCGCCGATGACCATCACGCGCGAAGATGTTGATTGGTTCCTGTCGGCAATGGATGATGTATTGGCCGACACGCAGCGCATTCCCGGAGCGGCGTGGGACACCGTCTCAGGGATAGCCAAGCGAATGATTACGGCCTAGTTTATCAGAGCAATGCATTCTCCACGGCGCCCTCGCAAGTTCGAGCGGCTCATCCTGCTGGCTGTACTCTCGATCGTCGAACATCCGATACGCGCGCTGGTCATCGCGGGAATTCTTCTTGCCGTCTGCGGCGGTATCGCGCTGGCGAAGCTCAACATCTCCAGCGATGAAGACAAGCTCTTCTCCGAGCACGTCAAATTCTTTCACGACTATCTCGAATTTGATCGCAAATTTCCCGAGAACGAAGCGGTTTATGTGATCGTGGAGGCGAAGGATCCGCAATCGCATCCGACGCTGGCGCAGTGGACGGGCATCGCTGATTCGATCGCAAACAAGATGCGCGCGATTCCGAAGTATGTGGAAAGCGTGGATGCACATATTCCGCTGGACAAGCTGGGAAACCAGGGGGTGCTCTACGACGAGCCGGCGTCGCTGCATGCCAACTTTGAAGATGCGAAGCGCATGCAGGACCTGGCCCGGCTCTGGGGGCAGCGAAATGTAACGCTGCCGGGCGTTCCAAAATCCCTTCCGCTGGCGGCGCTGCTCGGGCGAACGCCGATCGAGCGGTATCTATCGGGCGTTACGCTCATCGGCCCCAGCGAAGATTCGGTTGGGCTGACTCACGCGATTGCGGGAGGCTGGGTTAAAGCGGTGCGGGAGCCGGATCGGCCTATTGCGGTGGGCGATCAGGTGCCGGACTTGGAGAAGATCGGCGCTGATACGCCTCGGGACCTGGGCTATTACTTTGAGCCTGATGAGCAGAATAAAAAGCAATCGCTGCTACTGATCCGCGTTTATCCGCGGGCGCAATACGATGCGCTGACCTCGATCACCGACACGGTCGCAGGCATTCGAGCGGCGGCAAAACGAGGCGCAGCCGGATATGAGTCGCTCTTCAAAGTCGGTGTAACCGGTCGGCCGGCGCTGGACGCCGATGAGATGGAAACCACCGATCGCGATTCGATGCGATCGGAAATCGTCGCGGCCATCGCGGTATTTGTGGGTCTGGTCGTGATGCTGCGATCGCTTTGGCTGGCGTTCGTGGCAGAGCTGGCGCTGGGCGTCGGCATCGGCTGGACGTTCGGCTGGGCGACCGTGACGGTGCACGAGCTCAATTTGTTGTCGATTGTTTTTCTGATCGCCCTGATCGGCATCGGCATGGATTATCTGGTGCAGGTGCTGACACGATATCGCGTCGAATCGCGACGCCATGAGCGCGCCAAGGCGGTCTGGTTTCGCGTATTCAAACATGTTTCAGCGCCGATCAACACGGCTTGCCTCGGCGCGGCCGGCGCTTTTTTTGTTTCAATCTTCACCGATTTCCGCGGCGCGGCGGAGCTGGGCATCGTCGCGGGCGGCGGATTGATTCTCTGTCTAATTGCGGGCTATACGGTTTTGCCGGCGATTTTGACGCTCTGGCCGGGAAAATTCGTCAAGGTGGATGTCGCGCTGCGGATGGTGGAGCCGCCTCCAACGCGCGGCCCTCGTCGTCTGGTTTTGCCAATCATCTGGGTCGCATTACTTTGCGTTCTGGCGTTTTTCATTCCGCGAGCGCAGTTCAATCCGAACCTGCTGGACCTCCAGGCGCCGCATCTGGAATCGACGGAGCTGATCCGAAAGCTGCCGACCTGGTCGGAAGTGATCCTCAGCAAAGACCTCAAAGCGCTACGCGAAGCACGATCGGCCATCGAGCATTTACCCGCTGTCGCGAGCACAGAAAGTTTCTTGTCCGCGCAGGATAATTATCAATGGCTTCAGCTGCATAAGAATGAATTGACTTCAATCGAATGGGAGAAGCCGCCGGCCGTTGAGGTGACCGATCTTTCCACGATCGCGAAGAAGGCTACTACGCTGGCGGATCGGATTGACGCAACGGCGAAGACTTCGAAGGACGCTCAGAAGTGGAATGAAACCGCCGCCTCGCTTCGCTCTTTTGCAGAGGCCTTGGAGGCGCCATCGAGTCAGATTGCAGAACGACTTTCGGCCTGGCAGGAAGCCTTCGTCGCCGAGCTTCAGCACATTCTTGCGAATTTTTCTCCCCCGCCGCCCGATTTAGCTGCTGTCCCTTACGAGATGCGCAGCCATCTGGTCAGCGCTGACGGCACCTATGCGCTCTACGTCTATCCGAAATATGACCTGTGGAACCGCGCGCGGTTGAAGGCATTTGTCACGCAGATCGAGGGCGCAGTCAGCAAGGTGCCGGGCGATCTGGTGGTGACCGGAATCGCTTCCGACATTTATCACACGACCGGCTCCATCCGCACCGCGTTCATCCATGCGACGGTCTATGCGCTGGCGCTGATCGTGATACTTGTCCTGATCGATCTGCGCGACGTTCGGCAGATGCTCTTTGCGGTCAGCGTGCTGGCACTTGGGCTGCCGATGCTGGTCGGCGTGATGGGCCTGATTGGTCTCGATTGGAATTTTGCCAATTTCTTTGGCCTGCCGATTTTGATCGGCGCGGGGCATGAGTATGGCGTCTTCATGATTCATCGCTACCGCGAAGTTCTGCACGATCCGCGGCGAGTCTGGCGATCGTGGGATGTCGCTGACCGCGCCCTGCTGCTGTGCGCCTATGTCACCTGCAGCAGCTTCGCCTTCTTCTGGGCATTGGGGCATCATCGCGGACTCAAAAGCCTCGGACTGGTCATGGCGGTGGGTACAGGATGTATTTATTTGTCAACCGTTCTTGTGCTCCGCCCCATCCTGAAATGGCGCCTCGAACGCAAACGCCGGCAGATTGAAATCGCCGAAGCGCTACAGGCTTAGGATTTGCGGACGATTCCAAACTGCCTTAATGAATTATTCGCGATGCCCCAGAAGCCTTGCCGTCCATTGGATGGGAAGATCGGGAACGAGAAATGAGGCGCACGGCGCCGTCGCGTTTTTGTTCTGCACAGTCACCCGGTTCATCACCGCATCCGCTGCCAAATACCCACTTCGCACCGCCCCTTCCATCGTCGCCGGCCATCCGGAAAGTGTGTAATCCCCGGCGAGAATCAGGTTTTCCAAGCCCCCGTCAGGCGGCGCTTGCGCCGGTCGAAATCGATCGACTCCCGGCAGCGGCGCGAAGGTCGCCCGCTTTTCAATGACGTTTACACCGCGCAACAGCTTTGCATCCCGTGCCAGCGGCAGCGTCGTGCGAACCTGCTGCTCAAATTTTGCCAGCGCTTCTTCTCGCGGCACATCCACCCATTCGCGAGCCGCGCTAATAACGCCATGCACCGCGGTCCCCGCGGCATCCTTGCGGAAGAGCCATTGCAGTGGGCCAGACAGAAACGCGACGTGCGATTCCTTCAGCACCGGACGATCGAAAAACAGATGCGCCCCCAGAATTGGCACGCTCTGGAGCTTGTCGAGATTCGCAAACCGCGCATCGCGACCAGCCAGCTCCGGCGGAATCCATCGCTGCACCGCATGATAGTTGGTAGCCAATACAACCCAGTCGGCCGCAAGCACCTCTCCATTGCTAAGTTCGACGCCGGTGATGGAGGTTCCGCTGAATTTCAGCGACGCGACTCGCGTCCCCAATCGCACGTCCTTGCAGGGAAGCGCGCGATACAGCTCGGCCAATGGACAATTGGGCAGGCCGATCACATAGCCATTCGCATGCGCGAGCATCGCATCCTGAAAAACCTGGATCGCGTAAGCCGCGCTCGCATTCCGCGGGTCTTCATTCAGCGATCCGATCAGGATGGTGTCATACAGCTTGCGGACCAGCGAAGCCGGCTGGCGATGCTCATCGAGCCATTGTCCGAACGGAACATCGGCCAGCGCCAGACGCCCGGCTTTCCCCAGTCGCAGCATCGCCATCATCGCGCGCGAAGCGGCAACGCGCTCGCCCCAGCTCAGCGCGCCAAACCGCAACATCGAAGGCCCCAGATGCAGGGGCGCGGGAAGCCCGCGAATGCCAAACAGATCGAACCGCCGGCCCGATTCATCCATGAAATGAACCGTCCGCTGGTAATCGATGTGATGCAGCACGCCCAGCCGGCGATAAAAGTCGATCAGGTTCGTGCAGCAGCCCAGCAATACGTGCTGGCAATTGTCAAGAACTTCCCCCGTCTTCGGATCTTCAAATGAAGTCGCTCGACCACCGAGTTCGCGACGCGCTTCGATCAACGTGACGGACACTCCCACCGACTCCAGCGCGACAGCGGCTGCCATCCCCGCCAGCCCTGCCCCCACAACCACCACGCGCGGCGGCGCTGCGGTCGCAGCAGTCGAAGGCGAAATTGCCGGTACGACAGTCATCGAGGTTGATTCTAAGAGATTCCATGCGGTTGGTCATGTCAGCGCTGGTCTCTTGCCCGCGCACTCCCGGCGCGCACCGCAAGCGGCTGCGGCTAATCGGCACCAGACGCCGCTTCGCGGCGGCGGCGAGAGTTAAACAGCGATTCGGCGCGGGGGAAACTTCCGCGTTTGCGCAACTATTCAGATAGCGATCGTGGATTGCCCTAGACATCTTTTATCTGTGCCGGGAATCGCAATGAAAAATGCTCCCGCAATGACGACCTCCATTTGCGTAGCGGCGTTTTTGCTCTGGCCCTTCATCCCGTCCTTTCCCGAAGACCTTGTGCCGATCTACATTGGCTGCGGGCTGGTTGGCGCTATGGGCCTGGCTTATGCCCGGACGCGACGCCAACGCGTCATGACATTTTCGGCCACGACGACCTCTCTCGTCTTTGCCCTTCTTCTCTGGAGCGCCGGCGTCAGTCACCTTCAGTCTCGCGTTGAAGCATGGAAGAATGCGGCGCTGACAAACAGCTTGGCGGCCTCCCAACGATCGACCAGTCGACCGACAACCCAGCCATAATCATCGAAACGCGCACGCGACATCGCTATGCTGGTCTGGAAATGGAGGAAATCGGTCGGCCACAAAAGGATTCCGCTCATCGCCAACAGCTCACCTATTGGCGCCCCATCGGCCGTTTTGGGCTGGCAGGAAGACGTCGGCCCATTTTGTTCGCTGGTTTAATCATCCTCCTCATCGGAATTGTCGTCAGCGACGTATATAGCAGGCGTCGCGTCGTGGAAGTCGGAGCTTATAGGGACTGGATGCCCGAAGGCTCGGATGCCGACGTGGCATGGTGGGTCACGTGGATCAATATCTCTGATGGCTCATTTACTTTTAAGTTCGATTCGCGCCGTCCGCACCGTCCACAGGAGATCGCCGGCATCAAGCCCGAATTCGGATGGCATTGCAATCTGCGGTCGATCAATTCCGACCATTTACCCGAGGGTGCCAGTCGACGCTACCCAGTGCTTCGAGCTTCCAACGACGAACTTGGATTCTCTTTTTTCTTCTCGATGCCACTCTATTTGCCGTCTATTTTACTTTTAACGCTGCTGATCTTTTGGCGGTCGATCTTTAAGAGATCGACGAGTTAGAAACAGGGACGGAAAGCTGATCGGCGCAGCATTCGGCTGCGACGTAGCTCATGAAGATGAATTCCCGCACTTCCAGGGATGAACGCGAGGAAGATTGCACAGATCGTAATACCGGCGGGAGGAGATCGCCGTTCAGCATTTCGGCCGTGTCGCATCCAACCAATGTGAGCCTTGAAGAGCGACTCCGGTGCCCGAATATAATAATAATGTAAATTAAAACGTTTACACCGACCCTCGGGCGGTAAGCGATGGCGAAGATGGGGCCTCACGGAAGACTTGAACAGATTCGATGCAGCTTGAACAAGACACCCGGCGAGGTGGCCGAGCGGGCGGCCGTGTCGCGCGCGGCATATTACGATCTCGAAAGTGATCCAACTGAAATCTTCATGAGCGTTTCGCTGCGCGATCTTCAGCGGATCTGCGGTTGTCTTGGCGTTGATGCCTTTTATCTTTTCACTGGGAACAATCGATCCGAATCAGACGTGCGTTACGATTTTGAATCGATTGCCGCGTTAATTCGGCAGCATCTGAAGCGGTCCGGCCAAACCGCGATGGAGTTCAGCGATCGTGTTGGATGGGAGATTGAGCCATTTCTAAAGGACGCTGGTGCGGGCTGGGAATGGAACGTGGACTGCCTGCGAGATGTGTGCAGCGCACTGGGGATCCGTTGGGAACTGGTGTTGCCGATGAACAACACGAAACATTCGACGTGATCACTTTTCGTAGGCCGCGCGTCGCCCGCACCTTCTCGACCCGTCGGCCTTACGTTATCGACGCTGGTTTTCAACAGCCCAGCCGTTCCGCTACCCTCCATTGACTGCGAGGAAAAAGCAAAGTGAAAAAACCGAATATCGAAGTTAAGAACCTGGAGCTGACTTTAGAGTGTTGGCGTGCAATGGCTAAGGACACCGGCGGCGCTGACCTGCTAGCCGCTGCGGCCCTTGCGTGGATCGAGTGGCTGGAGAAGCCTGAGTTTCGGCCCATCAGTAAACTGCTTATTGATTCCGTTCGCCGTTCAGCGGTTCCTGAGGTTGCCAAGGAAGACGAGAAGCTTGAACTGCGCGGCTGGTATGAATGGGCGCTCACCGCTTGTGCTGTTCTCTCAGGTGATGTTCCGACGATGCATCTTGCTGCGGGCGTCGTGAAGGGAGCGCGTGTAGGCTCAAAACAGGACCCCGCTTACGGGTCGGTGGCGGGCATTATCAAAGCTCGGCTCCTGGGCAATGCAAAAGATGAGCAGAAACAGCTTGAAGTTTTCACACAGTGCAGAGGCGATGGCAGCCATCCGCTTCCTTCGCGAGAACTGCTGACAGCCTTCGTCAATCGTGATTATGTCAAGCTTGATCAAGCGGTGACACGGGGAGCCAAAAAACACTGGACCGATTCCTACCTGGCTCGAGGGAAGCCCAAGCCCGTGATTCTCGAGGATAGCCCGCGCCGTCTTGTCATCGATGTCTGGCAAAAGGACGCCAACTATAAATGGCCTTATCCGGAGGCAGTGTTTGCCAAGCTGGCAATCATGGAGGGAGCCATCATTACTCACGATGACTTCTGGTTTCCGCTCGCCTTGGTTCGAGCGATGGCTGATTCGGCCGAAAAAGCGTCTGCCTCCATCCAGAGCAGTACGCGATCAAGAACTGCGCCGGCCCGCAAAAAGGTAACTCCCGCTCGTCGTTCCAAAGTCCGCAGGAGCAAGTAATGGGGTACGACATCACGTTCCATCCGATCGGGATGGATGAGCTGCAACACTTCTTCTTTGATGTGGTGGATGACGCTTCAAAAGCTAAATCGCGCGCCAAGGAAATCTCGAAGGATCCCAAACGGCAGCAAGTTGTGCTGAAGCTATATCAGGCATTCCCGATCTTCATCCAGACGAAAATGCCAATTGGCGCGTCCTTCTGTTTTGGAGCTGCTGTCATAGCGGGGTTCCTGCATCCTTACTGGTACGCGCGCGGACATGCGCTGACGTTTTTGGCTGAAAATCATCTGCCCGAATTTGCCAAACTCTTTGTGCCGTTGGGGCAGGTCGGTAAGAGCAGCCTGTCGGAGATGGCAGATAAAAGTCGCGGATTGATTCGCGGGAATGAGTCGGCAAGCGGGGTCATTCCGCCAGCCCGAATTGCAAAAGCACAAAACCTCCTGGAATCAATGGCTCACCTCCGTGGCACCGCAGGGCTGCCACTTTTGGAGACTGCTCTGGACGCAGATTCCCTCGATTCGTTGCGCGCGGCTCTCGCGTATTGTCGTGCGAAAAAGCTCGGAATAATCGAAGCGTCAGACGTCGTGGTGCCTCTTACGAACCAATGCATGACCGACGACAAGAATTTGCGAGCGCCGTACTTGGGCAAAATGGAGCCGTAGGCGGCGACCTTAGACGTGAGCTGGAAGGAGGCTTGCGTTGATAATGCGAAGTCGCTCATGGCCCACCTCCGGCAAGTTAGGCAAGAAATGGGGCGCGCATTTCGTATTATCAAAAAATTGCTGAAATACGCAGGTACTGATTCGGCTGACACTTACCGCAAAAAACAAGGCGTTTTTTGGGTCAAAAGTGCGCAAAAAGCGCCCCGTTTTGTCTCGTTTTTGTTCCATGTACGGAGACGAACTATCGTATCCACTTGATCTGGCGCGATTTGCAACGGAGCCATTTTCACCCCTCGGCGGGGCGCTTGCGCGCAAATGCGCCCCAACTGTCTCATGGGCGCGGGCCCCGTCAGCATTTCACGCGCGTCGCGCGCCAGCCGATGCGGAGTTTGGAGAAGAGGGAGAGGGAGACGCGCTCGCGCAGGACGCGTTCGGGTTCGCAGGCGACTTTCTTCAGGAGCCCGCGGTAGATGTCGGTCATGGCGATCATGGTGGCGCGGCTGTCGCGGGCGATGAATTTTTCCAGCGGCGCGGAGATGCGATAGTAATGCTCGGCGCGGTCGATCTGGAAGCGCATCATCTCGCGGAACTTGCGGCCGCCTCGGGCGGCGTGAAGGTCTTCTTCGCTGACGCCGAGCTGCTTCAGCTCATCCTGCGGCAGATAGATCCGGCCGCGGGCGGAATCTTCCTTCAAATCGCGGAGGATGTTGGTGAGCTGGAAGGCGACGCCGCGATCGATGGCGAGTTGTTCGGTCTGCTCGCCGCCTTCGAATCCCCAGACGAAAATGCTGGCAAGTCCGACGACGCCGGCCACGCGATAGCAGTATTCGTAGAGCTGCTCGAAATTGGCAAATGGAGCCGGCTCCAGATCCTGCCTTTGCCCGGCGATCACTTCATCGAACACGCGGATCGGCAGCCGATAGCGCTGCATAATATTGGCAAACGCCGGCCAGACCGGATGGCTGTTGATGCCTTCGCCCGCGGCGGCGGCATGCGTCTGCGTGCGCCAGGCTTCAAGATCCGACAATCGCTGCGCGATCGATCGGCCGTCGTCTTCGTCGGCAATATCGTCCACGAGCCGCATGTAGGCATAGAGCGCGAACATCGCCGAACGCTTGGGCTCAGGCAGCAGTTTCAGGCCATAGTAAAAATTCTTGGCCTTGGCTTTGGTGAGCTGTTCGCAATAGGCGCCGGAATGGGCCAGGGGAATGGAATTGACAAGCGAAACCGTCATGCTCATTCGTGCGCTCTCCCGGGCCGGCCTTCACGTCGTACGATCCGCGAAGCGCATGCGCCCAGCGCGGAAAGCACAAGCCGCCCTTTCTGCCATTTGGAGAGCACCGGCCTGCGGGTGAGCGTGTCATAGCCCTGGCGGACAATGGCCGACAGGACCGCCCTGCCGCCCTTGCCGAACAAGGCAATCTGACTTCGCACCGCGGGCCGCAATAACGGCAGCAGTTTCTCCCCCCGGTCAAACAGCGCCTCCGTGCGCTCCACTTCAAACTGGATGAGGTTGCGATAATTTTCGTCGAATTGGCCGGAATTGATTTGTGCTTCGCTCACGCCGAACCGGTCCATCGATTCGCGCGGCAGATAGATGCGATCGCGATCGAGAATATCGCGCCGAACATCCTGCCAGAAATTCGCCAATTGCAGGGCCGTGCAAATTTGGTCGGACAGGAGTTGGCGCTCTTCGTCGCGATAACCACAGACATACAGCACCAGCCGGCCGACCGGGTTGGCACTCCGCCGGCAGTAATCGAGCAGTTGATCAAACGTGTCGTATCGATCGACGCGCTGGTCCTGCTCGAAGGCATCGATCAGGTCCAAAAACGGCTCGATGGGAATATCGTGCTTCGCGATCGTCTGCTTCAACGCCCTGAAGACCGGCGTCGAAGCCTTGCCGGCATAGCAATCGCGGGTCTGCTGACGGAAGCGGGCCAGATATTCGCTGGCGCGGGTGCGGTCGCGCACTTCGTCGCCCAGGTCATCAGCCGTTCGGCAAAAGGCATAAATATTGCAGAAATCCTGTCGAAGCGATTTGGGAAGCAGAATCGAGACGACGGTGAAATTCTCGTAATGGGTATGGGCAAGCTGCCAGGTATAGCGGATGGCGGCTTCGTCGCTGGGGCAGGCCTCAAAGGCAGCCCGCACAGTTGGCGGCACGACGCGGAAGCGGTCGGCGATTGCCGGTACGGGTGCGTCGCTGGGAATAAATCCGTGATCCATTCAAAACCGTCCGACCCGGAGCCGACCAACCCTCCTGGCGATTTCTACCGCCCCGAATCCCGGAGCAACATGTACAGCGAGAGGGACAGTACATCGACGGAGCCGATTTGGCAATGAAACAAGCATCGTTCGCCAACACCGTCGACACGAGTTATCGGACCGTCGGCAAGCGACGCTTAAGCCGCTGTCTTGCGCTGCGAAAAACCTGATGCTCTACTGAGTTGCGCGAATTAAAGTTCAGGTCGAGATGGCCGAGTCTGGTGTGCGCGATGCCTGGCTTTGTGCCGGCTGTGTCACGCGCGCGATCGCGTCTTCAAGATGTTTGATGTCAACGGGTTTGGTGAGATGCTCGGTGAAGCCAGCCGCTCTGCTTCGGCTGACGTCCTCTTCCATTCCAAAGCCGCTGAGGGCGATGCCTTTGACCGGCCGCTTTGAACATAGCGCCCTCATCAGTTCGAGCCCTGATCCATCCGGTAGGCCGATGTCGCTGATCAGCAGATCAAACTCTGTCGTATCGGCGATGTGAAGCGCTTGAGCCATGCTCGGAGCCGAGTGGACGTGATACCCCCGCTTCTTGAGGATCTTGCTCATCGCGCGGGCGGTGTCGGGGTGGTCTTCGACCAGCAGAATCGACACATCTTTTGAGGCATGGGCGATTGCAGAATCGGTCGGATGATCGGCGTGGCCGACTCCCGCGATGTTTACGGCCACGGGTAATTCGATCGAGAAGGTCGAACCCTGATTTCGGCCAGCACTGTGAGCCGAGATCTGCCCGCCATGCATTTGCACCAGCTTCCGGCCAATCGCCAGGCCTAAGCCGAGGCCTCCGAATTGCCGGGTGATGTTGCGATCGACTTGCTCAAAGGCGTTGAAGATGCGCGGCAGGGCCTCTGGTTCAATGCCGATTCCAGTGTCACGGACTTCAACCAAAATCATTTGAGCATTTTGACTCGGCCCCAGGCTATCGACCTGACCGAGAGCTTGAGCCGCATGATTGGAGGTGGTGACTTCGATCTCGCCGCCTTCGGGTGTGAATTTCACTGCATTGCGGATCAGGTTCCACAGCACTTGCTGGAGCCGGGCCGCGTCGCCCCAGACGTGATATTCCTGCGCCTGTAGATTGACCTGGACGTTAATGCCTTTGGCGGCAATCTCCGCTCCGCAGGACAGATGCACCGCATCCTGAATCTGCGAATGGAGATCGACAATCTCGCGGCGGATTTCCAGCTTGCCGCGGGCGATGCGCGTCACATCCAGCAGGTCGTCGATCAGGCGTGCTTCCAGCTCCGCATTGCGCTTGATGATCTGCACCAGCTCGCGCGATTTTGCTGGCACCGACTTTTCCAGCTCCAAAGCGCTTGCGCTCATCAACACCGCCGTGAGCGGCGTGCGCAGCTCATGCGACAGTATCGCCAGGAACTGGTCCTTGGCGCGATTGGCCGCCTCGGCTTCGGCACGGGCCGATTGCTCGCGCAGGAAGCCGATGCGTTGCTCTTCCATCCGGCGATGCTGAATCGCATAGCGAATCGATCGTTCCAGTATCGGGGGCGTGATCTGTCCCTTGTTCAAGAAATCAGCCGCGCCGGCATTCATCGCCGCGAGGTCAACCTCATGATCGCCCTGCCCCGTCAACAGGATGATGGGCACCCGGCAGCCGTGTGCAACTGCCTCTTTGACAAGATCGACGCCGTTGTGTTCCCCGAGCCGGTAGTCGGCAAGACAGACATCGTGACGATTCGCGGAAAGCTCTTCAAGAGCGGCGTGATAGACGCTGACCCACTTCACGTCGAATCGCGTCATGCCGATGTCGCGCAGAAGCTGGGTGGTGAGGACCATGTCATCCTCATCATCTTCCACCAGGATCAGTCTTACCGAATCAGGGATCACGCCGGATTCCTTTACATCTACGTGAAACTACACCGCGCCGTGAGCCTTCCCCTCCGATGGAGGTAACTCGACAATCTCAAACCAATACCGCCCCAATCCGCGCATCACCGAAACCAGGCCGTCAAAGGTGACCGGCTTGGTGATGAAGCTGTTCACGCCCAGATCATAGGTTCGATAAATGTCTTCCTCTGCCTTGGAGGTCGTCAAAACGACGATCGGAATGTGACGCAAATTCGGATCGCTTTTGATCTCGCGAAGCGCTTCCCGGCCATCTTTCTTAGGCATGTTGAGGTCCAGCAAAATGAGGCCCGGACGCGGAGCCTCTTCGTTCGAGTATTTATTGCGGCGATAGAGATAATCCATCAGCTCCTCGCCGTCCTGCACGAACCGCAGATCGTTGGCCAGCCGACTTTCGGCCAGCGCATCGCGCGCGAGCATGCGATCATCCGAATCATCGTCGGCCAGAAGAATGGTTACCGGTTTAGCTTTGTCCACTGATGGTTTCCTCAACTTTTTCGTGCTGCATGGGCAGCGTTACGACGAAGGTTGCGCCTTCGCCGGGCTTGCTGCGTGCCGTGATCGATCCGCCATGTCGCTCGGCGATCTTTCGACAAACCGCCAGGCCGATCCCAGTCCCTTCATAAGAGCCGCGGCCATGGAGGCGCTGGAAAACATTAAAAATACGGTCGAGATATTTTTCGTCAAAGCCGATGCCGTTGTCGGAGACGAAAATTGTGCAAGTCTGATTGCCCGATGAAACTTCGGCGCTGATGCGCACGATCGGCGCGACGCCCGGCTTGCGAAATTTGAGGGCATTGCCGATCAAATTCTGCAAAAGCTGCCGCATCTGTATCGGATCTGCGTCGATGCTCGGCAACGGCTCGAGAGAGACGGTCGCACCGGCGCGCTCGACGGCGGTTTCCAAATCACTCAGCACATCGCGCGCAATTTGCGCCAGGTCCACTTTTGAAAACGGCTGTGCTTTGGTCGTGATGCGCGAAAAGGAAAGCAGATCGTTGATCAGCGTCTGCATGCGTCCTGCCGCGTTCAGCATGCGCTTGAGATAATCCTGTCCGTCGCTCGACAAGGTGGCGGCGTTGGTCGTTGATAAACGATCGCCAAAAGCCTGGATCTTTCGAAGTGGCTCCTGGAGATCGTGCGAAGCGACCGACGCAAAATCCTGCAGCTCCCGATTGCTTTGCTCCAGCCGCGTATTGGATGCCTGGAGCTCCGTGGCGGCTGTTTGCAGTGCCGCTGTGCGAGCATCGACCAGTTGCTCCAGTTCATCGCGCGACCGGCGTAACGCCTCCTCGGCTGATTTTTGGTGGGTGATGTCGTGAAACGCAACGACCGCGCCGACGACTCGGTCATCCTCGACTAAAGGCGTCGAGGCATATGCCACCGGAAAGATGCTGCCATCTTTGCGCGTAAACGAATCATCATCAGCGCGCACCGGCTCACCCGACCGAATCACTCGCAGCAGCGGGCAATCTTCCTTGTTGAACGCAGATTGATCGGCATGCTGAAAGTGAACCAGCTCGTGCATATCGCGGCCGAGCATCTCTGATGCGCTATATCCAAGCAGGCGCTCCGTAGCAGGATTGACCATCGTCGCCTTGCCGGATTGATCGACGGCGTAGATTCCCTCGGCAATGTTGTCGGTGACGCTCCGAGTGAAGGCCAGTTGCGCCCCCAGTCGGCGCTGAGCATCTCGTAAGCTTCGCTCAGACCTTTTCTGTTCGGTCAAATCGACGACGACCGCGCCGACGCCGAGCAATCTCTTATCCGTCCGCACCGGATAGATGCTGATCAGCAGATCGTGATATCTGTGGCCAGCCTGGCCACTGAATTCGATCCGCAGCTCCGGCTCGCCGGTATCGCGCACACGTCGAAGATAGTCTTCAATGTTGGGGCGAATCTCGGGAAGAACCTCGGCGAATCGCCGACCCCAATGTTCGTGAGGCGGCGCGCCGCTGATGCGCGCGAATTCTCCGTTGATGCGGAGGAAGCGAAGATCGTTATTGAAGAAAGCGAAACCTGCCGGCGCTTCTTCAAGCAGCGTATCGAGCAGCGCGGAAATCTCCTCGCGCGATCGAAGCGCCTCGGCTAATTGCTCTTCCCGCGAAAGGCGCGCAGAACCCTTGCCGGCCTGGGCGCCAGTTTCAGAGGGAGCTACTTCGGAGAAGCCGATCGCCTTGCCCAAATCCACTTACGCGTTCCTTTGTTGTCCTTCCGAATTGGACTTTTCTCCTGTCGCGCTGATGCGCGATATCCAGGCTTAACTGGCTGCCTCCTTGGGACTTATCACCTTCGAATCATCGCTCAAACAAACGAGCATTGAAGGTTTGAATCCCATCCTATGACATTTCGATGATTCTGACAGCCGGCAAAATGACGGCAAAAGTTTGGATAACCCGGCGAATTGACTTATGCGGAGCCCACCGGCAGGACTGCGCGGAGTCGATTGATGATGGCGGGTAGGACTTCCATGGCACGCTCAATTTCATGTTGCGTCGTCATCCGCGACAGGCTGAAGCGGATCGCGCCGTGGGCGATTTTTTCTTCGATCTTCATGGCCCGAAGAACATGCGATGGTTCGAGGCTGCCGCTGCTGCATGCTGCACCGGCACTGGCGCAGATCCCCTGCTCGCTGAGCAGCAGCAAAATCGCCTCCGCCTCGAGACGGGAGAAGCCGATGTTCGTCGTGTTGGGCAGGCGTTGGTCGGTGCGGCCATTCACCTGAGCCGAATCAATGCGCGAAAAAATTTGCGATTCCAGCTCATCGCGAAGCGACGCAACTTTTGTCATCGAAGGAAGCGCGGCCAGCGCGAGCTCCGCGGCCTTTCCCAAGCCGACGATGCCCGGCACATTTTCAGTGCCGCCCCGTCGGCCGCGCTCCTGCGGGCCACCGATGATCAACGGTCTTGGACGAATGCCACGTCGCCAGTAAATCGCGCCGACACCTTTGGGCCCATGAAATTTATGAGCGGCAAAGCTCATCACGTCGATGCCCAGTGCGCGGACATCGGTGGGAAGTTTGCCGACTGCTTGTGTTCCATCGCAGTGGAACGGCACATTCCGCTCTCGACAGATCGCCGCGATCTGTTCGACCGGAAACAGCACGCCGGTCTCGTTGTTGGCCCACATGATGGCGACCAGGGCGGCCTCGTCATTGATCGCGGCATCCAGCGCCGCCATGTCCAGCGCGCCGGTCAAATCGACCGGTATCTCGACAATCTCCGCGCCTTCGCGGGCGAGCTGGGCGCACAACTCCCGCGTCGCGGAATGCTCGACGGTGCTGGTAACGATGCGCTTGCGCGGACTTCGCGAAGCCAAAAGGCTTCGGATGGCAGTATTGATTGCCTCCGTGCCGCCGCCGGTGAATTGAAGTTCACTTTCGCTGCAATGGATCAGCTTTGCGACCTGGCCGCGCGCTTCATCGATCGCCTGACGCGAGCGCTGGCCGAGGCGGTGGATGCTGGAGGGATTGCCATACCACTCTGTGAGATAAGGCAGCATCGCCTCGACGACCAGCGGATCGGGTTTGGTCGTCGCATTATTGTCGAGATAGACCAGTTCCATGTCTGCCCCATCATAGTTGGCACGATCGCCCGAAGCGCCGGCAATCTTGTGATACTTCGCGCATCGTGGGATGATATCGGCACTGGGCAGATCGGCTATGGGAGAAGAACAATGAACAAAGCAGGCTTCGCACTGCTGCTGGGGATGTTGCTGACGATTGCGCTGATCGGTGACCGTGGAATCGCCGCGAAAAACGGCGCACTGGGGACGCCGAATCTTTTGGTTAATGGCGATTTCGAGAAGCGCGACGGAAACAAGCCGGCCGGCTATTTGTTGATTGGCGAGGCCACATATCAATACCTCGGGACGCCAGGCAAAGATGCCTCCAGTTGGGGCGTGGCGTTTCATTCCTGGCAGGCGGATGCCAAGGGGGAAGTAGTGCAATTCCTCCATATCCCGATGGGGAAGCGCACCTATCGCTTCAGCTTTCGCGGGTTGGCGCAAAGCGCCTTTGCCATCGCACCGACGGGCCATCTGCGAATGGACGTGAGCTTCTGGGGCGGCGCGGACCTTGGCTACGGCGACAAGTTCAAAGAGCTTTATCCAATCATTGAAGAAGCTCGCAAAGACCTCGCTGTCAATGGCGATAATCACGTCGGCGGCGCCGCGGTCTGGCGAACTTATTCGATGGAATTCACGGTGCCGTTCGATCAGGTGACACGTTTGAGGCTTTCCGTGGGATTTGACAAGGCGGCTGGCCGAGGTCGCGATGGAAGTGATTTTTATGTGGACGATTTTGAATTGATCGAGCTCGATACGCCTGCAAAGGAAAGCAAAGAACCGGCAGCGCATGGGCAAGTGGTTTCGCTCGATCATCTGCTGCCGATCGGCGGGCGGTGGTCTTACGCAGCCAGGAAAGATGAGACGACCATTCCCGCGCTGTTCGATTCAAGCAACTGCGATCGACTCGTCTACGATGATGGGCAATATGAAACACCTTTTGCCGGCAATATGAACTCCTGGCTGCGTGCTGGCGATCGCGATGCGAAAGGAAAGATCGCGGCCACCGACATGTTCATCGCCGACAATGTCACGGTGCGATTCGACAAAACGGCGATGATCATTCACACGCGCGATTTGCCGAATCACCCAACCGGCAAATTCCCGCAGCGCGGGCGCGGACTTTTTGGCAATCCGAATTACATCACCGAGCAGGATGAAACCTATTACATTCCGCTCGATCCCAAGGAACGGCCCGGCCACACGGTGACCGATCTGCAAAATCGCAATCGTGCGTTGAACATGGGGCCGATCGGCGTCGCAGCGAATGGCGTGGTGTTTTTCAACCCGTTTGATGCCGACAGCCAGGATGCCAGCAATTTTATGGATGCCTGCTGCGGCCATCCCAATCAGGACGGGATGTATCACTATCACAAGTATCCGATCTGCATCAACACGCCCTGGTCCGATGATGGCGAGGCGCATTCGGCTCTCTTGGGTTGGGCCTTCGACGGCTATCCGATCTACGGGCCGTATGATTCCAAAGGTGTGATGGCGCGCGACTTGAAGGGCGACAACAAACTCAATGGCTTCAACATGCACTACGACGCCAAGCGCGGCTGGCATTATCACGTCACGCCCGGCGTCTTCCCCTACATCATTGGCGGATACTGGGGCACGCCTGACCGGCGCAATCTGCGACCGCCCCGCCGAATGGGTGGCGGCCCGCCGGGCCGCGGCGGGCCAAGGGGTGGTCGGGGCTTTGGTGGACCGCCGCCGTTCGGTCCGGATAATGGTCCGCCACCGGGACCTCTTGAGCAATAACGCCTCTGGCGAACAAAGGGACCGGTCGCGACCGTAATACAGCAGTATGAATGGGCCGAGGGCAATGCCCGATCGGGGTTCTGGGACGCAATGATTTACCTATAAAGGGCAATCCGCACGAAATAGAAAGATTGGACCGATATAACAGCAGGCTGGCGGAGAATCCCCTGCTCCCGACAGCCAAGCCGTTGGACATCGTCTGGTTGTGCAGCGGCGCCAAAATGGAAAGTGAGATCTATGCAAACCGTCGTTCACGTCACGCATGAAGCCATTCAGAAAATCGGCGGCATCGGAGCGGTGCTTCAGGGATTGCTGACCAGTCCCGTTTACCTGGGCGCTGTTCCGCGAAATATTCTCGTCGGCGCCTTCTGGCCGTCCGACGATTATGGCGAGCAGCGCCTCGGGCCATCGGGCGAAGTGCTCTACAGCAGCTTCGATGGCATCTATCGTTCGCCGCTGACCTCGCGCCTTCGCGAAGTCGAGCAGGAATACGGCGTCGGCATTGTCTACGGCCGGCGGCGCTACACCGAAAAAGGCACCGGCGTGGTGAGCACGCCTGAAGTGCTGTTGATCGACGTGAGCCGATGCGACGAGGCGAAGGTCGGCATTTTCAAATATGACCTGTGGAAGCAGTTTGGCGTCGAAAGCAGCAAGTACGATTTTATCTGGGATTACGAGCAGTGGATTCGCATCGCCAAGCCGGCGATTGCCGCGCTGCATGCTTTAGGCGCGGCCAGCGCAGTCGAGCCCTGCGCAATTCTCGCCCACGAATACATGGGCATGCCGACCGCCCTCGCGGCCATCATGGAAGGCGATCGCGCCAATTTCCGCACGATCTTCTATGCTCATGAAGTGGCGACGATGCGCAAGCTCGTCGAGCATCATCCCGGCCACGACACGATGTTTTACAACGTGATGCGCGCCGCGATCGCGCAAGGGCATTATGTCGAAGACGTGTTCGGCGATCAGAGCGGCTACTACAAGCACGCTCTCGTGAAAGCCGCGCGCTATTGCGATGGGATTTTTGCCGTCGGCGATTACACGCTCAAGGAAATCCGCTTCCTGGGGCCGGAATTTGTGCATGTGGATGCACAATTGGCCTACAACGGTGTTCCCTGCTGGAAGATCAGCGTCGAAGAGAAAATGGCCAGCCGGCATAAGCTGCAGCAGTATTGCCGGAACCTGCTCAAGTTCGAGCCGACCTATGTCTTCTCGCATGTGACTCGGCTCGTGCCCAGCAAAGGCATGTGGCGCGATTTCCACGTGCTGGAGCATCTGGAAGAACACCTGCGCGCCCGCGGCGAGACTGCGGTGCTCTTTGCTCTCAGCACTGAAGTGCCCGGCCGTCGGCCCGACGACGTCCGCCGAATGGAAAGCGCCTATCACTGGCCCGTCGTCCACCGCGAAGGCGGCTCAGATCTGTCGGGCGGTGAAGCGGCCTACTATCAGGGCGTACAGGAATTCAACGCGCAAAGCCGCAATATCAAGGTCGTCTTCATCAACCAATTTGGCTTCGAGCAGAAGCTCTGCGGCCAGCGCATGCCGGCCGACATGGAATTCATGGACATTCGCAAGGGTTCGGATGTTGAGTTCGGCCAGAGCATCTATGAACCGTTCGGCATCGCGCAGGTCGAGCCGATCAGCTTCGGCGGCATTTGCGTCTTCTCGAACGTGTGCGGCTGCGCCGGTTTCGTGCAGAAGGTGGCGCAAGATGCGACGCCAAATGTAATCGTCGCCGATTACACCGACATCCCCGAGCAGGATCTTCGCCCCGAGCAGTTGATGTCCATCGGCAAAGCCCAGCGCGACAAAATGGAAGACACGGTGGCGGAACTGGTGGCCTCCGAATTGATCGACCGCCTGCCGCGCACCCCCGGCGAGTTCGAGAAATACATCCATCGCGGCTATGAGCTGGCGCAAAAGATGAGCTGGGATGCAGTTGCCCGAGATTATGTCGTTCCCGGCATCCAGCGCGCCACCAAGGCGAGCCGGTTGAAGCAGATTGCTTGAGCGATCGAGCGATTGCTATAGATATTTTGGCGAAACGCCCGATAATACAGACGTGGCATGGAGGCCGCGCCGGTGACGGACGTACTGGACCAATCTGAAGTGGACGCGCTGCTGGCGGCAGTGGATGCCGGCCAGGTGCAGCAGCAGGAAGCCGCGCCCCCGCAAGTCTTCGGCACCAAGGGTGTCAACCAGCTCGAAGTTCAGGTTTACGATTTCAAACGGCCCGAGCGCGTCTCGAAAGATCAGATGCGCGCTCTCGAAGCCTTGCATGAAGGCTTTGGGCGAAATCTCGGTGCCGCCCTTTCCGGCTATCTTCGAACGATCATCGAAGTGAGCGTCGCTCATATCGAGCAGCTCACCTACAGCGAATTCATTCACTCGCTGCCGAACCCGACCTGTTTCAATCTTCTTAAGGCCGAGCAGTTGGATGGGCAGTTGTGTCTGGAAATCAGCCCGCTCATCATCTATCCGATCATCGATCGACTTCTGGGCGGCAGCAATGCGGATCTCTTTATCCCGCAACGCCCGCTGACGCAGATCGAGCAACGCCTCGTCGAGCGCATCACCGATCGTGCTACCCATCATCTTTCGGAAGCCTGGAGCAATCTGACGCCGGTCACCTTCAGCGTGCAGGATTTTGAGAGCAATCCGCAGCTCGTGCAGATTGTGCCGCCCAACGAAACGGTTGTGGTGGTGGGCTTCGAACTGAAGATGGGCAATCGCGCCGGCACGATGAGCCTGTGCATTCCGTACAACGTGATCGAGCCGATCATGGGCGTGCTGGCGGCGCAGAACTGGTTCAGCTACCAGAAAAAAGGCGGGCACGATGATCATCAGCGGAAGCTCAAGAGCAGCGTAAGCAACGCACCGCTGGAAGTGCGAGCCTATCTCGCGAGCACGACCATGCGCGTCAGCGAGCTGCTTTCGCTGCAGGTCGGTGACATCATCACCACCGAAAAGGATTGCGGGCGCGATGTGGTCCTTCAGATCGAAGGTAAGAACAAGTTCCTGGGGCAGATCGGCCAGCTCCGCGGGGGCAAGGCGATTCGCATCACCCGCGCGTGTCAGGTGCCTGAGCAAAAAGCCGACAAGAGCGGGGATGGGAAATGACGCGGGCCGGTCGTTCGCCGGGGGCATCGGGGACAGCCAACGGCTATCTTGATCGCTCGAATCGGCCGTTCATCAGCCTGCTGGCGATCCTGCCGGCCCTGGCACTTTACGAGATCGGCACCCAGTTTTTTACCACCGCCGCGATGCATGGGCGCGAGCAGCAGGTCATCGCTTTCTCCGAGCTTCGACAGTTTTTCCACTTTTTTGGCGCCAGCGGCAGGCACCTGCCGGCCATGGCCGTCGTCGCGAGCCTGTTGGCCTGGCATATCGCCAAAAGCGATCGCTGGACGTTCAGTTTTAAGACGCTGATCGGCATGCTCGCCGAGAGTATCCTCTTGAGCCTGCCGCTCTTCTGCTTTGGTTACCTGTTGGCCCGCTTCTTTCCTCTCGCGGCCACAACGCATGGCCATCACATCAGGGATCACCTGCGGGACATGGTGATTATGTCACTCGGAGCGGGCATTTATGAAGAGTTTGTGTTCCGCCTGGCTTTCTTTGCGATTGTAAGCTTATTGCTCAGGGATGTACTCCGGCTGCACATCGGTTTTGGGTATCTACTAATGGTGCTCAGCTCGGCAGTTGCGTTTTCGGCCTACCATTACTTGGACCCCACGCAGCACTTTGATCCGCATGTTTTTGCATTTCGTGTGATGGCGGGAATCTATTTTGGGATTGTTTTTCTGATCCGCGGTTTTGGCGTAACTTCATTATCTCACATTTCTTACGATCTTATCTTCACCTTCACGCAACTGCTGTGAGAGAACTCCCATAAAATTTTTTTGGTGAGTTTTCCTACCGTCTTCCCCTATAATGCTCCGGCCTTGAAGGGTTCGCACTGTGCGGGCCTCACCACGGCAACGAAAGAAGTAAGCCAATAAAGGATTAGCGGCTTGCTACCTTATTTATCTATTTTAACGACGAATTGTTCGTCTGCCGTGGCGTAACTTCCTAGGGCACAGGCCCTTAGTCTCTCAGCGGATGGCCATCGAGCCTTCCAAGAAAGAGCATGGACGCTATGAGTCATCGAACCAAACAACGACGATCGGGCGGTCTCACCCTTCTGCTTTTCCAGCGGACGCTTCATCCGGAGCTGTTCAAGATTCTCGCCACCGAGCAGGTCAGCCGCCGCGCTTATGAGGCCGACATTTGGCTTGTCGAAGGCGGGCATGTGGTGACGTTTACGGCCGGCAAAAATACGTTGACCGAAGTCATTTCCACCCAGCATGAGCCGATCCTGGAGCGCAACGTTCTTCAAGCGATCCCCTGCCGCGGCGAAAAATATCATGAAATGAGCCTCGGCAATATTCGCTACATGATCAGTACGCAGGAAGAGCAGCTCACGCAGACGCTCTACGATGCGACCCGGCATGAAATCAGCACCTACGCCGCCAAGCGCGAGCTGATGACGGCCGAGGGCCAGGGCACCGGCGACACCGGTGGCTACCTGAGCGTGCTCGACATCGAACGCCGCAGCCATGAGCTGCTTGTGCAGAGCTTCCATCTCTACGATGAAACGCAGATGGTTATCAAGACCCAGGCGATCATCGAAGCAACGAAGGGCGCGTAAGCGATTCGACAATCCGCTAATTCAAAAGGCCCGGGTTTTTGTCCGGGCCTTTTTGTTGCGCGCTTTTGCTCATGCTTCTGCGGGAGGAGAGGCGGGCGTTTCATCTACAGCGGGCGCTTCGTTTTCAAGATACTTTTCGATTCGCGCGACGATCTGCCGGACCGCTTGATATTGATAAATGAATTCATCGAGCCGGAATGTCCGGCTCGCATCGCCTGACGGATCGCGGTAGGTCACTTTAGCGATGCCCTTCCGGTCCCATTGTGCCTTGTCCAGTTCGAGGATCTGCGAGAACGGAACGGGGGGATGGCCGGGCACAATGAGCGTATCGGCGTTCATGCGATAGCTGCCGCGCGAGCGGTAGAAGAAAATCCCAAGGCATATCGGTGCTAAAAGCGTCAGCCCGAGACCCAGTCCTTTTTGAATTTGAATATCCAGATCGGTCGGCGGCGCGGTGGCGTGCGCCCGCTCTTCGGGCGTCATTGCAAGAAAGCGGTCCTGCTTCTGCGGATAGCCGATAAACCCGTCATAGAAAAACCACAGGCCCGCCGCGAGCATCAGGGCCACAAACAGATATCGCCTGATGCGATATTCCCTGCCCGGCGTCGCGATGACCTCTGACTGATCAGTGCCCGCATTTTCACTCATGACGATGTCTCGCTCTCCGATTCGGCGTCCTCATCTTGCTTCTGCAAAGCGGCCTCACACTTCTCGGCCAAGGTTCTTGCATGTTCGATCAGATCGGTGAAAGCCGCTTCACCTTCCGATTTAACTTCCGTGCCGATCGACCGATTGGCTCGCAGATCTTCCAGATCGGCAGTCAGTGCCGCGATCATCCGCTGCGCGCGATCGCGCGTTTGACGGAGCAACTCGGCTGAGCCAGTGTTATCTTCGGCCATCATCGGCTGCAATCAATCGCCCCAAAATGATTTCGGCCACCGGAGCTTGGTGCGCCGGTGGCCGATTATATTCTTTTTGACTAGGATTGAACCGATCAGGAGCGCGAGGCGATGGCCGAGGAAATCGGCCGAAGCACCTTGGGCAGCACATGGGCGTTGCAGAGTTTGTCGGCCTGCTCGACGAGCTGTCCGAAGATCTTTTCAAAGCCCTCGCGCGGGCGATCGCCCCAATATCGGCGGACGATCAAATAGACGCTGATCACATCGTCGCTGTAATCGCCGGTGCGAACCTGATAGCTGTTGGTGCGGGTGACCACATCGATGCGCGCCTGGAGCCGGCAGTCTTCGCTGAGCGCGACGGTGACCGTGGGCTGAAAATCGACGGGACGCGCGCCGATTTCGTCAGTCAGGCAGTTCAGCGGTGATTCGGCAAACAAGCTTTCAGCAATGATCTCATCGTGATTGCCGCCAAAGCCCAAATCGAATCCGAACAGCACGTCGAGATAATCCACTTCCAGCGGGCTGATGCCCAGATAATGTGGCGCCGCTTCGAGCAACGTCGAATGGAGCCGGCAGGCTTCATCAACGTCGGTGGGATTCACATGGCCAGTGGAAAGGCGCTTCGGTTCGAGGCTCAGCCAGCGGTAAGAATGGCCGCCGCGATCTTCCTCGAGGTTGTATTCGCCGGCGTCGTTCTTGCGAAAGCGCGTCATGCCGGGGAAGACCTTCTGCATCCGTTCGAACAGGTGCAAAACGGTTTCCCGATTGTGCGGCAGGTTCAATTGTGACCCGAGCCGCATGTTGACGTAGAAATCCTCGCAGAACGACGCGTATGGATTGGTCATACCACTCTCCCAATACCCAAGCCCAAAACTACGTATCGGCTGGACGGACCGATAAAGTGTAGCTGTTTTCGTTTACAACGAAAGAAAAGGTGCGACGGTTCGCAACCGCCCGGATTTCCCCGGCCGCCGGATTTGTCCTTACATGTCGATATCGTTGAGGCCGCCATGCACCCTCTTCGCGATAGATCAAGTGTGCCGACTGTCATCGCACTTTTCAATTTCTCTTTACACAAATCTTTTGCTGTGGCTGGGGCTGTTTCGGATAAGAGGGTCGAGCGATGGCGAGAGCAGATTCGTCGGTCTCATTTGACGTGACCGGCACCCGCCCTCTAAAACAAAAGCGCATGGCGAAAGTCGATTTCAAGCCGATCTATGCACTGGTGGGAGCGGATCCATTTCTGCAATTGCAGAAGCTCAATAAATTGACCGCGCAGTTTGCGGCTGAATTCCAGCGCGTCGATTTCGAAGGCGACCGCGCCGAGCTCTCGGAAGTGTTCGACGAGCTGCGCAGCTTCGCGATGTTTGGCGGCGGAAAGCTGGTGGTCATTCGCGATGCCGATGAATTTCTCTCTCGCTTCCGCTCGCAGCTTGAAGAGTATGTGGCCAATCCCTCCAGCAGCTCGGTGCTGGTATTGCGATTTACCACCCTTCCTTCCAATCAGCGCATTTATAAAGCGATTGCCAAGGTTGGGCAGATCGAAAGCTGCGCGCCGCCAAAGGAAAAAGATTTGCCGGCGTGGATCATCGAGCAAGGCAAATCGGCGCATGGCATCGTGGTCGATCGCGACGCGGCGGCGCTTCTGGCCGAACTAATCGGCGCTGAACTGGGGCGATTGAATTCCGAGTTGGCGAAGCTCGCGATCTCTGCGCCGCGCGGGCGCGTGAGTGCCGAGCAAGTTGGCGGTGCCGTGGCATTTCAGCGCGAGCGGGAAATGTGGGACATGACCAACGAGCTGGCCGCCGGTCATCCGGCCGAGGCCCTACGTCGCTGGCGGCAACTGCTGCAGCTCGATCCCTCCACCGAGTTCCGAGCCGCCACCTGGCTGACGATGTGGCTGGAGAATGTCCGCAAGGCGCTGGCGCTGAAGCGCAAGGGAATGAACACGTTTGCAATCTGCTCGCAATTGCGCATCTGGCCCCGCGAAAACCAGGAGCCTTTCATGCGCACCGCAATGTCGATGGGCGAAACCGGCGCGCGACGTGCCCTGGCGCTACTTGCGAAAACCGATCAGCGATCCAAATCAGGGGTGGGAGAAGCCGCGACGAATATCGAACAGTTTATCCTCGCGCTCGCACAAAATTAACTTTGCCGTCGATGCGCTAGCATCGTCCTTACAAATTTTAGCCGCTCCGCCTGCGGAGCGCGTCCAACGTATGTTGAGCGCGGACCACTGGACGAAGAACAAAGGTGCGCCGCTCGTCACTACGGAAGTAAGATTGCAGTCCGCGCCGCTAGACGCGCCCCACAGGTGGGGCGGCTAAAAAGTGAGTATCTAAAAGTTCACGACGTGGAAGCGCGTTGCAGCATCGACACTATTTCGCAGCAGTCTGCGCCGGCGCCGTCTCGGGCTTAGCAGGTTCTTTCCAACCGGTATCCACGCTCAGCGCCGGATTCGCTTTCTTCAGCGATTCCGCCCCTGCATCGGTCACTTTCGTCTGCCAGACATACAGATTCTTCAGATGCTTCAAAGATGAAAGTTCTGACACGCCCTGATCGCTCACGCCGGTGTGATAGAGGTTGAGGTATTCCAGATTCTCCAGGCCTTTGAGTTGCGAAAGTCCCGCATCGGTCACCGCGGTCTTCTCCAGATGCAGACGATGAAGATTGGTCATCTTCGCCAGTGCCGCGAGCCCGGCATCGGTCACTTTCGTGTTGGACAGATTCAGGTCGTAAATCTGCGGCGCGGCATCGGCAAGCATCTGAACCTGCTGATCGCTCACCTGCGATGCGGTCGAAGTAAACTCGATCACCAGCAGATTGCTCCCCTGACACAGCGGCAGACATTGCGCACCGGCCTGACGAAGATGATCCAGCGTCGCGTTGCTGGCGGCCGCCACCTGCGGAAGCGCAGGAATACCGGGTACAGCAGCGTCGTTACCCGGACCCGTATCGGCCGCGGCGGTTTTAACTTCGTCCTGCTTCCAGCCGCCAAAATCGGCGCCTTGCTCGATCCACGACTTGATCAGATCGGTCTGAGCCTTGCTCAGTGGCTTGCCCTTATCCGAAGGCGGCATGATGTCGTCGTCATCAGGCTTGAGCGTGATACGATGATAAACATCGCTCTTTTCCGGATGATTCGGAACGATGTCGGAACCTTCTTTGCCGCCCTTCTCGATCGCGGCGACGCTGTCGAGCTTGAAATTGCCTTTGTGCTTTTCGCCCGCGTGGCACTTGTAGCAGTTCTCGGCAAAGATCGGCTTAATCTGCTTAACGAAGTCAACCTTGTCCGCGCCGCGCACGCTGATCCCCAACCCAAAAACCAGCCCCGCGGCAAGCAACAACACTTTCTTCATATCGCTTATCCTCATATCCAATGAGCCTCAAATTCAAGTTTCGTGCGATGATTTATACCGCCTGTCCGTCCGGGAGTTGAAGCCCCCGAATGCACCCAGCAGTTGAAATTATAGAGAGGTAAACTGACGAAACGCGATCTTCATTCCCGCACATCGTCAAGCGTTAAGTCAAACAGCGGAAAATGCGCCGATCATATGGGCGGGTCGGAAATGATTTGAGTGGTAGACGGATCGGCGCAGCTAAGCCGCCTTCGCGCAAAACCGCATCAACGGCTCAGGCAGATCCTTGATCCCCCGGCGGAGCGCCTTGCTGACCGCATACATCATCGATGCTTCAAAACGTCGATGAACTCTTTCGTCCGGCTCCACGCCCAGGCGCCGCATTTCTTCGATCGCCCATTGCCAGACGTGATACTCCTCTTCGCATCGCCGTTTGTAGCGCTCGAAGCCGATGACGTGATGCCCCACTTCATGCAGGAAAATCGATAAACTTAAAGGCGTTCGCGGCACCGGCGCTTCGATCCAGTTGATCGAGCTGCCATCCGGGTAGCGCACCTGCCAGGCGCAGCCGCTCATGCTTTTGCGCCATTTGCGCACGCGAATGCGATGTTGGGCTTTGATCGATTCAACCAGCGGTGCGAAGTCAGGCATCGGTGCAAGTCCTATCGGCCAACGGCGCCGCGCCGACGCACCACTGGCAACGTCCGCGGTATGCAGCCGATAATATCCCGCGTGATGAGCGATTGTCCGATTTGCATTCTCGCCGACCTCCCCGCCGCCTCGACCACCTTCATCGTGCTGCTGGTTCTGTCGGCGGTGTTCATCTGCTCCTGGCTCATGTTCTGGATTCTGTCGGTGCGATCGACATCGCTTCGCCGATCGGTGTTGACGCTCGATTGGGCGCGCGATCATGGGTTCAAGGTGCGGGACTGGGGCGAGGAACTGCCCGAGCCATTTCGCGATCTCAAATCCCGAGGCATGCGCGTCGAGATGGCTCTGCAGAAGCCGGATCGAATGCTTCTGCGACTTGAAGAACATCCGCCCGATGCCGCAGCGCCGATTCGCTGGCACATTCTGGTTCTGAATCTGCCGGTCGCCTGGCCCCCCACCGGTCTTCGCCCGACCCATCCGCCGCGCAGCGCGCTGGATCTTTTTTCACTCACCAGCTTCCCGCTGCTCGGCCCCACCGATCGCTTCGTCGTCTTCGGCACCGAATCGACTTCCGCCCGCGCCCTCTCGCGCTCCCCCGCCCGCGGCCTGCTCCCGCCCGACATCGGCCTGCTTCTGGCCGGCGGACATCTGATCCTCGATTTCTCCGCCCGCCCGTTCGATGAAATCGAATTCAACCGGATGATCGTGATCGCCGAGCAACTGCTCAAACATCTGCCGCAGCCGACGTAGCGGTTCCCCAGTCATGCCCCACGCCGGAACCGTCGCATGTCACCAAATGTCACAAAATGACGCGCGCGGCGAATGTTGGCGGGCATCCTTCAGCAGATAAGCCATTTTGCCAAAGGAAGTTACGTCGATTTTTGGCCTTCACCGGCGCGCGTCATTTGTCACTCGATTTTGGATATAAATAATTGCCATCAAAAGGCTTACGCCGATGTCACACGTTGGGACATGGCATCCAAGCCGCACTCCGGACATCTTCCTAGTGAGGCGCGCAGGTCATATCCACATCGCACGCACTTCCCATCAGCGATGCGCCGCCGACGGCGAATCAACGTGCTCAATTTGAACGCCGGTAGAACTAACGTCAGCAAACAAATCGCCCATACGGGAACCGTGCAGGCGAGTCTTCCTGCTCCGCCCGGGAAGTTCTGCGGATACGGCGGCAGCGGCCTGGAATTCTCCCAACCGAAGCCTAGCCGGCCCCACCACAGATTTTCATCACACGCATCGGCCTCCGCCGTGTGGAGCCCGTGGTGCTTCAGGTCCCGGTCCTCTTTTTCAATCGCTGGACTCCAAATTCTTTTGTACTGCTCGGCAAGCTGCTCATCGATCGGAAAGCCGGGCGGCGACTGGTAGCCGCTGGTGTCGCCATCCGCTGAATATTCATTACTCACCGTCACTCGCCCGTGCGCCAACGAGAGGCTCCAATATGCGTCCACGCGAAATCCCCTCACCGCGTTGTTCTGCTCGTCGAAGAACGGACGGATGTGATGCGACCAGCGATACGAACGTTCATATTTAATGCTGTAGATCCATCCAATCCCTGCTGCAAGGGCAAGGATCAGGAGCATTGCAACGAAGATGTTGTATAGCCGCTTCACGACAGCGCGTAATCTCATCCTTGAGGGTCGGGGAACTCTTTCAAATCGAACGGAACTGAGACAATCCGGTAACTGGCGGCATACTGGATCTTGATGGACATCCGGTCATCCGCAGCGCGCGGAAGCGCGAAATCGCGTCGCAAAGTTTGGACAAAGGTGAAATCCATGAAAAGCTCTTTGGAAATACTCTTGCCGTCTGCGTCATCAATCTCGATCTTTTCAATGATTGGGGTGTTGCCTTCGAAGATAACCATCACCCGGTCCGGCGTTTGAGACACCGACAACTGGATATGCTCGTGGGCCAATTGCGGGATTGGCATCGTCTTGTCCAGGCAACTTTTCAGATGGGGAATGGTGAGCGATCGGCTCTCGTCGCTTAGAATCATCAGTTGAAGGTGGCCTTTGAGACGAGCGAGCTTGCGAGCACCCTTGCTCAGCGGTCCGAGTGCAACATCAACATTCGCGGTCGGTGGCTCGCCTGGCGGGGAGGAAATATAAACGTCCTGCCGCTCAACGTTGGACCTGAACTCATCCATGCCCAGATTAGCCAAGTCGGCCCCGCCCGAGTCGATCGCCTTTTCAATGTAGATATTGGCGCAGGCGGCGGCTTTTCTGATCAATTCACCGTGCAGCATCAACTCGGCGCTCGAAGACGCTTCCAGGCCCGGCACGTCGCCCCCGACTTTATGCACTCTGGAAATGTAGTTCGAAGTCACCGAAACGGAATCAGACGGTTCACGTGTGGCGGCAGCCAACGCCACGGCCATAACGATCGTAATTGCAGCAAGGCGAGCTAACCGTACGCCCATGATCACGGGCTCCCAACGAACCATTATCCTGCAATGTTGAGCTTCGGGTGGCAGCGCACAATCTCGGAAGGAAGCATTTTAGGTTGGGCAAGCGATTAAGTCTGCGGCGATGGCTTGAAAGGCACCGCGTATCCGTGCTTCTCCCGGAATGCTTCAATTTCATCCAGCGTCCCGAGAAGTGGATCGGCTTCAAATTCCGATTGGTCTACGACAACAAGGGGCTCGCCGGCGAGCTTCCTGGCCCACTTCTTTCCCGCCATCTCCTTCCACCGCCGCTGGCTGCAAAATAGATGAACGTCTTTGTCATTGCCTGCAAAGAAGAAGTTTGGAGATTCTTTCGGAAGGTCTTGGCGGCAAGCCACCTCTACACCCCATCCAAGCATAGAGCCATTTCCGAATGCGTGGCGACCGCATACATCGCACCGCCCTCCATCGATGTCCAAGCCCTTAACGGCCCCCAAGGGAACAAATTCAAACGGCACAAGCTCAAAGAATTGATGCCGTCGCGTTCTTTTCAATTTCACCGGTCGCGCTTCGAACGTCTTCCGTTCAATGTCGCTCAACGCTTCCAGGAAGGGTTGCGAGACAATCATCAAACCTCCCGGCATTTCGGATGTCGGTGGCGGCTCAAAGCCAGACGCAGAGAAAGCGCCGTCCGTTCTGTCGTGCACGGAATCGACTTCAAGTGGCGTAGTAGTGCGCTCTCCTAATCCTCCACCACAACGCTTGCATCTGCCGTTGGCGTAGGCGGTCGTCGCGGATGGCCGGAACGTGAAGGCGGCGTTCCACGCGATTTCTATCAAACCCTCTGCGAACCAAGCCGGATTTCGCGCCTCCGAGAGTAGTGGGTCAAAATGCAGCGCGGCTTCGTTGTCGTTGTAATGTTCCCCAACTACATCGCCCAGCGCATCCATCAAAGCTCTTGGCGTCGCAGCTTTTGCCTGAAGCTTGGGCCGTCGAATCTCCCAGCCGACATAAGCGCCGTCGGGTGCGCGTTGCCATGTGCAGTAATAGGTATTGCCTTTGTCAGCCATTTCTCGATTCTACCGAAACCGATATCGGCGGTGCCAACGCCGGCTCGGGACCAAAATTCCCATTCTTTTCCCCTTGCAGCGCCGTGCTCATCCGGCGGTAATAGTGGGCAGGATACTTGTTGCTATTGATTTGACATTTGGAGGAAACACATGATGCATTCGAAACGATTCTTTTCCTGGACGGCCGGCATTTGCGCGGCGGGGTTGATGCTGGCCAGCGGCGCGATGGCGCAGCAGCGGCAGAGAACGACGCCGAATCCGGCGGATGTGCAGAAGATGGAGTCGGCGCTGCCGGCGCAGGCGCAGGACAAGCCGCGGGCGCAGCGGCATGTGCTGGTGTTTGGCCGGACTGGGCCGAAGACGGCCGATCAGGGGGCCGGCTTCATTCACTCTTCGATTCCCCTGGGCTGCGCGGCGATTAAGGCGATCGGCGATAAGACCGGCGCTTATCAGGCCGACATTAGCTATGACCCGACCGTCTTCGACGGGGACGGATTGAATAAATATGACGCCGTCGTCCTGGTCAGCACGACGCATGATTTCCTGGCCGACCCGAAGGACGAAGCGATCAGCAAGAAGCGCATCGAAAACCTTCTGAACTTCGTCAAGAGCGGCAAGGGCCTGGCCGGCTTCCATGCTGCTTGCGATGCCTACTACCACGTTCCCGAATATGGCCAGATGATGGGCGGGTACTTCAGCGGCCACGATGGCCAGAAGGAACTGATTCAGGTCGTCAATGACGATCCGAAGAGCCCCATTTCCGAGGTGTTCGGCGGGCAGGGCTTCGAATATCGCGACGAGATTTACCGCTTCCTCCGCACCGGCGCCGCCACCGGCGGGCAGGTCTTCTCGCCTTCGAAGGTGCATCTGCTGCTGAGCGTTGATGTCGAGAAGAACCACAACGAAAAGCCCGGCACCGTTATGCCGGTTTCGTGGATTCATGAATTTGGCAAAGGTCGCGTCTTCTACAATTCGCTGGGCCATAATGAGTATGTCTGGTGGGATCCGAAGATCCTCAAGTTCGATCTGGCCGGCATTCAATATGTGCTGGGCGACCTGAAGGCCGACGACTCGACGCCGGGCACGTCCAAGACCGCCAGTGCCAAGTAAAGACTCGCGCCTATAGTTTACGAGCGAACGCGGGCGGGATGCGGAAGCGTCCCGCCCGCTGTTGCTTTGGGATCGGTTATCGAAGAATCTTTTAGGACGATTTACCACGGAGGCACGGAGTCACGGAGGCGCAGTTTTGCTGAAGGGATGGGCCGACGCGAGGAACGATTTAATTCAAGAGAATTAACCGCCGATAAACGCAGATGAACGCAGATTGAAAATAGTTCAAAAGAGTTGCGCGCGTGAGCTTTTCATAAAGGGAGGTGTCGTGCTCAGCAGCTTTGATTCGCGTTTGTTTTATCTGCGTTCATCTGCGTGCATCTGCGGTTAATTCTCTTCTTGATTGCTCCCTCGCATCGGCACTCATTCCAGCAAAACCCGACCTCCGTGCCTCCGTGGTGAATCTTCTCTTAAATTTGAAGGGAAGGTATGGCGGATTTGCATTTACTTTCGCCGGGCGGGTTCCGGGCGACGGGCGTTTATGCGGGAATCAAGACCAAGCATGCGCCGGACGTTGGGCTTTTGGTTTGCGATCGTCGCGCATCAGCGGCGGCAGCTTTCACCACCAACAAGGTCTTTGCCGCGCCGGTCAAAGTCGGGCGCGAACATGTTGCCGATGGGCGTCTTAGTGCGATTGTCGTGAATGCAGGGAATGCCAATGCCTGCACGGGCAAGCAGGGAGAAAAAGACGCCAGGCGAATGTGCGCGCTGGCGGCGCAGGTGGCCAGTTGCGAGGCAATCGACGTGCTTCCCTCTTCGACGGGCATCATTGGGCACGCGCTTCCCATGACAAAAGTCGAAGCTGGCATTCTCGACTGCGGCAATTACCTGGGGAACAGCCTCGAACATGCGATGCTTTTTGCGGACGCGATTCTGACGACCGATCTGAAGCGAAAAGCCGCTGCGGTTGAGTTCAAAGTGGGCCGAGAGCTGGTTACGGTCGCCGGCGTCTGCAAAGGCAGCGGCATGATTGGGCCGAGGCTCGCGGTTTCGAGTGGCGCGCGATCGTCCGGGCGCGGGCTAAAAGGCCGCCACGCGACGATGCTGGCCTATTTAACCACCGATGCCGCAATCGCGTCGGCTTCGCTCCGTCAACTCCTTGGAAACGCATGCGAGCGAAGCTTCAACACGGTGACGGTCGATGACCACGCCAGCACGAATGACACGGCCGCGATTCTCGCATCGGGCCATAGCGCGGCCAAGTTCAATTCCGCCCGGGCGATGAAGGCGTTTGCCGATGCGCTGGATGAAGTGTGTCAGGCGCTGGCGTATCAGATTGCCGCCGATGGCGAAGGCGCGACGAAAGTGGTCATCATTAAGGTAAAAGGCGCCGCCACCGAATCAGCAGCCCGCACGATGGCCCGGGCGATCGCGAATTCGCCCCTCGTGAAATGCGCGATGAACGGCAGTGACCCCAACTGGGGCCGGATCGTGTCGGCAGCTGGAATGGCGGGTGTCCCCTTCAACCCCGATCGTTGTTCGCTGAGACTTTCGGGAACGACCGTCTTTCGCAATGGCCAACCGGTCGCGTTTGATGCCGAAAAGGTCAGCGCGGAGCTGGCCAAAAATGAAGTGGTTGCGGAACTGGCCTGCAGCGATGGAAAATCGGAAGCGACCGTATGGACCTGCGACCTGTCCAAGGATTACGTGACGATCAACGCCGATTACCACACGTGACGGCCGAGGGCAGCGCAGATATTTCCCCAAGTCCCAAGCCTGATCCACAGAGACTAAGCGAGGCCTGGTCGCATCCGCGGGCGAAGCGAGCCGCGGTTATCTTTTTGCTCGTTTCGTTGTTCCTGGTGTTATTGCGCCTTTCATGGGGATGGTACGCACATTGGCAGATCCATCAGATCATTGCGCAGGCACATCGACTGCGCGAGCCTGTAACCGTCGATGACCTGGCGGCCCAAGTCGGCTCCGCACCCAGTGGCGCGGCAGCCGCCTTCACCCGCGCTACGGTCAATTTGAAATTGACCTCGCCGCGCTGGGCTCATCCAAAGAGCTACCTTACGCTCCCGGCGCCCGATGATGTCACCGGAAACAAGATGCTCGGCGATGTCGCGCGGAATGCCGCCCTTCTAGGACAACTTCGCGCGGCTCGGTCGCTTCCCACAGGCTCATGGGGGCCGCCGCCGGTCCATCCACTCAAATCGGCGCTGATCATGCGATTTTTCGGCATTTATCAACTTTCCGATTTGCTGGCCTGGGAATTATGTCTCGATCATGTGAAAGGCAACGATGCCGAAGCGCTTGAGACCGCGCAGGACTGGCTCAAATATGCACAAGTGATCGACGCGCGGTCCGATATCGGGGGCTTGCGCTGGTCGGCCATTGGAATCCAGCGCGATGCACTGCAGGCGCTGCGGGCCATCGCGCCCTGCTTGCGGATTTCTCAGTCTTCATCAAACAGTTCGGCGTCTCGACAGCAGGTGCAAACGATCATTAAAAATCTGCTTGACGAACGTGCGGTGCGGGAAGGCGGCGCGAGACCTTGGCTTTATTTGCGCATCGTTGCGCTAGACGAAGCGGAGCGGGATGAAGTGGATGCCCATGCAGGCGGTGCCCTTCTTGGCCGATTGCTTCAACCGGCATTCGATCTTCGTGCCGCACGCGATGCTCGGCGCAGCGAGTCATTTATATTAGCCGCCTCGGCGTCCGATTGGCCAAAGGCCCTTTCGATGCTCATCCCTGGCCAGAAAGAAGTTGAGCCTTGGCTTCAATCGGCCGCGCGCGTCCAGATTGATTACAACCGACTGGATCCCTCGCTGGTACAGGAGCAGTTTCACGTTCTGACCGAGCGACGAGCCACTGCTGCGGTGCTGGCCATGCGTCTTTATGCTGATGATCACGACGGACAATATCCAAAGTCGTTGAGCCAGCTCGTGCCGAAATACTTACCAGCAGTTCCCCTCGACCCCATGGCCGCCGATGGGAAGCCGCTGGCGTACCAAATGCCAGAGGGCGAGCGCGCGACGGTGTTTTTGTATAGCGTCGGAAACAACGGCACCGACGAAGGTGGTCCAGCGGCAGGAATTCCAGTACGCGACATTAATGAAGGGCTTTGGATGCAGGTCGATGCGGCCTTTGGCATCGCCGCCAGCTCACCACAGATCGCATTGCCCTCAACCCGCCAGACTCAAGACCACAATTGAGACAAATATCGCTGCCATCACTGACAGCAGACAGCCGACGGCAAGCAAGAGTGTCGCAAGCGGCCAGGATGCTGCGGTGAGAACCAGTCGCCCGGCTCCGCAAAAGGTCGATCGCTGCAGCAGGACGAGCGTGGCTAACCACCAAATCAGGAGCACCAATAGAAGCCCGCCAATGCCCCCAATGACGCAAGCGCGATAGAGCGAAAGTTGAAACACAACGACGGGATGCAACATCGTCAGCCGCCAGGCGATCGACAGCGCAATGAGCGGGATCGGCAGCAGGCAAAGCGGAGCGCTGGTGTACAAGCTTAGAAGTATGTAGCGCGCCTGTCGCTCGCGCGGAATTCCTTTTGAATAGAAGAACAATGCTGCCAGCCGGGAAGCACCCGATAGGAAAAACCACAGAGCCCCGGCCGCCACGAGGGCGACGCACACCTCGGCGGCCCAGCCCATCCATTCGTCCTGAATCGGCCGGCGATTCCCCAGCGGCGTGTGGAACTGCCAGATCGTTCCGGGCGCAAAGACAACGTTGCCCCACCGGCCCGGGGACCCGTAATGGATAAACGCAATTCCAAACCCCATGAGAACCAACAACGGCGTATATGCGATCAGCACCGTCGTCCGACGAAACTGTTTCGCATCTGCCAGATGCACCGGCCGCAGCGCCTCGCGCGCAAGCCGCCCGGGATGCAGCACCGCCAGCGTCCCCGTCCTGAAGTAAGCGCGCAACGTCCCCAGTGTCTTGCGATGACTCCAGGGCAGCAGCGGCATATCCCGCCCGCCGCGCTCGATCTGCATGCCGCACTCAGGGCAGCGATCGCTGCTGATGGCCCGCAGGTCGTAATTGCACGTCGGGCAAAAGAGCCCTTCGTCATTGATGATGTGCGATGGGTCAATCGACATCGGTGCGCTCGGCCGGCCGTCCGTATCTTACCTCCCCTCCAATCATGACGTAACCGACCGCCATCGCATCCGCGATGAGCAAGGCAATTTGTGTATTTCCAAAAGATGTCAGCGCTACACAACCGTCAGCGCCGTCACCGTTTTGAATACGGTGCCTGCAAGTGACGTTTCATTGAACGCATTGTTTGGGTCGAGCTGGATGACCAGGAAATATGTCCCGGCGGGCAGCACAGCCGACGTCGTAATTCTCATCGTCTTGCCCGCACGAATGTTGATCTTCTTGCTCGATGTCGTGATTTGCGTCGCATCGGCAAGCAGGCCGTCCAACGAGCGATTGATGTTAAAAGCGAGGTTGCCCGCCGCAGTTGTATTTCCGGTGTTGCTTACGGTGAATGTAAGACTTGTCTTGCCTGTCTTCCCCGGGACCGGAGTCTTAGCAAATGCGCCCGACAGACTGATCTCAGGCGGCTCCACCACGATTGTCGTAGCCGATGGCACATCGACGACGTTGCCTGATGGGTCGGTGATCTCACCAACGAAATAATAGGTGCCGTTGGGGACGGTGGCTGGAAGTGTCGCGACTTTGAAGGGGACTTGCAGGTGGCCGTGAGGCTTGAGTTTTACATGCTTGGTTATCGATGCTAACTGAATTGAATTGGAATCGACGCTCGTGCTGGTCGAGAGGAAAAGCTTCTCAGTCACATTGCCGGTAACCGCTGCGCTTCCGGAATCTGTGATCGTCAGATGCTGGCTCACATTTATTTTTTGTCCTGCTACGACCGACGACGGAATTTTCCCGCTCAGCGCGCCACTCAGGTTGCTCGATCCGCCGGTGCCACCGGTGCTGCCGCCGGGCGTGAGCTGGAAGACGACACCGCCGCCGCCGGGCCCCTGGTCAACCGTTGCTCCAATCAGATTGCCGCTGGGGTCAATTGCGATCGTGGTAGACCCAAGCGGGCCAACGGCGATGTCACCGAAGGTGTGAAGCGCGACGATAGTGGAGCTGTTCTTGGGCAATTCAAAGACGACGCCCTGGTTCGTTGAGCCGCCGCCGGCTGCGCCAAAAAGATCTCCCGCGGCGTCGGCAACGATGCCCGACCGCGGCCCCTTTCCATTGTCACCGGTGAAGCTGGCGAGCACGGCGATGGTATTGGTTCCTGCCGGGATTTCGAAGATATCGCCGTCGCCGACGGTACCGCTCGCCCCCGTGCCGCCGGCGTTGGATTCGCCGAAGATATTCCCCTGGCTGTCGATATAAAGCGGGCTGCCGGGGCCGTTGCCGTTGGTTCCGTCGAACGATGCCAGGATATCGATCGTGCTGGAATTCTTCGGCAATTCCCACACCGCGCCAAATGCGCCGGTCACTGAGATGTCGCGCCCAATCGTGCCGTATAGATTTCCATTCGCATCCAGCACCAGCCCGCCGACGCTCTGATTACTGACGGATTGCTGGAATGACGCGAGCTGCGTAATAGTGCTGCTGCCCTTGGCAAGCTCCCAGACTGTACCGCCGCCATTTGTGCCGCCCACCTGGCAGGTTCCAAAAATATTGCCGCTGGAATCGACAGCGATATTCTTCCCAGGGGCAGGGGCGCTTCCGGTTGTGTTGCTGCTGAAGGAGGCAAGGGTGGTCATCGCGTTGGAGCCGGCCGCAATTTCCCAGACGAAGCCTTGGTTTTGCGCGCCGCCGGTGTTCTGGAGGCCAACGAGATTTCCGCTCGAATCGATGGCCAGTCCTGAAAGGTCCCCATTGCCAACGTTGTCCGTGACCAGCACGGTCGGCGTGCTGCTTCCCTTGGCCAGCTCGCAAACCGCTTCGTTCCCGCTCGCAGCGCTGCCCGCCGTCGCCATAAAGAACACATCGCCATTCGCATCCTGCACTATCGCTCCAACCGGGTCGGATAACTGACTGGAGTTCAGTGCCGCCAAAGTGCTCAGCGTGTAACTGAGCAAACGGCGAGCCTCAAGCCGCTCTGATTCGATGAGGCTGTGACACTTGGACTGACGAGAGGAAATCCGGGAAGGGTTCGATCGCATTCGGCTCTCCATTGAGAAATGAATTGTGCCAACAAACGATGCGAGCCTGCGGAGTTTCATACCGCATGTGTTTTAATCTGTCTATCAATTTTTTTCTTGCGCAAAGTCGCATTCAGGGAGTCGCGAACTTCGGGATGATCAAGCTTAGGCCCACGATTTCCCCGTCTGGCTCGACACTACGTTCCCGTTGGCGTTTCATCCCATCGGCCACCTGGCGCATGCCCGCATAACCAATTCAACGCAAAGTGGCGTTCCATCGTGATGGACCTGATCTTCGCCCACTCCTGCTCGGACAAATCGCGATAAGCCTTGCCAAAAGCGGGAAAATCTCCGTTAATCGGCTCGTCGACCACACCGTCCTGGGCGGCCTTCGCGGCAGCGAGTCGCACGATGTCGTCGAAGGATCGCAAGCCTCGTCGCCTGAAGTCTGGGTTTGAAGGAAACGGCTCGCCGCGTTCGATCAATTCACGGGTACGACTCCGCCAATGCCACAGCTCCGCGACGTCTCGCCGGCGATCGATTTCCGGCTGAGGGCGGAGCTCCGCCGTCGCGATGAATTCTGAAGGATCCTTCGGCAGGGACTTGAGGAATTGCGGATTCACGTCCACATCGTATGGCGGGAGGTTTGCGATTCTTCTCAGGGCCCACGCCAGCGCGAGAGCCGCTTCGATCCGCCACGACGCCTCAATTCGCTGCCTCTGGGTCATCGTGATGGCGGTTGTCGAAAAGAAGGTTCGCTCGTTGGGTGAAACCTGATCCCACAACTTGTAGGTACGGAGCGCGCTCTGCAACGCATCCTTTGCCTGCTCCGTTTCACGCTTGAATTGCTGCTTTTCTTTTGCTTCTATGCCGTCAAAAATCGACTCTATCATCCCGCGCGGCATTGCCGTCATCGCATGAACGACAACGAGTTTGAGAATTGCCAGCCGGCGAGCGGCATCCTGGCTGCTGGGTCGTGCGGCCATCAGTCACTTCTCCATTGTGCGCGCTTGAAATGGGAAAGCTTGTCAGACCTTAGGCTACCATAAAAAGTGCCGCTGTTGTTGACATTACCTCGTCTGGCAACAACAGGTTTGCGCGCTTCGACATTCGGAAAAGTGAATAGCCATAGCAGCGGTTCATGAATCCGGCCGACTGAAAGATTGCTGTGCCCGCGACGTCAGATGTGATGGATGGCATTTGCGACTCGTGACAATGATGGTCGAAGGTAAAATGGGCTCGATGAACTCGGTAACGACTCATTCTCCCGTCAACCGCCCCTTTCGGCGGTTGCAGCGATGGGCGGTCTTTTTTATCGCGCTCATCGGCGCGCTGCTGGCGATGCGATATGGATGGGATGGTTTGGCCGATCATCGCATCGCGGAATTGGAACGGCGCGCGCATGCGATGGGCCAGCCGTTGCTGTTGAGCGACTTTACGCCTGAGGTGATATCCGATGCCGACAATGCGGCGGTGCCGATCGGGCAGGCCCTCACAATGTACGCAGCCAGGCCATCGTCCAGAAATCGGGTGATTCCAAGCTTCACTTCGGATGAAGACGCGCCGATTGCGGAGGCCGATTTACCGGCAATTTCAAGCTGCATTAATCCATATCAGGCCGAGCGAAACCTCGTTCGGTCGGCAAGAGCTTGCCCGCAAATGGTGTGGAACCGGCCTTTGATTTCGCCGATTTACCGGCAGTTGCTGCCTCAAGCATCTGCTTCATATTCCGTTTCCGAAATCCTGCTGCTTGCTGCCGAAGATGCGTATGCACGGTCTGATGATGGCGAGATGCTGGAAGACATCCGCGATCTTCTGCTGCTGCAAAAAGCGATCGATTGCTATTACCCGGTGCCGGTGACGCACATGGTCGCAATGGGAATAGGCGGGCGGGCGACGGTTGCGGTTCGTCGCTCGGCCATGAGCTTGCAGATTGCAGACGATGCAAAATCTGGCGCGACGCCGCGGCAAGTTAAGGCGCTGATTGCTGATCTGCTTGACGAGAGTGCTATGCAGAAGAACGGCACCCGCGCTTTTTTTGGCGAAGCGGCGATGATCCTGGACGCCGCGCCCTATGAGACCGCGTGGCTCCATCCGGCACCCGTCACCTGGCTGTTTGAGCCGATGTACAAGGCAGATGCCCAGAGGAAGGCGGCAATCAACATCGCCAATGCTCAATCGTTTCAAAAAGCGACTTGGCCGGCGGTGCATGCTGAACTCAAATCGGAAACGGTCCCGGACGCGTCGCTGCTGGAATCGTTTGCACATCCGATGTTCCGAAGCATCAGTTACGATCCCGGTCGGTGGCCAACGCTTCATTTCCAGCATCTGGCCGAGCGGCGCATCGCGGCCGTGATGCTGGCGCTGCGACTCTATCAGCACGATCATGCCGATGCTTTGCCGGGATCGCTGGGCGAGTTGGTGCCGGAGTATTTGTCTGCCGTGCCGACGGATCCATTTGATCCAGCCGGCAAACCGTTGCGGTACCTTCCAGTTCACGATCCCCCGATCCTTTACAGTGTCGGAGAAAATGGAGCCGACGATGGCGGATCGGACAAGCCGATGCCTGGAAAGAGGTTGAAATCCTATTTGACTAGCAATCGGTGGCTGGAGCGAGACGCGGTTTTCTCACTCAAGCCAGTCTCGCGTTTACTTCAGGCTCAAGATCATCAGGGCCAAGTAAGTGGCGGCAAAGGGCAGAAGGCCGAGAAATAAGATTGCCGAAATCCCCCATCCGATTGGTAGGCCAATAAGTGTAGCCAACACACGGCCCGCGCCGCAGGCGGTGCTCCTTTTCAAAATGACGAGTGTGCTGTTCACCCAGCCGCCGACTTGAAGCACCAGCGCGATGACAATGAAGATAATGATCCATTCGCTGACGTGGTCGATCACGCGTGCCTGGAAATACATGTCCCATCGATGATTCGAGATCATCGAAGCGGCAGAGATCAGCGTCATTGGAATGGCCGAGATGGCCAGCGGCGCTGAGGCATAGTAGCTCAAGGCGATGGCGCGCTCTCTTCGCGTTGCTGAGATGCCTAATGACCAAAAGAAATATTGTGCCACACTCGTGATTGCCATCAGAAATAACCACAGGCAGCCCGCGAAGATCGCGACCAGAAGCCACTCGAGGAAATAACCGAAGCGCGCTGCCGCAAGCGGAAACCCGGGGCTGAAGTAATCGCGTCCATAATAAATGATGTATGCGACCCCAATCACCACCGCCGGCACAAACGTGAACAAGACCGTCACGCGCTGAAAGGCGCGGGCATCACGCAGATCGACCGGTGAGGCGACGCACATCGCCATCCGCCCCGGATGGCGCCACGCGAGCCAAGCGGTGCGCTGATAGGCGCGGATGCTTCCCAGCCGATCGCGATGTGCCCAGGGAATCTGCGATTGGGCCAGAGCCGTGCGATCGATCTGCAAGCCGCACTCGGGGCAGCGATCGCTCACCAGCGCGCGCAGATCATAATCGCAAGCCGGGCAGCGCAGCTCCGTCCCTTGCGGATCTTCCGGCACCTGTCTGGCGTCTAAAGCAATGCTCATTCGTGCAACATGATACAATGACGGAAGGAAACGCCGCCGCATGCAGGGTCAGACAAATAATCGAGCGATAAGCAGAGAAAGCTCGGGCCGGGATGAGAGGCCCATGCCGCCGCGCTTCTGGTGGCTGAAGCGCGGAGCCGTTGGCTTTGGCTTGCTGCTGGTGATGCTTTGTATTCTGCGATTTTGGTGGGGACATGAAGCGGAGAGGCGGATTGAAGCTGTGGCACGCAAAGCCCACGCGCGCGGGGAGCCATTCTATCCGCAGGATTTTGCCGAACCTTCTGTTCCAGATGCTGAAAACGCGGCGGTGCCGATTTTGATGGCGATCAAGCAATTGCGAATTGACCTGACCAACGGTTTACCGAATCTCGAAAACGGGGAGACTGGGACACCATTGCCTGGCGAACTGCCTCAACTGATGACAATGATCCGCCATTTTCGATCGGAAATGAGTTTGGTCCGGCAGGCGCATGGTCGCGCCAGCGTATTCTTTATCGAGCCGCCCGAGCAACCGCCCTACGGCTTGAACGATTATCGCGCGATGTCGGAGATTCTCGTCATGGCCGCTAATTATGAACATGCGATCGGCCACGATGGAGAGGCGGTCGACTATCTTAACGACGCTATCACGCTGACTGACACGTTTGATCGCGGTGGGAAATTGGTGATCGACCATTTGGTCACCGAAGCCATGTCGCAGCTATGGACGGATTTCATCCAAAACTTCGCAATGGGTGCCTCGGTATCGGATGGGCCCGGCGCTTCAGCCACGTCGGCCCAGGTTCGGACATTGATTGCTGAGTTGGTGAATGATGACGCTCCACGTGCCGCGCCTGTGGTGGCCGCTCGCGCCGCTGGAATCGAAGCAATTGACTACTTACCGCAAACAGATCTGACGGTAGATCTATTTGCCAATAAGGTGCTTGCTCCGATGTACAAACTCGACGGCTTGCGGGTGCAAAGATTTCAGTCAGCCAATGCTCAGGCTTATCTCCAACCGACGTACGCCGCTGCCCGGTTGAAGCTCAGCTATTCTCCAGGCGGCGATTCGTCGGCGCTTGAAAGACTGGCCCATTCGGTTGCAGGATATCGCGTATATCCGCCCCTGGAGCAGGTTCGATTTCATTTCCAAATGTTGACGGAGCGGCGGGTTTGCGCGGTCATGCTAGCGATCCGCCTCTATCAATTCGATCATCGGAATAAGCTGCCGGCGACCCTTTCGGAGCTCGTTCCAGCTTACTTGCCTGCCGTGCCGCGCGACCCGTTTGATCCTGCGGACGGGCCTATCAGATATCTGCCGATGCACGATCCGCCCGTGCTATACAGTCTTGGACTCAATCTAACGGATGACGGGGGCTCGAGCACATTCAATGTTGGCAACGTAGACCCCCCATGGTCGAACAAAGACGCCGTCTTTCCTCTTGAGGTGCATCCGCGTGTCTCACCAGCTCAAGATTATCAAAGCGATAAATAGAAACGAAAGCGGCAGCACGCCGATGAACAGAGCCGCGAGAATTGACCATGCAATGGGAAGACCCGCTCCGAGAGCAACCATTCGCCCCGCGCCACAGTCGGTGCTCTTTTTCAGCAAAACCAGCGTGGTGAAAACCCAGCCACCAATTTGCAGCAGCAGGAGCAACCCCGCGGCAATTTCTATCCCCGGCACGACAGGCTCAAGCCACGACCTTCCGATCGGGTCCTGCTGGCAGTATTGATTGACCAGCGCCGCAGCGCCGAGCAGCAGTAGCGTGAGCACAAGCGTCGAAAGCGGCGCGCAGGCGTAATAGCTGATCGCGATCGCGCGGTTCTGCCGGCTCACCGACAGCGATTTGGGATGGAAGAAGTAGCTGGCGACGCCGGTGGCGGTGAGAAGAAAGAGCCAGCCGGAGATGGCGATGACCAGGCAGAGCAGCAGTTGCAGGATGTAGCCGGTTTTCTGCGGGCCGTGCGTGAGATCGAACCAGTCCATGCGGGTGTTGTTGTTGGCGATCAATGCGCCCACGCCCAGCACCAGCAGCGGAAAATAAGCGAGGAAAACCGTTACCCGCTGGAACCGCTTTGCATCTCGCAATTCCACCGGCATGGCGACATTCTGCGCGAGCGCAAACGGATGCCGCCAGGCGAGCATCACCGTTCTGCAATAGGCGCGCACCCGGCCAATTTGCGCGCGATGAACCCACGGGATGCGCGAAACCGAAAGGCGTTGCCGATCGACGAGCAACCCGCATTCAGGGCAGCGATCGCCGGCGAGCGCGCGCAGGTCATAATCGCATGCCGGGCAGCGAAGCTCGATTGCTTCGAGGTCGTTTGGAGAATCCCCATCCCTTTGTGAATTGCTCATAGCGATGTAGATGATAGTCCAAATTCAGTGGATATTCCGTAATGCTCTGTCGTGCTGTTCGACTGTGCGTTCGACGATTCAACCGCGGACTCGTTCTTTGTGCACACACCTACCGGGCCGCCGATAATCTCCGGATACTCGCTTGCGCCTTCGCGACCAGAGCGCTCCCGTTCGCGAAAGCGCAAGCGAGGTGGGAGGCGGAAGCGGCGAACTCTCGCGGCAACTTCATTGACCGCAACGAACCTTTTCGTCATCCCGGAAAACTACCGTTCACACCCCAATACGTCCGATAACCCATCCATGACCTGCTTCACCTGCGCGCGCAGCACAATCTGGCGTGATCTTTCCCGAGCAGCAGCGAAAGCTGCCTCCGCGAAGTTCCGGCAGATCCGCCTCGCGCCAACCAGCCCGCTCTGGGCCCAGCGCGCAGAGGTTTGCGAGCGATGCCCTCTGCGTTTTGTTCGACAGGGAAAAACCTACTGCGGCCGCCCACTGCTCTCGCGCATCGAGCGCGACCCATCCGTCGAAGGCTGCGGCTGCCCCACTCACGACAAGGCCAAAGACCCGTCGGAACATTGCCCACTGACGCTGGGCAACCGCCCTACCTCGCACTCAGGCTCGTCTGGATGCGACTGCAAATGGTGTGCGATCGCCGGCGCGACGAGATCTCATTGAAGAGATGACATTTCGCTTGAGATTCGCATTTTCTGGAGGGCGGCAGTCCCCTGCCGCCGCGGATCCTCGATCACCGTCACTTCGCGGCGGTCGCTGCGTCGTAGGAGCGTCGTCCCGCGACGCCCTCCAATTTGTCCCGCGATGGTACGTGGCGGGATATATAATGGTCCGCATTAAACTAAGCCTCATCGGGCTCCGGTTGACCACCATTCTCCGGCTCGACGACTCTCCTTCTCTGAAGTTCTCTGGAAACCATCCAGCACAGCAGGCTCCAAACCAGGCCAATCGTCCAGCCGGCCAATACATCCGTCGGATAATGGGCTCCCAAGTAAACCCGGCTAAGCCCCACGAGCGTCGTCAGCACAAGTGCTATGCACAGGAAATAGAACTTGAGGACGCGCGAATTATTCGCCCGCGCCAGCAATACTCCCAGCGTTAGATAGACGGCCGCGGATAGCGCGGAATGCCCGCTGGGAAAACTGCGCGTGAAGACCAGTGTTCCGGGCTGGCGCAGCGGCGGCCTCGGGCGATCGATCCAGTCCTTAAGCGCCGTGGTGAGCAGAAGTCCTCCGAGGGTTGCGACGATCACCAGAATCGTCATCCCCTTTTTCCCGCTCAGCAGCAGATATCCCGCCACCGCGGCCACACCCAGCGATAGCACGGTGAATCCGCCCAGCGCGGTTATATCGCGGCCGCCTTCCTGGAGCCATTTGGGGCCGGGATGCGTGACGCACCAGGTATTGATGCGATCGTCGAATTTCTGGGTGTGGCCTTCGCTGACGCTGTCGGTGAGAGCGATCAATCCCCAGATGCCGACGACGATGACCAGCGCCGCCGTCAGGAACCATCCGCCTCGGCTGCCCAGCCATTTGATGGGGACCGCGATCGGACGAGGCAAAGGCACGATCAGCCTTTCATCGCTTCCACGCCACCCATGATTTCCGAAAGCTCGGTGGTGATCTGGCTCTGGCGGGCGCGGTTGTATTGCATCGTCAGGCTCTTGACCATCTTGTCGGCGTTGTCGGTGGCACTCTTCATCGCCACCATTCGGGCGACATGCTCGCTGGTCGTCGCATCGAGATAAGCCTGGAACAGAGCCGACCGCACCGTCAGCGGCAGCAGCTCATCCAGCAGCGCCTTGGGATCGGGTGAGAATTCGTAGATGGCGTAATAACCTTTGCGCTGCGTCTCTTTTTTAGTTTCACCTTCGACGCCCGCCAGTGGCAGCAGCGTCATTACTTCCGGCTTCTGCGTGCTGGCGCTGACGAAATTCATGTAGGCCACATGGACCGAATCGACCTTGCCGTCGATGAATTCGTCCATGAAACGATTGGCCAGCGGCTCAACCTGCGCGAAGCGAGGCTCATCGGAAACCTCCACGCGTTGCACGATTGGCCGCTTCTGATATTGGAAAAAGCTCGCGCCTTTGCGACCAGTGATGTAAAGCTCAATCTTGTTGCCCGCCGCTTCCTGCTGGCGGATGAAGGCCGCCGCCGTGCGCAGGACGCTGCCGTTATAAGCGCCGGCGAGGCCACGGTTGCTGGTGATGACCAGCAGCGCGACTTTTCGCGTGCGCGTGTCATCAGTCGGCCGGCGGAGCAGCGGATGCTCGACATTACCCACCGAGCCGGCCAGCTCGCGAACCAGCTCGCGCACCTTCTGGGTGTAAGGCTTGGTTCCGGTCGCGCGCTTGAGCGAACGCTGGAATCGAGCCGTCGCGATCATCTGCATCGTCTTGGTGATCTTGCGGATGTTTCGCACCGCCTTGCGGCGTTTGACGATTGCACGGGCCTTTGCCATATCGATTTCAGAAGCAAAAACGAAAAACCGCCCGCGGTTCCTAACGCGAGTCGCGAAGATCATAGCGATCATCCCCACCCCAGCAAGGGCGGGAGACGAGCCAAGGCGCTTGCATGCAACGCCGTGCAACCTAATGCAACATTTTTTGCAACATCGGGGATGTTGCACCTCCTAAAGAGCCTCTTCGACAAGCCCAGGGCAGCCGCACGTCAGTAAAGCGATCGCCACCCTCCTCGCTGGGCCTCATGTCACAAAATGTCTCAAAAGGATGCGCGCGGCGAGGTTTTGGGTGACATTTGGAAGAAGATCCGTGCATAAGTAATTCATGCGACTAGGCTTATGAATATAAAACGCGATGTCAAAGGTGTGACATTTGGTGACATTGCTCCTTCGACGCGGAAGACGCCTTCAAACCTCCAAGCCTTCCCCACTCAATCATTCGCGCATTGGAGAATCGATCTTGAAGGAATCTAATGTCGGTTGACCACATAAAATTTCATTTGTCAAGATATTTTAAGAAAGAATCTCACCACGGAGGCACGGAAGCACGGAGGCGCGATTTTGCTGTAAGGATGGACAAAGGCGAGGGCTGCTCAGGATTAGCCACAGACGCACACAGATTCACACAGATTAAATGCGTTGGAACATAAGCGATTGCGGTTGGTCCGATTACCGAAGGTCATTTCTTATCTGTGTTCATCTGTGTCGATCTGTGGTTCAATCAATTCTTTGCGACTCTCTTTGCGCCTGGGCGTCTTTTCGGTCCTATTCTTTGCGCGGGCGATATGGCCATCCAGTTAAAGCAAGTCATCCCCTGGGGGCGCTCCTTCGACGAATACCGCCGAATGTTTGATCTTTCATCCGCCGACCTTTCGGGTCGAATACTCGGCTGCGCCGACGGGCCAGCCAGTTTCAATTGCGAGGCAACCCAGCGAGGCATCCGCGTCACCTCGTGCGATCCGATTTATTCATTCGAGAAGGAAGAGATTCAACAGCGTGTCGTCGCCTGTCATGACGATATGGTCGAGCAGGTCCGCCAGCAGCAGGATGGCTTCGTCTGGACCGATTTTCGCAGTCCGCAAGATTTGGGCAGACATCGGCTGGAAGTGATGCAGCGCTTCCTGGCGGATTATGAAAAGGGCAAAGCCCAGGGCCGATATGTCACCGCTTCACTCCCCGCACTTCCCTTCGCGGCAGACGAATTCGATCTGGCGCTGGTGTCGCATTTTCTCCTGCTCTATTCGGGCCATCTTGATCTGGAGTTCCATTGGGAATCGATCGTCGAACTTGTTCGCGTCGCGAAAGAAGCGCGCATTTTCCCATTGCTGACATTGGCCAGAGTTCGATCGCCGCACCTTGAGCCGCTGATGGATCGGCTCAAAGCCGGTGGATACCAAGCGGAAATTCGCCGTGTGCCGTATGAATTTCAGTGCGGGGGAAATGAGATGCTGGTGGTCCGGAAGATCACATCATCGGCCTACCCTTATGAGTAGCGGATGACGATCGACGCCCCGCCGCCACGTTGATCAATCCCAGACCAAACGATTCCCCAGTCGAACGAACGTTTATTGCCGATGCATTCTGATAGCCAGCGATTATGGCTGGCTTCGCGCAGGGCCTCTTTCTCGAGGGAGTATTCGCTCCAGGAGGTGCCGTACGCTCGATCACCGTTACAAAGATTCACCATGTTCAGTCGATCCCCATGGAAATACAGGACGACGAGAAATGAAATCATGCGAGAACGGTATTCGCCGGCAAGATCCCAGGAATGCCAAGGCTCGTTCACAACTGAGTCGGATGCGTTATGCGCCCAGGAAGCTTCGAGGAATTCCAGACGAGTCATGTCGGGGCGAATCGTGATCGCGGGGTTCTCAAAAGTGATGATACCGTTGTGGGGATCAATCATTGAGCGTTTTCCTGAACATAGCTTCGTCAGAGACGTTCGCGCAATAAATGAAACATTCCCTCAGGAACCAGTTGGCATTGTTCGCCGAACGAATCCAGCGGCCGCCATCTTGCGGTGCCTCGCCATCCTTCTTCGACCATCGGGATTTCGCCGCGAGACGGAATCGTTGCGTCGGCAAATGAGCCATCATAGACGAACACAATCTCGTGACAGCTTTTTCCCTCATATGTGAAAAGATTTTCGAGGACGCCAAGCAAGCGCAAATTCGTAATCTCTTGGCCCGTTTCCTCGCGTATTTCGCGCACGATGGCATCTCTCGACGATTCGCCCGGCTCGATCCCGCCGCCGAGCGGTCGCGCGAAACGCTCGTTTTTCACTGAATCGATTCCTTCCGATACGAGTATGCTTCCATCGTGCTGGAAGAGGCAGATGGCAATGACGCGGATCGCGGGGGGAGACATGACGAGAATCCTATCGTTCAACCATTCAGTTACCTTTTAACGCTACCAATCGCGATTCTTCCATTCGTTCGGAAAAGCGCACTTGATTTCCTTTCTCACTCAGCGCGGATTACGCCACGATCCGAATTTTCGACCTTCGATCACCGTGTCTGCTTCGATCTCCTCGCGCGACCAGAACCGTTCTGCGTTATCGTCTTCTGCGATGCCGTTGAAACGGCTGAGCACGCAGACCACGAATTCGCGCGTTTGAGGCCATCCTTCGTGTCGGCCGGAAATATCTGCCACAACCGACACCGAAGGCGGTCCGCCGTGTGCGGCAAAACGCGTGTCCCAATCTCCCGTCTCGGCCGGGCCGTCGTGGTAGAAGGAGATGTAGAGGTAGGGATCTTCGTTGATGGATTGGATCCATTCGAGGTCGGCGCGAGGCGCGCGGGAATATGCAGCATCCAGCGCGGTGGCGACGGTGCTCTCGGTGGTTTGCCAAAGGTAGATGAAAATTGAGCGCATAGGCGCGAAGTCGGCAAGCGGCGAACGGAGCGTTTTTATACAATGATCTCCATGAAACCTCACGCTCATCACCTTACTCGCCGCGGCTTTCTCAAAGCTGCGGGCGCAGGCGCGACTTCTCTGGCGGTCGCCCCGTTGACCGGTCTAGCAGCAGATGCGCCAAGCGAAAAGCGCCCACCCAACGTTGTGCTCTTCGTCGCCGACGACCAGCGGAACGACACGATTGCGGAATGGGGGAACGATCATATTCACACTCCGAATCTGGATCGGCTGGCTCGGTCTGGCTTTTCCTTCACGGCGGCACGGTGCATGGGGGCGCAGACGGGGGCGGTGTGCATACCGGCACGGGCGATGCTGAATACGGGGCGGTCGCTGTTCCGGGTGCCGGAGAATATGGGGAGGTTCATGACTATCGGCCAGGCGCTGCGGGCGACGGGGTATGAGACGTTTCATGCCGGCAAATGGCACAACGGAACCCCCGCTTTCGTGCGTTCCTATTCGGCCGGTGGGAACATCTTCTTCGGCGGGATGAATGCGAACCAATACAAAGTGCGGATTCACGATTTCAACCCGGCGGGCAAGTACCCCGCGGATTCGATTCGCATCGGGGACAAATTCTCGAGCGAACTGTTCGCGGATGCGGCCGTCGATTTCATTTCGCGGCAGAAAGGCGCGAAAAAGCCATTCTATTGTTATCTGGCATTTACTTCGCCGCACGATCCGCGGACGCCGCCAGCTCCCTATTCGAAGATGTACGATCCGGCACGGATGCCGCTGCCGAAGAATTGGCTGCCGGAGCATCCCTTCGATAATGGCGAACTGGGTGGCCGCGATGAGCGGCTCGCACCCTTCCCGCGCACAAAGCCTGATACAAAGAAGCAGCTTTGCGATTACTACGGCATGATCAGCAGCCAGGACGAGCAGGTGGGCCGGGTGCTGGCGGCGCTGGAATCGGCCGGGCAGATGTCCAACACGCTGATTGTCTACACCGGAGATCATGGCCTTTCGATCGGCAGCCATGGTTTGTTTGGCAAGCAGAGCGTATATGAAGAGGCGCAGCATGTGCCGCTGATTTTCAGTGGGTTGGGCGTTCCCGGCGGAAAGTCGTCCGCCGCCATCGCGTATGGATTCGATATTTTCCCGACCATTTTCGGCTTGATGGGACTGACGCCGCCGAAGAGCGTCGAAGGCCGCAGTCTCGCGGGCATCATGTCTGGATCCGCGCAGAAAGTCCGCGACACCGTTTTCAGCGCGTACATTCATCCCGTTCGAGGCGGACATCCGTACACACAGCACGCGGCATGCGACGGTCAGTGGAAGCTCATTCAGTACGACGTCAAAGGGAAGACGACGCTACAGCTTTTCGATTTGGGGAATGACCCGACTGAGTCGCGCGATTTGGCGCAGGATGGCTTAGCGCAGAAGCAACTCCCCCGCTTGCGGGAATTGCTGGATCATTCACAGAAGACGTTTGACGAACCGAGAGAGCTGATCGTGGAGGGATAAGGGTCAGCAGGAGCAGATCGCGATTCCGTCCGCGACGGCGTAAGCGACGTTCCAACCCCGACGGCGTAACGCAGAGTCTCAGCGGATCGAACCGCTCGCGCGAGCTCGGGTGCGCCTCAAGGTAAGAGCGGCGACGCCTACGAAGACCAGGCTGAAAGTTGTGGGTTCGGGCGTTGCAAGGTCCCAGCCGATGACGTCCATCAAAGTCATATCGCCCGGCGACTCGCTCAGTTGCTTTCCCGACGTGAGGAACGCGTTGTAAGGATCGAGCGTGAGGCCGGCCCAGTCGCTCAAATCGCCGCCTCCGGTTCCGTTGTAGGTATTGATATTGGTGATGCCGCTGTCGATCGAAAAACAGTCGCCATTGGCGGGAGTCGTATCGAGCGTAGCGGGCGAGGAATACCGAAACAGGTCGATCGGTGAAAAGCGGCCAGACGATGCCCCGTTCTGTCCCAGGCCGTATCGCCCCATGACTTCACTGATCTCATGCCCAGCCAGTCCGATGAAATCGTACTTACCTGACACGGCACGGTTGTTTGGATCGAAGGTGAACGAAGCGTTGCTGTCGAAGCCGACATATCCATCGAGTCCGGTTTGGTTGCCACCCAAAAGGCCCAGCGCTTTGGCTTCCGCATTCGACATGACGAAGTTGGTACCACCGACCGGATAGGATACGGGCAAATTCGCGACTGCAAGTGCATCGGAGGCTGTCTTTGCATCACTGATCAGCGCGGTCTTCATCTGGCCGTAGTTATAAAACCCCTGCTGGAAAGTCTCGCTCTGGCCCAGATCACCAGGAGCCAGGCTCCCACCATTGATCTGTCCCCACCCAACCTGAACGTTGATGGTGACCGGATCGCTGAACGCGCTTTGGTAAAAGTTGGCCGCGTAGTTGAAAGCGGTAAAAAAATCGGCCGGTGCGCCAACCGTGCTGGAATCGTACGTGATGTTGAAGACCATGGCATGGGCTGACCGGGGCATGCCCAGCACCGTTACGATCATGCACACGAAGAGCGCACCTGTCGTCAGACAGCGCGCGTGCGCTATGCGAGTTTTGGTCATTTAGGTCTCCCCAAGCTCCCGGAAGCCAGATGTTTGGAATTTCGCCCGCGTTCCAATACGAAATGAACGAATGAGTTATAGCAAACTCAAGCAGCGGCAGCAATAATTTTTAAAGGGCCGGTGTCGAGAAAAGCTTCTGAAAGAGGAGATTTTCGAATACGCCGCGCCGGTCGGGGCATCGCTTGCGGCTTCGCGCCAGCAACAACATCGCATCGGAGCCTAAGGGGTCGCGTGTGGTTGCCGTGTTGAATTAAGCCGACATTGCCCTTCGCGTCGAATTCAACAGAAACTGCTCCGCGGCGTCGGCGCTGAGGGGCTTGGCAAAGACAAATCCCTGCCCGAGGTCGCAGTCGAGCGTCTGCAGGAACGCGACCTGATCGAGTTGCTCAAGTCCTTCAGCAACCACCGTCATCCCAAGATTATGAGCCAGATGCACAATCGCCTGGATGACCGCGGCGGTGTCCCGGCGCTTCTGGAGCTCTTCGATGAAAGAGCGGTCAATTTTCAGCACGTCGATGGGGAACTTGTGCAGGCAGCTTAGCGATGAGTAGCCGGTGCCAAAATCGTCCATCGCCAGGCGCACGCCGGTCGCTTTCAAAGCGTTCATGGTAAGGGCGGCGGTTTCCCCGTCGGCCATCATGACGCTTTCGGTGATCTCCAGCTTCAGCATGGCAGGCGGCACGCCCGTCTCCTTGAGCACGCGCTTCAGATGCTGCACGAGATCGGGGCTGCAAAGCTGGCGGCGCGAGACGTTGATCGCGACCCAGACCGGATGTTCCGGCATGCGGCGGCGCCAATCGGCTAGCTGCCTGCACGCTTCTTCCATCACCCATTCGCCAATGGGCAGAATCAGATCGGTATCTTCCGCCACAGGAATGAAATCGCCGGGGCTCACGAGCTGGCCATTGAGCTTCCAACGCACAAGGGCCTCGAAGCCTTCAATCTTTCGAGTATCCAGCGAGACGATCGGCTGGAAATAGAGCAGCAACTCATCGCGCTCAATTGCCCGACGAAGATCGCTCTCCAGCTTCAGGCGAGCCATCGCGGCAGCGTGAAGGGTTGTATCGAAGATCGCGTAGCGATTGCGACCGAGCCCCTTCGCGCGGTACATGGCGGTATCCGCATCGCGAAGCAGCTCGCGGGCGCTGTTAGCGGCGCAATTGGATTCGGGGCCGCCGCAGATGACGATGCCGATGCTGGCAGTAACCTGAAGTTCATGGCCGTCGCATTGGATTGGATCGCTGATCTGGCTGAGGATGCGCTCGGCCACACGTACCGGATCTCCGACGGTCTGGAGATCCTGAAGCAGGATGGTGAACTCATCGCCACCGAGGCGGGCGAGAGCGCCGGGGGCTGCTTCTGCGCTGGCAAGGTTAATCTCATGCGCCAGGCGAGCCACGCTGTCGGTCCCGCGCAGGGACCGCTGAAGCCGATTGGAGATTTCCCGTAACACTTCATCGCCCGCCGAGTGACCCAGGCTGTCGTTGATCAACTTGAAACGGTCCAGGTCCATGAACAGCAGAGCGAATCGGAAATCGGGATCGCGCTGGGCGCGGGAGATGCAGCGATCGATTCGATCGGCCAGCAGCACGCGATTGGGCAGGCCGGTGAGCGCATCGTGCAGCGATTCATGACGAAGCTGTTCTTCGGCGCGCTTGCGGGCGGTGATGTCTTCATGCGTGATGACCACGCGGCGTGGCCCTTCGCCGACGAATTTGGTGACGCGGATGAGATACCAGCTCGATTCCTCGCCGCAGCGCCATTCGCATTCCTGGGCATATTCGTTGCGATCGCCCGACAGAACCATGCGAATGCCCTCGGCCACCTCGCGGGCATCGGGCGCGCCGTCCTTGGGCACTGCGTCGCAGAAGGCCAGGTGATTTCCGCCGATGCGGAAGCCGTCGACGGATGGGAGATGCGAAAGTGCAAATTGTTTCCAGGCGCGGTTGGCTGAGAGGATCACGCCGCGCTCGTCCACGATCGCCAGACGCGCTCCAAGTGCATCGAGCGTGTTGCGGGCGAAGCGCTCCGCTTCGCGGATCTCGCTTTCCACCTGCATCTGCTCAGTGATATCGATGGCGATGCCACCGAGCATCGTTCGGCCATGGGAGTCGGGCACGGGGAATTTCACGACCATCCAGTCTCGCTTGCCATCCGGGTGCGGAAGCGACTCGACCAGGCAGCTTGGGACTCCCGATTCGATTACCTGCCGATCAACGCAGCGAAGGCGATCGACGACCTCAGCGGGCCAGAAGAACGTGTCGTTCTGGCCTATGCACTGCTCGCGCGGCTTCTGGAACACCTCAGCATGGCGACGGTTCAGATAAATGTAATGCCCTTGCTCATCCTTGATGAAGGCAACCGTCGGGCTGTTGTCCATGAAGGCGCGGAAACGATCTTCGCTTTCGCGAAGAGCGCGCTCGGCGCGGCGAAGTTCGAGGCGGGCGATGATCTGCGTAGCCAGCGATTGGAGATTGCGGAGCTGATCCTGCGAAAGCCGGCGCGGCTCTCGATCCGTCACCGCGAGCATTCCGATCCACTGCCCCCCGGGCGCAAGCAGCGGCGCGCTGGCAAAAAAGCGGATGGATGCGGGGCCGGTGACCAGCGGATCGTCGCTGAAGCGAGCATCGGCTTTGCAATCTTCAATGACCAGGGGTTGCGTATGAAGCTGCGGATCGCAGAAGCGGCTCTGGAAAGAAGGGCCATCGAAGTCGAAGCTGGCGCGGGCCTTGATGAAGCAGCGCTGCTGATCGACAAAACAGATTAAAGCGCCGCTGGCATGGCAGACCTGAGCGGCCATGGCCGCGATGTCATCGAAGACTCCCTCGGTGGGCGTATCGAGAATCGCGTAAGCCTGCAGCGCCCGAATACGGGCGGCATCGTCGGTCGCGATCCAAGGCGAAGACATCTAGATACTCCCTGCTCCTGGCGTGAGCTCGTTCCAGCCGCGCCCCAGAATAGGCGCATGGGCGGCCATCCATTTGCCGCTGATCTATATGAGGTATCGGCAATCAATGCAGGGAGTTTGGGCCGATTCTGCGGCAAATCCCGTTGAATCGGGCCGAAGTGAGTGCGCGGGTCCAATAAGGATGCGGATTTCGCGCGTTCCAATTTAATAAGTAGTGGCGATTACATCATTCCCAATGTAAGCAGCGCCGTTTCCGACATGCGATCGCGGCTCCAGGGCGGTTCCCAGACCAGCTCAACGTCGGCGCTGGCCACTTCCGCAATGGCTTCGACTTTCTTCTCGACTTCGCCCGGAAGCGAGCCCGCCACCGGGCAGGCCGGCGCGGTGAGGGTCATCTTGATGTGAACCTTGCGATCGGCATCGACCTGGATGTCGTAGATCAGGCCCAGCTCGTAGATGTTGACAGGGATTTCGGGATCGTAAATTTCGTGAAGGGCTTCGATGACTTTGCCTTCGATGAGCTTGCGGGACATTTCATCGGCAGGCTCCGAAGGTGATGAACTGGCAGCTTCGGGCGAAGGAGTTTGCGCGCTAGCGTCGTGCTGCGCTTCGACCGTCGTTTCGGTAGCCTTCGTGCGCGGAAGCACCGGCAGGCTTTGGACCGAATGAGGATATCGATACTCTTCGTCTGACATCGTTCGTCTTGTTAATTCCTATGCGGATGCTGCGACCATCGCGCCGGCACTGCTACGGATTCGCTTGATCATACCCGCCAACCCGTTGCGGCGCTGCGAGCTGATGAACTGATCGAGCCCGATGCGCTTGAAGAAGTTTTCGATATCGAAATCCAGCACGGCCGACGCTTTCTGGCCGCAATAAATCCTTTGGAGAACCGCGATCAGCCCTTTCACGATAAAGGCATCGGAGGAGCCGAGGAATTCAAAGACGTCGACCGTTCCGGGGCGAATGCGTGGAAAAATATGAACGATGCTCATGCAGCCATGCACGCGAGTGCTATCGTTCTTCAGGACATCGGGCATCGGGAAAAGATGCTCGCCCATTTCTTCGATGTAGGTATTGATCGCATCGCGCCCGCCGAGGGCGTCGGAAACATCCTGCAATTCCTCAGCCAGTTGGTCGGCCGCGGCAGTTGGAGAATCGGCGACGGCTTCCGGGAATTCCAGCGTGGATATTGCAGGCGAAGCAACCGGCGATGTATGTCGCTTTGCGCTCCGCTCCTGGATCGTCAACCTCACCGCGGCAACCAGCGCATCCACATCTTCCGGGGTGTTGTACATCGCCAGTGAGGCCCGCGCGGTGGAGGTGATGCCCATCCGGTCCATCACGGGCTGGCAGCAATGATGCCCGGTGCGAACGGCGACGCCTTCGCGATCGAGACGGTTACCGATGTCCAGCGACGAGATGGGCGGATCATCGATGACAAAGGAAAGAACGCACCCCTTCTGCCTCGCGGTGCCGATGATCCGCACGCCCGCCACGTCGCCAAGCTGCTGGGCCGCATAAGCCAGCAGCGATTCTTCGTGAGGCACAAGATCCTTGAAGCCGACCGACTGCACATAGTCAATCGCGGCGGCAAGTCCGACTGCGCCGGCAATGTGAGGCGTGCCCGCTTCAAATTTGTTGGGAAGCTGGGCGTAGGTCGTTTTCTCAAACGTGACCGATTCGATCATGTCGCCGCCGCCCTGGTATGGCGGCATCGCATCGAGCAGTTCACGCCGGCCCCAGAGCACGCCGATGCCGGTCGGGCCATAGAGCTTGTGGCCGGAGAAGGCGTAAAAATCGCAACCGATGTGGCGAACGTCCGTTGGATGATGGGCGACCCACTGGGCACCATCGATCAGCACCTTCGCGCCGACTTCGTGGGCCATCCGAGTGATTGTTCGCACATCATTAATGGTGCCCAAAGAGTTGGAAGCATGAACGACCGAGACGAAGCAGGTCGGCTGCTTCAGGAGCTTCGCATATTCGTCCAGCAGCAGCTCGCCGGCATCGTTCATCGGTATCACGCGAAGTACAGCGCCGGTCGCCTGGGCAATGATCTGCCAGGGAACGATGTTCGAGTGATGCTCCATCGCCGAGACGATGATCTGCTGGCCCGGTTTGAAATTGGCTCGGCCAAAGCTGGATGCGACGAGGTTGATCGCCTCGGTCGTCCCCCGTGTAAAGATCACTTCGGCCGGCTCTGGCGCATTGATAAATGCTGCAACGGTACGGCGCGCTTCTTCATAGGCCAGCGTCGCGGCCTGGCTCAAAAGATAGACGCCGCGATGAATGTTGGCGTTTTCCGATTCGTAATAACGAGCGAGTCGATCGAGAACCACTTGCGGCTTCTGGGTCGTCGCGCCGTTGTCGAGATAGACCAGCGGCTTGCCGTGAGAATGCGCGTGCAGGATCGGAAAATCGCGCCGGATGCGCCGAACATCAAATCCGGGAAGCTTGGCGGGGATTGTGGGGCTGACCGATGCCATGGTCACACATGCCGATCATCGGAATTTACAACTGTTTCACCGCTTCATCATGTGAAGCCAGATCGTTGATGCGCAAGTCCAGTGGCAACCCATGCTGCAGCGCCATGTATTCCTCAAGGCGACGGCGGACTCGTTCGACCTTGATCCGGCGCGTGATGTCAGCGGCAAAGGCGTAAGTCATCAGGTGGCGCGCTGCTTCGAGGCCAACGCCGCGCTGGCGAAGGTAGAAAACCTGTTCTTCATCGACCGGGCCGCTCGATGAGCCATGCGTGCATTTGACGTCATCGGCATAGATTTCCAATGCCGGCATCGAGTTCATGACCGCATCGTCGGAAAGCAACAAGGCCTTACTGGTCTGCTTTGAATCGGTTTTCTGGGCCCCGCTGCGCACGAGGATTTTGCCTTTGAAAACGCCGCTGGATTTGCCATCCAGCACATGCTTGTAAAGCTCGTGACTGGGGCAATTGGGCTCGGCATGGTCGAGTATCGTGTGATTGTCGCAGTGTTGCTCGCCGCCGATGAAGACCAGGCCGTTGAGCGTCGCATCCGCATGCTGCCCGGCCATCACCGCGTTTAGATCGTTGCGCGAAAGCTTGGCCCCGAGCGTGGCGGCATGCGACACATATCGCGCATCTGCACCCAAGCGGATTTGCGTCGTGGAAACGTGAAATGCTTCGCCGCTCTCCTGCTGAAGCTTGCAATGATCGAGTTGCGCGCGATCTTCGAGGCTGATTTCGGTCACCGCGTTGGTGAAATAAAGACCGCGCCCGCCGACGTAGCTTTCGACGACGGTTCCCGAAGCGCCCTCTTCCAGCATGATCAGCACGCGCGGATGCGAAACCGCCGGCTCGCGCGAAGTCGTCGAGATAAACAGTAGATGAATCGGCTGCTCGATTTCAACATTTCGCGGAATATGAATGACCGCCCCATCGCGAATGAAACCGGTGTTCAGCGCTACAAATGGATTGGCTTCAACATTGGCCAATCGCCCCAGTGACCCTTCGAGTTGCGCGCTGCGCGAATCGAGCGCATCCGGAAGATGTCCGGCAAATACGCCTCGCGATAAACGGCCGAGTTTCGAAAGCTGCTGTACGAAATGGCCGTTCACGAAAACCAGTTCGCTGGCCGCGTCATCGCCAAAGCTGTAGCGATCGAGCAGATCGGTCCCCTGCCCGTCATAGTGCGCCAGCTTGAACGGCATGCGCGCGATCGGCGCAACATTGGTGTAGCGCCAGCGCTCTTCGCGGGTTGATGGGAATCCCACCTGCTCAAAGCGATCGATGCCGCTGCGGCGGAGTGAATCAAGCCACGCCGGCGCATGGCCCGCCGACTGATCGAACTGGCTGAAGTTCGAGAGGTGGGTGTTCTTATCAGCCAACTGCGTCATGACCTGACCTTTCATCACCTGCCTGCGAAACCATCGACGATCCAAAGCCTATCCAACCTGCCTGGCCTGTCGATCGACCCAATCGTAGCCTTGCGTGTCCACCTTGGCAGCCAGCGCTTTATCGCCGGTCATGAGGATTTTGCCATCCAGCATGATGTGGACGATGTCAGGAACGATGTATTGAAGAAGCCGCTCGTAATGCGTTACGACCAGAATCGCGTTGTCGTCGCGCCGGAGAGAGGCAGCGCCCTCGGCCACGGTCTTGAGCGCATCGACGTCGAGCCCTGAATCAGTTTCATCCATCAGCGCCAGCGTCGGGTTCATCACCGCCATCTGGAATATTTCGTTGCGCTTCTTCTCGCCGCCGGAGAATCCTTCATTGATGGCGCGGTTCATGAAGCTGGGGTCCATGTGGAGCAGCTTCATCTTGTCCTTCACCAGGTTGATGAAATCTTTTGTCTGGAGGTCCGGTTCGCCGCGATGCTTTCGGACTGCATTGACGGCCGCCTTGAGGAAGTAACTAGTGCTGACGCCGGGGATTTCGACCGGATATTGGAAGGCCAGAAAGATGCCTTCGCGCGCCCGCTCCTCGGCCGACAGTTCGAGTAGATCCTGTCCCTTGTAGCGGACGCTGCCGCCGGTGACTTCATAAGCCTCGCGACCGGCAAGCACCTGCGCCAGCGTGCTTTTGCCGGACCCGTTCTTGCCCATGATGGCGTGAACTTCCCCGGCGTTGATCGTCAGATTGACGCCTTTCAGTATTTCCCGCCCACCCGGCGCGGCTACGCGAGCGTAAAGGTCTTTTATTTCAAGTAATGGCTGAGTCGTCATGTAAAATCAATCCTGCGAATCCCGTCCAATCCTGCCTCACACCGACGATAGCTTACGCCACCGCGGATCGATCTTTACTCAATGGAGGCTCCTTCAAATCCACCACATCTGCACCCGGATAATGAAACATCTTGGGTTGAGGCAATGGCCCGCGCTTTCGTGCGTCGTGTGATTCGACAAGAGACTCCAGGACTTCACGAGCATTCTTGGCCGCCTCGTCATACGTTTGGCCATGTGTCTTACAGCCCCACTCCGGGAGCGATACGACGTATACACCATCTTCTTCCGACCACTGGATGATGACCGTGTACTTTGGATGATCCATGTCTCACCGCCTACTCCGTTTGCGCCTCTCGGACAGCTCGGGCAATATCCTTCTCCTGATACCGCTTTGCGTCGTCGCCGTCATTGCCGGAGAGAATGATTACGCGATGCACGGCACCATGCTGCCATTTTGAATGGCTTCCTTTTCCACCGGCCACAAGCTGCCAGCCGGCCTGACGTAACATGGCCTTCAAATCGCGGATCTTCTTGGGCATCGGTGATTATCCCACCGATCCTTCCAAACTCACGCCCAGCAATTTCCGCGCTTCAGCGGCAAATTCCATGGGAAGCTCGTTGAACACTTCCTTACAGAAGCCGTTGACGATCATGCTGACGGCATCTTCCAGCGAGATGCCGCGCGTCTTGCAATAGAAAAGCTGGTCTTCGCCGATCTTGCTGGTCGAGGCTTCATGCTCGGCTCGACTGCTGGTGTTGCGCACTTCGATATAGGGCACCGTATGCGCGCCGCACTTGTCGCCCAGCAGCAGCGAATCGCATTGCGTGTAATTGCGGCTGTTGGTCGCGCCTTTGAGAATCTTGACGAGGCCGCGATAAGTGTTCTGGCCGCGGCCGGCGGAAATTCCCTTGGAGACAATCGTGCTCCGCGTGTTCTTCCCGATGTGGAACATCTTCGTGCCGGTGTCGGCCTGCTGGAAATTGTTGGTCAGGGCGACGGAATAGAACTCGCCAATCGAATTGTCGCCCTGAAGAATGCAGCTTGGATATTTCCAGGTGATGGCCGAGCCGGTCTCGACCTGCGTCCAGGAAATCTTGGCGTTTTTCCCGCGGCAGGCGCCGCGCTTGGTGACGAAATTGTAGATTCCGCCTTTGCCTTCCTTGTCGCCCGGGTACCAGTTCTGGACGGTCGAATATTTGATGGTTGCGTCGTCGAGCGCGACCAGTTCCACGACTGCCGCATGCAATTGATTTTCATCTCGCTGCGGTGCGGTGCAGCCTTCGAGATAGCTGACGTAAGCCCCTTCATCCGCAATGATCAGCGTTCGCTCAAACTGGCCCGTATTTTTTGCATTGATGCGGAAATAGGTGCTCAGTTCCATCGGGCAGCGCACGCCCTTTGGGATGTAGACAAACGAGCCATCGGTGAAGACTGCGGAATTGAGTGTCGCAAAAAAGTTGTCGCTATAGGGGACAACCGATCCCATATATTTGCGGACCAGCTCCGGATGCTCGCGGACCGCTTCGCCGAACGAGCAGAAGATGATGCCCATCGAGGCGAGCTTGTCTTTGAAAGTCGTCGCAACCGAAACGCTGTCGAAGACCGCATCGACCGCCACGCCCGCGAGCGCGGCCCGCTCGTGCATCGGCACGCCGAGCTTCTCGTAAGTCTTCAGAAGCTCCGGATCGACCTCGTCCAGGCTCTTCTTGGGAGCCTTTGGCGCTGAATAATAAATCGTGCTCTGATAGTCGATCGGCGGATAATGGACCATCGCCCACTTGGGCTCTTCCATGGTCAGCCAGTGGCGATAAGCCTCCAGCCGCCAGTCGAGCATCCACTGCGGCTCGCCCTTTTTGTGGGAGATAAAGCGAACGATGTCTTCATTCAGGCCCGGCGGCGCCGACTCCGCATCGATATCGGTGACAAACCCCCACTTGTATTCGCGGTTCGCGAGGGTTTCGATTTCGCTGGTTTGGGTCGGCATGACATCACACAAATAAGTAAGCCGGGCATGGCGGACCGCATCAATGAGCGCGCAAAACCGCGCATCGGCGAGTGCGATCCTCCATGCCCGCGTCAATATTCACAAAGAACAGCTCTGGAACGACGCCAGTCGCTCCAAATCGGCCCTAGGCCGAGAACGAGCTGCCGCACCCGCAGGTGTGGGTGGCGTTGGGATTCTTGAAGACGAATCCGCGGCCCATGACCTCATCCTTGAAGTCAATTTCGGTGCCTTCGAGATACAGCAGGCTCTTTTGATCGATGAGGATCTTGACGCCGTTGCTGTCCATTTCCTCGTCGGCGTCGGTCCTGGCTTCCTCGGTGAGATCCAGCATATAGCTGAAACCACTGCATCCGCCGCCCTTTACGCCAACACGGAGGCGCGTTTCCGCTTCAGGAAGATTCTGTTCGGTGATGATCTTCTTGATCTCGCGGGCTGCCGTTTCGGTCAAAGTAATGCCCATTTGCTTTAGTCTCCTAAATGAAACCCAGTCTCAATAATATAGGGAGCCGCACCTATCATATCAACTTGTAAGTCCGAGCGCAGCGACTGATTTTAATCAGGGAATGCCTATTGGTCCTGATCTTCGCCACTTCCAAGCATCTTTTCGGCAATGGCGGGCGGGATATAGCCGGTTGGGAAGAGGATGGTCAATTGCTTGTCCCAAGCCATGATGATGCGACCGGCTGGATCCAGCCAGATGCGATGGGGATGGTCCATCGAGGGGATTTTATGGGTAAAGGTGGCTTCGAGCTTGAAAGGCTCGCTGCGAGAAGGCGTTCGCGCAATCCGCAGCACTCGCCCGGTCTGATTGAAGAGAAAGAGCTTGCCATCGTTCGCGCGAATGAGCGTCGCCGGCCCCTCACCTACTGCTGCGGCGGGAAGAGGCCAGTCGATTTGCGATCCATCCTTTGAAACCATGGACAGGTCGGTCAAGCCGCCGAAATACCGATTGCCATCTTGATCGACCAGAATGGGCGGAGTTGGCTGTGTCGCGGGTTCAGTCGGAAGCGTAGCCGATTGGGTGGAGGGCGCGCTGGTTAGTGTCGTGGGCGCGGTCGCCGGCGCGGGCAATTCGGTAAAGACTTTTTCCTTCTCGCCCAAGAGCTGCCAGCCTTGCTCGTGCAACGCATAAGCACTGATATCCTTCGCGACCGGCCAGCCGTCCTTATCCCACCCCACCTCCTGCGCGTTCGTGTAATTCCAAACGGGAAGGCGCGGCGTCGGATCGGGAAGCGTCGGGTCGATCACCAGCGTGCCGGTCGCTGGTTCAGCGGAAGCGGTCGATTCATCCGACTGCGTTGTCGCGCCATGTGCGCGATCAGCATGCCCGATGATCCATCGGCCGCGCCGATCCTGGCCCAGGAAATCGACAAAGCCGGCTTTCACTTCAGAATGATGGACGAGATTTTCGAATCCGTTGCCGATAAATCGCCTTGGTCCCTCAGGCCCCCCGCTGACGAACCAGTCGTGGCCGATCGCATAGATTCGTGCCGTGCGGGGATTCAAATCATGAATGAACGGATCAGGCAGCAATTCAATTGGCTCCCCAGGCCGAATGCTGATCCAGGCGGGAGATACCAGCTCCGCATCCTTGTCAGGGCTGTCCTGCGGCAAGGCGACGCCGGCCTCGGTGTAAAGAATGACGCCGCCGTCGTTGAGTCGATCGACCACTTTGAGTGATCGATCACCAAGCAGCTTCATTCCCGCGAGGGTCGGCGAATTCTTTTCCTTTAACAGCAGTCGAAGCCGGCTTTCGGTTTCCGGAGACTGGTTCGGCAGCAACTTCTGCAGGATCGGCCAGATTCCCGAGCCGTAACGCGTGAGCTGCTTAAATGCCTCGTCGCGTTTTTTGGCATCCGGATCATCGAGATGCGAAACCAATTCCTCGATCTGCTTTTCATCTACCTTGAGGTTATCGAGAACCATCATGCTCAGGATCGTGCCGCGTCGTGGTCCCTGACTCAGGGTCAACACCGTTCCGTCGATAAGCGGCACCAGATGAATGATCTTCTCCGGCCAGCCCGCGGCCGGAATCAGATCGCCCCAACTTCCCTCCAGGTAGCGTGCCGCCCCCTTGCTTCCGTTCTTACCACCTTCCCAGGGAATCCAGGCGAGCAAGCCCTGCCAGTCGAGCAGAAATCTCGGTTCCCCGACGTTGCTGGCTTCGTCGCTCACCAGCTCGTGATAGGATTCCTGCACTTGCGGATCGACTATAATGACCGAGACTCCTCGGTCGCACGAGACGACGATCTTGTCGTTCCATGAAAGAGCCGTCTTCCAGTGATAATCGTGTCGAGCCAGCGACTGAGTTTTGCCCGCGCTGACGACTTCGTATCCACCGCTTAAGGTCGGGCAAATCAAATATGGCGGCCACGGCCCGCTGTCATTAGGCAGCCAATGAACGTACTTCACCTCTCGATTGATAACATGAACCGCCACATCCTTATCCGGATCGGCGGCGTCTTTGAGCACCTGCGCCAAGGGCGGCCCATCGCTCCGGGTGATCCATAAATCGGCCCGAGGCGGCGTGCTCAGATAAAGCGGATCGCTGATAACGACATGTGCCGCCTGCGGAAGATCGAGGGGAAAGGGAAGAGCCTGGGTCGCGGGGAAATCGGGATAATGATCTCTCACGACATCGAGAAAAGTTGACGTCTTATGCTCCAAAACCACCGGCACCGCGCTCTTGGATGAACTTTCAGTCGTCGGGCGCGACGTTAATGCGACTCGATTTTCAGAAGATTTCGGCTCCGGAGAATTCGAATGGCGCGGCCACGCTTTCCAGATCACGACAGCAGCCAACACCGCCACCGCGACGACCCCAACCAGCCAGCGACCGATTCGACCCGCCTTTTGGCTCATAAGAATTGGAAAACATTTTATCACATTCCCCGCCGGACAATAGTACAATCCCCTGACGGTGGCACTTTTGCACTTCGCTTAGCATCGTGTGATGACCACCTGAGATAAAGACGTGACTCGCTCCGTCGAATTCACGGATTTTTTCCTCGGCGCGCCCGGCATCGGGCCAGATCAGGCGACTCACCCGTGGAGCTTTCGAATTCACCGCCGCGCCGGAACCTGGGCATCGAGCCCCAGAGCAACTCTGCGCGTCTACGACCTTCTGATATCTGGTTGATGTGGATTCTGCCGGCGTTGCTTTTCCTCGTGCTCGAATCGCTCTCGATCGGGCTTTGGCGCGCAGAAATTCGACTGGACCAAACGGTCACCGGACGCGCGCCTCAGATGATTCTCTGGGGTGGCCTGGGCGTTTCGTTGGCGATGTCGGTCGCCGTCGCACTCATCTGCCGGCACCGGCGCAACGAGGAGCGGCAGGCGGAACATCATCTGGCGGCGCTGGAATCGCTGGCGTCTATCACCACTGCCGTCAGTGCGCAGATCTATTCGGGGCAGCCGGTCTTGGACGAGCTGGCCGAAGCGGCGCGCGGCCTCATGGGCATGGAACTTTCGATGATCCTCGCCCTGGACCCGAACAAGAAAATGTTCCATCGATTGGCACATGGCGGCCAATTTCCCGGTGCGCCTCCTGAAACCTGTGCGCTGGATCGTCTGCCGGCTTGCAAGGAAAGCCTTGAGCGGCGGATGCCGATTTTCATCGAAAGCACTGAGCAGGCCACGCGACCGTTAAATCGAGACATTGCGACGCGGTATCAGGTCGGGTCGCTGATCGTGATGCCTCTGGTTGTGGCCCACGAGCAGATCGGCGTGCTCACGATGAGTTGTTCCCGCCCGCGAAAATTTACCGCTTCCGATCGACGATTGGCCGAGCTTCTCGGGGCTCAAGCGGCGGTGATCATCGTTAATAGTCGGCTGCTCGAGCAGACGCGGCGTGATGCCGAGGTGAAGGCCGTGCTCCTGCGCGAGCTCAACCATCGCGTGAAAAACAACATGGCCGGCATCGTGGCGCTGCTGTCGATTGATGCGCCGGAAATGCTTCCACAAACGCGCCGCTGGCTCGATAGGGTGACGGATCGGATTCGCGTGATGGCCGGCGCTCATGAATTATTTGCCGCAGGTGAAGCGACGACCGATCTAGCGGGCCTCGTTAAAAAGGTGCTGCCGACCCTTTCTGTCGTGCGGCCTCCGAGCGTGAAGATTCAGACGCAGATCGAGGCGAATGCAGTTCTCGATGCCGAGCAGGCGGTGAGCCTGGCGATGGTGCTTCACGAGCTGTGCTACAACGCGATCGCGCATGGCATGCCGCAGGGCGGAACCCTGACCATCCGCGCCAAAATGATTGCAAATCAGCGCATTGCCATTGATGTTGTTGACACCGGAGGAACGCACGATAGTGTGGAGGAATCGCGGGGCACGGGCACGGGTTTTGGGCTTCGCCTGGTCGGCGAATTGGTGGCCCGCGAGCTTCAGGGCTCTTTTTCTCTTCAGCGAAACAACGGCGATGGCGCCACGGCGAGCATCGAATTCCCAGTGGTGGTGCGCGATGAACAGGATCTCGGAACGGCGATTCCACAGACGGTCCATTAGAGCCACTACCGGCTCTCTGGTGGCAGCGGAGGAGGCATTGATGTCCAAGGCCCAACCCAGCTTCGCACCGCGTCATGTCCTGATCGTTGAAGATGACACCCTTGTCGGCATGGGGCTTCGGTCCCAGCTCGAAAAACTTGGCCACCAGGTCGTCGGCCAGGCCGCGACCGCTGCCGAGGCCCAGGCGCTATTCCGCGGCGCAAAACCGGATGTCGTGTTGCTCGATATCCGTCTCGACGGAGCAGACGGCATCGAGCTTGCGCGGACGCTGTCGGCCGAGCGAAGGTGCCCGATGCTGATCGTGACCGCGTTCAGCGATCGCGAATTGATCGAGCGCGCGGGACTGGCGGGCGTCTTCGGATACCTGATCAAACCAGTGAGTGCCGAATCGCTATCGGCCCAGCTCGAAATCGCCATTCAACGGTTTGAAGAACACGAGCAAGCCATCGCCCAGCGCGACCAGGCGACGCGTGCCCTGGAAGACCGCAAACTCATCGAACGGGCCAAGGGAATCTTCATGCGCCGCCTGAAGCTTGACGAGCCCGAAGCCCACCGCCGGCTCCAGCAGGAAAGCCAGAAACGCCGGATTGCGCTGGCCGATCTCGCGCGAAAGATTATCGAATCAGAAGAATTGCTCGGGGGCGAGCCGCCAAAAGGTTAGCGAAGATGTGTTTCGCCGAGCCAGCCGACCACGTCGCTTGCGCCTTCGCGAGCGGGCGCGCTGAACCGTCGCGAAGGCGCAAGCGACGTGGGACGCCGTAGCGGCGGATCGCAGGCATGCCTTGGGGTGAAATGAAACCCGCGATCGTTTACTCGCGACATTACGACATTGGTTTTTTCGGATTCGAGCGGTTGCACCCTTTCGATACTCATAAATACAGCCGGGCGTACAAGACCCTCAGGCGCGAGCTGGGGCGTGATTTTCTGGATCTTACTTACAAGCCCCGGAGACCTATCCCGCGTCAGGCACTTCTCACCGTCCACACCGAATCCTACCTCAAACGCCTCAAGCAATCGGCCTACGTCGCCGGCGCACTGGAAATGCCTCCATTGAAGCGCGCTCCAGCGCCAGTGATCGACTGGTGCGTTCTCCGCCCTATGCGGTGGGCGACGGCAGGAACTGTGCTCGCGGCGCATGAAGCAGTGAAAACCGGTCTCGCGGTCAACCTGTCCGGCGGCTATCACCACGCCAAACCCGATGGCGGCGAAGGATTCTGCATCTACAACGACATCGCGCTTGCGGTTAATGATCTTCGAGAGTCGGGAGATATCTCCCCCGACGGCAGAATCGCCTACATCGATCTGGACGCACACCAGGGAAATGGCGTTTGTCACGCATTTTTTGACGACAGCCGCGTCTTTATCTTTGACATGTACAACCAGCACATTTATCCCGCCGCGGATGCCAAGGCTAAGCGGCGCATTGATTGCCCCGTGCCCCTGCCGCTGGGCGGCTCTGGCGTCGATTATTTGGCCGCGCTGGAATCAAAACTTCCAGGTTTTCTGGATGGGATCACTCGTGCCGGCAACATCTCGCTGGCCATCTACAATGCCGGCACTGATATCATTCGTGAAGACAAGCTCGGTGCGATGAATGTGTCGGTAAAGGATGCATCACAGCGGGACAAGTTTGTCATCGATCAGGTGCTGGCGCGGAAAATCCCCCTCCTGATTCTTCCCAGCGGCGGCTACAGCTCCGAAAGCTATAAGCTCATCGCCGGCATGATTTCCTACATCGTCAAGCGATACGGCAATTCTCAGCCCGACGCTAGAATGGCCCCACAATGAAAGCTCCCACGCCTCCTGATGTGCGGGAACTGGTGGATCGGACGCTGGCCGACGCGGTGAAGCAGCGCGCATCCGATCTGCATGTCGAGCCGACGGCCCAGGGTTATGAGCTTCGCCTTCGCATCGATGGCCTTCTACAGACGATCGCAAAATATGACCAAACCATCGGCCGAAGCATTGTGGGTCGGCTCATGGTCATGGCGCAGCTCCTGACCTATCGACTCGATGTGCCTCAGGAGGGGCGAATGGAGTTGCCGGTTGAGGGGCAGACGCTGCATCTTCGCGTTTCGGTGATGCCGACGACGCATGGCCTTCGCGCCGCGGTACGCATGCCTGCTGAACTGCTTCAGCCCAAGGCGCTGGATGATCTTGGTCTGCCGGAGCCGACGCTGGCGGCACTTCGATCATTTGCCAGATCCGACAGCGGCATGCTGATCGTCACCGGCCCCGCCGGTTCGGGAAAGACGACGACAATCTATGCATTGCTGGCGCAGATCAAATCGCTTCAACCCGGATTGAGTGTGATTTCGCTTGAAGATCCGGTCGAACGCGATGTGCCCGGCGTAACGCAGATCGAAGTGAAGCCCTTTGGTGAGCTGACCTACGAGCGCGCCCTTCGCAGCATGCTTCGCCAGGATCCGCAGGTGCTGGCCTTGGGCGAAATCCGTGATGCGACCACCGCCTCCATCGCAGTGCAGGCCGCGCTCTCCGGCCATCGCCTCGTCTGCACGCTTCACGCATCCTCGCCAGTGGGCGCCTTGGCGCGACTGGTTGAAATGGGCATCGAGCCCTACCAAGTCAGCAGTGCCGTCTTTGGCATCGTCTCACAACGATTGATTCGCCGGCGCGACGCCGCCGGTGCTTATCGCGGTCGAGTCCCCATCGCGCAGACGATGCTGATGGATGCAGCCATCCGAAAAGCCATTCTCGAAAAAGCCGACACGCAGGGCGTGGAGCAAATCGCCAGTCGTCAACCCGGGTTCCAATCCCTCCAAGCCGCCGCCGAAGCGCTCGTTGCGCAAGGTCTAACCGATCAAGCAGAAGTCAATCGCGTCCTCGGGCAGGCCGACGCGCGTTGATCGTTTGTCAACTTTGACACTCCTCGTTGCGCCAAGAACGCCAAGGCAGCCAAGAACGCCAAGAAGAAAAACTATGAATTGATTTTCTTGGCGATCTTGGCGCCCTTGGCGTTCTTGGCGCGATAGATTCGCGTCCCTTGCAGCGCCGCTCGTTCCAGCAGGCCAAGGCCTCCGTGGTGAATCCTCCCTCACCCCGCCTATCATGCAACGTCGAGCTCATTAAACCAGTAAGGACAGACATGCTTCATATTCCGATTCTCAGGCACGGAAAACCCTACGAGTCGATCGACAAGATCGAGATTGTTCATCACGCGACGGGCCAGCCCGTCGCCGCGGTGAGCATGGCAAACCCGGGGCTCATCAGTCGCGATATTGGGCGAATGGACGACACGATTCTCGAGCAATTCACCGTGCGAGAATTGATCGGCATGTGCAAAAAGGCGGCCGAGACTTTTATCTCCGGCTCCATCTCGATCGGTGACAGCAAACAGTCCTTCGACGATTACGTTCGCGACCTCTCCGCGACGACCGGCATGCCCCACAGCTATTGCCGGGGCAACGCGAAGAAAATCCATCGCGTGCTGGACGAAATGGACGTGATCGTGGCCGGCCTGACGCGTGGCTTCGATTTGTCCATCCTCGACAAGGGCTTTGGCGACGACGATGGCCGAACGCTCAGTTGGTATCGCGAAGGTCGGATTTTCGGCGCGGTGCTGCCGAGCAATTCGCCGGGTGTACATTCGCTATGGGCCCCGGCGGTGGCGCTCAAAGCGCCGATCGTGCTGAAGCCCGGCCGCGAAGAGCCGTGGACCCCCTTCCGCATTATTCAATCGCTGATCAGCGCCGGCATACCGGGCGAAGCGTTTGGCTTCTATCCGACCGACCATGGCGGCGCGTCAACGCTGCTGGACCGGGTCGATCGCTCGATGCTGTTCGGCGATGTCTCGACCACCAAGGCATGGAAGCATGACCCGCGCGTCGAGCTGCACGGACCCGGCTGGAGCAAAGTCATTCTTGGCGAAGACGCGGCCGACGAATGGGAAAAATACATCGACGTCATGATCGGCTCGATTGCCGCCAATGGCGGGCGCTCATGCATCAATGCATCCGCGATCTGGACTCCGAAGAATGGCGATAAGATTGCCGAAGCGTTGGCCAAGAAATTGGCAACGGTTCAGGCGCTCCCCGCCGACGATCCCAATGCCCAGATCGCGGCCTTTGCCAATCCGCAGATGGCTCTGCGAATGAACACCGCCATCGAAGGATTGATGCCCGGCGCGACTGATTTGACCGAAAAATTCCGCGGCTCGCCGCGACTCGTGCAGAAAGGCCGCCTCGCCTGGCTGCTGCCGACGATCATCCGCTGCGATCGCGAACATCCTTTGGCAACCAAGGAATATCTCTTTCCCTTCGCGGCAGTCGTCGAATGCCCGGTTTCGGAAATTCCCGAAGCAATCGACGACACGCTCGTCGGCACCGTCATCACCAACGACCGCGCCTTCCAACGCAAGATGATGGCCTGCCCGCACGTGGATCGGCTCAATATCGGGCCGGTGCCGACTTATCAGCTCAGTTGGGATCAGCCGCACGAGGGCAATCTTTTTGAGCATCTATATCGGCAGCGGGCGTTCCAGGTTGCGGAAACGGCCAGCCGCGAACGCGTGCCTGGGCCGACTGCGGTTTAGCTTTGCACCTGTGATCTTGCATCCTTCAGATTCATCGAATTTGTTGAACGTGTCTCATGCCTGAACTGCCGACTTCTGTTACCTCCGTTCCGATCGAAGGCTCAAGCGTGCGCGTTGTTTTCGGCGCAGGCGCGCTCAATGAGTTGGGAAAGATCAGCGCGGCCGATGGCTTGTCGCGCGCGCTGCTGATCAGCGATCCAGGCGTACGCGATGCAGGCCACGTCGAGCGCGCGGTACGGTCCCTCTATCGGTCCAATATTGCCGTGCGCGTGTTCGACGGTGTTGGTGAAAATCCAACGACGATTCATGTTGGCCGAGGCCTGGCCATCGCCCGCGAATTCAAGCCGGATCTGATCGTCGGGCTCGGCGGCGGCAGCTCGATGGACTGTGCCAAGGGAATCAATTTTCTATTCACCAATGGCGGCCGGATGCAGGACTACTGGGGCGTCGATAAGGCGACGCAGCCGATGCTGCCCCTGATCGCGATCCCCACCACCGCCGGAACCGGAAGCGATGCCCAATCCTTCGCCCTCATCACCGATCCTGAAACACATCAAAAGATGGCCTGCGGCGACAAGAAGACATTGCCGCGCGTGGCGATTCTCGATCCTGAACTGACCGCGACACAGCCGGCGAAAGTCGCCGCCGCGACGGGGATTGATGCGGTCGCTCACGCGGTTGAAACCGCGGGTTGCAACAAGCGCAACGAAACGTCGATGCGGCTCTCATTGCAAGCCTGGGAATTGCTCAGCAGCTCTTTTGCAAAGGCGCTTCGAGACCGGGCAGATGTTGAATCGCGCCGACGGATGCTCCTGGGTGCGCACATTGCAGGAGCGGCGATTGAGAATTCAATGCTCGGTGCCGCGCACGCGCTCGCAAATGCGTTGACTGCGGTTTGCGGAACGGTGCATGGTGTAGCGGTTGGTTTGATGCTGCCCCAGGTCGTTCGATTCAATTCTGCTGACGGCGAGCCCTACTCGCCTTTGAAACTGCCGGGAAAACAACTCGCAGATCAGATCGATCAGATGCTCGTCGCCGGCGATTTACCGCGCCGACTGGGCGACGTCGGCGCAACGCGCCAGCAGGTTCCTCAATTAGCGTCGATCGCTGCCAAGCAATGGACCGCCGGATTCAATCCGCGCTCTGTCGCAGAAGCGGAGCTAGCGCAAATATTTGAAATGGCGCTCTGATTTCCCGTAAACCGCAATTCCTCCAATCGCCGACGCGCAGCGGCGCCCTCGTCCCTTTAGCCGCCCCTTTGTGGGGCGCGCCGTGTGCGTGTCGAGCGCAAATAAACTTGTCGATTAGAAGGTTGCGCCGCTCGCCAATTCTTGAGTTGCTCGACCTTCCGCGCCGTCAGACGCGCCCCACAAAGGGGCGGCTAAAGGAATCAGGACGTCGCTTCGCGACGACGGTGAGAGTGGAGCTCTAAGTAACATCACCCCTGCAACGTCTTGGTCATCCTTACATGGGGCCCAGCGGTTGGAATGTCGAATTGCTCCGACACCACGCGCCACCCCCGCTTTTCATAGAAGCGCTTTGCAGGAACACGTGCATTGCACCACAGCAATCTCGAAGCGGATGGATCCTTTCTCAATTCCGCTTCCATCCAATCCATCAATGCATTTCCGATTCCTTTATCCTGCCACTCGGAAGCGGTTGCCATCCCTCGAAGCTGCCAGGCCGGCTGCCCTTCCCATTGACTCGCGTGAAGCGTCAGACAGCAGATCGGCGCGTCTTTGTAAAATGCAGCGTAATGTCGTGCATCGGCTCGATCGTCGCCCGGAAAAATCGCCGATTCACGCGGCAGCCCCTGGCGAAGAATCGCGTGCCGAAGGTCCACGATCTGGTCGATCGTCGCTCGGCCTAATCGAATGTCAGCAGGTAATTCGCTCATCGACGAAATTCACGGCATCGGAAAATCCGGGAGCGCCGGCTTTGTCGCGGGCGCCGTTGCCGGGACGGCTTTTTCGGTCATGTCCCAACCCACGCGCCATTGGATGCCGGTGCGATGGAATCCGAGGGCCAGCAATCGCTCCTCCATGTCGCGCATGTGGCCCGCGCCGTAAAAGAGGCCGATGTTTTTCTTGCCCTCATCGATCTGCTGTTTCACTTCAGCAATCGCCGCTTTATTTCGCTCGGTGATGATGACTGACCCATTCGGTCCGGTCAGCCCCGACATCTGGTCTTCGATGTCGTCGAACTGTTTGGCCATCAGCAGCTTGAGCTGGCGTGGGCGATCGGGCGCTTTGAGCGCCGCCAGCAGATCAAAGAGCGTCATCTGGCTTGCCTTGCTGTTGTCTTCGCCGGTCATCTCCTTGGTCCATTCGCGGAGCATCGACTGGATCATGATGCCGACGATCGATTCGCCGCGCTCCGATTGGAGCTTGCTGAAGGTTTCATAATCGAGATCGGCGTTGACGAAATTCGGCTGCGAATAGTCGATGTCATCGAGCTGGAAATCGAGCTTGAGCGTGTCCTTCAAGAACCGCTGAATCGCGCTGACGGTGCTGGTCGACTTCTGTCCGGGCTGCGGCGGCGGCGCGCCCTTCGGCTTGATCATCTCATACAGCAGCACATCATACGTTTTGAAGGTCTTGTCCAGCCCCGCATAAAACGACGGCTCGGCCACATGCAGTGCCGAAACCAGATGCACCGTCACCCCCTGCCGATTGCGATAGGTGACGATGGCTGCTTCGAGCTTCCCGCCGCCATGCCCATCATCGACAAACTTCAAAAACTGCGGCGTCTGCTCGGCAGTCAGATTCGCGGGCCGCGTTGCAGGCCCCGGCTCCGCAATCGCCATCGCGGCTGTGCCCATCAACGCCGCGCCACACAATAATAGGTGGAAGAAATAGGACTTGATTCTCATCAATCGCTCCCGGTACGGCTCAACCAATGCATTGTGAGCCGATGGTTAGCTGAGTCAATGGCCAACCATCGCAACTATTCGCAGCCGTCACTTGATACATCTTTCCGCCTGATAAGGTGACTTATCTGCGAACCGAACCATCGCACGCTGTCCGGTGAGCCAGCCGGCGTGCGGTATAAGGGGACGATTGGACGTGATGCAAGACGATTTTCATCTGTTGCGCGCCTATGCGGTGTCCAGATCCCAGGATGCGTTTGAGTGCCTGGTGACGCGCCATATCGACATGGTTTATTCGACCTGCCTGCGGCTGCTGCGTAATCCGCTCGATGCCGAAGATGCCACGCAGGCTGTGTTCATCGCATTGGCCGCCAAGGCGCAAAGCATTCCACCGGGAACGGTCATGGCGGGATGGTTATATCGAACGGCAACCTTTGTCTCGATCAGCGCGGCTCGGAAGCGGCGCGCGCAAAGGAAATACGAGATGAATGCCGCTAGGGACCGGCGCACAAGTGAAGAACCCAAGCTCGACGCCGCGCCCTTTGATATCGATTGGGCGCTGAACCGCCTTCGCGCCGACCAGCGGCAGGCGATTCTCCTTCGCTTTTTCGAGGACCGCAGTTTCGCTGAGATTGCACGCGAGCTGCGCCTGACCGAAGAAGCCGCGCGAAAGCGCGTAAGCCGGGCCCTCGAACGGCTTCGCGACCTGCTTGGCGCCAAATCAACGGCCGGAACAGCGCTTTCGGCGAGCCTCGTCGAAGAGGTGTTGCGCCGTTCCGTCCTTCACGCGCCCGGCCATCTGTCTGTCAGCGCCGGCCATGTCGCGACGACCACAATGACTGCCGGAGGCGCGGGAACGGCAGCAACGAGCGCTGCGTCTCTTGCAAAAGGAGCATTGACCCTGATGGCCCTCTCTAACGCAAAAATCGCCGCAAGTGTTGTCGTGGTAGCCTTGCTGCTGCTGGGCGCCGGAGCCGTGACGTATAAGGCGACTTATCATGCCTCCCCAAAGCAAGTAGTTCTGGACAGCAGCTTTCATCCGGTTGGCCGCGCCGGACCGGCTGCGACTAACCCGGCGCAGATGAACGAACAGCGCAAGCGTGTCCAAAGTGCGGGGAATCTTGGTGTAATTGGATTGGCGACGCTCATGTACGCCAACGGTCTCGCTTCGCAAAAACCGCTGCCGCCGGATTTAGGAACCCTCATCAAGGAGCAATACATGCCGGTGGATGTTGTGGTCAATCCGCGCCTGGGAACGGTCGTGCCTTCAGACTTGAAGAAAGCTCCGAAAGCCGAGCAGGCTCAATGGGCCAACGAGCATTCTGATTATTTGTGGTTTGGTGCCGGGCTGAGGAGCCGTGGCAATGCCAGCACGATCATCGCTGCGGAGAAGCCGGACAGCTTAAGCGTCGGCGTAAACATTCTCTTCGAAGACGGGCATGTCGAATTCTGGGCCATGCCCAACGCGATCCCGCTGTTAAACGAGGCACGCGACGCACTGGCCAAACGCACAACACCGCAAACCAGGCCTGTAATTCAAACGCAGGTCAATTGAGTTGCCTTTCGGCGTATTAAATCTCTTCGCGGCGGCGTCGCGAGAATTTAATTCTGTGCCACCGATGGCGCGTCGCCCGCGGTTCCGCCTGAGTCACGTCGATACAGGTCCCGATAAGCTTCCACCACCCGGTGCCCCGAAGCGTCTCGCAACGGCGCAACCTGGAATCCGAGGTCCTCCAGCAGCCTGATGGCGCGGTCGCTGGGCAGCGACGTGTGGAAGAATAGTTTGAGGCAATCATGATTGTGCGCATGCGCGATGGCGGTTCGCACCAGCGCAATGAAGACGCTGCTGTCCAACTGCCAGAGCGGCGCGACGCGCAGGCGACGGATGTGCGACACCCCGGCATCGTCTTGCCTGATTGCTATCGTTCCGATGACGGCGCCCCTGGCCTCGGCCACCCAGAAATGATCCTGGCGCTGCGAGAAATATGATCCTGAGACATCGTCCGAATCCAATGCATGGTCATCTGGATCGGCCCAGCCGGTGAGCAGGCCCCTGTGATAAAGGTCCGTGACGTCCGGCAGATCGGCCGGGCGAAAACTTCGGATGAGAAAACCCCGTTCGTCGCAAATCGCATCTTCCGGAATCCGTTTTGAGTGAGCGTTGAACATTGCTTCTCCTTCAAGAGACTTGAAATGTGATTCGGCGTCGATCGTTCAGTAAGAGCCCTCAATGCGCTTTACTCCACGCCAGGCGGATCGACGCGCCCGCGTAGGCGATGCCCACGCCCAGATACAGCGCCGCCGCCATGAGGCGAATCGCATGGTCGGCATGTGAAAGGAACATGAGCGATATTCCCGCGGCCCCGAATAACAAGGCCGCGCAGAACTCAGGGAACCATGGCCACCGATACCGCTCGGGCGGCGAATCAAGATTCTGTTGGCCAGGCAAAAGGTCGATGGATCGGTCAAAGGCAATAGCCCTTAATAGAAATTGACGTGAAGGGCGCGCCGTAGTCACCGGGCAAACCTGCTCGAGTGCGAAAGCAAGCTCGCGCAGATGGACGGCCAGTTCCTCGGCGCTGAGATATTCCGGCGCGCGGGCAATGATGATCGCCACAAGTCGGCAGGTGGCGTGAACTTCAATCAGGCGATCCAGCAGTTTGCACATGTAGGCCTCCAGGTGAGCGCTATCCACCTGGTCGCGATCGACCCACTGTGCCAGCTCATACAGCGCCTGTGACGCGGCTTGTGAATCATCATTGGACATAGTCGCTCCATCCGATGATTGTCCGAGATCGAGTTGTCGAACACCCGATCGAAATGATCGCTCTCGCGATAATTGTTTTTTTAGGTCGATGGATCAGGGCGTGGCAACTGCTTAGGGACAAAAGATGGGCGATTTGCACCGCTTTTCACGGAGCAGTAACAATTGGAACCCCAAAAGACTTTGGGCAGCAATTCAAGGGAAAGAACGCGTAATACTCCCGCCAGCGGCGCGCGTTGGCCATTCGCGAGTAAGCGCGCCGCTTGTGACTCGAAGGTCTTGACCATAATGTATGGGACATGATGCGTCGCATCTTAATGGCGGGGTTAGTGATCGCTGTTGGCTGCGGTTTGGCAAAAGCCGAAGATTTAGTAGGGTCGCTGGCATCGCCCGATCGGCTCATCTTCCGGGGGTGTAAAGCCGTCAAGGAAAAGGAAATTCGCCGGGAGTTGGAAACCGACTGGCAGGTGCAGGTGGCGGCGGCGCCGAGCATGCCGCTGAACGCTTATCTCTACACACTTCAAAAGCGCCTGCGCGAAGGCTTCCTGGCCAGTGGATTCTCCCAGCCAAAGGTTTCCGTCGATCTCGAAGGCGGCGCGGATGGCCACATCGTTGCGACCATTGATGAAGGCCCCCGTTATTACTGCGGCGGTATTCGCGTCACCGGAAAAATCGGCGCCATACCAGTGGATCGACTGATTGAACGTCTTGAGAGTGAATTTCCCATCGGCAGCTTCACCGGGTCATTCAAGGACCCGCGCACCTATCAGGTCGGCACCACCTTGACTCAATCGAGCAGTGGCCCCGTATGGAAAGCGGGCGAAATGGCGCCGTTCGGCTCCGATGTGCAAGACAGGCTTGATTCCGATATCCAAGGCGCGCTTCAGTATCTTGGCTATTTCAATTCGCACACAAAAGCCCAAGTCGAAACCACGAAAGCTGGAAAGGCCGAACTGCATATTGATTTTCTGGATCCTGGCACGCCAACCCTTCTCGATCATGTCGAGGTAGTCGGTAATAAGATCAGCAAAGCAGCGGACATCCAGAAGCTGGTCGGCCTAGTGCCCGGGCAACCGGTCGGACTTGGCGACTTGCTTGAAGTGCAACACCGCTTTTGGGATTCGGCCCATTTTTACAAACATCTCCTTACCGCCACCTCCAGCACCGGTGGGAAATGGGCGCGAATAGATTTAAAGGTTGACGTCGGCGAGGTGTCTGGATTGCCTCCGCTGGATGAACCTTTGTCCGATGCGGATCAGGCGCTGCTGCGATGCGGTCGCTGGTTCCTGGACGGTTTGAAGTCCGGCGATGATCTCGTGCTCGACATTCGAACTCCTCCCAACGCGGATCGCCCACCGCTCAACGGCACATTCGTCATCGGGCTCGTTGGAGCCGCCTTCCACTGGCATCAGACCGTGCCAACTCCCACAACGCGCGCGGCGAATAGCGTGACCTCGGTCGAATATGCGGGTGAACTCACGCCCACCGTGGCTGGCCTATTTTCCATCACGGATCAACGAAAGTTCCTGCTGAGCTCTGCAAACCCGCTGAGTTGGATTCTGCTCCTCCACTACGAGCCTAAAGAAGATGACGGGGATCAACGTCACTGGAATATCAATATCTCTGCATCGCGGCAAATAGGCGTGAGGGCCGAACCGGGTCTCCACCTCTCGATGAAAATTGCCCCTGGCGCGTTGCTGGATTCTGCACATCAGAAAGGTGTCCATTCGCGCATTGAAGGTGGAAAGCTGGTCATTGACGGTGAAGATATTCAGGTGCGCGCTGACGCCGCGACCGGCCGGCTGGAGAAGTTCTGGTGGGGAGGCGATAAAGGCGGCGTGGAGATTATGCGGCGCCGTGGTGCTTTGACAGAAGAGATCACTGCTCTTGGAAAAACAGGGGGCGAAACCAACTTTTATGATCCTCAACACGCCTTCGCGTCGTTCATTGCATTCGTAGCCGACCAGACGCTTAGGAGCCCGTGGGTTACTTCCGGAAGTGCAAGCCCGGAAGTCCGGGGAAAGGCGATTGCCGGCAAGTTACTGGCGTCGGATGTCTTCGAGCCCTTCGACCGCTTGATGGACGGTATAGAGGATAGCGATGCAACCTTTCTCATCCCGGCTCAGCCTGGCCAAAAAGTCGGAGGATTTACCGCCTCCACCGCGATGTTCGTATTCCCGCACACCAACGACCTTTTCGAACACGGCTCCTGGCCCTGGACCTTGTCGCGACAGGCATTGTTGGTGCTCGCGCAACATCCTGAATCGTTCGAGCCTGAGCTCAAGCGAATCGTCAGCGACGACCGCATGGGCCCAGTTGGCTTTCTCGCGGCGGCCAAATTCCTACAACCTTATTCCCCTCAAACATCCACTGCCCTGGCAGGAATCGGGCTGGGGCAGCTCGATGCGCGACATTTTCAAGTCGATATCGACGCCTGGACGACTGGCAACTGCATCGTGCCGCAGAGCCTGCGCCGACTCGCCCAGCGGCTCCGCGAGCTTTCCGATGTCGACATGGATGCCCTCGCCACCATGGTGCCACCAGAGGTCGCAAAAGTTTTGCGCCAGTTTCGAACAGCGTTGCGCGCTCATGCGAACGAGCCAATCGAGAAGGCTTTGCCGGAAGTCTTGCAACAGTTGTGGGCCGATTCGTATCAGAACATGGTTGGCGCCGCGTTGCATCAGATCGCCGATGCGCATTGAGCCGGTCAAAGAAGGCAGGCGGGACACATCTGTTTTTCCGGAAAAAGCGCGCAGGAAAGGTCGGTTGGCCTAAGTGGATGACCAGCGTGGGGTTATGCGGCGATAAAAGTAAAATCACTTGACAAAGGTGCGGGGCGCGCATGGATTGTTTTACGAAAAATTGCTATGATCGTAAAATATTGTTAGGCCTGAAGTTACCGAAAAAACAGGGATACTTTTGAGGGTCAAAAACGGTCAAAAAGCGCCCCGTTTTGTTCCATTTTGTTCCATGTACGGTCACGTACTATCGTATCCGCTTGATGATGCTTGATTTGCGATGAGGGGCCAATTGGGGCGCGGCGGGACAGTTTGCGCCCCGCGCGCCCCGCGTTCATCGACTTTGGAGCTCCAAGAATGCGGCGTTAATCCCCATTTTGCCCGTTTGGGATTTACGCTATGTTGATGAAACCTTGCGAATGCGCGGGGTTGTGGATGTTGGGGATCAACAGGGTTCAGGAGAGCAACATGCTTAAAAGGTGGTTCGTTGGCGCATCAGCCATGCTGATGCTCGTCGGAGTGGGCGCTCAAGCTGCGGCACCGCAGCTGCCCGCGGGTGCGATTTCGAAGAACACGACGGTCGTGGCGTATTTCGATGGCGCGACGTTGACGCCCGATGCGATGCGCGAGGCGGCGGCAACCGTATTGGGCCCCAACAGTCCGGCGGTGGCCCAACTCAATCAGACGATCGGGAAATATCAGGAGAAGCATGACAAGGCGGTGCAGGCCGGCGCTGACTCAATCATGATGGTTGCCGAGACCGGCGGCGCCGCTCAGGCGGCCGGGCATGGCGGTGCCGCGGCGGAATTGCAGAATCAGGGCGTGATGTATGTCCACGTGCGCAAAGGCTCGCACAGCGCGGTCCAGAAAATGATCAGCGATGAAATGGAGCCGGCCGAGCGGGAAAAGACGACTTTTTCCAATGAAGGCGATTTTGTTGTGATGCGCCAGAAGGGGCAGAAGCCAGCGGAAGTACCGGATCCGGTTCGAGCGAAAACGTTTGCCGACGCACTTGCCCATAACTCGACGGCGGCGCTGGTCGTGACTTTCGTTCCGGATGATTCGACTCGGCAAGCCGCCCAGAACCAGCAGGCCGGGAATCAGCCGCAGTGGATGCAGGACGCGGTGCCGGTGCTGGCCAACAGCCAATGGAGCTCGGTGGCGGTCCAGTTTGGCAAGATGCCGGCCATCGTTATGACCGATCAAGCGGCCGATGCCGCGTCGGCGACGAAGCTGACCAATGCCGTCAATGCGGCACTCGCCCAACTGAAACAGGCGGCCCAGAACGCAAACGCGGCAGGCGGCGCTGGGGGTGGCAATGCAATGATGATGTTTGCGCCGATGCTGGCGCCACTGGCCGATGCGCTGAAGCCAACCCAGCAAGGCAGCACCGTGGTGATCAATCTGAATGGCCAAGGGCTGGCGACGATCGCCACGACCGTCGCTCAATTTGCTCCGATGCTCGGGGCGATGGGCGGACGCCCCGGCGCGGCACCGCGACGCGGAGCGCCAGCAGGCGGAGGCGCGCAGTAGACAACGGATTGTTCAGATCCAATTGCCGGCGGTGGCGGACAACTGTCTCACCGCCGGTTTTTTTATTTCAATTTCGAAGCTTCCTCTAAGCTGCGCGTTGAGCCGCTGCGGTGCATGTTTAGAAATGGTACGAGTGCTGGCGTTTCTCGCTTGAAAGCCAGATATTCTTCGCCGAACTCGCGGGTCAGCAGCGATTCTTCCCGCCACAGTTTGAAGATAAAGGCCAGCAGGATGACTGCGATGCCGATCAGTGCATCCCACGTTCCAACCGCCATCGCACTTCCGATTACTGCAATCAGGAGCCCGGTGTAGACCGGGTGCCGCACCAGGCGATAGGGGCCGGTTCGAATCAGGCGGTGCCCTTCTTTCAATGTGATGATGCCGCTCCAATACCGGCCCAGATGAACGCGTGCCCAAACCGCAAATAAAAGCCCGATTGCGGTAATCGCGCTACCGCAATATTGAACGGCCGCTTGGTGGTTCCAATGCCCCTTCACCAATCCGTGAATGTTGCCGTGAAAGATCAGGAAGAAGCCGCAGTAAATCGGCAGGAGATGCTGGAGCCTGCCGAGCAACCCTTCTGAGAATCGGGCTCTGGCGACAAATCGTGCCGCGACAAACCAGTAAATCGACCACGCGATCCAGAGCCAGGCGCAAATCGACAGGGGCGAAAGTGTAGTCACTTCCTGATTCTACCGTGTCGCGGCCCAATCCACGCTAAGTGACTCAACAGCATCCGTTTCCTGCCGAAGAATTTCGGCGCTATGGAGGCGGCAACTGCATGGTATTAAATACTTCAGCGGCATCCCGCTTGCACCCTGACTTAATGAAAGCCCGGCCTTTGCCGGAGAAGGGTTATTGATATGAAGCTGCAATTTGTTTCGCCGAAAATGCACGGGATTTTGGATTACATCGCTGCTTTGGGCTGGCCGCTTGTCGCGCGTGCCTTGGGGTTCAGTGACCATGCGACAAGAGTGATTGACGCCGGCGCGGGGACGATCGCGGCCCAGCAGATGCTGACCAAAAACGAAGTCGGACTCGTGAAAGTGGTGCCGATGAAGTCGCATCTGGTCCTCGACGCGCTATGCGGCGCCGGTCTGATCGGCTGTGCCGTTGCCTTGCATGATGTTACGCGCGAAGAGCGTTGCGCGGTGTGCTGCCTTGGCTCTCACCTGCTGCTGATGGCGGCCGTCACGCGTCCGGGGCGGCGCCCGGATCCGATCGATCGCGGCAATAGCGCTTCCCCGATGGCACGATTTGCAACCGAGCGGCGTCCGGACGCAGCCATGTCGGGAGCCTAGATCGCGACACGGTTACAAAGCTGGGTGGTTGATGCCGCCTTCGCAGGTTATGCCTTTGTCGGAAAATGCCGATGTGCTCTCAGATGGCTTGCGGAGTTTCGGCCGGCTATTGCGCGATGGTTGCGCAGCTCTGACCGATAATTCCGCAAGTTCGCACGACTTGAGGGCAACTGCGTGGAATTATCGGCTGAAATGTTAAAGTCGATGCTTCTGAGCATCAAAACTGAGCAGGGCAAGGGCGCAGCCGAGCTCCGCAGAAACCCCCGCGTCTCGATCCGCTACACCGTCAAAATCGCGCCTTATGCTAATGGCGTAGTAGGACACCCTCTTCGCGTTTGGACCCGCGACATTTCCCCCGGCGGCCTGGGGATTCTGCATATTAAGAAAATGGAAGTGGGCGCGAAATTCGTCGTGCTGCTTCCGCGCGAAAAGGGAAAGCCGCTCCTGCTGCTCTGCACGGTGCGCAACTGCCAGGAGCTTTCTGACAGCCTGTACGGAATCGGAACCAGCTTCGCTGAAGTTGCCGCTCCATCAGGCGATGGAAAAGCAAAACCCGCCGCGGCTGCTGCTCCCGCAGGTGTGACCGCGGCAACACCTGCCGGCGCCAATCCACAAGTGCTTACCGAAGAAATTCAGCGGATTAGCCGGGCCATCCTTACCTGACCATCGCTGTTCACATCAGCCATTGCGGACGTAGCCCCCTTTCGCTAAATCTCCCGTAATATTCAGCGCGCCGGATGCAGATCCCGCGGGAGATATTCGCCAATGGACATTTCATCGCTTCGCGGCCAGCTTCAGTCGATCGATCAGGCACAGGTGCTTCGCTTTTATGACAGCCTGCCCGCGCCGTCACGAGCGCGGTTGGAAGCGCAGCTTTCGGCGCAGAATCTCCCGATGCTGAATGAGCTGGCGCAGCAGTATGTGAAGCACAAACCTCAGATTCAGATTCCCAAGGACATCCTGCCGGTCGAGATTTTTCCTCGCCATCCGCACGACGAACAACAGAGAAAGCTTTACCAGCAAGCGCAGGAACGTGGAATGGAGTTGCTGAAGGGAGGGAAGGTTGGCGCGTTTCTTGTCGCGGGCGGCCAAGGGACACGTCTTGGATATGACGGCCCCAAAGGCGAGTTTCCGGTTACGCCGATCAAGAATAAGCCGCTGTTTCAATGCTTTGCCGAGCAGTTACGTGCCTGGTCGCGCGATATGGGAAAGACGATTCCCTGGTACATCATGACCAGCGACATCAACGATCGGCCGACGCGCCAATTCTTCGAGAAGCATCGCTATTTCGGCTGCAATCCAGCCGACGTTTTCTTTTTCCAACAAGGCATGATGCCCGCTTTCTCGATGGACGGCCGACTCCTACTCGCGGAGAAGGATTCACTCGCCCTCAGTCCCGACGGACATGGTGGCTCGCTTCGCGCGCTGGATCGCAGTGGCGCGCTGGCCGACATGAAGCGTCGGGGAATCGAGCATCTTTCCTATTTCCAAGTCGATAACCCGCTGGTTCATTGCATGGATCCGCTCTTCCTGGGTCTGCATGATCTGACCGGCTCGGAGATGAGCAGCAAGACGATCCCGAAGGCGAATGCCCTGGAAAAAGTCGGCAATTTCGTGAACGGCGATGGCGTCGTCCAAGTGATCGAGTACAGCGATCTGCCACAGAACCTGGCCGAGTTGAAGAACACTGATGGATCCTTGCGATTCAATGCAGGCTCGATCGCGATTCATGCGCTGCGGGTCTCATTCATCGAGCGGCTCAATCACGGCGGCCAGCTCAAGTTGCCCTGGCATCGCGCGGAAAAGAAAGTGGATTTTGTGGATGAGCAGGGCCAGTTGCAGAAGCCCAAAGAGCCCAATGCCGTGAAGCTCGAGCAGTTTGTCTTCGATGCGATTCCGTTGGCAAAGAACGCGATAGTTTATGAGACCGAGCGCGGCGAAGAGTTCTCTCCGGTCAAGAACGCACAGGGGACCGATTCGCCCGCATCCTGCCGGCGCGATCAGGTTCGCCGATCCGCGCGATGGCTCAGCTCGGCAGGCGTGCAAGTGCCGGAAAGAGGCGGCGAGATCGATGCGATAATCGAGATCTCTCCGCTGTTTGCAAATAACGAGCAGCAACTCAAAGAGCGCTTCAAGCAGAAGCCGGCGCTGACGATTCGGCCGAGCGAACAACTCTATCTGGAGTGAATCTGGGATAGATTTCTATGTAGCGCAATGCATTTCCAAAGTCCCTGAACAGCATTGCTCGATAGACGTAACAGCGCATAGATAAGTTGTATTGCCCGGGAACGTCTGCTAATCTTCAACTACGTTAGGTAGGATGCCTTACGTAAGGACGAATGCGGCGCCGCAGCGCTCCTGGGAAAGGGAAGTCCCGTATGTTCCTGCACAGCCTCATCCGTCAGCTTGATCCCGTTCCCGCCTCGACGGGCATTCCAAACACAGAAATCACAGGCGTTTGCGAAGATTCGCGAAACATCGCTGCAGGCAACATTTTTATCGCCCGGCCTGGCACCAAGACCGATGGCGCGCGGTTTCTGAAAGACGCTCATAGCCGAGGCGCGGCGGCAGCCGTCGTTCAGGAAAAGATCCCCAAGTCTCCCCTACCACAGATCGTTGTGCCAGATGCAGGAATTGCGGCATCCGTCTTAGCCAATGCATTTCATCAGCATCCGGGCCGAACGGTGCGGATGCTGGGTGTTACTGGAACTAACGGTAAGACAACCACGACCTATCTCGTTCGCCACATCCTGGCGACGATGAAGATTCGCTGCGGGCTCATTGGAACCGTCGAGATCGACGACGGGCGAACTCGCCGCGAAGCGACCATGACCACCCCGGCGGCTTGTGACATTGCCACCCTGCTTGCGTCGATGCGCGATAAGGGTTGCCGAGCCGCGGTCATGGAAGCCAGCAGTCACGCTCTTGATCAGGGTCGCGTGGCAGGCGTGCCATTCATGGGCGCGGCTTTCACCAATCTCACCGGCGACCATCTCGACTATCACAAGACGATGGATAACTACGCCGCTGCCAAGGCCAAGCTGTTTTCATCGCTTGATCCAGAAGGCGTCGCGGTCATCAATGCCGAAGACAAATATTCGCCCGTGATGATCGAGAATTGCGCCGCTCGCATCATGCGATTCGGTTTTGGCAAGAGCGCCGACTACCGCGCGCGCGAAGTCGAAGTAAGTTCGAGCGGCACAAGTTTTCTCCTGCAGACACCGGATGGCCGCTGTCCAGTCAACATGCAACTAATCGGGAAGCACAATATCGAAAATGCCCTGGCGGCAGCCGCTTTAGTCGGAGAGACATTTGGACTGAGCGTTCAGCAGATTGCGGAGGGATTGAAGGATGCCCAAGGCGCACCCGGCCGGCTCCAGGCAGTGCGCTCAGGACAACCCTTCGCCGTTCTCGTCGATTATGCTCACACCGACGATGCGCTGGAAAACGTGCTGTCGGCACTTCGCCCGCTGACCCGCAACAAACTCCGCGTGCTGTTTGGCTGCGGCGGAGATCGTGATCGGACCAAGCGGCCCCGCATGGCGAGAACGGCCGAGCGGCTGGCGGATGCGCTCTACATCACTAGCGACAATCCTCGGACGGAGAAGCCCCAGGACATCATCGAGGAGATTCTGGGAGGCCTGTCGGAAAACAGCGGCAAGGCCGTCACCGTCGAGATCGATCGGCATCGGGCTATCGAACGGATTCTGGGCGACGCGGAGCCGGGCGATATCGTTCTGCTGGCGGGCAAGGGTCATGAGAATTACCAGATCGTGGGCACCGAAAAGCATCACTTCGATGATGTTGAGGAAGCGATGAAGATCCTGAGCCGGCAGGCGGCTGCCTAGGCCCGGTTTGCACGATGGGCATGCGGATTTATCGGACGATCGGCAGGGAATTCGGGTACGGGCGATAATGCGTTTTCCGCTTTTTCAAGCGCAACATATGCGACATTTATTGTGATGTTGGCAAGTCAATTAATAACAAATTCGATTCTGGGGCGCGGCCTGATGTTCCCGGCGATCGGCGAGCAGCCGAATCTGGGCGCCGACGGATTTCATCCATGAAACCACTTTCCATTCGTCAAGTCCGACAGGCCATCGGCGGCAAGCCGCTCACGCCCATCTCTGAAGATGCGCCGCCGATCACCGCAGTGTGCACTGATACAAGACGAATGGAAAAAGGATCGTTGTTCGTCGCGATCCGCGGCGACAATCACAACGCCCATGAATTTCTCCCGCAGGCGGCCGCGGGTGGCGCGGTGGCGGCACTGGTCGATTCTGAAGTTCCGGAGCCCCTTCCCAACGTCGCGCTGATCCAGGTTCCCGATACACGCAAAGCCCTTGGCAAACTTGCGACGCATGTTCGCAAACAATACACGTCGAAGGTGATTGGCGTCGCGGGAAGCAACGGAAAAACCAGTACAAAGCATCTGATTGACGCCGCGATTCGCACCCGCTTGCATGGCTCGATTTCCCCCAAGAGCTTCAACAACGATATCGGCGTGCCGCTGACGATTTTCCCCGCCGATCCTAATCAGGATTACCTGGTTCTCGAGATGGGCACGAATCATCACGGCGAAATCAAGGCGCTGAGCGACATGGCGCTGCCCGATATCGCAGTGATTACCAACTGCGGCGCAGAACACCTGGAAGGCCTCGATGACCTGATGGGCGTTCGCCGGGAAAATGCACAGATCATCAGCGGCCTTCGTGAAAATGGCTTGCTGGTCATCAATGGTGATGATCCGGATCTTGTCGCGGCCGTGTCAGATTACAAAGGCAAGGTCATCACCTTCGGCTTTGGCACCAGTAACGATCTATTTGCCACCGACATTGTCTGCGGCCCTTCCGGAACCGAATTCAGCCTGAACGACAGCCGGCATCGCTTTTTCATTCCGATGCTGGGACGTCACTCGGCCTGCAATGCCCTGGCGGCCATCGCGGTGGCCAAGAGGCTGGGCGTGAGCGAAGAGGAGATGATTGCCGGGCTGCATGATTCCGATGGGCCTGAGATGCGGCTTCAGCTTCAGGCTGCCGGGCCGGTTGTGCTGCTGAACGACGCGTATAACGCCAATCCAAACTCCATGCGTGCCGCGATCGAAACGACGGCCAGTTTTGAGTCAAAAGGCCGGCGGATCGCGGTGCTGGGCGACATGCGGGAGCTGGGCCGATCGAGCGAGCGATATCACCGCGAAATCGGGCAGATTGCCGCGAATACGGGAAAGTTTGATTTGCTGTTTTGCGTGGGCCCGCAGTCGAAATACATGGCCGAGGCAGCCAAGCAAACCGGTTACCCGGCAAACCAGATCATCTGGATTCAGGACTCAGCGACTGCCTCGAATAAGATCCCGGCGCTGCTGCAGAAGGATGATTTGGTCCTGCTGAAAGCGTCACGGGGGATTCGCCTTGAGGCTGTCGCCAGCGCGATCTTCGAACGCTATTCGCCACGGACGGTGATGGCCGCGCGCGTGGCGTCGTAACGATTCCATTTCGCCAGTAGTGAGCTTCCGTTTGCCAGACTGTTGTCCCATTTCAGCCACTCCATGATTTACCTTCTGGTTGAACACCTTCGCGCCTGGCTGGAATCACACAACCTGGGATTCCTGCGTGTCTTCCACTTTGTGACGTTTCAAGTCACCAGTGCGATGGTTCTCGGATTTGTGCTGGTGTTGGCGCTCGGGCCGCGACTCATCCGCTGGTTGCGAAGACAAAAGATCGGCGACCGCCCCGAGTTCGATCAGGAAGAAGTCAACAAGCTGATGAGCATGAAGGCGGGCACGCCGACCATGGGCGGGCTGCTGATCATTGCTTCAATTTTCACAACCGCCCTGCTGCTGGCTGACATCAGCAATTTTTACGTGCGGATGGGAATGCTCTGCCTCGTCTGGCTCGGCGGAGTTGGCGCAACCGACGATTGGCTGAAGCTGACCGCAGCGCGCCGTGGCGGAAGCCGACAAGGCCTCAACAGCGGCGAAAAACTTCTCTTCCAACTTGGGCTGGGCGTTCTGCTGGCCTATTTCACCTTCTACTACGGCGGTGGCAGCGATCAGCAGCACTTTCTCTATCTACCATTTTTCAAATCGATTCAGATTTCACTCAACCTGGTCGGTTTTATCGTCATTGCAACGCTCGTGATGACCGGCTCCAGCAATGCCGTCAATCTCACGGATGGTTTGGATGGATTGGCTGCCGGTTGCATGGCGATCGTCAGCTTTTGCTTTGCGATTCTGGCGATGATCGTTGGCAATAAAGCCTGGGCCGGCGAATTGCTGATCCCCTATGTTCAGGCGAGCGATCAGATGGCCGTCCTGGCAGCGGCGATGGCCGGCGCGTGCCTCGGATTCCTGTGGTTTAATTGCAACCCCGCCGCCGTTTTTATGGGTGACACCGGATCACTCGCGATGGGCGGATTGATTGGCTACGTCGCCATCGTCATTCGCCAGGAGCTTGTGCTTTTCATTGTCGGTGGCATCTTTGTAGTCGAAGCGATCTCGGTGATGCTTCAGGTCAGCTATTTCAAATACACCCGCATTCGATTTGGCGAAGGGCGACGAATCTTTCTCATGTCACCCCTGCATCATCATTTTCAGCGCAAGGGATGGACGGAAACGCAGGTTGTCGTGCGCTTCTGGCTCATCGGCGCCATGCTTGCCGCCATGGCCTTGGCGACCGTCAAGCTTCGCTAATTCATTTGCGCGACACATGCACAATCGGCGGCGCGACACTCATTCCCTCCCTCTCCCGGTACTCCGGGGGAGGGTAGGGTGGGGGCTTTTATTTCGCTCGCAATTAATCATCGACTAGTCTGCTAACTCCTGCCCCCACCCCAGCCCTCCCCCGGCGTACCGGGAGAGGGAGTGAAGAGCATCTGCCCATTGCGCCATATATTTTCATTCGCGCGCTAATCCACTTGCAATTGCCGTCGCAAATGGAAACCATCGTTGCCCCAATGAGTGCCGAAAATTCAATAACCATTCGCGTGCGTTATCCGGAAGTGGATGCGATGGGGTATCTGCATCACAGCCGGTATTTACAGTATTTTGAGATGGGGCGAATCGAGCTGCTGCGGGCGCTGGGGCACAGCTACGCCGATCTCGAACGGCAGGGTGTTTTCTTCGTCGTGGTGAAAGTCGAAGTGAAATACAAATCGCCGGCTCGGTATGACGAAGAACTGATCCTCAAAACGCAAGTCGTTCGGCAGACCCACGTGCGGATCGATCACGCCTATCAGCTTTTTCGAGGGAACATACTTTTGGCTGAAGGCGCGACAACCATCGCCAGTGTTAATCGCGAGGGGCAAGTGACTGCAATTCCTTCATTCTTGCAAAACGAATCTCACGCTTCCGATGTGATCACGTAGTCACGGCTACTAAGCGGTCTTGACCGCCAGCTCTGCGCCGGCTGGCTGAAGCGATGTTGAGGGGTACGCGATGCGGCCGTGATAAATGCCCATCAGCGTCTTAACCAGCGCGCGCTCGACCAACTCGATTTCGCGCATCGTGATATCGCAATCGTCGAACTGGCCATCGAGAAGCCGTTTCATGACCAGGTCATGAACCAGCCCATCAAGACGCGCCCCGGTCGGCTCGGCCATCATAGCTCGCGATGCGCTTTCGGCGGCATCCGCAATCATCACAATCGCGATTTCGCGGGTCTTGGGCTTGGGGCCGGGATAGCGATATTGCACATCGCTGACGGCGGGCATATCCGGGTCGCGCTGTTCCTGCTGGGTGCGGGCCTGGTGGTAGAAGAACTCGACCAGCGTTGTGCCGTGATGCTGCTGGATGAATGGGACGATGGACGATGGCAGGTTGTATTCCCGTGCCAGTTCCACGCCATCTTTCACATGGCCAATGATGATGAGCAGCGAAACGCTGGGCGATAGATTGATATGGCGATTGGTTCCATCGCCCTGATTTTCACAGAAGTAGTCGGCCTTATTGATCTTGCCAATGTCGTGGTAATAGCTTGCCACGCGACAGAGCAGCGCGTTGGCGCCGATCGCATCGGCTGCCGCCTCGGCAAGCGTCGCGACCTGCAGGCTGTGGTTGTAGGTGCCCGGCGCTTCGACAGCCAGCCGTCGCAGCAGGGGCTGGCTGACATCCGCCAATTCCAGCAGCGTCATGCTGGTCGTGATTTTGAAGGCCTTCTCAATGAACGGCAGAATTCCCAGCACGACGAAGCCGACACCGAGACCTGCCGCGCCGGCGTAAAGACAGTTTTCCTGAATCGCAAGCCACGGATCGAAAGCCAGCAGCCCAGCCGCCGCCGTCGCAAAAGCCATCGCGAGCGCGGTGATGCCCCCCACTTCGATCAGCTTGCTGCGCGTGCGGATGTCATCCAAGAGGAAGCATATCGTCAGCACGCCGACCCATAGGACCATGAAAAACGTGACGCCCTGATTCAGCGCCACCGTGGCCAACAGCGCGTGCATGCTGGCGATGCCCATGGCGCTGCGCCGGTCGTAGGCGATGGTGAGAATCATCGCCACCAGCAGTGTCGGCGCAATGCCGAACAAATAGACCGGACAATTCGCGATCGCGGCAATTTGATTCAGCAGCAGCATCGACAGTAGCAGCGCCGCTACCGCCACCTGCCGGGCGTGGTTCTTGCGAATGCGAGGCTGATAAAACCAGATATATCCGCCGAGCAGAATCGTCATCGCCAGGACCAGCCCACCGATGCCCAGCCGCGCCATCCAGCGATAATGGCGAAGGCTCTTGATGTAAGCCTGATGCTCGGCGCGCAGCAACCGCCAGCCCGCTGGATCGAGTCCGGCGGAGGTGGATTTGTAAACCAGCGGCTCATCGGGGGCATACTCGACCCGCGCCTGGCTTGGGCTGATCTCTTCTTTAGCGCGCGTGCGCATCTCAGTCGTCGCAGCTTCATCAAGCTGGTGGGTCGGGCCGAGATTGGCTAGCGTCACCTTGACGATATCCGACTGAAGTGCCAGTAGAAAATCCTGCCGAGCAGCGTAATCGAGAATCGAGCGGAGCTCCGGACTCTTGAGCGTCAGCGTGCGCGATGAATCGATCACGCCGATGCCAACGATCCGCACCGGCTTGCCCATGTGCACATCTTCGCGCCGTTCTGTTTCTGGCAAAACGCAGACGGGAAATGATTCACCGCCGGCTTGAATCTTGTAGTTGCGCAGCGTCTGGACGTATTCGTGAACCTGGTGCTCGTATTCCTCGCGCTGTTGCGGCGTCGCATCACGGCGCAGCATCGTGGCTGATCCGCTGGAAATCAGGTTCTGAAGATCAGGGGGAAGATCAGGGCCGCTGGATACACGATCAGGCAAATCGAGAAGTGATTTTTCAACTTTTGCCCAGACGTCGCCGGTCGGCGCGAATACACGCGGGACGGCTGCCGCCGCTTCGCGCTGCTTTTCTTCCAGTCGAGCCGGATCGGTGTAGCTGAAGCGCACCCGGCTGACGATGTCGTAATTGAGCCACTGCCCCGGCCGATAGGGAACCACATCCTGCCTGAGCATCAGGATGGAAGTGGCCACAAAAAAGAAGACGGCGGCGATGCCCAGCGATGCAGGCACGCCTCGTTCCTTCATCTTTTCCCAGTCAACCCACGACGCATCCGGCCTATTCTTCCGGATTTCCGCTCGTCGAGAGCAAGTCTTCGTTGCCCACAGCATATAGATTTCTTAATCCCGCCCGCGCTCGTACGCGTTCACGATGTTCTGCACGAGCCGATGGCGGACAATATCGCTTCGTTCCAGCTCCACCTGCGCGATGCCCTTAATGCCCGAGAGTTTGTTTAAAGCATCGATCAGGCCACTCTGGGTTCCTTCAGGCAGATCAACCTGGCTGGTGTCGCCGGTGATGATCATCTTGGAATCGTGACCCAGGCGCGTGAGGAACATGAGCATCTGGGCCGCGGTCGTATTTTGTGCTTCGTCGAGAATGATGATGCTTTCGTTGAGCGTTCGGCCGCGCATGAAGGCGAGCGGAATCACCTCGATCACGTCATTAACCATGAACCGCTTGACCTGCTCGAAATCCATCATGTCGTGCAGGGCGTCGAACAGCGGCCGAAGATAGGGATTGACCTTCGCCTGGAGGTCGCCCGGCAGAAATCCGAGCCGCTCGCCGGCTTCGACTGCAGGGCGGGCAAGCACAAGCCGGCGCGCCTGGCCGCGTTTGAGCATGCTGGCGGCAGCCGCTACGGCAAGATAAGTCTTTCCCGTTCCCGCCGGGCCGACGCACAGCGTCAAGTCGTTGTTGAAAATCGCGTCGATATATCGCTGCTGCCCGGCCGTCTTGGCGCGAATGCCCGGCCCGCGCGAATAGACATCAATTTCGTCCGCCGACCGCTGGCGATCCTGATCGGCCGCCTTTTGTATGGCCTGCCCGACATCGTCGGCACTGAGCCAATCCTGGCGGCGAAGCTTCTTTTGCATTTGTTCGAGAACCGCTGCCGCCTTGCTGACCTGCTCTTTGTCGCCTGACAGGCGGACTTCGTCATCCCGGCTCACCACCTGGACGCCGAACGTGTCGCGGATCATGCGCAAATAACGATCGGCCGACCCAAACAGGGCCAGCTTCTTCTCGGGGTGCTCTAAGGTAAGACTGAGGTTCACAGTGGGTAAAGAATCACTACGTCACCGGAACCACGAAGGTTGCCCAGCGACGGAGGAGCATTTTGCCCGCACTTCGATCGGCTGTCGAGTCTCGTTATGCCTGACTACAGCACCGGGCTGAGCGTTTTCACTGCTGGGCCTTTAAAATGGAGGAAAATCGCCATTCTTGCCGCCTGAGATGCAAAACATTTTGGTTGCGAAATTGTTTGCCGCAAGTTAGACCATTTGCAGGCTTTGGAGCATCCATTTAAGGCTTTTTACGTCTAGAGCATGCGGCCGCATCGAGGGAATCATGAGAAACCGCTGGCTGTTACCTCTTATCCTGCTGGCACTTACCCCGACATCGGTTCGTGCCGCCCGGCCCAATATTCTCTTCGTTCTCATCGACGACATGGGCTACGGCGACTTGACCTGCTATGGCGAGCATCGCGTCCATACGACCCAAGTCGATCGACTCGCCCACGAAGGCATCCGCTTTACGCAGTTCTATGTCAACGCGCCGATCTGTTCCCCTTCGCGAACAGCACTGACCACAGGCCAATTGCCCGCGCGATGGAAGATCACCTCGTATTTGGCCAGCCGAGCGGAGAATAAACAGCGCGGCATGCCCAATTGGCTCGATCCATCCGCCCCCACACTTGCCCGCCAGCTCAAGGCCGCGGGCTATTCGACCGGACATTTCGGCAAATGGCACATGGGCGGCCAGCGCGATGTCGGTGAAGCACCCATGATCACCGAGTACGGCTTCGAAACCACACTCACCACCTTCGAAGGCCTCGGCGATCGCATCCTGCCTCTGCTCAATTCTTTTGACGGCACGCCGCCCAGGAAATATGCCCTCGGCAGCGACAAGCTTGGGCGTGGAAATATCACTTGGATGGACCGATCCGTCGTCACGACGGGCTTCGTCGAAGCAGCTCTGAAGTTCATCCAGCAGGCGGAGAAAGAGGGCAAGCCGTTCTTTGTGGATGTCTGGCCGGATGACGTGCACTCGCCCTTTTTCCCGCCCAAAGATCTGCGTGGCAACGGAACGAAAAAGAGCCTTTACCTTGGCGTCGTTCAAGCGACGGATGATCAGCTTACGCCGCTGTTCGATTACGTTCGCAATAGCCCAAAGCTTCGCGATAACACGCTGATCGTCGTCGCCAGCGACAATGGCCCGGAGCCGGGCGCGGGATCGCCTGGGCCCTTCCGTGGCCACAAGGGCAATCTCTACGAAGGCGGGATCCGCGAACCCTTCATCACCTGGGGCCCGGGATTGCTCGATAAATCGGCCGTCGGCACGACCAACAAAACATCCGTCATTGCCAGCGTCGATTTTCTGCCTTCGATCCTGGCGATCACCGGTGCCAAAGCTGCACCCAACGAGCTAATGGACGGCCAGGACATGAGCGCATCGATGCTCGGCAAAGAGCAAGGCAAGCGCAGCAAGCCGCTCTTCTGGATCCGTCCGCCCGACCGACCGGGGCCTGCGAACAATCCTTTCCCAGACCTCGCCGTCCGCGATGGCGACTGGAAGCTGCTGATCAACGAAGACGGCAGCAAGCCGCAACTTTACGATCTGTCGAAGGACATTCACGAGAACGACAACCTGGCCGAAAAAGAGCCGCAGGAAGTGGCGCGATTAAAGAAGATGGTGATGGATTGGCGTAAATCGCTGCCGGTTGAGACGGTCCCCGCCAATGCGCAAGGGCCGAAGGTGGATGTGCAGGATGATGCGGGGTAACTGAACGAATTACGTCATCCCATGCCGTATCGAATCAATCAAAAGGAAATCGAATCCGTTTTGAAGCTCGGCGCACCGGAGCGGTATGAGCACTTCATAAAGCGCGTTGCAGATTGGCAGGAAGTCTGGACACTGAAGTCGCCGAGCGGGTTCGTTTTGATGGGAGATGACGAAGGAGTCGAAGGTGCTCCGTTCTGGCCGCATCCTGAATATGCGGCTTCGTTTGCAACTGGCTCTTGGGCCGATTGCGTTCCCTCAAGTATCAGCGCTGAAGTTTTTGTCGATAGGTGGCTGCCAGGGATGCGGAAGGATGGAAAGAAGGTAATCATCTTTCCAACCCCGCAATTAAAAGGCTCTGTGCTGGAGCCTGGAAAAGTGCGTGACGATCTACTGCAAACTATGTCGCAATACGAGTAGACAAAGACCACGAGTAACCAATGGCCAAAATCGCAATCCTCGTCGAAAAAATCTACGAAGACCTCGAACTCCAATATCCTCGCCTTCGGCTCAAGGAAGCTGGTCACACTGTGGACGTGATCGGCCCTAAGGCGGGCGAAACTTACGTCGGCAAGCATGGCTATCCGCAGAAATCGGAGAAGGCGGCCAGCGAAGTCAAAGCCACCGATTACAGCTTGATCGTCATCCCCGGCGGCACGTCGCCCGATCACATGCGCCGCGACGGCGGCATGGTGAAGCTCGTCCGCCAGGCGGCGGCGGAAAAAATCCCGATGGCCGCCATCTGCCATGGCCCCTGGATGCTCTGCTCGACCGACGCCCTCCGCGGCCGGCGCTGCACCAGCTACATGTCGATCGTCCATGACGTGATCAACGCCGGCGGAAAATGGGTCGATGAAGAATGCGTCGTCGATGGCCCCATCATCACCGCCCGCTGCCCCGACGATCTACCCGCCTTCATGCAGGCGATTCTGCAACTGGTCAGCGGTCAGAAACCTACTGGAACTAAGGGAAAACCGATCGCGCCCGCGTGGGTGATGGAGACGATTCCCTCCACTTCGCGATGAACTGTTCGACCAAATTGGCGCGATTCGATCCAATCCGCCGCCGCAACGCGGCGCCTTTATCATTTAGCCGCCCATCTGTTGGGCGCGTCCAAGAAGCTTGCTCAAGCCGAGCGACACTGAGCTTCGAAGCCGCAGGGATAGCTTTTCTTTCTTAAGAGGAGCAAGCTCGCGATTCATGAACCCACCGCCGCGACGCGAGACTTAGCCGGTCGCGCGCCCGGCGCGATCTCTTCAATGAGATCGCACGTCTGCCCCAGCGAATCAACACCGACGAAGCGACTCGCAACTTCCGCACACGTCCGCTCCACCTGCGGATTGTCAAGCAATGCCGTCAGCTCTTCCGCAATACGCGGAGCCTGATATCGCTTGGGTTCGATCGCTCTCGCCACGCCCAACCGCACCAATCTCGCCGCATTATCCGGCTGATCGTGCGCATGCGGCACGACCAGTTGCGGCACGCCCGCCGCCAGGCCCTGCGAACTGGTGCCGATGCCTCCATGATGAACGAGTGCCGCGCATCGCGGCAGCAATTCGCTGAACGGCGCGAAATCGACATGAATCACGCCGGGCGGAAGCGAGGCCGGCACTTGCTCCCGATAGCGCGTCAGCAGGATCCCGCGCCGATTGATCATCGCGCAGGCGCGGGCCGACTGTTCGAGCAACATTTGTGCATGCCACATGGCTGAGCCGAAGGTGAATGCGATCGGAGGCGATCCCGAAGCGAGAAACTCTTCCAGCGGCGCTGGGAGTCGAGTCACGCCGCTCTCGTCATACAGCGGGAATCCCGTCAGCCGCGTCTGCGCCGGCCAATCCGCCTGCGGCGGCGCAAACCAATCCGGAAACAACCCAATCACCCGGTCCGGCGAATTCCACCAATGCTGCAATATCCGCTTCACCGGCGGCAAGCCGACTCGCGCCCGCAGCCCATTGATCGGTGGACCAGCCAATCGATCAAGCACCAGCGCATGAGCCGTCTTAAATTGAAAGCGAATGAGCCACCGCGGAACGTTCTTGCCTAATAGCAATCCGGGTACTCGAGGCGGATCGATCGCACTCCAGAAGGCAAGTGGCTGAAGGTGAATGTTCACTGTCGGTATCGCAAACTTGTCCTGTGCAATCCGCGCCCCCATTGCCAGCGTCGAGGCCACCACCACCGTTTTACCTGGCTCGTTATTTTCTACAATCGCATTATAAACCGGCTCCGTCAGCTCCCCCAGCGCCTTAATGACCGTCGCCGGTCCCTTCCTCCTGGCCCAAAGCTGCGGATTGGAAGCCATCTGGCGATATTCGGCATCGGTCCCTAACTCGATGAACTCCAGCCCCGCCCCGCGCACGATCGGCTCAAAATGACCGTTGACGATCACGCGAACCCGATGCCCGCGCTGCTTCAGGCGGATGCCAATGCCGATCAGCGGATGCACGTCGCCGTGGCTGCCAAGGGGAACAAGTAACGCATTCAAGGCCATCGCTCGCAATTGTAGCGATTGAATTGCGATGATGCGTCGGGGGAGAGTAGTAACCCGCAAGAAACGAAGGAGCCGCGCTGGTACACTTCCATGATGATCGATTTGCGTAGCGATACTGTAACCCGTCCCACCGATGCCATGCGGCAGGCGATGGCTCACGCCGAGGTGGGCGACGACGTCTTTGGCGAAGATCCGACCGTCAACGCTCTGGAAGAAATGACTGCGAGCTTGCTGGGCAAAGAGGCGGCGATGTTCGTGCCATCAGGGACGATGGCCAATCAGCTTGCGGTTCGGCTGCACACACAGGGCGGCGACGAAGTGTTGCTGGAGGCCGGCGCGCATGTGCTGGGCAACGAAGCCGGCGCCGCGGCGGTACTGAGCGGCGTCACCTGCCGGACGATCGCAGGCCGGCGAGGAATTTTCACCGCAGACGATCTTCTGGCCGCGCTGCGACCTCCCAATGTCCATCATCCGCCGACCCGGCTCGTCTGCGTCGAGAACACCCACAACGTCGGCGGCGGCAGCGTCTGGCCGATTGAAACGCTCGCGCAGCTTTCGCAAGCGGCAAAAAGTCGAGGCCTCGCATTTCATATGGATGGCGCACGGCTTTGGAACGCGAGCGTCGCGACCGGGATTCTCGAGCGCGACTATGCCGGGCATTGCGATACCGTCAGCGTCTGCTACTCCAAGGGACTTGGAGCGCCGGTTGGATCAGCGCTCGCCGGCCCGCGCGAAGCGATCAATCGCGCCCGCCGATTTCGCAAGATGCTCGGCGGCGGCATGCGCCAAGCCGGCATCCTCGCCGCCGGCGCGCTCTACGCCCTCAATCACCATCGCCAGCGATTAAAGGATGATCATGCCAATGCGCGCCTCCTTGCTGAAGGGCTTCTGCAAATCCCACGCGTATCCATTGACGACCCCATCGAAACCAACATCGTGCGCTTCCGTATCGGAAGCAACCGCGCCGCTGAAGTAGCTCAGACTTTGAAGCAGCGAGGTGTTTTAATCTTGCCCGTCGGCCCTGATCGATTTCGAGCGGTTACACATCTGATGATCAGCCCCGCGGACATACGAGCTGCGGTGCAGGCTATTCAATCTGCGGTGTGCGAGCTCGATTGATGGCCGCGGCGATCTGCGGATGATTTGCTAATTTGCAGTATCTCTCCCGCTTGTCTAAAAAGGCGCTCATGGCTTCCCGAATTGCATTCATCGGACTTGGGATCATGGGCGGCCCGATGGCCGGGCATCTGCTCGCGGCGGGTCATTCCCTGATCGTCCATACGCGAACCCAATCGCGCGCGGCAGATTTGCTTTCGCGTGGCGCGAAATGGGCGGACAGCCCGGCGGAGGCCGCGAAGCAAGCGGACTTCGTCTTCATCTGCGTCCCCGATACGCCGGATGTGCAGGCGGTGGCCAACGCGATGTTGCCAGCCGCGCGCGCCGGGCAGATCATCATCGATCACTCGACGATCTCACCTTCCGCGACGCAGAAGATGGCCAAACAATTCGCGTCCCGCGGCGCGCATTGGCTCGATGCCCCCATCAGTGGCGGTGATGTCGGGGCAAGAAACGCCACCCTCTCCATCATGGTCGGCGGCGACGAAGCCGCGTTTAAGACCGCGATGCCCTTCCTGGAAAAGCTCGGCAAAACCATCACCTGGTGCGGCCCCAGCGGCTCCGGGCAGCTCACGAAGCTGGTCAATCAGATCCTGGTCAGCGTGACCAATCTTGCCGCCTGTGAAGCGCTCACGTTCGCGAGAGCTTTCGGCCTTGAGCCGCAGAAAACCATTGCTGCCGTCGGCGGCGGCGCTGCCGGTTCGTGGCAGCTATCCAACCTCGGCCCGAAGATGCTTGCTGGAGACTTTCGCCCCGGCTTCATGATCAAGCTTCAGCAGAAGGATCTGCGACTTGCCTTGCAAGCCTGCAAAGAGCGCGGCATCCGCCTTGAAGCGCTTAACCTCGTGCATGGATTGTTCGACCGCGCTTTGGAGGAGGGTCGAGCCGACGAGGGTACGCAAGCGCTGTTTGCGATCGTGGAGAAAAACGCGAAGAGCTGAAGGCAAAGAAAAATTAGCCACAGATAAACACAGATGCACACAGATTAAGAGCATTGATCTGTATTCATCTATGTGGATCTATGGTTTATTAAATTGATTTCACCGACCTTCGCCGAGGATGGGAAGTTGGAGCTTCACGCTTTGATCGGCTCCGTCGTCCAGTCCTGGCGCAGCGCCGATGAATTGATTGTCGATCTTGCGGACATTGCGGACGGGCGGCGCTTCGAGCGATCGAAGGTCCGGCGCATCGGGCCCGTCGTGGTATCTAAGAACATTGTAATATTGATCGCGCTGGGCGGGCGTCCAGCCGGCGTCGCGGATCAGCCGGCAGATTTCCCGCTCGCTGAGGCGATAGGTTGTGCCGGCGGCGCTGACGACGTTTTCTTCCATCATCACGCTGCCCATGTCGTTGGCGCCAAAGAACAGCGCAAGCTGCCCGACTTTCGGCCCCATTGTCACCCAGCTACTCTGCAGCGACGGGATGTTGTCGAAGAATAATCGCGCGATCGCCAGCATGCGCAGATATTCATCCGCGCCGGCCATGCGCACTACTCTGCCGCGCAGCACGTCGTCGCTGGTTGAATCGTCGAATGGGCCATATGCCGCTTCCGTCCATTCCTTTGCCCGCCCGAGTGGCGTGTTTTCGCGCTGGAAAGGCCAGTGAATGAAGGCGGTGTAGGAGCCGGCCGTGGCTAAGGATGCGGGAGCGACGTCGAGATTCGATTTAGCAAAGACTCCGGGCCATCGCTCGTTCGCGTGCTGAATGGCGGCTCGACGCGAGTCATCGGAGGTCGTCCCATCGTCGCGCAACGCGTGGGCATAATCCTGCATGTCGCGGAGAGCCGACATGTGCTCGATGCGCTCGCGGACAAACTCGATATGTCCGATGAGCATCGTGCAGCTTGTGTTCATGCCCTCTTCGTGAGCAACGCGCATCACGCGGAGCCAATCGTCGCCACTGCATTTTCCGATACCGATGCGCCTGCGGACACGGGGCGCGAAGATTTCTCCGCCGCCGCCGGGGATGGTGTCGAGACCTGCTGCTTTGAAGCGCCGGATCACTTCGCGCACATCCATGTTGAAGAACCGCTCAAACTCCACGAACTCCGGCGGGGAGAATGAGTGAATGTGAACGGTGGGGAAATTGCATTTAATATAGCGAAGCAAACCTTCATACCACTCAATCGGCAGACGATCGTTCATCCCGCCCTGCATAAGGATTTGCGTGCCGTTGATCGCGACCAGCTCGCGAATTTTGTCGCCGATCTGTTCGTAGCTGAGGGTATAGCTGTCGGAATCTTCATGATCGCGGCGGAAGGCGCAGAAGGTGCATTTGGCGGTGCAGACGTTGGTGTAATTGATGTTTCGATCGATGACGTAGGTGCGGTAATCCTCGGGATGCATTCGCTGCGCTACGGCCGTCGCCCACTGTCCCAAATCGTGTAATGAAGCCTTGTGATAAAGCTCGAGCGCCTGCTCGTCGGTCAGGCGGGCCTTGCCGGATATGACGGCGTCAATATCAAACGAAAGCGGCTGTCGGTCGGTGTACATTGGATGCAAGAGCATAGGGCGTCACGATGGGTGTGAAAAGCCGTTGCGATTGTTTGGGAGCCGTTTCATTGCTTTTGAAAGTCCTATGGTGGGGGAATATGCGGACTTCGATCTCAAATTTCAGATTTCAAATCTGACATTCGAATCTCAAATTTAAGCCATTTTTCGATTTTTCATTTGACACGAACCTTGCGGACGATATACAGTCCGCCGCTCAACTTGGGGCCGGTGTCGGCCGAAGTAGAGTGATACCTTGGAGTTTCGCGTGTCAAGCACAGGACAAAACATCCACGTAACACCAGCCGCCTGCGGGCGCGATTGGTCAAGTTGCGCGGTCGTGTTGGCGTCCAGCTTCACGATTGAACTTTCGCGCAAAGCCTATCGCGTTATGAATCACGCAGGTTTTGGCGCTTCTCCGGGGTAATCAGGTCATTCAAGAAAAAGAATGTTCCAAAGCCCCGGAGAGCCTTCTCCGGGGCTTTTTCGTTATGGACTTTTTTGTGCGTCCAAATGATTTGGTCGGAAGGAATAAACAGGAGTTTCAAGACAGTCTTTGAAGATGCGGACGATGATTCCGCATTAAAAAACGAGCCACCGGCGAACGTGCTGTCGGCGTGACGGGGCGTCAGATGTGACTTGCCCACGTGCGTTCCGCTCGCAGCATCGGAAACTGCCGTCGGAGGAAACCCCCATCGCTCAATGGTAGAGCAGTTGCCTCTCAAGCAACGGATACGGGTTCGAATCCCGTTGGGAGTGCCCAGTTGGGCCCTACGCGACTGAAAATCGCGCAACAAAGGCGGTCCAGGAGATTCGCATGGTCAAACCGCCTGCCGAAGGTTGCGACGCTGATGCTTGCATCGGCACAGCACCGAGCGGCAGCGAAATCGATGGCTTTGCAGCCGAACAAGCGGCTGCGGCAGATGAAACGAAAATCGGCTGGCGCGTGCGGGGGGCATGCGTCAGCCAGTAAACGAGAACTCTGCCGCCCGCCTCGGCTCCGCCGGACGTTTTGCGGCGGCGCGACCAGCGGCTCCTGGAACGCCTGTTTTGAAAGATTGATTAGGACGAAAGCCAAAAGTTTTATGGGTTAGCAAATGATTCACGGAGGCGACATGTTCACGAATGTTCACATCAAGAAGCACGAGCGCGGACTGGTTTTCCGCGACGGAGATTTTCTGCAACTGCTGCAGCCGGGCGATTACCGAATCTGGAATCTGACCGGCCGAAACAGCGTGCAGGTCGTGAACACGCTCGAGACACAGTTCCGGCATGCCCTGCTGGATGTGTTGATCCTGGAGCCGGAATTGATGGAAGAGCTGCTGGTCGTGGATCTGGGCGACAGCGAGCGCGCGATCGTCTGGAAGGACGAGCGGCTGGCTTACCTGCTGGGTCCGGGCCGGCATGCGTTCTGGCTGGCCAATGGCCGGCTGCGCGTCGAGCGGTTCGACGTCACGCAGTTTCGCTTCGAGCACCCGCGGCTGCAGGTGATCCTGCGCCACGCGGATGCCACGAAGTTCTTCGATGGCGTGCAGGTCGAATCGAACGAAGACGTGCTGCTGTACCGCGATGGCGTGCTGATCGGCCGCCTGAGCGAAGGCCTCAACGTCTTCTGGAAAGGCACCGGCAAGGTGACCTGGAAGACGATCGACCGGCGCGAGATCTCGCTGGACGTAGCGGGTCAGGAAATCATGACCAGCGACAAGGTCACGCTTCGCGTCAATCTGTTGGTGACGTTCAAGGTGACCGACGCGGTCCAGTCGGTATCGGCGGTGTCGGATGCGTCGCAGGCGCTGTATCGCGAAGCGCAGGTTGTGTTGCGCAAAGCGATCGGCACCAAGACGCTCGACGTCCTGCTGAGCGACAAGGAAGCGGTGGGCCAGCAGATTCGTGAAGCGCTGGCCGAGCGTGCGTCGGAGTTTGGTCTTGGCGTTCGCAGCGTCGGTCTGCGCGACATCATCCTGCCGGGCGACATGAAAGTGTTGCTCAACCAGGTGATCTCGGCGCAGAAGGAAGCCGAGGCGAACCTGATCCGCCGGCGCGAGGAAACTGCGTCGGTCCGCAGCCAGGCGAACACCGCCAAGCTGCTTGCCGACAACCCGCAGCTTGCCCGGCTCAAGGAGCTGGAAACGCTGGCGACGGTTCTCGCTGGAGCCAAGACGACGTTTGTCTTTGGTTCCGGCGATATCGCGACGCAGGTGCGCGACCTGGTGAGCCAGGAACAGCGTGCTTGAGAGCTTCTAACGGATTCCCGCCGGCTGGGGGCCATTCCCCAGCCGGCGGCGGCCGACGGAGCGACGGTCATTCGAATTTGCAGCGCAGTTTGTAAGGACTGAGAGATTCGGCCGACCAAACCGTCAATAGAGTGGAGCATGCACGGAGGCTGTTTTGTCTTTGATTTGTGAAAGAACGGGAGGAGATATGGAACTGGCGACGCAAACGATGGAATCACCCCTGATCGCCCGGCGGCTGCTGCGCATCCGGCGAAAGCTTCAGGATGTGCAGGAGCAGGCGCGGCGAGGCGTGCTGCGGGCGCGCGTGCCCTGCGGCACCGATCATGCCTATCGCCTCAATCCGACGCTGGATGAAGCGGCAGTCGTGTCGTTCGAGAAGCGACATGGCATTCGTCTGCCGGAAGATTACCGTGCTTTCCTGCTGCATCTGGGCGATGGCGGAGCGGGCCCCTATTGCGGCATTCTCGCGCTCGAGCAGTGGCACGAATGCGTCGGCGATTTTGTGGCGCGCGTGCCTCGACCGCTCAAAGGTTTCCTGGCCAGCCTCAGTCCTCTGCGGCCGGGCCAGGTCCTGCAAAGCGAATGGACGGCGGAGCTCAAGCCCTATGAATGGCATCCGTATCAGGGCGCCATCACCATCGGGCACCAGGGCAGCACGTTTTACACGCTGCTGATCGTGGCGGGTGAGGCGCGCGGCCGGGTGGTCTATGTTGATACCGGCGAACAGCCGCCCTACTTCGTGCGGAACGAGGATTTCCTCAGCTGGTACGAACGCTGGCTCGATGAAACGCTGGCCGGGAAAAACCTGGTCTGGTTTGGCTTTGATTGAAGCGGCTGATTTTTTAGATGCGCCCAAACGCCAGCGCGTGATCCGACTTTTGGATCACGTTCTGGCATTTCTTATTTTACTTTGATTCCATCGGCGTTCTTCAACGGTGGCGGATATTTCAAATCGAGCTTCTTGAGCGTCCGAACGATCAGATCGGAAACCACCCAATTGCGAAACCACTTGTGATTCGATGGCACCACATACCATGGCGCGTCTTTGGTTGAGCAGTTGCCGATCGCGTCTTCGTAGGCCGACATGTAATCGTCCCATCGCTCGCGGTTTTTCAGGTCTTCCGGATCAAACTTCCAGTTTTTCTTCGGATCGGCGAGCCGCGCTTCCATGCGCTCTTTCTGCTCTTCCCACGAAATGTTCAAGAAGAATTTGAGGATGGTCGTGCCTTCGTCCGCGAGAAGTTTCTCAAAGGCATTGATGTGATCGTATCGCTTGGACCAGACATCCTCTGGCACCAGGTTTTTCACGCGCTCGACCAGCACGCTTTCGTAGTGAGATCGGTTGAAAATGACGATCATTCCCTTTTGCGGCGCGCCGGCGTGAATACGCCAGAGATAATCGTGTGCCAGCTCAAGGTCGGTCGGGCGCTTGAAGCTGTGAACGACGCACCCTTGAGGATTGACGCCGCTAAAAACTTTGGAAATCGTTCCGTCTTTTCCGCCGCCGTCCATGGCTTGAAGGACGATCAACACGGCATGCTTTGCTTGTGCATACAGCTTGTCCTGAAGCTTCTCCAATGTTTTTAGATTGTCCTCTGTCGCTTCCTCGGCATCCTTGCGGTCTTTGAAATCGCCGGTGTCACCCGGCTTGGTATGGTCGATTTTGAATTTCTTCCCCGGCTCCGCGAGATAAGGTGAATCGATCATGCGGCGGAGCTTACCACGACGCTGCAGAATTTTTCTACGGCGCACTTGTGCACTGCTGGCGTCTCCACTTTCAAGGCCCCTTCAAAAACGGGAGCTCCGTCACCACCGCCCGATGAATCGCCCCCTCAGCGGGTACATTCACTACCGTACCCAACTCGAACCACGGTTTCTTCACATACCCCAGGCAAATCGCTGCATTCGACAATACCGGGGAAATCGTGCTGCTGGTGATTCCACCAATCTGATTCCCCTGCTCATCCTGCACTTGTGCACCCGCGATCGGGAGCGTGTCTCCTGCGAGGCGAATCCCGACCAGTTGCCGGGGAACTTGGTTCCGCGCCGCCATACGCGCGACGATCTCCTGCCCGAGATAGCACCCCTTGGTCAGGCTCACCGCCCGCGCCATCTGCCCCGTCTCGGCTGGCAGCACCGAATCGTCAAAGTCGATGCCGAAGATCGGCCGGCCCCCTTCGATTCGACAAGCGTTATAAGCGCCCCAGCCAATCGGGCGCAGCCGGCGTCGGCCGAGTTCCTGGTTTTCATAGTATCGCGATAGAAGCTGCGTCCAGACTTCTTTAGCTGCTGTGCTTTCCAGGACGATATGAAATCCCGGCACCGCGCAAATATCGTCGCGCCATATGGCTGCATCCGCGTCCAGTAGTTTTGTCAAAACCGACCCGAGCTGCGGCAACTCTCCAACCTGCGTCCCCAGCTCTTCCAGAAGTTTGATCGCCCCAGGCCCGTGCAGCGAAATCGTGTGCAGCGAGCCGACGCGATTGGTCATGGTGACTTTTTCGCGGAAGAGGAACTTGTCGAATGCCGACCGGATTGGCTCGACATTTCGCACGTCCATCTCCAGCAGCATGCGATCGCCGAGCTCGATAGCGTGCATGTCGGCAACGATGCGGCCTTTGGTGTTCAGAAAAAAGGCGTAGATGCCCTTTCCTGCCGCGATTCCCGTTTTGCTTGCTTTGTCCCAGGTCTGATTGGTCAGCAGGTTATTGAGAAACGCAAAGCGATCGTCGCCCGAGACTTCGAGGATGCCGCGCTGCGGTTCATCGATCAGGCCGACCGATTTGTGAACCGCCGAGTATTCTGCTTCCGGTTGTCCAAACGTGCTGACAATCTGCACCTGCCCGTAAGGCTGGAATTCCGCCTCAACTGATTCATGAAGCGCATGCAACGGAGACGAAGGCACACTAATTTCCGAGGTTTCTGACATATGCGCCGATTATAGGGCGCGACATTGCGGGCGCGGGCAAACCTTACGTCAAGAGGACAGCCGTGACGCGAAACCGCAGATGATCGAAAAGAGCCGCGCACGAAGTAAGCGGATTGGCGCAGTGTGGCGCTAATCCGCTTAGGGCTGGGGGAAAAAACCTCGGATCCGTCCTAAGATTTGTCACGGAGGTTCGGAGGAGAAAGACCTAGGACAACGGAATGTCGTTCGAGGCGTTAGCCCGGCATTTGCCGGATGAGTTTTGGGAGCCGTTTGAGGCGGTTCTGCCTGCTGTGGTGTGGTGCGGCAACGGTCGACCACCCAAATCCAATCGAGAATGCCTGCACGCGGCAATCTTCATTCTGATCAGTGGCACCCCCTGGAAGCTGATGCCGCCGGGGTTCCCCAGCTACAAGACGGTTCAGAAGCGGTTTTATCGCTGGCTGGAACTGGATGCGTTCAAAGAGGTCTGGTCCGCCTGCGCCCAAAAGTATCAGCGGATGCACGGGATCAACTTCGATCAACTGAGCATCGACGGAGCGAAAAAACCGGCAAAAAAAGGGGCCAGAACACCGGCCCCAACCCGACCGACCGCTCCAAGAGCGGCACGCAGATCGTGCTAGTTTCCAGCGCCGACGATCTGCCGCTGGGAGTCGCGCTGTGCCCGGCCAATCGTCAGGATGCAACCTACACCCAGCAGGCTTTGCAGAACATGGTGATTGAGCCGCCGCTGCAGCCAATGCCCGCGCCGGCTGCGGTGGGTTGGCAGGTCGACAGCGACTACCAGCCTGCTGATCCAGAGCCGATTACCGTCGAGCGACCGGAAAGCGGCCGATTGAATCGCACGTTGATTGGCCAACTGGAAGCGGAATTGCATCGCGGAGTGGATCGTCGCGCGCTGCCTTACCTTCGCGGCGACTGCACGTTTGCCAAGGTTCCCGCATACGCCGGCGCCAAGCGCGAGGGCTATCGGATGTGGGCGCCTGGTGCCGGCCAGTCACGTCGCGGGCTAGGCACCGTTCGATTGGCGGTCGAACGCACGCATGCGTTGATCAATCAGTTCGGCCGCATCTTCCGACGCCTGGACCGAATAGCCGGCAGATATCTCGGGTGGGTACAGCTCGCTTGCTGCCTGATCTACCTTAGAAGAGGTTTTTTCCCTTAGCCCTTACTTCGTGCGCGGCTCTTTAAGTCATCCTCGATCCGAGCGCGTCAGCCATTGTGCCCCGCGGCGGCTGAGGACAGCCGCCCCTCCAAACGCACCGTTCCATGCGATGCGTCTTCTTCAAGGTCGTGAAACTGGGTCAAAAGGAGGCAGACATGAAACGGATTTTCGCAGTCGTTGCGCCGTTGGGTTGCGCAATCATCTTCTGCCTCGCCGTACCGGCGCTTGCCGCCGCGCCGCGCGTGACGCGGAGCGTACCGGCTGCCGATGCAAAACAAGTCGATCCTAAAACGCGCGAAGTGCGCGTCACCTATGACCAGCCGATGGACGGCGAGCACGGCTACTCGATCCTCACCGGCGGATCATTGGGAGCCAAGATTATCGGCAAGCCGCGGTGGACTGGTGGGCGGACGCTGGCCGCGCGGGTGCAGCTTGAGGCGGATCATCGTTACGCGCTGGTGTTCAATAATGGGCGCGACGCCAACAACATCGTCAGCAGCCAGGGCGAGGCGGCGGAGCCGTATGTGCTCTTCTTCAGCACTGCCCCCCTGCCGGGTCACAAGCCCGCGGGTCAGCCCCACGTAACCCGGACGCAGCCAGCGAATGATGCAAAGAATGTCGATCCTTTAACCCGCGAGTTGCGCATCACCTTCGATCAGCCGATGGATCCCGACAGCATGTCGCTGGTCGGCGGCGGCGATGAATATCCGGAGATTACTGGTAAGCCCAAATGGATTGACGAAGGAAAAACCGTCATCTTCCAAGTGAAGCTGAAGCCGAACCACACCTATCGATGCAGCGTCAACAACAAGAAATTTGACGGATTCATGAGCAATCGCGGTTTCTCGGCGGTGCCGTATCCGATTGAATTCAAGACGGGCGCGGCCGCATCGGGCCATGCCGAGGGTGGAGAGCCAGCGAAAGATGCTTCGACGAACTCGACTCCGCATTCGGAAGAAAAGCCGGCCCGGCTGACGCTCGATCAGAATCGCGAGTCGGTGGAGATCCTAAAAGAGTCGATCGACCAGGATTATTCGTACCGCGACCGGATGCACGTGAATTGGGCAAGGCAATTCGCGCGATATACGCCCGAAATGGAGAAGGCATCGACGCCGCTGGAGTTTGCCAAAGTTGTCTCGAAGCTGCTGGAGCCTGCGGATGATTTGCACCTGTCGATCGAGGCTGACGGGCAGGTACTTTATCCCTGGAACGGCAAGGTCCCGCCGGCCAATTTCAGCATTCCGACGTTGCGGCGAATTGTGCCCGGATGGTCAGAGCACGGGAGTATTGTCGCGACGGGATCATTTGCGGCCGGGCCGCAATACATATTGATTCGACTATGGGATCCAAGCCATGCCGGCGATCTGGATGCCGCTTACGAAACGATCCGCGACGCCGACCCGAATCGCGGGCTCATCATCGATGTGCGCCCCAACGGCGGCGGCGATGAGCCGGTGGCCCAGAGCTTCGCCGGCTGTTTTGTCGATACGCCTCGCGTCTATGGGAAAAATGAAAATCGCTCGGATGGCAAGTTTTATGGACCGTTCGACCGCAAGTTGGAACCCAATCCAAAAGGCCCGCATTATCATGGGAAAATTGTCGTGCTCATGGGGCCGCGCTGTGTCAGCAGCAACGAAAGTTTTTTGCTGATGATGAAGACGGTGCCCGGCTGCAAACTGATCGGTGAACATTCGCGCGGAGCATCGGGCAATCCTAAACCCGTTCGGCTGGCCAACGATGTCGTCGTGAACCTCTCCTCCTGGCGAGATATGTTGCCGGATGGCACCTGCTTTGAGGGCATCGGCATTAAGCCCGACATCGAAGTTCGAACGACGCCAGCCGATTTTGTCGCTCGCGACCCGGCCCTTGAAGCAGCGATCGCGTATCTGAGCGGCAAGCCTCTGGCGCATCCGGGCGTGCACTGAAAATCGCATCGAAGTCTCCGTTGTCATCAGATAGAGCAGGGAGTTTCCCGGGCGTGCGGTACTTGCGGCACTGGTTTGGATTGAGCCTCTGCATCGCGCTGCCGGTGCTTCTGGCAGCGGTGCTGGGGCTCTGGGCTCGGTCGTACTTTGTCGGAGATCTTCTGAGCATTCACCGGCGCGAGCCACAGGGACAGGATTCGACCGGGCTCGCCGTCGCCGCCGCATCCGATTGGATCGGATTCTGGTACTTTCGATATTCTGACCAAATCACACCCGCTGGGATCTGGCACGTTCGACGCTCGGTGGATGACAGACAAGCGCTTGAGGCGGGGATTCTGGAAGGCACCTTCAGCGGCAACGGCCGCCGATTCTTCTTCCGCTATGGACGGACCGATCAAGGGCATCGCCTGGACGTGTATGCGGGTGCGCCGCTGTGGGCTGTCGCCCTCGCCTTGAGCGTCGCCTCGGGCCTGATGCTTTACCCGCGGATGATGCGTTGGAGGCGGCGCAGACGCTCGAAACTATTCCCGTCGGGACGATGTCCCGTCTGCGGCTACGACCTTCGGGCCACTCCCGACCGATGTCCTGAATGCGGAAGACGCCGCGGCGCTGCAGCATCTCCAACGACGCCTTAGAAGTCTGAGCGACGGTTAGATCTTCCTCAACTGTCCTCTTTGTCTGTCAAAAAGAACGCCGGCTTGGGAGCCGGCGTGGGGCCGCGAGGACGAGGGGCGGCCGGGAACACAGGTACGAAATTCGAAGCGGCGCGCGGTGCGATGTCGTGCGCGTCCGGCAAATGATTGACTCTTATGCTGCCATCCTCTGGGACTTGCAGGATTCGAGAAACGCGCCGACTCGTTGGATTGTCGTCGGCAGCCGTTCGACGGTAATGCCGCGCGGGACGTTTTCCAGTTTTTCAGGGCCAATTCCGCATAGATAAAGCGCCGGCACTCCTGCCGGCTCAAGCACCTTTTCGAGCCGATCCAGTTCAAGCTGGATATCCTTTGGGTCACCGCCGCGCCGGGCGGCGATCACCAGTCCATCCACCTCGCCGAGTTCCCGCGTTTGGCTGGGAAGCGTGCTGCGGAAATCGACCTGCTTGCACGTGAGCCGAAGCAGGCTCAGAAGCGGATCCAGATCGGTGCAATCTTCATTGCGAACATAGCAAAGGCGATGAGAGCCGGTGGGTACAAACGGCTCGATCATCTTGCGGGCGGATGAGGATGACGCGCCTAGCAGCTCAGCAACGGTCGCCATCGCCTGCGAGCGCACCTCCAGATCATCGATGATCGGGAGCGCCTCTCCGAATGTAGTTTTGCATTCCATGCGCCCCAGCGGGACCACCGGCTCGCCGGCGCTTGGGGCAAGCATCAATCCGTGGGCATAGACGTTGGCGATGCGCAGCGCCCTTCCCATCACGCTTCCAGTGCCCACCGCCTGCTTGTAGACCGCGCGCTCGAAGAATTCCTGGATCGGCGCGGTGATCAGCGGCGGCAGGCCGACGCGGCTAAGCAGGAGCGTCACCAGCTCGTTGTAGGGTAAACCATAGATGACCCCTTCGACCTGGCGCTGCGGCACGCCGGTCTGCTGAGCCAGCGTCATCACACTCGTATATTCGGGAGCAAAGTGCTGGCGAAGGATGATGTCGGTCAGGTCGTGGCACAGGCCGACGATATACGGAGCTCCGGCTGGCGCTTCATCCCCCTCGGGAACCATTTTCTCCATGAGAATCGCCACGCCCAGGCAATGCTGCCAGCAACGGACGATGCTCTGCGCTTGCGCGGGATTGTCGCTGTCGAAGGCCTCGAAGACGCCAACGCCCATCACGAGGTTCTGCACGCCGCGAAGGCCGATGTTCTTGACGGCATCTTCGATGTTCATGATGCGCGAGCGTTCGGAGCTGAAAGCCGCTGAATTGGAAACGCGAAGCACACGCGTCAAAAGCACGGGATCACGCTTAAGAATCTGCGCGACGTCGGCCAGCGTTCCGCGGCGCGAGCCGGCCAAGCTGATGAGCTCTGCGACGGAGCCGGGCAGGGTTCTGATTTGCACCTTTTGAAGACGCTGAAGCATCTGCGTCTTGTTCAGCAAAGCGATGCCAGCTTCGCGAGCCGCTTCTTCAACGACCAATGCATCCTGCTGCGGTGTGGATGAGGGATTGTAAACCGGCTTGGCAGCCTTCGGCGCAGCGGTAGCTGAATCGTCGCTGGAAGAAAGTGTGCCTGCGGGCTTGGCGGAAGCGACGTATTTGCGGATGCGCGTCAGCAGCTCGGCTGTGGTAAAGCGCGGCTTGAGGATGAAATCGCGGACACCAAGCGTCGCGGCTTTGATCACGGACGCTTTATCCGCAACGTCCGTCAGGATGATCACAGGAAGCACATTCCAGCGTGAATCTTTTCGCAGGGCCTCCAGAATTGAAAGCCCCGGGCCATCCATCGTGCCGGGTTCGAGGAGCAGCAGCTCTGGGTTGACGCAGGGCAAGGCGTCGCGGAGTTCTTGCGGAGTGCAGGCCGAGACGCTAAAGCCTCGACCTTCCAAAGCAGTTTTCAGAATCTCACGACAAAATGCCGACGGATCGGCGACGAGTATCCTGCTGGACATCCGTGATCCTCCCTGTGGCCCGTAACAGCGGGGCTTCCGGAAAAAGGTTCCACCAGAACGCCAATACCATCGGCTCTGATCCCCAAGACGTTCAGCGAATTTTTTCAAACGGCAGTCTAGAGAAAGGCGGCCGATTCGGCTGAGGCCGCTACGGCCTGCTGGCGGAAATTTTCGCGCCTACTCACCCCCTCGATGTCTAAAACAGGAAAAGATCAGCGTTTGCGAAACTGCGTCGCAAATAAATGCAATGGACCCAAAATGATTTGGTTTGTGAATTGAACTATCGAAAAAAAATTTATGGGAGGCCTCTCTATTTCGACCTGTCCGCACTGTTTGAAGTGTAGTACCGCTCACCCAATCGCAACGGCTGGAAATTACGTGGTACTCAATGCAATTGGCCGGGGAGTTTCTGAACGCTAAGGCAATCGTCGAAACGATCCAGGAGGTGCTTTCAATCGCTGCTTAATCGCCCACTCTTTGCGCCAAGGCTGCCAAGGAAGCCAGGAACGCCAAGCAAAAAAAGGCGTTTCTTGGCGCTCTTGGCTTCCTTGGCAGCCTTGGCGCAAATGATTCCCAAATTTACGTAGATGCCCCCAACCGTGGGCGGCGACAAAGTTTTATTCTTGACTTTGGTCCATCTGGTCGATTTACTACTGGACCAACAATGAACGCCCTGCTCTCTATCCCGACACTTTCGCTGGCCCTTCTTGGGCTTATGCTTACGTGCGCAGGGTAGAGCGAATCGTTCTAAAGAAGACGAAATTCACTACCCTGCGATCCGGCGATCGCGGGGTTTTTTGTTTTTGGTCCGAGGAGCTTTTATGGAAATGGTTCGAATTTTCGACACGACCTTACGAGACGGCGAGCAATCCCCCGGCGCGACCCTTACGCTGGCCGAGAAGCTTGAGATTGCCCGCCATCTCGAGGCGATGCATGTCGATATCATCGAAGCCGGCTTTCCAATCAGCTCACAGGGCGATTTTGATGCGGTAAAGGCGATCGCATCGGAGATCACTCAAAGTGTGGTCTGCGGGCTGGCCCGTTCGACTCCCAAAGATGTCCAGCGCGCGGGCGAAGCGGTGAAGGATGCGGCCAAGCCGCGCATTCACATTTTCTGCGCGACTTCCAAAATCCATCGCGATCACAAGCTGCGCAAAGGCAAGGAAGAGATCATCCGCATCAGCGTCGATGCGATTCAGCAGGCGCGCCAGTATACGGATAACATCGAATTTTCTCCGGAAGATGCGAGCCGAACGGAATTGGAATTCCTGGAGCAGATCGTGCAGGCGGCGGTGGAAGCCGGCGCGACGACGATCAATCTGCCCGATACGGTCGGCTATGCGACGCCAAAGACCTACGGCGAGATCTTTTCGCATCTGCTCAAGAAGCTGCCGATCCTCCGCGAGCGAAACATCATTCTCTCCGCACATTGCCACGATGATCTGGGCATGGCCGTGGCCAATTCCCTGGCGGCCGTCGAGGGCGGCGCGCGGCAAGTCGAATGCACCATCAACGGCATCGGCGAGCGCGCCGGCAATGCGGCTCTCGAAGAAATCGTCATGGCCCTGCGCACGCGGGCTGATTATTTCAAAATCGATTCGCGCATCGATTCGACCAAGATTTATCCCGCCAGCCGAATGGTCAGCACGCTGACCGGGCTGGGTGTGCAGCGCAACAAGGCCATCGTGGGAGAGAATGCGTTCGCTCATGAATCCGGCATTCATCAGGACGGCGTGCTGAAATATCGCGAGACGTACGAAATCATGAACCCCGCGACGGTTGGCATCCCAGCCAATTCGCTGGTGCTGGGCAAGCACAGCGGCCGACATGCATTTAAGGATCGCGTCGTTCAGCTCGGCTACACGCTGAGCGACGAGCAGCTCGAGCATACGTTCGCGAAGTTCAAGGCGCTGGCCGACAAGAAGAAGGAAGTCTTCGACGAAGACATCGAGGCGCTGGTGGACGAGCAACTGGAAGTCAACGGCAGCCTGTGGGAACTGGTCGGCCTGCAGGTCACCAGCGGCTCCAATACGATCCCCACCGCCACTGTCACGCTTCGCGACAGCAATGGGCAGACGCTGCAGGATGCGTCCATTGGCGACGGGCCGGTCGATGCGATTTACTCAGCCATCCAGCGATTGACCGGCGTGCAGGTGTCGCTGCACGATTACCGCATTCGGGCGGTGACCAAAGGGAAAGAAGCACTGGGCGAAGTACAGATCGAGCTCGAACACAGCGGCAAAAAAGTCCGCGGCCGAGGTGTCAGCACCGATATTCTCGAAGCCAGTGCGCTGGCGTATCTCGCCGCGATCAATCGGCTGCGCAGCTTAAGCTATCGAGAAAGGCTCGTGACACAGCATGCGGGGGTGTGATCACACGAGCATGGAATTCCAGACGGGGACGCAGCCAACTGCGTCCCCGTTCTCGTTCCGCAAAAATCGGAAAAAATCCGAGTGGATTTATTTTGCAATTTGGGGGGGGGCGCTGGTAGAATGGCGGGCTGATCTGCGGGCTTATCTAGTAAAAGCGGGCAAACAATACCGGCTGTAATTGCGTAGACCGCTGCGACGTACTCTCATGTTGGGTATGGTAAAGTGGCACTTGCCACTTTTGCATGACCATTTCAACAGGAGGAGAAAATGAACTTCAATCGCAGGCTCGCTTATGTCCCGATTGCGATGCTCGGTTTCACTCTGCTGTCAGCCCAGGCGTCCGCCGCGCTAATCGCCTACGACACTGCGGGAGACTCGGCGTACAACTCGGGAACGGTCGTCGGCGTAAATGGGGGTTATGGGTGGGGCGGGTCCTGGAGCGCCAATTATGGCATCTACCTGCAGTCATCGAGCCTGCTAGGCGGCGCTGGATCAGGCACCGGCTACATCAACTCCCCGCAATCACCCGATGGGCGCGCATGGGCAGTCGGCACAATTTTTTTCACGGGCGCTCCGCCCACGACGACGGCAAGCCGCCCGTTCAGCGGTCCTCTCATGCCCGGGCAAACGTTCTCGATTGACTTTGACGACGGCCCCGGCGCGGTGGCCGGCGTCCTTCTGGGCGACCTGGCCGTCGCCATGGGGACCCTTATTAACGGTGTACCTGTATATCAGGCGCAGTCGATGATAGGACCGACTGTCGATTTCGGCCCTGCCGTCACCGATTTTGGCGCTCGCGCAGACTTCACGGTACTCACCGACTCCACAGCCCGAGTGACGATCACCTCGTTGGCACCGGGCGGTGAGAGCAATTCCTTTGTATTGCCGTATTCAACCCCGATCACCGGGATGCTCGCCGAAAATCTTCCGCCCGCCCGGGGCACCGGATTCTTGTACTTAAATAACATGTCCATCACACCTGAACCGGACGGCGTCGCTCTTGCGATTGTCGCGTTGGCGGCAATCTCGCTTGCCCGCCACAAAAGGCCGCGCCACCCACGCTGCCCGTCGGCGCATTGATCAGTCTACGCCGCAGAGAAGGAGAACTATGGGTTTCCTATCGATGATCGAGAATTCGGCTGCCCAACTGCTGTCGCGGAAACGAGGCTCGCCGAGGTATGCCCTCCCTGTGACGGTCGAGTCACTGGAGCACCGGCTCCTCTTTGACGCCCAGGTGAATTCCTCATCGTACGATGCGCCCGGTGTTCCAATCGTGGGCGGGCAGTCCTCAAACTACGTGTCCCAGCAGGAGGCGAGCATCGTCGCCTTCGACTCCCCGGGGAACAGCGGCGAGGCCGTCGTATCGGCATATAACGATAATGCGATGCAGCAGTTCGGACAGGTGGGCGGTTTTCCCACACATTCCGTCGGCACATCCTTTTCCAACGGTGCGGGGTTCAGCCAAACCTCCGCCTCACCGCCCGTCCTCCCCTATGTGCCCGGCGGCGGCGCAAGTGATGGGGATGGCGGTGACCCGGTGCTGGCATACGACAAGCAAGACGCGACATTGCTGTTGGCAACGACGTCTAATGCGGTGGACACGGTGATCGGTGGTACAAATAACTGGGGCCCCGAGGGGATTCACATATACTCCTCCACGGACAACGGGCATACATTCAGCGGCGCGGCAAACGCGATCCCGGGAGCCGTCGCCCAGAACGGCACAACATACTACAGCTATGACAAGCCGTGGCTCACTGTGGACAACAACCCCGGCAGCTATTTCGGAACGACCTACCTCGCGTACCAGCTTGATACGGCACCCCAATCCAGCACCCAGACCAGCACACTGATGCTCACGAGCACCACCCCTGGACAGAGTTGGCCCGCCAGCGACGGCGTGGCCGTCGACACGACATACCATAATACCTTCTTCGCCCAAATACTGGTCTCGCCGAAGGACGACTCCGTTTATCTGATCTACGTTGGGGTTGAGAGCAATGGCCAAGGACACGTGCTGATGAAGAAAATCACGGCGGGCAACCTGAACGCGTTGTCCAATACTACCGCTACCACGCTTGCGGATTTCCATTACAATTTTTCGTCGGTGAAGCCACAGCAGTTGGACCTACCGCCCTACGCCACCAATCCCAATGACGCAGGCCAAGCATACGCTGTGGGTGTCCAAGTTACGCCGACAATCTCGGCGGCGATCAACGAAACACCCTCCTCAACTGGATCGCATGAACACATTTATGTTGCTTGGACCGACTACCCAAACAGCGACAATAACGATAACCCATTAATCTATTTGCTTGACTATGACGCGACCACCAAAGCGGTGGGCACGCCAGTGCAAATCCTTGGCGCGGCCGCTGCGGATAGCGCCCAGTGGGAGCCGGCGGTGGGCGTTTCCGCGAACGGCGGCAGCTTATTCGTTGGATACTACAGCGGCTACGGAATTTTTACGATTGACGATGCTCTGGATCCGCAAGCGCTCTCCTACAACATCGACGACGCGATTATTCCCGTGGACGCTGGCGGGCTCGAATTCAACAGCGCCGTGGTCCGCCAATTGACTAATCTTGGCTCAGGCGGCAATCCCACCGGCGCCGGCTTTCCGAGGCCCGACGATGCCTTCCTCGGGGACTACAACACGGTCGCCTCGGACCTGAGCAACTTCTATTTCGCCGCGGCGGAAACCAGGCCGGAAACGCTTTCCAATGGCAGCACGCTTAACCAAACCGATGTGTATATGTTCACCGTGGCTATCCCGCAAACCGGGCCGGCGATGAATCCGCCCACTTCCGCGGAGTTCATTCCCGACGACACCGGCGGGCCGACCCTCCATTGGGATACAGGCGCATATCAGAGCCTCGCCACTGCGCCGGAGATGCTCGTCGAGTACTCGATGCCGGGTCAGGGATGGGAACCGCTCGCGTCCACCTCGGGCCAGCCCGTACTGGCTACGGCTGGGCAATTCATGCTGGCCGGCTTCAGCTACGACCCCACAAAAACCTACTACTTCCGCCTGCGGGCGGCATATATCCCAGCCGACAGCTCACTCGATCCATCGGCGTACAACTCAACCTCGGGCTACTCGCCGGCCATTGAATCGTGGGTCTATGACAAGCCACGCATCGAAAATCCCAACTATTGGCTGGTAACTGTCAATCCACCCGTATCGTCAAAGCCGTATGATTCCTATGTACCGGGGTACGTATATGACTTTCATATCGGCTTCTATTGGCTCCAAGGCGATAATGCCGGGCCGCTTCAATCAGCACTCTTTCAGTACAGCTTCGACAGCGGGAACACATGGGTTGATTACCCGGCTGCGATCCAGCTCGATCAATATGGGCAGGGAGATGCCACGGTGAACCTGCCGCAGCCAATCACAGATCAGAACACGGTCTATTTCCGCGCCCGGCTGCTCAACGCGCCCGATGCCCCGGAGGGGTTCAGCGCGTCACCATTGTCTCCCCCGTTCATCGCTAGCGCCTTGTTCGGTCTTGACTCTGCTTGGGAAAACACCGACAACAGCGGCAACCCCGACATCATCGTGAGCTGGTACGGGGGCCCGTACGAGAACGTCGAAGTGCAGATCATCGATTCCAACGGGGTTGTCCAGGCGGATGTGACGTCACCCACCTCCGCCCGCAAGGTGGAGATTAACGAAGGCAGTCAACTGAGCACCAGCCAGACCTATTTCGTCAAGATCCGGTGCTTCCACACCGGCACCGGTGGGTCAGATCCCAACCGGATCACGAGTTGGACCACTCCATACCAACTGACCTTGACGCCAACGCCGCCAGATCCGGATGTCACCAGCGTCTATGATACCTACGATCCGAACAACCCCTTCGACCCCAGCATTTCCTCCAGCGGCGGCAACGTGTATATCACGTGGGACGGCACGCGCTACACCGACGGCTCGGTGCTTATCACAATCAAGATCGAGAACGGTTCGAGCGAAACGCCTTACTCCGGAAGCTTCGCTGCTGTGAGCGGATCAGCAGAATTTGATAATGTGGATACCAGTTTGCCCGTTTCCGTGTCGATTAAGTATGCGAAATATTACTGGGTAAACGGCCAGTTGCACGAGGTCGATTCCATCACCGAGTACATGTACATACCGGGTCCGTCGTAGAGCGAAGGACGCGGTGACTTTCAATTTTCCGCATCCTCGCGGACGCTGAATTCGAGCTTCCAGCGCTGGGCGTCGAGGGTGCTGACGCACCAGAGCTCGAACATGCCAAGCTCGGTGATTTTGGATTGGAAGTGGACGGGGACGTAGTCTTCGTCGATCTTTTCGGGCTTGGGGAGATTCGCTTCGAGCGAATCGGTTTCGGTCAAATCCTGTTCAGACCAGCTCGAAAGAACTTGGCCGGGGGCGTCCTGCTTGCGGGTTGCGGAGCTGAAGAAGCGAAAGACGGCTGGCTCGCCAACGACCAGCCCAATCTCCTGGCCCGGCACATCGGTTTCGGTGCCTTCTTCCATGCCGAAGGGCACAACGCAGATGGCCTGCATCGGGCGCGGCGCGCCGGGGATCGCCAGGCCGGAGGTTTCGATGCCGACGTAGTAGGAGCGCGCTGCGCCGCCGCGAATGCGCACGCCTCGCCCCTGCTTGGCAAGGCCGTAATAGGCTGCTCCGCGGGCGACGGCAAAGTCGTAATCGGTGTTGCCTTCAAGGACCGTCGGCGATTTGCCTTTGAACCAGCCGGCGATGACTTCCGAAACGCGCTGGCGGAAAATCGGGGATTTAAATACACCTCCGTTGAATAGCAGATGCGTGGGCCGGGCGGCGGCGCCCTGCTCTCCTTGTGCGCTCAAGAAACCGGCCAAGTGACGCGTGACGGCCGTATCGGTTTCAAAAGGCAAGCCAATTTCACGAAAGCCGGAGACGCGCCGGCGCTCTGGCTGATCGCTCAGCTTTGCTGTTGGGAAAAATCCATCGGTCAGCAGATTGCGGACTTCATCGCGATCCAGATCGACGGTGACGGTGCCGCCCACGAGTTTGCTCCCGCGCCCCAGCACCGCGACGGGATGTTTCTTTGGCCCCTTCTCGCCCAGCAGCGCCTCCTTGGCCGTTCGGCAGGCATGCCAGAGTGAAACCGACTGCCAGGGATTGAGCTCGACGCCCTTCTGCTTGAATGCGACTGTCGCGAAATGCGCGAGGGCCAAATCCATATTGTCGCCGCCGACGAGCGTGTGGTTGCCGACGGCAATTCGTCTCAATTCAAGCTGGCCTTTCTCTTCGGTCACACCAATTAAGGTGAAATCGGTCGTTCCACCTCCGACGTCGCAGACGAGCAGTGTATCGCCGGGCTTGAGTTGCTTTCGCCAGCGATCACCCATGTCGGCCAGCCAGGCGTAGAGCGCAGCTTGGGGTTCTTCCAGAAGCACGAGATCCTTTGGAAGACCTGCGAGCATCGCGGCTTCGCGTGTGAGTTCACGAGCACTGGCGTCAAACGATGCCGGGACGGTCAGAATCACCTGCTGATCAACCAAAGGCGCATCAGGAAATTGGCTGTTCCATGCCGAAGCAAGATGTTCCAGATATCGTCGCGATGCCTCGACAGGCGAAACCTTTGGAATCTCCGCCGGCGCGCCCCAGGGAAGAATTGGCTGATGCCGATCGACTTTGCTATGCGCCAGCCAGGATTTGGCGGCCGCGATGGTTCGCATCGGCACATCCGCCGCCTGCTTCTGCGCCAGAGATCCGACCGCAAAATCGCGATTCTTCGCCCAAGGCAGATCGAGCGATTTGGCCGATGCTTCAGTCTCATTCGCCAGATATAAAAACGACGGCAGCATTGGGCGCGATTCGCTCGTGCCCATCGCCACGAGCTGCGGCACCGGCAGCACCTCGACCTTCGCGTTCTCCTCGCCGGCCTTTACATAGGCCAGCACGCTGTTGGTCGTGCCCAGATCAATTCCAATGACATATTGCGCCATGTACGAAGTTTCCTTCCGGTCTGGCGCATTATACGGCTGATTTGCTTGAATTGAGCGCAACGAACATCGCGAAAACTGGGATCATTGGTGATGTGCTGGTGCGTTATAGGCGACTGGCTGTTTCCCTGATCCATTCGATGATGTGTCTGATCCTGCGAGTTGTACGTTGATCGGCGGCATGCCGACGATGTCGTAGGTGCTGGAAGCGACGCCAATTTTGGCTTGATCCATCGCGGCGATAATCTCCCGGCTCATTTTGTCCTTGAGCGCGCGAACGCCACTGGTTCGGGCAATAAAGCGAACGGTCAGCTCGACCCAATTGTCGGTCAGCCGCCAGTAGACTTGGGGATGGACATCGGAGCGGACGGTGAAATACCGCCGGGCAAGTTCGGCAAGACCCTCTTCGCCGATCTCCTGGATTTGCACGGTATGGCGATTGGCCACATCCAGGAGAATCTGCTCGGCACGGTTGCGGTCGTCCTTGTAAGAGATGGGAATCCGCATTTCTTCCCAGAGAAAGGGGAACTCGCGCGTGTAGTTAAAGACGGCCTCGTCGAAGATTTTTGAATTGGGGATTGTGACGACACGACCCGTGTACTGCCGGGCTTCCACCCACACGGCCGGCTCGGCATCCTGCACATCCGGCGGCTGGCCCATCTCCATGATCGTGGTTTGCGTGAAGCCCAGATCGATCACATCCCCGCGAACGCCGCCCATCGTGATGCGATCGCCCACGCGGAAAGTTCGGCCGCGCAGGATGACCAGATAGCCCGCAAGAGCGCTGATTGGTTTTTGCAGGGCGAAAGCTACGCCTGCGGTGACCAGGCCCATAAAGGTCGCAAGGCGCGTTGGATTATCGAACCAGATCGACAGGACGACGATCAGCGTGACGAGTGCGAGCAAAACGCTGATCGCCTGGCGAATCCAGAAGAGCGCATGCTTGCGCCGGCTGTGCCTTAAAAGAAGGTTGATGAATGCCTTGAGGATCCAATGAATGATGCCGATCGCTACGATGAAGATGACGGTGATCAGCAGCTTTCGGCCATTTTCAGGCGTGATGCCAAGCAATTTTGTGCCGAAGATTTGGATCGGCTCATGTCCCGAGAGCGCGAGAATTGTGCATAGACAGACCATCATCACGGCGGTTTAAACGTCGCCGATTTACGGTACTCGACCGGCTGCGGCGCGCCAGCGCAGGATTTTCCACCGGACTCTTGGATATGCTTTTTAAGGAATCTCCACCTCGGCCGGTGCGATGACTTTGGCCGCGGAGGCGGCGCCGGTCCATTCGGGGAGTTGAACTTGCGTCGCTTCCCATCCCTGATGTCGCACAACGCCACGATATGGCGGTTGCCCCGCGACATTTCCGGTCAGGCTAATTCGCCCGGCATCGGCGCCGGCCGGGACCGAAACGCTCGAACCCTCGACATCATTCATCACCGGTCGCAGAGCAAAAATGCGATCGATGACGGCAGCCGCGCCGCGATGAACATCGCGCACCGCCGCCCCGACCTGGGCATCGTCATAAGGCGTGATGTTTTCCTTGAGGAAATCGATCAGCCTTGCCTCGCGCTGGAGGACAGCGAGCAGACTGACGGCGTCGTTGCGAAGAGGCTTGGGTGCCTCGACCGGCGCACGAGGAGCGGATGGCGCGACGGTTGGTTGCTGCGGAGCGATGGTTGGCTCCGCCCCAACGAGCAACGCCTGCGCTCGCGGTACCACTTCCGGATGAAACAGCACGCGGACCATGACTTTCAATGCAAGAATGAATCGATTCATGTCGGCTTCGTACCTTTCCTCAACAAGAGCCGGGCATCTTACTCATGCTTGCCGCGTGTTGCATGGCTCGACGCTGCCGATTTCTCATAGCGTCTGCTAAGATTCCGGTGAGTCATTCGAAGCTTTGCATTCAACAGGAAAAATCGCGCATGGCAGATCATTCATTCGACATCGTTTCGGAAATCAACCTTCAGGAAATGGACAACGCCATCAACCAGGCGATCAAGGAGATCACAACGCGGTACGATTTCAAAGGCACCAGTGCCGGGGTCGAATTCAACCGCAAGGACAAGGAGCTGACGCTGACGGCCGATGGCGAGCCGCAGCTTGAATCGGTCCGCAAGGTCGTGGTGGAAAAGATGGTGAAGCGCGGCGTCGATCCCAAATCGCTCGACCCGCAGAAGCTCGAGCAGGCCACGCACAAGACCGTCCGCCAGAAGGTGAAGCTCAAGAGCGGCATCGACAAGGACACCTCCAAGCAGATTCAGCGCACGATCAAAGATTTGAAATTGAAGGTCAACGCGTCGATTCAAGGCGAAGCCCTGCGCGTCAGCAGCGCCAAGAAGGATGAGCTGCAGGCCGTGATCGCCCATCTCAAGACCAACCCGCCGGGGATTCCGCTGCAGTTTACGAATTACCGGTGAGCGCGAGGCAAAGGTAATACATCCCGGCGAGCGAAATCCCGGCTGATCCGATGCGCTGGAAGGCCATCGAAAGGCGCGTTCTTCGCACGGCATCATCCTGTGTATGTCGCGCGGCTTTAAGAAATGCAAACAGCGGGATGACGACCATCTGATGGCCCGTTTCGACGCCGATGCTGAAGGCGAGGATCGCCAGGAGCATGGTAGTGCTTTGCATTTCGCGCATCGCATCCATCAATCCGCCGGCAAAGCCAAGGCCATGAAAGAGGCCGAAGAAAAAGGCGGCGCCCAGTCGGCTCCAGCCTCTCGCACGGGTGGGCCAGAAGACATTTTGAACTGCGACGAAAACAATGCTTCCGGCAATGAGCGGCTCCACAACGCGTTCGGGCATATGAATGAGGTTCAACGCGGCAAGAGTGAGCGTGATCGTATGCGCGAGGGTGAAGGCCGAGACGACTTTCACAAGATCCCAGAATGAAATGGCCGCGAGCACGAGCGCGCTGACGAACAGCAGGTGATCGTAGCCGGTGAGGATGTGATGAATGCCGTGATAGAGATAAGCTTTAAAAAGCGAGCTTTTGCTGGCCTGGTGGCTTTCCCCCGCGGGCGATGCGACGCAATCGAATTTCACCGCGTTCGTCTTCGTGAGCAGCATTCCTTCCGAAGAGGGTCCACCGGGAACCGAGATTTTCACGACATAGGTTGCGTCCCAAGTGGCGCCGGGCGCGAAGTTGCCGTCGGTAAGCACATCATCCTGAATCTGAATCAGCTTTGGCTGATGGCCAGCGGGAAGTGCATAGATCAGTTCATATTCTGCGGAACTATTGATCAGCGGATCGACGGAATCCGGCGGCTTCACACTCACCACGCCGCCCGCCAGAGCGACGCCATCAGCGAAAATATGCAGATGCGAGGCAAGATAAGCCGCATGTTGTTCGAAGGCGGTTGGAGCTTGCGTGGCCCAGGGGCCGGGCTTGGCGCCGGGCGTCGTCGCTTCATTCGTGATGGCGACTTCCTCGACCGTCACCCGCGCGTGAACGATTATCGATTTCGCATCGACATGCACATCCAGCGAGCCTTGCGAAAGCGGATGCGCAACGGTGATCGGGGCGAAAACCAGAACTGCGGCCGCGATGAGCCAGAATATTGAGCGCGGCTCAAATCGCATTTGATCGCACTCCCGCCGCATCTTTTTGAATCGCGCGCCGACGTCTTTGCCGGAGAAATGCGAGGGATGGCAGAAGAATGATCGCGTCGGCAATCAGCCAATTCCGAACGCTCGATCCTGACGAAGAAGCGATCGCGGGCGCGGGAGCAATTGCCTGGGTGTAATCGACGCGATAGACCGTCTGCTCGTAATTGCGACTCTGAGCCGTGATGCGAATGTCGGGATCTTTGGGGAAGAGGCAATTCGCGAGATAGACCGAAATCGCACTTTGATGATGATTTTCAAAGAGAATCTTCCGGTGGGCGCTGCCGGCCGGCACCAGCGCCTCGTAATCGAAAACGATTTCGCCCAGGCCCTCCTTCATCTGCTCGATCTTCGGAAAAGTCAGCGATGTGAGCCGGAGATGTAATTGCTTCCCGTCAATCGAAAGCGAAAGGTCATGGAGCACTAGCTTGGCATATGCGCGCTGCTCAGCTTCTGAAATGAGCCGATCACCGTTGGTATCGATCTTCGCCATCACCCTGGAGAAGACATCGACGCCGGGCGTCAGCCGAATCTCCAGCGCGAATCGGCTCTTGCCGATGTCGATCGTCGTCGCCTGGAGATATTCATCGAGACGATGTGCGCTGACAGATGCTCGCACGCAAAGCATCCCGAGAGGAACCGCGATCGCGAAAAACCAAAGACGCGCCGGGCCCATCTTCCGCTCAATCCGCGCGTCTGCCGAGGTTAGCCGCGACGCGATAGCGGAGCGCTTCTCCGAGCGCTTCAGGAAAGCGCTCCGCTTCGCGTCGCGCCTAACCAACGCTGAGCTCGCGGTCATCTTGTCCTCGACGCGTTCGTTCACTTGGTCGCTCTTCCCCGCCCATAGTCATTGGTTGGATCGCGATACATCGTGTGAACGTGCAGCGTCGGATCACCACCGAGATTCTGCGGCGCATATTCGATCACCAGCTTCGGCCCCTGCACGCGGAAATACGCGCGGATATTTTTGCCCTCTTCGGCTTTATCCGGCCCGCTCCAGGCAAACCAGGTGTCGTCGAGGCCGGACTTGATCTCAGCCATGCGAGGCGCGGCAAAAGTATCCGGCGCGATGTTTACCCATTCCGAAATCAAGTCCACCAGCATCCCCCGCTGCTTTTCATTCATGTCCGAAGCTTTGAGACCTTCGGGCTGGATGATCTTGCCATCCTGTCCGGGGCCGAGGACCAGATCTGCCATGCGGAAGCTCAGGATGGCGCGCTTTCGCTGCCCTTCATCCAGAGCGTTGAGCAGCGCAAAAGCTTTGTCGCTTTCTGCGCCTAAGGGTCGAACCGTTTTGCCATCGAGCTGATACAGCGCCGGCTGCGCGCCGGTCAGGCTAGGCGTGAGGATGCCATTTTCCCCCGAGACGGTGATGTTCAACGCCAGGTGATGCCCTCCAAACTGCAACATCCAAGGCGATTTTTCCGAAGGCGTGCCGAGGATGGAAATGTAGAACAGGTTCTTTCCGAACATCCGGGCGTCGCGGTCATTGCGCTTGAGCAGCTCATCGCCCTGCATGATCTGCTGGACCTTCTCGAAGCCGCGCTGGCTTAGGGCCGATGCGACCAGCGCCATGGCGGCCGAGCGCTGGGCTTCATTGAGGTCTCCCATCTTGATGCCGCCGCGCGGGACCATGCTTGTCGGGAGGTTGGACCATCGCGCCCGCTGCTTCTCGTCGTCGAAGGCATACATCACATGCTTCTTCTGCGATTCGTCGAGTGTCGCGAGGAAGGCATTGGCAGCCGCCACGATGCGAGCCGTCGCCGCTTGAGGCGTGTCGGCGCGAAGGGATGTGCAGAGCAGTGCGAGGATGGGGAGGATCCAAAGCGTTCTTTTGGCCAGAGCGTTCATTTCTTTCTCCGAGTGTTATCGCGCATAGAACATTTGCCCGACGGGATTGCCGGCATTGTACATCCAACCAGTTGCGCAGGGCGAGGAATCTCGCCAAGCTGAAGAAGAATTCAGGTTGTGACGTTTTGGACACCCTTGTCGGGGCGGAGCTTCTCCGACGCGCTCCACAGGTGGAGCGGCTAAAGTGATATGGGCGCCGCGGAGCGGCGGCGACCGGGTGATAAGCAGCTCCCGATTCTGAGTTTTGGAGACGATAAACAACCTCGCACCATTCGCTATAATCGACGCGAGAATGCACGACGAGATTCCTACTCCCTTCATTTTGATCGACGCCCAGATCGCCCGGCGGAACCTTGCGAGCCTGGCCGATTATGCCCGCCAGCACAAGCTGGGCGTGCGCCCTCATACGAAGACCCACAAATCAAAAATGCTGGCGCGGATGCAACTGGAGGCCGGCGCGATTGGATTGACCGTCGCCAAGGTCGGCGAAGCGCAGATCATGGCCGAGGCGAGTGATGATCTTCTGATGGCCTATCCCGCGATTCATCCGCAACGATGCCTGGATCTCGCAAGGCTCGCCAAGACTAAAACTATTCGCGTTGCTGTCGATTCAACAGCGGCGGCCGATCGAATCTCTGAAGGCGCCAAAGCAGAAGGCAGCACCGTTGGCGTGCTGGTCGATCTGGACGTTGGCCTTCATCGCACCGGCGTGCAGAATCCAGCCGAGGCCTTAGCGCTGGCGCAATACATCGACAAGCTCCCGAATGTCCGCCTCGATGGATTGATGTTCTATCCCGGCCATTTGCAATGGAAGACGCCGCAGCTCGATCAGGCGATGACGCAGATCGATTCGGTGCTGGCCGAAGTGCTCGAACGCTGGCGCGCTTCGGGACTGCAAGCCAAAATCGTCTCCGGCGGCTCAACGCCCACCGCGAGCCGCTCGCACCTGATCACTCGCCTCACCGAACTTCGCCCCGGCACTTACATCTTCAACGACATGAATTGCGTGCATGGCGGCTTCGTGAGCCTCGAAAATTGCTCGGCAAAAATTATCTGCACCGTCATCAGCACCGCGGTGCCGGGGCAGATCGTGCTGGACGCCGGCAGCAAGACGCTGACCAGCGACCGTTGCGGCCCCGCGCCCGACAGCGGACATGGGCTCGTCGTCGAATGTTCCCGCGCGAAAATCACGAAGCTCAGCGAAGAGCATGCGCAGGTGGATGTGCGCGAATGCGACCAAGTGCCAAAAGTGGGCGACCGCGTGAGCGTGATTCCGAACCACATCTGCCCGTGTGTGAATCTTCAGGACAGAATCTGGTGGCAGGAGCCGGGAGATGAGCCAAAGCCGTTAGCGGTCGATGCGCGAGGCAGGGTCTTCTAGCCATCATTATCAATGCGTCCGATTTTTGATGCCCATCTCGATCTGGCCTGGAGCGCGATTTTCTTCAATCGCGATCTGGCAGAAAGCGTCGAACATGTCCGCGCTTTCGAGCGCGGCATGACTGACGAGCGCGCCCGCGGCAGAAATACCGTCACGCTGCCGGAGCTTCGCAAGGCACGGGTGCGGGTCTGCGTCGCGACGTTGCTGGCACGATCAGGGCCGGCCCTCAAGCCGCAAGCAACATACAAACGCACCGATCTCGATTATGCGGCCCCCACTCTGGCCTATTCCGCGGCTCATGCGCAGCTCGCCTATTACCAGCTTCTCGAGCAGCAGGGATACCTGAAATTCATCCGCACTTCCCAGGATCTCCAATCGCACTGGAAGGACGCTTCAAGCAATCCCGCGGCTCCGATCGGCATGATCCTCAGCATGGAAGGCACCGATCCGATTGTCGAGCCAAGCCAGCTTGAGCATTGGTGGAAGCTTGGATTGAGAGCCGCGGGCCTCGCGCATTATGGGCAGGGGCAACACGCATTTGGCACTGGGGTAGATGGACCTCTCAGCACTGCGGGAATCGCGCTGCTCAAGCAATTCGAGCGACTCGGCATGATTCTCGACGTAACGCACTTGTGCGATCGAAGCATGGCCCAGGCGCTCGACCTGTTTGGCGGGCCGGTGTTGGCCAGTCACCATAATTGCCGTTCGCTGGTGCCGGGCGATCGGCAGTTGACGGATGATCAGATCCGCCAGCTTGTTTCGCGCGCCGCTGTCATCGGCGCCGCTCTTGATAGCTGGATGCTCTATCCAGGCTGGGTGCGCGGGCAGACTTCGCCCGAGGTGGTTTCGCTCCAAGCGGTCGCGGATCACATCGATCATGTCTGTCAGCTCGCGGGAAATGCGAATCATTCAGCGATTGGCAGCGATCTGGATGGCGGGTTTGGACATGAGCAGACCCCTCGTGATTTGAACACGATTGCCGACCTTCAGAAGCTGGCAGATATCCTTTCGAGGCGTGACTACAGCGACCGCGACATCGATCTGATCTTCCACGGCAACTGGCTGCGCTTCTTCACCAAATCGCTTCCTTCCACGGAGCCAGCATGAATTCGTGCGACCAGAAACTCGCCTCAATGGGCTATTCGCTGACTCGCATCTTCAAGCCCGGCGCGATCTATCGGCCGGTGGTGATTGACGGAACGACGGCTTACGTCTCCGGCTGCGTGCCTATTGCCGACGACGAATCGCTGGCAGGAAAGGGAAAAGTCATCTCCCAGGTAAGCGTGGAAGCCGCACAAAAAGCTGCCGCACTCTGTGCCGCCAATGTCCTGCGTCTGGTCCGGCAGGAAGCCGGCTCCCTCGACCGCATCGAGCGGATGTTGAAAGTGACCGGCTTCGTCAACAGCGATCCCGATTTTATCAATCAGCATCTGGTCATCAACGGCGCATCGCAACTGTTTGTCGATGTGCTCGGAGAAGCCGGCTGGCACGCCCGAAGCGCCATCGGCATGGCGCAGCTACCGCTGGGAGCCTGCGTGGAAGTCGAAGCAATTGTGAAGCTCAAGGGGTAGAAGGATTCGATTCCGGCATCGCCTGCGGTTTTGACGGCGCTTCGGAGACAACCGGTGACGGTGAAGGAGTCGCGGCCGGCACCACTGCCTTGGCTCTTTCCCGGCGTTTGAGCCCTCGCCGAAGGATCGATTCGCTCACCTGCATCTCCGCGAGCTTACGACGATAGGACGAGAGCACATCGCTGCGCGTAATCACGCCCAGAAGATGGCGCGGATCATCGGGGCTTACGACGGCAAGCCGCCCGACATTCTGCGTCACCATCACCGTCGTCGCATCCGCCAGAGAGCGATGCGGGAAGATCGTCAGCGGCGCGCGGTGAATCACTTCTGCTAACGTGCTGGTGGGTGAAGTCGTGCTGTTGAGCAGGTCTCGCCGGGTCAGCATGCCCAGAAGTCTTTTGTCGGTATCAAGAACCGGATAACCCTGATGATGCGTCGTCGGCCCATTTGTAGCCAGCCATTCGCGCGCCTTGGCCACCGTCCAGTCGCCCGGCAGCGTGACCGGATCGTGCGAATAAATCGCGGAAACGGTAATCCCTTCCAACGGCTCGGCCGCCAGCTCGACTGGAACGAGCACGCCGTGTCGCACGACTTTGGCGGTCATGATGGTGTCCCGCATGAACGCGCTGGAGATGAGATAGGCTACGGCGCAGCCGCCAAGGATCGGTAATAAGCCGTTGGGCTGCAACGTCGTTTCGAACGCAAAGACGACGGATGTCAGCAGCGCCCGCGAAGCGCCGGCAAACATCGCTGCCATGCCCACCAGCGCCGCAACGCGCACGTCGATATGGTTTGGGAAAAAGTGAGCCAGGCCCATGCCGATGATCCCGCCCAGGGCGCTGCCAAAGGTGAACAATGGCGCGAGCGTTCCGCCTGAGGTTCCGCTGCCCAGCGAGAGCGTCCACGAGAGGAACTTCAGCAGGCAAAGCGAAATCATCAGTGCCAGCGGCAACTTATTGGAAATCAAATCGGTGATGTTGTCGTAGCCGACGCCCAGCGTGCGCGGTGCGAAGTAGCCAATCACCCCCACCGCCACCGCGCCGATCGCGGGCCACCACATCCAATGGATCGGCAGCTTTCCAAATCCGTCCTCGACCGCGTAAACCGAATGCGTCACGAGAACCGACGCGAATCCAACCAGCGCCCCCACCACCGCGTAAAGTGCCAATCCAATTTCGGTCGGCTGACCAATATCCGGCGGCATCGGAAACAGCGGCGTCGGAGCGTGAAAGGCAAATCGAATTCCCGCTGCCGCCGCGCTGGCCAGCGCGACCGGCAAAAATGATCGTGGTCGAAATTCAAACAGCAGCAGTTCGATAGCCAGCAAGGTTGCAGAGACGGGTGAACCGAAGGTTGCCGCCATTCCCGCGGCAGCGCCCGCGGCCAGCAGCGTCTTTCTTTCGGCGGCACTCGTGCGCAGCACTTGACCGATGAGTGATCCCATCGCGCCGCCTGTTGCGATGATCGGCCCTTCCGCACCAAATGGGCCTCCGGTTCCAATCGCAATTGCAGCCGAAAGCGGTTTCAGAAAAGTCAATCTTGGTGGGATTCGGCTTTCCTGAAGCAGCACGCGCTCCATCGCCTCGGGGATGCCATGCCCGCGAATTCCTTCTGATCCAAAGCGCGCCATCAGGCCCACGATCAGGCCGCCGATGATTGGAATGAAAATGACAGTCCACGACGGCGCATGCTTCAGATCGCGGTACACGGGCGGCACGAAAGCGAAAGAAAAGTGATGGTGAAACGAAAGGTTGGTAATCAGCGCTATGAGCCAGAGTAGGAGCTGCGCCACCCCGCCCGCGATCAGCGCCAGCGCAATCGACAGCACGCAGATCAGAATCACGCGATGATCGACCAGGAGAAGCTGCTTGTGGACATGCGAGCGCTTGAGCGTTGGCCCCAGTGAAGGAGAGACCGGCAGCCCGCTGGCGGTTGTGGCGGCCTGGTCGATCTGTCCCGTGGGGTCGCTCATCAAACCAGCCCGCCGAAATTACTCCGCATACGTCGAATGCTACACCGAGATAAACCGGCAGGTATCCTCGCCGGCCCGCTGGACACATTGCCGGATGTCGCGCTCCATCTGACGCTTAAGTTCATCGACGCCGTCAAACTTCCATTGCTCCCGAAGCCAGTGAACGATCTGCACGTCAAGCATACGCCCATACAGATCGCCATCATACCCGATCAAATGCGCCTCGATCTGGCGATTTGAATCGGCGAACGTCGGCAGCGTACCAATACTGATGGCACATGGATAGACATTTTTATCGACGATACATTGGCCCGCATATACTCCGTCATCGGGCACAAGCTGGGTGCCGCAATCGAGGTTGGCGGTGGGCACGCCAATCGTGCGGCCGCGCTGATGGCCGGTGATGACCTTGCCGCGTAGCGCATAGGGCCGTCCGAGCATCATCGCCGCCTCACGCGTTCGTCCATGCAGCAAAAGCCAGCGAATCAGCGTCGAGCTGATGTCCACCAGCCGCAGGTCCGCCAGCACGCCCTGCACAGGAGGCACGATGTGCAATTGAATGCCCGCTTCGGCACACCATTTAGTCAGATGCTGGATCGTTCCGCCTCGCGATTTTCCGAAGGTAAACTCGCTGCCCTCGACCAAATGAGACGGACGGCATTGATCGCGCAGGATCGCCCAGAATTGCTCGGCCGTCAGCCCCAGCACCGCCGGCTCAGGCGAAAGCTCGACCAGGTCATCCACCCCCTGATCGGCCAGCAACTCGCGCTTCAAATCGGGCGGTGTGAGGCGCGGGGGCGCATGAGTGGGTCGTAGCACTGTAAACGGATGTGGCTCAAAGGTGACGCAGGCCAGGCGCGCCCCACTTGTCTGGCAGCGAAGTTGCCGGCCCGTTTCCAGCAGCCGCTGATGGCCGCGATGGATGCCGTCGAAATTCCCGATCGAGAGGATCGATCCTGGCGAAAGTTGTGCGAGGCCTTCGAGGCCGTGCAGAAGATTCATGATTCACTATACCGTCGCGCGATATCCCGGTACTACAATGAGCGGCCGATTTTGGCAAAGCCTACGAAGGAGGATCCAATGAAATACGCGTTACTCGCTCTCGCAGCCGCCATGATTTCCAGCACCGGCGCACGCGGCGCAATTCATACCGAGACCGTGAAGTATAAGGCGGGCACGATCGAGGCAGTAGGTTACCTTGCTTATGACGACAGCAAGCCGGGCAAACGGCCTGGAATTGTTGTCGTCCCCGAATGGTGGGGAATGACCGATTATCCCAAGCACCGCGCCCAGCAGCTCGCGGAGCTGGGATATGTCGCTCTCGCGGCTGACATGTACGGCAATGGAATGACCACCGACGACCCGAATCAGGCCGGCCAATGGTCCGGTGCGCTGCGCAATGGCGATCGCAAGGAACTGCGTGCGCGCGTCATGGCGGCACTTAACCAGCTCAAGAGCAATCCACGCGTGGATGCCGGCAAGACCGCCGCGATCGGATATTGCTTTGGCGGAACGACGGTCCTTGAACTGGCGCGCATGGGAGCCGACGTGCGCGGCGTGGTGAGCTTCCACGGCGGGCTTTCAACTCAATCACCCGCGCAGCCGGGCCAAGTCAAAGCGAAAGTCCTCGCCTGTCACGGGGCCGACGACAAGTTTGAATCACCTGAGGAAGTCGCGGCATTCGAGGATGAGATGCGCAAGGCGAAGGTTGACTGGCAATTCAATATCTATTGCAACGCGGTTCACGCTTTTACCAACCCGGATGCCGATCGGCACCACATTCCCGGCATCGCTTATAACAAGGAAGCCGACGAGCGTTCCTGGCGGGCGATGCAGGACTTTTTCAACGAGATCTTCCGATAAAACCGCGGCCCATTGAACTGGCGCGGCCGAAATGCGCGTCAGATTCCTTCAAGGCGGCGCGAGGTTGGTCCGATACTAAGGATGTTTCCGCGCATTGTGCGCGGCAGAGGGGCAAGGTCCAATCCGCGCCGTCGCGCGGAAGGGCCGCGCCCGGTTGCAGGCAAAGGAGTTGCCAAATGTTGAATCGGAAAATGATCAAGTGGGTCGCCGCCACCGTGCTGGCCGGCGCGCCGGCCATCGGCCTGGCGCGAACGCATCATGTCACCACCGCGGTTTCGCCGCTGTCGGCCAGCGCCGTGCTGACCTCGACGCCTTCGGCGCCGACGAAGCTCGTCTCGACGCACAAGCGCAGCGTTAAGCATCATCGCGCGGTGAAGCACACGCGTCGCAACGCCAAGAGCCATGTCCGCAAGACCAGCAGCAAGGGTCGGCACCACAGCCGGGCGAAGCTGAAGAAGGCTTAAGCAATCGGATGTGAGGATGAAGATGCAAAAGACCCCGGCTGGGAAAGCCGGGGTCTTTTTTTGTGCGCCGAAAGTTGGTCGTTGATCGAAAGTCCAGTTGCTAACAGCGCTGCTGGACGCGCTCCGCAGGCGGAGCGGCTAAAGTAAAGAGTGCGGATCGCGCCTGCTCTGACTCACACCGCCGCGACGATCTGCTTCGCGCCCAAGCCCAGATAATCCAGCACGTCGGCCGGTTCGCGGCCGCTCTTGGGGATTTGATGGACGTAGAGGCTCTTGAGCTTAATCTGCGCGCCGTTCTGGGCGATGGCCTCGGCAATTTCCGAATCGAGGCCGCCGCTGTAGTTGTCTTCGACGGTGATGATCGTCCCGCCGGACTTCTGGGCGATGTCGAGAATGCCCTTGGTCTGAAGCGGCAGCGAATAGGCGTCGATCACGCCGGCCTTCTTGCCGGATTTGGCCAGTTCGTCGGCCGCCTTCAGACATTCATGCACCATGTAGCCGGCGGTGACAAAGACGAGGTCTTTGCCTTCGCGAAGGACTTTGTATCCACCGACTTCAAACGGCTCTTCGGGCTTGTAAAGGTTCTTCGTGTCTGCACGCAGCGCCCGCTGGTAGCAGGCGCCATCGAGATTGGCCATCAACTCGGTGATCTTGTAGCAGCTCACCGCATCAGCCGGGAAGAAGTAGCTGACCGCGGGGCGCCCATTGAAATTCTTCGTGTGGCAGAAGCTGCGGAAAAAGGCCACGTCCGGCAGCGACATCTGGCTCGGTCCATCCGCGGCCAGCGTCACGCCGGCATGTGTACCGGTGATCTTCAGGTTGGCTCCGCCGATAATGGCCATTTCGACCTGGTCATAGGCGCGGGCGACAAACTTGGCGAAGGTCGAGCAGAAGGGAATCTTACCTGCCGCCGATGCGCCGGCAGCGACGCTGATCATGTTCTGCTCGGCGATTTTGCATTCGAGATATTGAGCCGGGTATTTCTTGGCAAACCACTCGGCATGCGTCGAGTTTTTTACATCGGCATCGAGACCGATGATGCGCTTATCGGCTGCGCCAAGGGCCACGAGCGCTGCGCCATAGGCCTTGCGCGGGGCGATGGGCTTGCCTGCTGACAGATCTTTGTCGAGACCAACTGCGGCCAATCCGTCCTGATAACTGGCGATCTTGATCGCCTTTTTCTCGACGGGCTTAGCTGCTTCTTTCGGCGCGGTGATCTTCAATTCGCCATTGAGCTTGTAATCGGCCACGCCCAGATCGCGAGCGGTCGTATCAAGCTGCCCGAGCACATCTTTGAGCTTGTCCGACTTGACCGGCGTGCCGTGCTTGCCCATCCCCTGCTCGGCGGCAGCGCCCCAGCCTTTGACCGTTCGCGCGACGATCGCCAGCGGGCGGTTGCCATTCTTAATGACATTCAATTCGGAAAAGGCATTGCTCAAATCGCGCGGATCATGGCCATCGACCACCCGCACGATGAACCCAAATGCCCGAAGTTTTTCGGCCAATCCCTGATAGCTCTGCTGCGGGCTCACCCAGTCGCTCTGGGCCAGCTCGTTGCAATTGAAGATCGCCACCACGTTGGTCAGGGCATGGTCGGCGATGAAGTCAGCCGCCTCCCAGATCTGCCCTTCGCGCGACTCACCGTCGCCGATGATGCAATATATATTGCGATCGATGTTGTCCATCCGAGCCGCGGCTCCGAGACCTGCGGCAACGCTGAGCCCCTGCCCCAGCGAACCAGTCGCCGCATCGGCAAAGGGGAAGCCAACTTGTGGATGCGGATGGCCGTCGATGGGCGAATTGATCGCGCGAAGCGACATCGCATCATCCCGCGTCATCGGGCGGGCGTCGGCTTTGCTCTTACCGAGCATGCCGCCGAGGTCGGCATAGGCCGCGTAAATGATCGGGACGGCATGTCCTTCGGAAAGCACGAGCCGATCGGCATTGGGATTCCATGGATCCTTGGGATCCCAGCGCATCTGGCGGTACATCAGCACCGTCACGATGTGCGCCAGCGAGAGGGCCGTCGAAGGATGGCCGCTGCCTGCCGAGGTGGTCATTTCCACCGATAACTTGCCGATGTCCAACGCCTTACGATTGATCGCCGCTTCAAAGCTCATGACGACTCCACAGTTCCAAATCAAAGCAAAAACGTTTTCCGCGTCGGTGCGCGTCAGTTCCAAATCAGGCGCGGAGAATACAGCAGCATGACGGGGTTGGCAATTCGGTGTTCCCATGCGGGCGTGGACCAGCATCGATGCGCGAGTGTCTACGGTCTAGCAAGCTCGATTTGAATCTATATTTCAAAATTGCTCAGCTAGGTCAGTATTCAGATTTCGCTTACCGAGATACTCTTCTGCGACATGCAAGATAAATGGCTCCAACGACGAGTGACGTTCGAGGAGGCAATCGAGCATCTTTCGCGCATTTGGGACAGCGATAACGTGGTGGAGTTTCGACTTTGGCATGAAGAACGATTCCTGCCGGGCGATGAACTCTGGTGGTACGACATGGGCGCGTGGGAGGGACTGTCTGGTGAATGTGGATACGCAATCGTGCGCGACCAGATCATCGCATATTTGCATCCCGTATTGCGCAACTGAAACCGCTTGAATGATCGACTGAGCACTGGGCGCGCCGACAATTCTTGGACGGAATCAAACGAACCACCGCTCCATCATTCGTGCTTCGCGCTCTGTCGGCGATGCTTGTGCAGCGCGCCAAGCCCAAAGGGAAAATCAATCTTCGGTGGAAACCCCGCCGCCGCTTCCGTGGACCGCTCGCGAACCATTCGCGCGGCAGCGCGCAAATCTTCCGCGCAGCGATCGGTCCGACCCGCAGCAATCGCCAGCAATCCCGACAATCGCAGGATCTCCTGCAAATGCGCAAAGGACAAACGCTGCGATTCATGCACCATCCCCTCGATCATCTCCTGATCCAGCTCCGGCAGATGCGATGCAAAGAATGCACGACGCTGGGGAACGTCCGGCAGTGGCATTTCAATGACCGCATCGAATCGGCCGGGCCGGTTGTTGATGGCGGGATCGAGCTTTTCGGGGTTGTTTGTTGTCGCGACCATGAGCAGCCCCGCTCCGCCGCGCGGCTCAACTCCATCCAGCAGATTCAAAAACGTCGAGACGTTCACGCGATGCAGCAACCAATCGAGGTCCTCGATCACCAGGATCGCCGGCGCCGATTCCGACCATTGATCGATGACATCCTGCAGATCGTCGTTATCGAACTTGGCCGACGGGCGCAGGAGGAAGGCGGCCACGCGCGGCATGGCCGCGCCGATGAAGCGGATCAGGCTTGTCTTGCCGTTGCCCGGCGGCCCGTACAGCAGCACGCCGCGACGATAAGGCACGCGCAGCCGGCGATACATCGCACCAACTTCTGCCGCGAAAAATTGAATCGCTTCGCTGTCGATCCGTGCCCGAAGTTCATCAGACAGAATCAATTCGGCCGCTTCGACCGGCGCGCGAGTCATCGTTCGATCGTAGCTGCTGCCGACCAGTTGCCAGACTGGATTGTCCTGTTTGTTGCGCGCTTCCAGCACGCGCTTACGCAGCCGCTCGTAATGAGCGGCGGAGGGCGCGGCACAGAGGATCAACGATCGAACTTCCCCACGATCGCACCAAAGCCAGCGCGCGATGAACACTTCGTGCGATACGAGGTGGAGCAGGCCATACTCACACAGCTTCGCGTGAGAATCGCTGAACGTGAGCGTGCAGAGCGGCTCGCCGGTCGGCAATCCCGCGGGCAAAGGTTCCCATCGCGCAGACTCGCCCAGCGCATCGAAATGGTCATCGACATCGTGAAGGTCGAAGTAAACGCAGTGGAAGATGCGGTATGAGCCGCATCCGCGCGCGGCAATGGCCTCGCGCAGAACGGCCACTGCGCGTTCAGTAAAGACCAGCGACGCCGGCAGGGACGTGGTCAGCACGGTCCTGATGTCGCGGGGAGTTTCGTCCCCGGCACCTGCGCCGATCATTTCGAGGATCGGTCGATCAGAAATGAGAGACTGTGAAGATTCATACGACATGACAACACCTACTGCTTCAATTTCACGGTCGCCATAACGACGGCCACGACGAGGTAAAGAACGACGTGCCATTGCTCAGCAGCGCTGTGAATAGCGCGCGGTTAAATGAGATCGCATTGCGCGTGAGGGAGCCCATACATTGGAGCCGCCCGGCACGCACCTGCTTTAGTTGTAATGAGCGATCTGACGCCGAGAAACTCAGCGCCGGTAATTGGAGCGGCCATTGGTTATGGTCCGCTGGCAAGAGGATGAATTGGTCTTAAGAAGAAGCATATTTCACCTGTCGCGGCGGATCATACTGAGCGCGCGGCGCGGAAGTCAAAACAAAAACTTGATGATATGCAAAGCAGGTTTTGGAGGGCGTCGCAGGAGCGCCGCCCTCCAAACACGAATCTACAGAAGATTAAGTCGGGAGAGAGGACTTCGTCGTCCATTGCGGCGGCGGCTGAATGTCATCAGTGGGTCGCGCGCCGGCATCTCTTCGGCCGGATCCCGCTAAGCGACTGATCGCGCGCACCGACATGTCATGGTCGCACAAGATCTGGCAGCTTAATCTGAGGCCAGGATGATCGGTGAGTCCGCGCTCGATGATCAAGGCCTGCTCGGCTTCAGTGATCTTGTTTGGCTCGCCCTGAAGGAACTGCACTCGGCAGGTCGTGCAGCGCGCGTTGCCGCCACAGGCGTGAAGCTGATCGAGTTTCGCTTCGTCGCTCAAGGCATTCACGAGCCGCTTCCCGGCGGCAACTTCAAACGTTCCGACCGCTTCAACCGTCAATTTCGGCATGGATTCACCTCTGGCGGATATATAACACGCCTCTGGTCAGTCCGGAAACTGCGCAAGTCCGATTTGCAGTCGGCCCATCTCAAGCAGCGCGCAAACGCTCCCGATTGTCAGTTGGAGGAGCAGCAAGATGGGCATACAGTAACAACCCCTTGCTGCTGAAGCGGATCATGCGCGCCGGATCGTTTGCAATACTCGCCCTGCTGGCCGGGTGCGGCCTGAGCGCGGGCCAGGCCACGGCTTCGGTCACCATCAAGCGGCAGCCGCCGGTCATCGAACACAAATCATTCGATCCGGCTCATCCGCCCAGTGAGATGCCCCACCTCAATGCCGGCGAGGCGGCCGTCACTGAGTCACTCTTCAATTGCTCGGTGCATACTTCGTATCACGTCTTCTCGCAGACCGGCGGCGATGGTGGATGCAGATCGAGCGTGAAGATCGATGCGGTCCAGGTGGATCTGCAATTGAAAGTGACGATCTGGTTGCCGGACAACGCGCCGGCGAAGTTAATCGCGCATGAGGAGGGCCATCGGCGCATTGCCGAGAAGCTTTATGGCCAGCGCGCTCTCAGAGCCGCGCAAAGCGCAGCCGGCAAGAGCGATGGCCAGCACTTCACCGGCACCGGCAAAAATTGCGACGAGGCGGTGAACGCCGCGGTCGATCAATCCGATGCCCGCATCTGCCAGACCTATCTCAATCAGACCGGCAGCGCCGCCGCGCGCGTCGGCGACATCTACGACGATCTCACCTCGCACGGCACCAACATGAAGCTGCCAGAAGATGAAGCGATTCGCGAAGCCTTCGAGCAGTTCGAGCAGGAATCGCACGCGACCGCGAAGAAATAAGCGACGACGATTGAGTAAGCGTTTCGATATGGGCGCGAGCGAAAGCCCCGTGGTCGGGGGCGCGTCGCATCGCGACATTTCGCCGAAGCCGCCGACCACGTCGCTTGCGCCTTCGCGAACGGACGCGCTGAATTCGATCGCTGAACGGGCCGCGAAGGCGCAAGCGCGTATCCGGCGTTTCCGGCAGTAACGTGCGCAGCCGCGTGGAAGATTACCGAAATCCCCGAACTATCTTCCCAACATCTTGGCGACGAGGAAGATGATGATCGCGCCGCCCAGCCCACCGCCGGCGAGAAGCCAAACCAGCGAATAGCCAATCGCGGCAACGGGATACAGGTGCATCAGCATACGAGTGTCTCCTTTTTGTGCGCCAACTTTTTGGCGCTTGGCGACACCCTTATGCAACTGGCATACCGCAGGGCCTGGTGGATTTTCAAAAACTTGCACTAGGGCGCGGTCTGACTCGGTTTCGTACTTGGCGCCGGCTTCAGGCAGGTATCAAAAAAGTCTAAAACTTGCTTCATGATCTTCGGCCCCCCGAAACCATGACCAGCATTGGGTACCACGACCATTTTGACCGGCACCCCATCCCGCACCAGCGCATCGTGCAACATCTGGCTTTGCGCGAGTGGCACCAATGGATCATGATCGCCATGCATGACCAGAAATGGCGGATCATCTTTCGATGCATACGTGATGGGATTGGCGGCTTTCGCCTTGTCCTTATTCTCCTGAATCGGCCCGCCCAGCAGATGCGCTTCGGGCGAATTGGGTGAATCATGTTGGATCTGCGGTTTGACCGGCCCCTTCTTGGCCTGCTCGTTGATCTTCAGAAAATCGGTCGGGCCAAACCAGTCGCACACCGCCTGCACGCGACTGGATTGATCGAGATTGCCTTCGTCCCCTTCCAGTTCCTTCACGTCGCCGCTGGTTCCCAGCAACGCAACGAGGTGACCGCCGGCCGATGCGCCCCAGACGCCGATGTGATTCGGATCGAGGCTGTATGCACGTGCGTGCGCGCGGAGCCAGCGAATCGTGGCTTTGCAATCGTCAATCTGTGCCGGGAACCTGGCGACCTGACTGAGGCGATAATCGATGCTCGCCACCGCATAGCCATGAGCCGCGAGCGGCACAGCAATCTGATCGTGGCGACTTCCAGCTTCCCATCCGCCGCCGTGAATCCACACCACGACCGGCAGCCGCCCCTCCACCTGCTCCGGAAGATAAAGATCCAGCAACAACGAATAGCCATTCGGCGCGGCATATTCGATGTTCGGAATCATCTTCACGCCGGCAGGTAGCTTGGGCGGCGGATGCGCGGGATTGGTGTCTTCGCCGAGTACTGGTGAAAGAGGCAAAGAGAACAGCAGGATCGGGACAAGCCAAGGCGAAAGCCGAATGGGGCGAATCATTGGGAAGTTTCCTTGACGTTTGAATCAGGCACGCTTGTCGCTGGGGTTTGTTTGCGAGCCCGCATCAGCCAGATAACACCTAGCGCCAGGTAGATCAGCAGCGCCGCAATCGAAATCCATTTGCCGATCACCCATGCCGTGGGGCGATATTCCATGAGAATATGGTGCGTGCCGGCAGAAAGCGGAATGCCGCGGAACGCGTAGTCGGCAGGCACTACTTCGTATGATGCTTGCGCGCTATCGGCGAGCGCTCGCGCGCGCCAGCCGGTGCTGTAGGCGTCGGTGATCAGAAGAATGGCCGGGGCGGAAACCGTCGCATCGATTTGCACTTCATCGCTCGAGATGTCTTTCAGCTCCACGTTGCCGGTTACATCTTTGCCCGGCAATGCGGTTTGAGGCGCCGATTCGAGAATGACGGATTTGCTGGGATCGAACGATGGTTCATTCAGCGCACTCAATTCCTGCTGCTGGTCGGAAATGACTTTGTCGCGGCCAATAAGTTGCGCGCGCTTCATCACCTCAAATGGCTCAGGAAACACGCGCATATCCGAGGTGAAAATGTATTTAAGCCGCGGCAGCTTGAACATCGGCGAAGCAATGTGACGCATCGTGTAGATCGGGAGAAAAGCGGGATCCTGATCCTGGCTGAAGGCCATGTATAGGGCGTACCGGCGCATGACCATCGGATCGGTGCCCCAGGCGTCATAGCCATCAACGAGCAGCATCGGACTTTCGGCAGAGCTGTAGATGCGCACGTCGGGGCCGACGCGCTTGACGATACTTCGCCAAGTTTCAGCGGTCGTCATGACGTCGGCCATCTTGAACATCGTGGTGTAATTGCCGGCGAAGATCATTAGCTCAATGATCGACAGCGCAGCGATGCCCCAGGCAAACCCGCGCTTCCAGCGCGCTGCGGCCCAGAAACCGCCCGCGATGAGAAAGATGAGCCCCGCCCAGGCCAATTCACCGGCGGCACGATGACCGGTTTCGACATCAAACGCGTCGCCGCGCACTAGATCTCGCATATGTCCCCATCCATCGAAATTGATGGAGGACATCATCTGGCCCCACCAACCCGATGAAGCCGAGTCGGCCGAGGCGTTGATGATCCACGCGAGGATCAGCAGAAGCAGCCCGGCGCAACCAATGATGATCGGCGGCCGAAGCGAAATCGTTTTGATGCGCAGCAGGCGATCCAATCCAATTGCAGACAATGCTGCTGAAAAGATCAGCGCGAGGAAAATGAACTTCGAGATGCCGCGGAAATTGCCAATGCCCGGCAGGTGATAAATCACATTATACAAAGGCGTATAAGCGCCCAGCGCCAACAGCATCGAGATGATCAGCATCGTCACGGCAAAGCGACGATGAGTGCGCTCGCCACGAATCGCGCCATAAAGCGCCAGCGCCGTCGCGGCCGCGCCGATGAAAATGCAATCTTCCCACAAAAACCAGCGGCCCCAATATTGATTCGGATCGATCGGCCCGAAAAAGCCCGGGGCGATCAGCGTCAGCAGATTCTCCGGCGCGAACGAAAAACTGCTGGCCATCTGTCGGCCAAGCTCCTGGCGGATGCTCTCGCCCGCGGCTTGCATGCCGGTCAGAAGCTGCGCCGCCGACAGCGCCGCGCCGCCGAGGCAGATCAACACGAATCCGCCAATCGCGTTCCATTTCGACGGCGCTTTCCAGAGACACAGCAGCGAATAGATGCCCGCGATGATGGCGGTGTAAAAAACATACTGCGGATGCCCGGCGAGAATCTGCATCGCCACTGCCCCCGCGCCGATCCACGCGCCGCGAAGCGATCGCGTCGTCGTCAGATCATCGATGGCCAGGAAGATCAGCGGCGCCCAGATCATTGTGCAGAGATTGGGCAGATGGCCCGCGTAAATGTGCAGGAAATAGGCCCCGCCAAACATGAAGACGAAGCCGGAGAGAATGCAGGCGACCGGATGCAGCCCGCGAAAACGCATCCAACAATACATCCATAGCCCCGTCAGGAACACATGCATCGCGATGCCGAGGTTGATCGCATCAGCGAGTGGCATGAAAGCGTAATGCCAATTGAGCGGATAGAGCAGCGCCGACTGAAACCCGCCCAGATATGGCGTTCCCGCAAACAGATGCGGGTTCCACAGCGCCAGATGTCCGCGCGAAAGCTGACTGAAGCCAAAGAATCGCCAGCCGACGAATTGTCCGGAAAGGTCTTGTCCGCGCGCTGACAGAACCAGTGAACCGCCCGAAAGCAGCGCTTCGCCCAGCACGATCAGCGTGGCCAGGAAATAGCAGCCGCAGGCGATGGCAAACCAAATCCACTTCCGCCTGCCCGAGTCAAAGCGGCTCATATCATTGGCAGGATCAGTCGGTGCGAGCGACAAGAGACCTCAATCGTGAATTAGCTGCCAGTGCTATCGCGCATATTCTATCGACCGCACTTCGCGCATGACCGTCACCTTGATCTCACCCGGATAAGTCATTTCATTTTCGATCTTCTTGGCGATATCGCGGGCGATCTTGGCGCTTACTTTGTCATCCACCAGCTTGGCATCGACAATCACGCGCACCTCGCGGCCGGCTTGGATCGCATACGCCTGGCGTACGCCATCGAATGTCGTCGCGAGATCTTCCAACTCGCGCAGACGCTTGATGTATCGCTCGAGGCTTTCGCGCCGCGCGCCGGGCCGGCTGGCGCTGATGGCATCGGCAGCCATCACCAGCGGCGTATAGGGCGTCGTCGAAGGCACGTCGCCATGATGTGCGAGGCACGCGTTCAGCACGGCCTCCGATTCGTTGAATTTCCGCAGGAATTCCATGCCGATCTGCGGGTGGCCGCCTTCCTGCTCGTGGTCCATCGCCTTGCCAATGTCGTGCAAGAGGCCGGCGCGCCGCGCGAGCGTTCCATCCAATCCTAACTCGTCGGCCATCACCTGTGTGAGATACGCGACTTCGATCGAGTGGCGCAACACGTTTTGCCCATAGCTGGTGCGATAGGCGAGCCGACCGAGCATCGGAACCAGCGGCTTGGGAAGGTTCGGCAGATTCGCTTCCTGAATCGCTTCCTTGCCGATCTTCAGCAGCTCTTCTTCCATCTCTTTGCTGACCGTCGCGACGATTTCCTCGATCCGCGCGGGGTGAATTCGGCCATCCTGCACCAGGCGTTCGAGTGAAATGCGCGCGACTTCACGCCGCACCGGATCAAAGCAGCTCACGACCACGACGCCCGGCGTATCGTCGATGATCACATCGACGCCCGTCGCTTTTTCGAAGCTGCGGATGTTGCGGCCTTCGCGACCAATCACGCGGCCTTTCATGTCGTCGCTGGGAATGGTAACGGTGGAAACGGTGTGATCGCTGGTCTGCTCCGACGCATAACGCTGGATCGCCTGGATGATGATCTGCCGACTCTTTTCTTTGGCCTCTTCCTGCGTCTGCTCGGTGATGCGCTGCACGATCGCGCCGGCTTCTCCCCGGCATTCATCTTCGATCCGGCGAAGCAGCATCTCCTTGGCCTGATCAGCGGAGATGCCCGAGATTTGGATCAGCCGATCGCGCTGCTCCTTGAGCATCTGATCGAGCTGCTGCTCTTTGGTGGCGGCCGTCTTCTCGCGCTTCGAGAGCTTTTCTTCCAGATCGTCCAGGTGCTTTTCCTTAACCGAAAGCGTATCGAGCTTGCGATCGAGTGTGTCCTCGCGCTTGCTCAGACGCTGCTCCAAAGTGCGAAGCTCATTGCGAGACGATTCCAAATCGCGCTCGAAATTCTCCTTGAGCTTCATCTGCTGCTGCTTGGCCGACAGTTCGATTTCCTTGGCCTTGTTCTGCGCTTCCTTGACCGCGTTTTCCTTGAGCTGCTCACTTTCGGCCCGCGAACGGGCGATGAGGTTCTGACTGAAGGTCTTGATGTAAATGAATGCGACGACGAGGCCGACCAGCAGGCCCACGACGCCAAAGACAATATCCAATCCGTTCATTGCTGCTCCGCTTGCGCAGGCAAAACAAACCCTGCGCAGAACTACGGGCGGATGTAATAAAAGGGGAGGCTATCGATCCCATCGCGCGTGCAACGATGGGTATGGCGCGAGCATTCGACGATCATCCGGCAGACAACGTCCGCCAGCGCGATCGCCCGATCAACGGGCCATTGCCCGTCCAATACATGCTCGGCTCATTCAATGACGAAGTGGCCGGAGTGATTCGCTCCGGATAGAGCAATCGGGCACGCTCGGCCCATTGCCAAAGCAGCGGAGTTGAAACGCCCGGCGGCGCCGCTCGCGCCGACACAGGCTGTCGAGCAATGGACTGACCCAAAGGCCCGCCCACCACTGTTAGGACGCCAACCAACCCGCGAGGCTGCGCATCAACAGCGCAACCCAGCGGCAGCGGGCGCCTTGACCATTCATGCCATAGCGCGATGCCCCATACCGCGAGCAAAAACAGGGCTGCGGCAAGCAGGCCGGCTATCGCAATCAGAGATTGAACTCCGAGAAAAACCACGTTCGTCTCGCAATTCCCGCCAATTCGCAACAATTGCGTCGGCAAGGGATTACGTCCAAAAGCCTTTCCAGCCAGCGCGCCATCCGCCTTGTTCAAGCGAGCCGGCCCCCGGCCTTTCGCAATTCGCAAACAACCTCTTCACGAAAGGCCACGAAGCATTCTAAGCCGCCCCTTTGGGCAATACAAGACGCTGGTACCGCGGGTACCGGCGCGATCGAATGCTGGCGCAACAGAGCTGCATTTCGGATTCGAAAAAGTGATACAGTTATTGACAATGTTACAATAAAAAGCGGGCTGATTACGACCCCCAACCGCCCTCCCCGACACTCAATTCGGACGGTCTGCAACCCGCACGCGGCGCGCGACACCTGCGCGCCGCGCGCCATATTAAGGCACCTAACGAAACATAAAATATGCCATAATAATGATTTATAATTTGCCCCTGCGCGCGGCGCGCCGCCCTCGCGCGACACCAGCGCCGCGCTCCAGTTGTCAAGCGATTTCACATATTTATTAATATGCATATGTTGTCCTGCCCCTCCTCCGAGGTCTTCGCGCGTGATACAGCGCGCCGAATTTGTGCGCCACTTGTTATGGTACCACTCGATGGAACCGAACAATGGTTTAACGAGCGAGCAGTGCTCGCATGGCCCAAGCCATTCCTTGGAAACTTCCAGCCAACCTTTAACCCCCTCGCCCAAGGAGAGCGAGGCGACGACCACCGTCGTCACGACCAGTCTTCCCGATGTGCCCCAGCCGCCGACTCCCCCGCGGGACGAGGCAGACGAGGAGGTGCCCCTCGAAGGCCTCAGCGAAGTCCAGGTGAACGTGCTGCGCCGTGTGATGGCCGGCGCGGACATCAGCCACGCCGCCGTCTGGGCCGGCGTCAATCGCGGCACCGTTCATCGCTGGCATAAGAACCCGCGCTTCGCCGCGGTGCTGGATGCCTGGAAACAGCGTACGCGCGAGGTCACGCGCAATCAGCTCGTGGCCCTGAGCGAACGATGCGTCCACGTTCTCAGCGATGCCCTCGATCGCGATGACGCGCGCGTGGCGATGTCCCTGCTGAAGCATCTGGGCATGCTGACGCCGATCGAGCAGCCGCATGTCCAGATCACGATGACGATGCCGACGCCAGCGGTGGTTCAGCATTCGCAGCCGCAGGAGCAGCGAGCTGCCCAGACCGAGCCACGGGCGGAGGCATCGGACACACCGGCTCCGCCTTCAGCTCCATCTAACCCAGCGCTTTCTTACCCTTCCACACCGCGGACCCTGAAGGAAGTCCGCGCCTTGATCAATCAGATCGAAACCAAGTTCGACGACATGCACCGCCGGCCCGATATCCTGCCCACCAATCGGGCCAATAAGTGATCCGAGCGCGGCATCGTCCTACGGGCATTGGAGCGCGGTCACGCGCTCCAATGCCCCGCCGGTGCGGCTGTCACGCCGACGCGATTCAGAATCTGACGAATCTCGATCTTTGTGGAGCGTGTCTAGTGCCTGACACAGTAAGCCGTTGTCGCAATAGCTCACGCGCTATAGTGCTCCAAACTGTCTATAGGCATGGAGGCCGAGGCTGAAGGCCTGGCTGTCGTCGGAGTTGGGCACGCCTCCGGAGTAGTCGAAGTCGCCAAATTCCCAGCCGGCGTTCCCGCCGTTGATGCCATGCAGGCCCAGCGAGAAGTTGGCTGAGTCGGTGGCGTCCACCGTTCCACTCACATCGGTGTCACCATAGTAGGTGAACTTGATCATGATCTCGTTACCGTCAGCGATGTCGGCAGTGTCGCCTTCAAAGCTGACATCGCCCACATCATTCTGATCGGCCCAGCCCACGGCCGATATTGCCGTTCTGGAGGCGTCGTATTCCGCTTCGGAAGAGCCGATGCCGGCTCCGTCCCAGGCGCCGCCGTCGCAGCCGGTGGCCAGCAGGTTGTTGACCATGGTGTCGGTGGCGGCCTTGTTGGCAGCCAGGTATTTGAGAATCATCGCGTTGTCGCCGATGTCCAGCAAAGCGCCCGAGGCAATGTTCAAGCCGGCCGCATCAACGATGGCCAGGGTGCGATTGGCATGGTTGGAGTAGTCGCCGAGGGTGTCGCTGGTGTCGGCGAAAGCGGCCTCGGCTCCCGATGAGATGTCGATGGCGGCAAAATAAACGTCTCGGATTCCAGTGTTGGTGGTGCTGGCGGGGAAGATCGTTGCGCCGGCGTTGGCGTTGAGCGTGATCTTGCCGGTGCCGGGGACGACAAAGACGCGAGCGGAATCGCTGTTGGTAACGGTACTGTCGCCGGTGGAGAGGTTCACCATGACGGGGATGCAGCCGCTTACGCTGATGGTACCCCCGTCGCCCTTGTCATCGTACTCCAGTGAGTCGAGCAGCCCGGCAACGACGTTGACGTAGGTCCCGTCAAATTTGTACGGAGCGTTTCCTCCTCCAACAATGCTGACCGTGTCCGGCGACGGCGGCGTAGAGGGGGTTGTCCCAATGAGTTTCAGGATCATCGACCCGCCGTCGTTGTCGATCGCGTTGCCGGCAGCTGCCAGGAAGTTGCCGTTGCTGAGGTCGAAGATGATGGTGTCGTCGCCGCCCCCGCCCAGCACCAGCAGCGAGCCGCCGGAGATGATCGACACCGCCGGCTGTGAGACACCACCGATGGTGTAGTCGATTTGGTTGTGAACAGGGTCTTCCGTAATGTGGATCGTGTCGCTGGCGGGGGTGCCATAGAAGACCATCGTGTTGCTGCCGGGAGCGACAAAGACTGACGACCAGGGGGAACTGTCGTGGCCAAGCCCTCTCACCCCCTGTACACGCACGCGGAAGTAGTAGGTTGCGGCAGGCGAATAATTTGAGAAAGTTTGGTCCCCGCTCTGTAGCGTCAGGTAGTCATTCGCCGCTAGGGTTCCCGTCGATCCAAATGGCACCCATCCTTGTCCGTCGGAAGAGTATTCAGCGTACGCATACGCGTTAGGAAAGTTCGAAAAGTCCCCGCTCCATCTGACAGTGAGCGTAAGATTGCCCTGATTGGTGCCCGGAGTAAACGAGACGACACCTGGCGCCGTCGGCGCGGTGTCCGTGTAGGGGATAGGGACGCTCGCCATGTAGGCGTCCTCTTCGTACGGTATTGACGCGCTGCCAGGGGTCGTTTCCATGTAAGAGTAGTAGAAGTTCTGGAAGTCGGCGCTGGCGCCGTCATAGTCGGGATTCCATACCGAGGGTGGATCAGCGGGATTGGCAAACGAATCCAAAGATGGCCCGCGCCATTGATCGAAGTAGCCGCCGGTGGGCTGGCCGGTTCCGTCAACATTCGTGATTTGGGTTGGGCCCGACCAGTTGATCCCGCCTGTGTCCGTCGCACCCGTGATGTAAAATGTGTTGTACTGTTCATCGGCCTTCTGGGAGTTAGGATCGTAAACCGCATTGCCGCCATAAAAGCCGATGAAGGCGTGGCTCCCATCCGGAGAGAGCGCAAGCGACGGCATCCACTCGTCCGTAACGGCACCGGTTCTTGCAATCGGACCGAACGGGCCGTTCGCATTGCCGACCGGCGTGCCCGTGCTCAGGTCGTACTGGAGGAAATAAATGCCGAAGGTTCCATCGGGCTCGTTCGTGTCGCTGTTAAGATTCCCGTCCATGTACGCGACGTACAGATAAGTATGGGTGCCGACCTGGCCGATGGCGGCTGAGGGGTAATGGGGGATGTCCACAATCGTCTCTTTCGTTCCATCCCCGGTGTCCGCGTAAAGATCATCAGACCAGAACTTGGAACCATTCGTGTGTTGGAATGCCACCAGTTGCTTGGACTGCGGATTTGACCAGCCATTCTGTGACAACGGACTGATGCTATGAACGAGATAGATCCCATACTGGGTCGCGTATATCACATCCACCGAGTGGTCTGGCTCGACCAACACCTCCGGCGACTGAACATTGCCTGTGGCCAGGACGGATCCCGGCGGAGCGTTCTGGTTGAGAGGTGTCGGCCAAGAGGTCGAGGCAAAGGGTGCGCCGGGGGCCAGGCTGGTGATAACGATCTGGTTATAGTCCGTCCCCTGGGGGAATACATTTTCAACGTACGCGAGGTAAAGCGCGCCATAACCTGTGCCATCGCCCGTGCCGAGGTAACTGTCAACAGCAAGCGAGGGCTTATCGTAGGTAGCGGTCGTGGTGCCCCAAGCGGTGGGCGCACCTGGCGTGGCGTCCACGCCGGCTGTGAACGTATGTCCGCCATCCGTCGAGGCGTAGACGTTGATGTCGCTTTGGTTCGGCCAGGAGGTATTGGCCATGTAAAGCGTCGCGTTCGCGTTGCTCCAGGCGAGCGAGTGATTCGCGTCGTCGCCGGTGATCTGCGTACCATTGGGAACCGTCGGCAGAAGGGCCGGGTCCGCCGCGTTGCTGTTCGGTTGTACAACGCTCGCTCCGCCAGTATCGGAGTAGGCCCAGCCGGTAGTGTGCATCGCCGATCCCGAAGCCTCCCCGAATCGCGCCATCGCTCCGTCGTTGTAGGCAACGACGGTCCTATCGTTACTTGCGGGCGGGCTGAAGGTGATGTTTGTTGTCTCCGACTGAGCGGCTAAGTCTTGGTTTCCGCGTATGCTCGGGACGGTGCCGGCCACATCAAGTCCAGGAGAATTGAGCTGCACTACAGTGGTAAGAAGGACCCGTTGCTCCAGCGTCTCAATCGCAGCTCGGCAGCGAAGGGGCGCGTCCCCAATAGACAAACGCCGTGACGGCTTGCGCCTCACAAGAAACGCGAAAAGACCCATAGCCCTTCCTCCTTCCCGCCCCTGCGTCGACGTTGCCCTGCCCACAGCCCAAAGCGATGAACTACCGTTACGGCCTAAGATTTCTGAATCGTCGACGCCGCAGAAGCGCCGACGCGGCGACGACCGCGGGAAATAAGATTCCCGCCGGCTCTGGAGTAATCTGAATATTGTTGAAATACAACTCGGCATCAGGAAGGTACCCCACTCCCTGATTCGTCAGCGTCAGGTTCGTAATTGGGATGTCGTCGGGCACCACGAGAGAAGCCGTCGCGCCGTCACTGCCAAGTGAAGTTATGGTGAAGCGAACGCTGGAATGGTCGACCACTTCGACATCGAGATGGATGAACTGATCGCTTACGGGTACGCTGGTGAAGTATGTTGCGGGGATGTCCGGCGCAGATACATCCACGCGATAAACCCCTACAGAGTCCGCATGGAGCATGACCCCGGACCCGAGCGAACTCGGCCCCAGTATAACGAATTGAGTATCTCCCTCTTGGGGGGCGGACATGGTTCGCATGTCTAGATCTATCGAAAGGGTTTGCCCTGCAAGCAGTGCCCCAGCGAGAGGACGCTGCGCATAAGCGAGTTGTTCGCCAAGAAAATACGATATTCCCCAGGCGCGTCCATCCGATGTAGTCGGCGAGTTAATCGGTGTCGTGTCCGCAGGATGCCCTGGCCCCGTCAGGCCCGGCTCGTTCACGAACAAGGCCCCATCGCTCTGCCAAGGGCCTCCCCATCCGTAGCCGCCGTTTGGATAGGTCGTGCTGATTGGGTTGAAGTTGTTGTAGGCCGAGTCTCCGGCCGTATCGAAGGCGATCGGCGATGCATTGAGAATTGACGCGCCCAAGCCCACCCACATGGCCATTAGCGCAGCATGAATCGCACGCATGTTTCTCTCCCGCCTTGAACTGAAAAGACAGCTCGCCCGCTGAGCCTGCATAATTATCGCCCCTTACTACTCCTTCGTCAAACAAATCCTCGGTTGAGATTGCATATTCCGCATATCCATCACGCCCGCGCTACGAGGAACGTCTGCCCACTATCGGTCGAGGCGTAGACGTTTATGTCGCTTTGGCTGGGCCAGGAGGTACTGGCCATATAAAGCCTCGCGTTCGCGTTGCTCCAGGCCAGAGAGTGGTTGAATTCGTCGCCGGTGGTCTGAGTACCATTGGGAACGGTCGGCAGGAGGGCCGGGTCCGCGGGGTTAGTATTGGGTTGTACGACGCTGGCGCCGCCGTTGTCGGAATAGGCCCAGCCGGTGTAGTGCATCGCCGATCCCGAAAGCTTTCCGAATCGTGCCATGGCTCCATCGTTATAAGCCACGACGGTTCGATCGTTGCTTGCGGGCGGGCTGAAGGTGACGGCGGTTGTTTCGCCCTGGTCGGCCACAACCACGTTTCCAAGGTCACTTGGGACCGTGCCGGGAGCGTCAAGCCCAGGAGCATTGAGCTGCACAACGGTAGTAAGAAGCATCCGCTGCTCCAGGGTCTCGATAGCCGCTCTACAGCCAGCGGGCGAATTCCCATGAGATGAGCGCTTTGGCGACTTGCGCCCCGCAAGGAACGCGAAAAGACCCATAGCCCTTCCTCCTTCCCGCCCTGCTTTAACCTTGCCCTGCCCACAGCCCACAGCGCGGAACTACCGTTACGACATGAAATTCCCGACGCGCCGACGCCGACCCAAAAGAGTCGCCGCCAAAGCAGCGGCCGGAAAAATGACTCCCACCGGCTCGGGAGTAATTTGAATGTTGTTGAAATACAGCTCGTCATCGGGAAGATAGCCAACTCCACCGTTTGTCAGCTTGAGATGCGTAATCGGGACATCGTCGGGCACCACGAGGGAATCCATAGCGCCGTCGGAGCCAAGTGATGTCAGCGTGACGCGTACGCTAGAGTCGTCAATGACTGTGACATCAAGGTGAATGTACTGATCGCTCACCGGTACTTCAGTGGCAAATACTGTGTACGTCGGAGCCGCCCCAAATACCTGAACGCCAACGCCATATACACCCCCGCCGTAGCTGTTGAGCGAGACTCCAGACGCGATCTCTTCAGACCCAAGAACGACCGATTGGTCATCTCCCTCACCATATTGGGGGATGGATGTCGTCCGCATATCCAGGTCGACTGAAAACGCCTGGCCCGGCAGCAGCGCGCCGGCGAGAGGACGCTCTACCGCCGAGAACTGTTCGTTGAAGGAGTAAGATATTCCCCAGGCGCGTCCGGCCGATGTCATCGGCGAGTTGATGGGCGTGGTGTCGGCAGGATGCCCCGGTCCAGTGAGGCCCGGCTGGTTCACGAACAACGACCCATCACTTTGCCACGGCCCGCCCCAGCCATAGCCGCCGTTGGGATAGGTCGTGCTGTTCGGATTGAAGTTGTTGTAGGCCGAGTCGCCCGCCGTATCGAATGCGATCGGCGATGCAATGAGGTTTGACGCGCTCACGCCGACCCACACGGCGAGTAGCGCAACATGAATTCCATGCATGATTTTCTCCCGCCTGAAACTGAAGACAGCTCGCCCGATGAGTCTGAATGATTATCGCCCCTTACTGTTTCTTCGTCAAAGAAATCTTCGGCCAGGATGGCATGCTCCGTATATCCATCAAGCCCGCGCTAGGAGGCAACGTCTGCCCGCTATCAGTCAAGCAGTACAAGTTGATGTCCCAGTGCCGCCTGGCTTCAAAGGCGATGCGCGTGGCGGCATCGGCGTTTGTGGTTTTGCACGTAGAATCCGTATGGGATTTACGATAGGGCCAACATAGCCATCGCACTCCTCCACTACGTGTTGGTGCCAGAGCTTGCTCGCCGAGGAATGGCTGGAGGGCAGCGGTAGTTCGACGGCGTGAGCGGCACCTCAATTTCACCGTCCGGCCCCTTGAGCCGCCAGACCTTGCAGCCCCGACACCTGCGGAATTCGGTCCACGGTCCGTTCTCAGATTCGCTCGCCTCGAACATCAATCGATACCCACGTCCCGAGCATTTCGGGCAGCGAGGCAACCACTCATGGCGAACAACGCTAACAAAGACACCGATGATTCCAGCCACGATCAACGCGGCCGTTAACCCTGCTAGGATCTGCCAGAAAACGTACAACTGTTATTCCTCGTACTACTGCTCTCGATTTTTCGCCGCACGCTTGAGATGCCGCGGCCGGATGCACGAGCCGGTAATTACTGCGGCTCTTCCAACAGGAAGATTCTAACTTCTGTCTGTTTTCAAACCATCTTCCCCACAGATGGAACTGACCGAATGGCGCGCATCAAGGCCTCTGGATTGCTTGAGCCGATGTTGTACTTGCGCGAGCCGACACTCAATTGAACACCTTGGCCAAACCAATTGAACTTCACCACTCCAAAACCGGTATGCATGGGCCCATTGCAGGCTACGACCATGTCCTCGATTTCAGATATGCGAATCACTTCCCGCGAGTATCTGAACCGCCACAGATATCCAAGCAACCAAAGCCCGTCGGAATCGACGCGGAGAACAATTCGATTTCCCCAGAGGAATGAGGCAACTCCGCCAATCATGAGAATCCCTGCGGATTGCGCAATCGTCTCCGGGCGCAGCGGGGAAGAAACGAGTTGCCGAAAAACAAATGAGATCGCCAAGAGGTATGGAAGCGTCAGGCCAAGAAAGACGATTTTCATCCAAAGAGGCGCGCCTCTTTGCTCCAGATAAATGGGGCGTTGATACACAAGAACAGGAGATGTCATCCTGCAACCATGTTACTTACTTTTGGGATCGGTTGTCTGCTTTCAAACCATCTTTCCCGCCGAGGGCACCGGCATCGCTAGCGCAAAACCCCCCTGCCATGTGCAACGGCAAGAGAAAGTGTAACTCGCCAGCCGAGCGTGCTGTATTACGAGCTAGGAAGCGAGCGGATCTATCCAGGCGGTGGAAGGCAGAATTGAATGTCGCAAGCGAGACGATTATTCTTTGAATATGGATTTTGGTTCATATTCTTCGTGACTGTGGGCACCCTTGTTTGCGCCATCATTTTTCTTCTGATGTATCACAAGTAGCCGACTCAATCTCGAAGTCTTCTGCCATGCGTCATCCCACCCGCACGCGCCGACTGTCGATTGCCGCGATGGGTTCATTCGTGGCATTCGTGGTTGTGGCGAGCGCCGGTCTTAGAAGTTTGTGGACGGCCGATGAGTGGAGTGTCGGAACGGGGCGGGCAATCGGTTTAAATGATGGTCGCATCTTTTTGGCACATGGATCGCACAGTCTTGTTCACGGTCCTCCGCATCTGTCTGCCCCTTCCAGCAGCTATCCGTTCGCTACGGTTCTGGGCTTTTCATTCAGGCATATAAAAATCGCGCTGCGCAGAACCACGCCCGAAGCTTTTGTTTACGTTGTGCCGGTCTGGTTCCCGCTTGTCTTGCTGCTCATTGCGCCCATGCGTTGGCTCATCTCGCGGCCTGCAAAAGCGCCGGCGTTCCCGGTATTCGCCAAACAACCTTAACCGCGCGATACAATTTCCCTGATGCCAGATCAGAAGCCAACGCTGGAGCACCCAGCCGAAAGGGTCCAAATTGTCACAGGTAATGCATCGCGTGCATTCTGGACTATGGCTGGCGCGTCGGTCATTGGCGTGTCGCTGTTGGTAACACTGTTTTGAATCTTCGTTCATGCGCCGATTGCATCCAAAGTAGGCCTCACCTTATTGCTGTTCACAATAGCGCTCATCGGCGCGACCGTCGTAAGCATCCTTGCGAAATTCACCGTCGCGCGAGTTCAAAACGGCATGCTCAACTGCTTCTTTTGCGGCGTACGAACTCGCACCATCCCACTGGACTCCACGACTACGTTCCAAATACGCCAATATGGGCGATTGCCCGTGCTTGTGATTACCGCGCTAGGCAAGAGAGGCTATGTGCCGAACGGCGCGCTTGATCGGCCAGCGCTTTTAGAACTTCTGCGTCACAATGGCGCCTCGGAGCTTCCTACACACACGCGCTAATATTGCGACCGCCGCGCGATAATCTTCTGTCTGTTTTCAAACCATCTTCCCCGCCGGTGGAACCGTCGCTCTTGGGGCATAGCCTGCTGCGAATGCGGATCAATCGAAAGCAGGCAGCGACGTTGGCGGAAATGGTTGGGCATCGGCAGGCATGGGTGGGCCGGGTTGTGCAGCGGCTGGAGAAGCTCGGCTATGTGCCGGACGATCCCCTGCTGGCTGCCGCGATGAATGCGCAGGATGCGCTGGCCCGCCTGAGAATGTCGGCTCATTACAGCGCGGTGGATGGCGCGGGACGCAAGGTGGAGGCGGATCCGCCATAAGCACCAACGCTGACCCGCTCAACCCGCTTATTACAGCCCCCGGAAGTGCTTTTTAGGTCGCGCCGCCGCACCGCGGCGTCATGCTCACTTTAGCCGCTGGAGCCTGCGGAGCGCGTCCAGAGCATGTCGAGCGCAAAAGCTGTATTCAGGCAGGAACCGCTGCAGCTCGACATTCGATCGCCGCGCCGGCTTCGTCCGCAGCTGGCCGCGCCCCACAGGTGGGGCGGCTAAAGTGATCAGGACGTCTCAACTAAAGGTACCAAGGACGCCTCAGGAACCTTTAGTTCAAAGATGCCGACTTTCCGTCACCAATTTAGTACTTATGCGGATTGCTCATCTTTATCACAAACGATCCATTCGCATCGGGTTGTTGGCCGGCGTGGAACTTGTGGTCGTAGGCGTAGCCGAAGAAACCTTTGTATTCTTTGGTGGCCGGATCGTAGAGCGCCACGAACGGCGGCCGATGGTGCTTGGTGAAATCGATCCGGAAGTGGACAAACCCATCCTTCGACGAACCCCCTTTGATTTCCATGCGCGGTCCTGTCTCGTCGGCCGTTTCCCAGAGCCAGCCGCCGAAGGAATTTCCATTGTGCCGGCGGATGACCACCGACCAGTTCCAGGTGAACGGCTTGGGGTCATTGGGAGCGGAAGTGGCGGTGTAGGTGTAGGTGCCGTAGCCCGGGAGCTGGTTGTTGTACGGCCCGGTCCAGACCAGCGGGGCCGCGGAGAGCATCTCCCGGCTTTCCAATCTCTCGATCATGGGCGCAGAACGATTCGTTAAGCCGGAAGAGCGCATGGAATCTCCCTTTACTAATTGAGGATCCGGGTTGCCTTTTGTGTAAGCCCACCCCCTTGGTGGCGGGCATTGTTCACGCCCTATGCATCGGTCTGATGCACCCCTCAATTAAGAAAACAAGAGAATTGGGAACGATTGGCGCATTTTCCATTTGCTCGCATACTTCAATCTGCGTTTATCTGCGGTTAAAATGAATGATACGGGTTGAAGAAGTCACGCTCGGCAAACATATGCGACGCGAATTGGTGAATGTTCCGCTGTCGGCCGCTCTTGGAGCGGCACTCTTCAGCCTTATTTCCGTAATTCACTTCTGGACGATTCAGGACATCACTGCCCCACGGGATATTGCACGCATACGGTATGATCTGAAGTGCTGGCTCGTTGCATTCGTCGCTTTCACTATCATCACGATTATAATCGCCTACTTCCGAAAAGTGGCCGGAAAATAGCTGCAATTCCGGCGACCGCCTGGAATTGTGCAGGCTCCGATATGAAAAGGTTGGCGTTTACCGCGGGAGTTGCAGTGTAACCTCTTCAGGTCAGTTGCGTTCGATCGATCGAAGTGTGAAGATGCCTGCGCATTTCACACCTCTTTCGGAGCAAAGGACTATGGCCAAGAAGACCCAATTCAAGCTCGGCAAAACTCCGGCGCGGCCTGGTGCAGTCTCCATGAAGCTTTCGGCTTATCTGTCCAAGGCGCAGCTTCCGGTGCCGCCGGCGAATTTCGGGCATTACGATCTGATCTCCAGTTACGGGATGCTGGGGAATGACAACTATGGCGACTGCGTCTGGGCGGGAGCCGCGCATGAAACCATGATGTGGTGCAAAGAGGTGGGCTCCTCCGTCGCATTCAACGACAAGGGCGTTTTAGGAGATTACAGCGCGGTCACCGGGTTCAAACCCACAGATCCTTCGACCGACAAAGGCACCGACATGCAGGTTGCCGCGAGCTACCGTCGCAAGACCGGCGTGAAAGATGCTACGGGCAAACGGCACAAGGTGGTCGCGTACCTCGCTATCGCGAAGGGGAATATGGACCAGCATTGCTCGGCCGCATACCTGTTCGGCGCTGTCGGCGTCGGCATCAAATTCCCCGGCTCGGCGATGGATCAATTCAACGCAGGCAAGCCATGGGACGTCGTTGCGGGCGCCAAAATCGAGGGCGGGCATTACATCCCGCTCGTCGGTCGGCGCAATGGGAACCTGCTGGTCGTTACGTGGGGCCGCATTCAGGAAATGACTCCGGCATTCTTCGAGCAGTACAACGACGAATCGGTCGTCTATCTCACGAAGGAAGACCTCAAGGCCGGCGTGACGCCTGAGGGCTTCAATGTGAAGCAACTGACGGCCGACCTGGCCACTCTGGGGTAATCAGTAGAGCATCCAAGCGCCATTACTTCGGCTCGCCCGGGATGGGGCCATCGAACAGTTCGACCTTGGCCTTTTCGATGGTTCCTTTGAATGCGAAGGGCGAGCGGTAATCTCCGACAGCGCCGCCTTTGTCGCGGCCGACTTGGAGGCCGTCGCCGGGCATGGATGCGAGGGCGCCATCGGCCTGACCGCTGGCGACCATCTTGCCATTTACGCTGAGGATCATCGTGCCCATCTTGTCGAGGGTGGCGCGGATTTCGATGGGGCCTTCAGGTAGAGAGTTTTCATCGACGATCGTCGTCGGCATCCGGTCGTTGCGGGTGGTGAAGGTCAAATGGTTGTCTTTAATATAAACGCTATAGCCGACGACGGGGCCGCCCTGGGCGATGATGACGCCGTTGCCGGGCTTGGAAACGGTGGCGGAAATCGCCAGCGCCCGGCCGACGAACACCGGCGCATCGTCTCCGCTCAAATCATCACCGGGTGAAAGCGAGAAGCTCATCGAATCGCTACCGAGCTTCTGCCCAAAAGGAGGCTTCCAGGGCCAGGGCAAGGCATGCACGCGCTTGGCCCAGGCTTCCCATTGCGCGGCCATTTCCTTCGTTCGATCGGGCTGGGCGCTGGAAAGATCGTGCATCTCCGTGCGGTCGGCATCCATATCATACAGCTCCCATTTGCCGGATGGATGCTTGGCGACCAGCTTCCATTTGCCCTGCCGCATGGCGCGATTGCCTTCATGCTCCCAGAAGATCGGCTGCTTGCGATCGAGTGATTGGCCCTGGAAAGCGGGCATGAGCGATGTGCCTTCCATCGGGTAAATGTCGTTTCCATTCAACTGCTTGGGATAGCTTGCCCCGGCCAGATCGACGCAGGTGGCCATCAGGTCGGTGATGTGGCCCGGCTGTTTTTCCAGCTCATTGTGACGATGAATTCCGGCAGGCCAATGGGCAATCAGCGGCGTCGAGATGCCGCCTTCATGCACAAAATGCTTGTATTCGCGGAAAGGCGTGTTGCTGACATTCGCCCAGCTTTGGCCGTAGGCGATGAAGGTATCAGCGGGGCCGGGGAGGACGCCGGTGCCTTGCAGCACGGGGTATCCGTCGCGGGAGGACTTGGGAATCATGTCGAGCTGGACGTACGAAGCATCGAGCTTGGGCATCGTCGGATGATCTTCCCGCTGCTTGGTTCCCTGCCGGCCGGTGGGTTCGAGATTGCCGCCGTTGTCTTCCAGGAAAAGGATCAGCGTATCATCGAGATGGCCGGTTTTCTGCAGGGTATCGATGATTCGACCGATGCCCTGATCCATGCAGTCGATCGTTGCCGCATAAACTTCCATGCAGCGCTCTTCCCATTCTTTGTTCTTGACCTTGTCCCATTTGCCAAATTGCGGACTCAGCTCCCAATTGGGATTGATCAGGCCCATCTCCTTCTCGCGGGCGAAGCGCGCCTGCCGGATGGGTTCATAGCCGTTGTTATATTTTCCATGGTACTTGGCGATATCGGAAGGCTTGGCATGCATCGGCCAATGCGCGGCCGTGAAAGCGCAGTACATAAAGAACGGCTGCTGCGGATTGGATTGAAAATGCTCGGTGATGTCCTGGCAGGCCGAGTCGGCGATGGCATCGGTATAGAAGTAAGGATCGAGATGGAGCTTGGGATCGACGAACGGGCTGATGACGGTGTTGTCGCGCGTGAGATGGGCCGGGTCCCAGTAGCTGCCGGCCCCGGTGATGGTGCCGTAGTAGTGATCGAACCCGCGCTGCAGCGGCCAATTGTGCTTCGGGCCATCGGGCTTCACGAAACGCGTGACATGCCATTTTCCCACCGCATAGGTCGCGTAGCCCGCGGGCTTGAGGACCTGCGCGATCGTGACGCAATGGTTATTGAGATCGCCGATGTACCCTTCGAGTTCCCGGTCTTCGGTCATATGACCGATGCCGGCTTGATGCGAATAGAGGCCGGTCAGGATCGAAGTGCGGCTCGGGCAGCAGCGGGCATTGTTGTAGAACTGAGTGAAGCGCAAGCCCCCCGAAGCGAGCCGATCGAGATTTGGCGTGTGGATTTCGCTTCCGTAACAGCCGATGTCGCAGAAGCCCATGTCATCTGACAAGATCACCAGGATATTCGGCCGCGGCGCGGCGGCGAAGGTCGCGTGCGAGAAGAGGAATAGTGCGACAGCGCTAACGACAGTCAGAGTTATTTTTTTCATGACGTGTTCTCCGAGTCTTCGGCCACTCGTAGCATAATGCTTGGCATTCAATGCATGCAAATGAAACGCGGCGCCACTCCATCCCGATCTGTCGAAAGCCGTTACCCTTCTGACGCTCGCGGCGTCGCAGGAGCGACGCCCTCCAAAGAGAGTGAACGCAACCTCTTCTGGAGGGCGGCAGTCCTCTGCCGCCGCGATTTTCGAGGACCGCAGCTTCGCGGCGCCACGCGCTCATTACCAATTGAGTTCGTTAATCACTCCAGCAAAGGGCCAATCAATCGCAGCATTCACCATGCCGTGTCGCACAGGATTGTCACGCACGTAAGCCCACTTCTGAGCATAACTTTCTCCATCGCGCAAAGTGCGATCCCAATAGCCCTCTTGCCAGATACCGGTGCCCAGCGTTCGCGCGACCTGCCGCTTCCAGAACGAAACCCACTTTCCCAACTCGACGGGATCTTGTCCTGGAGCGACAAATAGGTGCACGTGATCGGGCATGACAACATATCGTCCTACGAGCCAGGCGGTCGTGCCCTTCCATGCTTCAACCAGCGTACGGTGCGCCGTCGTGCTGGCAAGAACTTGAAGGCGGTCTTTGGTACACACCGTCACGAACACGAGCGTCGGCCGATGGGACACGGGCACTACTTCATGATGCGGTCGGCGTCGCTTTGGAAGGGGCGAAGGTGTCATGGGTCACGCGTTCGGTTCTCTTGGAGGGCGGCAGTCCCCTGCCGCCGGATTTCCTCGAGAACTGCAATTTTTCGACGCTCGCGGCGTTGCAGGAGCAACGCCCTCCAAAGCACTTGTGGACTCCTTCTGCATCTGGAGGGCGGCAGTCCCCTGCCGCCGCGAATTCTCAAGAAGCGACACTTCGCGGCACTCGTGGCGTCGCGGGAGCGACGCTCTCGAAAAATGCTAGCGTCGCTCCGTACCTTGCGGCTCAAACTGCCAATGCTCGTCGAAGAATCCCGCGGCCAGGACTTTCCCGGCGGCTTTGGCAGTCGGCTGGCTCGTTATATCGAGAATCGCCCAGTCCGGGAGCTTGGGATTTTGCAATGAGTTGGTGCGGTCATCGGCTTCGCGGAAGGTGGGGCCGCTGTTGAGCACCACGTAACGTGATGGATTCAGTGGATTGGGATAAACCGCCACCGGCACGCTCGTCGTGGCGTCGAAAGTCTGGCCATTGGCGGTAATCTGCTTGGCATTCCACTGAATGGGAAGCTGATTGGCGATCTGCTTGATGATTGAATTGGAATTGGCGTCGCCCCAGAGGACCAGGTGATATGCCCGCATATCGGCCGGAGTTATGTCGGTGTCTTTCTTGATCCGCAGATCACCGCGGAAGACTTCGCGCCAGCGCTCTTTGAAATGGTCCAATTCAAAATCGACCCACTTCTGGACCTGCGGATTGGCTGATTTTCCGCTGGGCACGACCACGAGGAACGGAGCCATAAAGGCATCATCGATGGGTCCTTGGAGGCCGCGGATTTTGCGAAGGCCGGGCGGAGCGACAGAGCCCTGGTCCATCGTCCAGCCTCTTGCATTTAAGCTGAATCGCGCGCCGCCTTTGGCTGACAAAGCTGCGACAGGTACCGAAAAAGATTGCCCATCGATCGTCACCTGAATCGTCGCGCCGGCCTTTGGATGTTTCCACGGGCTGGTCAGCGCGACGCCGGCGACGTTCTTTGTCTTCACTTCGATCTGATTGTCATTGATGAGATTCGCATCAATTCGGCTGTCATCCCAATGACGAACCAGGGCCGTCGCGGTGACCCATTTCATCCGGTTGTAGCAAAGCGTGCGGGTTTGCAGGCTCACCTGCCGGGCGTACCAGTCGCGCCCATTCGCCTGCGCCTCGGCCATCAGTCGCATGATCTCGGCCAAAGATCCTTTGTCATACTTGTGCCCCATGCCGGGGCCGACGATGGCTTTAAGTTCATGTCCTTCAGCTTTGAACGCTTCGCCCATGATTTGCGACGAGGCGCGCTGCGGATCGATTTCTCCGCCATAGGCGACCATCGGGACATTGAAAAGATTGCGGACGTAGTCCGGCACATCGTACATCCCCCACAGCTTCACTTCGTACCAAGCCGGGTAACGCGAGGGCGGGATATGCTGGTATCGCGCCACATCAATAAACCCCGCCCCGGCATGAACCGCCGCGAAATGGTCGGCATAATGCGCGCCCAGATGCCAGGCGCCGGCGCCGCCCATCGAAAAGCCCATCAGGATGATGCGATCTGGATCGATCTTGTAGCGTTTCTGAGCCGAGGCAATCGCTTCAAAGACATCAATTTCGCCGGCCGATTTGAAGCCGAGGCACTGCCTGCCAAATGCATGCAGCACAATCGCACCGGCAGGAGCGATCTGCCCATGTCGGCTCTGTCGCTGGTTGATGAAATAAAGATCGGTGTCCTTGTCGCCGCGACCGTGCAGCCAGACATAGAGCGGCAGCTTCTCGTCGAGATTCACATTGTCGGGAATTTCCAGGCCGTAGGGTTGAGCCGACCCGTCGATTTTGGAAGTGTAGCCGCGCACCAGAACGCCATGCTGCTGGGTCCACGGATGCTGGTCCAGTGCCAATTCATCGAGGCGCTTTTCGCCTGAAGCGAGAAGCTTGGTCGCGATTGCAAAATCGGTTGGCTTGTAAAACTCGTCCAAGTCCAGTGCCAGCCGAACGGCTTTGGCGTAGATTTGCACATCGGCCAGAAGATCAGAAGACGCATCTTGCAAATGCGTCTGTTGCAGTCGGCTTTCGAGTTTGGTCAGATCAGTTTCAATCTTTTGCCGCTGGTCGGCGGGAATCTCAATCCCCTGAGGTGGAAGCAACCGCGGAATCGGCTTCCAATCTTCAGCGAAGACCACGCCGACAAAGATCAGCGATATGATGGGTATGCCCAGGAGATGGCGAAGGCTCATGGGAGCCATTATTCGCATCGCCTGACATCCGACAACTCTTTTTTGAAGCGACTAACTTCTGACTTTGGAGAAACCATCCATGATGCGACCGATTGCAATCATCCTGCTGACGATCGCGATGATCGGAAGCTTTGCTCATGCCGCCGATGAATCGGCAGGCTCGCCGTCCAATGTGATCCGCATCGGCATCATTGGGCTGGATACGTCGCACGTGCCGGAGTTCACGAAGATTTTCAACAATCCCAAAGCCACGGGAGACCTGGCGGGATTTAAAGTTGTCGCTGCATATCCGGGCGGCAGCACCGACATTCCCTCCAGCTTCAATCGCATCCCGCAATACACCAAGGCGGTGCAGGGGATGGGCGTCGAAATCGTCAATTCCATTCCCGATCTGCTGAGCAAAGTAGACGTCGTGCTTCTGGAAAGCGTCGATGGCCGGCCGCACCTGGAACAGGCCCGCCCGGTGCTCGCGGCACACAAGCCGGTCTTTATCGATAAGCCGCTGGCGGGATCGCTGGTCGATGCGATCGCAATCGAAAAGCTCGGCGAAAAATATCAGACGCCCTGGTTCTCCAGCTCATCGCTGCGGTATGGACCGAAGATGGAGAAAGTCCTCGCCGACCCGAAGCTCGGCAAAATCACCGGCTGCGATGCCTGGAGCCCTTCGCCGCTCGAAGAGCATCATCCCGATCTCTTCTGGTACGGAGTCCATGGCGTCGAGCTGCTCTACACCGTCATGGGCCCCGGCTGTCAATCGGTCACGCGAGCCCACACGCAAGGCTGCGATGTCGTCGTCGGCACCTGGGCCGACGGTCGCATCGGCGTCTTCCGCGGCCTCCGCGATGCCAAGCATGATTATGGCATCGTCGTCTATGGCACCAAGCAGGTGGAAGCCGAGCTGGGATTTGAAGGCTACGAACCCCTCGTCGAGCAAATCGCCCGCTTCTTCAAAACAAAACAGCCGCCGGTGAGCGCCAAAGAGACCATCGAGATCTTCACCTTTATGGAAGCCGCGGATGAGAGCAAACGCCAAAATGGAACGCCGGTGAAGCTCGCCGATGTTCTGGCCAAAGCCGAGCAGCAAGCGCGGGCGAAGGTCGATCACTAATCCAGATGAAGATTCGCTTTAGCGCGGAATCTTGTAGACGGTCACTTTCCCGTCCGCGGTAAAGCGCGCGAATTCGTCGAGGTGATTCGTTGGCGTGAGGGCGATCGTTTGTTCGCCGTTCACCTCAAAACGCACGACCCGGCTCAGCTTCTCGTCCTCAAAGTGAATGACCTGGCCTGAGGTTCGATCGGTGGCAATAAGATGCCCGCCACGCGAAAAAGCGATTCGCGGCTCTATCAGAGCGAGAGCAGATCGCAGGTGGCTGTTCTCAAAACAGATTTCGACGCCTTCTTCCATCGCGATTGCCGCCCGATAGCGCTGGCCCGGCGCGGTAACTTCGACTTGCCGCGCAACGCTCGGCAAGGATTCAAATCGCATCCCGCTGATAGGTCCGCGACGACAAAAGCCTGCCCCCCACGTCATCAGCAGGTGTTCCGTTCGCGCGACCATCTGGATGGGGTGTTCCGGCAGCGGTTGATCGATCGCCTCGCTCCCAAGCAGCCGGCCGGTATCCGATTCATGGCTGGACAAGACCGGCGGTTCCTGGCCGCGAAGCACCCAGGTCACTCGGCCGCTTTGTGCAATCGCCTGGACGTCGTCGAATCGCAACCAGGATGGCCTTCGAAATTCCATGGGATAGCCAAATCGATCCGATGGCATCAGGATCGCCAGGTTTTCATGGATGAGGGGTGTGATGTTTACGCGGCGCCGGCCCGGCTCGGGATGCAGTCGATATGCCTCCCCAGGCTTCAGAGCATCAGGCGTTTCAAAAAACGCGCCGATATGCCGGCCATCCCATGTGCCATAAACCACATAGACGCGACCCTTTTGAGTTCCCAGGGCAAAGAAAAACTCGTCGCTTGCCGAAGCGGTATGCCAAGCGATATCCCGCGAAAGTTCGAACTGCCGAAGCACCCGCGGACTGTCGTCTGCTTGTCGTGATGAAGGTGCGGGTCGCTTGCGCGGCTCATCGACATATCGCCGAACATCGCGCTTCAGCAGCCGATCAGCGGGCGCGAGTTTCGCCACGGCCCTTGCGATCGCGGCGCGGTCCTCAACATGGTCCTTCATCAATTGCCGCCCCGCCACGACGCGCGTGGCGTCGGCACTTCTGGCGCGCACCTCAAGCTGCGGATAGCTCAGCGAAACGTCGGCTAACACGCCGGCCAGGGCAGCCGCATACGAAACCGCGGCGTGCGAATCGCGCAGCGATTTGACGCGATGGACCGCATCCTCATGTCGAGCCAGCCGGCCACGCAATGCAAATGATTCTTTAAGGCACAAACCACCTGAGTCATTTCGCGGCCAGGCGCCATCCAAGAGCTCCAGGGCCGCGTCCGGCTCATGAAGTTTATTTTCGAGCAAGGCCGCTGCAGCGAGAGTCTTTCCCTGCTTGAAAAAGTGATCGACCTGTGTGCGATAGCAGCGCATGGCCTGATCGCTCTGGCCGACGATCTGATAAAGATCGCCGGCCTTTTCGAACATCATTTCAGTCTCGAAGAGTTCTGCCGCCTCCAGCAGCAGGCCGCCATGCTCTAGACACTCTGCGGCCTTTCGCACGTTCTTTAGTTTCTCCCGGTAAATCACCGCGGCTTCGCGATAGCGCTTGCCCTGCTCCATCGCATTGGCCGCCGATCCGAAATCTCCAAGCAGATTGGCAAAGATGTAAGCGGCACGATCGAAGCGACCTAAAGCCAGCTCGCGATTGGCGGCTTCGCGATATTGCCGAAGCAGCGCCAGACGCGTGTCGTCCGCGATAGCCCAGGGATCGGCCGCGCGGCCGCCGCCAAGCATTCGGGCAAAGTTGAAACTCAGGTCGCTCGGCATGAGACGCCACCCAGGTTTGGCGATGCCGCGCGAACCTTGGCCGTGCAGCGGGATCGCGTATCGCAGACCTTCATCAGGGTTATTTCGCAGGAGTTCCTGGAGCCGGCGCAATTCACGCGAGCGCGCATCCAGCAGCGATTTGGATAGAACGCTGTACGCCGCCGCCGTCCATTGCTGGAAGCCGGACATCCAGTTGGTTTTCGGTTTTACTTTCTGCACGCTCGCAGGCTTGGCAGCTTTTGGCTGCGCGCCCGGTTTGCGCGGTTTAGATGTCTTCCGCTTCTTGCGAGCCCGTCCGATCCATTCGGCGAGCATCGCGGGCGGCAGGCCAAGCAATGCGATCAATCCGAGCGGCGGAAGCAGCAGTGCGATGCCGGCCTTCTTCGCGATCGATTCATCGGACGATGGCGGAAGTTGATCGGGTGCCTGCGATCCGATATCGCCGCGATGGCCCTGCAGGAGCTCCTCGACACTGGGCATAGGCGTCGCCGACACCGAAATAAGGCGATCGGGAAGCGATTTTGCCCGCCGCGCGAGGCTCCAATCGTTTTTGACCGACGGCGGCAATTTTAAAAGCCGATCGACATCCAGCGCTTCATCGGCAGCAAAACCAACCAACCCCGCGGCGGGATGAAAAACGTAGGCTGCCATCGGCAGCGTCGCCGTCAATTCCGCATCCGTTACCGGCGGATAAAGATTCGAATCGACCGGCAGATAGAGCCGACCCGCTACGCGGCCGTAGGGCTGACCGCGCAGAACCGAAACCGGCTTCGCGGAACCTGTTTCAACGAGGACGCCGATGATCTTGCGGTCGCGAATGGACGCCGGCACGGGAAACATGCGAACGCCGGAGAGTGGAATCTCCCACCGCGCGATCTCATCCAGCCAGATCCGCGCATCAGCGCCGGGAATGAACCACGCCGCCGGGGAATGACGGCTGGCCGCAGTCCATCTCAATGTCAGTGAAAACTCGACCATTCGCGTACCTTGGAGACAAAGCGACGAATCAGATTAAGGAAGTAAGCACCATCCTCATTGCTCCGCGAGCCGACGAGGAATGCGGGACCAGTTATCTTTCCATTGGAAGCCCACGCCGCCACGGCGACATTCGTCAGCGCAAGCGAGAATTCGGGAATCAATGGATCGCTGCTTCTCAGATGAATCAAGCCTCGACCATCGCGCCAGACGCGGCTGCCGTCCTTAAAGGTGGCCGCAGCTAAATCAATTCGGCTACGCGGTTGAGGCGCGGTCTCGGTGAAACGTAACACGTTTTCGAGTTCGGTGGGCGCATGCTGCGCAATGAATAGATTCCCACTTGGAAGCGCCTCGATCGTAACGAAAGTCGAATGGCCCGTTTGAAACAGCAGTTGGTTGTTCGCAGTAAACGAGACGCCATAAACGTCATGACGAGAGGACCAGGAACAGCGCAGGCTTGCGTTAATTTGAGGAGCAAGCATTTCCTCAAGCCATTTTTTCCCAATCACCCGCGGCTTTTCTTTCTTAAGGAGAGACCATAGATAATTCTTGCCATCCTTCCAGAAAGCAATTGAATTTCCATCCGTTGAAATGCCCAGCAGGCTCCCTTGAAAAGCGAATTGAAGACGCTTGTCCGGATCGTATATCGCTACGCCTTTGGTAATACTCCAGATTCCTTCACTGCCTTGGCGTTCGAACGGCAAGCCAAAGCAAAAACCTGAAGCCCGCTCAAACTTCAGATGGTCGCTGCCTTCGTAATGGACCGTAAATGTTCCCCTATGATCACGAAAGAACCGTGATCGCACCCATTTCATCCCGATGGGCATTTTCACCGTCGCGAGCGTCGAGCTTGAAACGGGTTCGAATGCGAACAGCAGATCGGGCGTGACGACATACACAATTCCCTTCCATGTGAATACATGCTGCGGCTTATGCGGATTGATATCGAGAAGCAGCTTCTGAAATCTGCGGGTTTTGAGATTGAAGGTCGCCATTTCCAGTTTCGATGTCTTTCGTGAACCGACGACAACTCGCACTACGTTATCCAAATCTTCGAACGCCAGGAGATGCAGCTCTCCCCCCGGCAGTTCCGCCGTCAATTGCTCCGCGCCATGATTCTCACCCAGCCAGCGGAGCAGTCGGCCATCATGCGTGACGCTGAGCATGCCATGGTTTTCGGTGACCAGTGTGCGTGACGGCTTGGCTTGATGAGGCAGAAAAAACGGAAAATGCTCGAGGTAAAACAATGCCGGCAATTCGGATTGCCCTGCGGGCATCGCGATGGGCACAAGTGACGCGGGTTCTTCGACTGTGCGTGCTTCTCCGTTGAGAATCTGATCCAGCGAAAGCTTCGCTTCGCGAACTGGCTTCTGGCCGCCCTTGCTCAAAACCAGCAGGCGAAAGGAGCCATCGAGATCGACCGTCGCCACGTAGATGGACTGATGCTCGATCGATCGAAAGGCATGGAGGAATTCCGGGTCCTCCAGCGCATCGGGATGGGTAATTAAAATGGCATCGGTATCAATTCCTGGCAATTCTTCAAGCGTCTTCTCAAACGCCTGCAGCGAGAGGCCCGGATGCGGCGCGGGTTGCAGCCGGGCAAGATGGGCCTCAAGGCCGACTTTTGAGGTCAAATCGACTTTCTCGATGCCCTTGATCGTCGTGGAATGGACGCCCAACTCGGCCCTGTGATCATGCGTCGCGACCAGGGCCAGCGCGACGGCCGTCGCGAAGACGCGCGGCACGCCCCACATCCGGATGCCGGTGTCGATCAGGATGGCCCTTCGATTGGGCGGCTGGCGCGGCGGCGCTTCGCGCCGAAGATACAGCGCCTCGTTCATCGCGACCCGAACCGCCAGCGTCAGGTCATCGTGAGCCAGTTCGCTGACCAGCAGACGATCGAATGAGCCGCGATTGGATAGATCCGAAACGCCTCCCATCGGCAGCTCATCGCGCGCATGCAGCCGGCGCGGAACGCTGACGGCGGCCATCAGGTCGGCAGCCAGCCGGGCAACGCCGCCCAGCGTCGGGTCGTTGCGCAGCGATGAGATCAGTTGCCGCGCCAGCAGCGGCGGAGCCAGATTCTCCGATACCGGCTTCACCGGCGCGTCGATTCCCGTCTTTGCCCGACGCGCAAGGACTTCCGCATTCACGCGCTTCAGGCCCGGGGCGAGTCCTTCCACTTCGGTCGCGAATTGCGAAAGGGATTGCTCCGAGCAGAGTCGCGGCCGAAGCGTGTCGGGATGCACGCCTTCATCCAGCGCAGTGATGATCAGCGACGAATCGTCGGACGACATTCGATTCGGCTGCTGCTCGAAAACCACCTCCGCCAGCAGGGCTTTGGCTTCGACGCCCTCGCGAAGATGGGCCGGCAATGCTGCGACGGCATCCAGTCCCTGGACAAGATCGTCGATCTCGCGAATGACGCGCCGAAAAACCAGCTGCGCGCCTTTGACCTTCTCTGTTCCCAGGCCCCCGATTCCCATGCCGGCAAAGGCGCCCGCATGGTCTACGATCGTCTGTCTTTCCGCACTTTCCAGCCAATTTTCTCGGCACGCAGATAACACCAGGGCCACCGCGCCGAACGGCGGAAGGCCATCGGGCGCCAGGCGACGAAGGACCGCCTCGACTTCAGGACGGAAAGCGATTGTTTTCCCGCTGCTCCAGGTCAACACTTCGCCGTCGCCGCTCCAGCGCCAGCCGGAATCGAGCGTCGGCGAAAGGTAAAACGCAGCTCGGATATGTGGATCAGCCACTTCAAAGCCCCCTGAGCCGGGCAGGAAACCATTACAGTACATTAGCGCCGGTCGCTCGCACATTGGCGCGCGTGGCTGGGACGAATTCGTTTTCCGCGATGACTTCCCATGAGCCATCTTCCTGGAACAGGATCAAATCATCGGCATCGCACATCACCAGTTTTCGAAGTGATGCCGAATCGACAGCGGGCGAAAATTCGAAGCCGCACGGAATCGCGACGCCAGAAATCTCGGTAAATCGCCGGCCCGCGATGGCCGGCAGCGGCGATCCGCGAACAATCGTATGCCCATCAAATGACGCGGCAAAAGTAAGAAGAGACAATCGCAAGAGCGGCGCGCGTTGCGCCCAATCGGCCCATGTCGAAAATGAGGTCATGAGAATCGAAGCCGGCAATTCGTTTGACGATCGAACGAGTCGAAGACCGGCGGGCGCGCCGGCTTCGGCGGCAAGAGCCGACGGTTGCACGCGAAGAACGAAGAATTCCGCGATTGTCTGCCAAGTGCCCTTTGGCAGCATACCGGTCGGGACGCGCTTGCCGGCAGGCGTGAGACTTCCATCATCTTGCAATTCGTATCGCGTGCCGCCCGGCAACTTCCGCAGCTCAAGCTCCAGAGCATCGGACAGTTGATCACCCGACAGCCAAAAGGCGTCATCCGTCTGTAGAACGCGGATTCCGCGCCAAAGCCGAATCGCTGCCGCGGCCATGCATCGGTCAGCCGGAAGATGAAAAGCCCATTGCCCGCTCATGGCTTCTTCGCGTTTTGCGCCAGCAGCGTCTCAATTCGATCCGACAGAAAACTGCGCTGCTGCGCGTCCGTCACCCACTGCACTCGGCCCGCCAGATGCCCCAGGCGATCGAGCAAAGCGCTTCGCTCCGCCGCAGGGGTCGATGCATCAGCCATCTGCTTTTCAATCGCGTCCAGATCGCGCGCCAGGGTTTCGGCATCCGGCGCCTCGGCTTGGCGCGAGCGCGGATGGTCCTTCGGATCCGGCGCAGCTGCCTTGAGAGCGTCCGCAACCAGCGAAGCAATCACTTCGCGCTGCTCGAGGCTGTCCCAGATGTGCCGCAAGACCCACAGGTCGGAAACGATCGCCGTCCGGCGGCCGCACAACAGCGCGCTGGCGGCCAGCAGCCGTTGAAATTTGACCGCCCGCCGATCCGACACGGCAATCCCCGCCTGCCGAAGGCGGACAATCAGCTCGCCCAGCGGAACGCGGATCTCCGCAAGATCGATGATGCCCAGTCGCTCATGCAGACGTCGAACGTCTTCAATTTCGAGGGTCGTCGTGTCGTGATTTTCCCGCCGATCCAGCGCCCAACCGGCTCGCAGCACATCCCCCAGCCGATCGGAAGGCACATTCTCGCACGTGACACGCAGCAGGAACCGGTCGAACAGCGCAGCCAGAGCATCATCCTCGGGCAAACGATTGCTGGCGCCGAAGACCGTGATCACTGGAAGCTTGCGCGTTTCTCGCCCGCGCCGAAACACGCGCTCGTTGAGAACCATCAGCAGACTGTTGAGGATCGCACTGTTGGCGTTCAGCAATTCGTCGAGGAAGACCAGCGACGCTTCGGGCAGCATGCCTTCAGTATTGGTGACCAGATCGCCTTCGCGCAGCCGACGGATATCAAATGGACCAAACAGCTCGTTGGGCTCTGTAAAACGCGTGAGGAGATATTCGAAAGTCGTGCCTTGCAGGCGTCGGCCCAGCTCATTGACCAACGCGCTCTTTGCCGTTCCCGGCGGCCCCAGGAGAAACAGATTCTCGCCGGCCACCAGCGCAACGCCCATCAGATCGATGATCTCGTCCTTGCCGATGAAGGCGGACTTCATCGGTGCGAGCACTTCATCCACCAGCCGACGCCCCAGCGCAAGCGTCTGCTCATCGAGAGAAACGCCGTCGCCACGCGCATTTTCCTGCATCAATGTCACGAAAGCGCACCCTCTTTTAAATGGCTGGCCAGCTTGGGCGAAAGTCCGTCATATGCGCCCAGCGCTTCGCGAATCGCCTGGCGAACGCCCGCATGATCCAGCCGGCTATGGTCTTCGCGGGAAATGATACGATCAATGTAGAGCGACCGCAGGCACGGGTCGCTAAAAAATGAATCGATTTCCACCGGTCCAATCGCTTCCACCCCCACCGATGAAAGCGGCCATTTTCGCGCCAGGGCCAGAAGCCCTTCAACCAGTGGATCCTCGCGCGCAACGCCACGGGATAATCTCAGCAAATCGGGCAGAAATCGAAAGGATAGATCGACTGAATAATGAACCGCTGGCGAAGCTTTTTCCGGACATGGCTGTGAAAGGCCATCGCGCACCGCATCGCCAGCTATTTCCCGGTAAACCAGCGCCTGGCATCCCCGATACAGCAGCGTGAGCGCCCATTGCCCGGCAGCGGGAACCAGCGGCGGGGCTTCAAAGGCAAGATCGGCGCGAGCCAAGTCATCCAGCATCCGCACCGCCGGCTCAAGATCGGCAGGCGGATCGAGTGCAGGTGGCACGATCACGCGACCGGCATCGGCAAGTGATTGAACGAATTCCAGCGCGGACATTTACGGCTCCCCCAAGATGATAGCCCGCGATTGAGTAAGCTGCGCAATGACGCGCGTGGGAGAATCTAATCGACCTGCAGATCGGTTTCGATTTCTTCTTCAACCGGCGGCGGTTCTTTGGATTGACCGGCGGGATGTCCGTTGTTGTCGCTCAGGCCCATTTCTTCCATGAGCTTCGCGGGAACCTCGCGCGTGTTGCGGCACTTGGGATAGCCGGTGCAGGCGAGGAATCGGCCGCGGCGGCCGTTGCGGATGACCATGGGCTTGCCGCAGTCTTCGCAGTCGATGTCGGTCGGGATGACTGCCTGGCCATTGAGACCCGCAGCGCCGGCGGCAGCGGGATTTTCGCTGACGATCTTGGCCGCCAGCTCGCGCGCCTTGTCGGCGCCTTCCTTCAAGAGCGGCAGTAGCTTTTCCACCTGCTCAAGGTCCTGGCCCGTCAGCTTCTTGACCATCTTGGTGCTGCGGCACTTGGGGAAGCTCGAGCAGCCCAAAAATGGGCCGCGTTTGCTGTCGCGCAGGAGCATGTGGCTGCCGCACTTCTCGCATTTGATGCCGGTCTGAATGGGCGGCGGCTTGGGCGGAAGCGGCTTTCCTTCTTTGTCGAGATTGATAATCGTCGAGCAGGAGGGTTCGCCCTTCTCGTTCTTCACCGAATACCCGCTGCATCCGAGGAATTCGCCAAAGCGCCCGCGCCGCTTGATCATGTCGCGGCCGCAGACGGGGCATTTGTATTCGCTCACCTCGCGCAACGTCGGCTTGCCCTGCAGATCGACCGGCTGCGTCGTCTTACACTCCTGATCGGAGCAGGCCAGAAAAAAGCCGTTCTTGCTGATGCGATACAGCATCTTCTTGCCGCACTTGGGGCAGTCGAACGGGCTTTCCGCGCCGCCGGCATGCTGAAGTTTTCCAAGCGCCCCCTCGACGATCTTGTGGAACGGGCTGTAAAAATCGCGGAGCAGTTTCACCCAGTCCAGGTGTTTCTCTTCGATCTCATCGAGCTGACCTTCCATGCCCGCCGTGAACTGCACGTTCATGATGTCGGGAAAGGCCTGGATCAGCTTGTCGGTGACGACCTTGCCCAGCAGCGTCGCATGAAAACGACGATCGACCTGCTGAACATATTCGCGATCCTGAATCGTCTGAATGATGCTGGCGTAGGTGCTGGGCCGGCCGATGCCAAGCTGCTCCAACTGCTTGACCAGCGTGGCCTCGGTAAACCTGGCCGGCGGCTGCGTGAAATGCTGCGTCGGATCGATGTCGATCGGCCAGACCGGCTGCCGCTCGGACAGCTCGGGCAGAAGCTGATCTTCGCTGGTCACGCCGGCGACTTTCATGAAGCCGTCGAAGACGAGCTTTCGGCCGGTGGCGCGGAAGACGGCGTCTCCGCCTTTGGTTTGCGCGGCGAGCGTGATTGTCGTCGAATCAAATTCGGCCGGCGGCATTTGGCATGCGACAAACCGCCGCCAAATTAGATCATAGAGCCGGGCGTCGTCGCTGCTCATCTTTTCGCGCGCCGCCTGCGGCGTCAGCGTCACATCGGTCGGGCGGATCGCCTCGTGGGCTTCCTGCGCGCTCTTATTGGATGAGGCGTAATGGTTCGGTTTTTCCGGCAGGTACTTGGGGCCAAATTCCTGCTGGATGTAGTTGCGGACCATCGTTACTGCGTCGGCCGACAGGTTGGTCGAGTCGGTACGCATATAAGTAATGTGTCCGGATTCATACAGGCCCTGGGCAATCCGCATCGTGCGCTGCGCACCTAAGCCCAAGCGGCTCGAGGCCGCCTGCTGGAGCGTGCTGGTGATGAAGGGCGCGGATGGTCGGCTGGTCGTCCGCTTCTTTTCGATCGAACGAACCAAAAAGCTCGGGCAGGCGCCCAAATGTCCGACGAAGCTGGTGATTTCCTGAGCCGGTCCCTTGGCCTCGGCATCTTTGGCCGAGTTAACTTGATCGATGACAAAGCCCAATAGCTCGGCAGCCTTGCGGGCATCTTCCTTATTAGTTGCTTCGAATTTCTTGCCCGCCAGTTCAACGAGCTCGGCGACAAAAGCTCCATGCTCGGCAAGCCAATGCTCTCGCTCATGCTTGATGCGAGCGCCATTGCCGGTGTTGGTCAGGAAATCGCGCCAGGTCTTGCTGAGCTTTTGGCAACCGCTTTCCCCGCCCTCGGCCGAGAAGATGCCGCCGATTTTCCAATATTCGGCTGGAACGAAGGCTTCAATTTCACGCTCGCGCTCGACGACCAGGCGAACCGCTACGCTCTGCACCCGCCCCGCGCTCAAACCTCGCGCAACTTTCCTCCAAAGGAGGGGCGAAATTTCATAACCCACGATGCGATCCAGAATTCGGCGGGCCTGCTGCGCATTAACGCGGGCCTGGTCGATCTGCATCGGATTGCGGAAGGCCTTTTGGATTTCCGTTTTGGTGATGGCATTAAAGATGACCCGGCGGACTTTTTTGTCCGGGAGCCCGAGCGCTTCCTTTAAATGCCAGGCGATCGCCTCGCCCTCGCGATCCAAGTCGGTTGCCAGGAAGACTTCTTCGCTGTCTTTGGCCAGTTTTTTGAGTTCGACGACCACTTTGTCGCGGTCTTTGAGGATTTCGTACTCAGGCTCGAACGTCTCGAGATCGACGCCCATGCCCTTGGAAGGCAGATCGCGCACGTGCCCCATGGACGCCTTTACGACAAAGCTGTCGCCAAGGTACTTGTTGATGGTCTTGGCCTTGGCTGGCGATTCGACAATGACGAGGTTTTTACCGTTCTTTGCCATAATGAAGCAGACGGCCCCGCTGGGGCTGCCGCGTCGGTCCTATCGTCTTTGAGGCGTCTATGCTTGACGATTTTGCCGTTTATGATGCCTCGCCCATCGAGCGGGGCGGCAGTTTGAGCAACTGTCCGACGGCCTGTCAAGCCCGCCTTCTGCGGTGAACCGACTTCCCATACTACGCATGGTGGTCAAGGGGGTTCTAGGTTGGGGGCAAGAATTGGTCATGTCATTTTTTATTGCAAATCATTTAAAATAATATACTTGAGAACAACATGAATTTTCGTTTTAGGTGGGGTTGACCTGTTGGAAAGCAACTCTTTCAAACGCGGATCTGTAAAAAAGTTAGATTTCTTAGACGATGCTTCGGAGCCGATTTATTTCTGAGGTGACGCTCAGGATCGACAAAACTCCTTTTCGCCGCTTGCGGCTTCGCGCAAGCTCCCCCGCTGGCGCGAAGCCGCACGCGGCGTTAACGGCGCATCTACCCGTCCTATAACTCCTCGAACCACATCCCCTCACTTCCAATTCCTAACCACCCTCATCCCATCGCTGTCCAACTTGATGTGCTGGCCGGCATCCGGACGTGTGAGCGATCGCATTGGGGGAGTGGGAGATTCCGCGCCTTCGGATATAAATGCCGGCTCATGATCGATGCGCGGTGGGTGCTGGTCGTACTGCTGGCCATGGGGGGATGGGTGAGCTCATCTCTGGCCCAGGCCCCTGCTCCACCCCAGGTTGATGCCGCTCGGTCTGATGCGATGGACAACCTCCGCCAGGAAGTACTGGCGGCCCACATCGAGCCGGATATCACCGTTCAAATGCTGATCGATCGCACCGGCGGCCTTGATGCCCTCAACAAAGCACTCGCCGGCGCGCGCCAGATCGGTGGCCCACGATGGCTCGATCCACAAACGGCTCAGATCCGCCTCGAGATCAAAGGTACATCCGTCGCCGATGCTTTAGAGAAGCTGGCCCGTGAACATCCCGGCGCGATTTCGATTGGGCCGGATATGGTTCACGAACGCGTGGCGCGATGGAAACGTCGATCTTTTTCGGCCATAGGTACCGGCACGTCGCCGGGCAGTGCCGCCCGACTTCGGCCTGATCCAACGCAAGTTTCCTGGCAGCAGGTGAGCGACCAAAGCCGCCAGCGCGCGATTGAAGCGGCTCGGCAGGATGCGGTTGATCGCGTGATCGAGAGCCTCAAGCCCATCTCCTGGAACGATCGTCGAACCTTGGCCGATGCGCTCGACAACAAAGAAGTGGCCGAAATTGTGCGCGGCTGGCTCAACACCCGACCCGTCACCACCGTCGAGTTTCGCGATAATCTGGAAGTGCGACTGACCCTCGCCGTGGCTCCGGATGATTTATGGCCGGTGCTTAAAGGGGCGATGGAGCGCGGGAAATCGGTCCCCAAGCCCAAAGCGTCAGCCGACTGGCAGCGCCTTCACCAGCAGGTCGATGCGCGAATGGCCAATCCCTGCGGAAGTGCCGCGGCAGCACCCGGTGCAGCGACACGTCCGGCGATCGCCATTCCGACCATCGCACCAGCCTGGACGCGCTTAACGTTGGATGGACAAGCACAGGCCCAGTCACCCAACGGCCTCTTGCGAGCCGCCCGGTCCGCGAAAGTTGCTGCGCTCGCGCAGATTCGCGCGCAGATCAACGCCCTTCCCTTGACCGCTCATCTGTCGCTCGGCGACGCCAGTCATCAGGACCCTCGCATCGATCAGGCCATCACCCGCGCGCTCGATCATGCCCAGATCTCCAAGATCGAATATGACGCCCCCAACCGCGGGTGGGCGACCGCGCACATGACTTTGGATCTGGATGTGCTGTGGCGCGAATTGTCTGATCTCCCCCGCTAGTCCGCAATATTCGCGCCCACATTCCGTTATTCAATTGATATAACCAATGGTTTGGCTTGCCCGGAATTCACTTCAATCCGCCAAAGGTCCGGCGGGACGGCGCGGCCGAAATGAGGAGATATTGATCATGCGGAAGGTCCTGTCATTTATGGCCATGGCCATCGTCTGCGCCGGGGTCCTGAGCCTCAGCGCTTCCACCCGGGCCGATGATTCGGCCAAGGAAACGGTTAAGAAAGGTACCATCAAGGTCACCGTCGAAGGTGAAGACGGCAAGCCGGTCCAGGATGCCAACGTGACGATCACCGTTCGTCAGGCCCGTCGTCAGGGACAGCAGCCGCAGCAGCAGAATGCCGCCCCCGGCGACAATGGAAACGCCGGCAACGGAAACAATAACAATGGCAACCAGACCGGCCGCCGCCGCAATCCTCCGGTCGCCAAGGGCATGACCGATGCGAAAGGCGTTTGCACCCTCACCGACGTTCCCGTCGGCGATTACAATCTGTCGGCCCGCAAAGCCGACGTCGGCACCGCCCGCAAGCGCGTGAAGATCAAGGAAGGCGAAAACGAAGAAGTTACGCTGACGCTCAAGAAGACTGCGCCCCGCCGGCAGCAGAATGCGAATCAGCAGTAGAAGAGATGTTCTTCCTGATCTGATATCGAATTTCAAATAAGAAAACCGCGACCGCGACTCTCAAAAGATCGCGGCCGCGGTTTTTTTGCGCTGTTGTGGACAAATGCAGATTACGCGCCGGGCCGCCGGTAAATGCTCAAACTCGCTTGCGGCTTCGCGCCTGGACGCGCCCTAGTTTGCAGGTCTGGCGCGAAGCCGCCAAGCGCGTGGGCGCCTTGCACGGCGAATTGGGACAACTTCTCTCCACGCAAGCAAATCAATGACTGTTCCCGTTCCCATCCCCCACTGCGACCAATTCACCCTCTTCAACCGGTAGCGCCCGCACCGCTTCTGCATGAGCATGCGCTCGACTGGACCGGAAAAAGCTTGTGCGATCGAGCACCTTCTCCTGGAAGTCCTCAAGAAACAGGTAGATGACTGGCGTAATATAAAGCGTAATAAACTGAGATACAATCAATCCGCCGACGATGACCATTCCCAGCGGACGGCGCGTGCCGCCGTCTTCTCCATACCCCAGCGCAATCGGTAGCGCGCCCATCAACGCTGCAAGCGTCGTCATGATGATCGGCCGGAAGCGGTCCATGCTGGCGTCGTGAATCGCCTTCTCGGCACTTTCACCGTGCGCGACGCGCTGCAGGGCGAAATCGACGATCATGATGCCGTTCTTCTTCACGATGCCCATCAACATGAACAGGCCCACGAAGGCAAACAGCGAAGCCTCTTCACCAAAGAGCCACAGCGTCGCGAGGCCCCCCACGAGTGCAACAGGCAGCGATGAGAGCACCGTGATCGGATGCAGATAGCTTTCGTAAAGGATGCCGAGAATCACGTACATCACGAAGACGGCCAGGAACATCAGGATAATCAGGCTCGACATCGTCTCTTTAAACGTCAGCGCCTCGCCCTGAAGCGTGCCGCGAACTGTGAGCGGCAGAACGTCATTCGCGGCCTTCTCGATGAAGTCAGTCGCCGCGCTGACCGGAACGCCCGGCTTGATGTCGAACGAGAAGGTGACGCTGGCGAACTGATTGATGTGGTTCACCGCCTGCGGCCCCAGGCTCGATTTCCAGTGGACCACCGCGTTGAGCGGAACGAGCCGCTGCCCATCGTCGCTGCGCACATACAGCAGCGAAAGGTCCTCGGGCCGCGCACGGCCGTCATCGGACACTTCCATAATGACCTGATATTCATCCGTCGGCTTCTTGATCAGATACAGATAATTCTGCGAATACGCATTTCGCAGCAGGTTCTCGACCTTCGAAACCGAGACGCCGTAACTCGACGCCTGATTGCGATCGATCTCCACATCCAACTGCGGCGTGTGATCGTAATAGTCCGACTGCGGCGGATAAGCGAAGCCGTCAAATTCATGAAACTTGGCGGCCAATTTATTTGCGGTTTGGTAAACCTCATCCGGATTGACGCCCGAGATCGAATAGCTGAAGCGCCCCTGCTGAAGCGCCGCCGCTCCGGTCGCAATTTTAAGCACCGGCTGCGGCTGAAATGCCGCAAACATGCCGGGAATTTGCGACGTCCCGCCCATCAATTGCATGGAAACCTGATCAATCGGCAATCGTTTATCGCGATCGGTCAAGAACGCGATCAAAAAACCCTGGTTGGAGCCGACGAATTGGCTTAAGCCGGTCATCGAGAAGGTCGTCTCGACGGCGGGATTTGCCTGCATGACTTTTTCGCCGGCCCGTTGATACTCGCGCATTTTCTGCGGCGAAGAGCCTTCGAGCCCCTTCATGAATCCAAAGACAAATCCGCTGTCGCCCACCGGCAAAAACGACGTCGGAATAATCCGGAAGAAAAAGATCGTGCCGGCCAGGCACGCGAACCAGATCACGAGAGAAACATACCGGTATCGCAAAAACCAGGTAAGCGAGCGCCCATAGACCAAAAGCACGCGATGCTCGATCGCGCCGGACACGCGCTCCATCAGCGTCTTCTTCGCCCCGCGACCGCGCCGCCCCAGCAATCGCGAGCACATCAACGGCGTCAGCGTCAGCGAAACGAGACCTGATGCGATGATCGAAACGATAATTGTGATCGAGAACTCGCGGAAAATGCGACCCATCAACCCCGGCATCAGCACCAGCGGCAAAAACACCGCCGCCAGAGAAAGGGTCATCGAGAGAATCGTGAAGCTGATTTCCTTGGCGCTGTTGAAGGTCGCCTGCAGCGCGCCCTCGCCCTCTTCCATCCGGCGCACAGTGTTTTCCAGAAACACGATCGCGTCATCGACGAGGAATCCGATGGCCAATGTCAGTGCCATCAGCGAGAGATTGTCCAGGCTGTAATCCAGCGCCCACATCACCAGGAAGGTGATCAGGATCGACATCGGCAGTGCCACCGCGGGAATCAGCGTGTCCTTCGCGCGTCCCAGGAAGACGAAAATCACGATCACGACCAGAATGAAGGCAATGTACAGCGTCGCTTTCACGTCATTGATCGAGTGAACGATGCTGACCGCGCGATCGTACGCCGGCATCAGCTTCACGGAGTTAGGCAGCTCCGCATTGATGATCGGCACCAGGTCGTGAACCGATTTGGATACCTCCACCGCATTAACGCCCGCCTGTCGATAGACCGCGACGACGACCGTTGCCGACGGCGCACCGATGCCGCGCGCCCAGAAGCGCATGTTCACGCGCTCATCCTGAACGCCGTCAAGGATCTGCGACACGTCTTTCAGATAAACCGGCGCGCCATTGCGGTTGGCGACGATCAGGTTTGCATATTGATCAGCTGTCTCAAGCTGTCCGTGCGGCTGCACGAGAAACGTCTTCTGCGGCCCATCGAATTGCCCCGCGCCCTGATAGTTGGTTCCCGACTGCACCGCCGCCGCCAGGTCATCGATGGAGATGCCGCGAATCGCCAGAGCAGACGGATTGACCTTGATGCGAATGGCCGACTTGGTGCCAAAGACCTGTACCCGGCTCACACCCGGCAAAATGCTGATGCGCTGGCCGACCTGGGTGTTGGCATAATCGTATAGCGCGCCTTGCGTGACCGAATCGCTGACCAGCGCGATGTACATGATCGGCTGATCGTTGGGATTGGTCTTGGCCAAAACCGGTGGCGCAGGAAGATCGAGCGGCAGGCTCCCTTGCGCCTGCGAGATGGCTGTCTGCACATCCGTCGCGGCGGCATCGAGACTTTTGGACAAGCCAAATTGCAGCACGAGACTGCAGAATCCCTGGCTGCTCTTGGAGGTAATCAGCTCGATGCCGGAAATCTGCATGAACTGACGTTCGAGCGGCGTGGCGACGTTGTTGGCCATCGTCTGCGGGCTTGCGCCCGGATAGGCCACCGTCACCTGAATGACCGGATAATCGACCGCCGGCAAATCGTTGACCGGAAGCTGGCGATAGGCGATCACGCCAAAAAGGATGATCGTCACCGTCAGCAGGACCGTCATGACGGGCCGACGAATAAACGGCTCGGAAATGGTCATGACTTTCCTCCCTGATCGGCTGCGGAATCATCCTGTGAATTGGCCTGCACCGGCACCGGCGCGCCCTGCTCCTTGGCCGGCGCGACCACGCGCACTTTGAAACTGGGAATGATCGACATCTGACCATCGATGACGACTGTTTCGCCGGCCTTGAGCCCCTGTTCGACCACGACCATATCGCCCTGCCGCTGGCCAAGCTGCACCGGCCGAAGCTCGGCGGTTTCATCGGGCTTGATCACGTAAACGTACGGACCCTTCTGGCTGATCTGAGTCGCGACGTTCGGCACCAGCACGGCATTTTTCTTGATGTTCAAAACGAGCCGAATGTTCACGAACTGGCCCGGCCAAAAATGGCGATCGGCGTTCTTCAGCGTCGCGCGCAGCTTGACCGTTCCGCTGCCATCGACGGCATTGTCCAGAAACGTCAAATCGCCCTCGCGCGGCTCGCTGGAATCAGATGGAATGCTCACGAGTGTTTTAAGCGTCCCACGCGCCATGTTGGCACGGACGGCGCCAAGCTGCCCTTCGCTGATGATGAAGTCGGCATAGATCGGATCCATCCGCTGGATGACCAGCATCGAACCCTCATTGGCCTTCACAACATTTCCCGGATCGATCTGGTGCTGTCCCGCGCGCCCATCGATGGGCGAGGTGATGAAGCAATACTGCCAATTGAGCTTGGCCGCATCGCGCGCCGCCATGTCGGCGACGACTGCCGCCGCGGCGGCATCGGATGCGAAGCGCGCCTGATCATAATCCTGAGCGGAAATGGAATTCTGCTTGAATACCTTGAGCTGCCGATCCGCAAATAATTTTGCATTTTCGGCGGTGGCCTGGTCTTTCTTCAGTGTTGCCTCGGCTTCATCCAAGAGCGCCTTGTACGGGCGCGGGTCGATCGTAAACAGCGGCTGATCTTTCTTGAGATCCTGCCCGTCCGTGAACTTGATTTCCGTCACCTGCCCGCCGACCAGCGGCATCACCGTCACGTTCTCAAACGCGGCACATTTGCCGATCTCGTCGATGTAAGACGGCACATCCTTGCCGATCGCGGTCGTAACCGACACCGCAGGCGCCGGCATCCCGCCGAAGCCGCCCGCCTGCTGGTTATTTTTCTTGCAACCCAGAGCTAACAGCGCTGCGGTCAAAACGACCGCGCACTTTGCCCGCAATTTCAAATCCTTACCCATAACTTGGCTCCACGGAAATCTGGAGGTGAGCTCGATCCCTTACGACAAGCGACCCATTACGATCAGCATCATTCGCCCCGGTTAGCCGCGACGCGAAGCGGAGCGCTTTCCCATAGCGCTCGGGGAAGCGCTCCGCTTCGCGTCGCGGCTAAACTCGGCTTCAATATCAACTTTTGATTTTTGCTACTCCGTTACGACATCAACCCCATCGCTGCACCACGACCGATTAGTATACTATTTGACTATTCCACCGCAAATTCCCGCGAAGGTTCTCGCGTCTAATTTTGGCTGTTTGCATTTCTCCACACCCGGCGGGGATGCTAGTCCTCATCATCGCGAAACGTCAAAGAGGGAAATCCAGTTCCTGCGTTTTGGTTTAATTCCCATTATTCCATCGGAGCCGGAACACGCTATTTGATGCGCCAAGGACGCCAAGAGCGCCAAGAAGAAAAACAATAAAAGATTTTCTTGGCGCTCTTGGCCTCCTTGGCGGTCTTGGCGCAAAGAGATGCGCGGTCTGCAGTAAAATCCAATCACAATCGGCTGATCAGCAACTCCCGCTGAAACACCATTTCCTTCGGCAGATCGCCCGCCAATTTCAAAAACAGTTCTTCCTGGCTGAGTAGCTCGAGTTTGACCGAGTTGTTCTCAACGGTCTGGATCGCCTCGAGTTGATCGACGTTGATATTCAATCCTTCGAGATCGATGTCCCGCGCGCGCGGCATCCACCCGAGCGTCGTCTCCACGGCATACGCCCGCCCGTGGCAGCGGTCGATGATCCACTTCAGCACGCGCATGTTTTCGCCGAAGCCAGGCCAGAGGAATTGGCCTTGATCGTCGCGCCGGAACCAGTTGACGTGGAAGATGCGCGGGCAGTCTTTCATCCGCTTGCGCATGCGGAACCAATGCACGAGGTAATCGCGGATGTTGTAGCCAATGAACGGCAGCATCGCCATCGGATCGCGGCGAACGACGCCGACCTGCCCGGTGGCGGCGGCGGTGGTTTCGGAGCTGAGCGTCGCGCCGACATAAACGCCATGATTCCAATTGAAGGCCTGGTAGACCAGTGGAATGATTCGCGTGCGACGCCCGCCGAAGACGATCGCCGACACCGGCACGCCCGACGGGTCGTTGGCGGCCGGGTCGAGCGCGGGATTGTTTGCTGTGGGCGCCGTGAATCGGCTGTTGGGATGCGCCGCCTTTCGGCCGCAATCCGGCGTCCAAGGCTGCCCGGTCCAGTCGATGCAATTTGCGGGAGGCGCGTGTGTTTTGCCTTCCCACCAGACATCGCCATCCGGCAGCAGCGCGACATTGGTGTAGATCGTATCGTGCGCCATGATCCCCATGGCGGTGGGATTAGTCTGCTCGTTGGTGCCGGGCAGAACGCCGAAGTAACCGGCTTCGGGATTCACCGCGCGGAGGCGGCCGGTGTCGTGATCGACCCACATCCAGACGATGTCGTCGCCGACCGTGGTGATTTTCCAGCCCTCGCGGACATACTTTTCCGGCGGCGTCATCATCGCGAAATTGGTTTTGCCGCTGGCGCTGGGAAAGGCCGCCGCGACGTAAGTTTTTTCGCCGTTGGGCGCTAAAGCGCCGAGCAGCAGCATGTGCTCGGCCATCCAGCCCTGCTGATAGCCGAGGAAACTGGCGATGCGGAGGGCCATCGATTTCTTGCCGAGCAACGCGTTACCGCCATATCCGCTTCCGAAGCTCCAGATGGTGTTATCGAGCGGGAAATGGCAGATGTACCGCCGCTCGGGATTCACATCCCCCAGCGAGTGCAGGCAACGGGTGAATTCATCGCTCTTGCCCAGCGTCTCCCAGGCCACATCCCCCATGCGCGTCATGATGTTCATGCTCAGCGCGACGTAGATCGAATCGGTGAGCTGCACGCCGACTTTGGCCAAAGGGCAGCCAATCGGTCCCATGACAAATGGGACCACATACATCGTGCGCCCGGCCATGCATCCGTCGAACAGCCCGCGCAGGCGCGCATAGGCGGCCTTGGTCTCCATCCAGTTGTTGGTCGGCCCGACCATGTCCTCGCTGGGCGTACAGATGAAGGTGAGCTGCTCGGTGCGGGCGACGTCATTGGGATTGCTGCGATGTAGATAGCAGTTGGGCAGCTTCTGCTGATTGAGGCGAATCAGCACGCCTTCTTTTACCGCGCGATCGTACAGCTCCTGACGCTGCTGCGCGCTGCCATCGCACCAGTAGAGATTGGCCGGTTTGCACAGCTCGACGCATTGCGCAATCCAATTGCGCACGGCAATGCTCTGCACCTTCGATGGCGCCGACAGATCGAGGCTCGCTTGAGTGGAAGCCGCAAGAGAAGAATCCATCTGCATCATGCGTGCTCCTTCGATGCTGATTTCCCGCAAAGTTCACGCCACGCCGGCTTGGATTTGAGCGAAGCCGACAGGTCCGCCAGCGTTGTTGTCTGAAGATAATCCACCAGCCGCTGGCGGATGGGCTTGTACAAATCGTGCTGCGCGCAAGGTTCGGCATCGCTGCATCGGTCCAGCTTCAGCGCGCAACCGGTGGCGACATCCTCTCCATCAATCGCACTGACGATCTGCATCAACGAAATGGCATGCGCGGGTCGAGCCAGGCGGAACCCGCCGCTCCGGCCTTTGCTGCTGACCAGAACGCCCGCGCGGACCAGCTTCGCAAAAAGCTTACGCACAAATTGCCGTGGAAGATCCGTCCCCACCGCGAGCTCCTCGAGCATCAAGCTCTCATTGCCCGCGCGCGCGGCCAATTCGACCAGGGCTCGAAGCGCATAAGCAGTCGGTGTTGAAAAAATCATGCGCGCTCTCGCGGACGACAACTCACTTTCGCATATACGCTCCATCCGCGCGGCTGGCAATGGATCGATACGCTGCTCGACTCCCACCGCCGCCGCATCGCGGCGCCCTGATTCCTTTAGCCGCCCCTTTGTGGGGCGCGTCAAATGGTGCAGAAGATCATCGCGTCTCAAGATTGACGACGATCCTCAATTGCCTCTCACCGTCGCCCGCCCGGGAGCATGTCGCCGAATTTGGTTTCCAATTCATTGATTATGCCGCGAAGCTCTTTGAGGTCCGTCGGTTTTGAATTCGGAAGCGCGCGAGTTGTCGGGGTGTCCTCGTCTGCGCTCGCTGAACTTTCCCCTGAAGCGCCATGTCCAACTTGTTCGAGGGAACTCAGGGCGGCCCCTTCGAAGCTGCTCAGGGCAGGTAGCTCCTTGTCGGCGAGGACGCCGAGTTTGGTCAGCAGAGTGAGGGCGACGCGGAGATCATCCTTGTCCAGCGCCCGCTCGACGATTCGCGCCGAGCGCTCGATCAGGGTCAGCATGATATTGCGGCCCGATTCTTTGGTTTGTGATTGCCATGCCCGAAGCCAGTGCTGGAACTGAGGCTCGTGGTGCCAGCGGTGGACGGTGCTGCGGTTGACTCCTGCCTCTCGGGCGGCAGCCGAGATACTCCTTCCATTGGCGATCGCGCGGAGGACGATGACTTGCTCTTTGGAAAGATCGGGCGTCACAAAGTCGGCTGAATCGGACGCCGGCTCTCCAGCAACGAGCACTGGCGGACTTTCCACTTCGGCCGACGCGGAATGCGAGCGATTCCGCTCGATGGCCGACATGGGGATTTGCAGAGAAAATCCAGACGTTAGTTGTTTGTTCGGTTGCATGATAGCATCATATAACCATGTTCTTATAAGGCAAATGAAAAGTAAAAATTTTTGTGCTATCAATCGCGCGGGCTCATAAGTTACGACCCCACAAATATTGAGCTACCCCACGTCTGCCGGATCTGTACCGGCCACCCGCTGACGCAGAGTAGGATTCATGTAGATGGATGAATGCAACAAATGCAACAGGTGTTGCACCGAGCTCATCGATTCACCACATCACGTAAGCCAATCATTGATAATAGTTTATGGATAATACTGCGCAAAAATGCAGCGCATGCAGCGCGCCAAAAGTGTTGCACTATTGCATTTGGAGGCGGTGTCGTCGTCCCCCTTCGTCGAGAAACCCAGGTGAGTCGCGTTCGTATGAGTAGAGGTAAAATTCAAGACTTGGGGCTGCTTTTATGGGCGTGTTGCCCGCTTGAGCCGATAGGATAGAGTGAAGGGGTATAGAGGGCGTTATCTATGTGCGGAATTGTCGCTTATGTCGGTCGGAAAATTGCCCAGCCGCTGCTGATTGAGGGGCTCAAGCGGCTGGAATACCGTGGCTATGACTCGGCGGGCATCGCCGTGATCGACCAGAGCGGTGGCCTGCACCTGCGCCGGGCGGTGGGGCGCATTTCGGTGCTGGAAAACAGCATCAATGATGGTCAGGCGCTCCCCGAATCGCACATCGGGATGGCCCACACGCGCTGGGCCACGCATGGTGCCCCGACCGAATGTAATGCCCACCCCCACACCGACGGCACGGGGAGCATCGCCCTCGTTCATAACGGCATCATCGAAAACTATGCGGTGCTCAAGAAGCTGCTGACGGAAAAGGGCTACACCTTCAAGAGCCAGACCGATACGGAAGTGCTGGCGGTGCTGATTGGCGATCTCTATCACGAACTCAAGCAGCGCAATCATCTGCCGCCGGGGGCTTCGCTCCTGCAGCGCGCGGTGCAATCGGCGTTGCATGAAGTCGAAGGGACTTACGGCATCGCGGTGATCTGCAAGGAGGAGCCGGATACGCTGGTTGTGGCGCGAAAGGGTTCGCCGCTGATCATTGGCGTCGGCAAGGATGAATATGTAGTGGCCTCCGATGCTTCGGCCATCGTCGAGCACACGACGCAGGTCATCTATTTAAATGACAACGAAATGGCCGTGCTCAAGCCCGGCTACTTCCGTACCTGCACAACCGATGACATCGAAGTCAGCCCGGTGGTCAGCCAGCTCGAGAACAAGCTCGATGAATATGAGCTGGGCGGCTACGAACATTACATGCTCAAGGAGATCTTCGAGCAGCCGGCCGCGATCCGGCGATGTTTGAGCGGTCGTGCCGAGCAGCGCGAGGGGCGGATTGTTTTAGGCGGCATCGCCGACCATGCCCGCGAATTGGCGAAAGCTCATCGATACATTCTCACCGGCCAGGGAACGGCCTGGCATGCGGCGCTCGTCGGCGATTATCTGATGGAAGACCTGGCGAAAGTCGTCACCGAGGCGACGTACGCCAGCGAATTCCGCTATCGCAATCCGATCGTGGAAGAAGGCACCGTGATTGTCGCCATCAGCCAATCAGGTGAGACGGCCGACACGCTGGCCGCCCTTCGCGAAGGCAAAGAGAAAGGCGCGACCGGTTTAGGCGTGATCAACGTCGTCGGCTCGACCATCGCCCGCGAAACCGACGGCGGCATCTATTTGCATGCAGGCCCAGAAATTGGTGTAGCAAGCACCAAGGCTTTCACCTGTCAGTGCGCCGTGCTGACGATGCTGGCGCTATACATCGGGCGCCGTCGCTTCATGGGCCAGGCCCAGACCGAAGAGCTGATCGAAGGGCTTTGTGCCATTCCCGATCAGATCGAAAAAGTGCTGCAGCAGAGCGATTTAGTGAAATCCATTGCCGCCAAGTTCTGCGAGCGCGAAAACTGGCTCTTTTTAGGTCGCGGATATCACTATCCCATCGCCCTCGAAGGCGCGCTGAAGCTCAAGGAAATCAGCTATATCCATGCCGAAGGGATGCCCGCGGCGGAGATGAAGCATGGGCCGATCGCGCTGATTAATGAAGGCATGCCGGTGGTGTTCGTCGCCACGCAGGGCATGCAATACGACAAAGTCATCAGCAATATCGAAGAAGTTCGCGCCCGAGGCGGTCATATCATCGCCGTCGCCACTGAAGGCGACACGCACATCCGCCGGTATAGCGATCACGTGATTTACATTCCCGAGGCGCACGAATCGCTGCAGCCGATGCTCAGCGTCGTACCGCTCCAACTGCTGGCGTACCACGCCGCCGTCATCCGCGGCTGCAACGTCGATAAGCCGCGCAACCTGGCTAAGAGTGTGACGGTCGAATAAGCAGCTAGTAATGGATTCGCGCAAACAGGCTGAATAGCAGATAAGCAAAAGGCGAGGCGAATAGCGGGCTGTCAATAATATCGAGGACCCCGCCGAAGCCCGGCACCAGCCGCCCGCTGTCTTTCACTTCGGCATCGCGTTTCATCAGGCTTTCGAGCAGGTCGCCGACCTGTCCGATAGCGCCGATAACCACGCCAAAAACGAAGCCTTTCCAAGGGTGCATGCCCATGTGGCCCGGCAGCTTCGGTGACATGATCGAGCCGACGAGACCCGAGAAGAGCACGCCGCAGAGCAGGCCCTCCCACGTTTTGCCGGGGCTGAGCCAGGGGATGAGCTTGTGCCGACCTAAGGCGCGGCCTCCAAAGTAGGCGCCGATATCGGTTGCTTTCACCACGAACAGAATCATCAGCACCATGAAGGTGCTGCCCGCAAAGCGGTGTGATTGCTTCACGCGGATGGCCATGATGAACCATCCCAGCCCGCCCAGATAAAGCGTCGCCAGCACGGTGCCGGCCATGCGCACGATGGCATCATGCGTGCTGCGATCCCACGCCCGGCGAAGAGCTGCGCCGATCATGACAAACACGATAATGAAAGCCATTGTCGAAGCGGCAATGACGCGAAACGATTCAAATTGCGTGAGGAATGCATGAATCGCCAGCACGCTGGATCCAATGGTGGCGATGATGCGATACGGGCGCACGCGCTCGGCGGTAAACAAGATTGCGATTTCAGTGGTCGCAATCGGCGCGACGATCAACAGCAAAATGATGAGCCCCACGCCCTGCAGGCCATGCGGAATGGGTTCGCCCGTGGTTTGAGAGAACCAGTGCCAGTTTTGCGTCCACTTTTCGATCGCCTCGTCCAGCCAAAGAAGCAACGACAGCGCCGCGATCATCATGGGGCCGTAGGTCAGGCGATTGCGCAGTGCAGGTTCCATGCAGCAAAGTCGGGGCATGTTTGTAGTCGCCAATTCACCAGCATGCAACCATCCTTTGTTAAGAAGCGCCGCGCCGCGCAGGACCACATGAATTGCGAAGTCGTTCTTGATGAAATGTGCTTTACATCAGCCCGGTCATTGTCATACGCTCTTCACACACCTTGGAAAGGAACACACATGCGCAGCGGGCATTGGAAACTGGGTGCGGTGAGTTTGATTCTTTTCACATTGGCCGCCTGCGCGACCAAACCCGGCGTCAAGCTGGTGACTTACAGCGAGCAGACGACCGACCTGCCCAAGCCTTTCAAGGTCACACAACCCGGCAGCTATGGCCTCTATCCCGATGATGGCCTGACTGCCATCGAAACCCTCCGTCTTCGCCCCGGCGACACCATCGGCTTCCGCCACGCCTCCGACGGCACTATCGTCGGTTTCGCCGACGACAAGGAATACAAATTGACCGCCGTCCTTGCGACCGATTATTCGTGGAAATACATGGGGAAAGAGGGGCAAGGCGAGGCGAAGTAATCACTTCTTCTGCAGCGTGTTGCTTCGATCCAGCGCACCAAATCTTCGATTGCGTGCCGCAAAAGCCTGCACCGCCTGGTGCAGATCATCGACGCCAAAATCCGGCCACAGCACAGGGCTCACAAACAGCTCGGCGTAGCTGATTTGCCAGAGCAGATAATTGCTGACGCGCATTTCGCCGGCGGTGCGGATCAGCAGATCGGGGTCGGGCATGCCGGCGGTGTAAAGGCGCGAGCTGATGAGCCGTTCGTTCACCTCCTCGGCACGGATCGCACCGTTCTGCACGTCCTGCGCGATCGATCGCACCGCGTCCGTAATTTCGGCCCGGCTGCTGTAATTGAGCGCCAGCACCAGCGTCAGCCCATCATTATTCTTCGTCTTCTCCAGCGCTACGCCCATCTCATCGAGCACCTGTTGCGGCAGATTCTCCAGCCGGCCGATCTGGCGGAAGCGGATGTTGTTGTCCATCATCGTCGGCAATTCCTGCCGCAGATAATCGACATACATCTCCATCAGAAACGTGACTTCATCGATCGGGCGTTTCCAATTTTCCAGGCTGAAGGAATAGAGCGTGAGAAAATCGGGGCCGCCATGTTCCTTACGGAGCCGAGCGCATTCGGTGACGACGGTGCGAACGGTGCGGGCGCCCTGCTGGTGGCCGCGCACGCGCTCGAGCCCGCGCTGGACGGCCCATCTGCCGTTGCCGTCCATGATGACGGCGATGTGCCGCGGAAATCGGCCGGCGGGAATGTCGTCCAAAGCGCCCATTGATGTGAACCCTTAGCACAATTATCGGCGGTTGTCACCCGACGCTCCGCCGTCGCTGGCTGATCCAAGGCGCGATATCCTACTGAATCAATGCCAAATCCACAGGCCAGCCGGTCGAAAAATGAATTGACGCCTCGCCCCTGGCAGGCGCTGCTGCTGGCATTGGCGACTACGGTGGTCGCGTTCGCTGTTTACATTCCGTCGTTCAATCACAAGTTTCTGGATTGGGATGACCAGGGAACGGTCGCCACCAATCCAGATTTCAATCCGCCTGATGCGGGCAAATGGGGCCACTACTGGACCGGCACGTATCTCGAACTGTATATGCCGCTGACCTACATGTTCTGGGGCGGCATCGCCAATTCCGCTTACGATCCGAGCGCCAATCCTCATCTCGATCCGGCGGTGTTTCATAGCGCCAGCGCCGCGCTGCATGGGCTCTGTAGCGCGATGGTCTTCCTGGTTCTTCTGCGACTTGTGCGCAAGCCCGCTCCAGCGATTCTTGGCGCGGCGGTTTTTGCCCTTCATCCGCTTCAGGTCGAATCGGTGGATTGGGTCACCAGCACCTCCAATTTGCTCAGCGGATTTCTCTCGCTGATCGCGATCTGGGCTTACTTGCGCTTCGATGAGCTCATAAACGCGGAAGCCGACCTTTTAGCCGCTCCACCTGCGGGGCGCGTCCAACACGAGCGGGACCGTGACGTGATCTCGTCACAATCGAGCATCAAAGCTTGGTCTTTCTTTGGCGCAGGAAGCATCGCTTTTGTACTTGCACTTCTGAGCAAACCTGCAGTCGTGATGGTTCCAATTCTGATCGCGGTGATGGCGGTTGGTCTTCGTCGCCGGCGCGTCGTGTCGCTCTGGCCGCTGCTGATCTGGCTTGCCATGTCCATTGCAATGGCGCTCATCACGCGATTCGTTCAACCCGCCGCCGCGATTCACGTTTCACTCACCTACCGAATCCTGGTCGCCATTGATGCAATCGCATTTTATATTTCCAAGCTCTTCTGGCCCGCGCATCTGATTCCCGACTATGGGCGCACGCCGGCGTGGGTGATGGCTCATCCCGCCAGTCATTGGATATGGGCGCTGCCGGCTGTTTTGCTGCTGCTGTGCGTCGTGTTCTGGAAGCAAGCGCGCTGGCTCGCGACTTCGGCAGCCGTTTTCGTCGTCGCTCTCGTTCCAGTGCTGGGGCTGACGGTGTTCACCTATCAGAAATATTCGACGGTCGCCGATCGATACGTCTACCTTGCGATGCTCGGCCCCGCGATCGCTCTTGCCTTTGGCGCGACCTATTGGCGCGCCAAATGGAGTTGGATAGCAAGCGCCTGCCTCGCGATATGTCTGGGTACCTTAACTGTGATTCAAAGCCACTACTGGTTCGACACCGTCACCCTTTTCCAGCACACACTGACAATCAACCCGCGGAGCATTGCCGCCAATGATGCCCTCGGCCATTGGTACGAACAGCATGGCGAGCCGCAAAGAGGGCTCGCATACTACCAGGCCGCGCTTGAAACCAATCCCCATTACGGCAATGTCCTCTACAACGCCGGCAATGCCCTCATGCGGCTGAACCGCCCTAAGGATGCCATCGACTATTACCGCCGGGCGGCAACCGATTCAGATCTTGAACCATCAGTGAAAGCACAAGCATGGGACAACATGGGTGTCGCCGAGGTTTTGCTTGGCGACTTCGCCGCCGCCGAGCGGAGTTTTCAGAATGCGCTCGAACAGGACAGCAGTTACAAACCCGCCCAGGATCATCTGAGTAAAATCCGCGTCCGGATGCAGATTCGATCTTCTTCTCAGCGTTGATTTTTCACCGCCGGCGCGGAGCGGCGCCCTGACTCCTTTAGCCGCCGCTTTGTGGGGCGCGCCTAGTGGTGTGGAAAGCAGAAAGCGGATTGGATGAGACGAACAGCGTGACTTGGTTCTTGAAGAATACTCTTGCGATCAAGGCGCTGCTGGACGCGCTCCGCAGGCGGCTCACCCTTATACACATTTCCTGGCGTTAGCCGCTGGCGATGAGGGCGGCGCCTTGGACCATGAGGGCGACTTGGTGCCAGCCATCCCACAATGCTTTCCAGCCGGGGCGGCCATCGTGCTTGCGGGCCAGCCAGCCGCCGCGTTGGGCGATGGTGCGCCAGAAGATTCTGGGCGTCAGCGTATCGGGTGTGCTGCGTG
>Ga0207695_10000150_pt1 | contig 207099 bp, 178 predicted proteins | sample KBSC54metaG_FD_184354 | JGI IMG/M metagenome (GOLD analysis project Ga0207695, IMG submission 184354) | Corn rhizosphere microbial communities from Kellogg Biological Station, Michigan, USA - KBS C5-4 metaG (SPAdes) (version 2) | ecosystem: Host-associated > Plants > Roots > Rhizosphere >...
CTCCAACATCATCTGGCGTAGTCGGGTCACAAGTTCCTCCTGTGACCCTCACCTTATCCGCCAGCCCAGCCACGACTCTCCTCGTCAGCACACGCGGTAGCGTCCGCCGCGTCAGCGGCTTCGTTCTAGTCAAGGACTAGGCACTTGGTCCGAAGCCTTTCCGGGCTGGCCTGGTTCTTCCCCTGCCACTGCCCGTAGACATCAAGGACACTCAGCCCAGACGAAAACCGCGGTGTCACCTCTCGATCCAGAAACAACCGCCACTCCGCCTCGCTGACTCCCATTCCTTTGCCCGGCTCATCGAAGGGCCCCAACCCGAAGTAGAGCCTGGTGTCCACCCAACCTTAGTGACATCGGGGTGCGCCGGATCGCCCTGCAATGTCGGAGCCGCACTCACCCCCGCCATCTGCATCGGTTTGTGTGCGCACCCGGTCAGCGCGAGCGTCAGTGCGAGATCTGCCAGAATAGATCGAAAGTGCAATTCAGGCTCCAGCGTAGGGCGCTCAAACACTTACTTTTCCACTTCAACTCCACGCCAGAAAGCAACATATCCTTTGATCTTACGAGCAGCAGGCTTCGGATCGGGATAGTACCAGGCCGCATCCGGGTTGTCCTGCCCGTCAATGTACAGGCTCATGTACTTCGCCTGTCCCTTCCACGGGCATGTAGAGGTCGTGCTGCTCGACCGGAAATACTCCCGCTTCAAACTGCCTTCGGGAAAATACACGTTTCCCTCAACAACCTCAGTGGTTTCGCTCTCGGCGATAACCTTGCCGTTCCAAATCGCTTTTGCCATGTTTTCTTTCACACCACCGTTCGCCATTGCCTCGTGGGATGCCGGCAAACAGAATCTTTAGAACAGTAACAAACATTGGACGCACTGGCCAGCGCGTTGGATTCCGCACCCAAAAACTCTCTCAGAATCCGATCCGAGGTTTGCAGGTTATTTCGCCATTCCTGGCACACTGAAATCAGCAGTGTCCGCGAACTTCCCACCCGGGTACAAACCACATAACCCAATTGCTTTCAGATATTTACATATTATCACATTTGTTTACATGTACTTAAGAGACGATACCCGGCCTAAACCGTTGATTTCACATGTCGGTGCGGGGGGAGGGGGTACTCAGAAGGAGTCAGCCAGCAAACTTCCAGGAAGAGCCCTGCAGGTTGGCTCTCCCCGGAAGCTTTCAGCTTGGAATCATTTATTTGGCAGCTTCAATCGAGTCGATGTGCACCGACTTTTTGCTCGCATCCGCCGTAGCCTTCACTGACACGTGATCGCCGTAGTACTTCTTCACAGCGTCTGGATTGTCGATCGTCCAGACCTGCTTCTTGCCCTCATCCACGAAGACCGGCGTCATACCGCCCTGGATACACTTCTTCACGCACTCCGAACCGCTGCCCGCGTGCTTGGCGCCGCACATCGAGTCAGAAATCCAGCCATTCATGGCTTTCGAATCGGCCGCGCTCGCCGCCACAGCCGAAAAGGTCAAAACCGCGAGAGTCACTGCTGCAAAATGTTTCACTGCTTACCTCCGGGGAAGTCAGAGTTGATCGAACGCCTCCATGATGCGCCTTCCGAACAGCAAAGAACAAGTCGCCTCTGTGTTCAGCTTCCACAGCATCAACTCCTCGCTTGCGATTCTTGAGTGCCCTGAAATGCCCGCCGCCGCGCCGCCACATTCTTCAGCGTGGCTTCGTACCGTGCTGCTGCCGCCGGGAAGCGTTTAACGAGTTCCGAAGTCTTGTTCATGAACGTCGGCATCTTCTCGCGAATCGATTCCAGAATATGGTTGAATTTGGCCAGCAGAAAAAATCCCTCGCCGTTACAGTCCACAAACAACTCAACAGACACCGCCCCGTGCAGCACCATCGCTGCCGCCATCTCCCAATACGTAGTCACCTGCCGGAAGAACGCGTTGTGCGGATCCCTCGGATTCTGCGCCACGGCAAAGAAATCCTCAGCCGTATTCGGCCAGAACTCTCCCGTCATCCACGCGCGCGCCTGCCGCAGCACCGCCTCCGTACGCAGTTCGTACAACTTCAAAATGATCTCGGCATCAGCCGGCGTCGCAAGCATCCGTTCCATTCAGTAATCTCCGAATGCTCATACTACTGGATCAGCCCGCACGCTTGCTGCATCGCTTCCAAAAAGAGAGCAGGACCAATCGGTCCCGCTCTCTGCAATTCGCGGCTGTCCGTTACGCCGGCTGCAGTTCTTTCTTTTCCAGAATCGGCCCATGCGTCTCTGCCGTCGGAGGTGGCGGAGCATCGCCGATCCGTTTCGAGTAGTGACACACAACCTCAGCGCCTGGCTCTGGCTGAGCAGCCTTCTTGCCCTTTTTCTTCGGCTTCTCTTCTTCAGCGCCCTTCTTCTTGTTCGGGCACTCAAGATAGATCCCGCTCTTCAGCGTCTTCTCCACAAGGTAAGGAGAACCGCATTCAGGACACTTCTCTGGAACAGGCTTGTTATTCGATGTGAAGTCGCACTTCGGATAGTTCGTGCACCCCCAGAAGACGTTCCCGCGCCGTGCCTTGCGTTCGGCGATATCGCCTTGGCCACACTTCGGGCACTTCATCCCTTCAATCAGATTCTGCTTCACATATTTGCACTTCGGATATCCCGAGCACGAAACAAACTCGCCATATGCGCCCTGCCTCAGCACCAGCGGTTTGCCGCATTCCGGACAGGCTTCGCCGGTTGGCTCAGGCGGCTTCTGCTGCTGCTTCTGGCTCAGCTTGCGAATCGTCTTGCACGGCGGATCTTCGCTGTATCCGGGACAGCTCATGAACGGCCCAAAGGGACCGCGCCGCAGCACCATCACGCGCCCGCAGTTCTCGCAGTACTCGTCTGTGTCTCCGGCTTCCTGCGCCTCAGGAGTATTCATGTCCGGCTTCGCCGCAATGTTCTCCTTCGTGAACGTGCAGCTCGTCGGATCCTTCTTGTTGTACGCCGAACACGCAAAGAAGCTGCCGAACTTGCCCCACTTCAGGATCAGTGGCGATCCGCACACTTCGCACTTCTCGTCAGTCATGTGCTCCATGCGCTTGATGTTGCGCATGGTCTTGTCCGCATCTTTCAGCTCGTCTTCAAAGTGGTCATAGAAGCCATTCAGAAGTGTGGTCCATTTCTCCTTGCCTTCTTCGATATCGTCCAGCTCTTCTTCCAGCTTTGCCGTGTACTTCGTATCGAAAATATACGGAAAACTCTCCACCAGCAGATCGCAAACTACCATCCCGATCTCCGTCGGATAGAACCGTCCCCGCGATCCGCCATGTTTCACCACGTACTCACGGTCCTGGATGGTGCTGATGATCGAAGCGTATGTCGAAGGCCGTCCGATTCCACGCTCTTCCAACTCCTTCACCAGCGAAGCTTCGTTGTACCGCGGCGGCGGATCAGTAAAATGATCTTCCGGGAACAGCTGCTCCAGGTCGAGGCTTTCTCCATCGTTGAGCTTCGGCAGCCGGTTCGCGAGCGCGTTCTCGTCGTCGGCCTTCTTCTCCTCCGACATCTCGTAGACCTTCAGGAAACCGTCAAAGCGCAGCACCGACCCCGTCACGCGGAAATCGTACGTCTTCTTGTCAATCTTCGACTTCGCTTCGATCCTCGCGGTCGTAATGTCATAGACAGCCGGCACCATTTGCGATGCGACGAACCGCTTCCAGATCAGCGTGTACAGCTTCAGCTGCTCATCGCTCAAATACTTCGCAATCGACTCCGGAGTCCGTGCCGCTTCCGTCGGCCTGATCGCCTCATGAGCGTCTTGCGAATCCTTCTTGCCCTTGTAGCTGTTCGGCGTCTCCGGCCGATACTTCGCGCCAAGGCTCTCGCCTATCCACTTACGCGCGCCATCCTTCGCCTCGGGCGAAACACGTGGCGAATCGGTGCGCATATACGTGATCAGGCCGGTCGTTCCCTCAGCGCCGAGATCGATCCCTTCATAGAGCCTCTGCGCCACGCCCATCGTGCGTCGCACATTGAATCCCAGCTTGCTGGATGCATCGCGCTGCAACTGGCTGGTAATAAAAGGAGGAAGCGGCCGCCGCTGCTGCTCGCGTTCCTTTACTTCCGCGACCGTCCACGTCGCCTTCTCCAACGCCTTCAGCACCGCATCCATCTGTGGCTTGTCGGGCAGCGCATTCGAAATGAACTGATCCTTGCCGTCCTTGTCCTGCCCGTTCGCAACCCGTGCTGCCTCACCTTCAATTCCAACAAACTTTGCCTTGAAGCTGTCGTTCGTCCTCTTCTCGGGATGCAACTGCGCCTCAAGAGTCCAATACTCAACCGGCTTGAATGCCGAAATCTCCCGTTCGCGCTCAACGATCAGCCGAACCGCCACTGTTTGTACGCGACCCGCCGAAAGTCCACGCCGCACCTTGTCCCAAAGCAGCGGAGAAATCTGGTATCCCACCAGCCGATCCAGAACACGACGCGTCTGCTGCGCGTCTACTAGGTTCTGATCGACATCTCGCGCATGCTGAAAGGCATCCTGCACAGCCTTCTTCGTGATCTCGTTGAACGTCACACGGCGGATCTTCTTCCGCTCCTTGGCATTCGTGCCAAGCTGAATTGCAAGGTGGGCCGCAATCGCCTCGCCTTCGCGGTCCGGGTCAGGCGCCAGGTAAATCTCGTCCGCCTTCTGCGCGGCCTTCTTCAACTGCTCGACAACCTTCTCTTTTCCCGGCGACACAATCAGCTCGGGTACAAACGTCCGCTTCTCCAGTTCCACGCCAATGTCGTTCTTGGGCAAATCCATGATGTGCCCAATCGACGCGCGGACCTCGAAACCCTTGCCTAGATATTTCTCGATCGTCTTCGCCTTCGCGGGCGATTCCACGATCACAAGTGATTTGCTCATTGCCATCCTTGATTCCGTCTTAATGTACCCTATCCTGCCCAGCCACCCGTCCCATTCGATACACGAGGTTGGCCATTTGACTCAGGCGGAGCACCTTATGTTCGCTTCTATTTCTTGGTCTTTTCCGACAAAATTTCTTCAGAACGTTCTACCCTCCGGGAACATTCTTCGCTGTCCCGTTCGACCCGCCTCCTTATAAATGGGCTGCAAGATTTGCAAGCTAACATGGAACCCGCCTCCGTTTCCACTCCTCTTGGACTGATTCGCCGGCCGAATCGCAACCTCTATTTCGCGCAAACCTCATCAAATGTGCACTTCATGCCACTGATACATTTGCGTGAAATTTCTCTGGGACGCGTTCACGCGCATCACAACGTCCGCACGTAGTTCTTTCCGGGCAGGCAGCGTACCCGCCCGCTCATCTCCAGCTCAAAAAGCGCTGTAAACACTTCGGACGATGTCAGTTGAGTCTCCAGTTTCTCCAGCAATTCATCAATCTGCAGAGACTCGTCCGCTCTCAGCGTCTTCAACACAATTGATTCTTCCGCTCTCAGCACCGGGTCCGGCAGAAGAGATGCCGTGGCCTCCGCTTTCGATTCATCGCCGGCCTGCCGCTCCAGCTCAAGTCGTACTTGCGATGGCAGATCCTCCCAAACGTCCTCCCAGCTCGCCACCAGCTTCGCTCCCTGCTTTATCAGCGTGTTAGGCGTCCACGAGTTCTTCGCCGTCACATTTCCCGGGACCGCGTACAAATCACGATCCTGTTCTGCCGCACATCGCGCCGTCACCCGCGTTCCAGAGTTCTCGCTTGCCTCCACTACCAGCACACCGATGCTCAATCCGCTGATAATCCTGTTGCGCCTCGGAAAGTTCTGCGGAGCCGGAAACGTTCCCATCGGAACCTCGCTCACGATCGCACCTCCGGCCGCGAGAATCTCTTCCGCCATCTTCCGGTTCTCCTTGGGATACACAACGTCGATCCCCGTTCCCCAGACCGCGATATTCGGCATCCTTGCAGCCAGAGCCCCTCTATGCGCGCATGTGTCGATGCCGCGTGCCATTCCGCTCACAATCACAAGACGTCGCGCCGCGAGATCCCGCGCAAGCATCTCCGCCACCTGCATGCCATATGGCGATGGATGCCTCGTCCCCACAATTGCGACCGCCGGTCTCGAGAGCAATCCAACATCGCCCCGCATCCATAACACGGGTGGCGGATCATAAATCTCTCTCAGGCGTTCCGGATACTCCGGCGACGCCAGCGTGATCAGGGTTGCGCCCTTCTTCCCTAAGCCTTCAGCCTCTTCCTCTGCAGCGCGACGCGCCTTGCCATCGAAGATGAACTGCGCCGCATCAGCGGGGAATCGCAAGCCCTCAAGCTCCGTCAGCGTCAGCGCAAACAACTGCGCCGGACACTGCAGCTCTCGCATTGCGTCCGCAATCCGCTTCGGCCCGAGGTTTGGAGTCAAGGCCAGCGCCAGCAGCGCCAACCTGTCTTCATCAATTCCGCTTGTTGAGCTTGGTAAAGCAGGCCCCTTATCTTCTATCGCCATCTTCACTCGCGCTCGCATGCATACGCACGTCCGCGCCGTCCTTCAAACTAAGCTAGCCAAGAGCTTGTTTCACAAGACGATCCTTGTTTACTCACGATCCGACTCGCCCCGAACAACCAGGAGTTGTATGAGGACCGACTTCAGTCGCCCTAACAACCAGGAGTTGTGTCAGGGCACGACTTCAGTCGTGCCGAAACAAGGCCCAGAAACTGAGGGCTTTAGCCCCTGAGGAAATTCTCAGAACTGCCCCAGTCATTCTTGTAACGCGCTCTAGTATTGAGGCCACATTAAGCGCGCCCCCGGTCGAAGTCAAGAAAACCCCTGTGATCGTCGGCACTGCTGAACTTACACAATCCTCACCAGCGGTTGATACTCTAAAGAATAGAGTGAATTCAACTTCGCACCACCGGCTTCGCATCGCCGCCATCCGTTTTCTCAATCCCGCACCTCTGATGTGGGACTTCGAGCATCCACCCCTCGCTTCTGACCTTGCGCAGCGCTATGAGCTTAGCTGGATGCTTCCATCGCAATGCGCCGACCAGCTCGCATCCGGCGCAGCCGACATCGGGCTCGTGCCCATTGCCGCCCTCGCCACCACTCCCGGCCTGCGAATCCTGCCAGGCTGCACGATCGCCTCGAAGAACGCTGTGCGCTCACTGCTTCTCGTTCGCCGCGCAGCACAACCCCTGGCCGCCCTGCGCAGTGTCGCAGCCGATACTGCCAGCCGAACCACCCTCGCCTACTCCCGGATTCTCTTTCACAAGTGGAGCAATCCTGACGTTCCCTTCATTCCCATGGCAGCCGACCTGGACGCGATGCTCGATCGCGCCGACGCCGCCATCATCATTGGCGATCCCGCTCTTATGGCCCTCGAAGAACGCGCCAACCGCTTCGAGCGCACCGGCGAACAACTCGTCTATCACGACCTCGCCCAAGAATGGCGCGATCTCACTGACCTTCCCTTTGTCTCTGCCGTGTGGGGTGTCTCTTCCGACGTTTCGGTCGACGAGCGCCTGATTCGCGACTTCATCTGCTCCCGCAATCACGGCCTCGAAAACATTGACACTCTCGTCAGCCACTGGTCCCGCCAGCTACCGCTCTCCGAGCGGACCATCCGCTCCTACCTCACCCACAACATCCACTACATCCTCGACAAAGAGTGCATCGAAGGCATGCGCGGCTTCTTCCGCATGTCCGCCGAAACTGGCGTCCTCCCCGCCTACGAACTCCCCGCCCTCAACCTGTCCGCCAAATGAAAACGCCCGGCAATCACCGGGCGTCTCTTGCTGAGAACTGCAACGGGCGTTCTAGATCTCCCATCTCAACAACGCCGCCCCCACCGTGAATCCCGCACCAACTGAAGCGAGCAACACCAGGTCGCCCTTCTTCAGCTTCCCTTCCTCAATCGCCGTCTCCATCGCCAGCGGAATCGTTCCCGCCGAAGTATTTCCATACTTCTCGATGTTGATGATCACGCGATCGGCAGGCATTCCCAACCTGTCCGCGGTCGATGTAATGATCCGCTTGTTTGCCTGGTGTGGAATGAAACAGCCCAGATCAGAACCGGTAATCCCATTCCGGTCCAGCAGCTTCGTCGTCGACTCCGCCATCTTCCGCACAGCAAACTTATAAACCGCCTGCCCATCCTGGTGGATGTAATGCATCTTTTTATCGACGGTCTCGTGAGTCGAAGGATTCAAACTTCCGCCCGCAGGCATGTTCAACGCAACTCCGCCCGCCCCGTCCACCTCGTGCACGAAATCAATCATCCCGATCTCGCCCTCTTCCGCCGGCTCGATCAGAACCGCTCCGCCGCCATCGCCAAACAGCACGCAGGTCGTCCGGTCCGTGTAGTCCGTCATGCGCGTGTTCGCGTCCGCGCCGCACACCAGCACCGTCTTATGCGCGCCGCTCTCCACCAGCTTCACCCCAGCCTGCAGCGCGTACACAAACCCGCAGCATCCGCCCGAAACATCAAAACCCCACGCGCCCTTCGCCCCCAGCTTGTGCTGCACCAGGCATGCGGTCGATGGAAACATCATGTCCGGCGTCACCGTGCCAACCACGATTACCTCAACTTCGGTCGGCGCAATCCCGCGTGCAGTCAGGCACTTCTTCGCCGCCTCCACGCAGATGTCGCTTACGCCTTTGCCCTGTTCCAGCACATGCCGCTCGCGGATTCCTGTCCGCTCCATGATCCATTGATCGCTCGTTTCGACCATTTTTTCGAGATCTTGATTTGTCAGGACTTTCGGAGGGACGTAAGTTCCAAGTGCGCTGATCTTAGCGCGCCTGCCCACCACGGGACGCACGGCGAGGCTCAATGCTTTTCTCCTTGCACAGCGCAAGCCGCTCGGTCGCTGATCCCAATCCCCTGATCCTCTGACCCTGAAGCTCGCAAAAAAGTACCGGGTGACCTACTGCGCCCGTACTAGCCCGTTACCGTTGCTTCCTTCCGGACCTGGCGGGTTTGGCGGGATTACGTCGCGTAGGACCCGGCACTGATCGATTCTAACACTCTGAATCGCTTAAACTCGCGGGCACTTCGTCACGTTGCGGGATGCGCGCGGAGCTTCGCGGTGAAAGCCTGTTCACCCTTAAAACCAGCTGCAAAACATCCCCCAAAACCAAATTCAATTACAATAAGACGGTGAGCAAATCCTCCCAACCCACGGCTCCCACCGTGGGCTTTGTTTCGTTAGGCTGCCCCAAAAACCTGGTCGACTCCGAGGTCATGATGGGCCTCCTCGATCGCGGCGGCGCACGCCTGACCTCCCGACCCGAAGAGGCCGAGATACTCGTCGTCAACACCTGCTCGTTCATCGATACCGCCAAGCAGGAGTCCGTCGACACCATCCTCGAGATGGCCCGCTACAAAACCGAAGGCCACGCCAAAAAGCTTATCGTTGCCGGCTGCCTCGTCGAGCGCTATCGGGACGAGATCCGCAAGAACATTCCCGAAGTGGACGCCGTCGTCGGCACCGGCGAACTCGAGTCCATCCTCGACGCCGCCGGCATCGCCCGCCCCACCGCGCCCGCAACCTCGCCCTTCAACATCCTCACGGGCAACACCGAAATCCGCTCCGGCCAGGAATCCCTCTCCGGCACCCACAAGAGCTCAGGACACAGCCACGCCGGCGCAAAGCAAGAAGCGTCAGGGCACGACTCATCATTTCGGCGAGAACAAATATCACGGCACGACGACCGTCTCGGTTCAGAGCAAGAAGCGTCAGGGCACGACTTCAGTCGTGCCGAAAGCACCGCTGAAAGTACCGGAGCTTTAGCCCCTGAGCTTTCCTTCCGACCCGAAGGCAACCTCCGCGAAAGCCAGGGCCGCTTCAGCCGCGACGAATGGCAGGGCGCAGCCCACCACCTCCCCACATACCTCTACACCGAAGACACCCCGCGCCTCATCTCCACTGGCCGCACCTCCGCCTACATCAAAATCGCTGAGGGCTGCGATCACCCCTGCACCTTCTGCGTCATTCCCAATCTCCGCGGCAAATTCCGATCCCGCCGCTTCGAGTCGGTCGTCGCCGAAGCCCAGCGCCTCGTCGCCTCAGGCGTGCAGGAAATCACTCTCATCGGCCAGGACACTACCTGCTACGGCGAAGACCTCGGCCTCAAAGACGGCCTCGCCACCCTCCTCGATGCACTCGCCCGAATCAAAGGCCTCCGCTGGCTCCGCTTTCTTTACGCTTATCCAAATCGCATCACCGGCAAACTCCTCGAAACCATCGCGAAGCACGACAACATCTGCAAGTACCTCGATGTTCCGCTTCAGCACGCCTCACCCGATGTCCTCAAGCGGATGAAGCGCGGCGCCGGAGCCGACATCTTCCTCAAGACCGTAGAGAAAGTCCGTGCCGCCGTTCCGGGCATCGCTCTCCGCACCTCTTTCATCGTCGGCTTCCCCGGCGAGTCCTCCTCGGACTTTGAAGTTTTGGAAGAGTTCATAGGCAAAGCAAAATTCGACTGGCTCGGCGTCTTCAACTACTCCGATGAAGAAGGCTCCAAAGCTTTCGCTCTTGACTCCAAACTTCCCAGGCGCACCATCGAATCCCGCAAGCGCCGCCTCATGAAGCTCCAGCAGAAAATCTCCAGGCAGGCCAAGCAGCAATGGATCGGCCGCGAACTCGTCATCCTCGCCGAAGGCGAAAGCTCCGAAACAGAGCTCCTCTGGGAAGGCCGCACGGAGTTCCACGCACCCGAGATCGACGGCAAAGTCTACATCAACGACTTTGGCGACCTCGAAACCCTCGAAGCCGGAAAGTTCTACCGTGCAGAGATCACAGAAGCGCACGACTACGACCTCGTCGCCCGCATCACCTCCGGCCCACTCTGATCACAATCCATGAACGACACAATCCTGATCAAAATTCCTGCAGCTCTGAACGAAATTGAAGCCCGAAGCAAGAGACTCGACTTCGGAATGGCCTCCGAATCTCGTACCGGAGCGCTTCTTGCCGCGCTCGCCGCATCCAAGCCTGGCTGTCGGTTTCTCGAACTCGGAACCGGAACTGGCGTCGCAACCACATGGCTCCTTTCTGGTATGGACTCCACATCAACTCTGATCAGCCTCGACAGCAGCGCTGAATTTCAGGCGGTTGCCAAAGGAGTCCACGGCCACGATCCCCGCCTCACCCTGGTTCTCGAAGACGGCATTCAGTTCCTGAATAAACAATCCCCGAGGTCGTTCGACTTCATCTTCGCCGACGCCATGCCCGGCAAATACGAGTCACTCGACGAAGCCCTCGCCCTGATCAAACCAGGCGGCTTCTACGTCATCGACGATATGCTCCCGCAGTCCAACTGGCCCGAAGGCCACGATGCCAAAGCTGCTGCCCTCATCGAGCGCCTCTCCCGCGAGACCGAATTCCAGATCGCGCCACTCTCCTGGTCCAGCGGCATCATCATCCTTGTTCGCCGCCCTCAACCGCCTGCCTGACAACAGACGTGACCACCAGCGCATCTGACGTCAGCGTTACGATATTTCAAGGAGAGTTTGCCCCGGAAACTGACGGGTGCCCCATCCATCCGGCGGTTTTGCCGGACGGGTGGGAACGACAAATATCCATGGCCCCAAAGAATAAATCCGCGAAGGTTCTTAAGTGCCCCACGTGCGGCATGATCGTCACCGCCAAAGACGAAGACTTCCCCTTCTGCAGCGATCGCTGCCGCAAAATCGACCTTGGCAAATGGGCAATGGGTGTCTACAAGATCAGCTCACCCGTCCTTGATCCCGAAGTACTCGAAGATCTGGGCGAACTCGGCCGTAGAGGCGGCAATCGTGACGACGAATAGCAGTTCGACCACCCTGGAACCTCAGCCCGCGACACACCGAAGGACCCTCTGGGCCTGGACGGTCGCGACCTTCTTCGGCGCAGGTCTCGGCAAACCCGGGCCCGGCACCTACGGCTCCGTTGCCGCAATGCTTCTCTGGGCTCTCGCAGGCTTTGCTCTGCATGCCTCACCACAAACCCTGCTCGTCCTTCTGCTCGCCGGGATTGTTCTCTCCATCGCCCTCGGAGTTCCAGCCGCCACCATCGCCGCCCGCGAAAGCGGTCGCCACGACCCCGGCTTTGTGGTCATCGATGAAGTCGCTGGCCAGTGGATCACGCTCCTCTTCAGCCCCGCCGACTGGCGTCATGGCCTCATCGCCCTCGTCCTGTTTCGGCTCTTCGACATCACCAAACCCTTTCCCGTCCGCCGCCTCGAGCGCCTGCCAGACGGATGGGGCATCGTCTTCGACGACGTCGCCGCCGGGCTGTATGCTTTGGGTGTAGCCTCGCTGCTGCGCCTCTGGATTTGAGAAACCCTCCGATCTGGGAAATGACATGACGCGCCTCGGCATCCAATCCGATCAGGAAGAGATGACACCGGAACCCCATATCGAACAGGTCCTGCCCTCGGCCGCTCTCCCCAAAGGCGAAGTCGAACTTCATGGAGCAAACCTCGGACCCACCCCCAACGGACCGCCAGTAGTCGTCCTCGGAACCCACCACGCAATGGTTCTCATGAGCCGCCCAAGCCGCGTCGCTTTTCGGATTCCCGACAACGCCGCAACTGGCCTCGTCGAAGTTCGAACTCCCTCTGGCGTCAGCAATGGTGCAACCATCAAAATCGCGCGCGAGCTTTCCAGCGGATTGCATCCCGTAACCAGCCCCGCCGTCAGTCGATCCGGCATGATCTACGCCACCATCTCCGGCCAGCGCGGGAAGCAGACCCCAGTCTCCGTAGTTCGTGTCAGTCCCGATGGTCGGGGAACTCCCTTCGTCACCGGCATCCTCAATGCCACCGGCCTCGCATTCAGCCCCGAAGGCGATCTCTTCGTCACCTCACGTGCTGAAGGCAACGTCTACCGCATCGACGGAGCCGGCGAACCCACTCTCTACTCCGAGGGAATGGGTGTCGCTACTGGCGCAGTTTTCGACGCACACGGCAATCTCTTCGTCGGCGATCGCAGTGGAACCATCTTCAAGATCAATCCCGAACGCAAGATCTTCGTTTACGCCACACTCGAACCCAGCGTTTCGGCGTATCACCTTGCAGTCGACACGGAAGGGACGCTCTACGTCTCAGGTCCCACACTTTCTTCGAACGACGCCATCTGGGCGATCAACACCCATGGCGAAGCCCGCCCATGGTATCGCGGTCTCGGTCGTCCCCAAGGCCTCGCCCTCGCCTCCAACGGCGACATCTACGTCACCGCCAGCCTCCATGGCCGTCGCGGTCTCGTGCGCATTACGCCTTCCGGCGAGGCCTCGCTTGTCGTATCAGCGCCCAATCTCGTTGGAATTGCATTCTCCCCTCTCGGCTCCACAATTCTCGTCGACAGCGATGCAGTTTATGATGTGGAGTTGGGAGTAGAAGGCATGACCTCCTTTTAAAATCTCAAGCTTCAGTCAAGCAACATCCGCCTATTTCCTTGAATTCGCACTACCGCACAACCCGTAGGAGCCACTCGTCAGCAGGCCACTGATCACTGATCTTTGACCCTGAGCCCTGTACTTATGAAATCTGAAATCATCGCTGTCGGCTCCGAAATGCTGACGCCCTTCCGCCAGGACACTAATTCCCTGTACCTCACCGAGAAACTCAATGAGCTCGGCGTGACGGTCGCATTCAAGACCATCGTTGGCGACCGCAGAAAAGATCTCGTCGGCAGCATCAAGACCGCTCTCAGCCGCACCGATATCCTCATTCTCATGGGCGGCCTCGGCCCTACAGAGGACGACCTCACCCGCGAGTCCGTTGCAGAGGCCCTCTCCCTTCGCCTCAAACGTGATGCGCCCCAGGTAGCCGCCCTGCACGCGCGCGCCGCCACGTGGCGCATCTCCATGCCGGAGAACAATCTCAAGCAAGCCGACCTCATCGAAGGCGCAACATTTCTCACGAACCCCAACGGCAGCGCTCCCGGCCAGTGGCTCGAGACCACCTACTCCGGTTTTCGCAAAATCATCATGCTCGTGCCCGGTCCTCCGCACGAGTGCAAGCCGCTCTTCGACACCGAGTGCATTCCGCGTCTCCGAGAAATCCTTCCTCTGCGCCACATGGCCAAGCGCACGCTCAAAGCCGCGATGATTCCGGAGTCGCAGGCTGACAAGCTCCTCGCGCCCATCTACACCACCTACACCGACGTCGAAACCACCATCCTCGCCCACGCCGGCGACATCCAGCTCACCCTCATCTGCACCCACCGCAACAAGGAACTCGCCGACAAGCGCGTCGAAGAACTCGCCACCAAGCTCGAAGAAGCACTCGACGACTGGATGTACTCCGCTGAAGGTGAATCCCTCGAGCAGATCGTGCTCTATTATCTCGGCCTCCGTCAGGCCACTCTCGCCGTAGCGGAAAGCTGCACCGGCGGCATGATCGCCCAGCGCATCACCTCGGTCCCCGGCAGTTCGCGCTCCTTCCTCGGCAGCGTCATCGTCTACTCCAACGAACTCAAAACCCAGTTCGCCGACGTCCCCGCCGAACTCATCGAGAAACACGGCGCCGTATCCTCTGAAGTTGCCCAAGCCCTCGCTGAAGGAATCCGCAAAAAGACCGGCGCCACTCTCGGCCTTGGCATCACCGGCGTCGCCGGTCCGGGCGGCGGCACTGAAGCCAAGCCCGTCGGCCGCGTCTACATCGCCGTCAGCGACGCAACAACAAACGAGTGCTTCGAGCGCAATTTTCGCGGCGATCGCAATCGCGTTCGCGAATGGGCCAGCCAGCAAGCCCTCGACCTAGTCCGCCGCAAACTGATGTAGCGCTCACGGAAGAGTTAAACGCAGGTGCCCCATGTCTCCTGCTTCTGGAGACATGGGAATGATGCCCGAACTAGAAATCGCATCGTTGAGAACAGGTTGACTGTGCCCCATTCATCCCGCGGCTTCTTGCGGGATGAGTGGGACCTGAACCCTCTCTTCCAAACTGGATTTCCTCCAATCCTCTCGTCCCGTCCATTTATCTTCTCTACTACGGCCTCAGTCTCACCAGGCCGATATGAACGGAGACTTCCCCTATGCCTCTGCCCAATGATGAACGCAGGTGCCCCATGTCTCCTGCTTCTGGAGACATGGGAATGATGCCCGAACTAGAAATCGCGTCGTTGAGAACAGGTTGACTGTGCCCCATTCATCCCGCGGCTTCTTGCGGGATGAGTGGGACCTGAACCCTCTCGTCCAAACTGGATTTCCTCCAATCCTCTCGTCCCGTCCATTTATCTTCTCTACTACGGCCTCAGTCTCACCAGGTCGATATGAACGGAGACTTCCCCTATGCCTCTGCCCAATGATGAACGCGTAGTTGCCCTCGCCAACGACCTCCTTGCGCAATTCCACAAGATCTTCGGACCGCATCCCGGCTTCCGCCCCGCTCACGCCAAAGGCCTCGTGCTCAGCGGAAGCTTCAAGCCCGCGACTGCAGCGAAGTCTCTCACCAAGGCTCCGCATATCCAGCGCGAATCCACGCCCGTTACCGCGCGCTTTTCCAACTCCACAGGTCTCCCCGAAATCCCTGACAGCAAGCCTGACGCCAACCCGCGCGGACTCGCCATTCGCTTCAACCTCGCCGACCACGTTCATACTGACATCGTCAGCCACTCCACCGATGGCTTTCCCGCGCGCGATGGATACGAGTTCCTTCAATTCCTCCGTGCCGCCGCCGCCAGCGGCCCCGAAGTTCCCTCACCCAAGCCAATCGAGAACTTCCTCGCCTCTCATCCTGCCGCGCTCCGCTTCGTCCAGACACCGAAGCCGTTCCCATCGAGTCTCGCGCGCGACACCTACTTCGGCGTCACGGCTTTCAAGTTCACCAACGCAGCCGGCGAAACTCGCTATGGGCGCTATCGCATCATCCCCGAAGCCGGCAACGACTATCTCTCCAACGACGCAACCATTCACGAGAATCACCATTACGAAGAAATCGAGCACCGCCTGAAGCAGTCGCCCGTTCTCTTCAAAATTTACGTTCAGATCGCCGCACCCGGCGACGTCACCGACGACGCCACCATCCATTGGCCCGAAGATCGCCAGCTCGTCGAATTCGGAACCGTCGAGCTCACCAGCATCCTGCCCGACAGCCTCGTTCAGCAGAAGCACATCATCTTCGATCCCATCCCGCGTGTAGACGGCATCGAGCCCTCTGCCGACCCGCTCCTCGAACTCCGCGCCGCCATCTACCTCCTAAGCGGCAGAGAACGCCGCTCCGCCAAAGCCTGAGTCTTTTTCACCAGGAATCTGGGTGCCCCATTCCAAATTGGTCGTCAGACCAATTTAGGGTGGGAACAAAGATGCTGTGCCCATTCATCGCACAGCTTCATCGCGCGATGAGTGGGAACCAATCCCTCTTCCCTAGTCCCTGTCTTTTGACTTCCCCACCTCCGCTTTGAAAAACTCCCTTCATGCGATACAGCGGCAGGATTGAATATGCGGACGCCCGCAAAATGCGCACCCGCAACAAGGGCTATTACCGCGTTCTCCATTGGCCCATCTGGATTTGGGTTTTCTTCCTCGCCCCCGGCCCGCTCGTCTTCAGCCTTTTCGCTCACGGGTTCAGCAAGGCCAACGGCGCATGGCTAGCGCTCGTCCTCATCGGCACCGGCATGGCCGCCCTCAAAGGCCAGCTCCCCGGCTGCGAGCCCGCACCCTACATACTCCGCTTCGACGAAGACCGCCCCAATCCGCTCTACCGCAAGGTCTGCTACACCTTCGCCTGGAACGCAGTCATCAACTTTGCGTTCCTGAACCTGCTCGGACTCGTCATCGCTGTCATCACCGGCGTCTGGACCATGAAACAGCTCTACCAGTACGTCTACTTCCCTCTCGCCATCCTCATCCTGCTTCTCGGCGCGTTCGGCAAGCTCCCCCGCGTTGGTAAATCGACAAAGGGCGAAGGCATCGAGCGCCGCTACTTCTACGGCTCCGTATGGGCGGTCACCACCGCGCAGACCATCCTGCTCGTCCTCTGGAAGACGCTCCCGCTCACGCGCACCGGCAGCCTCATCAAGCTAGCCATCTACGCCGGCCTGCTCTTCATCATGGGATCCTTCGCCTACAACGGCGCACTCCCCCGCACTCGCCCCATCCTCCCCGGCGAACTTATGGTGGATTGAGGATCGAGCCTGGACATCCTAACCCTGCTGATTAAACCAGCGTGACTTAGTAAGGAATGGAGACACCGTACTTCGCCTTTCCTCGAAAGAGGAGAACATGGACCAGCATTTGCAAACATACGACGCTTGGATAGCACATTTTGACTTGCTTGGTTTCAAAAATAAGATAAGAACCTTGCCGATACCCGTCCTGATGAACGAAGTCCGTGGAATTGTCGACGATCTCCGAGGTGAAGCAGAGGAATTCGCGGACAAAGTAGAGAGCCTGTTCTACGCAGACACGTTCATTTTCTACTCCAAATCCAACGAAGATCGAAAATACCCGGGACTGCTGCATGCGGCCACACACTTCATGCAGAAGTGCCTTACCAAGGGGGTGGCGTTACGTGGCGCGATTGCCTACGGTGAGATTGCAGTTAGCACTGACAAGAGGGTCTTGTTAGGCAGTGCCTTTCTGGATAGCCATCGATGTGGGGAAGACCAAAACTGGCTGGGCCTCATCTTGACTACTACAGCCGCGGATAGGTTGAAAGAAATTGGGCTTGACCCGGCAAGTCACGGGTTTGCATATGTGAACATTCCTAAGCGTGAGTCTTTACCTAGACGTAAATCTTCAGACGCTACTCTAAAGGCCTATGCATATACATTTTGTCGGGGCCTTGCCAACTTCCCGTGTCCCCTCCTGTCGAGGATTCGAGAAATGCAGCACTTCTCGCCAGAAGAGGACACAATCAAATATGACCACACCGTGCAGTTTTTGGAAAAACACTGGCGAATGTTCAAACAGTGATGTAGATGGGCCTCTGAATGATAATGACCCAGCCACATCGGACCGGCAAAAGCTCTCCTGCTTCCGCCGGTCCATAAATCGACTATTTCCCCACAGCCTTATATCCCGTCCCTCCCGCCTTCTTCATCGCCGCCATCCCTTCCTCCAGCGACAGCAACGGCGTAGTCTTCACGCTCTTGCAAGAACCACCCGAGGCAATCGTCATCGCAAACGCCGCCGCGGCCTGATTATCCGGCAGCTCCGCCACGACCACAGTGTCGTAATCGCCAAAACACAACCACCCGCCGATCAAAGTGCCGCCTAATTTCTGAACCACCTTGCTGACCACTGCAAGCCGATCCTGCGGTTTCTTCACCAATGTCGCAACCGCCGCCGATTCATACGCAACCTGCACGAGATAACTGGGCATACTTCTGTCCTTTCAGGGAAATTCCTTTCGAGCATCGGGGGAGCGCACGAAGTATACGCCCGGAATGAACCGTGCGGCCCAACAAATCTCATGCACCCTCCCCAAGGCCCGCCACCACCTGCCGAACCTGTTGCGCCACCCACTCTCTCAATCCCTCAGGCTCCAGCACCCGAACCGCCGTGCCCATACCCAGCACGAAGAACCGCGCCATTCCTTCGTCATCAAAGTCCACCTCCAGCGCCACTCTCTCTTGTCCAGCCTTCCGCGCCCACTCTCGCGATGCCTCGCGAGTCACGCACCAGGACTCAAGCCGCCGGACTGCCTCCGCACGAACCGACAACACTGTTTTGAAACCAGCCCTCTTGCGATCCAGCTCCGCCGTCGCCGCCTTCCAATGCTCTGCCAGGTCAAACCGCGCCGGCCGCTCAAACTGCACTGCCAGCACCGTCACTTTCCGCATGCGCGATACGCGGAATGTCCGCATCCCCTTCGCCGTTCTCGCCACCAGATACCAGCTCAACCCCTTGGAGACCAGGCCAAACGGATCCACCGTCCTGCTTGACTCTTCCCCATCCGCCTTCGTGTACTCAAACGTCAGCTTCCGATCCCGCGACACCGCCTCCTGCACCACGGTCAGCATCGACACATCCTCGCCCGTGCCTCGCCACCCCGTCGGATCCACATGCAACCTCTGCTGCATATGCGCCGCTTGCGCCTTCAAAGGCTCCGGCATTGCAGCCATCAGCTTATTCATCGCGCTCTGCGCCGCCGCGGCCATGCGCGGATTCCCCAGTGACCGCGGCTGTGCCATCAGAAGCGCCCGCAGCTCCCCCTCATCCAGACTCGGCACATGCGTCCGCCAGCCCTTCTCCAGCTGCCATCCGCCCCGGGCTCCCCGCAGCGCCGATACCGGAATCCTCGCTGCGCTCAATGCCTCAAGGTCGCGATGAATGGTCCGCTGCGAAACCTCCAGTTGTTCCGCCAGCTCGCGCTCCGTCACCTGCCCGCGCGCCTGCAGCAGCAACAGCACCGACATCAGCCGATCTGCTTTCATCGTTCAAACCTTTTCGTCACATTTCTGACTTTCTCAGAACATATATGACATGTCTTGTCATATTAGCAGGACAAAGATTGTTTCTGTCAGTCGGAGGTCATCAGAATGTTCCCTCGCAACGTCTTTCTCTTCGTCTTTGACACCATGGCCGATTGGGAGACCTCTTTCGCCGTCGCCGGCATCCACAATCCCCGCTATCAGCAGCATCCCGACCGCTATCACCTCGTCACTGTCGGTGCAACTCGCAGGCCCGTCACCACCATGGGCGGCCTGCGCGTCATTCCCGACACCACTCTCGCGGAAATCGACTCCAGGGACGCCGCCATGCTTATCCTTCCCGGCGGCGAAACCTGGGAATCTCACAGCAACATGGAAGCGATCGACATCGCCCGGGTGTTCTTTGTTGAGAGCGTTCCCATCGCCGCCATCTGCGGCGCAACCTTCGCCCTCGCTCGCGCCGGGATGCTTGACGACTTTCATCACACCAGCAACGGTCGCGATTACCTGCTCGCGTCCGGCTATCGCGGCGACCAATTCTATTGCGATGTCCCTGCCATCACCGATGAAAGCGTCATTACAGCCTCCGGCTTCGCGCCTTTGGAGTTCGCCCGCGAGATCTTCAAGACTCTCGACCTTTACGCCCCGTCTGCACTGGATGCCTGGTACTCGCTTTTCAAATTCGGCAATGCATCCCGCTATCAGGAACTCGCCAGCTACGCCGCCTGATACTCGCCGGACGAAGCGTACGGGATTGTCCACCTTCAATCCCATAGAAGAAGGGTATGCGCTTCATCCCGTACATTCAGCAGCAATAAAAAACAACTGGGGCTTATAGCCCTGAGGGGACCTTCCAATCCCCAAACAGCTATCCCCAACTAAGGACAACCAAGGAGAAACCATGATCCTCAAGGACTACTTCCTCGCCCAACTCGACCGTGAAGCTGCCTCCACCCGCAAAGCCATCGACCGTTTCCCCGAAGGCCACAACGACTTCAAACCCCATCCACGCTCGATGGAATTCGGCTATCTTGCCTCCGTGGTCGCGAGTATGCTCGGCTGGATCGCTCTCATCGTCGACCGCGACGAGCTCAACCTGGACTCCCCGGAAGGTGCCGAATTTCGCACCAAACCGCTCGCAACAAAAGCCGAACTCCTCTCCAGCCTCGACATTGCCGTTGCGAACGCCCGTCGTGCTCTCCAGACCACTACCGACGAACACCTAGCCAAGGCGTGGGCTTTCAAAATGGGCGGCAACCCCATCTCCCAGAATCCCCGCGGCATCATGATTGCCGACGCGGTCTTCAGTCATCTCGCCCATCATCGCGGCCAGCTCACCGTCTACCTCCGCCTCCTCGAAGCAAAAGTCCCCGCCCTGTTCGGCCCCTCCGCCGACGAGCACTTTTAGGAAATTCGAAATCGGAACCGGCCGCGCTACTCGCCTATAGGCGCCTGGCGCGGCTAAGGTTGCCAACTCCGCATCGCCCGTCTCATTTCCACTCCTGATTTCCTGCTAAACTCTGGTTGATCATGCTCCTGGCAATCAGTCTGCTTGTCCTGGCTTCCTATCTGCTCGGGTCTATCCCCGTCGGATATCTGCTGGTCAGACTTTTCCGCAATCAGGACATACGTTCGGTCGGCAGCGGCAACATCGGCGCCACCAACGTGCTACGTTCCGGTGGAAAAGGCCTCGGCGCAGCGACCTTTGCTCTCGACGTGATCAAAGGAGCAGCCGCTGTTGCACTTGCCGCTTGGATTGCTCCTCGGTTCGTCACCGTCCTTCATCCGCGAGAAGTTGAAGCCATCGCCGCAGTTGTCGCTGTTCTCGGACACATGTTCCCCGTCTGGCTCCGCTTCCGTGGCGGAAAAGGCGTAGCCACCGGATTCGGTGTCTTCCTCATTGCCGCCCCCTGGGCCGCTCTCTCATCGATCGCTCTCTTCTTCATCGTGCTCATGCTCACGCGCTACGTCTCTCTCGCCTCCATACTCGGCGCCGGCAGCTTCCCCGTCTTCGCGTATTTCCTCGTTCACGGAGACAAGCCCACCTTCTTCATCGCCGCGCAGATCATCGTCGCCTCGCTCATCGTTCTCAAGCATCACGCCAACGTCCGCCGCCTCCTCACCGGAACCGAAAACCGCTTCGGCTCGCATACCCAGGAGAGAAAGCCCGCATGAGCCGCATCGTCGTTCTAGGGGCAGGTGCCTGGGGCACAGCCATTGCTCTCTCCCTCTGCCGTCGCGGAGGCCACGAAGTCACCCTGTGGGCCCATAACAAAGATGAGGCGCGCGCAATCAACGCAGCGCACGAGAACAGTCTGTTCCTTCCTGGGTTCCCGCTGCCTCCCGATCTCGCAGTCACCGCCGACTTCGCTCCCATCGCTGCGGCCGAAATCGTTGTATCCGTCATTCCCTCCGAGTTTCTGCGCTCCACCCTGAAGCGCGTCAATGGGCAATTCCACAATGGCCAGTTCATCGTCAGTGCCACCAAGGGTGTCGAAAAGAGCACCCATTCGCGCATGACCCAGGTGATATCTGAGGTTCTCGAGCCCGCTGGCATTCTCGTCTCTATCGGCGCTCTCTCCGGCCCGAGCTTCGCGATCGAAGTCGCACAGGCGCAGCCCACCGCCGTCACAGTCGCATTCAGTGACATTCAGGTCGCTCAATTCATTCAGCAGGAATTCAGTTCCGAGACCCTCCGCCTTTACACCTCGAACGATGTCATCGGCGTCGAATTGGGCGGTGCGCTTAAGAACGTCATCGCCATCGCAGCAGGTATTGCGGTCGGAGTGGGCCTCGGCCACAACTCCACTGCTGCACTCATCACACGAGGCATCGCCGAAATAACGCGCTTGGCGGTCGCATGTGGCGGCAGTCCTCACACCCTCGCAGGCCTCAGCGGTGTCGGCGACCTCGTCCTCACATGCACCGGGTCGCTCTCGCGGAACCGCACCGTAGGCCAGGCTCTCGGCGAGGGCCGCAAGCTCCCCGAAATTCTCCAGAGCCTCGGGGGCAAAGTCGCCGAAGGCGTCCTCACCACCCGAGCAGCCCTCGAACTCGCCCGCGAGCACAACATCGAGATGCCCATCGCTGAACAGATGGAGCTCATCCTCGAAGAAGGCAAAGACCCCCGGGAAGCCATCCGCGAACTGATGCTTCGCCCCGGCAAAGGCGAACACTAAAGCCGATCGCCGCTCGAAGAGTGCCCTCGGGCTCAGCCTCTGACTCGCGGATCAAGCTTTTCGCAAGCCGCCACGCGTCAGGGTACGACTTCAGTCGTGCCGCAAAACGCCACGAAACTCACGGGCTTCAGCCCTGAGAGAGACTCCCCTCATGCCCGCGGCCAGAAATGCGTCTCCGAGCACGCCCTCAGCCGCTCCGCCGCACTCTCGGGAGTAATATCCCTCTGCGGCATTCCCAGCATTTCAAAACCCACCATGAATTTCCGCACCGTAGCCGACCTGAGAAGCGGCGGGTAGAAGTGTGCATGGAAATGCCACTCCTTATGCTCCCCGTCATCCGTGGGCGCCTGGTGAAAACCCATTGTGTAAGGAAAGCTTGTCTCAAAAAGATTGTCGTATCGAGTAGTCAGTCGCTTCAGCGCATCCGCCAGCGCGTCGCGTTCCTCATTCGAGAACTCCGGCATCGCGCCCACATGCCGCTTGCTCACCAACAAGACTTCGAAGGGCCATACCGCCCACCACGGCACAAGTACAGCAAAAAGGTCGTTCTCAAACACAACGCGCTCACCACCGCGAATCTCCTCAGCCACGTAATCACACAGCAAGCACCGCCCATTCCTGCCCAGGTACTCGTTCTGCGCGATAGTTTCGGCGGCAGGCTCATCCGGAACAAACCCCGTCGACCAGATCTGCCCGTGTGGGTGCGGATTGCTTGCCCCCATCATCGCCCCGCGGTTTTCAAATATCTGTACGTACTTGATCCACTCGGTCGCGCCAAGCTCTGCGTACTCGTTCGTCCACGCATCCACCACCCGCCTGATCTCCGGCTGTGTCATACGTGCCAACGTCAGGCTATGGTCCGGATGGAAGCACAGCACCTTGCATAGTCCTCGCGCCGCTTCAGCAACTAGCAGCAGCGATGTCGGACTTTCGACTTGCGTCGGCACATCGGGCAGCAACGCCGCGTAATCGTTTACAAAAGTGAAAATCGAATCGTACTGCGGGTTCACCGCTCCGCCCGCGCGCTTGTTCCCTGGACACAAATAACAATCCGGATCGTACGCGACGCCCGACGGCGCAGACTTCTGTGCAACCTCGCCCTGCCAGGGCCGCTGCGTGCGCTGCGGAGAAACCATCACCCAACATTGCCGCAGTGGATTCCAGCGCCGATGCGGATTCTGCCACTTGCTCTCCATGAACTCTCCCGAACCCGATTGTACGAAAACGCCCCTCTGACCCCCTCAAGACCCTGATCGCAAGCTTGATGGGCCAACAGCATCTTCGGCGTAAATCGACAACAAATTGCGATCTGCTCCGGAATCTGGATGCTTTTCCACAGTACCGTTACGCAATAACCGAAAAAGGATTACTTCATTGAGGTACCAAAAATCACAAACCGCAATACGCTGGATCAACGTGAAATCAGAAGAGACGCTTGCTGGCGCGCTTCCCGGGGTCCACTCAGGGAAACGCAAGCCACCCGCTGCAACTCCGAAAGACCTCGCTCGTGACGCAACCACCGCCAGTGCGGTTCTGCGCCTCCTCATGATGATGGCCGGCTCTGCGGAGCTTGCAGTCGATGCCAGTCTCTTCTGGACGATTCTCTCTAATTCAACGACTCAGGCTCGATGCCTCAACCTTTCAGGGCCAAAAACACTCGCCTCTGAACTCCCGCCCCCGTTAAGTTGAAATACTCTGCGTAGCGGCAACTACCGCCGCACCGGAAACACTCTCCGCAATCCACAGTCTCGCAGGTACACGCCGGCCCACATCACGATTCCCAAGATGACTGGAAATGCCTGTTCAAAGGTCGGACTACCGGCTCTCATCTGAATCGAAACCGCCCCGCCCAGAAACCCCGTCAACAAGACCGCACCCAGCACTGCCGTACGGGGAATCGCGTAGATTACGGTGCTGATCAGCAGCAGCGTTCCGATGCTCGGCGCAATACTCAACGGCAATCCAAGCCGAGCGAATGCATCGGTCACCTGCACCGGCTTTGTGAATTTGCCGAACGCATCGAAGAGCATAAACAGAACCGTTAACCCGGTAAGCACACGGCCCGTCCACTGCAGTCTCGTCGATTGGCCTTTGATCTCCCCTGCCGGCCGTTCACTTCGCGTCAACCCTTCGTTCTCGGATGCAATTGCCATGCTTGACCTCCGCTTGTTTGGGGATACGTTCGGGGCACAGTCACGCCGTTGGGATCTCGATGTGTGTGATCAAGTGTTCCGGCGCCGTCACGTTCGGATCATTCATATAGTTCTCGATCGCAAAATCATCGCGCAATTCAAGCTTCTTTTCACCAACAATCTCCCAGACCCGTTCTGACGCCTGCGGTAGATCCGTGTAGGGACCGGTCAACACAAATCTCAAGTATCTTCCGCCCCCCACCTTCTCAGATTTAAGCCCTTCCGGGAGTGCCACCGGCGTATCTGCAACCGAAAAACCTGCGCGATAGATTTTCGGTCCCATCTTGTAGAGTGCCATGCAACCTATCACTTGATTTTTCTCTCGCAGTGCAGGCGCGAGCCTATGTGCTTCCTGCCACGCTGCACCGGCATTCTGCATGAACGGCCCGACCCGCTCCACGAACACATAGTGCATCTCGGGTCGCGTGATCAGTTCAGGATGTTCATTCAGATTCATCGCTCCTCCCTCGTCATAAGGCGGCCGCGCCGGCGGTTCACGTCCGATTCACGCTGTTGGCTTTTCCGGTGGCGGCAACGCTGCAAGAAACCGCTGTGCAAACTCCGCGCTGTATTGGTTCACCAGTTCCCTTACACGGCCCGCTTTCTCCGAGCAGACGATTAGTCCTGCGTGATGATGTTTTTTCATCCGCTTCACAATCTCCGGAGCATCAAACGAAGCCGTATCCGGCTCGGCTGTGGTCGCCAGACACAGCACGCTCCCTGCATATCTCTCCGCATATTCCGGCACTACGTAAGCCTCGCCGCGCAGATGCGCCACCTCCAGCCTTGCCCACTCCCGCCACAGATTGATCCCAGTCGCCGTCTCCACCAGGTCTGAAATAAACGCTCCGCCAACGCGCGCCGCAATCTCAAGAAAGTAGAACCGCCCGTCCTCATACGCCTTGATGTATTCCGCATGAGTTACTCCACGAGCCATGCCCAGGTCTGGCGCCAGCCGCGCATTCAGCGCTGTCAGTTCCTTCCATTCCCTGCTCTGCCGGTCGAGTGTCCGCGTCGTAAACACGCCGCCTTCGTGCATCACTTGCATCGGCGGTTTCCCGTATTGATGTACAACCGAGAACACAACCTTGTGTTCGCTGATGATCGAGTCCACATGAAAAATATCTCCGGGCACAAACTGCTCCAAAAGATAATTCGTCTGTGTCTCACCCAGTTCATCCAGCGTCCGCCAGAGCTGCTCCGGCTCATAAATCTTCCTGATCCCAAGCGCCGACGCCTCGGCGCGCGGTTTCAGCAGCCATGGCCCGTGTACCTGCATCATGTACGCACGCAGTTCGTCATAGTTCAGTACACGGCAGAACGGCGGTACCAGGAATCCCGACTCGCTCGCACCGGTACGCATCGCGAGTTTGTCGCGATAATAAGCAGTCGAAGTGACACCCATCCCTGAAATCCGCGTATGCTCCCTGATCTTCGCTGCGGCATCCAGGTCAAACTCATCGAGCGCAATCACACGATCGAATTGCCGGCCCCGGCACATCCAGCACACTGTCTTCATCAGGTCCTGTACCGAAAAGTCATCCGGCATCAGGTGGATATCTTCCAGCACCTCGCGCGGCCACGCCGCATCGCGCAGCTTCTCCACAGTGAGGAGAGTGGGCATCACGCCCATCTCCGCACATTGCCGCATGAAATCCTGCCCTTTTTCGTAGCTGGCAATACAGAGAAACCGATCGATCTCTTGCATCATTCTTCTATCCGCTGCCCTTCCCACTTTGCGCATCTTGAGCCCGGGTGACGATAGTTCTACCATACGTGGCACGCATCTGTTCTTAGTTCCGCCACGTAGGAAGCTAACGCGCTGCCCCGCAATCTTTCGCACCCCAATGGCTCGACCGGCGATAATCTCCATTGAACTGCCAGAATGATCTCAGCCGCCGCCATCATAAGCCTTCACGACCAGCTCACCCAGGACTGGCATCTCTCCCAGGACTTACCTGATTCCTCATCCGCACCATTGCTTTCGCTCGTCGGCCGCCAGCATCGTGCCAACTTCGACCTCTGGCACACCGAAGACGAGGCCCGCGCGCCCGGTGCCAGCGACGCCCAACTCGCCGGCGTCAAACGCCGGATCGACAGCACCAACCAGATCCGCAATGATCTCGCTGAGCAACTCGACCGTACACTACTGGACTGGTTGGCCCCTCAAGGGCTTCCACGCGACACAGCGCCGCTCCACTCCGAATCTCCGGGCCTCATCGTCGATCGCCTCTCCATCCTGGCTTTGAAGATTTACCACACCCGCGAAGAGGCCGAACGCGCCGACGCCACGCTCGAACACATTGAACGAAACCGCTCCCGGCTCGCTATCCTCGAGGACCAGCGCTCTGATCTCGCCCACTGCCTCGATGTTCTCTGGAGCGAAATCCTCGCCGGCGCGCGCCGCTTCAAGCTCTACCGCCAGCTCAAGATGTATAACGACCCTGCACTCAACCCAGCCATCTATCGCCACACTCACCAATGAAATTCTGTGCTCCTTCCGTAGCGGCCTGATCCTGAGAACAAGTCAATGCTGACTCACTGCGGTACTTACTCCACCCATTGACGTATAAGGGTGTTACCGGTATAAAGAGGGCCTGAGTGCAAGAACTCCGAATCACCCGGCTCGTAATCACCAGGCTCGTAACGAGCAGCAATTCAACCTCTACTAGAACGGATTTCAGTTAAACCATGGCGCAAGAGACAAAGTCCGCGGCTGCTGGCCGCAAAAAAACTCCCCTACCGGCTGTCAGGCCCAGCAGCCAATCGAGCACAGCTTCGGCTGCCATCGCACAGCAATACCAGGCCGCTGTTCAGCTCGTGCAACAAGGCAAATTCGAAAAAGCGATTGCAGCTTTTGAGAAGGTCATGCCTAGCGCCCCACCCGAGATTGTCGAGCGCTGCAAGATGTACGTGAATACGTGCAGAAAGCAGCTCGATAGCAAGGGGCTCGCCTTTGGCACACCCGAAGAACGCTACGACTATGCCGTCTCGCAGATCAATGCGGGCGACTTCGAAGAAGCCGCCAACCAGCTCAAGGGCATACTGGCTGATGACTCCGGCGCCGACTTCGCCTACTATGGCCTCGCCTTGCTCTATGCCATTACCGGGAAAACCCAGGATTGTCTCGACAGCCTCTCGCAGGCCATCGAGCTGAATCCCAAGAACCGCCTTCAGGCGCGCTCCGACAACGACTTCCAGAGCATGGTCGACGACCCACGCTTCACCGAGTTGCTGTATCCTGAACTTCCGTAGTCAGGAATTCTGGCTTGTAGTTTCGCATTCTGGTTCGCACGTGAAGTTCACACCAACCTCTGCCGGCGTCTCCGATCCATTCGAGCAGGCGCCCGGCGTCCCGCCTTCATCCCTTCGCGTCGTTGCCATCGGCGGAGGCACAGGCCTTTCTACGCTTCTTCGCGGCCTACGACGCCATGTGGCATTTCCCGATTGGCCCGCTTCCGATCCACAACACATCTCCGACCTCGCTGCCGTCGTCACCGTCACTGACGATGGTGGCTCCTCCGGCCGCCTCCGTCATGACTTCAACATGCTTCCGCCCGGGGATATCCGCAATTGCATGATTGCACTCAGCGCGGAAGAAGACCTGCTCTCCAAGCTCTTCGCCTATCGTTTCAAAACCGGCGCAGGACTCGGCGGACACAGCTTCGGCAATCTCTTCATCACAGCCCTGAGCGAGATCACCGGCGATTTCGCCCACGCTGTTCAGCTCGCCTCCAAAATCCTTGCCACCCGCGGCCGCATCTACCCTGCCACTACCTCGAACGCCACCGTTGTCGCCCGCATGGAAGATGGTTCTTTCGTTCGCGGTGAAACCAACATCACCGCCAGCAAACAGCGCATCGCAGAACTGACGCTCGATCCGCCCAACGCCTCCGCCATGCCTGAAACACTGGATGCCATCCATCGCGCCGATCTCATCACGGTGGGCCCCGGCTCTCTCTACACTTCTCTCATCACCAACCTGCTCGTTCAGGGCATCCCTTCCGCTCTTGCTGGGGCGACCGGTATTCGTGTATTCGTGTGCAACCTCATGACGCAGGCTAACGAGAGCCTTGGCCTCACTGCCTCCGAGCACATCGAGCGTATTTACGAACACACCCGCGCCCCCGTCTTCGACTACGCCGTCATCAATACAACCCGGTTCTCGCCAGACACCCTGTCTCGCTATGCCCAGGAAAATGCCTCACCGATTTTCGCCGATATCGAACGCGTCGAAAAACTGGGAGTCCGTTGCGTCGCCGGAGACTTCGCCACCGAAGATACAGTGGTCCGCCACGCCTCTGACCGTGTTACGGATGCCCTCCTCGCTCTCGGCCAAAGCAAATCGCCAAACAGACTCTGATCTGAAGCTGTCTCGACTGCTTGCACTCTCATCACAACAACCGGAGGATTCATGCGCATTCATCCCTTTGTTCTTGTCGTCGCTCCATGCGCAATCAGCGTAGCCCTTATCGTCCAGGCACAATCCCCCAAGGCCGGTCTATATGAGGTCTCCAGCAAGATGACTTGGCAGCATTCCCCATTTCCAGAGGGCATGCAGGCGCCTTCTGGATCAGGCGGGCCCCACACAACACAGGTCTGCGTCACTCAGGCCCAGATCGACAAGTACAACGGCCCGAAGCCATCCGCACACGGCGGAAACTGCCAGGTCGGCAACATCCAGAAGAACCAGCATGGAATGACCGCCGAGATCACCTGTGGAGTCCCCATGACCGGCAAAGGCAAAGTCGAAACCACCTGGACCGACTCCGGCCACAGCAAGAGCAAAGTCCATTTCACCGGATCCATGAAAATGGGCCAGGAATCCAAAACCATCGAGTGGACGGTCCAATCCCAATCCACTTTCAAAGGCGGCAACTGCGGCGGCGTCAAACCCGCCGACGAAAAATAACGATCCACGAATAAATGCGATGGAGTTTCAGTTCATTGCTCAGTGCGCACTGATCACTCATTCCTGTTCACTGACTCTCCACCGTCCGTTTCAACTGCCCGCAGGCCGCATAAATGTCTCGCCCCCGCGGCCGCCGCAGATACGCCGGAATCCCCTCCGCACCCAGCGCACTCCGAAACGTCTCAACAGCGTTGTCCGACGGCGTCGCATACGGAATCCCCGGTCCCGGGTTCCACGCAATCAGATTCACCTTCGCCGGAAGCCCCGTCCGCCGCACCAGCCGCGCAACTTCTGCTGCATGTTTCGGCTGATCCGTCACGCCCCCCAGTAGCACGTACTCAAACGTGACCCGCTCCTTTGCACGCAGCCGTATACCCCGTACCGCGTCCACGACTGCCTCGATTGGCCACTTTCGATTAATGGGCATCACCTCGCTGCGAACCTCGTCGTTCGGCGCATTCAAGCTGATCGCCAGCTTAGGCCTGATTTCCTGCGGTTCCTCCGCAAACTTCTCAATCCCCGGCACAATCCCCGATGTCGACACCGTCATCCGTTGTGGACTAATCCCAACCTCTTCCACCAGCAGCCGCACAGCCCGCATGAAATTGTCATAGTTCAGAAACGGCTCGCCCATCCCCATGAACACCAGATTGACGCGATCCTTGCCCACCTCTACGCCATGCCGGTCCAGCAGTGCGACCACCTGCCCCGCGATCTCACCAGCAGTCAGATTGCGCTGCAATCCGAGCTTTGCCGTCAAGCAGAACTGGCAGTTCACCGCGCACCCCACCTGGCTCGAAACGCAGATCGTGGCACGCTCCCAACTCCTTCCGGAGCCTCTCTCGGACTCCTCGCCCTCGCTATCCCCCGCCTCGCCTTCATCTCCCTCCGGCATCCAGACGGTTTCCACAGTCAGACCGTCAGCCTGTCCCTGAACGAGGTATCGTTCCGTCCCATCTACTGAGGTGAACACCTGGACAATCGGCGGCTGTCCCACCCGCCAGCCCTCAGCCTTCAGCCTATGCCGTAGCCTCTTCGAAAGCGTCGTAATCCCCTCAACATCAACAATCCTTTGGCGATAGATCGCCTCTGCCACCTGCCGCCCGCGCCACTTCGGCTCGCCCAGCCCCACCAGTGCCTCGCCGATCTCCGCCGGGGTCATGCCAAATAAACTTCTCAGGCTTCCACCAACCCGGTTTGTAGCGTCTAATGGGATCAGTTGTGAGTTTGCGGTCACGGCTGGTCTCAGCATAGAGCTTTTCTACATCCCTTGCAGCCCCCCGCATTCGCCCTTTAAATCGCTTCCTTTTTCGTGAGAACTCTGGCCGGTGAACGGGCATCATCCACGCCCTCTTCGCCTTACAATCTGAGACCGACTGAATACCGATGAATACACAGCGAAACCTCCGCCGTACTGTCCTGCCCAACGGCCTTATTGTCCTGACCGAGCGCATGGAACATCTCCGTTCAGTTGCCATGGGAGTCTGGATCAAATCCGGCTCGCGCTGTGAGGCGCCCGAGATCAACGGAATCTCCCACTTCGTCGAACACATGCTCTTCAAAGGCACCCGATCCCGTTCAGCCCAGCACATCGCCCGCGAGATGGACTCCATCGGCGGCAACCTCGACGCCTTCACTGGAAAAGAGACTATTTGCTTCAACGTCAAATCTCTCGCCGACCATGTCCCCATCGCGCTGGATGTCCTCGCGGACCTCGTCCTCAATCCGACCTTCGCTTCAAGTGAGATCGAACGCGAACGCGGCGTCATCCTCGAAGAAATCAAAATCGACGAAGACAATCCCGACGTCCTCGTCCACGAACTGTTCACACAGAACTTCTGGAAAGATCACCCTCTCGGGAAACCAATCCTCGGCACAACCCAGACCGTCGGCCGCCTTGATCAGGAGAAGCTCTTCGACTACCACGTCGGGCGCTTCCGCGGCGGCAACATGGTCTTCTCCGCTGCCGGCGATCTCCAGCACGACGAGTTCGTCGAAGCTGTCGTTCAGAAATTCGCGCCTCTCCTGCCCGGAGAGCCCCTGTACGAGACCCAGACTCCCCAGGCCAGCGCGCGCATCCTGCTTCAAAACAAGAAAGCGCTCGAGCAGGTCCAGCTATGTCTCGGCGTTCCCGCGCCACCCATCACTGACGATAATCGCTTCGCCACTCTCATTCTGAACACCATCCTCGGTGGCGGCATGAGTTCCCGCCTCTTCCAGACCATTCGCGAAGAGCGCGGACTCGCTTACGCCATCTACTCCGACCTCAGCCCCTACAGCGACACTGGCTCCCTCTGCGTCTACGCAGGGACCTCCGCAGGGAAGGCACTCGAAGTCGTCGACCTGGTCATGGCCGAATTCCACAATTTGAAAAAGAACCTTCTCTCCGAAGAAGAGTTGAAGCGCGGTAAAGATCAGCTTAAGGGCAACATCCTCATGGGTCTCGAAAGCTCCAATTCCCGCATGGCCAACCTCGCCCGCCAGGAGATGTACTTCCACAAGTTCTTCACCGCTGAAGAAGTCATCGCCCGCATTGAAGCCGTCACCGCCGAGCAGATCCAGGCCATGGCGCAGCGCCTCTTCGTTCCCGACCGCATTGCAATCACGCTTCTCGGCCGCCTCAACGGCATCAAGCTCACCCGCGACCGGCTCGTGTGCTAGCACCAGAGACTAAGGAGTAGCGATCTGGGAATAACTGGCGTTTGCCCCTTCCGCTTCCCCTTAGTTTTTCTCTCCCCATCGCGCGCTTCCTATTCCTCGGCTTGAGCGTTCTCTTCCCCTCCCGCGTCTATAAGTTGTACGATTTCATCGTGGGCGGCCCGTCCGTCTGCCTCCAGAGGGACTGAAACAAATGAACTGCACGTTTTTGAAGTCTGCCCGGCGGCGCATCATGCGCGCCCACGTGGAAGAAGACGGATTCACGCTGATGGAACTCCTTATCGTCATCTCCATCATCGTCATCCTCATGCTCATCGCCATCCCGACCGCAAACACCATCAAAAAGCATACCGACGAAGTCTCCGCGCAAAAATCGCTGCAGACCATCGAGCAAGCGGAGTCCATGTACGTCACCAATTATCCGGTCCAGGGATACGCCTGTTCGCTGCAGGCCCTCGGCGGCGAACCCGGCTCCGGCGCGCCAAGTCCTACCAGTGCTCAATTGCTCAATGGACAGATCACAACCGGCATCAAAGACGGCTACATCTTCAACATCACCAACTGTGTGAAGTCCACCTCGAATAACAGCGAACGCATCACCAGCTACACCCTCACAGCGGTCCCCGCCACTGTAGGAAAGACCGGCGACCGCGGCTTCTGCGTTGAAGCTGGCGGCGCCATCAAAGCCGACCCCGCAGGCGGCTCCAACTGCACCCAGACCGTCCAATAGCGAGATACCTCGCACAATCGCGGTTGCTCTTTGTCTTGTAGCTCATTGTTTGGTATCAGAGCACGACTTTAGTCGTGCCGAAAAACGCCAACAAAAATGATGGGGCTTTAGCCCCTGGAGGGAGCAGGGACCTTCAGGTCCCTGAATCGGATGCGACAAAAAGACGCGGCCTTCAGGCCCGGCCTCTTCATGCATAAGGACTCTGGGTGCCCCATCCATTTTGCGTCTTTTGCGAAACGGGTGGGAAGCCACACACTTCCCCTGCTCGCTCTCACCCTCATTCTCTTCACCGCCAGCGTGAAAGCCCAACAACCCACGATCCACGACCTCGCCCAGCGAGTCGATCGCCACTACAACAAGCTCAAGTCCCTCAAAGCCCAGTTCACCGAATCCTACGAAGGCCTAGGCCGCACCCGCACCGAATCCGGCACCCTCCTTCTACAGAAACCCGGCCGAATGCGCTGGGACTACTCCCGTCCTGCCGGCAAGCTCTTCCTCCTCGACGGCAAATACGCTTGGTTCTACTCCAAGGGCGACCCTCAGGTACAGCGCATTGAAGCCAAAAAGCTCGACGACCTCCGCTCCCCACTCCGCTTCCTCCTCGGCCACACCCAACTCGAAAAAGAAATCGATCACCTCGCCGCGTCACCTGTCGCCAACGGCAACTTCAGCCTGACTGGAGTTCCCCACAATCAGGAGAAACGCATCCAGCGTCTCACCCTCACCGTAACCCCCGACGGCACAATCACAGGCATCGAAATTCAGGAAACCGATGGCGCCACCACCCGCTTCACGTTCATCGGAGAACAACCCAACGTTCCCATCCCGCCCTCAACCTTCCGTTTCACCCCGCCCCCTGGCATCCCCGTCATCAACGCCCTGCCTCCCGTCTAGCTCCGAGGCCCTTCTCCTCCGCTTCGGTTGGCGACATCGGGAAATCCATGGTGTGGTTTGACGCATTCCCGCAATCCGATGGCGCAGTATCCAGCCGTAACCCCGGCTATGCCCCTCCTCGGCATCTACGGTTTTACGATCGTCATCTTTGCCTCCTGGCGCGCGCGGTGGCGGGTGCCGTCACGGGCCTCGGCGTTCTGCTTCTCATCTTCGAGGCCATAACCGTTCGCCGCATTCACCGCTCCTGTGGGCAGCTCCGCTAATATTTGCTTCCGTCGCCCTCGCAGTTCCTATCGGGATGACGCATGCCTGGCATGCCTTTGCCGCGCTTCTCTGATCGAGCCGGTCTGTAAGCCCGTCACAAACCGGGTACACTCTTCGCTCGCAACTGTTAATTCTCGAAGTGCAGGCTTCGTCAGTCCTTGTAAAAATCTCGCACCGCCAGTGCGTACGTCGCCATGATTGCTGGATAGCGCGATCGCCCAGGCCCATAACTAAAGTGCTTTGGATTGTCCGGCTTCCCCGTCAGGATCTTCTGTAATTCCCATAACATCGAACCAGGTCTCCATGTCGCGCGGATCCCTCACTCCAGCTGCTCCAAACGTTCGTTCGGCGTCTGGCAATGCTGTAGGCATCATCATTGCCGCATTCATCGGTGCTGTCCTGTTCACGCTTGGCGCCGGCGCCGTTCTTTATTCAAATACCCAACATCTCACCGCCGCCGCGGAGCGCGTTCAGCACACGCAGGAAGTGCTCAGTTCCCTTCAGCGCGCCTCTCTGCTCACAGAACGCACCCTCTATCGCACTCGCCTTTACGTTTTCGATAAAAGTGAAGACGACCTTAACCTGGCCAGGAGTGCCGCAAACAACCTCGTCACCTCGTCGGCACATATTCGTTCCCTCATCTCCGATAATCCGAATCAGACGGCGAATGCCGACAACCTATCCGCGTGCGCATCCCGCCTCTCGGACTTGATGGTCCGGTTCTCTGCCACCGCAACTCTCCCCGCCACACAGGTTCAGGATTGCCAGAAGACCATCAGCCTCATGTCTGATCAGGAACAGCTCCTTCTCAATGAGCGCACAACCCGTTCTCACAATCGCCTGCTCACCTCGATCAGCACAGAGTTCTTCCTCATCCCCATCTCAATCCTGAGTTTAATTGTTCTCTTCTCATTGCTTTTGCGCGATGCCATCATCCTGCAACGCAATGCTCTCTCCGCTCAGCACACGAATGACGATCTCGCTCGTACCGTGAAGGCCCTCGAAGAAACTGCGCGCGAATCAGAACTCATGATCGCCGCGCGCAACGAACTCCAGCTTTGCGTTCAGGTTCAGCAAGTCTACGAAACAGCCGCGGTCAGCTTTTCCCGCCTCTTGCGTGACACTTCCGGCTGTCTCTACATGTTTAACGACTCGCGGAGCCATGTTGAAGTTGTCTCTTCCTGGGGCCGGCCGGACCGTGAGGATTTCGCCCAGCCTGAGTCGTGTTGCGCCCTGCGTTCCGGACAGCCCCGCTGGCGCCAACCCGGCATCTCTGAGATTCACTGCGGGCATTTCTCCGCCACTGCGCCCCAGCGCTATCATTGCCGGCCTATCATGGCATATGGGAACACCATCGGCCTGCTCTACTTTCAATGCGCAACAGATGAGGCGCTCGCTGAGGTCAACGCCCGCATGGATGCAGTGCGCCAGCTCATCCAGATCACTGCCCTCGCCATCGCCACCCTCAATCTCCGCGCGAAGCTCGAAAACCAGTCCATTCGCGACTCACTCACCGGCCTCTTCAACCGCCACTTCATGCAGATTTCGCTTGAGCGTGAAATGGCTCGCGCGCGACGCCGTAAACAAATCATGGCCGTTCTGATGCTCGACGCCGATCATTTCAAGCGCTTCAATGACGCCCATGGCCATGCCGCCGGAGATGCCGTCCTCAAGGCATTCGCCGAGGTATTTCGCGCAAACATCCGTTCCGAAGACATCGCCTGTCGGTACGGCGGCGAAGAATTCACCATCATCCTTCCCGACACGACTGTGAAAGGCGCCTGCGATCGTGCCGACTCCATTCTCAATGGCATCTCCAACCTGAAGATCGCCCCCGGTCCCCAGACCTTCGACGGCCTCACCGTTTCAATCGGCATAGCATTCTACCCCGGTGATGGCGAAACCGCTGATGAGGTGCTGCAACACGCCGATGCTGCCCTCTACGACGCCAAGCGCAATGGGCGCAATCAGGTCCGTCTTTACGAGCGCGCCTTCTCCCCCAGATAGCTGCCTTCCCCTGCGCACACGTTCTCGTGACAGCAGTCACCATGATGCTGGCATCCCATAGCTAAAATCACATGCATGCTGTACCCTATGTAGAAATCTACTTGACATGCATCAGCATCGCTGCTACATAGGGGTATCGCTGAGATCCGCTCGCGCTCAGCAAACACAACCTGTGGGGCCTATGCATGCTCGAGTTGCGCCGGGTTTCCAAACACTTCTCCGGTATACCAGCCGTCGATGACGTGAGTTTCTCCGCCCTCCCCGGACAGGTCACCGGCTATCTCGGCCCCAATGGCTCAGGAAAATCAACGACCATCAAGATGATCACCGCTCTGATCGAGATGACCGCGGGCCAGATTCTCGTTGACGGCAAGCCCATCGACGACGATCTCATTTCATACAAGCGCCGCATGGGCTACGTCCCGGAAGAGCCGCATCTCTACAACCATCTCTCCGACGCCGAGTACCTCACTATGGTTGCCGATCTCCGCGGCCTGGCTCCGCGGATCGCCGGCGAACGCATCGATGGCATGCTGCGCCTTCTCTCCCTCTACGACGACCGCCACGCCGGCATTGCCGGCTATTCCAAAGGCATGCGCCAGAAGGTGCTGATTGCCGCGGCCCTCATGCACAATCCTGACCTCGTGCTCCTCGACGAGCCTTTCTCCGGTCTCGATGTCGGCTCTGCTCTGGTCCTCCGCAGCCTCATTACAGAGCTCGCCACCCGCGGCAAGGTGGTCCTCTTCAGTTCCCACGAGTTGGACACCGTCGAACGCATCAGCGATCGTGTCGTCATTCTCCATCACGGAAAGGTCGTCGCCGACGACTCAATCGCCCGTCTCCGCACATTGATGGAATTGCCCACCCTCGAAGCCATCTTCTCTCAACTCGCTGTCGAACACGATACCGATTCGATGGCCCGCCAGCTAGCGGATCTGATCCGTGCTTAAGGTATTCGGCCTGCTCTTTGATCGGTGGACGGAGCGCCTGCCTCTCCAGCTTCGAGTACTCCATCGTCAATTCCTCCTGCGTGTAGTCGATCTCGAAGCCCTGTCCATCGAAGCCGACATCCCCTCCTACCTCGGGCAGTTCGCTGGCATCCTCATCATGATCAGCCTCTGTCACGCCTTCGGCCTCATGGTCTTCCCGCCGCCGCCCTTCGCCGAAACATGGGGATATGAACAAGCCCGCATCGCCGACATGCAGCTCGTCATTGGCCTTTGCTCCGTCCTCATGTGGGACACCACATTCCCCGACAAGCGCGATGCCATGCTGCTGGGACCATTGCCCATCCTTCCGCATATGATCCTCTTCGCGAAGATGGCTGCATCGGCATCCGTCCTCGCGGTCGGCATTCTCGCTTTGAACTTCGCCTCCAGCGGAGCCATGTCAATTGTCTTCGGGTTACCCTCCAACGGCTTCTTCCGATTCTTCTTCGCGTGGTGGTTCACTCTGACAGCCGCATCCGCGTTCCTTTATGGCGCCGTACTCGCCATCCAGGGCTTTGGAGCTTTGCTCCTCTCGCGTCGGATGTTCCTGCGCGTTTCCGCCGTCTTGCAGCTAGCGGCGTTCGGCACAATTCTGGCCGGCCGCTTCCTCCAGCCATGGCTCAACACGTTCTCAGAGCTCACCAACCCCGCCTATCGCGCCCTCCTGGCGTGGTCCCCCACCTTCTGGTTCTTCGCTCTCTTCAATCACATCAATGGCACCCTTCCCCGCGAACTGCAATGGGTTGCCAATCGCGCATGGCTTGCTCTCGCGCTCGTTTTAGTCGGCAGCGTGTCTTCGCTCGCGCTCTGTTATCTCCGCACAATGAAGAACACCGTAGAGCAGCCCGATCTCGATCCTGCAGCATCTTCCATCGGATCTCTTCCACGTCTGGGAAATTCGCTGCAGTCGGCCATCGCACTCTTCTGCTTCCGCTCGATCACGCGCAGCCGCCAGCACAGAGTCGCGCTCGCCTTCTACTGGTCAATCGTATTCGCCATCGCTCTTTCCATGGCGCGAGACCTTTTCACCAATCCCCCGGAACCGGTATCCCTCGGCCTGATCATGCCTACCATCATCATGATGAGCTTCGCCGTTGTGGGCCTTCGTGGTGTCTTCTCGCTCCCCATCTCGCTCAAGGCCAACTGGATGCTTCGCATCACCCAGCTTCGGCCAACAACCGACTACATCGCTGCCACCCGTCGCTCTCTTCAGCTCTTCGGAGTGCTTCCCATCGTCCTGCTCTCCGCCGCGTTAGGTCTGCATTTCCGTCCACTGACTCACGCTTATCAGCACGTCGCATTCCTCGCGATCTTCGGATGCATCCTCGTCGAGCTTAGCCTGATTCACTTCGACAAGGTTCCCTTCACCTGTTCCTTCATCCCCGGCAAGACGAATTTCCAGGTGATCTTCTGGGGAGCAGCCTTTGTCTTCCTCATTCTCGGTCTTCTCTTCGGCGCCTATGAGTTGCAGTCGTTGAAAGACGCGCATCAATACGTGTTCCTGATGGCCTTCTGCATGGCAATCGCCATCGGACTCTGGATATTCAATCGCCTCCATGCGCGCACCGCAGCCCTCTACTACGACGAGGTAATCCCCGAAGTGATCACCCGCCTTGGGATTACACTCCTGCCCCCGTCAGCCCTCCCGGAAGAGACAAAGTTAAAGACCCTGCCATGACCGAAGCACTCCCCAGTGCTCGCCCTCCATTTGCAGAAAGCTCCACTGCGGCACTCTCAATAAAAGCTGGCTTCTAACAACGGCACGGCTTCAACCGGGCGATGACGTGCCGCAATCAGAGTGCTGCGGTTTAGCCTCTGCACAATTTGCCTATCTATCTAAAATGGAGGTTTCGCATCGAGCAGGATGGGGACACGGGCGTGTCCAGCCTCATGCGCTCAATTCATTTCGCCGGCGTTGCCACTTCAAGTTCCTCGGCCAAAGCTTCCGCCGCCTTCACACATGCGTCGCGACTCACGTCATGGTGCGTGACCAGCCGAATCATATTCGGACCCAGCGTGCTCGCCAGAATCCCGCGCGCCTTCAACCGATTGACGAGTTCGCTCGCCGTCACCTCGCCCTTCAGCCGGAAGATCACGATATTCGTTTCAACCGAATCGAGATCGATGTCAACGCACTCGATCTGCGAAAGTTCCTCAGCAAGCAGGCGCGCATTCGCGTGGTCCTCGTGCAGTCGTGCTGGCATCTTCTCCAGCGCGATCAGCCCCGCTGCCGCAATCACTCCAACCTGCCGCATCCCGCCGCCCAGTGCCTTGCGATAGAGCCGCGCCTGATCCATCAGTTCTGCCGACCCCACCAGCATCGATCCCACAGGCGCGCAAAGTCCCTTCGACAGGCAGAACATCACCGTGTCGAATCCGCTCGTGAGCGTTTTCACGTCAACGTTCAATGCAGCGGCTGCGTTGAAGATGCGCGCACCATCCAGATGCACCGGGAGCCCTCGGTCCTTCGCATTCGCCCAGATCTCTTGCATCACCGGCAGAGTGGTGCACCGTCCACCGGTCAGGTTCGCCGTGTTTTCAATTTCGATCAGTCCCGTAGCAGCTCGAAACGATCCGCCTTTTTTGAAAATCACCGGCTCGATATCCGCCCACGTCAGCGTCCCTCTTTCCGTCGGCACTGCCCTTATCAGGCATCCTGAAAACACCGCCGTCGTCGCCATCTCCCAATCGAGAATGTGCGAACGTGATTCGCAGATCACTTCCTGCCCGGGCTTCGTCAGCAGAGGAATCGCAATCTGGTTTCCCATTGTGCCGGTGGGCACAAATAGTCCAGCTTCACGCCCGAAGATTTCGGCCGCTCGCTTCTCCAGCAGATTGACGGTTGGATCCTCCCCATAAACGTCGTCCCCAACTTCAGCCGCCGCCATCGCCGCCCGCATCTCCGGCGTAGGCCGCGTCACCGTATCCGAACGCAAATCAATAATGCCTGCTGTTCCCATCCGCATCCCCGAACAACTTCAAGGAGTCTGCTACTCCCAGTTTTCCTGATCCAATTCCCTAGTTCCCTCGTCCCCTCGTCCCCTGGTCCCTAGTTCCCTTGTCCCCTGCCTCTAAGGAATCTGTGCCATCGGCAGTTCCATGATCGGCGTCACCTTCCCATTCACCGACGCATAAGCCCATATCCCGTGGAAGTTCTCGCGCAGCCCAGGATGCGTCTTCAGCAACGCACCAAGCACCGCGATCGCTTCCGTCCTTGCCACCGCAGGATCCGTGCTTCCCGTCGACTCATAGGTAACCCCGAGATCCGGCTCATGCAACGCTGCATCAAGCCGCACAGCTGTAATCTTCCACGTACGATCTCCACTCGTGACCGAAACCGGGAATGTATCTTCCGTGGGCGCGCCCTTGATCTGTCCCTGTTCCTGCGTCAACTTCTCCAGATTCGGAGATGAAATAAAATCGACGGGCAACTCCAGGTAGTGCGCCGTGTCGTAGCAGTACCATGCCGGCCACGGCATGTTGCTGCGCGCCAGTTCGCGAGCCCGCGTCCAATACCAGACTCCATCATGCCCATTGAACATCCCTTCGCGAGCCGAGAACCCTCCCAGTTTCCAGCCCGGCGCACCCGTCGTGTCCCATGCCAGAACAAATCCCATTTGTCCCGCCAGAGCCGCTCCGCTCGCATCCGAAAGCACGACGGCATACTTCCCCGGTGGCAGCGCGTGCATGCTGATCGTCACCGTCATCGACCCGCTCGCGTTGGAGCAGAAGAACTGCGTATCCGTCGGAGCCGTCAACGTGCTCGCATCCAGCAGGTACACATTGCGCAGCTGTGTCTTGCCACCCTTCACTATCGGAGCAGCCTGCTCCACAGCCCCGCGAATCCCCTCCCACTGGTTCGACAGCGCGGGCAGCAGCACCGACTGCAATGCGCTCACATCCTGCCGTATCACGGCGTCAGAAAGTTGTTCGCCGATCGAAGCCAGTGTGCCGCGATCCTGCGGTGTAAGCTCCGCCTGCGTTGTGCAGGTTGCGGCATACGCTGCCGCGGGCACCAGCATCAGCAAAGCCGTAACTAAACTCTTGCAGCAGAGGCGCATGACGTGCGTTCCCTCACTTCTCCGAAAAACGTTATGAGCGTTCGCCGGCCACTGATAGTCTAATGCAGTAGGGTGATCGCAGCCGTCACCCCCTGCACGCATCCAGGCCGTCGAGGCGATTGCCATGCATCGAAGCACCACAAAGCAAGCCTTCACTTTCGTCCCGAAGAATCTGATGCTTGCCTCCGCTGCTCTTCTGGCTCTCACTCCCGCTCTCGCCCAATCGCCCTCTGCCTCTCAGAACTCCCACCTTGCCAAAACTCATCGTCCCGCCAAGAAGATTCTTGCCGAATCCATGGTCGCGCAGGCCCCTCCGCCTCCACCCATGCCTCACTGGCCGGTCAATGACAACCCCAACCCGCCATCCGTTATTTGGGATGCAAGCGGACTCCGCATCAACGCATCAAACTCCAGTCTCCAGCAGATCCTCAATGAGGTCTCAACCAACACGGGAACCAAGGTCGTGGGCAGCGTACCGGACCAGCGTGTCTTTGGCAGCTATGGCCCAGGTAATGCCGGCGACGTTCTTCTGCAACTGCTCCAGGGATCTGGCTACAACGTACTCCTCGCGGGAGATCTGGGCCATGGCGCCCCGAGCCAGATAGTCCTCACCCCGCGCCGCGGTGGTTCTTCCAACGCCTCCAATCCGCAGCCGCAGCAGCAACAGATGCAGCCGCAGGACCAGGACGATGAGGTCGTCGATCAGCAGGAACCCCCTGAGCAGCCCGAAGAGACCGTACCCGCGATCCCACCGCCGAACCAGCCCAATCAGAACCAGCCCGGCTTCGGTCCAAACGGCCCTATGCGCACTCCCCAGGAGATCATGGAGGAGATGCAGCAGCGCCAGTTGCAGCAACAGCAGCAGATGCAACAGCAGATGCAGCAACAGCAGCAGCAAGGAAATCCCACTGCTCCTCAGCAGCAGGAGAATCCCGAATAGTCCTTGTCTCTTCGAACCGAAGCGTGCGCAAAGTCACCTGCAGAACCCGCCCCTGATCGACTAGTCTCCCCTGCGATACTGCAACGGGGGAATTCTGCTCATGGATCGACGCGCGTTTCTTGGAACCGGCATCGCCGCAATGGCCGCCGAACCGCTCACCGCTCTTCACAGTTCTGAACCATCGAAGTCGCGCTCGCCACTTCCCCGTGTGCAGGTCCACGCTGGCGGCCACTACCTCCAGACCGAAGAGGGCCATCCCTTCTTCTGGCTCGGCGATACCGCATGGGAACTGATTCACCACACCACCCGCGAAGAGGCCGGCTATTACCTTCACACTCGCAGTCTCCAGGGCTTCAGCGTGATCCAAACTGTTGCGCTCTCCGAGTTCAATGGCGTAAACACCCCCAGTGCGCTCGGCCTTCGCCCCCTCATCGACAACGACCCCCGCAAGCCCAACCCGGCCTATTTCGATCGGATCGTCGAAATCGTCGACGAAGCCGCCGCGCGACAGCTCTATGTCGCGCTCCTGCCCACCTGGGGAGACAAACTCACCGCTCCCTGGGGCGACGGCCCCAGAATCTTCCGCAACGACAATCTCCCCGACGCACGCTCGTACGCGAAGTACCTCGCCACCCGCCTCAACGATCGCAGCAATCTGATCTGGATTCTCGGCGGAGATCGCCCCCCTGGCCTCTCCGCCCTCAGCAGCGAAGAGCGCCAGCGAATCGCTAAATCAACCGGCTTCAGCCCCGATCAGGACTGGACGCCAATCTGGCGCGAGATCGCCGCCGGGCTGGCCGAAGGCCTCGGATATGAGCCCGTCATCGCCTACCACCCCAATGGAGGCGCACAATCCTCCACCTCCCTGCATCACGAGGCGTGGCTCTCCATCAACGGCATGCAAAGCGGACACGGTAGTGGCCACGACGTGCCGGTCTGGGACTGGGTCTCCCACGATTACGGCTTAACTCCCGCAAAGCCCACTCTCGACCTCGAACCCAATTACGAAGATCATCCCTATAACCCGTGGCCCCGCTGGGACCCTGCAACCGGCTACTTCCGCGATCACGACGTGCGCAAACAGGTCTACCGTTCTGTGTTCGCCGGAGCCTGCGGAGTCACCTACGGTCACCACGCCATCTGGGGCTTCGTCGGCCACCGCAACGACGTTATCAACCACGCCGATCGCGATTGGATCGACGCCCTTCAGCGCCCAGCAGGCCGACAGATGCAACACCTTCGCCGCCTCATCGAGTCGCGGCCCTACTTCAGCCGTGTCCCCGACCAGAAGATCATTGCGTCTGACGCGGGCATTGCGGGCCAGCACATCCAGGCCACGCGCGATGCTGAAGGCACCTTCGCCTTCGTCTACTTCCCAATGAACGACATGACGGCCCGCCTCAACCTCGCCGTGATCCACTCAAACAAGCTACGCGCCTGGTGGTACGATCCCCGGACCGGAGTAGGCACTCTCATCGGCATCGTCGATTCCGCCACCGCGCGGGAGTTCAAGACTCCCCCTTATGGCCCCGACTGGGTTCTGGTCCTTGACGCCCTGGAAGCCAACTACCCACCGCCTGGCTTGGACGCCTGGACTTCCCAAAACTCCTAACCTCTGGGGTGCAAAGTTTGTAGCAATGGGAGGGCTTCAGCCGTCGGGCTCTACGAACTGCGAAAAATGCGATCGTGCAGATTTTGTAGCAACGGCACGGCTTTAGCCCGCGTCATCAGTAATCCAGATTGAAGTATCGGTCTTCAGACCCTGAGCGAATGTCTCTCCCGCGCAAAGGAGCCGTCCTCACCACGAGATCTGCCACGACTCAAGAGCGAGCCTTTTGCATCCGATTTCCCCCTCAGGGCGCACAATGAGAATGAGCCAGGGAGAATCATGAACAACAAGAGGAGACGCAGCCCCCACGCAGACTAGAAGCTAAGTCGTTTTATAGCATGTATTTACGAATAAAACCTAAAAGAATCATGGACTTACAGACATTGCCAGCCCCTAAGTCGTTGGAAATATTACTTGGCCGAGGGGAGGGGGTAGGCCTGTGTACAGAGCGGTCGGATAGGTGGCATTTCGAACAGGATTGCTCCAGCCCTGGAATCCGGACCGCAAACAGAACGCGCAGCTTGGAACACAGCTGCGCTTCATCTAGGAATCTGTTAGAGAGAGGAGAACGATCAAAATTCCGGTATATCTATTCGGACGCGAGTTGCGTGCTTACCTTGACCGGTATAACTGCACGCCTCGGCCGCAACATGGCGAATCCGATCCGAAAGATCGCGTAAGCCGTAAGTACGCCAAAAGCCATCGAACCGATCGCCGCGCAAACCAGCATAACTAAGTCAGCCATCTTTTAAGACCCCCCTTGAAGTTGCTGGGGAAAGTTCCTCATGGGTATCCGCTTCTGCTCCGGCATCGTCACGATCCGCCGTAAGCTCGTCTGGGAGGATTGTCGCAGAATTCTTGCCGCGTTGACCCTCGTTTCTGTTGCCAAATAGAATACCCCCAGGTACGTCCGTAATCCGGCGGACTCGCTCTATCACCAAGGTTCATCATGGACTTCCGACTTTAGTCGGAACCCTGCCGAAACCCACCGATTTCGATTCATCCGCTCATGTCCATCACTCACATCTCGGTGCGTGGAGCGCGCCAGCACAACCTGCGCGACATCAACGTCCGCATTCCGCGCAATACCCTCACGGTGGTCACCGGCCTCTCGGGTTCCGGCAAGAGTTCCCTCGCCTTCGACACCATCTATGCGGAAGGTCAGCGCCGCTACGTTGAAACGCTCTCTGCCTACGCTCGTCAGTTTCTCGATCAAATCGAGCGTCCTGACGTCGACTCCATCGAAGGCCTCTCTCCCGCAATCTCGATCGAGCAGAAAACGACAAGCCGAAGTCCCAGGTCCACTGTCGGCACCATCACCGAAATCTACGACTACCTCCGCCTTCTCTACGCCTCGGTCGGCACGCCTCACTGTCCAAACTGCGGTCGTCCCATCGCCCGCCAGACCGCCGAGCAAATCGTCCAGCGCATCGTGCAGCAAGGGACAGGCGAGCGCGTCACCGTCATGGCGCCTGTAGTTCGCGGTCGAAAGGGCGAGTTCAAGGACCTCCTCGATCAGCTTGATCAGCAAGGCTTTCGCGCTCGCGTCGACAGCGAAATTGTCGACCTCGCCGAGCCTCCTTCGTTGGACAAGCGCAAGAACCACACCATCGAAGCCATCGTCGACCGCATCCTGCTGAAGACCGGAACTGATGAGTCCGCACCCAAAACCGTCGGAACCCAATCGGCCCCCGCTAAACCTCCTGTAGAGAAGCGCTTGGAAGCAGCAGTCTCGAAAGCACTTCAACTAGCAAACGGCCTCGTTCTTGTTGGATTCGCCAGCGGTGAAGAGCAAATCTTCTCATCATCCATGGCATGTCCAGACTGCGGACTCGACGTCCCCAAGCTCGAACCGCGCAGCTTCAGCTTCAATTCCACCTTCGGCGCTTGCCCTGAGTGTCACGGCCTCGGTTCGCTCTACGATCTTGATCCTGCTAAGGTCATCACCGACTGGTCCAAACCGCTCCTCGATGGCGGTCTCGGCCCAGGCTCTGCCTCACAATATCTCCTCCGCCTCATCAATCTGGCAGCTCAGAAATACGGCATCGATCTCAAAAAACCGTTTGAAGACCTTCCGCCCAAGCAGCAGCACATCCTCGTCTACGGACCTCCCAAAGGCGAAGCTCCTCGCACAGGCTTCCACGGAATCCTCAGCTATCTCCGCGACACCATCGACGAAGCCCGCAGCGACGGCTATCGCGAGTACATGATGAGCTTCATGTCCGCGACGCCATGCCCAGCGTGCCGTGGCAAACGCCTTCGCCCCGAGTCCCTTGCCGTCAAGATCCACGGCATGTCCATCGCCGACTTCACTGCCCTTCCACTGAATAAAGCGCTTTCCGCCGCCTGCGAGCTCAACTTCACTGCCCGAGAAGCCCTCATCGCAGATCGCATCCGGCGCGAAATCATCGAGCGCCTCGAGTTCCTCTGCGCCGTCGGCTTGAACTACCTCTCCCTCGACCGCAACGCCGCCACGCTCTCCGGCGGAGAAGGTCAGCGCATCCGGCTTGCCACCCAGATCGGTTCCCGCCTGCGCGGCGTTCTCTACGTCCTCGACGAACCCTCCATCGGCCTTCATCAGCGGGACAACAACCGCCTCATCGAAGCGCTCGTTCGCCTCCGCGATCTCGGCAACACCGTCCTCGTCGTTGAGCACGACGAAGACACCATTCGCCACGCCGACTACGTCGTCGACCTCGGCCCAGGCGCAGGTCGGCTTGGCGGCCATGTCGTAGCGCAGGGCACTCCCGCCGACATCGTGGCCTGCCCCGAATCGCTTACTGGCAAGTACCTCTCCGGTGCCGAAAGCATTCTTCATCGCACTGAGCCGCGTCCGCTAACCGGCAAATGGATCACAGTAACCGGCGCGCGCGAGCACAATCTTCAGGACCTGACAATCAAGGTCCCGCTCGGCATCATGACCGTCGTGACAGGCGTCAGCGGCAGTGGCAAGAGCACCCTCATCAACGACATCCTTTACCGCTCGCTTGCTAAGGCTCTCTATGGCTCCCGCGAAGAGCCCGGAGTTCACGACACCGTCGAAGGCACAGACCAGATCGACAAGGTTATCCGCATAGATCAGGACCCGATTGGCCGCACGCCTCGATCGAATCCCGCGACCTATACGCAGGTCTTCTCGCCCATCCGCGACCTCTTCGCCATGCTTCCTGAAGCCCGCGAACGCGGCTACAAGCCGGGCCGCTTCAGCTTCAATGTCGCCGGAGGTCGTTGCGAAGCCTGTCAGGGCGACGGCCAGCGCCGCATAGAAATGAACTTCATGCCCGACGTCTACGTACAATGCGAGGTGTGCAACGGACGGCGGTACAACCAGGAGACCCTCGCCGTGAAATTCCACGGCTACTCCATCGCCGACATCCTCGACCTCACCATTGAAGATGCACTCACGGTTCTGGCCGACGTTCCCACAGTTCGCCAGAAACTTCAAACCCTCGTCGACGTCGGTCTCGGATATGTTCATCTCGGCCAGAGCGCCACCACGCTCTCCGGCGGCGAAGCTCAGCGTATGAAACTTGCCCGCGAACTATCCAAGCGCCAGACTGGTCGCACGCTCTATCTTCTCGACGAGCCAACTACAGGCCTCCACTTCGATGACGTACGCAAGCTCCTCGAAGTCCTGCACCGCCTGACCGACCTCGGTAACTCCGTCATCATCATCGAGCACAATCTCGACGTGATTCGAAACGCCGATTGGATCATCGACCTCGGGCCCGAAGGCGGCGAAGATGGCGGTCGGATCGTTGGCGAGGGTCGCCCCGCGAAAATCGCCGCCACTCCGGATTCCTACACCGGCCAGTTCCTCGCTCGTTACTACTCATCGCACAAAGGTAAACTCGAAGAGATCGCTCCTGATTTCGAATCGGCCACTGAAACACCTCACGCCGCATTGCAAGCCAAACTAGCGAACGGACAGCAAAACGGGCGCAAGAAGATTTCCAGTCCCGAGGCATCGCGCCCGGTTCAAAGACCCCGGAACGGCAAGAAACCGGTGCGGGCATGAGCACTTTCCCGGAACAGGTACCGCGCGATCCGGAACAACTGCCATCCGGTGAGCCCACCGACTCGCCCGCATCCGATCCGCTTGGACCCGAAAATGTGCCCGCTCCTCCCGCCGAATGGACGGGCGAGCCCGAAGAGCCTGCTCCACAGCAGGATGCACTTTTCGTCCCTGCTGAGACTCACGAGCATCATCCGCACGAAGACCTGGCCTTCTTCCAGTCTTACTCGCAGCTGCGGGCTCCCGCTCGACGCGACGAACGCATTCCACATTTCGGCCATCTCGGTCTCGTTCTTATTCTCGTGATCTTCGGATGGTTTGGCGCCGGCGCTTTGCTCGCCCTGGGGCTGCACATGAAGCTATGGGGGATTTCCAGCTTCTCGCAGGCAGCAACCGACTTTCATTACACTCTGGCGAGCCAGGCTGCACAGTACGTCATCACTTTTGCCGGATGCCTGGCCGCCTTTCCTCTTATTTGGCAAAGGCCTTTTTTCGAAGGCATTCAATGGAATGGCATTGTCGCCCTGCAGCGCTTCGGGCGTCTCGCCAGTGCCGCAATCCTGTGCTTCTTCGTGGCCATGATCAACGGCATGCTGATGCCTGGCCCCACCAACGCACCAATCGATCAGCTCTTCAAGGCGCCTGGAGCCGCCTGGGTGCTGTTCGCATTCGGCGTTACGCTCGCACCCTTCTTTGAGGAGATGGCCTTCCGCGGATTTCTCCTTCCCACCCTCTGCACCGGATGGGACTGGAGTGTCGAACACTTTACCGGTGCTCCTCGCCGGCCCCTCGACGAACACGGAAACCCCAACTGGTCGCGGACCGCAATGATCCTGGGCTCTGTAATTACCAGCCTCCCTTTCGCCCTGATGCACGGTTTTCAAACAGCCTGGTCTCTCGGACCGTTTCTCCTGCTGATCTTCGTCAGCCTCGTCCTCTGCTGGGTCCGCCTGAGCACCCGTTCTCTCGCCGCCAGCACCATCGTCCACGCTTGCTACAACTTCATGCTCTTCTCTTTCATGCTCCTCGGTACCGGAGGTTTTAAACACCTCGACAAAATGTAGTCGAGCGTTTGCTCATAGTCCGTTTGTCACCTCGTCACCTTGTTCCCTCGTCCCCTGTTTTCCCGTCCCTTAAAATCATCTCTGATGACCCAACTCACTTACGCCCAACAGCTTCTCTCGCTTCTCGCCCGCACGAGTTTCAAGCTTGGCCAATTCAAACTCTCCTCCGGCGGAACAAGTGACTACTACATCGATTGCCGAACCACGACGCTCCACGCCGAAGGCGGTCGCCTCACCGGTCATGCGATCCTTGAACTCCTCGAGCACCATGGCATCCACGCCGAAGCCGTTGGCGGACTCACCATGGGCGCTGATCCCATCGTCTCCAACGTTGCCACCGCAAGTGCCTGGCGCGCGCAGCAGAATCAAGCAGCACCTCTGCTCCACGGCTTCCTCGTGCGTAAAGCCGAAAAAGCGCACGGCACTGGTCGCCGCATTGAGGGATTCTGCCGCGAGGGCGCGCGCGTCGTGATCGTCGACGACGTCTGCACCACCGGAGCATCAACGATCGCCGCCATTGAAGCCGCACGCGAGGCGGGCATGATTATCGCCGCCGTAGTCTGCATAGTGGAACGCGAGGAAGCGCATGGCCGACCTGCGGTCGAAGATGCCGCAGGTCGAGCTCTGTTCCTTCGTCTATTCACCGCGACTCAGGTCCGCGCGGAACACGTCCGCCAGCTTGAGAACGCGGGTAATGTCAGCTGATCAACTTGGACACAATCCGAGCTACTGCAATCCATCTTTTCTCTGCAAAAAATCGAGCAGGAGCTGGATTGCATAGCTCGTTTCCGCCATCTGACTCCGACGGCCTGCGTCATTATCGAGGGATGCAGCCTGGATTCTGCTAAGCTCCAGTTGTTCTTTCAGAGCTGCAATTGTCCTGTCTCGCGTGATTTGATCCATGAGATCGCCCACAATCGCGATGAGGGATTCGCACGTGGAGCTTTGCGTTCTATTCAGATTAAAATCCGTTCTCTGATATTCACGAGTGTGCCAACCAGTCGCATCAGAGTCACTCGCACGTCATCACCGGTTTGTACCTGGGTCGATTAACCTTGATACGTAATTCCTGCCGTTAGCGATTCTGCTCTCGATCCTGTCGGCTCGTCAAAGAAATCAGGCCATTCAGCTAATCTGAATGGCCTGGCGAATCTTCGAACTGTATCTCTAATCGAATCTAGTGTTCTAATTTAGGTCTAATTTAGAAATATCGGCTCTCACCTTTACCGTTTTTAATTAGGCTTCCGCCTTTACGTGGTCCCTCGGCTTGCGCCTTTAATCTTCCTAATCTATAAACAGCGATCTCGATCTGGAGTTGTTCAATCTTTCGGTCGATCTCTAATTGCTGCCCGGACCAGACGCAGCCGGTGGGGTCGCCGCCGTGCCCTGACCGCCACCCATGTTGCTTAGCAGTTGTACTTCCACACGCCGATTCTGCTTCCGTCCCTCGGCCGTTGTATTCGGGGCAACTTCCTTATCCTTGCCAATGCCGATGAGGTAGAAGCGATGAGCTGCGATCCCGTACTTCGATGCCAGGTACTGAACTACCGTATCGGCGCGACGATTGCTCAGGTCATAGTTGTATGCGGCTGAGCCAGTCGAGTCTGTTCCGCCTGTAACTTCCAGGATGTAGCTCTTCGCATTACCGAGTTGCTGCGCGAACTGGTCGAGCTGATCTTTGTCGTCCTTCGTCAACGTTGCCTTGTCGAATCCGAAGGTCACGGTCACATTCGCCATCGATTTGTAGTTGTCCAGTCCCTTCACAACTGAATCGAGCGAGTCAGCGCGATGCACTGCCTCGTTTGCCGCAGTCGTCGCGTCGCCGGCAGCTTTGCCTGCGTTTTGCGCATTCTGAGCGGCTGTCTCTGCGGCACTTTGCGCCTGTTTGATTCCCGATGTCGCGCGATCATCCACATCGTGCAGGTTCCGGTTGTTCTCAGCGGTCTTTTGATCAAGCTGGTTGGTGTGTTCCACAATCGGCGCCGTCTGGGACTTGACGTAGTTCTTGCTCGCGCAACCGGTGACGCCCACAAGTGCTACGGCAGCTGCAATCAACAATCCATTGGAAGTTTTCATCAGTTCCCCATTCTTCTCGCCGCCTCAAATTTGCCTGTACCCTTTTTCAACCACCTCAGGCGGGCGGCGATTTTCTTGTCACGCTTACTTATGCATGCGCGCAGCCAAATCATTTCCACCCTATAACCATCTGATTAATCTATGGTTATAGACGAAGGATGAAAGATTTTCACAGTGCGAAAGCTGTGTAGTTTTTACCCGGTCGGTAAGATTGCGCGGTGTTTCCTCTATTCGCGCTCCCCTCTCTTCCTCCAGCTATCCTATGAACTGGGCCTTCCAGCCAGCGGTTTCATGGACTTAATCGAGAAAATTCGCCGTCTTCCTACCCAGCCGGGCGTGTATCTCTACAAGAACGCTGAAGGCGAGATTATCTACGTTGGCAAGGCCAAGAACCTTCGTTCTCGGGTCCGTTCTTACCTGCTCGAGGCATCTCAGGCAAACGCGAAGACTGGCTCACTGATGCGCGAGGCCGTTGATGTCGACTACATCCTCGTCGCCAATGAGCACGAAGCCCTCGCGTTAGAAAACAACCTCATTAAACAGCGCAAACCGCGCTTCAACATCCTCCTGCGCGACGACAAGACTTATCCCTATGTCAAGCTCACGCTCGCCGACCGCTATCCCAAGGTTTTCGTCACACGGCGACTGCGGAAAGATGGTTCGGCTTACTATGGCCCCTACTTTCCAGGAAACCTCGCTTACCGCGTCGTCGAACTCATTCATCGCAGCTTTCTGCTGCCCAGTTGCAAGATCGATCTAACTCGCTACCACCAGCGCGCGTGCCTCCAGTACTACATTCATCGGTGTTTGGGCCCATGCGTGCAGGAACTTACCACACCAGAGCTATACGCGCAGGCCGTTAGAGATGCGCAGCTTTTCCTCGAAGGCAGGCAGATGGAACTCGAGCGTTCCCTCACCGCGCGCATGATCGCTGCCGCCGAAGCACAACAGTTTGAGGCCGCCGCCCGCCTGCGCGATCAACTCTCAACTGTGCACCAGCTTCAGGAGAAGCAACGCATCGCCACCGTAGAGCAGAGCGACGACGCTGACGTCTTTGGTTATCACTTCGAAGATGGAGCACTTGCCGTAAATCTGTTCCACATGCGTGGCGGCAAAATCGTAGATCGGCGCGAATTCTTCTGGGAAGACTTCCCCGAACTGATAGAAGCCATCGCCCCCGCCGAATCCTCAGCCGCCGAAGAGCTGGATGGCCCTTTTGAGACTGCGGAAGGCTCAGTCTCTGGCAATGGCTCCTTCAATCCCGGCCACGTCTTCTCTGCGTTACTCAAGCAGCTCTATATTGATCAGCACTATGTTCCGCGATCCATCCTGGTGCCGGTCGATTTCGCTGATCGTCCGTCCCTCGCGGATCTTCTGAGTGAACGCATCGACCGTCGAGTTGAGGTTGCGGTCCCGCAACGAGGCGAAAAACGTTCCCTCGTCGATCTCGCCGGTCAAAATGCAAAGCAGTCCTATATTCAACGCTTCCGAGTCTTGGAGCCATCCCGCAAAGCCATCCAGGAGTCACTTGCTGATGCGTTGATGCTCCAGGAACTCCCCACCCGCATCGAATGCTTTGACATCTCTCACATCCAGGGAGCTGAGACAGTCGCCTCCATGGTCGTCTGGGAAGACGGCAAGATGAACAAATCTCAGTACCGCAAATTCAAAATGATGACCGTGATCGGCGTTGACGACTTCGCCTCTATGCGTGAGGTTGTCACTCGCCGTTATCGTCGACTGAAAGATGAAGACAAGCACCTGCCATCTCTTATCCTCATCGACGGTGGCCTCGGCCAGCTCCACGCCGCAGCCGAAGCCCTTGAAGCGCTCGGCTTTACATCTCAACCCCTCGCCTCCATTGCCAAAAAAGAGGAAGTCATCTATCTCTATGGGAACGAAGACGAACCAGTGGTCCTCGACCGCCGCTCCCCAGTGCTACATCTCGTGCAAATGATTCGCGACGAGAGCCATCGTTTTGCTATCGGCTATCACCGGCAGCGTCGCGCTATGCGCGATCGTGACTCCGAACTGCTGAACATACCGGGGGTAGGCCAGCTGACGCGCCAGCGCCTCCTCACCCACTTCGGCAGCCTGCGCGATATTCAGCAGGCCAGCGCCGATTCACTTGCCGCCGTCGTGAGTCGCAAAACCGCTGAATCAATCTGGCGTCATTTCCACGAACAACAACTGACCAACTGACTTTCTCGCGCAACGAACTCCCTCTGAGATACCCCCTGAATTGTCAGGCATTCTCGTCTGTGTCTGCTCTTCCAGGAATTCGTTGCGCGTCTTCTCCCCACAAATCGGTGCATCAGAAGACCAGTTTGCCGCTTAGCTGAATGATGCGCGAAGCAGATGCTGAAGTGATGAGGCCCGCTGTCGTCGAACTGACCGAGTTGTCGATTGACGATCCACCTCCAGATCCGCTGCCAATCAAGGCACCCGTTCCGATCGCATACTGATGGTGATTGAACGCGTTGAAGAAATCACCATTGAATTTGAACGCAACGCGTTCAGTGATATGGAAGCTCTTGCCAATCCCCATATCCCAGTTGTTGATTCCGGGCTGCCGCAACGTGTTTCGAGGTAGATCTCCATAGGTTCCCAGCGCTGGCTGCGAGAAGCAATCCATGTTGAGCCTTTGCAGTTTCTGCGTGAGGTTTGCGTGAGGATCGCAACCGGACACTCGGTTAGCACGCATAAACTGGCTATTCAGCACGCCATTGATGTCGTTCGCGGTGATGCTGAACGGGAAACCAGCCTGGAACGTAGCGATCCCGGTCGTCTCCCATCCTCCCACGATCAGGTCGGCTGCACGGTTGATGCCGCCTCCGAGCTTCTTCCCACGACCCAATGGGAGTTGATACACGTAGCTTGCGACGAAGCGTTGATCAACGTCAAAATCAGACAACCCATAGTCCAACTCCGGACGATGATTGTCCATGAAGCCCTGATACCCCGCTCCCGTAGCTCCGACACCGGCCGCTGCTGACTTGTCGTCCTTGCTTTGTGCCCACGTGTATACGACCGTGGCGGCAAGTTCGCGGGCCCGATGCTCCATCTTCACGTTCATTCCGTTGTAATGCGAGTAGCCGTGCCAGTCGCTATCGATGTAGAAATTGGTGAAGTTCTTGTATGGCAACCGGCTCGCATTGTCGCAGGGATCTGTTTTGAGATTGACGTACTCACCACCAACCTGCGTTTGGCAGAACGCCAGACTCGCATCGGGAATGGCAAAGGGTTGAGCGATGTTTCGGCGATCGAGCAGATGCACCGCATGCGTCCCAATGTAATTCACCTCGATTGTGGTGTTCGCAGCCAGTTCCCTTTGCACCGAAGCGGTCCAGGATTGAACATAGGGATTCAGCGGATTCTCCGACTCAATCACGGCGAGGAAGGTCAGTGTCGACGCGGGGAATGGACCAAGAGTTGAATACGATGGGAACATATTGTTGGTTAGCTTGGGTGCGGTCGCATTCGTGCCGGGATTCAAGCTGTTGCGGATCGAGTACGGATAGATATCAGCAGAGTCGTCTATCTCGCGACCTTCTGCCGAATCATAGAAGATTCCGTAACCACCTCGGACGACCGTCTTGGGGGTAAGGCGATAGTTGAGGCCTAAACGCGGTGCCCACGGAGTCTTCGAGCCCGCATGAGGCACAGAGCCGCAATAGCGAAGAATTGGTCCGCTAACGGCATCTCCACCGGGAGCCACACCATTCGAAGAGAGAGTCTTGTCTGCGTAACACAGACCGCCGTTCGTGTTTTGCGTATCGAGCCAGAAAAAGTGATTGTCTGCATCGTAAGCCGCGGGACGATAATCCCAGCGAAGACCGAGGCTCAAGGTAAGCTTCGGACTGACCTTCCAATCATCCATGGCGTACGGAGCGAAGTATCCAAAAACGTGATCCTGGGGATTGCCGGCGGTGTCTGTCGGACTCAACGGACCGGGCACGAAACCGCCCACACCGCTGTAATAGCCGAGCAACATATCGGCCACTGCGTTGCCTGTTCCGCAAAGACTTTTCGGGGCGCCGCCGTTCACTGACACTGGCGCATTGGTACAACCTTCCGAATTGTTTTGCACAAGTGATCCGCCAAAGCTCCAGTCACCGTAGAAGTCGTCATCCAGATTGCGGATCAGGTGCCAGCGGCGGTAATCCACCCCGAAGCCGAGCGTGTGTCTGCCATGCACTGACGTTACCGAATCTGCATACTCCCAGGTCGGTCCTTCCGAACCGCTGTAGCTGTTCACTGAGCCGCCACCACTGCCGAACTTCGACAGACCTACGTTTGGCCATGTCTCCTGCAACGCGGTGAACTTGGTAAATGTGCCGCTTAGGGCGAGCTGTGAAACCGCATCCGCGCTGATCGCTGGCCCCCCCTGAGGCGCGTTGGCAGTCAGATGTCCAAACCGGAAGTTGTTGACCGTCGTATTTCCGAGGTTAAGCGTGTGTGAGACTGCCCAACTCGTTTGCTGCTGTTGGTAGATTTCGTAGCCGTGCACCAGATCGCTTGAGTTGTAGGATCCCTGGTTGTTGTAGTTGGCATCGGTATACCGGAAGAACACCGATCCGAACTTGCCCAGATTCTGATCTCCGCGGTACGTCTGCTGATTTTGATGCAAGGGGAATCCGACATTCTTGATGTAATTCACTGCGCCTTCCGGTTGGTCTGGGAGCGTCGGTGTCTGCCAGAAATTGTTCTTGACTGCGACGGCGCCTACGTTGCCCGTCTGACGAACCGTTGGAATCATGTTGCCGGGAAATGCCGCCCCCGTCGTTGGATCGATAGGCATGCAGTTATACCCCAGATCCAGAAGTTTCGTGCAATCTGCCGTGCCATACGCTGGCAGCAAACCGCCGGGCAGTCCTGAACCTGAGGGTGCCTTGTAGGTTTCCGCTGAAAAATCTCCACCCAGGATTGCAGGATTCGGCATGCTTTCTAGCTGTCGAGCACCGTTCGTGATGCGCCAGCCTTCATAGTTCACCATGAAGAAGCTCTTGTTGCGACCGTCGTAAAGATGGGGAATGAAAATCGGTCCACCTGCAACAAATCCGAACTGGTTCTGACGGAGCACCGGGTTTGCCGTCGGCGTGCCAGAAATATAATCGTTCGCCGTCGGGAACGGCTTCGCATCGAATGCGTCGTTGCGATCGAACCAGAACACGGATCCATGCAGGTTGTTCGTTCCGCCTTTGCTGACGATGTTGATCTGTGTCGCGCTGAATCCCTGATCCGCGGAATACGTTCCGCTCGAAACCTTGAATTCCTGGATAGCATCCTGCGACAGAATCACCGCGGGAGTAACAAGGGCGGCATCGGTATTCACAAGTCCGTCGAGCGTGTAGTTATTCCCCTCAGGACGCCCGCCGTTCACGCTGATCGCATTGCCCTCGCCCTGCCGCATCGTGCCTTGTTCACCGCCTACCGTCACGGCACCGGCACCGACCAGGAGCAGTTGCATGAAATTGCGGCCGTTCAACGGTAAATCTTCAACCTGCTGCTGGCTGACCAGGTTCGACAATTCCGCCGTGTCGGTATCCAGCGATACAGCCTGCGCCGTTGTGGTAACAGTCTCGGTGACTGCACCGGGTTTCAAAGTGAGGTCAACACGCGCATGTTGATTCACCGTGAGCGTGAACGAGCTAATCACAGCCTTCTGGAATCCGCGCGCTTCCGCTGCGACGGTGTAGGTCCCCGGATTCAGCGCAGGAGCGTTGAAGTCACCCGCGCTGTTCGTGACCGTTTGAAATGAAACTTTCGTTGCCGTGTTGGTCACAGTGATCTTGGCGTTCGGCACGACGGCACCCGACGGGTCCGTCACCGTTCCCAGAATCGTTCCCGTTGCTCCGGCTTGCCCAAATACCTCTCCACTAATCGCAAGCAGTAACAACAACAGAGCGCTGACACGAAGAATTCGCATCGACTTACCTCCTGAAAATGCCTTGCTTTTCGGCCTGCATTCGCTCCGGCCTATTGCAATGCGTGTCTTTGATCTGCGCGAACCCAGTGGGAATCGACACGTTGAGCGGGAATGGCCTGATTCAAATGCATCGCGACATTAGCCACTCTGCAGAAATGTTGTCAAGTAGAATTTTGTTTCTCTTTTGAAAATTAGGAGGAAGCAGATTGGCGAATTGGAGCTATTCCTGCCGGCTCGAGATTATTCATCCCTGTCCTCCTTCGCCCTTGTGGCAGAGTAAAACCCTTTACTGCTGAAGTTTCGGGCAAATTTTTGTTTTGAGCCGGAAAGATCTATCGAACAAAGCCGTCACAGCCTGGAACAGACCTGCGGGAACCCGGTCGATTCTATTTAGAACTTGTTTCAATAGAGCACAAATAAAGTTTAGAGCTCAGCAGATCTGTACAAACGGGATCCCCAGCAAAGCTGCCACCTTCTTCAACTTGCCACCCTGAGCTCCAACCCCGATGGCGCAATGATGGGCCGGTCCCTGGGCGTTCCATGCCTCCACAAACCCGCGTGCTCCGATCGCAAATTCATAGTGGCTGTTCGTATTGCCGATCCGCAGCACCTCGCCCGGAACAGAATCACCCTCCGCCGCAACCATCTTGAATCCAGATTGCGCGTCTTCGACCACTGAGAGCAGCGTCACGAGCCCATGCTTCACGGTCATCTCCACTGATAGTCCCCTTCCCACCTTTCCGTGATACACCGCAAGTGGTTTGACTTTGGTCTTGCTCTCCGCAATCGCGATATGCCCCGGCCCATCATGCCCCATCAGCACATGATTGAGATTCAGATCCAGCGCGTAATATTCCGTGAAGGAACCTCCCGCTCCGAGCGCATCCATCATCTTCATCGCAAGCACGTTCTTCACTTCATACTCGCCGGCAACAGGAACTCCCCGTGCCGTCAGCAAAGACGTGCCGAGAATAATCGAGCTCATCGTGTCTTCATTCGCAGGCACCCCGCTGCCCATGTAGTAATACGCCATCGATTGCAGATCGTGCTGCTCGACAAGTCGGTCCAGCGCCACCGACGTGCGCGACGCCCGTGCAAGCTCTTCTTCAGCGCAGTCTGGCTGCACATTGAAGTGTTTTCTGAAGTCCGCTACCCGGCTTGCGATCTCTGCCTCGTTCACACCTGCCCGAAGAGCGCTCAGCTCGTCCACTTCAACCTGTTCGATATGGGACCCGAACGTGATCGCCACCTGGGTCAGATCCGTGGAAATGTCGAGCATTCCCCCGTAGTAGTGCCCCATCAGCCCGAGACGGTTCTCAGAAAGGGCCTTCTTTACGCGCGCCGCATCAACCCACGCCGAGATCTCCCGCCATGTCTCCTCATCTTGCAGAGTCCCGGTCACCTGGTGGAAAGGAATCCGCGCTCGCCGTAGCACGTTCGCGATCTCCGGAACGCTGCACGCCGAACAGAACGCAAGCCATTCCCCCGTCATAGCAGTTCGATTCGGCAGGCGGTTGAATGCTGTGTAGTCGATCGCCGCTTCTGGCTGCATGTTCAGCACCAGCACCGGCACCTGAGCCCTCTGTACCATCGGAAGAACCGTGCTGGAAAGTGCATAGGTTGTCACATAGATGATCAGCAGATCAATGTCCGCCCGTCGGCACGCGTGTCCGGCCTCCCGTCCCTTCTGCGGAGTATCCACCAATCCGAGCATCTCCACGCATGCACCAGTCCGCTCCAGTCCTGCAGCTACCCTCCTCACGTAACCATCCAGCCGATCGCGCAGCCCCGCGAACTGTGGCCAGTATGCATCCAGCCCTATACCGCACAGTCCAATTCGCAGATCCGTTGCCGGCATTCACTTCACCTTCAGCACGGTCACTGCAAACGGCGCTAACTTCAACTCGTCGGCCTGTACCGATCCGGAGCGCGGCTCTGCGTCCCCCGTATCTTCATCCACCGTCAGTGAAGAAGCCCCGCTCAAATCCGAAGCAAGTTTCACCGTCTTTTCTGAATTCGTCTTGTTCACAAGCAGAACCTTCTTGCCCTCTGGCGTAACAAATCCCTGCTCCGTCACGCCTGCCGGTTCATCCCCTTTCCGCCCAACCAGTTTGTCGCCAGGATGGAAATTATCCTTGATCATCTTCAAAACCCAATAGCGTGAATTCGGCTTTCCATTGTTGTAGTCCATCATCGACACGCTTGGATACTGCGATGGATAACCCACAAGCTGCGATTCGCCGATCACATCTACACCGAGCTTCGAGAGCTCCACGAATAAGTAGCCATACAGTGCCCCGGCTGCATTCCAGTACCGATGCGGGATGTGATCCGGCATTGCCTTCGATGCCGCAATCTCCACGCCATCGGTCGGCAGAATCACACCCAGTTCGTCCGTATCCACCTTCGTCTGCGGCGACAGCCGATCCCGAATCGCAAGAATGTATCGCGTCGTCGCCAGAAATCCGTCAGCCTGGTTGAAGAAGGTGTGCTGCCATCCATCCAGCGATTCATCCAACGCGGGACTTGCGTAGAAGTGAAACGAGATGTAATCGAGCGGAATTCCCTTCTTGTGATTCTTCGGATTCAAGAAGTACTCGAAATACTTGGGATTTGCTCCGGGCGCTGCGAGGGCGAGCCCCATAAATTTCGTATTCGGGCTCACTCGCCGGATTCCTTCCACAATCGCGTCATAGCGCTTGGTGTAATCCTCTGGCGTCGTATTGTGTTCGAAGTCAATCTCGTTCAAAACCTCCCAGTACGGAAACGTGTAGTGATAGCCCGAGTCGTGCCTTTTCCCGTTCTCATCCGTGAAGCCACCTTGCGTGTACCAGCTCACCAGACGGCCGAAATAATCTCCGAGCTCTTTTCCGCTGGGATCGCGTAGCTCGGTTCCCTTCGTGTAGTCCCAGAAAACCTGGTTCGGATCATCGGGATACTTCACAGGCTTATCCGTCTTGAACATCCATGCGGGAATCGTACTGAAGTTCATGACGGTTGAGTGCCCGTCCGTTGCCGCCAGCAGATCCTTCGTCACTGGATCGATATACGTGAAATCCCAGGAGGTCTTCTCTTTGGTAGGCGCCTCCAGTTCAGCCACGGCGATCTTCGGATAGGGCAACCACGGCACGTACCGCACATAGTCTGCTCCAAGTGCCTTCAGTGCCGAAAAGGATCCATCATGAATCGGCGATCCCGGATTCAGCATTGGATTAGTAACCACTTGCAGCGTCGGCGTCGACTTTGAAACAATCACAACCTTTTCCCAGTCGATCTCTACCTTCTCAGTCTTCTTTTCCTGTGCGTTTGCCGTTATCGCGTATCCCGCCAGCACAGCCAGGACCACGCAGCTTGACCACAAAACAGAAGTCTTTCTCACAAGCGCCCCCTCACAAACTCATTCGAGAAACTAGTGCAAAACAGCCGATCTGGCAATCTCTTTCGCGATGCGTAAGAAGTTTGCGTCCTGAAACCCCTGGGCCAGTCACATCTCCGCCCTTCTTCCTCAGCCCAGCGCAGAACCCGATGCCCGTTCTCGCACGAGAATCCATACTACAGATCGGAACCATAAATCCATTTGGGAATTTTTTTCTCTTCCGAATAGTTAAGGTTTCCTGCTAAAGTTCTCCCGCACAAGTTCAGTTCAGCTTCCCGGAAAGGAAGCAGTGTCAAATCCGCTCCATCGGTCCGCGAAGATCGCGTTCCCATCGCGAAAGGAGAAGTAATGATTCGCCAGGCGTTGAAAGTCTTTGCCTCTTCCCTCTGCTTAGTTGCCATGATCGCGGGCGCGCAGGACAAGAGCTCGTCCGATCCTTTGAAGAGCGGTTTTCAGAATCCGCCGCAAAGCGCTCGTCCCCGCGTTTGGTGGCACTGGATGAACGGCAACATCACCAAAGAAGGTATCAAGCTCGATCTCGACTGGATGCATCGCGTTGGCTTGGCCGGCTTCCAGAACTTCGACGCTGCCCTGCAAACACCACAGGTCGTCGACCACCGCCTGGCCTACATGACACCCGAGTGGAAGGATGCCTTCAAATATGCGATCACTCTCGGCGACCAATACGGAATGGAAATGGCGATCGCGGGCTCCCCTGGTTGGAGCGAAAGCGGCGGCCCATGGGTGCCGGGCGCAGAGGGAATGAAAAAATACGTCTGGAGCGAAACCGAGGTGGAAGGAGGCAAGCCATTTTCCGGCGAGCTCAAACACCCACCCAGCAGTACTGGAGCGTTCCAGAACATCGGCATACGAGATGCTCTCGGAACCCCTGGGGGCGCCCACAAAATTCCGGAGTTCTACGCCGACGCTGCTGTTATTGCATACAAGAAGCCTGCAAGCGATCTCTCCCTCGAGAAACTCAACGCAAAGATCACGTCCAACGGAAATGCGCTTGATCCAGCAATTCTCTCCGACGGCGATCTCGAAAAAACGACGCCGGTACCGATCCCGAAGCAGGGCGACATTTCATGGATTCAGTACGAGTTTCCCCAGCCTCAGGCGGTCCGCTCCATCACCTTTGTGACCAAAACTCCAGGCTGGATCGAGCAGTTGATTGCCCAGATGTCCGCGCCTGAAATGAACCTCGAGTCGAGCGCTGACGGACAGGATTTCAAGCTGGTATCAAAGCTCGAAACCACTGACGCCCCGGAACATACAATCTCATTCGCTCCCGTCACCGCGAAGTACTTCCGCGTCACCTTCAAACGGACGCCTCCGCCGCCAATCCCGGACTGGGCTGCGGGAATCGATCCAAGTTCCTTCGGGTTCAGCAAAATGCCGCCGCCTCCCAAGGATTACGAAGTAGCGGAGATGGCCTTACATACCGGACCGCGCGTCGATCACTTCGAGGAAAAAGCCGCCTTCGTTCCTGAAGACGATCTGTACAAGTTCGCCACTCCCTCAGTCGGCCGGCAAGACGCAATCGCAAAATCCGATGTCATTGACCTCACCTCAAAAATGAGCCCCGAAGGAAAGCTCGACTGGACTCCGCCTCCGGGTGATTGGATAATCATTCGCCTCGGCTACTCATTGCTCGGTATCACCAATCATCCCGCGACTCCCGAAGCCACCGGACTCGAGGTCGACAAACTCGATCGCCGTTTCGTAAAGAATTACTTCGAAAAATATCTCGACAGCTATAAACAGACCGTCGGTCCGGAGCTGATCGGAAAAAAAGGCATTCACTACGTAATCAACGACAGCTGGGAAGCGGGATCGCAGAATTGGACAGACAACATGATCGCCCAATTCAAAAAGCTGCGCGGCTATGATCCAACCCCTTGGCTTCCCGTGCTGACCGGCCAGGTCGTCGAGAGTTCCGAGGCCAGCGATCGCTTCCTCTGGGACTTCCGGAAGACGATTGCCGACCTCACCGCCACCGAGCACTACGGTCAGCTTGAGGACACGTTGCATGAATGGGGCATGGCCCACTATGGCGAGTCTCACGAATCACGCCGCGCCTTCATTGCAGATGGTATGGAAGTCAAGAAATACAACGAAGTCCCCATGAGCGCCATGTGGACGCAGACCCCAACCGTGAACAAGGTGCAGTATGGATACAACGCCGACGATCGCGAGTCTGCATCGGTAGCTCACATCTATGGACAGAACATCGCCGCCGCCGAATCCCTGACCGCCGCCGCCGCGCCATGGGCATGGTCGCCGGCAACGTTGAAGCCCACTGCCGATCAGGAGTTCCTCAACGGCATCAACCGCTTTGTTATCCACGAGTCTGCTCACCAACCATTGGTCGGCAAAGCTCCCGGCATGACTCTCGGACCTTTCGGCCAGTGGTTCAATCGCAATGAAACCTGGGCGGACGAGGCTGGTGTTTGGGTCAACTATCTCGCTCGCACCAGCTTCCTCTTGCAGCAGGGAAAATTCGGTGCCGACCTCATCTATTTCTACGGCGAAGATTCCAACCTAACCGCCATCTTCGACAAAAAGTCTCCCGACGTTCCGGCCGGCTACGGCTTCGACTATGTAAACGCCGATGCACTCATAAACGAGTTGCATGTCGTCAATGGCCGCATCGAAACGAAGAGCGGCATGAGCTATCGTCTCCTGGGGCTCGATCCCTACAGTCAGCACATGTCTCTTCCCGTACTTCGCGCCATTCACAAGCTCGTGGAAGATGGCGCTATCGTCGCTGGACCGAAACCCAGCGACGATCCAAGCCTCGCTGACGATCAGGCAGAATTCAAGAAGCTGAACGAGGATCTCTTCGGCGACGGCAGCGGTGCTCACAAAGTTGGCAAAGGCACCGTCTACGCTGGTCAGAACCTCGGAGATGTCTTCCACACCATGAATGTTGAGCCGGACTTTGATTACACGAAGCCCGAAAGCGATACACGCCTTGAGTTCGTTCATCGCCGGCTCAGCGATGGCGACCTCTACTTCATCGACAACCGCGCCGACAACGGCCACAAGGTAGACGCAACCTTCCGCGTCGCCGGAAAAGAACCTGAGCTCTGGCATGCTGAAACCGGCAAGACGGAGCCCGTCAGCTTCAAGATCGCCGACGGCCGGACAACCGTTCCTCTTGATCTCGAGCCATGGGGCAGTGTCTTCGTCGTCTTCCGCAAACCAACCTCCGCAATGAGCCGCACAGTCGCGGTCGGACAGAAGAAGGACCTCGCAACGCTAGAAGGCCCATGGAAGCTTGCCTTCCAGAGTGGTCGCGGGGCACCAGATTCCGCCACTCTCGACAAACTCGCATCGTGGAGCGACAACTCCGACCCCGGCGTGAAGTATTTCTCCGGAACCGGCACATACACGAAGTCGTTCGATCTCCCCGCAGCCTCGCTGGGGAAAGGCGGGCAGGTATGGATCGATCTCGGAGACGTAAAGAACCTCGCCGAAGTGACCGTCAATGGCAAGCCGCTCGGAATCGTCTGGCACGCTCCCTATCGCGTGAACGTGACATCCGCAGTGAAGTCCGGCTCAAACGAACTCGTCGTAAAGGTGACAAACGCATGGGTGAACAGGCTCATCGGCGATCAACAGCCCGGAGCGACAAAGATTACCTTTGCGGATGTGAAACCCTACAGGGCGAATTCACCGTTACTCCCCTCCGGTCTTCTCGGTCCTGTCACCGTTTATTCAATCAGCAAATAGTCACAGGCAACAGCAGCCAGACACAGAATAAAATGTGCCTGGCTGCTTTGTCGGAATGGGGCGGAGCTAGGTTATGAGCGAAACGTCAGAACCATTCTCATCCGCAAAGAGCACTCCCCACCGCTACGCATTTATGCTGCGTCTTCTACCCGGTGCTGCCGAAGCTTATGAGGCCGCCCATCGTGCGGTATGGCCTGAAATGCTTGCTCTTCTAAAGGAAGCCGGAATCAGCGAATATTCAATCTACCGCCGCGACGACCTGCTGATTCTGGCGCTCCGTGCCGATGACTTCGATGCCGCATGGGCTCGCATCGAAGACCACCCAGTCAACCTTCGCTGGCAAGCCGCTATGGCTCCGTACTTCGCTCCGATCGAAGGCCTTCGTGCCGGCGAACGATTCCCCATGCTCGAAGAAGTCTTCTACCTGCCCTGACAAGACCCAGTTAGCCCTACTGATCTCCGTTCAGCGTCTCCGGCGTCACAACTTTGTGTCGCACATAGTTGTACGGTGGAACCGCATAACCGCGCAGCATCGAGATTCCCAATTGGATCAGCCGCGGTCCGTACGTCTCCGCTTCATGCGAAATGCTGCCAATCAACGCGCTCTGCCCGGAACGCATCTCTTCGAGTGCATCTGGGATGCAGTCTTGCCCGACCACGGCAATATCGTGCTCGCGTCCATTCTGACGCGCTGCGTCCAGCACGCCCAACGCACTTGAATCCGTAGCCGCCGCAACCAGGATGCGCTGACTTCCCTCGTGCCCTTCAAGAAACTCTCCCACTGCCAACCGGCTCGGATTCCGTGATCCCCGGCCATCAATCTGCACAAACCGCTCCGGCGCGAGATTCCGCAACCGCTGCTTCACCGCTTCGAGCGCTCCTGTAATCCGGCTCTGGACGAAGCTTCCCGCCTCATTGAAGCCGACTCCCAGAACCCAATCCACATTACCCTTCCACTTCCGCTGGGCATATTGAGCAAGCAGCGTCCCGGCTTCAACTCCGCACTCGAAATTGTCGACTCCGAAATACGTCGCATTTGGATGCGGAACATCGATCGCAATTACAGGAATATCGGCCTTCTTGAAGATGCTTGCGACTCGAGGTCCGACAGACTCCTCGGCCTGAAATTCCAAAACCAGATCGACCCGCTTCTCCGCAAACTCTTCCGCATTGCGCACCGCGGTTTCCGTATCGAATCGGTTATCAAGCTGCACCAATTCGATTCCGGCGGCGGCAGCAGCGGCTGTCACGCTCCGCGACACCGCCTGCGAAAACGGCAGATCTGCGCTTTGCACCGCAAAACCGAAGCACAGTCGTCTTGGCCTCGCGACCAGCCGGTACTGCCCATTCTGCGTCTGCGCAACGTATCCCCGGTGCACCAGCGTCTTCAGAATTCGATAGACGCTCGTCTTCGAGATGTTGGTCTTCTTGTATACGTCCTCGAGGCTGATTGGCCCATGAACCTGCTCAAGAAGCTCGAGTACATCCAGTCCCTTCGACAAAATGGGAATCAGGTAAAGGCGCTTGATCTTCGCTTTCGGCAACGTGCTCTCCCGCGCTCAATGTTTCAATAGTGAAACGAACATAATCAGCATACATCAGCGCGCGGACACACTTTCCCCGACCCCAAGTCCCCAGAATCTTCGCTGTCAATCGAATCCAGGTTTCAGCGCCGGTTGTTCTGAACCTCGGCTTCGTATTTGCGAACCGTGCCCAGCCAATCGCTCCCCGTCGGGACATTCTTCGTCACGCAGTAGTACTCCCAGACCGCTGACCATGGCAACGACTTCGTCTCTTCCATCAAGGCCAGTCGCGCCGTGTAATCAAAACGGCACTCCGCTTTCTTGAGCGCCTCGCCCGGCTCAAGCATCGCGAACAGCAGTGCCTTCCTGAAATTGCGGGTTCCGATCACCCACGCCGCCACTCGGTTAATGCTCGCGTCGAAGAAATCAAGACCGACGTTTACTTTGTCCATCGCATTCGACCGCACAATCTCCTGCGCAATTGCAACCGTTGCATCATCGAATAGAACAACGTGATCGCTATCCCAGCGAACCGGCCGAGACACGTGCAGCAGAATCTCATCCAGAAAGCAGAGGCACGTCGAAATCTTGTCCGCTACATTCTCCGTCGGGTGGAAGTGCCCGGCATCAAGGCACAGCAACGTTTTGCGCGTCGCGGCATACGCCATGTAGAACTCATTCGTCCCCACCGTGCAGCTCTCCGCGCCAATCCCGAACAACTTCCCTTCCACCGCCACCTTGTGATGCTTGCCATCCATCGCGCCCAGGATAGCGTCAAGCGACGAAATCAGGCGTTTGCGCGGCTCCAACCGTTCCGCAGGTGTGTCCTTGTATCCATCAGGAACCCAGATGTTCATAATGGCCGGCGACTTCAGCTGTTCTCCGATGTACTCGCTCACGCGGCGGCTTGCAATGCAGTGATCGATCCAGAATCTTCTGATTCCATTATCGGGATGACTCAGTGTCAAGTTTTGCGCACTCTTCGGATGCGAAAAGCATGTTGGATTGAAATCAAGTCCCAGCCCTTCTTGCTTCGCCCAGTCAATCCATCCCTGAAAGTGCCCGGGCTCCACTTTGTCCCGTTCAACGACCGACTCGCTCTCCAGATAGATCGCGTGCAGGTTTACTCTCTTCGCTCCCGGAATGAGCGAGAGTGCTAGTTCCAGATCCGAACGCAGCTCATCTACTGTTCTTGCGCGCCCCGGATAACTCCCCGTCGTCTGGATCCCACCCGTAAGGCTGGCATCCGCACTCTCGAATCCCAGCACGTCGTCGCCTTGCCAGCACTGGACCGAGATCGGCACCGCATCAAGCCGACCCAGAACCCCTTCGGTGTCCACGCCGAGTTCGGCATACCGCTCGCGTGCGAAGGCGTATGCCTCTTCAATCTTCGTTCCAGTCACGCGCATGGCTCTCCTTTCATCTCCTTCGTTGCGAGCATCTCTTCAAATCGTGCCAGCACGCTGCCGGGTACAGTCGTCTGCGGATAAAATTCCTGCATTTCAAAAGACGTACATATCAGCTTACGCGCCGCGGTCAGGTTCTCGATCACTCCCAGCGCAATCATCTGCGCGCTCAAATTACCTAGAGCAGAAGCCTCAACCGGACCGGCTGTCACAGGCAATTCACAGGCATCCGCGCACAGTTGATTCAGCAACCCGTTCTTACAGCCCCCGCCCACAATGCGGATCCGCTTCAACCTTCGACCGCATAGGGTCTCAAGCTGGTGCTTAACTGTTCGATACGAAAGCGCCAGGCTGTCAAATACGCAGCGCGCCATCTGTGCCACCGTATCCGGAACCGGCTGGTCCGATCTACGGCAGTAGTCGCGGATAGCGTCTGTCATCGAAGGAGGATTCAGAAACTCCGGATCGTTCACATGGATAATCGACCGCCATGCCCTCTCCTGCGCAGCCTGTTCGACAATCGATCCAAAGTTCGCCAGATTCTTTTCCTCGCACACCTGCTGAATCGGCCACATCCCCATGATGTTCTTCAGTACTCTGAAGCGCCCCTCAACTCCGCCTTCATTGGTGAAGTTCATCCGAAGGGCGTCAGCGTTCGCAATCGGGCTGATGCTCTCGATACCCATTAACGACCATGTCCCGGAACTGATATACGCTTCGTCCATATCCTCGAGCGGCGTGCCCGCCACTGCCGATCCGGTATCGTGAGTTGCGGGAGCAATCACCTTCAGCCCGCGTGCAATCCCCGTTCCCTCGCCCAGCACGGTTCCAGCCGCCGCGGGCATCTGCATCATCGACCCCTTCGATCCGATTGCGCCCAGAAGGAACTTATCCCACTCGCCGTCAAGACCACATAGCTGGGTCGTCGTAGCGTTCGTGTACTCATTCGACAGCACACCCGAAAGTCTGAAATGCAGATAATCCGGGATCATCAGAAAGTGGCGTGCCCGGTCGATCCACTCCGGCCGCTGCTTCACACAAGCAGCCAATTGATAGATCGTATTAAAGCTGAGAAATTGGATGCCCGTACGTCCATAGATCTCTTCACGCGATAAGCGCGCGCAAAGGTCCTCCATCACCCCGGTCGTCCGATCGTCCCGATAGCAAACTGGCACGCCGACGCGGTTCAGCTCCTCATCCAGCAGAACGTAATCGACTCCCCAACTATCCACCCCGAGGCTGGCGACCTGATCAGCTGCAGTGGCCGTCACCACGTTTTGTTCGATCTGGGCAACGATCTCGTCGATCTCCCAAAACTGATACCCCGAAGCCGAATCCAACGTGTGAGGTGTTTTGAAGCGTCCAATTTCCTCGAGTCTCCAGCACTCTCCCGCGATATCGCCCAGCACAACCCGACCGCTCCCCGCACCGAGATCGACGGCGAGACACCTGGCTTTAGCGGTTTTGAAACGGCCCGCTGGGGTCATTCGATCCGACACCTTCCCATTTAAGCGCAGCCATCATAGCGGACACCAACATCAAAAAGCAAATAGATGCTCTATTGAAATGACCGAAAGTTTAGCGAATTCGGTTCGACCGTTCCGCTACTCAAACGCCTTATTAATTTCTCGTAACTTGAGACACAAATAAGAGCTCCATATCAACAAAGGAAGAGCAGATTGGCGACGTACATCTCTTGCCCAACCCGCACTCGAACCTATCTGGCCTTCTGCGTGCTGCCGCTGACGCTCAGTGCATGCGGCGGAGGCAGCGGCTACTTCGCGACCAGACCGATTTCAGTTTACCTGCCAGTCTCTTCAGTCCAAATCACCGCTGGCGCAAAAGCAGTCAGCATCCCCATCCAAATTGCCTCAACGAGTGAAACCGCCCTGGTTTCTTTCACTGGGCTTCCCGGAGGAGTCCAGGCCTCCTATGCCTCCTCCGACACAAACCCTTCGGGCTCACTCACCTTCTCAGCAACCTCACCGCATGAACGCTTCCGCCAAGCCCCCATCCACCGGAATCAAATGCCCCGAAGTGCAACGAGCCTGCGGCCCCGCCAGAAACAGAATCGCCTTGGCGCAATCCGAGGGCTCAATCGGCTTGTGCGTCAGCGTACGCTGCGCATAAAACTGCGCCAGCACTCCTCGCAGCTCTTCGTCGCTCATCGATTCTTCAAATTCGAGCTTGTACTTTTTCAACGAAGCCATCACCCGATCGCGCGGAAACATCGCCGAACCCTTCACCACCGTTGCGGGACTGATCCCATTCACGCGCACTCTGGGCGCCAGCGAAACGGCAAACTCCCGCACCAGATGGCTCAACGCGGCCTTGCTCACGTCATAGGCTTCGCTGCCGCGCTTCGGAACAACCGCGTTCGCGCTGCTCGTCAGCACGACGGACGCGTCCAGATCCTGCGCAGCGAGCAGCCCTGCCAGCTCATCAAGCAACAGATAATTCGCCGTCACGTTCACCGTCAGCGTCGTTGCCCATTGCTCATCCGCAATAACCCCCGTTGGTGAAGACGGAAACAGCGCCGCTGTATTCACGATGATGTCGATGCCACCATAGGTAAGAATCACCTTCTCCACTGCAGCGCGAATCGATTCACGCTTGCTGATGTCGATCGCAGCGGATGACGCACCTTCTTTCCCCGCCGCCTTGCGCGTTTCCTCCGCAACCTGCTCTGCCGCATCGATTGCGCGATCGGCAACAATCACGTGCGCACCTCGCTCCGCGGCAATCAGCGCCACTTCCCGGCCGATCCCGCTGCCCCCTCCCACGATAAGAGCGACCTGCCGGCTCAGTTCCTTTTCAGGGGGTTGCCGCCGAAGTTTCGCTTCTTCCAGCGCCCAGTATTCAATCCGAAAAGCCTCGCGTATCGGTAGCGCAACATAATTATCGTGAACCTCAAACATCTCCGTAGTCGCAGCGGCCCCTGCCTGCGGAAGAATGGTGGGACACTTGCTCAACCCGCCCAGCCCCGCCGCGCCCTCCATCACGTGAATGGCATTCACATAGAATTCGCCCGTAACTCGCGACTCTGCCTTGTTCTTTCCGAAGCTGAATTGCCCGACACCAGGAATTAGCACCACCGTTGGGTTCGGATCCCTCTGCGCAGGTGAACTCGGGTCAGCAAACTTCGTATAGTACTCCGCGTATTCCTTCCGGTACTTAAGCAAGGCTTCGTCAATGGCGCCGCGCAGTGTGCCCACGTCGCCTGAAGAATCCCACTTCACATACATGGGCCTAACTTTCGTGCGCAAAAAGTGATCAGGACAGCTCGTCCCTAGAAAGGCCAGCCTCTCCGCATCTTTTGCATTCACAAACTTCAGTACATCCGGCAGATCGCTGAAGGTCCCAATCAGCCTCCGCTGCGCCGAGACGCGTCCGCGTAAGAACGGGAAGATCTTCGTCGCAACTTGCTTCCCATCGGGCCTCGTCGTAAAACGAGCACCGCCGAAGATCGTCTCACGTCTCTTCTCCACATGCTCCAGCACGAACTGCCCCAGCTGATCGATGGTCGTGATCGTGTTCAAATAGCAATCGCGCTGTGTATCTCCCCACGTGAACAACCCATGGCCGCCGAGCACAACTCCGTCGCATCCTGCATTCGCCTCGACAGCCTTCTTCATCATCATCGCCAGTTCGAACCCGGGCCGCTGCCATGGCACCCAGATCATCCTGTGCCCGAAGCGCTCGTTGAACTCCTTCAACTTCTCGTGCCCATTGGCGCTCGCCGCCAGCGCAATGCCCCAGTCCGGATGCAGATGATCCACGTGTTTGAACGGCAAAAATCCATGCAGCGGCGTGTCAATGGACGCCGCAACTGGATTCAAACCGAAGGTGCACAGCGGATACAACGCCACTATCTCGTCTTCGCGCTCTGCTCCGCCATACACCCTTTCCAGCGCAAGCAGCTTTTCGAGATACAATGTCGCGAGCCCGCTCCGCTTGATGCTGCCCAGATCTCCGCCGCTCCCCTTCACCCACAGGACCTTCCGCTCTGCTCCGTCGAGAGGATCGCGCTCAACAATTTTTGAACTCGTATTTCCGCCGGCAAAGTTCGTGATGCGCAGATCGGCGCCAAGCAAGTTCGAACGGTAGCGTAAAAGCTCCGGTTCATCCAGAGTGCTGGCTAGCTTGTCATCCCACAGATCGGTGAGAAGGGCGAGGCCGGTGACAGTCGCGGTCATACAAAGTGCCTCTCGTAATCAAGTTGGTCGGGGAGCAGCACGCATTGGCTCGGGACGTTTCCGGGCCTCAAGCGAGCCCCGCCAGATTAATGCAATGGAGCAACAATTTCAATACAAACTTATGCTTGCCCTCTCCGCTTCCGTCTGCTTCAATTGGCTCCATCACTGGCCCGTTACCAACAATGCCGCAGATCATTGACGCTCACGTTCACTTCTTCGATCCAACCCGCTCCGGCGGAGTGCCCTGGCCAACTCCGGACGTACCCGCCCTCTATAAGCCTGCTCTTCCTCCTCGTCTGCAGGCTCTCTCCAGGCAATTTGGAGTCACTGGCTGCATCGCCATTGAGTGCAGCCCGCTTCTCACCGATAATGACTGGCTGCTCAATGTTGCCAGGTCCAACCCATTCGTCCTCGGCATCATCGGGGACCTCGATCCCTCCGACCCCGCCTTCCGCAATCAACTCGACCGCCTTCACAAAGACCCGCTCTTCCTCGGCGTCCGCTACGGCAATCTCTGGGACCGCGACTTGCTCCACGACCTCTCGAAGCCGCACTTTCACGATGGACTCCGTGCCCTCGCCGATGCCCGCCTCGTCTTCGAGAGCGCCAATCCCTACCCGCGCCTCATCCGCGCTCTTCTCCAGATTGCGGACACAGTCCCGCAACTCCGCATCGTCATCGACCATCTCCCCAATGCGAAGGTGATCGGAGATCCCCACACCGTCGCCAACTATCGCCGAAATCTCGTTGCGCTCTCGAAGCACCCCCGCGTCTACGTCAAGCTCTCGGAGATCCCAACCATCAAAGACGGTGCGCTCATTCGCGATAGCCGGTACTACCGCAAAAAGCTTGATCCCCTCTGGGACCTCTTCGGCCCTGACCGCGTCATCTTCGGCAGCGACTGGCCCAACAGCGATCAGGTCGCCCCTTACGACCAGACTTTCGCGATTGTCACCGAATACATGTCCTCCAAATCTCCCGATGCCCGCGAGCGCTACTTTCACCAGAACTCCAAAGCGGCCTATCGCTGGAGTCCACGCTCCTCCATCTAGCCTCCCCGCATCGGCCGCCAGGCAACACATCGCCCGCAATCAGCATCTTTCTTCGCACGACGTGCATGTGTGCACCACGCTATCCGTGTGGGTCCATAGCGTACGTGGCTAGAGGAGATAAATTATGTCCACTCATCAGGTTGAAGTCCTTCTACCCGTCCATAACGAAGGCGAGAGCATCGAAGCAACAATCCGCGGAATGAATTCCGAACTCACCAGGACCGCCGATATCGGCTTCATCGTTTGCGAAGACGGCAGCAGGGACAATTCCAAAGATGTCCTCCGCTCTCTTGCTACCGAGCTTCCCATCCGCCTCAACCTGAGTGATGCGCGAAAAGGCTACTCCAAGGCCATGCGCGAAGGCATGGAGATGTGCGAGTCCGAGTACCTCCTCTGCCTTGACTCCGACGGCCAGTGCGATCCTCGCGATTTCCAGAAGTTCTGGGATGCCCGCAACTCCGCTGACGTCATCATCGGCTGGCGTGTCCACCGCGCCGATCCCCTTGTGCGCCGCGTCTTCTCGCGCTTTTTCTATCTGCTCTACCAGGCTGTCTTCCACGTACCAGTCCACGACCCCAGCTGCCCCTACGTCCTCATGCGCGATTCAGTCGCCAAGGTCATGGGCCGTGAACTCGGCGAGATGAAAGAAGGATTCTGGTGGGAGTTCGTTGCGCGGTCTCATCGCCACGGCTTCACTCTCCACGAAATCCCGATCCGTCATCAACTGCGCGCGGCCGGAGTCACGCAGGTCTACAAGTGGAGCAAGATGCCTGGCATTTTCTTCCGTCACGTAGCCGCCATCTTCAAAATCTGGAGCCAGACGCGAAATGCGAAGCCCGCCCCTGCGGCATCGGTCAAAAGCCGTCACGCTTAGCTCCGATTGTTCCAGCAAAACTTCAGAGCCCACGTCAACATGCGTGGGCTCTTAGCGTATACGGCTTACTTTACAAAGGACGATTTCGAGTTCTGAACAGGAAAAATATCGCGATCACAACCACAAGAACAACGATGCCCCCGATAGCGATCATCAGAGCCTCCTTTTCTCCACCGTTATCCTCGGATGCCTTGACTTCTCGAATGGCTTGCTAAGCATGAGTACACGAGCGCATCGCCAATGGTGACAATCACGCGAGAAGAGGATTCGCTTTGGGGGGCGACGGCTCATAACTTCTCGGAAGACAACTCCACCCCGCAGATAGCGATCAGATCTGCGAGGTGGAATCTACCAAAATCAATCTGAGAAGATGAACGCGTGGATGATCCGACCTGCCGGCCGCTCCATCACGCAATCGTCAAAGGCCCCAACATCCTGAAGACCAAGGCGGCTCCGCATCAACCGCGCTTAACGCGTCCTATCTGCCCCTGCCAAAGCTCCGGCGATCGCCAAAGCTTCGCCGATTGCCTCCGCCGGAATCTTTGCTCTTCCTGGCCTGGAAGCAGTTCTGGCAATATACCGGACGGTCGCCGCGGGGCTCGAATGGCACGGTCGTCTGTTGTCCGCACCCGGCACAAATTACGGATGCACTGCGCGTTTCACTGCGCTGGTAACCACCGCCGCCTGACTGCTCTTGTTTCTTGGCCTGACGACATTGTTTGCAACGCTTGGGCGTCGAGTATCCACGCTCATTGAAGAAGGCCTGATCTTCTGCCGAAAACGTGAATGCTTGTCCGCAGTCGCTACACATGAGTTCCTGATCCCCAGCCATATATTGTTCCTTTCGCTCCGTGCTTCGAGTGTGTGTTGCGTTCCCAAATACATCCGAATTGATGATTTGCATTGAGATGCTGAAGATCGCGGTTCACCAAACCATGCGTTTCTAGCAGCTCCGCGATGAACAGATGAAACAGGTTATCAGCTTTGTCTCGACCCCAAGGTGAACGACTTGAGAGATCCCCCTGTCATCTGATTCATCCGAAGAGCTCAGTGCGGAATTCCCAAACAACAGGCAGATGGAGAAAGCCTTCGAAACAAACTCTTCGGGTGTTGCAGTCAGCTAAACAACCCGCACGTTTTCGGCTTGGAAGCCCTTCGGCCCCTTCACGACGTCGAACTCGACTGTCTGGCCCTCCGTGAGAGACCGAAATCCTTCGCTCTTGATGGCTGAGTGATGCACGAACACGTCTTCGCCGCTGGCACGGCTGAGGAAGCCGAATCCCTTCGAATCGTTAAACCATTTTACGGTTCCCTGTTCCATTGATGTTCCTTTGTTGCATTGATGTATCGCTGAACTCAAGTGGAATTGATTGCTAGTTGAGCGGAAAGCCAGAACAGGCAAGAACGCCAAGTCGGATTCGACGACCAGCGTATAGTATACGCCCGCGCCGAAAACGCCCCCCGGCCTGCAGTCCACAGGAATGGAGGCGCTTTGATCGTTCCCGTTCATCCCCAAACCTTCGGCGACGATTAGGTGAACAGTCCTGATAAGCGTATGCTGGACTTTTAGGGGATTAGCAGTATTCTCCTCTCTTCAGCCTCCCTCCCCATAGTGTCCACGGCACAGAACCGGCCATCAACAAACCGGGTTCAACCGACTACACCAGGACGAGCCCGGCTCTGTTGCAAACGCACGACTACCGGGAATTGGGGTCCAGATGCGATCTGAACTGGTTTATCTTGCCGGACTCAAAATAAAAAACCGCTTTCTTTTATCCGCCACCGTGATGCGCGTCGCCCGCAGATTACACGTCAACTCCGGCAGGACTGAAGACACACTCAATCGCGTGTTCAATGACGTGGCCGAAGGCCGCTTTATTGATGTAAAACTGCCGGAAATCGCTCCTCCGCCTTCCATCGAGGAACTGGTGATTCCGCTGGCTTGATCGAAACGAAATCTCTGACATCCGTGGCCAAAAGAAGAATTACCGGGGATCTCCGGAGCGAGTGATCTCATATCGCGCCATCCCCTGAAGACGGCGCTGCATAGCATTGCACACCAAGCTCCGAAGTGCGCGTTGTCTCTTGCCGTAGACGAGGTCCTGTACGCACGCGGATTCGCCGGTAGAGGCAAACCCGGGTATCAGGCTGCGATGCGCATGGGGCGCTGGCCATAGCTCAGTAGCTGGAAGTTTGAAAGAAGTTGTCTTCGAGGCGCGGAACGGACCCGACTTCGAAGCCATCAACATCCGCATCGATCATGAATGCGAAACCGGCAAACATGCTCGCGCGCTGCCACTGTAGAAAAATTTGCCGCAATGAAAAGCGCATCGCGGCATCAAAACGAAACTGCCTGGCAGCGACCGCTTTCAAATTGCTGCCAGGCGTTAAGTATTGCTTATATCGTGCCGAAACAGGACTATATCGCGCTCTCGCTTCGTATACCCGCACTCACGCTGCGGACCCGGAAGTGCCTCATCTGGACAGAAAGTGCGCGCTCGATCTTGCGCAGATCGTTGCGTTCGGCAGGTCCCGCAAAGGTCGAAGCGATTCCCCTGGCCGATGCGCGGCCGGTGCGACCCACGCGATGCACAAAATCTTCCGCCGCTCTGGGCAGATCGAAGTTCACAACATGGGCCACGTTCGCCACATCGATACCGCGGGCAGCCACATCGGTAGCAACAAGCACCCGGTGCCGGCCCTCGGAGAAGTTGCGCAGCGCCTGGTTCCGTTGCGATTGCGAACGATCACCGTGAATCTGCGTGGCCGCATGGCCGGAGCGAGCCAGGCGACGCGCTACCCGGTCGGCGCCGTGCTTGGTGCGCACAAACACAAGAAAGCTGCCCTTCTCTGCCGTCAACAGGTGCTCCAGGAGCTCCTGCTTCTTGTCCGCATCAACGCTGAAGGCCCGCAGTTCGACGTTCTCCGCGGGCTTGGTCACCGTGCCCACTTCAATGCGAACTGGATCCTTCAAATAGTTGCGCGCCACTTCCTTGACCTTGCCCTCGAGCGTAGCCGAGTAGCAGAGCGTTTGCCGTACCGGCGGCAACGTAGCGGCGATCCGCTGAATCACAGGCTGGAAACCCATATCAAGCATGCGGTCCACTTCGTCCAGCACCAGAATCTTCACCTGGTCCAGGCGAACAAGCTTGCGCTTGAGATAGTCTTCAAGGCGGCCGGGTGTGGCCACGATCACGCGGACGCCGCGGCGAAGTGCGTCGACCTGCGGCCGTTCGTTCATGCCGCCCACTACGAGCGCCGTCGAGTACGTCGCGTTGGGCCGGATCACCTTGAAGGCCTGCTCCACCTGCATGGCCAGTTCCCGCGTCGGCAGCAGGATCAGCGCCTGCGCTCCTCGTCCTTCCATCTTCTCTGAATGAGGCTTCTGGAGCATTTCAAGAATCGGAATCAGGAAGCTGAGGGTCTTGCCCGTTCCAGTCTGCGCCGTTGCCAGCACATCCCGGCCCTCGAGCGCCGGAGGAATCGCGCCAGCCTGTACCGGCGTCGGAGTTTCGAATTTGTTGGCGTTGAGCCGCCCCATCAGGGCAGCGGAAAGTGAAAACTGAGAAAACTGAGTCGTCAAAATTGACTTATCTTTCTAGACGTTCCGGGAGCCTCGATTTCATGGAGGCCTGCAAACGGAACCCGACATGGACACGCACAAACCTCTTCAAAGGCGCGAGTCCTCTTTTAGATATGCGTAAGGGAAGAACCGAATACATCCCAAGTTGGCTGCAAGCTTCAATCGATGCCTGCGCCACGGAACTGACCCACGCTACACAAAACGCCTTTCGGCTCTTTGCCGATCGGCACCCTCTTCGGCGCACGTCAAATGCGCGTTCCAACATGGAATCCAGAAGGGCTACGCTGTAGGGGCTTGGGGAAATCTGTGCAAGGCTGGGTTGCCTTCAGGAAGGCAAAACGCCGCTCACGACCAAATCACTGAGCGCAAAGCTAGTATAGCACGATTATGCACAAAACACGTGGCAATGGTCCTCAAGGGATAGCTCGAACCCATTTGGGATATCGATGCTCCGTGCATTTGTGCCGATCGAACGCATCCCCGATCGCCTTTGGCGGCTCATTCGCGATCACTTCAAGCCGCTGCACGAAGGGTTGCGACCATGCGCAATCGGAGCACCTCCACCTTGCAAACTCCCTCGTCGGCGCCAGAATCCTCCGCGTGGTATCAATCATGCCTACAACTCTACGCCCATTCCTCCGACCGCGATGTTGACTACCGGATCTTCACTGAAGATCCCAGCGACCTGGACCGTACCCGCTACGCCACGCCTGATTTCGTGGATTTGGCTGCTAACCGGATCACCATCAAGCGCCCGAACTTCACGTGCCCGCAATCGACGTCGACTATCCGTTTCGCGGGAATCACGCGGAAGCCCTTACTCCGATGGCGCAATGAACCTCCTCCAGATAACACGCACAACTCCTCTCTCGATGGCCAGCACACACTTCCGGCCCGACGCAAATCGCGCCGACGGAATCACGATCTACTGATTGCTTTCTGGTGCCCAGAGGGGGACGTGGAACCCCCACGGCCTTGGGGTCTGCGGGTTGTAAGTCTGAAATCGGATAATCCGCACGGGGCAGCACGGCAATGCATGAAGTCTCAGCGGGCGCTTCATCACTGAACAATTAAGCGTTTTCCCCATTTGCATGGTGTCGCACTGGGTTGCGCTCCCGTCCGAGAACAAGTTTCACCGGGCAAATGGTCGGGCTTTGGCGGGAAGCCACTTTATATGGTTCTGATCCAGGAATGCTTTTATGTACTTAACCGGAACCGCGACAGCGACCGCACCAGATGACGCCTGCCCCGCTCGCACCTCAACCACCACTCCCACGACACTCTGATCCGCATACAAGGAAAGCGGACCGCCGCTGTTGCCACTATTTATCCGCATATCTAGATCGACTACCTCGGATTCCCGGTTTATCCCGGATGCCTGAGCGTTGGCCAGAACGGCTGTGCCCCATGCCGACGCCACTGTTCCGACAGTTGTCACTGGTGAATCTTGATCCAAGGGGAACCCACTTGCGTACACTTCGTCGCCATCTTCCAAATGTTTTGTCGAGATTGTAGCTGGCCTCGGGTGCAAACTGACGACTGGTTTTCCGTTCACGACTACCATACTTGCTCTAGGTGGATTCAAGATGTCTCCAGAAACCACTCGCAGGATTGCGAGGTCGTGTTCGCCATCTTCGGCCATAACCTGGAACGGATAAACCACACTGTTTCCGGAGATGGTGTTCCCTCCCACCTCTATGCCGGACGGAGTCACGCCTAGCATTGCACGGCTTTCCGTTCCTGCGCGTCTAATACGCGCTTCAAAATCTCGCATCCCCCTCACAACATGATCGGCGGTGACTACTTCGCCTTCTTTGCTTACGATGAAGCCGGTTCCAATCACTAGTTTCGGATTAGCCAAGAACCGCTCGCGCAATGATGCATCGGTCAACGCCGCAGGATTTTCGACTCGCTCGGTGATCTTGATCAAGTACGGCTGAGTTTGGGCAACTACCGTTTTAAGCGGCAAATGTTGCTCACATTCGGCGGCAAGGACCGGCATCCAGATGGCGCAAAGTAGCAAAAGGTTTCGCATTCTTACACCCCATTGTAAGTAGATCAGCGGATGGCCCACATCTCGCCCCTTCTCCGGATGAGTGATGGGTGCCCACATCTCGCCTTTGAGATGTGGGATTATGTTCGACATTGAGACCAACCCCTCGTGCGACGCTAGACAGTCAAATCTCTTCCAAACCCGGGCCGTAATTCTTAACGAGTGAGCTGGTCGTCAGACAAATACCTGCCGCGCAACTGATGCTGTGCGCAGCAAAGGCGCGGAAACTGGCGGCATTGGCCGGGGTTGCGGCTGTGTTGGCATGGCGCAGAATCGCTTCCGCATCGTCCAAGCAATGTCCAGCAAAGCGTATGCGACCCTTAAGACCCGGGGTCCGCTTTTCGTCCAGCAGTGCATCAAGCTCATTGACTTGCGCCCTCACGTCGCTAATTCTCTTTTCGTATTCCATCCTGGAAACCTCGCTAGATAATGCCGCCCAACATGCCTGAAATCGTGTTATCGCTCTTCTTCCGGTTGTTCTTCCAATTAAGCGGCTGCTTGTTAAAGAGGGTGTCTGCTCCGAGCATAGATGTTGGGCGAATGTGGTCGATTTCCCAGCCATACTCGCAACAATTGCCATATTCGGAGCGCTTCATTAGGGACCCGAATGTGTCGCGCCGCCACACTGCCGGGTCGAAACCTGGAATACAAAGCCCTTTCGCCCAAACCGCATTAATTTCCGAATCTCTCCGTAATGCCAAAAGCCTTTCGTACATACCTTCGACACCTCATACGCGGGATTCGACCATACAGCTTTTTGCATTGGTCGGTTGGGGATATATTCGCACGGGCTCGGAGGCGAATGCAATACGAAAATGCATGATTTGTGCAAATTTACGAAGGGTATCGCAAAGTTGTAGTTAGTTTATGCGTTTTCCATGCGTTTATCGCTTGACCGTTAGCCGTAAACGGACTGGCGGGTGGCCCACATCTCATTCCCTTCTCCGGATGAGATGGGTACCCCACATCTCGCCTTTGAGATGTGGGATTATGTTCGACATTGAGACCAACCCCTCGTGCGCGCCGGTCCAGAATCATTCGATTCTCCACCCCCTTCAGAAATCGCACTGCGCATTTGCAGATAATTTCTTCGAACCCGCTATCCTCAATTCAGCAACCGTGATTCTTCTTTTGGGGCGAGCAACGGCCTTCGCAGGTTTGGGCAACCTCGGACGGCCTTAAGTCCTTTAAGCTCTAGACTCTGCGGCGTAAGCCGAACAAAACGCATCACTTGCGGCCCAATGATTTTCGCAATCCATTCATTCCATTCAATTTATTTGCAGAGTATGGGGGGGAGGGGGTGTCCAATTGCAGGGTACGAACCAGGTGAGTTGTCGTGGTGCCCGGAGGGGGACTTGAACCCCCACGGCCTTGCGGCCTGCGGATTTTAAGTCGCATTTGGCCTGATTTGCACAAAGTTGCACACTCACGCAAAAACTCGCAGTATCCGCATAGATATTGGGCATTTGGAGAGAACGACGGTTGCAGGGTGCTGCAACAAAGCGCAGAGGATTCGGAGCTAAAGTATCACCATAAGTATCACAGCGCATCAGCGCCGACGGGCCGTGCCCCACGACGCCCACGTCTCCGTTTGAGCTACAAAAATCGCCCGAACTTGATGGATTGCGCGTGCAGCATCGAGGACAGCATCTCTCGTGTCGGTAACCGAACTCGCAGAACGGCCGTAATACAGACCAGTCGGAAGATCGAAGTTGCTTGGCTCACCGTCTGTATCGTCACCATCGACCGTCTGGACAAAGCCCAGGTTTTTCATTGCGGTGTGAAGTTCATCGTAGATTTCTTGGGACGGTTCGCCCGCTAACTCAACTCGAATTGTGAAATTTGCCATTTTGTCTAACACCTTTCGAACAACTTAGGACCCCACCTCAACACGAGCAAACGGAGCGCGTTTAGAGCGCGCCCCCTACTAGCTAAAACTACTCCCCGTCGTCGTCCATCTCGACCGGTTCGATTTCCTCTTCAAACATCTTCCAAAGCGGCGGTATCGCGTGCTCCATGATTTTTAATTCGCATCTTGTCACGCTTTTCGTGGCTCTGCGAACCTCGTCCGCGTATCCCTGGCCAAGCTGTTCTATCACTATTTGCTTCCACGGCGGGTTGCGCATCTGAGTGAAGGCTAGCCGCGCGTCCCACCTCCCCCTTTCGACCGTCGCTTTTGCGAAAAGTAGGTTTTTCACGTCTTCGGTGAGTTGAGAGAGCGTGAGTTGTTTGTCTTCGATTTCCGACTGCAGATCGTGAATTAGCTGCAGATCCTGCTGTTTGATTACTGCTGCGGTTTGAAGGGCCATTGTTGTGTCTGACTCCTATCCGATGTTTGCTGTATGCGCTCTACAAGGTTGCGCATCGAACCCGCTTTGAGATACTCCCCCCACGAATACTCCAACAACAACCGGCAGAAATTGGATAGAGAACGCCGCTCCAGTTCCGCCGCTTGCTGCAACTCTGTTTTCAATTCGCTGTCGAGCCGAATCGAAACGAAATCCGATACCTGAGACAAATGATTTACCTCTCTGAATGGAATGATACACGAGATATATCTTTTTAGCATGTGTATATCTCGGTACAAAATGGTCAGCGGACCTTTAGGCGGCTGATTACGCGCTCGTAGACATTGCGCGGTACGGTTATGGTCCGATGCTTTCGCTTGTGCATCGTCTCGGGCCGCTCGAACACGAGGACGCCGGGCTCGTCCTCGAAGATCCGGGTTACCGTCTGCCGTGAGAACCCGGTTAGCTCGGCGACCTCCGGGATTGTTAGCGCGAGTTTGGTGGTCAAATCCTTGTCTCGAATCCCCATATAAAATCCTCCTTTCTCGTACCCAAGTCTTTTGTAATGTGTCACTTTAGAGGAATATTCTAAATCATCCCTCCAAGCGTTTAATACCCTCTCAGGCCCAAGGTTTCAAAATGCCCAATAAATATTTAATGTCGAGATTGACTTAATCTCGAAATAAGTGATACTCTTCTTTTGGGTCTGCAGAAAGGAAACGAAGAATGGTAGCGGCGGAAAATCTGATGTCGTCAACCTGGACAAAGGCGGTGCTAGTGCGCCGGGCGTTCAACGCCGGTCCAAAACGCAAAACCGACCGAGTGCTGGATGCCGAGGAAGCAACGCTAGAGGCTTACATGGCGTTCCGTGCGTTCCGAATCGAAGCGGCTAAGGCGGAAATAGCGAGCGATGCCGCGCGCCTCGGACTCGTGCTTTGGGGTATGGAGAGAAACGATTTCCAAATTGTGTCGGTGCCTCGCAAGCTGCAGAACATCGCAGATATGTTTGGTGAAGTCGAGAGCGCCACAAGCGGCGGAGAGACGGTACCGCTCGGGTTGCTGTATTGGCTACGTGACGACGACCCGAAAGCCGTGCGGACTCCGAGAGGTGCCCATTGGGAGGGCGACGAACCCGAGATGCTCGTTCCTGCCGTGACGTGGGTTAAGGCTTGGCTCGTTGAAAGCCCGCGCGCCCGTCTTGTGGCCGAAAACGCGCGACATGCATTCGAGGAGAGCGGAGGAGAAGCGACGCGCGGAACGGTGTAACAAGAACCGAAAAGTCCCGAGTTAGCTTGGCGGCAGGACTCGGGACCAGTAGCCAAATCGGAACGTGTTGACGATCGCAATCGGCCTTTCTCCATTCTAAGGCCGCGAGCGAGACGTGGAAATGGAGAAACGGAATGCTGTATCGCACGATTGATCTAACGCCCTCATCTATTCGCGCGTCCTTACGCGCGATTGCCAGCGGCAAAAAGCCGCGTCTCGCTCCCGCCCTACTCGCGGAACTTGTCTTGGGTGGCGCTCTGGACGAAACCCAACCAACCGCTGCACCATCGGACGACTTCGTCCCCTTCGCGAGCCGCCTGTACGCGCTCGAAGACCCAAGAGGGGCACGCTATGATGCGCGAACATGAATCGCTCGCGCGCGAGGCGGAGTTTTGTTGCGCCGTACTTGGTAACGGCGGCTCGGATTTCATGCTTATCGCCACGGACGAAACCTACGAGCGTACAGAGCAGCTCGTGGAAGAGGGCGTCCGTAAGGGACTTCGCCGGGTCGCGGGAATTATCGGCGTCGTGCAGGGCCAAGCCCGCTCCAAATGCATGGACCCTGATTCGTTAGTCACTCTGATGTGCGCGGCCCCGTCGTTCGTATCGCTGTACGTCGAGCGGACGAGAGCGCGATGCGGCGACTTCGTCCAGTGGGCAAATGCTCTTTGGAGTTTGCCCGACGACCGCACGCCCTACTGAGAAAAGTTCAACGGGTTGTTGTAGCTCGCTTGTAACCCTCCGCTCACAGTAGCGGGTGATAAGGGCGCGCGCAAATTCAACTCTGAAAGAGGTTCGAGATGTTGTTTAACGTTCACGAAGCACGCCGCCGCAAGGCAGAACTACGGGCGCAGATGGCCGACCTTCACCGCACAGCCGGGGACAAGGCGCTCACGTCCGTACAACAAAAGCAGTGGAACGAAGCGACCGCCGAGATTTGCGACCTGGAATCCAAGATCGCAAAGCACGAGGCGGGTTCAATGGCTGAAGCCGGGCCGCACGGCGTAATCAATGTTGACCACGCGTCGGCGCACGTCGATAGCCGCGCAGTAGCACGGGGAGCGGGTAATAACCTCCGCGAGCTGTACGCACGCGCAACCCCGGAAGAGCGCGCACAAATCGACGGACTCGCCGCGACCCTCTCGGGACGCATCAACGCGAGTGCGGATCTTCGCCCAAGCGCGGACGGCGGGGTCGTAATTCCGACTTTCATTACCGACACGCTCGAACGGAACTACACCGCATTCGCGCCCGTCGTTTCCGTTGCTCGCATTTGGGGCACTGATACCGGCGCGGACCAAGTCTTCCCGGTTCTCAGTGACTCGGAAGTAGCGGAGCAGTTGGACGCAGCCGCTAGCACAGGCGCGGACGCAACCGTGAGCGGTGACACGCCGCCAACGGATCTTACCGGGCCAACGCTCAAGGCTTACAAAATCAGCTCGAAGCCCGTTTTTATTAACCGCGAAATCTTCACAGATAGCCCGGTCAACATCATCGAGGAAATTGTGGGCGCGCTTTTGGCCCGAATCATTCGCCTCGAAAATGCCCGCTACACAAAGGGCACGGGCAGCGGACAGGCGGAAGGCTTCCTCACCAACGCGACCGCGTACACGATTGCGCACGGTTCCGCGCTCGACCTGGACGTATGCCTCGATTTGGCATACACAGTGCCCGCGCTCTACCGCCCGCAAGGCGCGTACATGATGTCGGACACGACCGCGAAGTATCTGCGGAAGTTGAAGACAGGCATTAGTGGCGACAAAAGGCAGCTTTGGGCCGATGCCGACGCGACCAAGGGGACGCCCGCAACGCTGCACGGCTACCCCGTCGTAATCAACAACGACATGGACGATGTCTCGTCGGACGGTACGTTCGCGAGCAAGAATCCGGTTGCGTTCGGCGATTACAAACGGTTCATAATCAGGCAAGCCGAAAACAATCAGCCGTACGCCTATCGCTACAGCGTTCCGGCGCGGGACGGGTCCGCAGTGATCTTGTTCCGCCGCTCGGACTCGAAGCTGCTCGTATCCACTGCAATCTCAAAACTGGCGGTCGCAGCGAGCTAAACAGAAACGGCGCGCGGGTAGTGAATTTGCCGATATTGGCGGACCCCGAGCCGCCCGTGCCCGGCCCTCTTCGTAGGGTCAATCAAGAGTTCGGGGAAAGCCAATACCGGCTCTCCTAGCGTGGGGAGCGCGAAAGAGAGCCGGAACGGTTCCAGGTTTTAGAACGAGGGGTCGCTTCGCATGAGGAGTGCGGAGCGGCTCTTCCGAAGAATCAGCTTTTGGAGGACGCGATATGGACCCAATCACTACGGCAGGCGATTTGATTGTCGGCGCACCGCCTGCGACTACGGGCGACTTGACAAGCGGTACAACGACGGGGGTAAGCACTGCCCGGCTTGCGGCGGGAACATCAGGGTACGTGCTCACATCGAACGGGCCCGGCGCGGTGCCTAGTTATCAAGCCCCGAGCAGTGGCGGCGGAGGTGGGGGCGGCATTTATCCGGCGCTGTCGAAGCCCGTGTCCTCTGATTTCTCTTGGACAAATCAGCTTTCTAACACTGTGACGGACAACTCCGACCGGATGACGATTTCGATGCCGACGAACGGGACCGACCCTAACTATCGCCTGTTCATCTTCGGCACGGCTTTGCCGTCGCCGCCGTATTCGATCGTTGCCGCTTTCTCCATGAATGACATGAATGGCAGCTATGACGAACTCACGATAGGGATTCGGGATTCGTCAAGCGGTAAGTTCGTGGACCTGAACTTGAACGTAGTATCCAACGGCATAACCGTCCGCACTATACGGTTCAACTCCGTAACGTCGGTTAGTTCCGTCCCTTCCGTTACCACGATCACGGCAAGCACGTTGTACTTCCTGAAGATCACCGACGACGGAACGACCCGCAAATTCTATTTCAGCAAAGACGGAAAAGACTGGCTGCTTGTGCAGTCGGAGTCTACCGGGACGTTCATTACACCGAATCAGTGTTACATCGGGTGTGCGAACTTTAGCGGTTTCACGCACGCGTTTTCGGTATGGCATTGGCAGATGGCTAACTCAGTTCTGTAAAGAAAGGTCGAAGACATGAATCCAGTTTGGGTATTGAGCGTTGATTTGCAAGCCAAGACCGCGACCTTTCAGTCCGGCATGGGCGACGCAGCGCGGGCCGCTCGCGGCAGCTTCGGCGAGATCCGAGGCGGAGCGGGCGAAGCCGGGCGAGAGGTCGGGTACAGCATGGGCGAAGCCCGGCACGCGGTTATGCTGCTTACCGAAGAGTTCGGCGGACACATGCCCCGAGCTATAGCGGGTTTCATTGCCTCGCTTGGGCCGCTCGGCGCGGCGTTAGAGGCGGCGTTTCCTTTCCTCGCTATCATCGTCGGCGCGACGCTGCTCTTAGAGCATCTCGAAAAGATGCACGAAGCCGAGGAAAAGCTAACCGACGATCAAGCTAAGTTCGGGCTCGCCGTTCAAAACGCGTGGAACTCGCTCGATACTAAGATCCTCGAAGCCCAAAAGCGCGCGGACGAACTGCGTAACAACCACTTCGCCGCCCTATCGAAAGAGTTGGAACTTATCGACCGGGCATCTATGCAGGACCTCGTAAAGTCGTTCGAGGATTTGCAGAAATCGGCGGACGTAGTCCTCGACGACCTCAAGGTGAAGTGGTATCAGTTCGGGATTGGGTCCGAGGGCGCGAAGCACGCGCTAACCGAGTTCCGCAATGAATACGAGGCACTCGCGAACGACGGAAAGGCGGGCGAGGCGGCACGTAAGGGCTTACTATCCGGTACCCTCGCCCAAGCCGAGCGGATTTTAGAACTGCAGAAAATAGCAAAGGATAACGACGGCGGTATCTTTACTGCACCCAAAGAGGGCGCGGACATCGGCGCTGCTATATCCGCCGAGGCGGAACTGTCGCGGCTAACCGAGGGCAAGCTAGGCTTTACCGAAAAGGAAATCAAAGCCCAAGAGCAAATCGTCCGGGCGCTGCAGGAACAACAAAAGCACGAGCAGCAAATAGCCGAAGCTGCAAAAACGAACAAGGAAGACGCCAAGCTAACGAACGCCAAGGAAGCGTCCGCCCGACAAGCCGCCGCCGCGAAGGAATCCGCCGAGAGCATGGCCCGGCTCGGGGCGCAAGCAATCGCCGCCGACCGCGCAACCGCCGACGCACAACTGACCATACAGCGGGCGACGATCGAGCAGCGGTTAGCGTCGGATATCGACTTCGCCGACCGCGAGCGGGATATGCAGCTCGCGACCAATCAAGCGGAAATCGCGGCCCTTGATAAATTCAGCAAGGATTACCAGAACCAACTAAAGGCGCTGAACGACAAGACCCTCGAAATCCAGTCGGCGCACGACGCCGCCGTTACAAGTCTGCGGGCTAAAGCCTCGGTCGAGTCGAACGCCCTTACCCTCGCCAATCTGGAAACGGGCATCCGGCAGGAAATCGAAGCGACGCAGCAAGGAACGGCGGCTCGTGTCGCGGCTATCGACGAGGGCATCCGACGCGAACAGGAATTACACCTGGAGGACTCGAACTTCTATAAAGGGCTGCTCGTCCAGCGTACCCAAGCGGTCCGGCAGCAAGCCGAGGAAGAATCGCGGCTAAACGAGGCGTTGGCGAAAGAGGAAGCCGACAACGAACTAAAGAACGGCGAGTTAATCCTTGCCGCCCAACGGCAATCAATCGCGCTTGCCGAAAGCACGCGGCGGCAGAGTATCGCCCGGCAGATGTCGGACGAGATCCAAGCTAGCAACCTGGAATTTGCCCTCAGACAAGCGGCGTTACAAAAGGAAATGGCCGCGCTCGACCAATCGAGCAAGGATTACCAAGCCAAGCTAAAGCAATTGCAGGACCGCGAAACGCAGCTCGTACAGCAACACGAGAACGACATAACGAATATCAAGGTCCGGGCAGAGATCGAGCGTAATCAACGCGTCCTCGCCGCCGAGGACCAATTCGAGAGCATGATTGCGCGCGGGCTTACTCAGTCGATTATGGGTCACCAAACATGGGGGCAGATGGTTCTTTCGATCGGCGACCAAGTCGTCTCGGGGATGCTGGAGAACGCTATAAAGTCCATCCTCGCGTTGGACATGACGAAAGAAAAGGAAGCGGCTTCCGCCGCCCGCCAAGCCTTTCTCGCGGGTATGCATTTCCCATTCCCGGCCAATCTAGTTATGGCACCCGTGTTAGCGGCGGGCGCGTTCGCGGCGGTTATGGCTTTCCAGGAAGGCGGCGCGGTACCGGGTGTAGGACGCGGCGACATCGTCCCCGCAATGCTCGAACCCGGCGAGGAAGTCGTAACTAAAAAGGTCGTCGAGATGGCAAAGAACGGCGGCGGGAACAACGGGCCAAAGAACCATATCTTGATGCACAACACGTTTCACGTAAACACGATCGACGGGGACGGGATGCAAAAAGCCCTCGAAACCCATACCGACCAATTGGAGCGGCATTTCACCAAGGTAGTTCGGAGAATGAACAGATGAAGAATAGCGAACCGATGAAGCTGCAGCGAATCCGAGTTGTGGATGTACTCGCGGACACAACCCAGGAAGAGGCCGAAGCCTTGATGAACGCGCCGTGCAATGAAGGCTTTGTCTTAGACCGTATCGTCGCGATGTGGTCGGATAATGTCCGCGTGCGGGCATTCTTTCGCAACCGTTTGAGGTCCGCGAGTAAAGCCGATGACTGAGGAACGGAAGCCAACCGGGGCCCTCAACTTCGTTGACGGGCGAGGGCGTGAGCAGTGCCGCTCAATCCGATACGTCGTCGATGTGCGCGACTTCGAGGACACGCCGGGACAAGCCCATCTTGTTATCGCGGCCAATCGGCATTTGAGCGTCGGCGATCTGGTCCGGCTATTGAGGACATTCGGTATCGAGCGGTCGCGGAGTTGGGTACAGCGGCGACGCTGGATGTACCAAGATCCCGACACCGTGAACCGCTCGGGCGGCAAGCCAAACGCGGACGGAAAGGACGAGCGAGCAATCGAAATCATGCTCGATAACCCGCGACTTTCCGCCCGGCAACTCGTCCGGCTGCTCGCCGAGAACGGAATAAAGAGGGGCAAGGATTGGGTATGGCTGAACCGGCTCGGTTAATCCTTGGGACAGATTGGGACAACGGCGGGACAGCCGGGATAGGCGCTTGCATGTATCAGAAAACAAGCTGTTCATATCGTGCTGTCTGGACATCACCCATATAAAAAGAACAAGAAACAGAACAAGACAACATACCTCGTCCCCATCCCCCGTCCCGCGTCCCCTCGGTCTTGGGGGGACCTCGGGACACGGACAGGGTTTTGGGGGCGCGAACCATCGATATACCCCGTCGTCCCATCGTCCGAGGGATGAAGGCATTAGCAGACACCGGGGCGTATCAAAATGTTAAGACTCCCCCTTGGGAGAGCACGCAATGGGACCTTTTTGTACATGAACGTTAATTTTCGATTTTATGCAGTTTCATGCGGGTTTATGCGCGCTTTGGACCGTAAACATAGGAAATGAAAGGAATTGCGATGGACGACAAGCTGCTTTATTCGCGAAAGGAAGCCGCTCACGCGCTCGGGATCTCGATTCGGTCCCTGGACTACCTAATCGCGGGTAAATGTCTGCAGACTCGCCGTATTGGGAAAAAGGTCCTAGTTCCGCGAGCGTCGCTAGTCGCGTTCGCCTCGGGCAATCACTACGGGAGCATATCAACGGCTGCGCGCAACGCCGAGTCGTCCAAGTGCGCATAGCGCGCCGTCATTGTGATCGTCTTGTGACCCGCGAGCGTTTGAATCACTTTCAGGTTCGCGCCCTTCATTGCGAGCCGAGAGCAGAACGTATGCCGGTTGTCGTGCCATCTGTACTTTTTGATTTTGGATGCCGAGACCGCCTCTTCCCACCAATCGCGTGGCATTCGATCGAAGATTAGATCGTGGGGCTTCGCATTCGGGGCGCGTTCTTTCAGCGTGCTAAAGGCGGCTTCGACCGACGCGCTCATCGGAATAGTGCGCCCGCTGTAATTCTTGGTTCGACCGAGCGAGACTTCCTTTCGACTAAGGTTTATATTCGCCCATTTGAGCCCGTACTGCTCGCTTAGGCGCATCCCCGTACCCAATGAGATGTCTAGCTCGGGCAGATGCTCTGCAGGAATAACAGCGCGTAGGGCTTTCTCTTCATCATCCGTAAGCCAACGTATAACGCCGTTCTCTTCCCTTCTCTGTCGCACGAGGCGGGCCGGGTTGCTCGATACCTTGCCGTTCCGCAATGCCTCCCGAAAGATAAGACTGAAGAGCGCTCGATAGCGGTTCGATGTGGCGGGCGTCTTTGTATGCGCAGTAAGCCACGCGTCGATTTCTTCGGGCTTGATTGTATCGGCGATGCGCCCGTCGAAGTCGGGCCGGATCTTGCGAAGCCGGGTCAACACGCTTCGTTTGTCGCGATGGTGCGATTCGCTAAATGTCTCGATAGCGTCGGCGAGCGCGGAGAACCTAACCCCGTCTGTGCGCCGGTTGTCGGGCAGCTTCGCCCCGATTCGGATCTCGTTCCGCCGCTTGTTAAGCAGCGCGATCGCGTCCGACTTACGCCCGGCTTTCTCGCGGTGCAACTTGCCGCCCTTATCGCGATACCGCGCCCACCAAACGCCCGAGCCGGGCACCCGCTCCCAAACCCCGCGCACCTTCGCTTCCGTCTTTCGCGCCATAGTGGGGACAAAGTATCACCACAAGTATCACCGGGTCAAATCCGCTAGGACAGGAATTAAGGCGGGAATTGCGCAAAAGGTGCATGTTTGCTTGGTGCCCGGAGGGGGACTTGAACCCCCACACCCTTGCGGGCCGCGGATTTTAAGTCCGCTGCGTCTGCCAATTTCGCCATCCGGGCTGATGGATGCGATCAACTCAATCTTAAATCGACAGACACGGAATCATTCCGCCAGGGCCTCAGCCCGGAAAGACAACGGAAATTGGCTGCGCTGGGTCCGCGCTACTGAGGATGCCGGTAAAGAATATTCTCGCCGTCCAGCCGATACTCCGCCGAGCAAGCGTCGCCCCCGCAGATCATCGCCTCCCGCTCACAAAGCTGCCGGCGCGTAATCAACCCCATGGTTCCGCACTGCGGGCACGACATCACGGCTACGAATGGATTCTGCGCATGCCCCAGCTTCGCCTGGTTTTCAAGCAGGAAAACGGTTCCAGGGTCCATCTTGTCGGGAATCCATTCATTCAGGAATTGCAAGTCGCTGGACATCCTGCCCTCCGAGAGTCTGACGTGACAAAGCAAGTTCCGTTTGGTACCGGTCCGTCCTGGCTACCCCAATCTGATACGGGGCCTCGTCCTTCCAACAGCAGGCTGCGATATTCCGATGATTGCGTCCGAAGAAGTTTCCCTCTCCCGGATTGCCCCCAGTGTCATGGGATGCAACCATTGCGTCAACGTGGAATAAGTAACCTCGTAGTAGCAAGTCGGATTCCCTGCTCAACGCCTCAATTCCCGCTCGACTCCTTCGCCGTTTTATTTGGAGCGTCAGAACTGGCGTCAATCTCTCGATATATCTCGACGTTTCGCAGAATCGCCTGCACATACTCGCGTGTCTGCGTAAACGGAATTGACTCCACAAATTCGTCCATCCCGCCGTACGGCCCCGCTGCCTGCCAGTCCAGCACCCTGCTGTCTCCGGCGTTGTATGCCGCCAGCGCATACTCCGGAACGCCCCCGAACTTGTCGAGCGTCTGTTTCAAATACCGCGTGCCCAGACGAATATTCGTTTCTGGGTCTAGCAGTTGGAATGTCTGAAAATTCTTCATCCCCTCCTGCTTCGCGAGCGATCTTCCAACGCTCGGCAGCATTTGCATCAGTCCCCACGCATTCGCATACGAAATGACCGAAGGATTAAACTCCGACTCTTGCCGAATCAGCGACGCCACCAGATACGGATCGACATTATTTTTCGCCGCCTCAGCTTTGATGATCGTCCAATAAGGCTCCGGGAAAAGAATCCGCCAGTAAGGCAGCGGAATCGACTCGATCGATGCGCTTGCCGCACCAGGAAGTGCACGCTTCAGCGCCCGCAATGCGCGATATGCCTCGCCATACGATGCGTAGATCTGCGCCTCTGCCAGCGCGCTCCACGATCCCGAATCCGGATCAGCCGCAATCTCGCGCGCCAGATATTCATTCAGTCCTGCGTTCGCCAGCAGCTTCGCCTTGGCCAGATGCGGGCTGTCTTCCGGAAAACTCTCTGACAGGTTCGGCAGTTCAGGAGTTTTGATTTGATCCAGTTCCTCAGCAGCTACCGTTTCCGTGCCGTGGCTGCCCAGCGCCGCAAGCCTCTGGCGCGCCATCTGGGCATAGAAAAAATGCTGGTACACACGAACGATAGTGCGGTAATTCGCGGCCGCTTTCCGGGTGTCATGATCCTGTGTTTCGTACAGACGTCCGCGCCAGTAGAGCGCTGACGCCGTCTCCGGAGTGCCCGGAAATTTTTGCATCTGCTCTTCGAAAATACGCGCCGCTTCCTTATAGTTGCCCAACCGGTAGTTCAGCCATCCTGCACGCCAGTGCGCCGCCGACCCATTCTTGTTCGTCGGGAAGTGATCGCCAAGATAAGCGTAGTACTCCGCAGCCTTCGCATATTCTTTCCTCAGCAGGTACATGTTCCCGCTTGAGAAAAGCGCTTCAGCCAGCCACTGGCTCTGCGGAAAGTCCGTCTCCATCCGCATCACAATCTGCGTCTGCGCATCCAGGTCATTTCGATTTCGCGCAAGCTCCATCAGCAGGTAAGCCCTTCGCGCTCCGTTCTCGTCCGGCGTGTCGGGCAGCGCCTGGGCCTGGCTCTCCGTAAGGCGCTTTAGCTTCAGATCGCAATTTGCCGCTGCAACCGCAAAGCCGTTCCGAGTCTTCTCATCCACGTTCGGCTTCTGTGCCAACACACGATACTGATCGCCCGCGTCCTCATATCGTCCGGCTCTGTAGTAGGCGTCTCCCAGGCTGCGCAGCTCATCACTGGTCAGCGAATCCTCCGCCCCAAGGTTAGTCAGCTTGGCCCTCGCGATTGAAGCCTCCGTGCTCAACGGGAACCCCAGCAGCAGAGCCTTATAGATGCGCAGAGCCTCGTCGTTCTGGTTCAGCGCCTGCGCCACAAGTCCAGCCGCAAGCTGATATCCAGCTCTTCCCGCAGCCGGATCGCTCGCCGCCGCATCCAGCACCCGCTTCGCTCCCGCCGCATCGTGCAGATCCAGCAGCACATTAGCTTCCAGTTCCGGAACCTCATCCACAAAGATGCTGTCCGGATACCTCGCTCTGAACCCCTTTAACAGCGCCTCTGCCTGTGCCTCCTGGTCCGACTCGTGATACGCCTTCGCGGCCAGAAAATCGTCATAGTCTTCCAGCGAATCGCCGGCACGTTTCGCCTGTTGCAAACTGCTCACAGCATCTGCATAGCGCTTATCCAGCATGTACGCGTGGCCCAATGCCAGATAAGCGGCTGCCGACGCCTCGCCGCTATGCGAACGAGCATAATTCGTCACGCCGTTGTAGGCCGCTGGCGTCCGCAGTGTCGCCAATTGCTGGGCCATCGGCCGAAGTTGGGAGGAAGCAACAAACGCGCGCTTGATCTTCCGTGCGCTTGCGATTCGACGCCGGCGCTCAGCCGGACTCACATATTTCTTCTTACCTCTGGTCCGGGTCGCCGACCGGCGCGCCTTCGACGTCTTCGAAGAGACTCCCTTTTTGGTCGACTTCCGTTGTCTAACTGGCTCGGCCTTCTTCTTCTGGCTGGCCGTCGCCCCGGTTGCGTTCGTCGACTTAGTGTTCGGCGCGTCGGAGCGCTTCCCCTCCACCGGAGTTGCTGCCATCAGGGCGCAAAGCACCGCCGCAAGAACTCGCGCTGGCGCATGCTTAGAAACAAGGGAAAGAGCTGGATGCATAGTTTCAATGTATGACGGATTCGGCTCCAGCGAACATCAGAGAATCACTACCGTAACGTATCGAGCAATTCCGGCGCCGCACCCCGTCCCCCGAAATCCTTATTGGACCCCTGAAGTCTCTCTATTACACTTAGACGTGTGGGGGCGTTTCTGGTACCCCGCAGAATTCCCGCGACCAATCCCCATGGCGACCATCCAATCCATAGCGAACGAAAACGAGCCTCACCCCGATGTAGCCCTTGTAGAAAGGGTCAAAAACGGGGACATCTCGGCGTACGATGAGCTCGTCCGCAAATACGATCGCCAGATCTTCCGGATCGCGCAGCACATTACGCAAAACCGCGAAGACGCTGAAGACGTAATGCAGGACGCGTTCCTCAAGGCGTACGAGAAGCTCGATCAATTTCAAGGGAATTCAAAGTTCTACACATGGCTGGTCCGGATCGCAGTAAACGAGAGCCTCATGCGCCTGCGCAAGCGGCGTACAGGCAAGATGGTCTCCATCGACGAGGACATCGAGACGGACGAGGGCAGCGTTCCCCGCGACCTCGCCGACTGGGCTCCCGACCCGGAGCAGAATTACACCCAGGCCGAGCTGGCCGATATTCTTCGCAAAACCATCCAGGGACTGCCACCGGGATTCCGGGTAGTGTTTGTACTGCGCGATGTGGACGGCTTGTCCACCGAGGAAACGGCGGAATCGCTCGGCTTGAGCGTGCCGGCCGTGAAATCGCGCCTGCTCCGCGCCCGGTTACAGTTGCGCGAACGCCTCGCCCGCTACTTCAAGCGGAAGAAGGTTCCCAGGGAAAAGGGAGTGAAAAGTGACGTGCACTGAGTTTCTGGCCATGCTCGACGACATGATCGATAACACCGTGACGAGAGAGATGCGCGCCGACCTCCAGGAACACCTCCGCGGCTGCGAGCACTGCGAAGTCACTCTCAACACCACCCGCAAGACCATCGAAATCTACCGCTCCCACGAAATCTACGAGATGCCCCCCACCCTCCGCGACCGCCTCCACAAAGCCATCATGGAACGCTGCAAAAAAGGCTGCTAGGCTTGGCTCTCCGATATTCACGCACACGCTCGGCTTAGGCAAAATCATGTCCAGCACACGGCGATTGATTCTCCATGTTCTCTGGACAGCCGGGACAAGCGGTTGATGCGTATCTCGCGCTCAGACGCCTTCCTGGCGCGTACACAAGGCCCATCCGTCGTTTGGAACACTACGCATAACCTTGCAGGATATTTCGGGTTTTCGTGCAAAACTGGATGTAGTGCGCCCCGGTTCGCGGCGGTATGAAGTCCTCACTCGCGAACCGAATCTGCTGAACATCGGACCGTCCGACAAGCGATCCTGCTAAACGTGATCACCCTTTCCAGCAAACTGGAACAGGGACGAAATCCTAAGTCCTTTAAAACCTTGTATTTGCATCTTAAGTGCAATCGAATCAGCGGATTACATCGACAGCTTCCGGTAAGCTGCTGATTCTAAACGGCAGCACCCCTGGGGGAGGGGGTTATCAGGCTTACTCCGTTCTTAAAGCGTCGATCGGATTTACGGATGCCGCTCGATGGGCCGGCAAAAAGCTGGCCCCAAGAGAGGCGGCTGCGAGCACCACTGCAACAATTGCCAAAGTAGGGAAATCCCACGCAGCCACTCCAAAAAGTAATTTGCCGCCCAGCATCGCTGCCCCGACTGCACAAGCCACACCAATGCCAATGCCCGCTGCCGTCAACCAACCCGCCTGCTGCATCACCATGCCGTAGACCGAACTGCGCTGCGCTCCCAGAGCCATCCGCACGCCGATTTCCCGAGTTCGCTGGCCGACCGAATATGCAATCACCCCATAAAGTCCCACGACCGCAAGCACCAGAGCTATCAGTGCAAACCCATCCACGAGCCACATCGCAGTGCGATGAATCAACGCCGACGCCGTCGTGTTCATCTGCTCTCCCATTGTGAGTTCGCCGTACGTTCCCAGAGTGGGATCGACCTCGTGAACCGCTTTGATCAGCGAAGGCAGAATCGCCTTCTCATCTCCTGTGGTCCGAACTGCAACGGCAACATAGTTCCCTGGACTCTGATACAAGGCCTCATACTCAGTCGGCCAAAGCTCATCATCAAGGCCGCCCTCACGCACGTTGCCAACAACTCCGATGATCTCCCGCATCGACTTCGGATCAAGACCGCCGTTCGCAATCGTCTTCCCGATTGGGTCTTCCCCGGGGAAATATTTCTCCGCCAGTTTCTGGTTGATGATGACCTTGTTGCTCTTCGAGGCTACGTCGTCCGCTGTAAAGAATCGCCCGCGGATGAGCTGCGCTTTCAGAGTCGAAAGATAGCCCGGACTGACATCGCGCTCATTCACCTCGTTGTGTTCGCCATGGAACGGCTTCCCGACAATACGGATCCAATCCGTATTGCAGTTGCACTGAATGGGCAGATCGGTTGAAATCCCCACGGACTCTACTCCAGGCAAAGAGGAGAGCCGCCGATCGAGTTCGCGAAACAGAGCAACCTGTTGTTCAGACTTCGAGTAAGCAGTCGGAGGCGCGACCACTTGCACCGTAGCGAGGTGCGTCGGATCAAAACCCACATCGACATGCAGCAACCGGAAGAAGCTCTTACTCAGCAATCCCGCGCCGACTAGAAGAATGACGGCGAGCGATAATTCAATAACCACGAGGTTGGCTCCCATGCGGCGCCAGAATCGACCTGCAACGGAGCGATTGCCATCACTAAGAGCATCACGAACGTCGAGAAATGAGAGGCGGAGAATCGGAGTCAAAGCCAGCAGACCTATTGCAAGAAGCGCAATGCAGACACTGTAAACAGCCTCGTGCCAATGAAATCCCACACGCCAGAGGAACGTCAGATTCTGCGCCATCGTCTTCGGAATTAGGCTCGTCAGTCCCTTCATCGCCCCGTTTGCTACGAGGATGCCTGCTGCGCATCCAAGCAGACCTAGCAGAAAAGCTTCCGTAACAAACTGTCTGGAGATGCGTGCGGGCGTAGCGCCAAGCGCACCGCGGACTGCAATCTCGCGCCGCCGAGACTCGGAGCGAACGAGAAACAAACTTGCCACGTTAACCGACGCAATAAGTAACAACAGGCCAGATGCAGCCAGCAGAGTGAGCATGATGGGCTTCATCGGTCCGACGATGATCTCCGAGAGAGGCTCGACCACTGCGCCCTGGCCTTTGTTTGAGCCGGGATACTGTATCTCGAGCTGCGCCGCGATGGCTTTCATCTCGTCGAGCGCAGCTTTCGCCGTTACTCCATCACGAAGGCGCCCGATGCCAAAGAGGTTATGACAACTCCGCCTCTGCTCGCATTGGTTCTTGTCAAGCAGAGGAACAAAGAATTCAGCGTTAGTGCGAGGCGCAAATTCAAAATTTCGCGGCAGGACGCCAACGATCGTGTACGCTGAACCGTCCAATGTGGCGGACTGGCCAACCACATTGCCTCGCGACCCGAATCTTTTTCTCCATGTGCCGTAAGTCAGCATCGCGATCTTCGCACCGCCCGGACGGTCGTCGCCGGGATGAAAAACGCGTCCAAGCATGGGTTGCACGCCCAGAGTGCGGAAGAAACCATCGCTGACACGCGCTGCGGGAACCGGCTCAGAGCCAGACGGAGTGCGAAGCAGATATCCCGACCCGCCGTAAACGTCCAGAGAGCTGAAGGAATGGTTCAAGCGCTTCCAGTCCTCGTAATCCGCACGAGAAAGATTGGAGCGATGAAGCATCTCGCCACTTTCGGCAACATCCATAAGCCGATTCGGTTCCGCATATGGCAAAGGCTGAATCACCGCAGCGTCGACAAAAGCAAAAATCGCTACGCTCACTCCCATTCCAATCGCAAGGATGAAGATGGCGGTCAGCGCGAAACCGGGATTCTGGCGGCACTGGCGCGACGCAAACCGCAGGTCCTGAACAATGCTTTCCCATGAAAACGCAATCACCTGATGGCTCTCCTCGCGAAGATGCGCGGAATTCCCGAACTGCTTCCCCGCAACGGCGTGGGCAGATGCAGGGGTCATGCCATCCGCGATTAACTCTCTTTCGACCTGCTCGCGGTGAAATGCCATTTCCTCGTCGAGATCCGAGCGAAACCGGTCACGACGAAACAGCATGCCGAATTTTCTCGCGATTCGCTCGAGCGGGTTCATGTGCCCTCCATTGGTTTAGTGCGGACTCGAAACTCTGAGAAGCTTACGCTTCACTCAGCACGCGTCCAATCGCCGTAATCATTTGCTCGAATTGCGTGACTTCAAGTCCAAGCTGCTTGCGTCCCGCAACGGTCAGCGTGTAGAAGCGTGCACGCCGATTGGTTTCCGTCATCTTCCACTCGGCCTTCACCCAGCCTTGAAGAAGTAGCCGTTGCAGCGCCGGATAAAGTGAGCCCTCTTCGACCGTGAGGACGTCGTCGGAAATGTGCTTGATGGATTGCGCGATGCCGTAGCCGTGCAAAGGTGCGCGGGTAAGCGTCTTGAGAATCAGCATGTCCAGAGTGCCAGGAAGGAGTTCCGGTCTCTTCACGTGTCTATATATAGTCCATCTAGGGATAGAAAATCAAAGGATGTGTGACGAACCGCAACAGAACTGCCGATTAGAGATTCGGAAGTAAAGAGCACAAGCCAATGACCTCGACTCATCGCTTTCTACTCCCTACTCCCGGTTCCCTTTTTCAATGTTTTGCGAACATCTCCATTACATCCTTACGGAGTGCGATGCGGCTGTCGTTGCGTGTGTAGAACATGTGACCGCCGGGAAATTCGTGCACCGACACACGCGTAGGATCGCCCATCACCGGTATCTGGTCCACCGTGAGGACCGAGCCCATAAACGGACAGGACAGATCGTTCCAGCCGTGAACAATCATGACGCGCAGCTTCGGGTCCGCTGCAACAGCCTCACGCAGATCTGGCACCGAGCCCTGTCGCAGTTCGGCATCGCGATCCCATTGACGATTCACGTCGTACGACAACGCGTTGTACCGCGCATCAATTTTCCAACCAACAGTTCGGGTCACGAAGTCCACCATTGCGGTAGTGAGCGGAGCAACAATGCTGGCGAGAATGGGATCCTGCGCACGCTGTTCCGGCGCGAACGGAAACGGATCGAACGAGGTCACATTGGAATCGTAAACCGATCCCAGCTTGCCTTCTTCGCGATGAACTTCGCGCAGATACGCGCCGGTTTCGATGCGACCGCCGGAGAACTTCACGAAAGAGGGATCCAGGCCAGTCATTTCCGTGACTCTGGCGATCATCTTCTGCGTAGCTGCTTCATCTGAGCGGCCTTTCAGCAGAGTCGTCGCATATTCGCCTTGCGTGTATGCGATTACATCTGCCATCGCTTGAGGGCTCAGCTTCTTCTCACGCTCCAGATGTGCAGCAGTGATCGAAGGCAGCGTCATCATCCAGGGGAGCGGCGACAGGTCGCCATTATTCTCGATCGTGGGATTGAGATACGGTGAAACCAGGACCACGCCATTCAACGCAACGCCAAGCTGCGATTGTAGGTAATGCGTGATGCGCGGTCCGCGGAAGCCTCCATAGCTTTCTCCAACGAGATACTTGCGCGAACTGAGCCGATCGTTCTTGACGAGCCAGTCATAGACAATTCGCGAAAGATATTCAATGTCAGGTTGAGTGCTGTAGAACAGTTTTTTCGTTTCTGCCTCGGGGACCAGCGAACGGCTGAAACCCGTACCAACAGGATCGATGAACACAAGATCGGTGAAGTCTAGCCACGTTCCTGGATTGTCCACCAGATTGGTCGGGTCCGAAGGGCTATCTCCCTCGTTGCCTGCATCGAGGTGCTTGGGGCCAATTGCGCCCAGGTTCAGATAAACAGACGATGCGCCCGGACCGCCGTTGAAGGCGAATGTCACCGGACGGTTCTGACCCTCCATCGTGTAGGCAGTCACAACGACTTCGCCGGCAACTTTCCCTTCTCCGTCGCGCACAGGAAGCGCGCCAACTGTGACGGTGTATTTCAGGATCTTTCCATCGAGCTGTATGGTCTGCTGAATGTGCGCTTCCGCTGGCAAAGGAGGAAACGCGGACTTTTCGGGCGTGCCTTTATCGGCAGGCTTTGCTTTATCTGCCGCTGGAGGATTCTTGTCAGATTGTGCAAGGCTACAAACCGGAACGCATACAAGGCAGCAAAACACGCAGGCAACCAATGCCCTACGCAAGGGGAAAAGATTCATAATGACCATGCGACTAACATACATGGTCGATTGCACCCGCTGGCAAGCCAGCAGTCGCATGATTTAACCTCAGAATCGGCATGAAAATTAAGCACTACTTGATTGCGCCAGTTGCGTTCGCCGCTTTTTCAGCAGTGGCATTCGCGCAGGAAGCCTCCAAACCGGCAGAAGAACCGCTCCCCGATGCGCCACAAGCCACCCCAGCTGCGCAGGTGCATCCGAACGGACCCACAGTTGTGATGGACACCTCGATGGGCCGCATCACGTGCCAGTTCTTCCAGAAGGAGGCGCCAAAAACGGTGGCCAACTTCATCGCGCTCGCGCAGGGCACGAAAGATTGGACCGATCCCAAGACGCACGAAAAGATGCACAACAAACCGCTCTACGACGGAACCATCTTCCATCGCGTCATCCCTGAGTTCATGATTCAGGGTGGTGATCCAACGGGAACCGGAATGGGCGATCCGGGCTTTTCGTTCGAAGATGAGTTCAATCCGGGTCTGAATTTCGATGTTCCCGGTCGACTCGCGATGGCGAATTCCGGTCCCAACAGCAACGGGAGCCAGTTTTTTATCACCGAAGTTCCGACCGAACACCTGAATCAGCACCACACAATCTTCGGGCAGTGCGATGAACCGAGTATCGGTTTGGTGAAGGCTATCGCCCGCGTGGAGCGCGATCCAGACGATAAGCCGGTTACGCCCGTAGTGTTGCAGAAGGTGACAATTGTGCCGGAAGGTCAGCAAGCGCCGCCCGCACCCGCGACTACGACGCAACCATCTCCTACGCCTCAACAATAATCAAAGAAACCTGGCCTCAATTAGAGCGGGGCACGCTACATTTCCCACCAACAGACAGGAGTTTTCATGGCACTCGCACCTGGAACTTACGCCAACTTCAACACGAGCGAAGGCAAAATCGTTGTGCGGCTCTTCGAGTCCGACGCACCCATCACGACCAAGAACTTCATTGAATTAGCCGAGGGCGCGAAGGAATGGACGCATCCAGGCACACGCGAGAAGTCATCGAACAAGTTGTTTGACGGCACAATCTTCCACCGCGTCATTCCCGACTTTATGATCCAGGGCGGCGATCCGACGGGGACCGGAATGGGCGGACCTGGCTATCGCTTCCAGGATGAGACGAAAGGATCTCCGCACCGCTTCGACAAGCCGGGCAAACTGGCAATGGCCAACTCCGGTCCGAACACCAACGGCTGCCAATTCTTCATCACTGTTGCGGCGACGCCGTGGCTCACCGGCAATCACACCATCTTCGGCGAAGTTGTCGAAGGGCAGGATATCGCTGACAAGATTTCCAAGGTCCCTCGCGGCGCGCAAGACAAGCCGGCGAAGCCTGTCGTTCTGGAGTCGGTGACGATCGAGCGTGTGGCCTAATTCAGCTCACAACTGCTGAGGTTTGGCTCCGCAGAGTTCGATGATTGCGGAGCCAAATTTTTCCACCTTTGCGGGGCCAATGCCGTCGATCGCGAGAAGCTCGCGCGGATTCGAAGGACACGACAGCGCAACCGCTGTGAGCGTGCGATCGTGCAGCACGCAATACGGCGGAACGCGCAGACGCTTCGCTTCGGAAGCGCGCCATTCCCTGAGGCGAACAGCTATAGTTGCGGCTGCAGCCGAAAGGCTGATTGAAGCAGGTTGCGACGAACTCTTCGGCGGCTTCGCGACTTTGCGTGGGACCTTATTCGCAGTCAATGGCGCAAACTCTTCAGCGATACCATCTCCAATCAGCAAATCCATTTGAGAGACAGAGCGAATCGTTTTGATGGCGCTCACTTTGCGGTAGCGTCGGACTTCTCCGTCTTTCTCATACTCCGCATCGTCGATATTGACGAGATGTGCGCGAGCCAGCGAATCGAGCAACGCATCGAAATCGCCGCGACTGATTCGGCCAGAGGGATCGATCGCTTTCTGCAACGTACCAGCAGCTTTGTAGTCTACTGGCCTCAACTCGTCAAAGATGCTTTCCGCAACGGCACGCTCGGCGCTTGTGGCGCGGCGGAACATGCGTAGAACCGCTCCGGCCGGATCGCAGATATCGCACTTTCCGCATGCCTGTGCTGCATCTTCCTCATCGCCGAAGTGGCGCACCAGAGCGCTCATTCTGCACTGGCTGGATTCGGTGAAGCGAAGCACCTTTTCGAACTGCTCGGCGCGGAACTGAGCCTGGATGGAATAGGTTCGTTTCCAATTGGTCGCTCCGAGTGCAACGTTGCCTGCATAGTCAACACGGGCTCCTCCGTGAATCTCCAGTTTCTCGAGGGCCTTATCGAATTCTTCTTCGCTCAGCTTCGATGCAGCGCGCAGATCCTCCATCGGGCGCGGCACACCATCAAGCATTCTGAAGACCTGGTGCAGGTTATCGGTTGGCGGATAGTCGCGGTTCAGGAAGAAGTCGTGTGTGCGCTGGTCAGCGTAGGAGTGCATAAGAAAGGTGCGGCTCGGCGAACCGTCGCGACCGGCTCGGCCGATCTCCTGGTAGTAGCCTTCGAGCGTTCCCGGAAGGCCTGCGTGAATGATGGTGCGAATGTCAGGTTTGTCGATGCCCATGCCGAAGGCGATGGTGGCGACGACTACTTCGAGTTGTCCCGAAAGAAAGGCTCGCTGGACGCGCTCACGTGTCTCGCCATCTAAACCGGCGTGATAAGCGGCAGAGGGCATGAGTTGCGAGAGTTGTTCGGCGAGTGCTTCGGACTGCTTGCGAGAGGTGGCGTAAACGATTGCGGGACGATGCGCTCTCTTCGAGAGGAGCTTACAGATCGCGAAAGGGCGCTCGGGAATTGGAAGCTCGACGACTTCAATGGCGAGGTTGTCGCGGCGGAAACCGTGTATGAATCGGGCAGGATTTGTCATTCCGAGTTGCGCAGTAATGTCAGCCTGCACAGCCGGAGTTGCGGTCGCGGTGAGCGCGAGGACTGGAACGCAGTTGCCGTTGCGTAGAACAGGCAAGTGCTGGCCAATCATGCGGTAATCGGGACGGAAATCGTGACCCCATTGCGAGATGCAGTGCGCTTCGTCAATAGCGATGAGCGCAGGCGGATGCTTGGCGAGCATTTCTGGAAAACCGGGAACGCGAAGGCGCTCGGGCGCGATGAAGAGGAAATTGAGATTGCCACGAAGGTAGTCCACGCAGGCCTGGCGAGACATTCCGCGATCGAGGCCGGAATGAATGCGCGCGACACGAAGACCCAGTGCTGCGAGCTTCGCAAACTGGTCCTCCATAAGAGCAATCAGGGGTGAGATGACGAGAGCCGTACCCCCGAGGGCGATTGCGGGCAGTTGGTAGCAGAGCGACTTCCCTGCCCCAGTCGGCATGACCAGCAGGAGATCGCGGCCGGCGATGGCGGCGCGGCAGACTGCTTCCTGATTGGCACGGAACTGCGGGAATCCGAAGACAGAGTGGAGTAGCTGGGCGAGGTTGTCCGGATTGATTTGAGCAGCCAACGAGAGAGGACCTGATCGGAATTCTCTCTCAACTCTACAGGGATTGTTGACCAGTTCGTCTCAGGCGTGACCTGATGGGTGTGTCAATTCTGGTTCGCGCGCGAGTCGCGCATGCGCAGAATCGACCGGATCCGGGTCACCTCCCCTCCATCTAATTCGCTAAGTTCCTGCAAATGAAGGCCTTGTAAAATCACTAACTGGCTACATTCCTGTATTTAAATGAGATAACTTCAAATTACCTGTTTTCGTGAGTTTGGGTCCTCGAGCTTTTTCGGCGCTGATCAGCGTGGCGTACGTCGCAGCACACGACTGAAGGCGCAGTTCTCCCGCATGGCTCAGGATAAAGAACTGCGGAAAATAAACGGCAAATCCGCGCAGCTGTAAGTGATTCGGAATCCGCGGCGTCAACGAAAAAAGCGCGGGACGTATTGACCAGCAACGCACAGAGGCCGAAATAATTACCCCGTCGGACAAAGTTGGAGATCGTCGCATCCAAGGGCGCATGGCCGCTCCGCTGCTCCGGCTTGTGGGCAACAACCACACCGTAGAGATCGCAAGTATTCGGCTGCTGGGTGTGGAAGCTGAGAACGGCCGCAAGCTGCTGTTCACCGTCATTTTCCTGGTTGTGCTTTACTTGATCTATAAAGTGCTGTGCGCAATCGCGGCAACTTTGGCGGCGATCGCCAGCGCGTCGCGTTCTGGACGCGGCAGGTCGTGAGCCTCCTCATCTTCGTATGCGCAATTGTCGGACTGGTTTCGATCTGGTTCGACAATCCCGCTCGGCTTGCTACCGGCGCAGGGCTGCTGGGAGCGGGGCTGGCTCGGGCCGCATAGTCACCATCTCGAACTCAGAGATTTTCGAGCAGCCAGCGTACAACTACACGCGGGATTTCCATACATCTGGGAGGAGATGCACTTCCCCATTTCATTCAAAGGATGATCGAAGGCGCGCTGAAGAGACCATTCTGAACGCGGTGCGCGCGCACACGCAGGAGATCGGCAACATGGCCCAGCCAGAGCTCGAACGCCTGAAGGAACGGTTCTTCATTGAAGCGGCCGACATTCACCCCAAAGTATTCCTGCGCATTACTGAAACTGAGTGGAACTGGCGGGGCGGTTCCTCTGCACCACGCACGAGGTGCGCACGTTGAAAGACAGGATCAGCTCGTAACACCGCCAGCGGACCCCAGCGCCGGTCTCCCAGCGGCTCCAGATTATTTCGCTGTGCGGCGAGGTCAGGTCGTCCGCTGCACGTAATGCCAGTAGGCCTTCTCGACGACCATACCTTATTCGTATCGGCGGCCGAGGTTTGGGCAGCCAGCCCTGAGACGCACAGAAATATCACTTCGACGTACACGGTTGCTTTGATCATGGTGCGGTCGCACCAGCGTTTTTTGATGTTTCAAAATGGAGCTTAGAACTTTTGCTGTCTCAAAATGGGTGGCCGGAGTATGCTTGCTCAACGATTCCCCAGTTGCCAGTTGCTGAGCCCTCTCTCTGAGCGGCGGGCTGTCTCGTCATAAAAAAATGAAAGAGGAGGAAAGACGATGAAGTACATGATCACGTGGAATGAACGTCCGCAGGGTTCGCCGCTGGAATACGAAAACGCACAGAAGCGGATTCTGGATGTCTTTAGCCCGTGGAAGACGCCCGCTAATTTCAAAATCGAGTCGTTCGTGATACGGGTCGGCGACTGGGGAGGGTACATGCTGATGGAATGCGATGACCCGCTGGAGGTGCATAAGTTCTGTTCGATGCTACCTGCATTCACGTTTGAGGCTCGGCCCGTCGTACCGGTTGCAGACGCCATCCGCGTTGAACTAGAGGCGATGGCCTATCGAAACGGCCTGGATGCCAAGTGATTTCGTGGTGCTCTTATTCAGTCGCGAACGATGCTGACGTTTAGATCTTGTGCTCGATCAAGGCGCTCGCGAAGACTGCAGCATAGATCACCGTCAAAATGATCCAGAAGGCATGCTTACCCAATCGAACCCCTTGCTGCGGGTAATTTCCAACCGCCCTGGAGCGAAGGAGTCGCGATAGCAGAAGTGCGATAGCGGGAGGAAGAAGGATAGCAAGTACCAAGGCTAAAGAATGCATTGGAACCTTACGGAGCGAGCGCGCCAAGCGCATGGCGGCACACGTCTTCTAATAACGCATGAAAGGACCCTGCACCTTTGATACTGCGGCGGGAATGCAGGTTGTTCCCGCCAGTTTATTCCTCAGCGAGAATCGCGGCGCGAGTTCAATGGCAAGTTTGAGATGGAGAGCAACGGCGATCACCTCGACGCTGTGCCAAGGTTGGCTAGTCTCATTCGACGCTCAAGGCATAAGCTGTACGCGGGGAGTTCCGCATGTCTGTGAGCAATGGCGTTATCCGAATCCCGTGTACTCATTCCGTGGATGAAACGATCGAGAGGCTCAAGAGAATTCTCGAATCCCGGAGTGTCAAGCTCTTCGCTCTGATCGATCATAGCGGTGAGGCGGCAGCGGCAGGCGTGCAAATGCCAAACACGAAGCTGGTGATCTTCGGCAGTCCTAAGGCAGGAACGCCGGTGATGCTGGCTTCACCAAGCATCGCGCTGGATCTGCCCTTGAAGATTCTGGTGACAGAGGACGACGAGGGCAAAGCGTTCATCTCCTATAACGCCGTGCAGTTTCTTGCTGAGCGGCACGGAATTCCATTTGAGCTGATCAAGGTTCTCTCCGCCGTCGTTGGGATTGCCGAAGCGGCAGCGCAGTAGGGAGAACTCGAGTGAGCCAGCACGTCCGACTCAGCACATCGAACCGCGAGGCGATTGCGCCAGGATTCCGTTGGTCCTGCAAAATGCCGGGAGAGAGCGGGTGTTTGTGACGTCTTTTGGATTTTTACGCATTGCTTTTGTGTCGACGGTCGTTCTGGGCGTGCCTATGGTGGGCCAATCTGGTGCGGATTTCCTCTCTCAGTACAAGGGAGCCGCATTCCACGACAGGAGATATAACAGCGGGCCGCAGAGAATTCCTGGAATGGTGATGTGCGCCCACTACGACCTGGGCGGCGAGGGTGTGGCCTATCACGAGTCGACGCAAAGAACAACGGGAGCGGATCTTTGAATCCTCCGAACGGAACCTATCTGAACGAGTTCCGGATGAACGAGGGCGTGGATACGTCGTACATGAAGTTCAGACTCGATCCGAAGATCGATGACAACCCATTCAACAAGGTGACGCCGCCGGCTGGACTCCTTTACGTCGGATGGACGGAGCCGGGAGAGTGGTTCAACTTGACGGTCGATGTGGCGGACAGCGGAGAGTATTCGGCCGATCTGCTGTATACGTCCAACCGAGGCGGGACAATCTCGCTGGACGTGAATGGGAAGCCGGCAACACGACCGCTGAAGGTCACCTCAACGTACGACGCGGCCGATCCGGTCGCGTGGCGGCAGTGGCACCACTGGAATGTGGTGCACGATCTTGCGCGGGTTCACCTCGAGAAGGGCCGAAATGTTCTTACAGTGCACACGCTCAGCGAGGGGCAGATGAATTACGCAACCCTCGAGTTCAAACATCGCGAGCGTTGAATCGGTTTGTGCGATGAAGGTAACCGCACTAGAAGAAGTACGGCCTGGCGAATGTCAAGCCGGTAACGGTGCGAAGGTATATTGGAGGCCGTAGTCACCGCTCGTGTGCTGACTCGGCTCAGATGATTCGCTGAAGCACGGATTGCAGAACGCTGGTTGGTTCGGGCGGATTGCCAGTGGGAGCCCCAGTGGTTGTTACATGATTGTTCGAAACCATATGGTGCACCAGTAACGGAACCACGATTGCGAGGCCGCCGCGAACCACACCGGGCGAGAGGCCAGTGCGCTGCGCGATGCTCTCGATGAGGCCGGTGCCTTCCGTGCCGCTCTCGATCGCGGTTGGGTTAGGTTGGGTGTTGCCCTGCGACCATTGCTCGACGAAGCTTCCCATGCCGTTGCGTTGAAAATTCTGAATGAGAGACCCGACGCCGCCGCGAGCTTCGAGTTCATGCATCAGGCCACCGGCAACCTGTGCGTGTTCAGAAGCCGCGGGGCCTTTCGCCATGGATACAACGGTGTTGAGGATGTCCATCGATTCACCTCGGATTGCTGTGAGGTGGGATGCGGAGGGGATGGAAAGGGGTGGTCCGAACCCAGATCCCAAAGTCGAGACCTGGGTGCCCGGACGGTTTGTGGAATCGATCAGTCGCCGGATACTGGTTCGGCGATGGTGTGAGTTTCGGAGGCTGGGGGCTTAATGCCTTCCTGAATCAGGTCGTAGCGATCGAGGTTCATCACCTTGGTCCAGGACTTCACGAAGTCTTTCACGAAGTCCGCCTGCGCGTCGCCGCCCGCGTACACCTCGGAGATGGCGCGCAATTGTGCGTTCGAACCGAAGATCAGGTCGATGACCGTACCGGTCCACTTCAGTTCGCCCGTCTTCCGATCCTTTCCTTCAAGCACGTGCTCGGCAGCCGCGGACTTCTCCCATTTCGTGCGCATATCGAGCAGGTTGATGAAGAAGTCGTTGGTGAGAGTTTCAGGCCGCTTGGTGAAGACGCCGTTTTTGGAGCCGCCGTAGTTTGCTCCCAGGACACGGAGGCCACCAACTAAAACAGCCATCTGCGGAGCTGTGAGAGTAAGCAACTGCGCCTTGTCGAGGAACAGGTTGGCTGCGTATTCCTCGAGCCCCTTCTGGACGTAGTTTCGGAAACCATCTGCTTTGGGCTCGAGCACCGCGAATGACTCAACATCGGTTTGATCCTGCGTGGCATCTGTCCGTCCCGGCGAGAACGGGACTTTGATATCCTGACCGGCTTTCTTGGCCGCGGCTTCGATGGCGGCATTGCCGGCGAGAACGATGAGATCAGCAAGCGAGATCCGCTTCAATCCTGCAGATTTTCCATTGCCGCTGGCTTGCGAGCTGTTGAACTCTTTCTGGATGCTTTCAAGCTTCGAGAGCACCCTGGCGAGTTCGGCGGGCTGATTCACTGCCCAGTTCTTTTGCGGTTCGAGGCGAATGCGGGCACCGTTTGGGCCTCCACGCTTATCGCTGCCGCGGAAAGTAATGGCCGATGCCCATGCGGTCGTGACAAGTTGAGAGATGGAGAGACCGGAGGCAAGTACCTTCGCCTTCAGTGTCTCCACATCTTTGTCGCTGACCAGTTCGTGATCGACCTCGGGAACCGGATCCTGCCAGATCAGCTCTTCTTTTGGAACCAGCGGGCCGAGGTAGCGCGTGATGGGGCCCATATCGCGATGCGTGAGCTTGAACCATGCCCGCGCGAAGGCGTCAGCTAACTCAGCGGGATTCTCGAGGAAGTGGCGCGAGATCTTCTCGTAGGCCGGATCGACGCGGAGCGCGATGTCCGACGTGAGCATCGTTGGATGGTGGCGCTTCTTGGGATCGTGCGCGTCGGGAACAGTCCCGTCGCCGCTGTTCCCTTTGGGCTTCCATTGATGTGCGCCTGCCGGGCTCTTGTAGAGTTCCCACTCGTACTTGAAGAGCGTTTCGAAGAAGCTGTTGTCCCACTTGGTCGGGGTGGGTGTCCAGATGCCTTCGAGTCCGCTGGTAATGGCGTGCGCTCCAACGCCGGTTTCGAAGGTGTTCTTCCAGCCGAGACCCATGTCTTCGAGGAGTGCTCCCTCGGGCTCGGGACCGACGTAGCTCGCGCTGGCGGCGCCATGAGTCTTGCCGAAGGTGTGGCCGCCGGCGATGAGCGCAATGGTCTCATAGTCGTTCATAGCCATGCGAGCGAAGGTTTCGCGGATATCATGCGCGGATCTGGCCGGATCAGGGTTGCCGTTGGGACCTTCGGGATTCACGTAGATCAGGCCCATCTGCACGGCTGCGAGCGGATTGGCGAGTTCGCGATCGCCTTTGTAGCGCTCGTCGCCGAGCCAGGTGGTCTCAGGACCCCAGTCGATGTCCAACTCCGGTTCCCAGACGTCGGCACGGCCACCGCCGAAACCGAACGTTTTGAATCCCATCGACTCGAGGGCGACATTGCCGGCAAGAATCATCAGATCGCCCCACGAGAGCTTGCGGCCATACTTCTGCTTGATGGGCCAAAGCAGGCGACGAGCCTTGTCGAGGTTGCCATTGTCGGGCCAGCTATTCAGAGGAGCGAACCGCTGCGCTCCTTTGCCCCCGCCACCGCGGCCGTCATAGATGCGGTAAGTACCCGCGGAGTGCCACGCCATGCGAATGAAGAGGGGGCCGTAGTGGCCGAAGTCGGCGGGCCACCAGTCTTGCGATTCAGTCATGAGCGTGTGCAGGTCCTTAATCACCGCATCGAGGTCGAGAGACTTGAATTCTTTTGCGTAGTCGTACTCCGCAGCCATGGGATTGGAGAGCGAGGATTGCTGATGAAGAATGGCGAGATTCAGGGATTTGGGCCACCACTTGCGGTTGCTGTCGCCGCCGGCAGCGGTGTGCTTGAGCATGTCGCCCGAAAATGGGCACTTGGATTCGTCAGACATCTTTTCTCCTTGAACTCTGGTTGGGGAGGAGGTTTCCCGGGGGATTCCCGGCAGACACACATCGCGTTTGAGCTTAAGTTAGATGGCGGGACGTCGATTAAGCAAATCAATTGTTTCTTTGATGATGATTGGCTGGGTCTATGATGAAAAGAGGAATCTAGCGGACTCCAGGCGCTCGTTAGCGGGGTCAGGTTGAATCTTCAGGAACTGCGATATCTCGTGGCGATTGCGGAGCAGCGGCACTTTGGCCGTGCGGCAGAGGCATGCCATGTGAGCCAGCCAACGCTGAGCAGCCAGATCAAGAAGCTCGAAGAGGAACTGGGAGTGACTCTGCTTGAGCGCACGAATAAGCGGGTTGCACTCACGTCGGCGGGCGGTCAGATTCTGCACCATGCACGGCGAGCATTGGCAGAGGCGGCTCAAATCGAAGCTCTGGCGCGGGCAGCACGCGATCCACTGATCGGACCGCTAAAGCTGGGAGCGATTCCGACGCTCGCACCCTATCTTTTACCGTTGATTCTGAAGCCGCTGAAGCAAGGGTATCCGGGACTGACGATTGAGTTGTGGGAAGATCAGACGCGCGTGCTGGTCGAGAATTTACGAAATCACAAATTGGACGCAGCTCTGCTGGCAACGGCGACCGACGCGCCGGAGATCACTGAGATTGTGCTGTTCGACGAGCCGCTGCTGGCTGCGCTGCCGCGTAATCATCGATTGGCGACCGCGAAGAAGGTGGATGAACAGGCACTCAAGGATGAGTTGCTGGTTCTGGCTGACGGACATTGTCTGGCGAACCATGCTCTGGCAGCCTGCGGTGCGAAGCATGGTCATTCGCACATGCGAGGAGGGCTCCAGGGCGCGATGCAGGCAGCAACTCTGGAAACACTCGTCAACCTTGTTGCCGCAGGGTATGGCTCAACGCTGATTCCGGCTCTAGCTGCTGAGTCGCTCAAGACCCGCGGAATCGCGCTCGTGCCTTTGGCTGGACGGTCCCGAAGAACGATCCGGCTGGCGAGCCGGCCAGGGTTCCCGAGAGCACAGGCTCTCAGGGCAGTCGAGAGGGTAATTCGCAAGGCAGTCAGCTTTGCTTGAACCTCGCTGTTCCTGAGGCGAATTGCTGCTGTCCGTGCGGTGCGCGTCAGGTCTCGAAGGGGATGAGGCGCAGTGACACCCTCGATCATGTGGCGGCTAATTTTGTTGGGTTGGGGATGCATTCGGCGCTGTGGAAAACTCGGGCTAAACTCAATAAAACTGCCCCAATTTCCGAAAAAAGCCTAGAATAAACGAAAAAGGTGGATTCGGGACCCCCTTATCCACAAAAGAACCCCCTGGTGAGATTGACCCTGACTTTTGGGGTCCATAGAGTCTGTAATCGAAGAGGGAGCAGGCGCAGCGACGATGAGGATCCTGTCGAGGCGGCCCCAGTTCCCCTTCAGGCGTGAAGTCGGCGCCGGTTGACCGTCCCAGCGAGCGACTTTCGCTTCCTGGGTATCGTGGTTCCCCGCTGCTGACTTCGGTGATTCCGTTCGAATTCTGCTGACCCGGAGAGAGCATGCTGAAACTGAAAAAAATCCACATCCTCGGCTTTAAGAGCTTCTGCGACCGGACCGAACTGACGGTTCCGGGAACAGGTATTGCCGTCGTCGTGGGGCCGAACGGGTGCGGAAAGTCGAACATCCTTGATGGGGTGAGCTGGGTACTCGGTGAGCAAAGCGCAAAGAGTCTCCGCGGCGGAAGCATGCAGGATGTGATCTTTGCGGGGACGCGCGACCGCAAGCCGTTGGGCATGGCTGAAGTGACGATCACGATGGTCGATCCCGAGGCGTATGACGGGCCGATCCCCGTGGAACCGGAGGTAATGGTCGATCACGACGGACCGGCAGATTGGGATGAAGAAGAACTCCGGCGGCAGAAAGCCGCTGAAGCCGAGGAGATCATTGCGGCGGAGCAGCCTGGGGTAGCGGAAGATGATGAGATCGCTGGAGAGGGCGATGTTCCCGCGCAGGCAGCTTCTGATGCAAACGCCGAAGCCGCCGCATACGGTCCGCAACCGGTGGTGCTGAAGATCCGCCGTCGCAAGTTCAATCGTACGCCCCAGAAAGGCGAGGTGGTCATCACCCGCCGGCTCTTCCGTACCGGAGACAGCGAATACCTGCTGAACGGGAAGCTCTGCCGCCTGCGCGACATTCAGGACATCTTCATGGGCACCGGTCTCGGGCCGGAAAGCTACGCGATCATTGGCCAGGAGCGCATCGGCCAGTTACTCAGTTCCAAGCCGCACGATCGCCGCGCCATCATCGAAGAGGCTGCGGGCATCACGCGCTTCAAGACGAAAAAGCGTCTCGCCGAGTTGCGACTCGAAAGCGCGAAGCAGAATCTTGCCCGTGTTGACGACATCTTCGAAGAAGTCACGCGGCAGATGAACAGCCTGAAACGTCAGGCGTCGAAGGCGGAGAGGTTCGCACAGGTTCGCGATGAGCTGCGGGGACGGCTGCGCGTTGTGCTGGCAAGCCGCATGGCACTCATGGATGCGGAACAGTCGCGGCTTGAACGCGAGATTGCGGAGTTTGCCGACAAGATTATGGCGGGCGTCGCGGAGATTGAGACCGCTGAGACTAGCCAACATGCGCTTACAGAGCGTGGGTACGAACTCGATCGCGAAGGACAAGATGCGCAGAATCGCGCGAATTCCTCAGCCGTTGAACTGGAGCGCGCAGCGGCACGGCAGCGCAGCAACGCAGAGCGCGTGAGCGAACTTGAAGCGCGGATTGCGGCGGCAGCCGGTGAACTGGAGACTACGAAGACGCAGCTCAGCTCAATCGCGGAAGAGCGCCAGCAGCAGAAGGTGTTCCTGGAGACGGCGGCCGGTGAGGCGCATGCCTTCCACGAGAAGGTCCAGGCACGCCAGCACGAGGCGCGCACCGCAGCGGAGGAGGTATTCAACGCTGAGCGGCAGCTTGAGAGCCATCGTCGTCATGCGATGCACCTGCTGACGCTTGCGGGTAATGCGCGCAACAGCACGGCGCAGGCGGAAGAGAGCCTGGCGGCACTGGAGCGCGAATCCGAGCGGTTGAATGCCGAAATGAGCCAGGCGCGCATTGAGCAAGAAAGCCTGGGAGTTCAGAGTGGGCAGGCGCGGCTGAAGTTCGAGTCGGCTGCTGAGAGCCTGAAGACCCTCGAGAGCGATATCGCTGAATTGCGGGAGACACTGCAGGCTCGTCGTTCGGAAGAAAGTTCTGCCAGGGCGCGGGCAAACCAGCTGCGGAGTGACATGGCCGGCATTGCCGGACGGCGCGACTCGCTGCAATCGCTGATTAAGGACCACAGCTACTCGACTGACACCGTTCGGAAGCTGCTGCGCCCCGGTGCACTGCAGAATGGTTCAACTCCGGTCGGAACGCTGGCAGACTTCATCGAAGTCAGCGGTGAACATGAGGGAGTTGTCGACGAATTCCTGCGTGATGAACTGAATTACGTTGTCGTAAAGAGCTGGCACGCGGCGGAAGAAGGCGTTCGCGTTCTAAAGACGAGCGTGGACGGTCGCGCTACATTTCTGATTCACCCTGAGGGCGCGCACGGTCACGGAGGCAATGGCTACAGCGAGAAGATAAACGCCGAGGGTGTGACTCCCCTGCGTGAGCAGGTACGGCTGCTGAACGGATTCGGGCACACACTCGAAACGATTCTGCCCAAGCTGCGCGATGGATATCTGGTAGAGACTGCGGAACTCGCGCAGACGATGGCCAGCGATCACGCGCACGCCTATTTCCTTACTCCGGAAGGCGAGTGCTTCCATAACGCAACTGTTACGGGCGGCAAGCCGGCCAGCGCCGGTCCGCTGGTGCTGAAGCGCGAGTTGCGTGAGATGGAAGTGCGATTGGCGACCATCGAGCGCGATCTTGGTCAAGCGGAGTTCGAAGCCGCAACACTGACGAAGCAGATCGAAGAGCTGACCGCCCGGCTTGAGGCACGGAGTGAAGAGCGCCGCCTTGCCGAGCGCGAAGCAGCGGACCAGGGCGCGGCGCTGAAGCAGATGGAGAGTGAAGCGCAGCGCATTGAGCGGCGTCTGCAGGACTGGATTACGCAGGCGCAGCGCAACAAAGAGGCGCGCGAGGCCAAACACGTGGTCATCGAGCAGAAGCGTGAGGAAGCGCTTCGGCTTGAAGCTGAACACAAGACCGCCGAAGCGGGGCTGGAGGAGCAGCAGAATCAGCTGTCCACGATGCGACAGAATCGCGAAACGCTCCAGCAGGATGCCGCCAGGCTGACTGCCGAACTGGCGGGACTGGAAGAACGGCGGCGCGGTGCGGAGGCAGCGTTCCAGCGCATCGATCGCTTGCATGCGGATCTCGAGCGGCGTGTAATGGCCATCGAGCAGCAGCGCGCTTCCGCTGAGTCGGAACGCGAACAGCGCATCTCGGAAACATCGGCCCTAGCCCAGCGTGAGCAAGAGTTGACTGGGCTCAAAGCAGAAGCCCTGGCACAAGCTGAATCTATAGCAGCACAGTCACATGAGGTGCGTCTGCAGCTTGCGGAGATGGAGGCGCGACTGAAGACAGCCCGTGCGGCGCTTGATCAGTTGCGTGAAGATCGCGCTGGCCGCGCAAGCCAGGCTGCGAAACTGAAGTCAGACCTGGAGTACCTGGAAGCAAGCTGTCTTGCTGAAGTCAACGCGGAGGCCGGGGAGTTGCGTGCCGATCAGGAGATCGTGCGCATCGCCGATGAACCGCTGGCAATCGAAGAAGACACCTGCAGGACTTTGAAGCAGAAGCTCGAGCAGATGGGCCCCGTCAATATGATGGCTCTGGACGAGTACAAGGAAACAGCTGAGCGTCACTCGTTCCTCGAGACGCAACGCAAGGACTTGATGGAGTCGATTGAGAACACGCAGCAAACCATCAAGGAGATCGACCAGATCTCGCGAGAGAAGTTCGACGAGGCGTTCGTGCGTATCAACGAAAACTTCGGCCAGGTATTTACAAAGCTCTTTCACGGCGGTCAGGCTTTCCTGCGTCTGACCGATGCCGAGAACCAGGCAGAGAGCGGTCTGGAGATCGTTGCCTCGCCTCCGGGCAAAAAGCTGCAGAACGTGCTGCTTCTCTCGGGTGGTGAGAAGGCCCTTACCGCAATTTCACTGCTGGTTGGTATATTCCAGTTTCAGCCGAGCCCGTTCTGTGTGCTCGACGAAGTGGATGCAGCACTCGATGAGACCAACGTTGGGCGCCTCGCGGACCTATTGCGCACATTGAGCAAGGAGACCCAGTTCCTGCTGGTCACGCACTCCAAGCGCATGATGCATGCCGCCGACATGATCTACGGCGTCACAATGCAGGAGCCCGGTGTGTCCAAGGTCGTGAGCGTAAAGCTCGCTCACGAGCAGCAGCCGCAAAGGGCCACTGCATAGTGGCATGGCCTACCTGGGCGTGAAGTGAACGCCGAGGTAGTATGGCCAGAGGACGATGGCCAGAACGCCTTGCCAGAATGTCATCTCAAGAAAGCCAATGGTAAAAAGCCAGGCGGCCAGCCAAATGCCGCCCGTCATTGTGTGTTGGACGATCCGAACCTTCGGAGCTTTTCTGCATTCGTTCTCTGGATCCACGATTCCTCCGAGGTAAAGGCGCGATTCTGTGGCACACACACAGTTTGTGCCGACGAAATCCGGATTCAGTGATTCCGGTCACGGAAGGATGTGTCTAGGAGATGCGGAGGAAAAGGAGAGAGCGCAGGTGACTGCAGGCGCCTGGCTCTGCATCCGGTTCCTTCCAGTAGCAGACAGAGGGTGCGGGCTGGCATGAACGCCCGCCCGCACGAGTTGAATTTGGCGAACCGCTTGTAACGGGAAAGTCTGACCAGGGAATCCTAATGCGGAGGCAGGGCCTTCAGCGCGGCGTCTGCGACTAGGTTGTGACCGTGAGTAGTGGGGTGCAGGTCGTCCCAGAACAGATAAGTGTCCGGATTGATGGCGAAGTTGCCCTGCGCAGGCATCGTGATGTTATCCAGGGATAAGGCACTGGGGTTCGCAGCGATCTGCGTGAACAACGAAAAGACGTTCACGTGATAGATCGCAACGCGGCGCCAGCGATAGAAATCGTTCAGGACGGCAACTCCGGTCGCCAACCATGAATTGTAGAGAGCTGAGGCGGCGTTCGCAGTCTGAGAGGCTGCCGTGGACCCGTTCAGGCGCGGTGTGAGGCCGAGCGGCGGCAGGTTCAGCACAAGAATTTGCGTGGCTCCCGCCGCAATGAGGCGCTGGACATCCAGCGTTTCCTGAATTGCTGCATTGACAATCTGCGTCGGCGATGTGGCGTTGAGCACATCATTTGCACCGCCCCAGACTACAAACAGTGTCTTGTTATTGATCCTCGGATGCGTAGACAGATAGTCGGTAATCTGCCGACCCATGTTCTCGACTTCAACCGTGACCTGGCCGCCCGCGAGTTGCAGAGTGCTCATTCCACCACCGGTGAGAGCGAAACCGAAAGCATAGTTCGTTCCGCCATCGAGGGAGTCTGTGACCGCAGGATGCGAAGGAATCGATGCCGAGAGCTGTTCGACCCAGACGCCGAAAAAATTCTGTGCGGCAGGGATGGTGTCATATCCGTCGGTAAACCGGCCCAGAGTGTAGTTACCCCCGACAGGGCTTGGGACCGGAATGCCGTATTTTGCGGCGGTGAGATGCGCAACGTTGCCGGTATCCGAAAGAGAATCGCCGAAAACAACGATCCGGGTATAGTCGCGAACCTGAGCAAAGGCTGTGACTGCGCTGAGAGCAAGAACAGCCAGGACAGCAAGGACGCGAGGGACGGGGCGAGATGAACGGGGAATCGACATCGGTTACCTCCGGGTCAGTTCAATTGGGCCGGGCAGACGTACCAGGGAAGCATCGAAATAGTACCCGGTTTTCTGGTCGGGTAGGAAGCAGAAATTCAGCTGTGAAAGAAACACCTACGGTTGGCTGTCTCGCCGGGGCATGCGCGAGCCGTGAACGGCGACAACCTGTTTCTATGCTGGCCGCGAGGGTCCCAGGATTCAGCAACCTGGATGAACGAAGTTGATGAGATTTCGGAGAAGGTCTCATGCAGCAACGCCTTTCCGGCGGGCGAGGTCTGCTGCTCTTCAAACGTAAGTTGCTGTCCGTGATGTCTTCTATCGTTGTGACGGAAAACGCAAAAAAAATTCGCCCCCGAAGGAAAGCGTCGCTTCGGAGGCGCTTGTATGGATTATCACAAGATCAAGCGGGGACCAGTAGCCGGCACTGGAGGTCGGTAGTACGCGGCTACTGGCGATCCCTATAGAACGAAGCGAGCCGCGGCTTCCCCTTTCCACTGCTGCCTCGTGTCTCCCGGCTCAAAGGAACCTTCTGACGGGCTCCCGAACCTTGGTGACAAATGAAGTTTCGCCCAACTCTGAATCCTGCTCCGTGACGGTCGTCACAGGGCATTGTGGGAATCCGCTGTGAAACCTCAAGATGCTTTTCGCACCAGTCAATTTGTTGGACTTACCGCGTTTGACAAAGCCAGTCGTCGGCTCGAAAATCGGAAGTTCACGGCGCGGCGATGAAGCTGACTCTCTTTCGAGTGCGCCCAACCACCGGATCACGAACTCAGCCGAGGTAAGGCCTTCCATGACAACTCTCCTCAAGACAGACCTGGGTAGCACACCCCTGATCGGCCGCGGTAAGGTCCGCGATCTCTATGCAGTCGGCGATGCGCTGCTGATGGTGGCAACGGACCGCATCTCCGCATTCGACCACGTATTGGGCAGCGGCATTCCGGGGAAGGGCAAGATCCTGACCCAGATCTCGCTGTTCTGGTTCGATCTGGTGCGCGATATCGTGCCAAACCATTTGATTGCCACTGAGGTGAAGGACTTTCCGGATTCGCTACACAAGTATGCGGACCAGCTTGAGGGCCGGTCGATGCTCGTGAAGCGCGCGGAGATGTTTCCGGTGGAGTGCGTGGCGCGCGGATACATCGCCGGATCGGGATGGAAGGAATACAAGGCGAATGGAACCGTTTGCGGAATCAAGCTGCCCGAAGGATTGCAGGATGGTTCGCGCCTCCCTGAACCTCTGTTCACACCGTCCACGAAGAGCCAGGATGGCACACACGACGAGAACATTTCGTTCGCTGCCGTCGAAAAGGCTGTAGGTGCGGATGTTGCAAAGCAGCTCCACGATCTGACGCTATCCATCTACAACAAGGCCGGTAAAACCGCCGAATCCCGAGGCCTGATTCTCGCCGACACCAAGTTCGAATTCGGCAGAGTTGGAGACACGATCGTGCTGGCCGACGAAGTGCTCACCCCTGACTCATCCCGCTTCTGGGAAGCGTCGCAGTGGAAACCGGGCGGAGCGCAGCCAAGTTTCGACAAACAATTCGTGCGTGATTATCTTGAAAGTATTCACTGGAACAAACGGGCGCCTGCTCCGAGCCTTCCGGATGATGTGGTTCGTCGTACACTCGAGAAATACCTCCAAGCATTCCGGCGATTGACGGGCCGCGATCTGGACGTGGCCGCATAATCCGGGTGGGATTGCGCATTTCAACTGGATGAAGGAAAAGACCGAATGAACGTTGGCGGCCTCACGCTGGTTGACTGGATGATTGTGCTAGTACTGGCAGGAGCAGTGCTGGCGGGACTGGCGCGCGGGTTCTTCCGTTCGATACTTTCGCTCGTTGGTCTTATCGCAGGAGTTGCACTCGCGTCATGGAACTATTGGCGCCTCGCGACTATCCTGAAGCGGTTCATCCATTCGGTCGAAATCGCTGATGCGGTCGGATTTTTGATCATCGCATTTGCGGTGATGGCTGTGGCGGCCATTCTTGGATCGCTGCTTTCGAAGTTCTTCGAGAAAGTTGGGCTGGGATGTCTTGATCGTTTTGCGGGTGCGCTTTTTGGGTTTGTGGAGGGACTGGTGTTCGTCACGCTCTGCATTCTGGTTACGGTTGCGTTCTTCCCGCAAACAGCATGGTTGACGGAGGCCCGCCTGCCGCGTTATTTCTTCGGTGCACTTCATGTGAGCATTCAGGTGACTCCGTCCCGATTGAGTGAGCGCGTGCGCAAGGAATTGAACTCACTGGAGACGAAATCACAGCAGTGGATGAATGAGGAAAAGGACAAATAAATTTTTCGCAGGCTGAAGCCTGCGCTTTGTGGCAATCTAGTAGAGCAAGAGGTTGACGTGAGACGAGACCTGGACAGCCTGGTTACACAGATGCATTCCACCGGCATTCGCTACGAGGATGCCGTAAAAGAGTTCAAAAGACAGTATCTGCGCGAAGTGCTGACGGCGAACAAGGGAAACCAGTGTAAGGCGGCAGAAGAGCTCGGCGTTCACCGGAACACTCTCAGCCGCACGATGGCTGAACTGGGGATCAGCCTCGCGGAAATTCGCGCTGGGCTCAAGCGTCCGCCGCGCAGCGAACGTCCTGTATTTGGAATCGTACGCCAAGGCAGCCGCCAGGGTTAGCAGCAGTCCATTCTCTCAATCGAGAGCAAATATTGTTCAGGTCACGAGGGTACGATGTGATCCTGCGCTGGATTGCATTAATCTGGAGTTGCGGGCGTGGCACTCCGCGACGGAATGCACATCATCGAGCAAAACAACGAAGCGCGCACAGCAATTGAAGCCGGCTTTGCCTGGGACCGGCAGGATGCGTATCTTTTCGATATCGACGGCACCCTCCTGCGCAGCCGGGACCGTGTTCACGTCGACAGTTTTACCACCACCTTGCAGGAGGTGATGGGTTCACACGTCACGCTTGAGGGAGTTTCCCTGGCAGGGAATACCGACACATCGATCCTTCGTGAAGCGTGTATGCAGGCGGGCATCCCAGCTGAGGTACTTGAGCCGCAACTGGACGCGATCACAGCAGCGATCTGTCACAACGTTGCGGGACGAAAGCATGAGATGCGACCGATACTGATGCCGGGCGTGGAGGATGCATTGCAGCACCTGGCCGATCAGGGTGCGATTCTAGGCCTCGCGACTGGCAATCTTGAGATGATCGGCTGGATCAAGATGGAGCGTGCAGGGCTGCGCGAATGGTTTCGCTTCGGCGGATTCAGTGACAACTTTCCGATCCGTTCAGAACTGATTGGAGATGCTGCGAAGAAGGCGCGGGAACTGGCAGGCTCCGATGCTACTGTCTGCGTCATCGGGGATACTCCGAGGGACATCGAGGCCGCTCACGCGAATAGGCTGCCGGTTGTCGCCGTTGCCACGGGACATTTCTCTTTTGATGAGTTGCTGGCGCACAATCCGGAGGTCTGCACTACGAGTTTGGCGGATTTGCTGCGAGCAACACGGGAGCAGTCGTGAAGCGGTTGCATGGACAAGTCGTGGCGTACGCAGCGGCAATCCTTCTGCCTGCCTGGGCGGTTGCACAACAGCCGGCGGAGGCTGCCCCCAATCAAGGACCTGCGCCCACTCACAGCGCTCAGGCCGGGGAAAAGATTGAGTCTCCCGCCCACCGGATCACTGGGAAGGAGCGCCGGCGGGCAACGAAGCTTTATCTGAAAGCAACGAAGCTCTTCCAAAAGCAGCAATACGAAGCAGCCATGAAGGACTATCAGGAAGCTGCGCGGCTGGATCCCGAGAATCCCAACTATACCGCAGCCACTGAGGTGGTGCGCAGCCACGCGGTAACAGATTTCATCCAGACCGCGACCAAGGCAAGGATTCGCGGAGATGCGACGGCTGAGCGTGCTGCTCTGCAGAGAGCTGCCGAACTGGATCCGCACAATCTCCAGGTTGCAGAGCACCTGCGTGAAATGGCCGACGATGTTTCCGCTTCGCAACCAAAATCCCTCTATGCGCAGGACGCGGAATCGCTGGCGCCCGCACCAAAGCTTGAACCGATTGCGGGCACGAAGAGCTTCCATCTACGCACAGACAGGCGCCAAGCGATTCAGAATGTCTACCACTCGTTCGGCATTGAAGCTTCAATCGACAACAGTGTGACGGGGCCTCCTGTTCGTTTCGATATGGACGATGCTTCATTTGCTCAAGCCACGCAGGCCATCAACATGGTGACAGACACATTCGCGGTGCCGCTGGATGCGCATCGCGCGATTGTGGCGAAAGACACGCGCGAAAACCGGCAGCAGTTCATGCGCCAGGAATTTGAGACGGTCTACCTTGGCGGAATGTCGCAGACAGAGATGACCGACATCGGGAACATGGCAAAAAATGTTTTCCAAGCTCAGCAGGTAGCGGTACAGATGAGTTCGGGAACACTCACGATCCGCGCCACAGCGGACAAGCTCAACGCGTTCAACGAGACACTGAAACAACTGCTGGATGGTCGCAGCCAGGTGATGCTTGACGTCCGGGTGATCCAAGTTGCGCATACAAACCAGCGCAATACCGGCATCACACCGCCGCAGCAAATCACAGCATTCAACGTGTATGCGGAAGAGCAGGCAATCCTGAACCAGAACCAGGAACTGGTACAGCAGATTATCTCTTCGGGGCTGGCTGCGCCGGGCGACACGCTTGCAATTCTTGGAATCCTGCTGGCCTCGGGACAGGTTTCGAGTTCGATTTTCCAGAACGGCATCGCTTTGTTCGGCGGGGGATTGACTCTCTCTGGTCTTTCACCGGGTCCGGCCTCGGTCAATCTCAATCTGAATTCGTCTGAGTCGCGTGAGCTGGATCAGCTACAGATGCACCTGGGAGACGGCGAGGAAGGCACCATCAAGAGCGGCTCGCGGTACCCAATCGAAACGTCGCAGTACTCTGATCTTGGCACGTCGGGGATTAACATCCCTGGCCTGAATACGGCAGGCGCTTCGGGCAGCCTCAGTTCCCTTCTGTCGCAGTTGGGCTCAAGTGCACAGACGATTCCGCAGGTTCAATACCAGGATCTCGGGCTAACCTTCAAAGCTACCCCACGGGTGATTCGCCACGGCGAAGTTGCGCTCACGATGGATCTGAAACTGACCGCGCTTGGTGGCTCATCTATCAACGGGCTGCCGGTTTTGAACAACCGCAGCTACTCGGGGGTTGCCACCGTAAAAGAAGGTGCGGCAGTCGTGCTCGTCAGCCAAGTGGATAAAGAAGAGAGCCGCGCACTCAGCGGAATTCCGGGGCTGACGGAGATTCCTGGACTGAATGCGATCACCGACAGGGATGTTCAGAAGAACTATGCCAGCTTGCTGATCATCATCTCACCCCATGTCATTCGCGGGATCCAACCCGGCGGACATACACCGATGGTGCGGATTGAGCGCGGCCGATCCGCCATGTAACCGAATCAAGCGAAATGAAAGCCCCGAAGATCGACTTTCCGGGGCTTTTTTTGATGGTTTGCGGCGGCGTTTACTTGGAAACGCCGTCCTGCTTGGCCTGGTATTCAATGATGTTCTTCAGAGTGTCATAGGGCGCGTTCGCGGGAACCTGACGACCGTTGATGGCCAGCGTCGGAACGGAAGTAATGTCGAGATCCTTGGCAAGCTGCTGAGAGGCCTCAACGGTGGATTTGGTTTCCGGCGTGTTTGCACAGGCTGAAACCTTGGCGGGGTCGAGCCCGGCCTTGGTTACGGAACTATTCAGCGTCAGAGTGGCACCATCGGCGCTGGCCAAGCCTTCCTGTCCTTCAAAGACCGCAGCGGCAAACGTGAAGAACGCGGTACTGCCACCGAGCTTCGACACACACACGCCGTATTCAGCAGCAAGCATCGACTCTGGATGAATGCTAGGGATCGGATCGTTTTCGAAGACGATGCGCGCATTTGGGAAATCGGTGACGAGCTTGTCCATGTTGGCCTGAGCGGCCTTGCAATGGGGGCACTGGAAGTCAGCGAACTCCACCAGTTCGAGATCCTTCGAAGCCGAACCGCGATAGGGTCCATTGGCGCGTTGCTGCAGAATGGTCCGGTGCTCCTGAAAAGGATGCTCACCGAACGGGATAATGCGATCGCCCACGATGATGTGCTTCATGTCGGGCGCGGTGAGAAATGCAAATCGGTATGGCTGCTGCTTACCGGTCTTGTCCCCAACGAAGACAACGACGCGGTTGATGCCAGGTAGCTGGGTCTTCTGAATAGCCTGAACCTGCCAGACGCTGTTCGGATCGAAACCGAGGTTCGCCTCCATGAAGGCGTTTACGACCTCTTTGCTGGGGGTGTCAGCTGTAAAGTCTGCAGGATCGGGCTTTGGAAACGTGGGTGCCGCAGCAGCGGGCGCCGAGGGCGGCGGAGCGGCAGCGGAGGGAGAAGCGGGGGTCTGGTCCTGCGCTATTGCATGGTGTGCGGGGGAAAACAGAATGGCCAGCACAGTCACTACGGCCAGTCGAGCGGAATTCCGAATCAAGCGTTTCTCCTTCAGTGGCGGGAAGACTCCCAGATTTAGCTTATACCTGCACCTTCACCGCAATGGGGAAGCGGCGGCCCATGCCGAACGACTTTGAGGTGACTTTCAGTACGGGCGCTGCCTGCTGGCGCTTGTACTCTGAGCGCTCGACGAGCCGGACAACCTGTTGCACGAGTTCAAGCGGGAATTTGTTTTTCTCGGCAATGGCCTCGGGCGTTTCATACCGTTCAACATACGCCTCGATAATCGGATCCAGCATCTCGTAGGGCGGCAGCGAGTCAGTGTCTTTCTGGCCGGGACGCAACTCCGCTGAGGGCGGTTTGTCGAGAATCGGACTGGGAATGATTTCGCGGTCGCGATTGAGCCAGCGGCAAATTGCGTACACCCGCGTCTTGACCAGATCGCCAATGACGGCGAGCGCGCCGACCATGTCGCCGTAAAGCGTGCAGTACCCAACCGCCATTTCAGATTTGTTCCCGGTAGTGAGCACCAACGACCCGAACTTGTTCGAAAGCGCCATGAGCAAGTTTCCGCGAATGCGCGCCTGCAAGTTCTCTTCGGCGAGTCCCGCTTGGGTGCCCTTGAAGAGCGGCTCGAGCGCCTGGGTGTAATCACCGAAGAGATTGTTGATGGAAATCAATTCGAATCGAATGCCGAGGTTCTCGGCGAGGGCTCGGCTGTCGTCGATCGAGCCCTGCGAAGAATAAGGGCTCGGCATGCCGATTGCGAGGACATTTTCTTTTCCCAGGGCTTCAGTAGCAATGGCGGTAACAAGCGCAGAGTCGATGCCCCCGCTCAAAGCGATTGCGACCTTGCTGAATCCACACTTGCGGACATAGTCGCGGGTGCCAAGGACGAGGGCACGGTAGGCGGCCTCAGTATCGTCATCGCCCGGGTCGGGTATGGCCGGGCCGCAGAAGGGATCGAAGACAAGAAGATCTTCCTCAAAGGACTTTGCCTGCGCAACGAGATCACCGTGGGCGTTGATGCACATTGAAGACCCGTCGAAGATAAGGCTGTCGTTCCCTCCCACCTGATTGCACATGATCACCGGTATTCCATCCCGATTGGCAATCGAGGCGAGCATCTCACGACGCAGTCCGCGTTTTGAATGCCAGAATGGCGACGAGGAGAGATTGATATGAATTGCCGGATTCTGCCGCATCAGCTCTTCAAGCGGGTCGAAAGAATACAGACGTCGAGGCCAGAAACTTTTATCGTTCCAAGCGTCCTCACAGATCGAAATTGCAATGCGAAGATTATCGAGTTCCACAACCTTCTGCGAGGACGACGGCAAAAAGTAGCGCTGCTCGTCGAAGACATCGTAGAAGGGCAGGAGGCGCTTGTGCTGCTCCAGGAGTACGTGGCCGCAATCGAGCAGCACGGCTGCGTTTACGGCGGGTTTACCTGCGTCCGGCGGCGCGGGAAGCGCCACTCCGATAACGAGAGCTGTGGGTATGCTGCGAGTGGCATCCGCCAGTTCCGCAATGCTTTTGCGGCACCGCGCTAGAAAACTTGGCTTTTCCAAAAAGTCGGCTGGCGGGTAGCCACATACTGCCAGTTCCGAGAAGACGGCAAGCCTGGCGCCTTGATCAGCTGCGCGACGGGTTGCGGAAATGATCTTTTCCAGATTCCCGGTGAAATCCCCAACCGTGGGGTTGATCTGGGCCAGCGCGATCTTCACATTCTCAGTTTAAAGGAGAGAACCAGTAGCCGACACACGCTGGGACAGGACAGCTGCCACTTCGACGTCACAGAGATGATCTGCAGACGCCCGATGCTAAGTACCAGTTCCGGAGATAACGACACCGATAGTTCGCACAATGATCTTTAAATCGAGCCAGACACTCCAGTTTTCGATGTAGGCAACGTCGAGCGAGACGTAGCTGTCGAATGAGGGGTCCTGCCGGGCCTGTACCTGCCACAGCCCTGTAATGCCGGGCGTTACATCGAGCCTGCGCAGGTGACTGAGCTGGTATTCCATCACCTCGCTGGCAATGGGAGGACGGGGCCCCACAACACTCATGTCACCCCTGAGGACATTGATGAACTGTGGAAGTTCGTCCAGAGAATACTTGCGCAGTATCCGTCCGAGTCGCGTAATGCGCGGATCGTTGCTGACCTTGAAGAGCACACCGTCCCGCTCGTTCATGTGCATGATCTCGGTACGGCGCTTTTCAGCGTCGCGGACCATGGTTCGGAATTTGTAGCAGCGGAAGACACGGCCTTTTTTGCCGATACGTTGAGACTTGTAGAAAACCGGGCCCGAAGACTCAAGCAGAATGGCGATGGCGATTGCAGCGAAGAAGGGCGAAAGAATCAGGAGTACAAGGCCTGAAAACAAAATATCGATTACTCGTTTGAAGACGAAGCCAAGTTCAGGTACATGACCACGGTGCAGGGGAATGGTCGGAAACTGTCCGATGTACTCGATGGGGTTGTCCCACCCCAGACCCTCGTAAAGATCGGGAACCACACGTAAATCGACTCCGTGCAAGCGTGCCTTCTCGAGCGCATCAAGCACGACGCGACGTTCGCAAGGCATGGTGAAGAAGATTTCATCGACGAACTGCTGGCGCGCGTGCTGGAAGAGGGTGTCGAGGGTACCTACGACATCTCCGCTTGAGGCCATCATTCGCGAGGATGTGCCGGGAAACTCGATGAAGCCTTTGAAGGTGTATCCGAGGTTGCGAATACTGTCTAGATGGTGACGGAGAGCGTGCGCTTCGGGGCCGGTGCCGACAATCAAGACATTGCGCGCATCCTGGCCCTGCTCGAACCGGCGATACATCATTGAACGGTAGATAAACCGGCGCGCGCAGAGCGAGACGGTGACCATCAGAAGAGTCATCATCACGATACGGCGGGGAATATCCTCAGCACGAACGAGATATAAGCTGCCGGTCAGCAACAGGCTTGACGTAAAGCAGACTTCGACGGTGAGGCGCTGTTCGTGAAGGAAAGAACCGATTCGATTGGGGGTATAGAGGTGAAGACGCCGACTGCTGATAACAAGGGCTGCTGCGAAGCCACAGAGCAGGGCCAGCAGAATCCACATTGGGCGTCCATAGAAAAGAGTTCCATGGTACAGATCTCGCGCGCCTGAAACTGGAGTCACCTGGCGTTCATATACGGTAGCGATCGTTGCAGAGATGAGGACAGTCAGAAAGTCGATGAACATCCAGAACTTGACTTTGCCTTCGGAGTGGCGACCCTTAACCGCCGGGGCATCGATCACCCAGGCAGAGGGCGAGGTCACCGACGCAGACAGTCGTTGCCAGAATTCCGATGTAGCCATATGTGTTCCACAAACCTCAGAAGTTCAAAGCTGCTGGGAAGTGAGGACGCTCTCCATTGGCACATCATGGGAGCATCCGCGCCGTACACGATTCATTCCGCGCAGGTTTATCGTGCGCAGATCGTACATGTCCTTGTCTTGCCATCGTCACGTGAAGAACTGGCGTGACAGTCACTTCATCAGAAAGCGCTTCGCTCGATGATCCGTACTAGCAAAACGTTCTGGCTTGCCCCGGGAGTGGCAGATCGAACAATTATTGCCATCCCATAGGAGCGGTTGGAGTCATTCTCTGACCCAAGGCAAAGGTCGATGTAAGGTACAAATCCAGAATTGGCCTCTAAGTACGATCCGAGCTGGGCCTCAAGCTGGGGGAAGGTGGATCCTGTTCAGCTTCCTATTCGGATGAGCTGCAACTAGATTATCGGAGAAAATTCGGTTACCAGCGCATAAATTGTTTATGACTTAGGTAACACGTAGGCATCCAGCGTAAGGAACTGCTGAATATTGGGGTCCGGAGACGTCAGAAAGTTTTTAAGAGGGCCAAAAAAGGTGGCGCGTCCCTCATGGAGAAACAGGACCGTATCGGCCAAGCGCTCCGCAAAGCGCATATCGTGCGTAACCACAATCGCCGTGAAACCCAATTGCTGCTTGAGGCGCTGGATGAGGCCGCCCAGACGCCGCGCAATGAGGGGATCGACCATGGTAGTCGGCTCGTCATACAGAACCACCTCAGGTTGTGAGGCCAGGGCGCGCGCGATAGCAACTGCTCGCTTTCTTCCCGTAGAGAGACTCGCCGGGAGAGTATCGGCAGCGTCGTCGGCGCCTACCAACGCCAGCAGGCGATCGGTCACCTGAAGAATCTGATCCTCTTCCTGCCCTCCGCGCTCGCGCAGCGGAAAGGCTACATTCTCCCGGACGGTCATTGAATCGAAGAGCGCGCCGTTTTGGAAAACCATGGTGATCCGTTTGCGAAGAACGTTCATCTCCTCTTCGGTGTACTGATTGATCTCCTGCCCGTCGACACGGATGGATCCTACCTGAGGCTTCAAAAAGCCCATAAGGATCCGCAGCGACACAGATTTTCCCACACCGCTTCGCCCCAGGATGCAGAGGGTTTCGCCTCGGTTCACCTTAAAGCTGACGTTATCCAGTACCTTGCGCTCACCGAACCACATTGACACGTGGCTGAAGGAGATCAGGGGCCAGGAAGTGGGTTCCTCTTCGGCGGGAATGGGTTTATCTCCGACGATATCTGCCAGGACCTCGTCGGCAATTTCTGGAACCTCCGGATCTGCAGGAGATTCGGGCATGGGCTCGGGAGTGGGGTCGGCTGCAGCCACGACTCCAGATTACTTGACGGACTCGGCATCGGAGCGTGCGAGCACGTCTTCAGCCACGGTCAGATCGTGCGGTGAGTTGATGTTCAGGAACCATTGCGAAGATGTCACGCCGCGTGAATGGCGGACCAGCCCCGGCTGTACCAGCAACTCGAGCGGCAAGGCAGAGAATGGCCGTCGGAGAGCGAGCGCCGCGGACCGAAATGCTTTGAGGCAGTTGCGGTCTCCTGAAGCCAGATTTCGCTGGAGAGCGGGGAGTGCCGCCCGATCGACCACGACAGGAAATGTGTGGATGAACGCAGCGACGGAGACCACGGAGGTCGCGGAAGCAGTGAGTGCCGCATGATGAATAAGGTATCGGATCAGGCTTGGAGGGATCAGCGGCACATCGACCGGAAGGAATACCGCGAACCTGGACGCGGCCATCGAGAGAGCCGAGCAAATCCCGGCAAGTGGCCCAAGACTCACTTGCTCCGGCTGGTCGAGGACAACCGGGGCAAACTCCGACAGGTCAGCGCGCCTACCCGCTATCCTGGCGTCAAGACCCGCGTTCCTCAGAATTTGGATCGCATGCTGAATGAGCGGCCGGCATTCCAGTCGTACAAGAGATTTGTCCTTACCCATCCGGCTTGACTTGCCGCCGGCCAGGACGAACCCTTCTGCGTCGCAAGGAGGCAGAATCAACTGCCTGCCTCCTCCATGAACCGGATCAGCGAACGAATGCCAAGCTCGAAATTCTGCAACTTGAATTTTTCATTGGGTGCATGGATATTGTCGTCGGGCAGACCGAAGCCCATCATCACGCTTGGCAATCCCAGATGCCGGTCGAAATCGCCCACGATCGGAATTGAGCCGCCGGAGCGGATGAATACCGTGTCCTTACCCCAGACCTCGTGGAGCGCTCGTGTGGCGGCCTGAATATACCTGTTGTTCACGGGGATGAGACAGGCATCGCCAGAGTGAATCAGCCGCACATCAACCGCCACGCCGGCCGGAACGATCTTCTCGACATAGCTCTTATACTGGGCAAACGCCTTGGCAGGGGTCATGTGGGGAACAAGACGCATTGAGATCTTCGCGACGGCTTTGGCGGGGATCACTGTTTTTGCGCCGGCCCCTGTGAAGCCTCCCGGAATCCCATGCACATCGAGTGTAGGACGGGCCCAGGTGCGTTCAAGAACGGAAAATCCAGATTCGCCGACGAGTTGGCTCGAGCCCACCTCCGCCTCACGGTAGTGTTCTTCATCGAAGGGGAGACTCTTCCAGGCGGCCAGTTCTTCGGGGCTCGGCGGGACAACATCTTGATAGAAGCCGGGAATCATGATGTGGCCGTTCTCGTCCTTCAGTTTGGCGATGATATGCGCGAGGGCAAAGAAGGGATTGGGGGCCGCGCCTCCATACATACCCGAATGCAAGTCAGTCTTCGATCCGCGAACCTCAAGCTCGGTATAGATCATTCCCCGGAGGCCGACGCACAGTGTTGGCAAGCCGTCCGCGAAGAGTTCAGTATCGGAAACGAGTGCGAAGTCGGCTTTGAGATTGTCTGGTTTGGAAGCTACGTACCCTGCTATTCCCTCCCCTCCCACTTCTTCTTCGCCCTCGAAGAGAATGCGTACATTCAGCGGCAGACCCTTGTTCGAGGCCATCAGAGATTCAAGCGCCTTGACCTGAGCCCAGACCTGGCCTTTGTCGTCCACCGCTCCTCGCGCATAGATGTTGCCATTGCGCTCCGTGGGCTCGAATGGAGGCGTTATCCATTCGTCAATAGGATCTGCTGGCTGCACGTCGTAATGCCCGTAGACGAGCGCAGTCGGCTTGCCTGCTGCGTGCAACCAGTCTCCGTAGATGAGCGGATGGCCCTGAGTTTCGATCAGCCGCACGTTTTCGATGCCAATGCGCTTCAGTTCCGCGGCGAGAAAGTCGGCGGCGCGCCGGCAATCGTCTTTGTGCTCGGGAAGCGTGGAGATGGATGGGATGCGGAGGAGGTCCTTAAGCTCGGAAAGAAAACGAGAGTGATTCTGAGTGGCATAGGAAACAGCAGCAGAAGCCATGAACATTTGTCCTTTCAAGGAAAAGCGACAGAGGAGAGTATAAGAGGTCAGCGGGCCCTTTGCCGTGATCGGGTGATCAGTACCGCGGAACCTTTGGATCGATTTCGGCTGACCACGCATCGATGCCGCCGCGGAGGGATTGCGCGTTTTCAAATCCCTGGTTGCGCAGCCACGAAGTAACGTTCAAAGAGCGTGCTCCGTGATGGCAGAGCACAGTTATGTGCTCGTCGGGATCGAGTTCCTGATTAGCTCGCGCCGGCACATCCCCCATGGGCATCAGTGTGCTCGGCTCGATGTGAGCGGTCGAGTATTCCCAGGCTTCGCGTACGTCGATCAATCTCGTTTTGTTCTCGCGAACGAGAGCGGCTGCATCCGCTGGAGAGATCTCATAATCCAACATGGTTCCAGTTTAGCCGTGACCCCCAAAAAGCGCGTGTGCAGGTGAGGAATTTAGTCTGGTAGTGATGCCGCCGATTTTGAATGCGCAATCGATCACCAAGCAGTTTGGCGCGACACCGCTGTTTCGAAACATCTCCTTCACCGTGAATGACGGCGCGCGGATCGGACTGATCGGCCCGAACGGCGCGGGAAAATCAACCCTGCTGGCGATCCTGGCGGGAGCAGTTGAGCCGGATTCCGGAGAACTAGCTGTCCGTAAGCGCGCTCGCGCCGCCTATGTGCCGCAGGACTCTCGATTCGCAGCGGGGCTATCAGTGCGTCAAGTGCTGGAGACCGCACTGTCCGAGGCTCATGTTCCCGAGACCGAACGCGAAGGCAGGTTGAGGGAGTCTGCCGGCAAAGCCGGATTCGACGATCTGGATGTGGAAGCCGCGTCCCTCTCCGGCGGATGGCGCAAGCGACTGGCGGTGGTTGAGGCTCTCGTGAGCCAGCCCGACGTCTTACTACTGGATGAACCAACCAATCACCTCGACCTGGCCGGAATCGAGTGGCTCGAGGAACTGCTGAACGCGTTGCCGTTTGCCGCAGTCACGGTGAGCCATGATCGCTACTTCCTCGAAGCGACTTCGAGCGAAATCATCGAGCTGAATCGGATCTATGCAGATGGCTTGTTGCGGGTGAACGGAAACTTCAGCCGCTTTCTCGAGGAACGGCAGGCGTATCTGGAGGCACAAACGAGACAGCAGGAGAGCCTTCGCAATCGCGTACGAACGGAGATTGAATGGCTGCGCCGCGGACCAAAGGCGCGGACCACCAAATCGAAAGCTCGAATCGATGCAGCCAATGAGATGATCGGTAATTTGGCTGCGATGGATTCCCGGTCAGTGGTAGATACCGCAGGGATCGATTTTGCCGCCAGTCAACGCAAAACGAAACGGCTGATCGAATTCACCAATGTGTCATGTGAAGTGGCGGGGCGCCGTTTGTTCGACGGGCTGAACTTCACGCTGACCGCGCGCATGAAGCTTGGCCTCGTAGGCCCGAATGGCAGCGGCAAGACCTCCCTGCTCCGTCTTATGCGCGGCGAGCTAGAGGCAGCGGAAGGCAACATTCGCAGAGCAGATACGCTGAGGATGGTTTATCTGAGCCAGATGCGTGAACTGGATGAAGACATGACGCTGCGGCGAGCTCTTGCTCCCGAAGGTGACGGATTGGTCCACCAGGGTCGGACGATTCACGTCGCAAGCTGGGCGGCGCGGTTCCTTTTCACGGGTGAACAACTGAATCAGCCGGTACGTAATTTAAGCGGGGGTGAGAGAGCCCGCGTGCTGATCGCAAAACTCATGCTTCAGCCCGCAGATGTCCTGCTGCTCGATGAACCGACAAACGACCTCGACATTCCGACGCTGGAGATTCTGGAGGAAAATCTTCTGGATTTCGAGGGAGCGCTGGTCCTGGTAACACACGATCGTTACCTTCTCAATCGTGTGGCATCTGTTGTGATCGGCCTGGATGGAAACGGCAGGATCGGACAGTTCGCAGATTTCGCCCAGTGGGAACAGTGGATAGCTCAGGGGTCCGCGGTCAGGGATCAGGGGTCAGTGGCGAATGAAAGCAACGGTGAAACAGAAGGTTCTTCTGATCAGGCCTGTCCGGCGAAGAAGAAAAAACTTTCCTATCTCGAAGCTCGCGAGTTCGCCAGCATTGAGCGGCGGGTGGAAGCATCGGACGCACGACTTCTAAAGGCCCGCACTCGGGTGGAGGAGCCGGCAATCGCAACCGACGCTATTGCCCTCCAGAACGCGCTTGCCGAGTTGGCTGAGGCGGAGGCCGAGAACGAGAAACTCTACACGCGATGGGCTGAATTGACCGATAAGGCAGTCTAAACTAGATACAGGTCTCAAAAGTAAGTTCAATTGAAAGCTGAACTTCGACGACACGCGGCGAAATAGCTGCATCGAAAGATGATATGCAAAACCCGGTGAAAGTTTTGATTGTCGAGGACGAACCCCACGCTCTGATGGGACTCGCCGAACTGATCTCCGGCTGGGGCTACCAGACCGAGACGGCGCGTGATGGAATCGAGGGCTGGGAGAAGGCGCTCGTCTGGGATCCTGCGATTGTGGTCACTGACCTCAAGATGCCACGGATGGACGGCATCGGGCTCCTGACGAAGCTTGCTGAGAGCGCCAGTTCAAATGTAGCCGTTGTATTACTGACCGCACAGGGCTCGATCCAGACGGCCGTAGATGCGATGAAGCTCGGCGCATACGATTTTCTGCAAAAGCCGGTCGACGCCACCCGTTTGCGCAACATCCTCGCCAATGCGACTCGCCAAAGGGCCACGGAGATCGAACTTGAGGTCACTCGCAGACAGTTGCGCAATACGGGAATCCTCGGTTCGATGGTGGGCAGCTCGAAGTCGATGCGTGAGATCTTCGCGCTGATTGAGCAGATTGCTCCATCCAACGTCTCGGTACTCATAACTGGCGAAAGCGGCACCGGCAAAGAACTGGTAGCCCGCACTCTGCATGACCTGAGCCCGCGAAAGAGCCGGCCCTTCCTCGCGGTGAACTGCGCTGCGATACCCGAAACCCTCATCGAAAGCGAAATCTTCGGACACGAGAAGGGCGCGTTTACGGGGGCCGTAGAACGTCGCGCCGGGTGCTTCGAACTAGCGACGGGGGGAACCCTTTTGCTGGATGAATTAGGGGACATGCCCATCGGCACACAGGCCAAATTGCTGCGCGTTCTGGAGGAGCGCAAACTGCGTAGACTCGGCGCTCGCACTGAACAGGACGTGGATGTGCGTGTGCTGGCCGCAACGAATCGCGATCCGCAGGAAGCTGTCGCTCAGGGCCACTTGCGTGCAGATCTTTTCTATCGCCTGAATGTCTTTCACATTCACATGCCTCCTCTGCGCGAACATATGGAAGACCTTCAGGCAATGGCCGACGCAATGGTGCGCGAGATGAACCAGAAGCATGGCCGCCATGTCGCGGGATTATCTGATTCAATCCTCGACCGGATGACTGCCTATAGCTGGCCGGGGAATGGTCGTGAACTGCGCAATACCATCGAACGCGCCGTGATTCTGTGCCCAGATGGAGCGCCACTGGATGCGGGTCATCTTCCGCGGACGTTCGGCTCAACACAGGCCGTCGCTGCGCCACCGCGGTTCAATGATGCAAGCATCGTGCCGATACGGGTGGGAACCACTGTAGATGAGGCCGAACGACTGCTGATTCTGCGCACTCTCGAATCTACCGGACAGAATAAAACCCGGGCGGCAGAAATTCTTGGCGTCAGCCTCAAGACGCTGCATAACAAGCTGAAGGAATACAACCACTCGAGAGAGGATCCGGCGGCGTGATCTCCAGTTGTCGGGTGTGGATCTCGCGATGAAGTTGGACGATTTCAACGAGGTCACATTTTTGGGAGCTTGAGCGGTCAAACCAGAGATCTCGAGATGCTTCTCGATCATGGATAAATTGGGGATGTGCCGGCTTGAGGCGCTTGTTTCTTGAAAGATGCGACTGAAGACAAAACTCGTACTCGCGATCACAGGCCTTGTATTCCTGATTGCCGGTATTTTGTCGCTTGTGTATGTCAGTCACCTTGTCGACGCCGCAATTCAGCAGTCCTATGATGCGAACCGCATGGTAGCCAACCAAGTACGGTTTGCATTGCAACAGTCTCTTGAAACCGGACTGAAGGACCAGATGGTGGCTCCCGGGGACACCACAACGCTCATGGAATTGGCGAGCGACGCGATCCGAAACAGCAAGCTTCTTCGTGCAGCCATCGATGCACCTGTCATGTATTCGCTTACGGTGAATGACATCACCATCACAGACGCGCAAGATCACATCATTCTCACCACGCTGCCGGGGAGCCCGGAGAAACTCGATCTGCGGCGAAGATACAGCGACCTTGTCGCTGCCGACCCCCTCACCAAGATGCGGGATATCTATGGGCCCGGCAAAGTCTTCGATATAGTTGTTCCGCAGGACCGGAATGGCGAGCCATTCCTGAACGTGCATGTGGGTGTGCGAACCACTCTTTTGCAGCACGTCTATGAACCGTCGCTCCGGGAAGCTTTCACATTGATGGCGTTCGCCGCCGGTACTGCGCTGATTGCTGCATTTCTGCTCAGCAACCTAGCGTTGCGGCCGATGGAAGAGATCAGCATGCAGCTCGACTTTCTCACTCCGATTCCGCCGGGACCTAAGAACGAGGGAGAAGAAGAGCCAAGGCTGGATACCGCCGAAAGGGTTTCAACCAAAATCGAGCAGATCGGGCAGCGTATCCGCAACGTTGAGGAGGTGTTCTCGGCGTTGAAAGAAAACCTCGACCAGATCCTGGGAAACCTGCAGGACGGCATCCTGCTCTTCACGGGGGACGGCCGGGCAGTGCTTGTCTCTGAAGCCGCACAGCGATTCCTGAACAAAGAGAAAGACAACATCCTCGGGCTCCAAGCGAGCGAAATATTCGATCGCTCGACCGTGCTGGGCCGAACTCTTCGCGACGCGTTCGACGCGGAAGTGACCCTGGTACAGGAAGAGGTGCAGACTGAATCGGGAAGACGCCTCCAGGCTTCGGTGGATTTTATTTACGATGACAGGACCAGAACCGGTCTCGGAGCGCTCGTTACTCTGCACGATCTTGAGTCGGTGGAAGAGATCGAGTCGGAACTCGAGCTCTCGCGGCGCATGGCCGCAATTGGCAGACTCACGGCAGGTGTAGGCCACGAGGTGAAGAATCCAATCAACGCAATCGTTGTCCACCTCGAGCTATTGAAGAACAAGCTAGGGTCGGAACAGGCTCCGGCAACACGGCATCTGGAAGTCATCGACGCGGAGATACATCGCCTGGATCGCGTGGTACAGACACTTGTCGACTTTTCACGTCCCGTTGAGCTGCAGTTGCGCGAGCAAGACCTGCGGACGGTCGTTGGTGATGTGCTGGCCCTCGCCTCGGAGGAACTAACGACACACAACGTAAAGCTGGAAAGCCAACTGCCCTCAACACCCATGATCGTGAACGTAGACGCAGATCTCCTCAAACAGGCTGTCCTGAACGTGACATTGAACGGCGCGCAGTCAATGCCGGATGGCGGAACCCTGCGGGTCACGCTCGAGGAAGAGCGCAGGATGGCAGTACTTAGGATTGCGGACGAGGGCGTAGGTATTCCGCCGGAGATTCGAGAGAAGATCTTCGATCTTTACTTCACTACTAAGAGCGGCGGCAGCGGCATCGGCCTGGCCATGACCTACCGCATTTTGCAGTTGCACCATGGCAACGTCGACGTACAATCGAAGATGGGCCGTGGTACGGAGTTCTTCCTGCGCATTCCACTCGCAGCCACGGATTGGGGACGCCGGCATCTTCAGCCTGCACAAGTGGAAGAGACAAAGGGGTTGGAGACATGAAGCTGGGCGCACGTTGCGCTGCATGGCTGTTGCCATTTCTGCTGACTGGGTGTTTTCACAAGAAACCCCAGATCGCGCAGAATCAGCCGTTGCCGCCGCCGATCGAGGATACAACTCCGCCCAAGCCGGAGCCTGCGCCGGCGAATCTCAATCCGCCCGTTGCGACCATTTCTGAACAACCTCAGCAGCAGCAACAGATCACGCCACCGGCGGAGCCGGTGAAGAAGCCGCCGAAACACAACAAGAAGCCTGCAAACACGAATACCCAGATCGCTTCAGCAGGACAGCCGCCTACTGTCCCTGCCGTTGGCAACCTAACCACCAGCGATCCCAATACCCGTCAGCTGACCGACGCTTCAATCGAACAAACCGAGAAGGCGTTGAATGGGATTACCCGCAAGCTGAACGAGCAGGAACGGAAGACAGCCGCCCAGATCCGTGAATTCATTAAGCAGGCACGGGAAGCTCTTACGGCCGGAGATGTCGACGCCGCGCATACCCTGGCAACCAAGGCCAAGGTGCTGCTGGACGAGTTACACCCGTAATCACTCTGCCGGGGTCTCACTTATGCAGCAATAGCAACGTTACCCTGACTGATCATGTGATGGAGTATTCCGTTAGCGCTCGCCCCAGCTCAGCTTGCTGCGCAGAGCCTCAAAGAAGCCGCTTTCGCTGATACGTACGAGGTTTACCGTGTAGGCAGAGCGCTGGCAGGTTACCTCATCTCCCATGTGAAGCTCAAAGCCTATCTGGCCGTCGACCGTGAGCAGGCACTGGGTGGGAACTCCTTCCACCCGCACGGTTACGCACGCCTCGCCCGGAACCACAATGGGACGCAGTGTCAAAAGATGCGGGCAGATTGGCGTGACTACGAGCGCATCGACATCTGGCGTGAGAATCGGGCCATTCGCGGCCAGCGTGTAGGCGGTTGAGCCCGTGGGCGTGGACACAATTACACCGTCTGCCCGAAAACGCGCGACACTCTTGCCGTTGAGTTCAACTGCGAACTCGCCCATGCGAGCAATGTCGCCCTTCGAAACCACCACTTCATTCAGCGCTTCGAAAGTGCGAACCACTGATTCATTGCGACGCACCTCGGAATGAAGCATGTGGCGGGCATCCAAGGCATGACAGTCTGAGCACCAGCTCTCCAGCGTGGTATACAGATCGGCAAGGCGAACTTCGGTGAGGAATCCCAGGGAACCCAAATTGACACTGAGAATTGGCGTACCCGTAGCAGCAAAAATTCGCGCAACGGAAAGGAGGGTGCCATCGCCGCCAAGTACCACGACAAGCGCGGGCTTGTGAGTAGGCATGTCGGCGCGCTCGACTGCAGGAGCAGCATCAGTGTAGCCGGCGCCCTCACAATCGAGCAGTGGATCGAAGTCGTGCTTGCGCAGCCACTCGATCAGATCAGGCAACAACTGGGCAAGTTCTGGCTTGCGCGGCTTACTGACAATTGCGACAGAGATCATGCGGTTTCAGTGTAAATGGAGGGCTTGAGATCGAGAGCAGGGAGTGGGAAGGGAGGGTGCGGGGAGCAGCAGACATTGTCTGATTACGCCTGTGGAGGTACAGCTAAGACTCGACGAGCGTAGAGAAGAAATTCGAGATTGCCCTCTGTGCCTCTGATAGGAGAATCGACGGTTTCGATGACTTTCCAGCCGAGTTCGGTGATTGCATTGGCAACCTTCTGAACCGCGAGTTTGTGAACTTCGGGGTCACGAACAATGCCTCCCTTTCCTACATTGCCGCGACCGGCTTCGAACTGCGGCTTGACGAGGATCACACCCTCGGTGAGCGCAGGCGCTGCCCCAAGCACCGGCCCTAGCAGAATCGTGGCTGAGATAAATGAAACATCCATCACCAGCATCGTCAGGGTGGGCATGCTCAATTCTGCGAGGGCGCCAGGAGCAAGGAAGCGTGCATTGGTCCTCTCCAGCAGGCGAACGTGGGGATCGTTTCGTAGTTTCATCGCAATCTGACCGAAGCCCGTATCGACGGCGGTAACGTGCGCCGCGCCACGCTGTAAAAGGCAGTCCGTAAAGCCGCCGGTAGAGGCGCCCACATCGAGACATGCGCGGCCGCTAACGTCGATATGCCAGTGCTCGAGGGCGCGTTCAAGCTTCAGACCTCCGCGACTGACATAAGGCATATCATCGCCGAGTAGCCGAATGTTTGCGTCGGAGACGACATTGGCACCCGGCTTGTCGACCTTCTGCTCGTTCACGAGAACGCGGCCGGCGAGGATAAGAGCACGCGCACGCTCCCGGCTGGCAACAAGATTGCGGTCAACGAGCAGAACGTCGATGCGGGTTTTGTTTGCAGCAGACAAGAACCGGCGATGCTCCCTAATTAGAGTAGCTGTTCTACGGGAGGGAGTGGCTATTCATGGGTCTATAGAGGGCTGGCGATCCGACAGCTGCAGTCTGAATCGAAACTTTCGGTCTCGGTATACCTTGCTGATGGCAATCTGCGCATCGCACCCAATGGATATTATGGGTGCTCTTCGCGTTCGTGAAGGTAGTGTCCATCTTCTCGACATCGATGCCGCAATGTGACATCTGCGGGTGGCAGGTCTTGCAGGATGACGCCGCATTTTCACTATGCCCGTTATGGCAGGCGAAGCAGCTTATGCCTTCATGGACGCCGATGGGGGTGCGATCATCCCCGGAGCGGACTTGCGGCCCCCAAAGGCTGCCTGCAGCCATTGATCCTGCTTCCGGTTGTCGAGGCGCGTGGCATTGATAGCAGATTGCCTGCCGCGGGTCGGGACTGATCCTCACTCCTCGTGCGCCGTCGAAGAGCACCGGTATCGCAAGCCGCCCGGCGCCGAAGTGCAACTGCTCACGGCGATCGAAGAACGCAAGCGTTTCCGGAATCGGGGCAGTAGCGGCTGAGATCCGCTGCGCGGGCTTGCTTTGGGTGGGGTCTTCACGGTGCATCTCATGACATGCCATGCATGGGATCGTCGGCTGATCGGCAAGGGATGTTCGAAGCAAATGCCAGGGTCCGGTTGTATTCATCGGGCTTACGAGTTCGCGAACTGCTCCGCTGAAGTGCATCCCGTGGCAGCGGAGACAATCATCGGCGAGTCGGCGTTTTGCGTTGTGCACGGGGTCTGTGAATATCTGCGCATAGGTGGCGCTATGCGGGCCGGCACGCCACGTCGCGTATTCGTGCTTATGACAATTCTGGCACTTCGTCGTCATAGCCAGCACATCGACGTCGCGCAAGCGAATTGATTCGGGCGGTTGTCCGAAGAGATGCACACGAATGTGGCGCAGCTTGCTTCCGAGACTCGCATCATGACAGTCGAGACAAGTGCTTGTGCGATGTGCGGACGCATGCACAGCACTGGTAAACGCCGCCATCTCATGACAGCTCGCACAGCCCTGGCCGTGCTGAGACGTGTAGTAGTAAGAGGCACCATAAGTGATGGCAACCGACAGTGCAGCCACACACGCAACTGCTAACCCAGCGACCTTGATGCTGCGCATCATGACCGGAATGCCATTCCCTTCCAGTTGCGGACCAGCGATGCCGATGCGTAGTACGCAACAGCCATGATGGTGAGTACCGGGTTGAACCCACCGTTGGTGACGTGCACGCTTCCATCGATGACAAAGACGTTGTCCACATCGTGCAGCTTGCAGGTGCGATCAACGACAGAACCGCGAGGATCATTGCCCATGCGGCAGGTTCCGGCCTGGTGCTGTCCCGCGGAAACGCCTTCAGGATGCCATGCCATCAGCGAAGTGTTGATCGCGCCGGCCTCCTTCAGCCATGCTTCGGCTCGCTTCGCCTGCACGTCGCCGATCTCAAAGGTGTGCGGGTGAACATTGCCTTCGAAGCGGGCAACCGGAAGTCCCCATTTGTCGCGAATGTCGGGATCCACTGTGATGCGACCGGTCGGGCTGGGAATCTGCTGTGTGGGCCCCATGATCACAATCGAGCGCTTGTGCCAGTGACGCATGGCTTGTTTGTGCGCAAGACCCCAACGCGGGGTGCCTTCAGGGAGTCGATCTACCATGTGAATCGGAAGGCGGATGAACTCATTTGCGAGCATCCCGCCGCCGCGAAGGCCCGGGGTGCCGTGGTTGTAATCCATCACCGCGATGCTCGCGCCTGGTCCCAGATCGTCATAAGTATCGAAATCGAAGTAGCCGATCGCGCCAGTGTAGTGATGCCCCTGCAGGTGGCGGCCAACCTGGTCGTAACGGTTTCCCAGCCCATTCGGAAACAATCGGCTCCGCGAGTTCAGGAGCAATCGCGCTGACTCGATGGCCGCTGACGACACGATCACGGTATCTGCCGGCTGCTCCTGTATATGACCGTGCTCGTCGAAGTAGGCCACTCCACGCGCCCGGCCATGATCATCGACAAGAATTTCCTTTGCCATACATTGCGTGCGTAGTTCGCAATTTCCTGTATTCAATGCAAGCGGAATGACCGTGTTCTGGCTGCCATTTTTCGCGTCTACCTCGCACGCGAAGCCGCAGCACCAGCGGCAGCGCATGCAGGGACCCCGACCGTTATAGGGCACGCTGTTGCGCAACATCGGCAAGTGGAAGGGATGCAGCCCGAGCCGCTTTGCCGCAGGCTCTAGAATGCCGAACTCCCGATTCGGGGGCAGCGGCGGCATCGGCAAATCGCGGCGTCGCGGCCCATGAAACGGCGTCCCCGAGTAGTCTCCCGAAACGCCAATCTCGTATTCTGCCTTGTCGTAGAACGGTTCCAGCTCGTCGTAGGAGATTGGCCAGTCCTCGAGCGAACTGCCCTCAGGTGCACCGTAGATGGAACGCATCCGAAAGTCCTGCGGCATATAGCGCCACGCCTGAGCGCCATAGCTAAGCGTTCCACCGCCCACGCACGCAGCATTGTTCTGATACGACCCCTCGCTGGGTAACGCGACGTGCGCCGTTCCCTGCTTGTCGACCCATACACGCGGATTGCCGGCATCCTCCGGCCCAAAAGCATTGCCAAGCAAGGTGGTGCGCTGATTTCGAAGATCGTCCTTGCGGCAATCGGCCGCCGTGTACCACTTGCCGCGCTCCAGCAGGACTACGCTGAGGCCTGCGGTTGCCAGTTCCTTGGCGACGATGCCACCTGCGGCGCCTGCGCCGATCACGACCGCGTTGACGCGCTTCACGCGCCGCTTCCCTTTCGCAGGTCGTATTGCGCACGGCCGCGCAGGGGCGGCTCATCGAGCCCAAGCATGCGCCAGCTCACCGCATCGCGATTGCCCCCGTGCCGCGGCGAGCCATAGTAGCCCTCCATCGTGTGCTGCCGGACAAGTTCGAAAAAGACGCGGTTCTTTTTTTCCAGAGCGATCGCGATCTGATACTGCTGGTCGGCCGTGGCTTCGGAAAAAGCAGTTCCGAACTGCCGGCGCGTCATTTCATCGGCAGCATCGAGCCCTTCGCGATATTCAGACTGGTGGCGATGATAATGCCGCGCAAGCTGCCGGTCGATGTAGCTGATGACACCGGCCTGAGAGGCACTTGGAAAGTCGTCAGCAGGAATGATCTGGTCGCAGAGTGCGGCTAGTGTTCGCGCATGCGCGTCGCTGAGGAACCCCCAATTGCCGTTCTTGACGTTGCGGCATCCGATGACTGCCGCTGCGCTTGCGATGGCTCCGCCGACGGAGAACTGCCGGCGCGTCAACCGAAGCTTCGATTCAGCCCTGCGCATCGCCAACCATCTTCGGTTGCTACGCAAATGTCAGTCTGTGTTTCGAGTCACATGGACCCTCATCGAAAAAGAAAGGCCGCCACGCAAGGGGGCGGCCTTCGCCTCGAGATGCTGTGAGGTTAGTGGATGGCCTGGCAGGTGGCCAGAGAACCTTCTGTCCCTGGACGGTAGCAAGGCTGACCGCCGCCGGGAATCCGGCTGTAAATATTGGCATTGCCTCGGGTTCCGTTTTGATTCGTCGTACGGACATCAACAAGGTTGCCCTGGATCAGAACGACTGTGTCGACAATATCCTGATCGGTCCGCAGAATTGTCAGGAAGGTGCTGTCAGGCGAAGCAACGTACACCTTGCCGTAAAGCGAGTTCGAGGTTGAGACCACGGTGCGCGGATGACCGGAAACCTGGAGGACTTTTTCTACCGTGTGGCTGGAGAGGTTCAGGATGTGCACTGTCCCGTCCGTCTGGTCGGCCGTATAGGCACGGGTGCCGTCAGACAGCGCGGTCACACTGGCCGGATTGTGACCTACCGGAATTGTGAACGTAGTGCCAAAGGTCGGACTGTCATTGCCGTACTGGTCGAGGCTCACATCGATCAGGCTGACGGTGCCGCCATCGTAGTTGGCTACGATCAGTTGTTGCGTCGCCGGGATGTATTCGGCATATACGGGGCCGGCGATGGCTGGAACATTTGCTCCTGCCAGCCCTGCCGTGGTGGAAAGTGGCAAGCTCGGATGGCAGGTGACGGGCTGCCCGTTCTGGTTGGTGAAGGGTGTGCACTGATCGAGCGTATTGTTCTGACTATTGATCACCGTAATGGTGTCGCTACCGCGATTCAGAACGAACAGACGCCTGCCATCGGAGCTCTCCACACCGTATACGGGACATTTTCCAAGCGGGATTCGAGCTGAAACCGTAAAGCTCGAGACCTCCAGCGCGTCGGCTTCACCGGTCACTCCAATTGACGTCGGAGCGGTGTTGCATGTCGTGTCAAACGCAACAGTTTGTCCGCTCACCGAGTTGCCCTGGCTGATCGAATAAACATGCTGACCAACTCCACCGACACCGACCACCGCGATAGGCGTTGGCGCGACCGGAATGGCCAGCTTGAATGACTGCGCCGCGGTCGAGGGCGCCAGCACGTCGATGACGTTCTGATGGAGGTCAGAAACCCACAACCCCGTGCTGGGCGAAAACAGTCCCACGGTCTGCGCAGCGGGAGGCAGGGTTGAATAGTGGATGTCTTTGACCTGGGGCTCGGACTGAGATACCTGGAAGTTGGTCAGCGTACCATCGCTGTTCACCGTATAGCCGTTGGAACCGGTCGAATCGAGCGTGAATGCAAAGGGATTGGGACCGATCGGAGCCTGAACCATGATGGTATCGCCCGAGTAGTCGACCACCGTGGCGACACCAGCAGTGGAGGAAGCAGGCGACGAAACCACCACTGCGTAGCCGTTCGGCTGCGCCGGGGGACCGGAAGGATTGATGGGCGTGATGACGGGTCGATAGGAGCTTCCGCAACCGGCAATGACAGCCGCCGAAACGACAACGAGACTCGCCTGAACCAGCCACACACGGGACCGGTCTGAAAGGATGGAAAAAAGACTCATTCAGTTCTTTCCTGCTTACTTTCCGATTGTAAATCAGCCAATGGCCGGATCTGGGGCGTCAGGGCCGGGTGACCGGAGCGACAACAAACGGCTATTTACCCGTCAGATACCGCCAGTTCCAATCACCGCAGCGATGGTGCTGGGCATTAGACGTACCGGCACTCTGGCTCGGTATCCGGATCCGCGTGAGCAGCAGGCTTTCAGTGGCCGATCACGTCGACAATGGCTGAGTCGGTCCCGCTCCACGCTGCGGCCCCCTCGTGCGTAAGCTGGCGTTTGGCGTCGTCCCAATGCAGCTGCGTTACGGAGCCTGAACCCTTCTCATACCCGTAAGTCGTCCCGTCGTCAGAGAACAGGGTGAAGCTGGCATCCGACCCAGGATAAATACGCACCGTCTTGATTCCTTGCTTCTCGTGAGTGCTCTCAACCAAAGAACCGAGCGGAATGATCGAGCCGGCGCGTACGAATAAAGGAATGGTATCGATGGGCGCAGCTGCATCGATGGTCTGGCCGCCCTTGACCCGCTCATTAGTCCAGTAGTTGTACCAGTCAGAACCGGCGGGAAGGTATACCTTGCGGCTCGTGGCTCCTTGTTCCGTGACGGGCGCGACCAGAAACGCTGGCCCGAACATGTACTCGTCGCGCAAATCCGCGACGTTCGGGTCATCCGGAAAATCGAGTGGCAATGCTCGCATGAACGGCGCCCCCGTCTCCCAGGTGTGATAACCAAGCGAGTAAATGTAAGGCATCAGCTCGTAGCGAAGCCGCAAGTACTTCTCCAGAATCGGCTCGGCCTGTTTGCCATAGGACCACACCTCGTTGTACTTTCGGCTTCCATGCGTGCGCATGATCGGTAGGAACGTCGCGTACTGAAACCAACGGGTGTAGAGTTCCGGGTAGTCGTCGTACCCTCCGACGTTGTCCCGCGCATCGCTTGGATCGAGCAACGGCGGATGCGCCGGATGATGCTCAGGCGGCAGATACTGCCAACCGCCTGTGTCGTTCGACCAGTAGGTTACGCCCGAAGCCGTAAAGTCGAGCCCCGTGGGAATCTGACGGCGGTACGTGTCCCACGTTGGATAGATATCGGACGACCATACGATCGCCCCCTCGCGCTGAATGCCGAGATACGCATCGCGCGACAGGATCAACCCGCGCTTGTGGGGCAGATCGCGCCGGAACCCATCGTAAATTGCGCCTAGGTGCAGCAGTGGATACACGTTGAAATACTGCGTCCCCGGCCCGATCTTGTAATACGCACCGTTCGGCGGCAGGTCCGGCTCAGTCTCGTCAGCCCAAATCGAATCGAAGCCCTTGCTGATGATGTTGTCGCGGATCGTGTTCCAATACCACTTCGCTGCATCAGGATTTGTCGTGTCGATATCCGAGCCCGCACGATCGTATGGCAAACCGTTGACCGGCTTCCCATCCGCAGTATGGATAAACCAGCCGTTCTTTTGGATTTCAGCGAAGTAGCGCGACTCCGGCGTAAACCTCGGCCACACGCTGATCATCGTCTCGAAGCCCATTTCGTGAAGCTGCTTGTTCATCGCAGCCGGATCGGGCCAGAACTTCGAATCCATGTCCATTTGGCCCATCTTGGTGTAGTAGAACCAGTCCACCACCATCACGTCGGCAGGCAGGTGGCGATCGCGATATCCCTTCGCTACAGAGAGCACCTCCTCCTGACTTGCGTACCGTTGCTTGCACTGGATGTATCCGTATGCAGCCTTGGGCAGCAGCGGTGTCGGCCCGGTAAGCAGCTTGTATCCGGCGTAGATTTCGTCGGCCGTCTTGCCTGCGATCACGAAGAACGATACTCGGTCGCCCACCTGCGAAATCCACTTTGTCTGCTCGTTGAAACCAGGCTCGATCGTTGTCTTTGAAGGATTGTCCCAGATCAGCCCGTACCCCTTGTTTGTAATCAGAAACGGAACGCAGGTGGTGGGCGCGGCGGGGGCGAGATAGTCGTTCCAGCAGTGCACCGTGTGATGCCGGTGATCGAGAAAGCCTTCATGGTTGTCGCCGAGTCCGTAATAGTGCTCGTCATCGGGGGAAACGAACGTAGCTCCTACCGTGAAGAAGGGCGGATCCGTTGGCCTGCGGTCATTATTCAGATCCGCAGTGCCGTCTTTATGATTCGGGACCGCCTGGTCCCATCCCGTCATCTCCAGCAACTTCTTGCCTTCTGGCGTGGTAAACGCAATGTGAGCTCCAGGCGTCGAGCCGCCGAAGTACTTCGAAATGTCGATTTGCGTCGACAACGGCGGCTGCGCGGGGGGATGCGGCCGCTCCACCGTGACGATCATTCGCGAAGACTGATACACGTCGTTCACGGGGGTCTCGCTCTTCACCCAGCCTTTTTCGTCAGGGTTGCCGACAAATCCATAACCTGGTCTGGCGAGCGCATTCTCACGCTGCAGGCTGAGCGTCACGCGCACAATATTCGGAGCGTAAGGCTCGAGGACGATCGTCTCGCCTTTGCGATCCAGAATCACTTGGGCAGGAGGCTGCCCAGAACAAATTCCCGCGCCGGCCACCATTTGGACGATCAGTGCGACAAAATGGAACGATCTCTTCATTTGGATCTCCGGAACCCCGATGAGTTTAAATGACGCGCCTTGTTCGCATAAGTGCTGAATCGTTTGATCTAATCCGCCCGATGTCCGGGGAGTTGGGACGTGGGTCACCCGATACCATGAATCCGTGGCTCGAAAACATCTTCAGTGGCAATCCAAGACCGTCCTGCTCCTCGTCTTCCCGGCGATCGGCGCGGACATTGTGCTCGAAACGCGCTGGTGGGTGATGCAATCGGCGCAGGTTGCCATTTGGACACTGGGATTGAGCATCCTTCTAGGCTTGATCGCATACAAGGTTCGATCGGCGACTGCGGGAGCAGCGCTGGCCGGGATGGGTATTACCGCGAGCATGATGTTTGCGACCGCATCTTTTCCATACCTTCCATGGAAAACGGCTCTCATTCCCATCCTCGTCGTATTGATCCTCAGTTCGCTCGCGACGCGTCTGGGCTACAAACAAAAGGAGAGCCTCGGGACAGCGGAGAACCGCGCGGGACGTCAGGCGTCTCAAGTGGCTGCTAACCTTGGCGCGGCGGCACTTGTGTCCAACCTCTTGGTTCAGTCATGGATCCTCGAGCGTGGCTGGATACATGCAGCGATTTTCGTCCTAGCACCGGGAGCCGCCGCTCTGGCAGAAGCCGCAGCCGATACTGTCTCGTCTGAACTGGGTCAAGTTCTGAGCGGCCATCCACGGATGATCACCACGTTTCGCAAAGCCGAACCCGGAACAGACGGAGCCATTTCCCTAGGCGGGACAGCGATGGGAATCATCGCCGCTGCAGCCGTTGCAGCGGCAGGAAGCTGGGCTCTAGGTGGAGGAACGCCCTTCTTCCTGATCAGCTGGGCCGGCGGAGTTTTCGGACTGCTCTTCGATAGTCTTCTCGGCGCCACGCTCGAGCGCCTCCGGTGGATTAACAATGATGCGGTAAATTTCCTCTCGACGGCCAGCGCAGCCGCATTTGCTTTGGCAGTGCTCGCCACAGCCCATCGTTAGTCCTAACTAAGCACTTCCCCGTGAACTCTAGCTCCGCTACTCCACAAACTACCAGGAAGCTCGGCTGACTTCGCTCTCCAATCGTGTACACTGCGGCTCTCAACCTCATTCGGAGACGATCCACCATGGCGCCCCAGCACTCGGAACCCAGAGTCGACGCATACATCGAAAAAGCCCAGCCGTTCGCTCAGCCCATCCTCACACACCTGCGCAAGCTGATGCATAAGGGATGCATCGACGTGGAAGAGGCCATTAAGTGGGGACACCCATTCTTCCTTTATCGCGGCACCATCCTCGGACACATGGCGGCGTTCAAGCAGCATTGCAGCTTCGGGTTCTGGGGAGAAGAGATCGGCGCCACCCTGCGTGAAACCAATGTTGTTCAGGACGGCGGCATGGGCAGCCTGGGAAAGATCACTTCGATCAAGGATCTTCCCTCGGAGAAACAAATGCTCGGTTGGATCCGTCAATCGTGCGCGCTCATCAACAGCGGCGAGCACACCAGCATCATGGCTGCCCGCAACAAGGTCGTGAAGGCGCCAAAACCCTCGCTCAAAGCCTCACCCGAATTCTCCGCCGCCCTGAAGAAGAACAAGAAGGCCTCAGCCGTGTTCGAAGCCTTCAGTCCAAGCTGCAAGCGCGAATATGTCGAGTGGATCGCTGAAGCCAAGCGCGAGGAGACTCGTGACAAGCGCATCGCTCAAGCTGTGGAATGGATCGCTGAAGGCAAACAGCGCAACTGGAAATACCAGAACTGCCAGGAGACTGGCGGAAACTAGTAATTGACCGGCGCGTACTTCTTGCCGTTTGATCCCCACTGCAGCAGTGTTCTGTAACGCGCATCTTTGGCGGCTGATTCCGAATCAAATTGGCCGGCCTCCTGCTGTTGACCATCCGGGAAGATATAGTAGGTCCACTTGCCGTTCGGCTTCTTGACCGTCGGACCGGGCGCCGGCTGCTTGTCAGTGTTCATCGACTGTCCTTGAGGCTGGGGAATGATGACTCGTAAATAGTAGATTGAGGATGCGCGATCGGGAACGGTGAAAGTCGTAACTTTGGCGCGGAAACAAGTCATACCCGCGCACGTTACCGATGAGATTCTCGCGCTGTTTCCTCGTGCAGACTCCAGCAGGCCTTACTGTTCGTTCTTTGCTAACCAATAGTCAAAGCCGTCGATGATGGCATTGAGCGCGGCCTGGTTCAGATCGCTGCTCACGCCCGCGGTGACCCACGGCTCGTGACCATCGGCATGGAAACTCACAGTAACTCGCACATGTGCTGCCGAATCGTGCGCGGCGACATCGAGAGCCGTTACAGTGAATGTGCCCAGGCGCATTTCAGCGAGCGCTGGATACCACTTGTCGAGTTCCCTGCGCATAGCCTTGGTCAACGCGTCGACCGGGCCCGCTCCCTCGGCGCGAGACGTAGCCAGCTTGGCATCGCCTACGGACAAGGTCATGAACGCCTGTACAAAGCGATTACCGATCTCGTCTGACTCGTCGAAGACTCGCCAGCTGCGAACGGCGAAGCGGTTCTTGTGCTGGTTCAGCGCTTTGATGCACGCCAGCCGGAACGAAACGTCGCTCGCAGTGAATCCGCCGCCTTCGATCATCGCGTCATTCGCATCGATGAGCGCCTGAGCCTGCTCGGAATTCAAGGTCAGGCCCAGTGATTGTGCCAGCAGCATCACATTCGCGCGGCCTGATTGGCGGTTGACGCCGATGATGGCGCTTGCGCCCACACGCGCCGGATCGCACCAGAGATATGCCCCTGGATTCTTTCTCTCGCTGCTGCCGTGCATCCCCGCCCACGTTCCGAAGGCGCCCATGCCCACGATCGGTGTGCTGTGGGGCGCTTCCAACCCGAATGACGCATAAGCTGAGTGCGCCAGACTGGTGAGCCCCGCCAGCGATTCTTCAGGAACAAAGTGCGCCTCATCTCGCAACTGCATCCCGCCGATCACAGTTGTGAGGTTCACATTTCCGCAGCGTTCTCCGGTGCCCAGCAGCGTTCCCTGCACCTGTACAGCTCCCGCGAGGATTGCCGCACGCGTATTCGCAACGCCGAGCCCGCGATCCGTGTGTCCATGGAATCCAAACTTAGCCTGCGGAAACTCCTGCTTCAACCGCGCAAACACCTGCGTAATTTCTTCAGGGCTTGCGCCCCCGTTGGTATCGCAAATCACTACGCGGCTCACGCCCTGCGAAATACATTGAGCCGTGAGCTGCTGGAAGTACTCCGAACTGCGATTCTGGTATTCCGAATCGCACGCAAGCCCATTCTCGCGGCGACCGCAGTTGGCATCCATCGCGTGCTCAAAATCGACGAATACTTCGAGACCCTGATCGTGCAGAAAATCGATAGTCTCGCGCGCCATTAACAATGTTTCGCCCGAGGTGGACCCGAGCGATTTCTCCACGTCCAGCAAACGCGACTTCACGACGACGACAGCGATCGGGATCCGCCTCTTTCGGCGCACGATGAATTCCAGGTCGGGCCACTCCGTAACCTTCGCGCCCTTACCTCGTGTGCGACCGAACAGGGCGAGTTTCATCGAACCGGTGTCGGCTCGGTCCAGCGCTTGACTCAGATCCTCAGTGAACTGATTTGCGCCTGCGAAGCCGATTTCGGCGAATTGAACGCCAAATGCCCCCATCCTCTGCAGCAGGTGAACGGCGCTGGGGACAGATATTTCGAGATTTGGCTGCTGAAGCCCGTCGCGAAGACTGGTATCAAAAAGCTCCACCTTCGGGGTTTTCACTGGATCCATTCGTCTCTGCTGATGAATGCACAAAGCGCGTGCGGCCCGTACGGCGCGTGCTCCATGTATGGGATATGTCTATGATACCGTCTCGGCGATGAGGTCGTGCTGAGATCCTGGCCGGTACCAGCGGTTCTTTGACTCTTCCCAGAGCCTCCGCTACACTCCGCAGTTACCGGAGATTAACAATCATGAAGGCCATCCGGCACCAAGTGCGCACTGAGGCATCCTGATGGCAAAGACGCTCGCAGCGAAGAACCTCTTGACTCCGTCGGGAGTGATTGCAAACCCACTCGTCGAGATCGAAGCGGGGCGTATCGCGCACATCTCAGATGAAGAAACACGCTCCAGCGGCCATATAGACCTCAATTTCCTTGACTCGAGCCTTACCCCCGGCTTCCTCGACATTCACTTTCATGGCATCGCGGGAGAGGATGTCATGCACGCCTCTCCCGGGGTTTTCCGAAAAATCGCTCGGACCCTGGCGCGCGCGGGTGTCACCAGGTTTCTGCCCACCACAGTCACAGCATCGCTGGATTCCACTCTGTCTGCGCTTGAACGCATGGCGAGCTTCATTGCGACAGAACCTGTGCCCGATGCCGCGCAGGCCGTCGGCATCCACATTGAGGGGCCGTTCCTCTCGCATGCAAAGCGCGGGATGCACCCGGCTGAACACCTGCTCGCGCCATCTCCGGAATTGCTGGATCGCTTCTGGCAGGCAGCCGGTGGACAGATCCGGCTAATGACAATCGCGCCTGAACTGCCCGGAGCACTGGAGACCCTTGCACATGCAACCGCCTTAGGCATTCGCTGTTCGATGGGGCATTCCATGGCGACCCGGACAGAAGCCCTTGCGGGCATTCGTTCAGGCGCGGTCACCGCAACTCACACGTTCAATGCCATGCGACCTCTCGACCACCGCGAACCTGGGAATTCCAGATACTCGCGCGGCTGATCGAAGCTTAGTCCGTCGACAAACTCTTCGCATTGAGCGCAATTTGCCACGCCCAAGTGTTGCATTATCCTGCCCCAGCAGCAGCCATGACGAAGGTGTTGGGTAATGGTGCACAAATGGTACAAGCGGGCACACAATTGTGATGTGCGCGACTTTCTTGCTGGGTCCCGATTGGCCCCAAACTTGCGCCGTGTCGTTGGAGAAATTTCATCGACGCAAGAGGCGGACTTTATAATTCCCAGCGATAACCGGGAGTCCATTCCATGAAGCGTTTGTTGTGGTTGATGTTGATTTGTGCGGTGGTTGCGCAGGGACAGAAGCAGAATGCGCCTTGCGCAACTCCGGGCGAGAACAACCCGTTCCTCGGACTGCAGACGATTCGGCTGTGGTCGGGTCCCGCTCCGCAGGCAAAGGGAGATGCGTGTCAGGATGTTCCAACGCTCACGATCTTCGATCCTCAACCAGGACACGAGAATGGCTCGGCGGTTGTCATTTTTCCAGGAGGAGCCTACGCGCACCTGGCGACGAATCTGGAAGGACGCCAGATAGCAAACTGGTTTAACTCGCGGGGGTTTCGCGCGTTTGTATTGCGATATCGCTTGAGTTCGGACGGCTACATTCTTCCCGTTCCGCTGCTTGATGCTCGACGCGCCATTCAGATGGTTCGGGCCAAAGCGCGAGATTACCGCATTGACCCGAACCGGATTGCGCTGATCGGATTTTCAGCAGGCGGACATCTGGCTGCGCTGGCTGCGACGCAGCCTGTCGAAGGCAGTGCCGATGCTGCTGATCCAGTCGAGCGGGTATCGAGCCGACCGGATTTTCTGATTCTCGGATATCCGTGGATTGGAGCGATTTCGAGCGATACCTCACACCTTAGCTACTGCAAACTCTTCGATGTGATGGATCGGTGCGAAGAGCTGCGCAAAGCGTATTCTCCGGATCTGTTTGTGACGGCGAAGACGCCTCCGACCTTCTGGTTTCATACGGAAAACGACCAGACGGTTCCCATCGAACAGGGATTGCGATTTTATGAGGCTGAAGTGAAAGCAGGTGTTCCGGCCGAGGCACACGTGTTTGAGAACGGACCCCACGGAACCGGGCTGGGCAAAGGAGATGCGGCTCTCGATCAGTGGCCAGTGCTGCTGGAGACGTGGCTGCGGGCGCACGGACTGCTGACGGTTGAGAGTCCAAAGCCGTGATGCGGGGCTCGGCGCCCCGGCGCGCAGGTATCAAGAAGCCAATGTCGCCGAAGTGGCGGTCCGACAGGCCGAGTTCGCGATCACGCGGCAATCCCGGGGCTGAAGCCCGCGTGTTTTGATTGAACGCTGTTTTCCTGCTCTCTCTGTTTTGGGCTATAGCCACGCACGCTTTGGTTTTCGTTTTGGCCCGGTTGAAGCCGTGCTGTTGTTACAAGGTGCCGCGACAAACGTTTCCGGGGCGTATGGGCCGGTTGAAGGCGTGCTCTTTTTACAAGACGCCGCAGATCGAGTTTCTTCTGTGTTCCCAAGACTGGACGACGTTGAGGGTGGATGGATGCAGCGGCGGCCTTGAGCGATTATTTGCGCGCTGCGAAATAGCCAGAGCGCACCTCGAGTTTATCAACTCGATCGGGTAGTTGAAGTTCGATCGAATGAAATGAGCCATCGTGCTTGAGGCTCGCCGGCGTATAGATAAGCCTGTACTGATTCCGCATCTCCGATTCGATCGTTTTCAAGTCGTTCCCGATTGCATCGGGGCTCTCATCAGCTGGAAACACCTGTCCTCCGGTGTTTGCTGCGAGGTCGGCCAGAGTTTTAGGACCTGTGGAGCTTTTTGCGTCGCTCGATGGAATTCGGAATGCATAGACCACTGTGTTGCTGGATTGGCAAGCGCGAAGAGCCTCTTCCATCGACGTCATACTGGCGTTATCTTCGCCATCGGAGAATAGGAGAATGCTATTTCCAGTCGACGTCGGGTCGGCGTTCTTGAATCCATAGGCACAGGTGCGAAAGATCGTATTTAAGATGGCAGTTCCCTTGACCGGACTCATCGCTCCGAGTCGGACATTCTGGATCTGTTCAAATAATGCAGATGGATCCGCTGTCCACCGCGCAGCCGTATTGGAAGCGTACGCAAAATCGATCACAGTACCTTGATCGGATCTCTGACGCAAAATGCCTTCAGCAAAGCGCTCCGCGATGTGTTTGCTCTCCTGCACGAAATGCTGCATCGAATCGCTGGTATCTACCAAAATTGCCGCCCTGATGGGTCGGTCGACAATGGAATCGAAAGCGATGATTCTGCGCGGAGGAGAGCTGTTATCCCGAAGGCGGACTTCATTCAACTTGAGGTCCTTGACAGGAAGACCATGATGGTCGACTGCGTGAAACGTCAACACTACCTCGTCAACAGGCAGTTGCAATCTGTACTGCGCTTCAGCTTGATCAGCTTTGACACCGTTCTGTGCCGATGTGTTCCACACGCCCAGCAAGAAGGCGAAACCGACAATGGACCGAGTCAGTGCGAACAACAACATGCCAGCTGAGAATAGCAGGAGACAGCAGGAAGTACGTCGCGTGGTTAACCGTGCGGGAGTATCACCGGGCGGGTGGCCCGGCTGCCAACGGGAATTCACTTTCTCACGATATTTGGGTGCCCCGGGTGCCTCGCATTTGGGCACCCGGGAGGCCACGCACTTCGCCCGCAGTCTCGACATGGGTTGCCATTCAATTCAGGCCAACCGGCGATGCCACGAGGCCTGATCCGCTTCGAACATACGGGGAATTTCCACTTCCTCACCTTTTATGACTTTCTTGTACACAACGAAAAGAAGCGCGTAGAGAAACTGCGCTACATGCACCGTAACCCGGTTGTACGCGGCCTGGTCCAGAACCTGAAGACTGGGCATGGTCTAGTTTCCGGCAACTCGGAAGTTACTTCTTTGACGAGGCTGGATTCTGGAGGGCGAATGGCCATTGTGCCAGTCGTTTTGCGCGGACGATGTAGATGAGAGTTCCGCTGATGGCGATGCCCACGGCTACGGCGAGGCCGCCGAGGGCTTCGCTGCGGTTGACGAGGATGAATGTGAATCCAGCCATTGCGAAGAGGGGCGGCAAGGGGTAGAGCGGAATGCGGAAGGGACGCGGCAGGTCCGGTTGCTTCACGCGCAGAATCATGACGCCAATGTGCTGCAAGAAGAACTGCAGCAGGATGCGGGTGATGACCAGCATGGTGATGACCTGCTGAAGGCTGAAGAAGCAGAAGACCGAAGCGACCAGACCGAGGGCTACGAGGGAGCGGTGGGGGATTCCGTGGCGCGGATGAACGGCAGCGAGAAAGCGGAAATAGTTGCCGCTTTGCGCGGCGGCAAAGGGAACGCGCGAGTAGCCGAGCAGCAACGAAAAGACCGAGGCGAATGCCGTCCACATGACGAGAGCGGCGACGGTGTAGCCAGCCCATTGGCCAAAAGCTGAGCGGGCAATTTCAGCAACCAGCTGCAAGCGGAGAATTGCGCTTTCTTTTACGTGGACGGCGGCGGCGTGCATCGATGGCAGCGCGGAGAGGTTCATGACGACGTAGAGCGTCGCGACAAACAGAACCGAGAGCAGGATTGCGCGGGGAATGGTTTTCTCGGGTTGGCGGACCTCGCTGCCGAGGAAGGTGATGTTGTAGTAGCCCCAGTAGTCGTAGGTAGCGATGAGGGTGGCCTGCGCGAGTCCACCGATGGCGGCGGCTGCGGACTGCGCGGGCGACGGCGGCATATGCCACCCTCCGGCCGCAGAAGCGTGCGCGAATCCGGAGACGATGACGCCCGCCATGGCAGCCATGACACCGACAAACAAGACCCATGCGGTTCCGGTGACGACGCTGAGGCGACGATAAAGAAGCATAGTGACGAGAAGACAGGCAGCGGCAGCGGCGAAGTTGGCGTAGTGGAGAGCGGGCAATGCTGCGATGGGCGCGCCGTTGATGCCGGGCCAGAACCAGGCGAGGAAGCTGGAGAGTCCGATGCAGCCGGAGGCGATGGAGAGCGGGGCGGAGAAACTGAGTTGCCAGACGTAGAGGAAGCTGAGCCAGTTGCCGGCGCGATTGGGGCCGTAGATTTCGCGGAGAAAGGCGTACGATCCGCCGGCTCGCGGAAGGGCCGCTCCGAGTTCAGCCCAGACGAGGCCGTCGGCGACGGCGATGACGGCGCCGAGGATCCATGCCCAGACGGAGAGGCGGTATCCGGCTGCGGCAATGATGAGGGGAAGGGTGATGAACGGGCCCACGCCGATCATCTCGAGCATGTTGAAGAGCACGGCAGAGCGCAGGCCGATGCGGCGCTGGAGGTGTCCGGATTGCGCGTGGGCTGGATCGCTGGAGGTGGACACGAGAGGGGTCGAATGAACCGCGGTGCTGCACGGATTGTACACTGACGACAACCATGTTTTTTAGCCAGGGAGTCACTCGCACATTCTTCGAATTGACGATTTCAGCGTTCGTTTCAGCGGCTCTGGCCGCCGGCTTTGTGGCGCCGGCTGGAGCCCAGCAGGCTGCGACAGCCATGCAACTGCCGGCATCGGCGCCGCAATTAGTTGCGCTTCCATTGCCGCAGGATCGCGGGGAGGCAAAGCTTGAGCAGACTCTAAAGCAGCTTGGCACGACAGCCAGCATCATGACCATCGTTGCCCATCCAGATGATGAAGATGGAGCGATGCTGACGTACATGACACGTGGAATGGGCGCTCGCGCGATGTCGTTTACGCTGACGCGGGGAGAAGGCGGGCAGAATGCGATGTCGGCGGACACCTACGACGCGCTGGGGCTTATCCGCACCAACGAGCTGATGAAGGCCGATGAGTACTACGGCGCGAAGCAGGTGTGGGGGACGGAAGTCGACTATGGCTTCTCGAAGACGCAGGAGGAGGCGTTTCAGAAGTGGGGACACGATCGCGTTTTGTACGACGCGGTGCTGGCAGTGAGGCGGGAGCGGCCGCAGGTAATTGTGTCGACGTTTGTGGGTGGGATTACGGACGGGCACGGGCAACACCAGGTGTCGGGCGAGATTGCGCAGGAAGTTTTCAAGGCTGCGGGGGATCCGAAGGTATTTCCCGATCAGCTGAAGCCGGTGTCGCAGGGCGGGCTGGGACTGCAACCATGGCAGCCGCTGGCGGTGTATTCGCGAACGCCGTTTGCTCCGGTGACGAGCAAGGGGATGTTTGACTACGCCACGGGCAAGTGGTCTCCAGCGCGGTTTCGAAATTACGTCACGGGCGAGTGGTCGACGACGGTTCCTTCGACGGATGCACAAGTTCCGGTGGGTACGCTGGATTTGACGCTGGGGCAGACGTACGCGCAGATTGCGCACGAGGGATGGGGCGAGCAGAAGTCGCAGTATGGGGGTGCAAATCCGTTGCTGAGAGGACCGGCGACGGGGAGCTATCACCTTTGGGCTGTCGCTGCGAGCGCACGGGCTTCGGGTGGGACGAAGAACGATGGTTTGTTCGCGAATTCGAAGGTGAAAATCGACACGTCGGTTGCGGGTCTTGCGGGGCTGGTGAAGGCTCCGGCGCCGGAGTGGCTGGCGAGCGAGTTGAAGACGATCGCGGACGAGATTGGTCAGGTTGAGTCGGCGTGCCCGTGCAAGTCGGGAGTCAGCCTGGCGCGGCAACTTGCGCCGATTTATGGCAAGACGCTTGCGTTGCGAGAGAAGGTTGCCGGAAGCGAGTTCGACGCGGAGGGCAAGGCGGGGCTTCTGTTTGAGCTGGATGCGAAGATCGGGGAGTTTCAGTCGGCGCTGGCCGATGCGCTGGGGCTCGATATGATCGCGTTCCGCAGCAACGAAGGGCATGCGCAGGGATCGGGGTTCCGCGGGGCGTCTCCGGATGAGAGCTCGACGAGCGTTTCTCCGGGACAGCAGATGTTTGTGCAGGTTCATGCGTCGCAAGCGACGAGCGAGACAAAGCTCGAGAAAGTGTGGCTCGAGAGCCGGACAGGAGACGCGTGGAAGAGCAGCGTTGGCAATGGCGCGGTGAATTCGACGGCTCCGGTTTCGGATCCGGTGTTCACAGTGCAGGTTCCGGAGAATGCGCAGCCGACTGCGCCGTACTTCACGCGGCCGGACATAGAGCAGCCATACTACGACGTTTCGAATGCGCAGTGGCGAGGGCGGTCGTTTGCGCCGTATCCGCTGGACGCGTGGGCGGAGTTCTCGTTTGATGGGCTGCCGATCCGGATTGGCAAAGTGGTTCAGACGCTGCAGCGGATCACAGGGCCCGGTGGTTTTTATGAGCCGCTGGTGGTTACGCCGGCGATTGGGGTGAGTGTCGATCCGACGGCGCGGGTGCTTCCGCTGAATGGAAGTGCGTTGCCGGTGCGCGTGACTGTGCATACGCAGGGAACTGCAGAAGGAACCGTGTCATTGAAGCTGCCGGAGGGATGGCGCAGCGATCCGGAGCAGGCGCAGTTTCATCGCAAGGCGGGCGGCGATACGGATCCGATTATGTTTTCGGTTACGCCTGGCGCTGCACACACCGGGGCGTATGCGATTAAGGCAGTGGCGCAGTCCAGCGGACGGAGCTACGAGTCGGGATGGCACAGCGTGGGGTATCCGGGGCTGCGGCCGTACAACCAATATCAGCCGGCGGAATTGAAGACGCGCAAGGTGGATGTGAGACTGGCGCCGGGGCTGCGTGTGGGATACGTGATGGGGCCGGGCGACCTGGTTCCGCAGGCGATGGAGGGAATGGGCATCAGGCCGCATCTTCTGTCGAATGCGGAGCTGGTATCAGGGGATCTGAGCGCGTACAACGTGATCGTGGTGGGAATCCGGGCTTATTCGGTTCGGCCGGAGTTGACGAAGGCGCAGCCACGACTGGATATGTTTGTTCGCAACGGCGGAACGATGATTGTGCAATACCAGAGCAACGACTTCCCTGCCCCGCTGCCGCTGTCGATGAATGGGCGGATGCCGGAGCGCGTGGTGGATGAAGGTTCGGCGGTGAAGCTGCTCGATCCATCGAATCCTGTACTGGACTCTCCAAACAAGATAACTCCGGCAGATTTCAATGGCTGGGTGGAGGAACGCGGTCACGGATTTCTGGATTCGTGGGACGCGGGATATACAGCACTGACGGAGACGGCCGATCCGGGACAGGATCCGCAGCGCGGCGGCCTGGTGGTTACGCGACAAGGTAAGGGAACGTATATCTATGTTGCGTATGCCCTGTATCGCCAATTGCCGGAACTGGTGCCGGGCGCTTACCGGATCCTGGCGAATCTGCTGAGCGCGGGAAGTGATGGCGCGGCTCAACGCTAAAGCTCTTAGTCGATTCGCAATGCTTGATTCGGATCGACAGAGGCAGCACGACGTGCCGGGACAATAGCTGCAATTATCGCGAACAACGCCAGGGTGATCGTGGCACCGCCCAAGACCAGCGGATCAAAGCGGCTCACCTCATAGAGTTGATGCTGCAGCAGACGGCCGCAAAAGATGGCGATGGGGATTCCCACGCAGAGCCCCAGGCCGGCTTGCGCCATTGCGCTCTTCAGCACCATTCCAATCACATATGCGCGATCGGCACCCAGAGCCATTCGGACGCCGATTTCGCCAGTGCGTCGAGCGACGTTATAGGAGGTGACGCCATAGAGCCCAATGGAAGCCAGGAGCAGAGCGAGCACTCCGAAGAGAGTTGTGAGCCGTGCGATCAGTCGCTCCTGGTTGAATTGAAGTGCGACCTGGTCGGTGTACGTGTCGACATGGATGAGAGCGAGCTTTGGATCGATATCGGCGAGCACCCTGCGCAGCGTGTCTTGATACGCGGCGGGCACGCCGTTGACTCTCATTTCGATTAGCTGGGCATAGAGGGTTCCCGACTCGAGGCGGCTATAGCCTGAGGGGCCGTATGTTGTCGTCTGCGAAAACGGTAGAAAGAACATGGGATTCTGCGGGGATGCAGGGTTGCGGTACTTCGCATCTTTGGCTACGCCGACGATTTCAAAATCAGAACTGTGGCCCTGGAGGCTCAGTCCGAAGTGCTGCCCGATGGGATCGGCATCGCCAAAGAAGCGGTGCGCGAAGGCTTCATCGACGACGGACACATGCGGCGACGTCTGGGTATCGCTGTCGTTGAAGGCGCGTCCTCTTACCATCGGAGTTCCAATGGTCTGGAAGTAGTGAGGCGTCACGCGCGCAAAGATGGTATCTACGTCTCCGATCCACTTATCGTTGTGGCCGGCGAGCGAGATGTTCAGATTTATGCAACAGAACTTCTGTGGGGCATTGAGCGAGAGGCTTGCGCTCGCGACGCCGGGGACCTGCTCGAGCCGATTCTGAATCCGCTGATACAGGTCGGATAATCGGTCGAGTGTGTAGCCGGATGCCTTGAAGTTGATGGAGGCGACGATCTGTCCCTGTGGACGGAAGCCGAGATCGGCTTTTTCGAGGTTGGTCAGGCTCTCGCTTACCAATCCAGCAACTACGAGCAACACCAGGGAGACCGCCGCCTGGATCACCACGAGTACCTTCTGCGATCGCGAGTTGTGGCTTCCTCGTGTCCTGCTCGCGCTCTGTAATCCGTGCGCAGGATCAGCTTGAGTTGAGAGCCATGCCGGAACGAGAGAAAAAGCCGCGCATGTGAGAAGCGAAAGTAGGAATGTGAACGCCAGCACAGCCATCGAGGGCGTCGCGCTTACCGGAATCAGCGTCGCACCTCGAAACACAATCATCAGCACGCCCTTGGCAACGCCGAAAGCTACTCCGACTCCAAGTGCACCGCCCATCAGCGACAACACCAGGCTTTCGATAAAGGTGGCGCGGATCAATCTCGTTCGTGAGGCTCCAAGGCTGAGACAGAGCGCTGTCTGATGCCGGCGCGTAGCTCCCCTTACGAGGAGGAGATTCGCCAGGTTCGCGCAGGCGATGAGAAGAACGAGCACCGCAGCGGACGACAACAGGAGAAGTCCCCGCGTGGAGTTGCTGCGGAACGGAGATACACCGTTTCCGGCATGAGTCAGTTGAATGTGCTGCTGGTTGAGTTGGGCAAGATCATCCCGGCCAAGTTCCCGCTCTGAACGGAGCCACTGCTGCAACTCACTGGTGAGCTTGTTTTGCACCGCAACTGGATTCTGCCCGGCACTTAGCCGACCAATGACATACAGCCAGGCATCTCCGGAGGAATAGAGGAGCGATTTCCTGCCGTTGCCTTCGAATGCGGGCTGCTGACTTAAAGGGAGCCACAACTCCGGCGGGTTCTGCGCGAGGCGCGCCCCAAAGAACGTCGGAGGAGCAATGCCGACGATGGTTACCGGCAGTTCATTGATCAGCAGCTTGGATCCAACGATCGACGGATCGGCACCATATTGGTTCTGCCAGGCACGATAGCCCATGACCGCAACCGCCGACGCACTCTCTCGATCATCAAAGGTGGAGATGAGCCTTCCCCGGTAGGCATTCATGCCCAGGGTGGCGAAGTAGTTTCCTGAAACATACTCGCCATTTATGGTCTGCGCGGCCTGGGGTGATTCCGGTCGTCGCGTGTTGAATGTGGGAGTGCTGCCTGAGAAGGCCGCGAGTTGCCGGAATGAGGTGTCTGTATCTCGCAGGTGCTTGTAGAACGGATAATCGAAGGTTCCCCATGAGCCTTGAAGACCACCCCATTCACAGCAATAGAATTCACCCTCTCCGACTCGATAGAGCTGCTCGGCGTGGGCGATGGGCAACTGCTTGAGAACGAGGCCGTAAACGAGCGTGAAGACCGCTGTGTTTGCGCCGATGCCAAGTGCCAGGGTGAGCATGGCGACAGCCGTGAATCCGGGAGTGCGAAAGAGCTGCCTGATTCCATAGCGAATGTCCCACATGGCTGATTCGATCCAGTTCTCCCATCCAACCACGCTCACCTTGCTCTTGACGCTCTCGATGCTGCCCATCTCAGAACGCGCGCGCTGCCATGCGTCGGCTTCTGCCATGCCTCGACGGATATTTTCGCGGGCAGCAGCTTCAACGTAGACGTGCAGCTCTTCGTCCAGTTCGGCTCTCTTTCGCCGCTTTGAAATCAGTACGCCGAAACCTGCAATCAGCCGATTGAACCAGAGCATCATCGCCTCCTCAGGCCTCGAGTATTCGTGCAACCGCTCCTACCTGGCGGCCCCAGGCGCGAATCTCTTCTTTGAGCGCCTTTCGGCCTAGATCCGTGAGCATGTAGTAGCGCCCGCGCCTGTTGTTCTCCGTCGATCGCCACTCGCCCTTGATGCGCCCCTCGCGTTCGAGGCGGTTCAGGGCAGGAAATAGCGACCCGGGAATTACGTGGAAAATTCCGTCGCTCATTTGTTCGATGCGAACGGATATTCCGAATCCGTGCATCGGCTGAAGTGCGAGTGTTTTGAGAATCAGCATTTCGAGGGTTCCTTGAACCAGATCGCCTTTGGACGGCATTACGTGCGCCTCATATCGATAATCGAGATGAATACTATGCTCTCCAGTCGATTGTCAATAGGAAGAGTGACGAATGACCACGGGCCTTGAGCGGATGATTTGGGCTATGGCGCGAACCAAATCGAGTTCGAATGGGATGCGTCGAGATTCTGAGTGCGTTTCCGGCATGAGGTGGGGACGTGAATGTGTTGTGAATTCACACTGCTTTAACACGGGCCGACTTGACGCTTTGCCGGCTGTTAAAAATACGTGAATTCGTCAAATGTTCATCTACTTCTGCGAGTGTGAATTCAGAAGCGAGCATGAGAAGGATCTCTGGATCTGCATTGCCCTGCACTTCAAAGAGCTGGACTCGATGCTTCCCTCTTGCACCCGAACTAATGGCTTTATGTTGATTTGCCGTTGAACTAATCGATGGCGCGAGTTCTGGGAATGCGCCCGTACGATTCAACCAGTTATCTGAGAGGAAAATACGCCCAATGAAATTCCAGATGAAAGTGGTTGCCGCCGCGGTATTGGCAGCCAGTCTCGTTGGTACGCAAGCCTACGCCGGTGATCCTCCCGCGCCTGCGAAGAAACCCGCTGCAGCCAGGAAGCCTCCGAAGCCCACGGTTGAAGAGCAGATCAATGCGCTTCGGCAGGAGATGCAGACGCAGATCGATGGATTGAAATCAGATCTGGCGGCGAAGGACGCGCAAGTAAAACAGGCGCAGCAGGCAGCAGCGGATGCGCAGGCCGCAGCGCAGAAAGCACAGACGGACGCCACGGCTCAACAGCAGGCAGTTACGGAGAATGCGTCGGCGGTTTCCACACTGCAGAGCACGGTGAAGGATATCAAGGACACTAGCCTTTCCCTGGCGACAAACATTTCGGATGAGACGACGAGCCTGAAGAAGCAGATTGCGAATCCTGAGGCCCTTCATTACAAGGGAATCACCATTTCTCCGGCTGGAAGCTTTCTAGCGGCGGAAACGGTGTGGCGGCAGGGCGCAATTGGCGGCGATATCAATACCCAGTTCACGGGAGTTCCGTTGAACTATGCCGATGCGCACAACATGAGCGAGTTCTACGGTTCGGGCCGGCAGTCGCGTCTGGCCATCAAGGCCATTGGCAAACTCGATAATGTAACCCTAACGGGCTACTACGAGATGGACTGGCTGAGCGCCGGCGTTACCTCGAACAACAATCAGTCGAACAGCTACACGGTACGTCAACGGCAGCTGTGGGCGGATGCGAAGCTTCGAGACGGCTGGGATTTTTCCGGCGGCCAGGGATGGTCACTAGCTACCGAGACAACAGCGGGACTGACGCGCGGGACGGAGATTCTACCGCAAACGATTGACGCGCAATATACCGCAGGCTTCGTATGGGCGCGGCAGTATAGCTTCCGTGTGAGCAAGGATCTCGGCAAGAAGTTTTTTGCCGGCGTTTCGCTTGAGAACGCTGAGGCGCTCTTCCCATCGGGATCTGGGCTGCCTACGAACCTGCTGATTGGGTCTCCGGGGAACGGCGGCGGTCTCTACAACTTGAACTCTAACTACTCGTTCAACCTTACGCCGGACTTCGTCGCCAAGATCGCGATGGAGCCGGGCTGGGGACATTGGGAACTATTCGGGATCGGCCGCAGCTTCCGCGACCGCATCTATCCGACGACGGGCTCGCCCTACAACGACACGGCGTGGGGCGGTGGCGTTGGCGGCAGCTTCCGCGGACCCCTCTTTAACAAGAAGCTCTCGATCGGTCTGAAGGGGCTGTATGGACAAGGTGTCGGCCGCTATGGCTCATCGACCATTGCGGACATCACGCTTCGGCCCGACGCCAGCATCTCGCCGCTGCATGGATTCTCTGCTCTGAGCACGCTGGAGGTGAATCCGAACCCGCGGCTTTCAATTTACGCGAACTACGGCGAGGACTATATTGGCCGTGATTTCACGACTGTGGGAACGTCCATGATCGGATATGGAGCATACACCGCAGCAATGAGCGGTTGCACCACCGAGGCAAAGGCCGGTGGTTCAACCAGTCCCAGCAATCCCGCGAACTGCGCGGGGAACAATAAAGACGTGCAGGAGTTCACGGCGGGCTATTGGTACAACATGTACAACGGTCCGAAGGGACGGCTGCGCTATGGCTTGCAGTACGCGTGGTTTGAGCGCGACCTGTGGACCGGCCAGGGTGGGCCGCTGAATCCGAATGGCGGGGCGAAGGGCACGGACAATATGTTCTTCACCTCGTTGCGATACTACCTGCCGTAAACGATCCTGATGTTCAAACGAGAGGGGCGGCCTTCGCGGGCTGCCCTTTCTCCTTTTCTACGGAAGAGATTATTGCTGGTTCTTTGGCTCGCCGGTGGTGAGGAAGGCTACTCCATTGATGAGTTGGCCAGACGCGAGAACATCGCGGAGCTGCTCCGGACCGGTTGCGCCGTTCGCGGCCGCAGATTGGATGAGGCGGAGTGCGCCGGCGGGAGTAGTGGAGGGCGGAAGACGGAAGATCCACGGAACGTTTGTGGAGGTGAGCTTTTTGTCTTCGCTCAACGCGACGACTGGAACGAAGGTTTTGAGCGCAAGCTGCTCGGCGAGATGAGCGGCATCGCGATCGAGAGCGATGATTGCAAGGGCATGCTCGTCCATGAGGGCATGTACAAGCTGGGTGGATGCCGCACCCCAACTCTGGTCACTGGCGACGGGGAGCAACTGCCAGCGCTTTCCCGCCTCGTTCAGAGCTGAGCGGAGTTCAGGCGTTTCGACGAGAGCGTCGGCTTGTTTGCCGAAGATGATCACCTTCTCAGTACCGGTTGCGGGGGCAGAATGGCGGGGACCGTTGAACTCGACGCCGTCTTCTCCTACGCGGGCGTAGGGCGCATTCTCCGACTTTTGGATTGCGCTGTTTGAAACGCGAGCGGGGGAGGCGGCAGGCTTCTCCATACTTGCGGGCTGGTAGGTGATCGCTCCGTTATGAACTGTGCCGAGGTACATGGGGGCGACGTTCTTCTGATTGGGATCGAAGAACATGTGACCGGTGACGCCGTCGTATTGTTCGATGTCGGCGAGAGCATCGTGAATACGCGCGCGATTCAGACCGGCTTTACAGATGGAATCGAGAAGCACATTCATGGCGTCGTAGGCGAGAGAGGCGAACTGCTCGGGTTTTTCGTGGAAGCGGGTTTCGAAGCGGGTGTTGAAGTCCACCCACTTTGGATCGCTGCGCGTGGGGTCGTAAGGGAAAACTGCCTGGTATCCTTCGGCGGCATCGCCGGCTTCCGCAAGCATTTCTGGTCCGAGCGTGCGATAGGCACCGAAGACGCGCTGCTTCATTCCGAGGGCTTTCATCTGCTTGAGGATATTAGCCGTGGGGATTTCGTCAGCCCAGAGGACGATGGCGTCAACGCGGGAGGACTGAATGATCTTCAAGGAATGCGTGAAGTCAGTATCACCGGGCACGAACTTTTGTTCGATGACGACCGGATGACCCAGGCGACGGGAGCCATCGCGAAACTTGATGACGCCGAAGCGGCCGTAGCGGCTATTCACGCGGAGGAGAGCGACGCGCTTGAGGCCGAGGTCTGTGTAGATGTGGCGCGCGAGCGTGAGGCCTTGAACGCGATCATCCTGCAGAACGGTGAAGTACCACGGGATGTAGGTTTCGGGAATGGTGGGATCTGTGGATGCCGAGTTTACGATCGGGATTTCAGCTTTGAGAGCGACACGGAGAGCGATGTGTGTGGACTCGGAACTGATGGAGCCGAAGATGGCCCAGTCCTCGTCGTCGTAGACCATCTTGACGGTTTCATCCGACGGTGAACCCCAGATGTTGGGATCGGTGGGGCGGTCGGAGCCGGACACGGTCATCGCCTGCCAGTTGTCGTAGTCGTTATGAAGCATCAGCTTGAAGGGCTTGCCGCCGTAGCCTCCGTGCGCGTTGGCTTCTTCGAGAGCGAGTTGAACTCCGTTGAGCATGCGTACACCGAATGGCTTCTCCGGACTGTGCTCGGCGGGCGCGAAGAATCCGATGCGGACTTCCTGGAGATTCTTCGGCTCGGGGATGTCGCGCCCGGCACCAACGTAGATATTGGGGCGGATGTAGTTGAGGTCGTAGGGCTGCGCAAACTTCTCATAGGGGCTCAGATCGAGGGGCTCGCCGGCATATGGCGTGACGGTGCGATCGCGTGGTGGCCCCGGTGGATGCTGGCCGCACTCGCAGGTTCGCGGCGACTGGGCGGAGACGGGCACAGCCGCAGATGCAGCGATGAGGCAGACGAGAATTAGCTTGCACATGGCGACCTTCTTCTACTTCGCGGATTGCTCGGTTCGGAACATGGCGATGGCTTCGATTTCGATGAGGAGTTCCGGGCGGCAAAGGTGCGCCTGGATGCCGGTGGATGCGGGCAGCGGGTCGAGGCCCTGCTCGGCGAAGAATTTTGTGCGCTCTTCGTTGAAGGCTTCGTAATCGCGGTCGATGTCGCGGAGATAGCAACTGGTGCGGACGATGTCATGCCAGGTGCAGCCTTCGCTCTTGAGCAGGCCGGTGATGTTCTCGTAAGTGCGGCGCAACTGGGCGCGGAAGTCACCGATGTGCACGCTGACGCCGTTCTCATCGATGGATGCGGTTCCCGAAATCAACAGGATGGTAAGACCGTTGAGGTCGATGCGCATGCCGCGGGAGAACGAGCTTGGCTTTGTATAGGCGTAGGCTTCATTAAGCACGCCGTGGTTGGTGATGGCACGTTTTTCGACTGGTGCTTTTGCGATGGTCTCCAGAACTTCAGCAAGATCGATCATGACTGTATGACTCCTTAGGGTTGATGTATCCCGTGGCTTAAACCTTTGGCGGTGGCGACCCAGATGTCGCTGCCTTGAAAATCGATTCCCAGAACGTAGTTGTGTGCGGGAGCGGTGCTGACCTCAACGTGCGTGACGTTTCCGTTCTTGTCGCGGATCGTCATCTCGGGCTTGCCGGTGGCGAGCGAACGATGATAGACGGCCCAGTTTACGCCGTCGTAGTACGCGAGGCCCTTGTCGGTGCCGAACCATGCGCGGTTGGCATCGACCCCTTTGACAACGTTGGTGAAGTTGGAGGGAAGGCCGCTGTCTTTGGTGAGGAAGTTATGCCAGCGGCGGCCATCGTAATGGCTGTCTCCGAAGTAGGTGGCAGCCCAGAGAATGTGGTCTTTCTCCATGTAACTGACGGATGTGGTGATTTCGTGGATGAGACCCTGATCTTTGAAGAGGACCATCTCGGTTTCGCCGTCAGGATCGTCATACTTGTCCCAGGTTTTTTTCTGCTGGTCGTACTCAAGGATGCCGCTTCCCCACACGGCGTAGTAGACCTTGGATGGGGTGGCGGAGACTCCGTAGACCCATATCTCAAACATCGGAGTGTTGCGCTCGTTGAAGAGCGACCACTGATTGGTGCGTAGATTCAGCATGGAAGCACCAGCAGCGGTTGCCACCCACACGTGTTCTCCTTCGACTGAGACTCCGTAGACGACGTCGTTGCTCAGGCCGGAGTTGAGTTGTGTGAAGGTGTCGATGCGTCCGCCGGAGATGCGGCTGAGGCCGCCCATGGTTCCGGCCCAAACATCTCCCGTGCGCTTATCGAGTGCGAGTGAAAGAACAGCGCGATGGGCGAGACCGTCCCTGGTGTTGTAACTCTTCCACTTGCCGTTTTCGTAGAGACCGAGGCCGTTTTCAGTAGCGGCCCAGATGCGATCGCCATCCACGAGCACGTTGAACACGTGGTCGTCGGGAAGGCCGCTGGCCGTGGTGAAATTTTCAAACCGGAAGCGAGGCATTGCGGGGAGTTGGGGCTTGAGACTGGCCGCCGCAGTCTTGTGAATCGGCGGATTCGCACCGTGCGATTGCCCGTTGAGAGACGCTGCGCTTGAGACTAGCAGCGATAGTGCGGTTGCGAATGTCACGAAAGCTTTCATCGCGTCCTCAGGTATTCGATCAGGTCGTTGAGTTCGTCTTTGGTGAGATCGTTGGTGCGGCCGTGCTTGTCTTCTGGATTGAAGATGGTCCAGATTTGCTCGAGGGTGTTGGCTGAACCGTCGTGAAGATAGGGGCCAGTGATGGCGATGTTGGTGAGTTGTGGCGTATCGAGTAATCCGGAGTTATCAGTGGATTTTCTGGTGCCGACGTCGAATGACTTCTGATTCGTTCCTTTGGAGCCGGTGTGGCAGTATCCGCAACGATTGTTTTCAGGAATCGGATTGTGAAACTTGTCGACACTGCGATTGAACAGAGCTTTGCCACGCTCCTGGGTACCTGTGAGTTCGCCGGCGGGAAGGCGCCAACGATTGGGGCGGGGCGGCAGGCTGCGGACGTAGACGACGAGCTCGGTGAGGGTGAGGTCGTCGTAGTTTTCGGCGCGCCAGAAAAATTTTTCAGTGCGCGGGCCGCACTCGGTGGGGAGGTTGGGATTGCCGCCGTTCCACTTGTAGGGTTCGGTGTCTTTGACGGCTTCGATTGGGCGGTTGTCGACGATATCGCGACCGAAGCCGTCGGGTTCGAGGTCCCATTGGAGGCCGTCGAAGGTGGAATCGATGTGGCAGTTGGCGCAGCCGATCTGGCCCTGAAATGAATAGCGCGCGGTGTAGAAGGTTTGTTCGCCTTTGCGCAGGACGGAGAGTTGTTTGGGGCCGACGAGCGGAATTGTGCTTGTGAGTTTGTTTGTCCGAGTGTCGATGATGCTGATGGTGTCGTCGAGGCGGTTGGCGACCAGGAGTTTTGTGCCGTCGTATGTGAGGAGAACCCCGCGAGGATCGTGACCTACAGGTATGCGGGTGATGACATAGTTTGCGCCGGCGGAGAGATCGTCGGCATGAGAGCCCGGATGCATGTGAACGTAGCGCAGTAGGCGCGAGGTATCGATGACCGTGACCTCTTCAGAGCCGCCGCAGGTGATGAAAATCCGCGATTTGTCAGGAGTGATAGCGATGCCGAATGGGCGAACGGCGTAGCGCTCCAGTTCGTCGAGGGGAAGTTCTACCGGGTTGCCCACGTCTTTGCCGAAGAAGGTAAGCGTGTCGGTGAAGGCGCCACCGTGTTCGAGGTGAGCAAGAGGAACTAGGTTTCTCGGATGCAGGCCGGCGGCTACGCCAAGGCGGCCATCTGCGGAAAAGGCCACGTGAAACCCATGAGCGACATAGGGGAGGGCGATGCGTTCGCTGACGACGGCGCGCTGTGTGTCTACGATCGTGATTTCGGACTGCGGCATCGTGCGATGCGGCGTGGGGTTCGGGTAAACGTGCGTCACATAGAGTCTGGTGTCGTCGGGCGATGGCGTGATGTAGCTGGCGCCACGGCCGGCAGCGAGGCGTTTTTCTTCGATGCCGGTTTGCGCGTCGATGACGGCGATGTCGTTGGAGATTCGGTTGGCAACGAAGAGGTGCTTGCCTTCGCGGTCTGCAACTACGCTGGAGGGCTCGGCGGCTACGGACCAGGTGGCGATGACCTCGAGTGCTTTGGTGTCGATGACGGACACCGTGTCATCCCATGAATTCGCGACATAGAGGCGATCGCCCTTGGGTGACAGTGAGAAGCCTCGCGGGACGCGTCCGACTTCGATGCGTTTGAGCTCTTTGTAAGTGCGGGCATCGAGAACGCGGACTTCTGCACTTTGTTGACAGAGGACGTAGAGCTGTTTTGTGTCTGGCGCGTAGAGCAATTCGATGGGAGAGGCGTACTCGAGGCGTTCGCCGGTAAGGCCCGCAGTAGCGGCAGCCTGCGCGCTGCGGCTTGAGGCGTTGTACACGGCCAGCGAGATCAGCACCGTGATTGCGGCGCCCAGAGCGCTGAATGCCCCCACGCGAATCGAGAAGGAGCGAAGAAGAGTCACTTCGGCTCCTCGATGGTGAGTACGCGATCGACGGGCTGCTTTTCGAGTGTCTGCTCGCGGCCGCTGGGCCATTTGACGATGATCTTGTCGACTACTGTTGCTGCACCGAGGCCGAAGTGAAGGCGGGGATCATTCTGCGAGAGATAGCCGGACTCTGCTACGCGCTCCTGCAACTCGTGTTTTGCACCGGCGAAGATCTCGACTTTTGCACCGATGCCGTCGCGATTGCTTTTTGTTCCGACGAGCTTGATGGCGAGCCAGTGGCCGGTGCTGGTTGTGACGTTGTGAACAAGCTTGCCCTTAGCGCCGAGGTTTACGAGGAAGGCGTCGACCTTTCCGTCGTTGTCGTAGTCAGCGAAGCACGCGCCCCGAGCTACTGTCCGCTCGTTGATGACTGTGCCTGCGGTTTCAGAGACGTCAGCGAATTTGCCGTTGCCGAGGCCCTGGAACAGCGTGTGCTCCTGCGGGATGAGATGAATGAGGCCACCGTGAAAGATAAGCACGTCGAGAAGGCCGTCATTGTCGAAGTCGTAGACGCTGGTTCCCCAGCTGACGTATTGCGCGTTGGCCTGCGACACGCCGTTGCCTGCGCCGATGTCGTCGAAGGTCAGCTTGCCGGTGTTCTTGAGCATGCGGTTGTAGTGGCCATCGGAAACAAAGAGGTCGAGCATGCCGCGGCCTTCAAGGTCGGCGAATACCGGGCCCATGGATGAGGTGGACTCGCCGTTCTGGCCGTAGGCGGTGCCGGAGTCGTTCCCGATTTCTTCGAAGGTGCCGTCGTGCTTGTTGTGGAAGAGGAAATTCTCGGTGCGGTCGTTGGCAACGTAGATGTCATCCCACCCGTCGTTATCGAAGTCGGCAGCGGTGACGCCCATGGTGCGGCCGATGTAGTTGCTGATGCCGGACTTTTCGCTGACGTCAGTAAATGTGCCGTTGCAGTTGTTGTGGTAAAGCTTGTTGGTTTCGCCTTCGTAGTCGAGCGGGCCAGGATAGTTATCGGCGGCGTAGAAGGCGCGATATTTGGGATCGAACTTGACGTAGCGGCCGACGAAGAGATCGAGGCAGCCGTCCTTGTCATAGTCGAGCCAGGTGGAGCTGATGGCCCAGCCTTCGACGTTGATGCCCGCCTTCGCCGTTATGTCCGTGAAATGGCCGTTGCCGTCGTTGTGGTAGAGGATCGTTTTGCCGTAAGCGGTGACGAGGAGATCGACGAAGCCGTCGTTGTCATAATCCGCGGCTGTGACTGCGATGGAGTACATGTCAGGATTGAGGCCGGCCTTGTCTGTTACATCCGTGAAGTGGCCGTTGCCGTCGTTGCGGTAGAGATGATTATGTGGAAGCGGATCGGGCTTCTCTTTCAGCGGATACGGATGCATCGAGTCGTCGAGCGGGCGTCCGTTGACGACGTAAAGATCGAGCAGGCCGTCATTGTTGTAATCGAACCAGACGCAGCCCGCACCCGTTCCTTCGAGGAGTGAGCCGAGTTTTGCCGAACCGAAACTGTGAGTGAAGTTGACGCCGGCCTTCTCACTGGCGTCTTCGAAGCGGATGGACGTTTTGGGATGTGCGCTCGATGCGGTGCTGGGTTCGTTTGCTGGTGACGCCGCTGCTTGAGACGCAACGATGCATGAAAGAAGGAAGCTGACGATAAGAGTGCGACGGAGCATGTTCAGTTCCCTCCCTTTTGGGTTTGCGAAGCGACGCCGGTGAGGTCCACCGGGATGGTGGTATGCACCAAAACCTGCGGGACGCGATTGTCCGGGGCGTGTTCGGGCCCGGCATGACAGCCGAGGCAGTAGCGCTGCTCGCCGCGACGGATCCAGAACCAGCCGTGCTCCTGGCGGACGATCTCGCCCCTGGCGTCGAGCAGTACGAAGCGAATGGCTCGATCGGCAGGGGCTTTCACAAAGAACGAACCATCGGGTTCAACAGGAGCCGTACCCATCGACACGGCGTGGCCGGAGGCATCCTGCGTTTCGAGCCTGACGCTTGCAGGTGCTGCTTTCATCGGACCGTCGCGAGAGATGCGGGCGTCGAGAGAGAGCAGGTTTGCGTAATCCCAGTCGTGGAGTGCGGAGGGATGGCGGCGGGGGCGATTGCGTACCGTAACCAGCACGGGGTCGACGAGATTCTCGCCAGCCTGCACGAGGAAAGAGCGCAGGTTCGAAGAGCCGGGCTTCCACAGGTGCAGGCTGTACTTCGAGATGGAAGAAGAGCGTGCGCTCACGACCCACTCGCCGGATGGAGTTTCGGCGATGGCTCCGGCGTATTCGGCTCGGGGGGCGACCACGCCTTCTTCGTGCGCGAGCGGCGAGGTGAAGCGCGAGAAAGTGGAACCGTGCGTGAAAACGACATCGCCAGAGTGGAGCTGACGTCCGCCCCAACGCGCTGCCGAAGAGTGATCACAGCGGTAGGACTCGACCCCCGACCCGTCGGAGTAGACAAGGAAGAGCTCTGGATTTTTACCATCGCCCAGGGGGAACAACGATTCGAAAAGAATGCGACCGTCGGCGAGGATGTCTGCCGGGATGGCGCCGGCCCGCAGGAAGGAGATGGGAAAGACGGGTTGGACTCCTTGGCCCTCGATATCGTCGAGGGCTTTCGATTGTGCGAGACGCGCGGAGTACATCTGGAAGTGATCGCCGGTTTTCTGGGCGTAAACGAGCCGCCAGCCGGGCAGATAGAAGGGGCGGATGGCGTCAAAGCCGGAATTGATGACCTGGCGCACGCTGCGATCCGGGAGCCTGAGTTCCCAGATCTGCCAGGGATCGCCGGGGTTCTTTTTGCCGGAAAACAGAACAGTTGTGCCGTCGAAGGAGAGGTTAGCGTCGGCAGTTGCAGCGAAGCCGGGCAGGAGTGGGGTTGCAGCTCCATTGTGAACGAGAAGCAACTGTGCACCGGCCGGGAAGCGTTCGCCATTGTGGAGTGCAGCGAGAGGCTCGTAGGAAGGCGCGACTGTGACGATGAGGTCTGTGCTGATGGTTTGTGACGGATTCGGAGCGAACCCACAAGTCAAGCTCAGGAGGGCGCAGCAGCCGGCAGCGAACAGCACTCGGGTCGCGAGCTTCATCCAACAGTCTCCAGCAGAGTGCCGACGGCTGCGGAACGCAGTCTGATGTAGGGATCGAGCATTGCCATCATCTCGTCGAATTCGGCGAAAGTGAGGGATTGCTCGCCGTCGCTCCAGGCTTTGTCGGGCTGCGGGTGAACTTCAATGATTACGCCGTCGGCTCCGGCAGCTACGCCGATTCGTGCCAGGGCCGGTACCAGTTCGCGATAGCCGCAGGCATGGCTTGGGTCTGCAATAACGGGAAGGTGAGAGATGTGCTTGACCAGCGCTATGGCAGCAGGATCGAAGGTGTTGCGCAGCGTTGCATCGAAGGTGCGAATGCCACGTTCGCAGAGGATGACGTTGGGATTACCGTTGCTGAGCGCGATCTGGGCGGACTTGAGAAGATCGTCGACGGTGGCCATCATGCCGCGCTTAAGCAGAAGCGGCTTGCCGGATCTGGCCGCGGCTTCGATGAGCGTGAAGTTCTCCATGCTGCGCGAGCCGATCTGGAGAATGTCGGCGTACTCGGCTACGAGGGGGACGTCTTCTTCGCTCATCACCTCGGTGACGATGGCGAGGCCGGTTTCGGAGCGGGCTTTGGCGAGGAGTTTGAGGCCGGCGAGACCGAGACCCTGAAATGCATAGGGAGAACTGCGGGGTTTGAAGGCGCCTCCGCGAAGAATCCGGGCACCCTGCTTGCAAACGTGATGGGCGATGGAAAGAATCTGCTGCTCGGTCTCGACCGAACATGGACCGGCCATGGTGATGAAGTCGCTGCCGCCGATTTCGAGATCCAACACCCGCACAACCGTCTGCCGGCGTTGTGAACTCTTCAATACATCACTGGTCTCAGCAAAGCGTTCCTGCCAACTTGCGCGCACCCGCGGCGCTCCATTCCGGGGAAGGCTAAGAGTAGCGCCGGTGGCGCATGTCTGCCTCCATCCAAAGGTTGAGGTGCAGAATCAACAACTTACCTCCACTGCCACTCTGGTTTTAGCCCCGGGCGTTATCACCTGTCTGTGATGGATAAACATGACGAGGTGGAAAGAACGAAGCATTAACTGGGTGCCTGATCGCAATCATTGAACGCAATGTGTGATTACGAGGGATTCGCCGTCGCGAAGATTTGTTCGGCCTTTCGCGACGACAGAGAGCTTGACGGGGAATTTTCAGCCTGCGAGCGCGATAGGCGGAGCGTGAAAACCGAAAGAGGCGTCGACAATGGATGCAATGCCGAGAGCAACTTCATCCTCGAAGGGACGCGCGACGATCTGGACTCCGATGGGGAGACCTTCAGGTGAGCAGCCAACAGGAATAACGGCGGCGGGTGCACCAAGGGTGTTGAACCACTGCGTGTAGCGAACGGAGTCGAGGTATTCCACGGTTTTGCCGTCGACGGCCCATGTTCGCTCACCATGCTTCCATGCAGGGATACCGGCAACGGGACAAAGCAGAACTGGGAAGTTGCGCATTTCTTCGAGCGTCTTTGAACGCAGCAGATCCATTTCTGCCCAGGCGTTGAGCAGTTCAGTAGATGTGAGCGGGCCGGTGTCTTCTGCGATCTGGAGGAACTCGCGAAAGATGGGGCTGAGCTTGTCACGGCGTCCGCGATACTCCGGCTCGTAGAACATGGCGCCGCATTGCACGAAGAAGGTCCACCAGAGCTTGCGGAGTTGCTCGAGGGTGCGGGGAAGGAAGGGCTCGACTCGGAATCCGGCGCTGCGAAGCGCATCGGCGGCGGCGTTTACGGCGGCTCGTGTTTCTGGTGTTACGGGTGTGAGGCCATCATCCTCGAAGAAGCCGATGCGGTAAGTGCGGAGTTCGTCGAGGCTGGGGGTGCGCAGTTGAATCGGCGGGCTGGCTGGATCGGCTTCGTCCTGGCCGCTCAGAGTCTTAAACATTACTTGCACGTCGCCGATGGTGCGGGCCATGGGGCCGATCGCGCCGAGCGTTGAGAACGGGCCGACGCAGGGAGGTAGATGTCCGCGGCCGGGGATGCGGCCGGGGGTTGGCTTGAGCGAGCAGATGCCGGTGAAATGCGCGGGGATGCGGACGGAGCCACCGCTATCAGAACCGAGACCCGCGGCAGACATTCCTGCTGCGATGGATGCGGATTCGCCGCCACTTGAGCCACCGGGTGTTCTATCGAGATCCCAGGGGTTGTTTGTTCGACCGTGAAGATCATTTGCAGTCTCGTACGCCATCAGGAATTCAGGGCAGTTTGTTGTGCCGAGAATGAGGGCGCCGGCTGCCCGGAGGCGGGATACCACGACAGCGTCTTCGCTGGGGATGTCGCCTTGATGATTGAGGCTGCCGATTTCGCATTTGTAACCGGCTGTGGCAATCGAGGACTTGACGGTGACTGGCAGTCCGTGGAGGGGACCTCGCGCATCCAGAGGCTGGTTATCGAGAGAGCGAGCCTGGGTGCGGACGCGGTCGGAATCAAAATCGGCGAAGGCGTTGAGGGCCGGGTTCAGGCGAGCGATCTGGCGGAGATGAGCCTCAGCGAGTTCTGCAACCGAAAGGTTGCGCGCCCGCAGCATTTCCAACTGACGCGCTGCGGGCATCAGGACCAACTCACTCATGCGGCGCCTTCGCTGATGTCGAGGGACAAGCCGGACTCGATTGGCCGCAGTTGGTGTCGTCGGCTGGAGTTGAAGGCATTAGCCTGTAGTCGAAACGATAGGAGCGGACGGGCTCGCCGGAATCGAAGCGGTCGTTGTACTTCAGCTGGTAGTCGATGGCGCTGGAGTCGTCTGGGAACTTCTCGTTGGCCGGGTATGGATACCTGGTCATCTCGTGGAATGGAAGTTGCGAGACCGTGAAGGGCATTGCATCCCACCAGTCCATGTCTTTGACATAGCCGTTGGCGTAGAAGAAGTAATCGCGCTTCCAGTTCGGAGGGAGCGCGGGGAGTTTCGCTGTATCGAATTCGACGGCGATCTCTTCACCGCTGCCGAAGATGGCATAGCGGTCATCGATGCCGGTGACGAGCGTAGTGACATCGCCGAGGTGCGTGTAGTTGCCGCGCTGATGCTGGAAGGGACCGGTAAGGCTGACGCGGTCGTAGTCGTAATTGAGATCGCCGGGGCTCTTGCCTTCGATCTGGGTTGGGTAACCGCGGAAGCGCTCGGTGGCCAGAGTGAGAGGTACGTCGGTCGAATGAGTTTCAGCTTCCGGGTTGTTGTCGATGAGAACCTGGTCCCAGAAGATTTCGAGATTGCTGACAAGGCGGATTCTGCGCGTGCCGGCAGGGAGTTTTCCGGTGAGGTCGACGACGATGGTGCGCTGAAGTCCGGCGGGGAATCCTGCTTCGCCGGGAATCTGCATCCACGAGCCGTCGGGACGCTGCGCTTCGACGTAGGGCGAGATGGGTTTGATGCCTGCCTGCCACGCGGCGTAGAGCGAGGTGGCGCTGAAGTAATTGACGTAGCCGGTCATGAGCAGCTTGAGCGGAGCGGCTGTGTTGACGTCGCCGAGATCAAGCATGAGCGAATGGGTGTTTGCGAAGCCGTCGTAAGGAGTAGGCGTAAAGCCGCTGGCGAACTTGTGATCGCGCCGGCTCAGGATTTCGGTGACCTCATTGCCCTTGCCATCCCATGCGGCGAGGGGCAAGCGGGCGGAGCGAGAGGCGACTACACGGCCGGATGCAAACGGAGGATCGTCCAGGAAGCGCTCATCGGGATTGACTTCGACGTTGGCCGGGTGATCGACGGCGACGAGGCGAAGCTGATCGATATAGTTCACCTCTTCCATGGGCTCGATGAAGCGGAGGCTGAGTTTGCCATCGATGGGCGCGAGGCGGTCGCCATCGACCTTGATCCATTCGCCAGGGTTAGGAATGTTGCGGCGCGTTGGGGTGAACCAGTGACCTACGACGGCGGCGCCGATGACGTCTGTGACAAGCCTGTATTTGTGTCCGTCCCACGCGAAGAGAACTGGGCATGAACTTCCGCGACGATCTGCTTCCTTCATGGCGATTACGGGAGTGTGCGGAAGATCGATCTCGTCCTGGAGAATGCCTGTGGGCCAGAGAATGCGAAGAAGATCGATGTGATCTGCCTGTCCGAGGCCGACGAGCAGCTGCGGAGGAGCCTGCGTGGCGAGGCCGGAGGAGCCGGCCAGCTCCCATTTCTGCCACTGACCGTTGGCAAAGATTTCGACTTTTGAACCGAGGGCGGTCTTATTGTCGGCGTAACCGGCAAGATCGATGCGGACGAAGTGATTCTTGTTTGCGCCCTGATTATGAAGGAGGATCGGCGCTGCGTTTTGCTGGGTCACGATGAGGTCAGGCGCACCATCGCCGTCTACATCGGCAGCAATCAGACCGCGGGGCGCCACCAGCAGAGGTGTCTTCTCAATCCCCAAGGCTCCGCTCACGTCTTCGAACGTGCCGTCGCCCTTGTTGCGGAAAACTTTTACGCGGGGACCTTCAGCGGTCTCAACGATCGCAGCAAGATCTACCCAGCCATCGTTGTCGATGTCGATCGCAGTGATTCCCCAGGCCCGCGTGGCTCCGCTGAGGGGCAGTTGCACGCGCTCGAATCGGCGGCTGGCGTTCTGCGGGCCGGCAACATTGCGCCAGAGTGTGAGGCCGGGCGCCCCGGCGTGGGTGACGGCGATGTCTATCCAGCCGTCTTTGTTGAAGTCGAAGACAGCGATTCCTTCAGTGGCGGGGAGCTTTGCGTCATAGAGAGGCTGCTGGGGATACTTCCCTTCCCTGGGATTAACGAAGAGGACGGGCGAGGGGCTATCTCCGGTGACGGCAATGTCGACGGCGCGATCGTTATTGAAGTCGGTGAGAATTGCTGCCGCTGTTTTGCCGGTTCCGCCAAGGCCGGTCTGCTCAGTCCACTCGGTGAAGGTCTTGTTGCCGTTGTTGCGCCAGAGCACGTTGGACTGGTTTCCGGATTTGAGTGGCGAACCCGTTACAAATAGGTCCAGGTCACCATCATGATCGAAGTCGATGAAGGTGATGCCGGTGGGATGATTGCGTGAGGTGAGGCCCGCTTCGCCGGTTACATCCTCAAATTTGCCTTTGCCCAGATTGCGGAAGAGATGGACACCATCGTCGGTGGCTACGGCGAGGTCGTTGAGGTTGTCGGAATCGTAGTCGCCGACGGCGCAGGCTACACCAGTTCCCTTCAAGCTCAGCCCAGAAGCCGCAGTATCGAGATCTTCGAACTTGCCGTCGCTCGCGCGATGCAGCACCCTGATCGCCTGAGGACTCGACATCAAGATGAGATCCATCTGCCCTGAGCCGGTCGCGTCGAGCATGCAAGCGCCACCGCTTGTGTGCTCCATCTTCGGCTTGTCCACGAGCATGTTTTGCGCGACCAGCTTGACGGGAATCATGGCCTGCTGGCGCGCCTGCGGTTCTTCGACAGGGGTGACGGTTGAATAGTGGCCCTGCTCTCCGTAGGCGAGGCCGATAGCCGCGGAGATTTTGGTGCTGGTCATGTGCTGAAAAAGCTTGAAGTGTTCTTTGGCGGCCTCCTTGTCACCGGTAGCCTGCAGGGCGCGGGCGAGCGCGAACTCAGACGACGCATGGAGCGGCTGGATAGCGAGAGCTTTCTTCAGAACCTGGATGGCTTTGTCGAACTGCTTGAGCTCGCGATAGCAAACCCCCTCGAAGTAGTAAGAATCCACGTCGCGAGGGTCGAGCTTCACAGCTTCCTGGAAGCTTTTGAGGGCATCGTCGAGCTCGTTATTGGCATGCTGCGCAAGACCGAGGTTGTACCACGCCTGGGGATTGTTGGGGTCGAGAGCGATTCCCCTCTTCAGCGCGATCTTTGCCTCGTCAATCTTCTGAAGTGTCATCAAGGCGATGCCTTCATTGACGGCGGCCTGCGCGAGTTTAGGGTCCTTCTGGAAGGCTTCGGCGAAAGCCTGCTGAGCCTTCTCAGTAAACTGCTGCCCCATGAGGGCCACGCCACGATTGTTCAGCCGGACGGCTTCCGAGTCGTACCGGGGCTCGGCACCGGCCGTAACCGCCAAAGCTAAGAGAACAATGGTTAACGGACCCGCTACTCGCATAAACTTCATCTTCAAGCTAATCTCCAGAGCAATAGCCAAGAGGAACACTTCAGTGTATGCGAGACAGTGCCGCTCTTGAACCGAGCCCGTGTGACTGGTTCGAGGGCGGAAAGGGCTGAAGTGGCGTTTTGCAGTTCGCTTGAATCGGTTTGAAAGGGGCGAGGATGAACACCGCCGAACAAGCGGTTGGGAGGGAACGCGAGTATCGAATGAAGGCGTGGTATCGCGCCTTTCTTCTGATCATGGGCGCGCCGGCAGTATCCGGCGGAATCGTGATGTGTGCTCTGGCGCTGAAGTCCGCGAGCATTGCATTCCCCCTGCTCGTGACTGCCTTGTTTCTGGGATTCGGGATCTACCTGATCGCCCTGGGCTCGCGATCACGGATCATTCTGGATGGTTCGCGTATTGAGATTCGGGGAGCTTTCACCGATCGCTCCGCCGATGCGAGTGAGATAGAGGGATACCGGACGATTTCTTCGCGCAACGGCAAGTACACGCAAATTTATCTGATCAACGGCCGCCGGCCGATGTCGTTCTCGAATTTGTTTGAACGGGACAGCAGGTTCGATGCGTGGTTTCGCAAGGTCCCCAATCTTGATAAACGCGATCGGGATGCGCTGCTGGAAAAGATTTCCCATGAGGAGGAGTTGGGCGCCACACCGCAGGATCGGCTCGACGCGTTATCTCGGGCCAAGACGAACAGCATCTTGGCGATAGTGGTCGCAGTTGCCGCGGCGATTGCGGCGAACTGGGGAATTCCGGCCCTTTATGTGCCGTTCTCATTCGTGCTGGTGTTGGTTCCGATCGCGCTGGCGATCATGCTGCACCGCGGGCCCCTTCTATACGCGGTTTTCAAACGAAAGGCCGACCCGCGAGCGGAACTACTCTACGCACTTATGGTGGCCAGCTTTGGACTTCTGCTCCGTGCGCGCGGCATCAAGTTCGTTTCTCTCGAGTTTGTGGGGATGGCCGTCGCTATTATCGCGGTCGCGTACCTGGCGGCGTTCTATCACTCGCTGTTCGAGAGCACGTCGCCGGTGCGGACGTTTTTTGCTTTGCTGCTTTTCGCGACCTTATACGGATACGGAGCGATGGCCGTGGCCGATGCGGTTGGAGATGGGTCGCCTGCGGCGCGCTTCTCGCCTCGAGTGATCAACAAGCACTACACGACGGGGCGATCGCGATCATATTATCTGGTGCTGGAGCCGTGGGGGCCTTTGACGCGAGCCAATAGCCTGGGAGTGTCGCAGAAGCTTTACGACAAAGCCCACCCGGGCGATAGCGTGTGCCTGGAACTCCGGCAGGGCCGACTGAGCGCGCCATGGTATACACAGGTGCCCTGCTACGGCGCAGATCAAACCTTACAGCGATGATCGAGTCATCTGGCTGCACCGTTATACTTCAGCCAGTGAACGCAGTCGTCGAGAATATTGATTGGTACAGCTTTCTTGGGCGTGCTCCGCTACCCGCAGCAGGAGCTGATTCGCTGGCTTTGTTAAGCAGGCACCGTGTTTTGATCACGGGCGCGGGTGGATCGATTGGCTCGGCGCTGGTGCGGCGAGTGGTCGCGCTGGGATGCGAAGTTATCCTTCTCGAATCTGCTGAATCGAATCTGCACGAGGTGCAGAGAACATTGAGCGGTGACCGGCTTTCGCGCACAGGAACGTTTTACCTGGGGAACGCAAGCGATCCAGCCCTGGTGGACGAGATTTTTGCCGTGCATCGTCCGCAGCTTGTGTTTCATACCGCGGCGTTCAAATACCTACCGTTGCTGGAAGAGCAGCCACTCGCGGCAATCGCAAACAACATCTTTGCGACGGAGACGCTCGCCGCGGCAGCATCGCGGCACGGCGTGCGCATGGTTCTGCTCTCGACAGATAAGGCAGTTGCGCCGGGATCAGTGATGGGTGCGACCAAATATGTGGCAGAACAGATTGTCCTTTCCAACGGCGGAACTGCCGTTCGGCTGGCAAACGTGCTTGGGTCGCGCGGCAGCGTGAGCGAGATATTTGCTGCGCAGATTGTTTCTGGAACTCCGCTGACGGTGACGGACCGCGAAGCGCGGCGGTACTTCATTACGATCTCGGAAGCAGTTGAGCTTTTGCTTGCGGCGTCGGTTCATCGGGATGCGGGTGGGCTTTTCGTTCCGCAGCTTACGAAGGCACACTCCATCGCAGATCTCGCGCGGTTTCTGAGCAAGGCTGTAGCGCCGGGTCGTGAAATTCCGATCGAGTTTACACACCTGCGACCCGGGGAGAAGAAGCGGGAACGGTTGTGGTCAGCGGATGAGACTCCAGGCGAGGCTTCACCGGATGGGCTGGTTCGCGTAGAACTCTTGTTGCAGCCGTGGAACAGGCTAATTGAGCGCCTGAACGAATTGCGCATGCAAGTGGAACAGCGTGATTTGGGCGGAGCGATCCGTTGCCTGTGCGAACTGGTTCCGTGCTACCAGCCCAGCGGCGCAATCCTTCAGCAAGCGGCGATCATTCATTATGGGTAAAGCTTCGAAATCAAGAAGACGAATTGCGGCGGTGACTACGTCGCGTGCCGATTACAGCCATCTGTACTGGCCGCTGCGGGAACTTGCCGCGGATGCTGGGATTGAGCTTGGCGTTTTTGCACTGGGGCCGCATCTGTCGCCGCAGTTCGGCGGGACGATTTCGGAAATTGAGAAAGATAGATTTCCAATCAAAGCGCGGATCGAGTGTTTGCTGAACTCGGATAGCGATACGGGGATGGCGAAGACGATCGGGATAGCGATTCAGTCGCTCGCGGATGCCCTGACGGCGTGGCGGCCCGACATCCTGCTGCTGATTGCGGATCGGTACGAGATGCTTGCCCCGGCGAGTGTGGCAGTGGCTCTGCGGATTCCGATCGCGCATATCGAGGGCGGAGAGATCAGCCAGGGAGCGATCGACGACCAGGTGCGCAACGCGATAACGAAACTGGCGCACATTCACTTCACATCGACGGAAACCGCGCGGCGGCGGGTAATTGCCATGGGAGAGGAAGAATGGCGCGTTCATCGTGCGGGTGCTCCGTCGCTCGATCACCTGAAGCGATCGAAATTGCTGAGCCGCGAAGAGGTAGAGGCGGCGCTCGGACTCATGATTAAGAAGCCGAGCATTCTGGCGGCGTGGCATCCGGTGACGATTCTGCGCGACACGAACGGGGAGGCAGACGCGCTATTCAGAGCACTGGAGAAGACGACAGGGCAACTGATCTTCGTGTATCCGAATAGCGATGCCGGGAGCCATGCACTGATCGAGCGAACACGGGCGCTGGCGGCGAAGCGGCACGATACGCATCTGTTTGTGAACCTGGATGCCGTGACGTACTGGAGCCTGCTCAGGCTGGTGGACGCTATGGTCGGGAATTCGTCAAGCGGGATTATGGAGGCGGCTTCGTTCGCTCTCCCGGTGGTGAACGTAGGGATCCGGCAGCAGGGCCGGGAGAGGGCGCGAAATGTCATGGACGTGCCTGCGGAGACGGATGCGATCGTTGGCGGTCTGGAACGGGTGCTAAAGCCCGGATTCCGACAGAGGCTTCTGGGGATGACAAATCCCTACGGCGAAGGGAGTGCGGCGAAAACGATTGCGCAGGTCCTGTCCAGGGTGAGGCTCGAACATCTGCTCGTGAAGGAACCTGCTCCCCTGGACTAAATCCGTATATATATATATTATTCATAATAGACGACTTATCTATTACTGGGGGAGGACTGTGTGGAGAACGGTCCTTCGGCGGAATTCTTCACAATTATTTGATCTATAAACAACCACCTCACGAAGGCCATGCATCAATGGTCTGTGTGTGGGTAGGCAGCATCCTCGTTGCGGCCCCGCAATCAAGCGAGCAAAAGTCACTTCACAGTTGATGAACGGATGGGAGTCCTCAGTAGTCGGGCAGTTCACCTCGCTGCCCAATCTGAACCTCCTCGGGGCGGTATTTCCCGTTGAGGGATGAGCGGTTCGGTTTTCGTCAGGCGTTCTCGATTTGCTGTTGTCGATCCAACTCTCAACCGATATGAAGAGCAGGTGCCTTTATGGTGGTTAAAACGCAGAGCAAAGGTCATGGCGTGACTGGATTGCACGTGGGAACGGATAACGTGCGCAGGTATTTCCCGCAAGGGACGAAGAACATTGAACTGCAATTGGGGCATCTTCGCATTCAATGCGGACTGAAGCCCGATTTCTGGCAAGGTCAACCCGAGATTTACGATCCGAGGCTATGTGCGTGGCTTGAGTCAAAGAACCTGCATGGTACGGCGAAGCGCACCGTGCCGCTGTCGATGATTCCCGCAGGCGACAACTCATTCCAACTCCAGCCTGTCTCCGTCGTGCCACGCACGCGGAACAAGGTGCCTCCCGCTTCGGCGGCATAGCAGGTTCTCTCTCATATCTCCTCGCAAACGGCGCCAGCTACGATTCGCTTTGGCGCCGTTCTTGTTGCAGCTCGACGGATGCCGGGCGCGTTCCCGTGCCGACGTTCGATAGACTCAATCAAGACATGGATATCAATCAGCTGGAACTGGCTATCGACGCCTTTTTCGCGGCAGGTGCATCGGCAAATTCCGATCCTGCTGCGATGGCGGCCTTCCTCGAACTTCGCGATGCTCTTGAAAAGGGATTAGTGCGTTCGGCATCGCCCGATCGGCAGTCTGCGATCGGATGGCGGGTGAATGCATGGGTGAAGAAGGGGATCCTGCTGGGGTTCCGCCTGGGCGCTCTGCACGACCTGGCTGGTTCAGGGTTCTCGTTTGTGGATAAGCACACCTATCCGGTGAGGATGTTTACGGCGGGAGACGGGGTGCGCGTGGTGCCGGGCGGTTCTTCGATTCGCGCTGGAGCGTACGTGGCGCGGGGGGTGGTTTGCATGCCGCCGATGTACATCAATGCCGGTGCGTGGGTGGACGAGGGAACGATGGTCGACTCGCATGCGCTGGTCGGATCGTGCGCGCAGATTGGCAAGCGGGTTCACCTCAGCGCCGCCGCGCAAATCGGCGGGGTGCTGGAGCCGATCAACGCCAGCCCGGTGATCATCGAGGATGATGCCATGGTGGGCGGCAACTGCGGCGTGTATGAGGGAACGATTGTGCGCGCGGGCGCGGTGCTGGCGCCGGGCACGATTCTAACGCGTGGAACGCCGATTTTTGATCTTGTGAACGGGACCACGATACGGGCTACGGGGGAACTGCCGCTGATTGTCCCGGAGAAGGCGGTGGTTGTGCCGGGATCGCGCGCAGTGGGCAAGGGCAAAGGTCATGCGAACGCAGCCGGGTGGGGCTTGTCGCTGTATGCCCCGATCATCGTCAAGTACCGCGACGAAAAGACCGACCTCAGTACAACGCTGGAAGACCTGCTGCGATAAGCCATGGCCGCGTATGAAACGAAGGTAATTCGGTTCGGCGTTGTCGGGCCGGGCCGGGCAGCTAAGCGATTCGCTGAGGGGGTTGCGGCAGTCGGTAGCGCGGAGGTCGCGGCAGTGTGGGGACGCGATGCGGAGCGAACAGCTGCTTACGCGGAACGGTTCTCAGTGGAGACGGTTGCGCCGAGCCTCGAGACACTACTTGCAAGCGATATAGATGCCATCTATGTGGCGACTCATCCCGATACCCATGCATGGCTATCCATCGCCGCCATGGAAGCTGGGAAGCATGTGTTGTGCGAGAAGCCCGCGGCGCTGAATGTCAGCCAGGTGGAAACGGTGCTTGCAGTTGCACGAAAGCACGATCGGCTCTTCATGGAAGCAATGAAGCCGCCATTCTTTCCCTTGTACCGACGATTGCGCCGGCATCTGGAAGCCGATCCGCTCGGGCCGATAGGCTTTGTGAGGGCGGGACACTGTGATTCGTCAATCGGGCCCGATTATCCATTGCACTTTCGCGAACTGGGCGGCGGAGGCATTCTGGGGATCGGACCATACGAAGCGTTCCTTGCTCTGGATTGGCTGGGCCCCCTGACGCGCGTGCAGACGATGGGACGGGTGAACGCGGCGGGGGTGGACAGCTTCGCGTTGTTCCAGTCGGAACACGAGTTCGGGATGGCGCAGCTACATACCGGCATCGATCTGCTCAGCCATGGGGATGCGGTACTGTCAGCTCCGCGCGGGTTTGTGATCATTCATGCGAACTGGTGGAATCCGGAGCGGGCTACCGTCCATTACGTGGATCATCGCGTGATTAAGTTGCACGAGCCGTACACGGCGGGCGGGTTCAATTACGAAACGGAGCACTTCTGCGATTTGGTACGCGAGGGCCGGCGGGAGAGCCCCGTGATTTCGCATGCCATGTCGGTGGGCATGGCGAGATTGCTGGAGGAGGCGCGGCGGGAGTTGGGAGTGCGGTTTCCGGGGGAAGAATGACAGGCGGTTTGACGGATGGGGAGCGCGAAACGTACGCCGAAACGCGAAGGGTTTCTCAAGAGCCCGGGAGATTGTGACCGACAGATTAACGATGGGTATTATGACCCATTGAACGGCGGGACACATGAAAGAGAAGCCGGAAACCGACAATGCCACTGTCTACGGCTGGAAAGGGATGTCCGGAAGTGACGCAAAAGAGGAGCGACTGGAGGGATTGGCCCACCGCCTTCGCTGCCGGCTTCTTGCTGGCGTTTCCGACGCAGGCTCATGTGCAACTGCTTCCATCACCGGGTCCACAAAATCCGCGACTCATTCCACGCACTCACGAAGAACGCGAGCGAAAGTATCAAGAACTTCACCGCATCGTTCTGAGCGTGCAAGTGTCGAGTCCCTCGGGCCAACCAGCCGAAAGCCTTCAGCAGTCCGATTTCACCTTGTTGGTCGACCATCAACCCCACAGGATCGCGTCTTTTCAATCGATCAACTTAAATTCCGCAGAAAATCCGGCCCGCATTGTCCTGGTCGTTGACGCGCTCAATAATTCCGCAGGCAAAGTGGCTGTGTACCGCAAGGAGATCACCAGGTATTTGCAGAGTGGAACAACCGTTCCTCTGCCGAATCCCACTGCCATCGCGCTGCTATCTGAGCACGGCATGGATTTGGGTTCTTTCTCCACTGATCGCGTCATCGTATTAGGCCAGTTGGACAGACTCACTGGCAAAGTTCACTCGATGAGTTGCCGCGACACCACGCCTGAGAGGGTGCAGGAGAGCGACCAGCACGATCCAAACCCTCGGCTTGATTGTCTCGACCGCCTGTTCAACTCTTCCATCACTGCTCTCAACAGCCTCGGAGAGTCGCTCGCCCTGAGCCGCAGTAAGTCGCACCGACCAGTCAGGACCATCGTTATCTGGATGGGCCGCGGTTGGCCGCTATTGAACCAACCTGGCTACACACCTGACACGCCTGAAACCAAAGCAAGTTTCTATCGCGACCTGGTCAATATTTCCTCTGCGCTCACCGAGGCGGAGGTGTCGCTGAGTACCGTGGCTTCATCTGAGATTCTTCCCATCAGCCGGAAGAACCTCTCGAAGAGCTATTTCTTCAGGGGTATTTCAGATCCCAAAGATGCCAACGCATCGAGTCTCTCACTACAGGCACTGGCCTGGCAGAGCGGAGGCACTGTTCTGAATGCCAGCAAAGACATCTCCGCTCAAATAGCCCGCTGCGCCAAAGACGCACAGGCCTACTACCTCCTCAGCTTCGAATATCCGCCATCTCCCAGCTTCGGCCAGTTTCACATGCTCTCGGTGACGCTCGATAATGCCAGCCTCAATGTTCGCGCCCGGACCGTTTACTACGCAGAGCAATAGTGGTCGCCATGAATCAGGCAAGATGATTGAAGTGAAACGTTCAGGACAAGTATCCAATTCACGCGATTATTGGCGCAGGTTCGCCGGGAATACCCGCAATCACCCGCGTCTGGTCTTCATCTCTGGCCTTATCTGCAGACGAACGGGCGCCGACTCAAACCTGTTGGCAAATATGGGCGTAGATGGCGTTTGGCAGCTGCGTCCGGCCTGATTGGGGGTGGATTCGGTGGTTCCTCCCGGGGGATTTGGCCGGGTAATTGTAGTTGTCAGCGGGGATAATGGAGGCTGCTCTGGGAATTGTTTCCGCCGGGCGGCCCGGTCGCGTTGATCGTGTTCATCCTGCTCCAGCAAGGAGGATTTTGCTGGGGGCTCGAATGGCGGGCGGCCAGGGCGCGGAGGCATCCCACTCGATGAAGCCGATTCCGATCAGTTTGTCGCCGACACGCAGCCGCGCGCTGAATGTGTTTCTGGGCGCGGTGCTGATGTTGGCGTCCATTCTTCTGTTTCTCGCGCTGGCGACCTATCGTCCTTCCGATCCTTCGATGAACACGGCGACCGTGGCTGAGCCGGGGAATGCTGTCCACAACTGGGTTGGGCTGCTGGGGTCGTACCTGAGCGACGTGCTGCTGCAGGCCTTCGGGCTTACGGTATTTCTGGCGCCGGTGTGGATGGGCGGGCTGGGATGGAACTGGATGCGTTCGCGGGACGCAGGGACGGCGATTCTGCGCTGGATGGGAGTCGGGCTGGCGGTAATTTTTACTCCGGCGCTTTTCGGGCTGCTGCCGTGGCACTGGCGGTGGATGCACGCTCTCCCGGTGGAAGGCGTGATGGGGCGAGTCATTTCCGGACTGCTGGTGGCGTACCTCAATATTCAGGGCGCGTGGCTGGTGGCGCTGGTACTGGCGGGATCAGGAATCTACTTTGCCTCGGATATCAGCTTCAAGGCAGTCAAGACGCAGATTGAGGATCGCTGGCTGAACCTGGTGGCATGGCACGACCGGTATCGCAACTGGAAAGAAGATCGAGCGGAGAGAAAGCGCGAACTGGAAGAGCGGTACATGGAGACGCAGCCTGGTCCGGCGCAGCGGTTGTTTTCGGGGGCAATTGGAGACTCGCAGGAACCAATTGCCGAAGATGTGGCACCCCCACAGACGCTGGCGAGCAAGTTGGCAGGCTTGTTCGCGACGAAGAGAAGGCAGACGGCAGAGCCCGATCCGGTAGAGGAGATTCCGGCGTTTCAGCGGGCGGCGAAGGCGGCAGAGGAGCCGATTGCTGCCAGGCGGTCGAGCATCTGGGAGCGGTCAGAGCCAGCAACTCCGGTAGTTGCGGCCAAGCCGACGGCGAGCAGTAGAGACGCGGTTGCGGGTGGGAGAAGCGTGGTCGAGATGAGGCCGACGCCGGCTGCGCAACAGCAGGCTGCGGTTCCAGTTCCAGCGCCGGTTGCCCCTCCGCCTGTTCCCCCGGCGCATGCTGTGGGGATGGGAGGGCCGGGCAGCATTGCCATCCACGAGCGGGCGGATGTGGATGAGAAGCAGGTCACAGTTGCGCCGAAGCATGTGAGCGGATTCAAACTGCCGCCAAGTACGCTGCTGAATTCAGGAAACGGGCCGCAGGTTGTGCGCGAAGATGATTTGCGCGACGAGGCCAAGGTGCTGGTTGAGAAATGCGCCGAGTTCGACGTGATGGGCCAGGTGGTGCAGATTAACCCGGGGCCGATGGTTACAACGTACGAGTTCAAACCCGAGGCCGGCGTCAAGTACTCGCGCGTGACGGGGCTGGCCGAGGATCTGTGCCTGGCGATGCGGGCGGAGAGCATCCTGATCGAGCGCATGGCGGGAAAGAGCACGGTCGGCATCCAGGTGCCGAATCACGAGCGGGAGACGATTCACCTGCGCGATGTGCTCGAGTCGGAGACGTTTGCGAAGGCGAAATCGCGGCTGACGCTGTCGATGGGCAAGGACATCAATGGGCGGATTGTGACGGCCGATCTGGCGTCGATGCCGCACGTGCTGATCGCGGGTTCGACGGGATCGGGCAAATCGGTCGCGATCAACGCGATGATCATGAGCCTGTTGTACCGGACGACTCCGGCGCAGGTGAGGCTCATTCTTGTTGACCCGAAGCGGGTGGAACTCGGCATGTACGAGGGGATTCCGCACCTGTTTACGCCGATCATCACAGAGCCGAAGCTGGCGGCGAATGCGCTGCGCAATGCAGTACGGGAGATGGAACGCCGGCTGAAGCTTCTGGCCAGCCGCAGCGTGCGCAACATCGACCAGTACAACAAGCTGTTTGATGGCGCCATGCCGTCACTGTTCGATGATGGGACAGAAGAGCAGCCGCTTCCCTACATCGTGATCATCATCGACGAGCTGGCCGATCTAATGATGTTGGACCGGGCCAACGTGGAAGAGTCGATTACGAGACTGGCGCAGATGGCGCGCGCGGTGGGCATTCACCTGGTGCTGGCGACGCAGAGGCCGTCAGTGGATGTGATTACCGGTCTGATTAAAGCAAATGTCCCGACGCGTATCAGCTTCAGGCTGGCGACAAAGGTGGACTCGCGGACGATTCTGGATACCAACGGGGCGGAGGCGCTGCTGGGACGCGGCGATATGTTGTTCCTGCCGCCGGGTACCAGCCGCTTGATGCGGTTGCATGCTCCTTTCGTAAGCGAGAAGGAGACGGCAGCGGTAGTAGCCTTCTGGAAAGACCAGGGCCAGGCGGAGTATGTTGAGGGCTTCCTGGAGTCGCCAAAGGAAGAGCGGCAGAACAATTTCGAGGCGGGCAGCGGAGATGAGGACGAGAACGATCCGATGTTCGATGACGCTGTCCGGCTGGTCTTTGAGTTTGGAAAAGCGTCGACGTCGCTGCTGCAGCGCCGGCTGCGGATAGGGTATGGTCGCGCCGCTCATCTGATCGACCTGATGGAGCGCGATGGGCTGGTTGGACCGGCGGATGGATCAAGGCCGCGGGAACTGCTGAAGTCGCCGGGATGGCTTCACGAGATTTCGGTGGCTGAGGAATAGGGGTTAGATCCTGATCATCGCGCAAAAACCGCGCGATGAATAGGGCACAAGGCACCCAGGAACCGTTGCCTTATGGGTGAGACACACGCAGGCAGTAAGCAGGGCAGGAAGTATGCTCGGGATTGGCGAAAAGCACGAATTACCTACCGTTCTTCTGATCGATGATGACCTGATCAGCCGCGAGGTGATTGCCACCGTCCTTACGCTGCATGGGCACATGGTGCACACGGCGGAAACCGGAGACGACGCCCTGAAGATGCTGGCAGCCGGGACCGTGATTCCGGGAGTGGTGCTGATGGATGCGCAACTTCCGGGGCTGAGCGGGACGGAACTGATCGGAGAACTCCGCGCGGCCAGCAAGGCAGAAATCATTCTGATCAGTGGAAGCCAGCCCTCCGATGAACTGGTTGGAGCGGCGGATGGTTTCCTGATGAAGCCCTTCGGGCCGGGGGATCTGGCCAAAGAGCTGGGACAGCACAAGCCGCATCGGAAGCAGGTGATCGAGGAGACCGACCCTGTGGTGAATCCGGAGACGCTGGCGCAGTTCCGGCAATTAATGACCGAGTCCACCGTCCGGGAGATCTATTCGGCGGTCGTTACCGACCTGCACAATCGCCAGGAGGCGCTTGAGAAGGCGATTGCCGATCGCCATTCAGACGAAGTGAAGCGGATCGGACACGCTATCAAAGGGGGGTGCGGGATGGCGGGAGCGATGCAGGCCTCCCGGCTTGGGGCAGTGTTCGAAAGCGAGAGTGATCAACTGGATAACTGTGCTGCCGCACTGCAAGAGTTATATACAGCGACGCAAAGACTCGAGCGTATGCTGGAAAAGGAATTCCCTGTATAGGTTACGAGCGGTGTTTGGCTTTTCGGCAGGGACATGAGATATATGAGTGCGGGCTACTTCGGTTGCCTGCCCGTTAGTTTGGGCTTTTCGGAGGTTTAGGCTCTCGTGGAACAACCCATCCGCATTGTATTGGCCGACGATCATCCGGTAGTCCGCATCGGCGTGCGCAACATGCTGACCGAGCGCGACGGTTTTGAAGTGGTGGGCGAAGCCGATGACGGCGACGAAGCCATCACCCAAACGCTGGAACAAACGCCCGATATCCTTCTGCTTGATGTTCAGATGCCGCGCCTGCCCGGCCTTGAGGCAATGCGCGCTATCATGAACGGCTCGCCCACAGTCAAGATCATCCTTCTTACTTCCACGATCACAACCCAGCAGATCATCGAGGCGCTGCATATCGGCGCGCGCGGGATTGTGCTGAAGGATGCGCTGGCCGGTGCGCTGCACACCGCTATCAAGACGGTGTATGCCGGCGACTACTGGATCGGCGGCAAGCGGGTGGTAAACCTGGTTTCGGCTCTGCACGACCTGATGCGGCAGGCACAACCTCCGCAGCGGAAGACGTATGGGCTCACGCCTCGCGAACTGGATGTGGTGGGCTGCATCGTGGAAGGCTGCAGCAATCGCGACATTGCCAAGCAGTTCACGTTGAGCGAGGAAACAGTCAAACGGCATCTGTCGAATATCTTCGACAAGACCGGCGTTTCTACGCGGCTGGAGCTGGCGCTGTTTGCGATCGCGCACCAGCTTGTCGCTCCGCAGGGGCAACAGCAGTAATTCAAGCCGGCAGATTGTTCCGACCGCAGCTTCGTTCAAGTCTCGCAAAGCGCAAGCGGGCGTTCCCTGCCGTTTTGCGCGGTCAGAGGCCTTTGCTACGATGGTTTGCGGCCCGCACGTCTGTTGGGGGTTAGTGCCTGTCGAAAGACCGCCAATGGATGTCACTGCCAGTCTTTGATGTTTTCCGCAATTTAACCCCGTAGACGCACTCGAAGCTGAACACCCGGTGTGGCTCTCTCCCTGATGACAGAGGCGTTCAGCAGAATTTTCCAAATGCCTGGAGCCGCATGACGATCACCGAGTTTTCCATGCCCTCTGTGTCGCCACGAAACTCAGTGAGCATGATTGCGGCGATCTTACTTTGTGCTCTTTGTTGCATACGGCATTCGGAAGCGCAGGATGACGTGACCACACAGCATGCCTCCAGCGCATTTGATGGAGGCTGGATCACGGGGCCTGCATCGAATCCGCTCAGTTTGTTGAACGGACCTGTAAACCGCAGCTTCGGTTCAAACCAGGGCTATGACTTCGGCGACTTTAATCCAGCATCGAGCCTTGATCGGCATCTGCCGAAGTGGATCAATTTCGAAGCGGAAGAACGGCTGCGTTCTGAAGGGTACGAGAATGGAAGCTTTAAAGAGCGCAACGACGATTCCTACCTGCTGAACAGGTTTCGGTTCCAGGCCGATGTTCGGGCTGGACCCTGGATCAAGTCTGTGTTTCAGGTGCAGGATGCGCGGCCGTTTCTTGAGAGGTCGCCGATCAATCCATCGAATGAAAACCGATGGGATCTGAAGCTCGCATATCTTGAATTCGGCGATCCGGAAAAACACTGGTTCAGCCTGCGGGTCGGTCGCCAGCTGATCAACTACAACAACACGCTGATCGCGAGTTCGGAATGGCGCAACCAGGGGCGCTCATACGATGCAGCGATCGTAAACCTGCAGGAAGGGCGCTATCACCTTGGGATCTTCGCCGCGTCAGCAGTTGTGCCGGAGTCTTCCGGACTGAGTCATCACCAGGATGGCAATAACCTCTACGGCCTTTATGGTCGCATCGAGAACCTGATCCCTAACGCTTCGGTTGAGCCGTTCATCCTGTGGAGAGTGCAGCCGAAGCTTGTGGTTGAAGCGGGATTGTCAGACAAGACCGGCAAACAGGACATGAAGACCTATGGACTGCGACTGAAGGGGCGGCCTCACTCGCAGCTTAACTATTCGATCGAAGCTGCCAGGCAACTGGGGAAGGTCGGCGCAGAAGAGATTGGGGCCTGGGGTCTGACCGGTGGCGCTGCCTACGAATTTTCCCGTGTGCGGGCTGATCCGCGCATCTTTGCCCAGTATGACTACGCGTCGGGGAATCGTGCGCCCCGCGACGGAGTTCACCGAACCTTCGACACGATGTATCCCACGGCTCACGACCGCTTCGGCATCGTGGATTTGTTCGGTTGGCAGAACATTCGCGTGGTGCGCGGCGGAGCAACGATCATCCCGCACCGTCGATGGACCGTGACGGGACAGTACCTTGACTTCTGGGTAGCTTCAAAGGCTGATGCCGTTTACAACACGTCAGGCGGGGCGATTCTACATGGAACAGTGCCCGCCGAGATCGGCAATCACCTGGGCGAAGAGTTCGATGGTTATTCCTGGTACGAATTGAACAGGCATTTCAACATCGGGGGCGGATACGGACGATTCTCTGCGGGCGCATTCATTTCGCAGCTGGCGACCGCTCGCGTGTACTCGTATTCCTACTTCGCCATCAACTTCAAGGATCATGGAACGCCGAAGAGGAGATAGTGTCAGGAATCGTCTCTTGTCCGCTCAACGCGTATAGGATTGAGGAATAGCCATGTCCTCCTTCGAAGAATCGCTGAAAAAACTCGAATCAATCGTCGAAACGCTGGAGAAGGGTGATCTATCGCTCGAAGACTCGATCAAGCTCTTCGAGGAAGGAACTGTCCTTTCCGCTGCCTGCAAAAAAGAACTCGACGAGGCCGAAGGCAAGGTTCAGCTGCTTATCAAGCAGCGCGACGGCTCCTTCAAGACCGAATCATTTTCTGCTGAAAAAAAGGGTTAAGGACTCGCGCAGAGCTCTTTTTGCCGGCCTGTCTGCCGCTTTCGCGATGGGCTGTGAAGCACCTCACGCGCGATCCTCCCTCGATCACGGTCGGCTACTTCGTCTCGACTTTGCAGTCATTCAATCCGGTCAGCAGGCGTTTTACGGACTCGAGATTGCTGCCATATTTCAGCGTGGCCCGCAATGTAGCTTTTGCGCCAGTAGCATCACCTGCGATGCATTGCACGCGGGCGAAGTTCATCGCCAATCCGGGGAGATCCTGGTTCCGGGAAAATGCCCGCTCGAGCAGCGTCAAGGATTCAGTCACTTTGCCCTGCTTCGCGAGAAGGACGCCAAGGTTGGACAACGCGGTCAGATCATCGGGAGCTACAGCAAGAACCCGGCGGAAACACGCCTCAGCTTGTTGTGTTTGTCCACGTTCGGCACTCATGTTTCCGAGTGCATCCAGAACCGCAATGTCATTGGGATCAGCTTCGCGTTCGGTATTGAGTTGGGTCCATGCCGCCGACTCTCGCGACGTGTCACCCTCCAGCAAGGCTCGGTAGTTTGCCATGGCGAGATCGCGCCCGTTCGCTGCCGGAGAGAAGATCGGCGTGAGGTCGCCGCGACTGTTTTCGGGGACTGATCCGGGGCGGGAGACATCGGGAAGCTTCAGAATCCTGTGATCTGTCCAGGCCACGTGCGGAATGTTTTCGGCGCCTGTACGTGGCATATGACAGCTCGTGCAATCCTTGTTCTCCGGATGATGGGTTTGCGCAAACTTCGGCTGGCTGTGGCAGGCAAGACACTTGCTCCGGAAGAACGCAGCCTTGTCAGATTTCGCAGGCGTGTAGTGCGGATCATGGCAGCTGGTGCACGACATACGGTCACCGCTCATGCGCTTGCAGGTGCTTTGGCTGAGCTGTTCGACTTCGCTGACGCCGCGATCCGTGATGTTTGCCTTAGGCCTCACGTAGAACGCCAGGAACTTCGATACGGAATCTCCAGGCCGGTAATTCAATGCAGATTGCCCGGCGCGTTCGACGTGCACGTCCCCTTCGAGATGGCAGTAAATACAGACGGAGTCGCGCTGATCGGGACTGAGGAGTTTGGGGTTCACCATCGCGGCTTTTCCTCCGCTCCGAACATGTGTGGCCGAGTCTCCATGGCATTCTTCGCAGGTGATCCCGGTGTGGAGGAATGGCAGCGCTGCGTAGCGATTGATGGTGCCGGGCATGCTTAGCTGCACAGAGCTCATGTGGCATCGCAGGCACTCGCTCTGCATCGGCAGAGGTGGCGGCATGCTCCGCATACCGGAGAGTCCCGGTTTCATGTCGTAGTTTTGCGTCGGTCCATACCACGCAACCGGAGATTCAAACAGGAAATTGTCGATGGAATAGAGATAGGTTGTCCCGAGATGGCCTGAGCCGAGGAAGTAATCCAGCTTCAGATGCCCGGCCAAGTCCGGGTCCTTCAGCGAACGATAAGAGAGTGTCGGCTGTCCCTGGTCCTCCGCGACCGTGTACTCGATGGAGGATGATGTGTGCTCGAGTCTGCCTGGGCGAAGCCTATCTTTTGCCGAACCGCTGGCGTTCGCCATCGGTGTTTCAAGATATTTATTGAAAATGGCAACATGACATCGAGCGCATTTTGCATCGGCGACCCGAACGGGTGTGGCGTCCTGCGCAGTCGCGGCGGAAGTTCCCAGACAAACGCTCAAAGCAAACATCAGAACGCGGAGGCAGTTGATACGCACCCTAACCTGGATGCGATCGGCTGCTTCTGCACCCCTCACTCTTGTTCCGGTCTCTGCAGACGTTTCCATTAGTCCAATCCTGTCACGCCGAATGCGTCCACCTTTGGCCGTAGAAATCGGCTGCACTTGCTTCGGCTCGTTCTCTCGGCCATGAACCGTTCAGGCGAGGCTTCGACGTGCCGTCCCGTTTCAAGCGCACCTTTGCGATCATGAGATTCGTACGCGTGTGGGACGACGTTCAGGAGAGCAAAAAGTCAGCCAGAGGCTTCAAAGAATCCGGTCCGATGAGCGATCGCGGGCTTTCTCGCGACCACAACGATGTTTTATTTAGCTATTCGCCTTTTCGTATACGGGACCAAAGAGATTATATATAGGAACACGCTCTGCAGAACGCGCTCGCTTGGCACGGCCCTCGCCTGGATGTACGATGATTCGTTCCAAAGCTAAATGCCTCTGGGACGTTCCAGATGATCGAGGCGGCCATGTGCAAGCGGTCCTCTATTGCCTTCGTGTTTTCCCTCCTGACAACCCTGGCCTTTGCGGCGGACAAGCCGACCGAAAAGCCCAGGCCCGCGCAGTCCATCCCGGAGTTGCAGCAGCAGCTCACAAAGATCCTTGCCGACTCCCACACGCCCGCGGTTTCAATCGCTATCGTTCACCGCGACGGGCCGGAGTGGGTGACCGCCCTGGGCAAGGCCGACGTGAACACTGGCCGAGACGCCACTGCATGGACGCTCTTCCGCATTGGCTCCACTTCGAAGGCGTTCGCGTCGCTCTCTATTCTGAAACTCGTCCGCGAAGGCAAGCTCTCCCTCAGCGATCCAATTCACAAATTGATCCCTGAGATCGGCTACGAGAATCAATGGGAATCCACTGATCCCGTCCGTGTGGTTCATCTCCTCGAACACACGACAGGGTGGGATGACATGCACCTTCGCGAGTATGCCAAGAACGCGCCCAATATGGGTCTTCGCGAAGCTCTTGACTTCGGACGCTCATCGCGGTTCTCCCGCTGGCGTCCGGGAACGCGCATGGCCTACTGCAACACAGGGCCGGCCGTCGCCGCCTACATTGTTGAGAAGCTCACAGGCCAGCGTTTCGAAGATTACGTCGAACAGAACTTCTTCCTGCCCATCGGCATGAGGACGGCGACCTACTTCAAGCCCGACGCGAGCCAGGCCGTCACTCTCTATCACGACGATGGCAAAACAGCCTATCCGTACTGGAACATCAGCTATCGCCCGGCCGGCGCCATCAATGCTTCCGCGCAGGATATGGCGGCCTACGTGCAGTTCTACTTAAATCGCGGCTCCGTCAACGGCACGCAACTGGTTCCCGCATCAGAGATCGATCGCATGGAAAGCCCGGCAAGCACCTGGGCAGCGCACGAGGGACTCAGAGCGGGCTACGGCCTGAGTAACTACTGGTCATTCAACGACGGTTTCGTTTACCACGGTCACAACGGGGGAGTCGAAGGCGGACTCACCGAAATGGCCTACTTGCCTGAATTCGGCGTAGGTTATTTCTATTCGATTAACTCCGGTAACGGCGATGCCTTTTCAAAAATCGGCAAGGCTATTCGCGCGTACATCACACTCCACCTGCAAAAGCCGCCCGTTCCCGCCGCTGCCGCTCTTCCGCCAGATGCAGCCGACTATACCGGGTTCTATCAACCTGACTCCCCGCGCCAGGAGATGATCCGCTTCCTCGACCGGCTTGCGGGCCTCTCGCGTCTGCATTTTGACCACGGCAAAATGCTGCTCTCCAGCCTCAACGGTACGAGCACCTTCATTCCTGTTTCCGGGCATCTTTTCCGCTACACAGGCAAAGAGGACCCGCCGGAGCCGGCCGCCTCCGCAGCGCTCCTCACGCCCAATATCGACGGACGCTTTATCTACGCGGGCGTAACCATGAAGCGAATTCCAACGTGGTTTGTTCTTTTCGAAATTGCGCTGACAGGTTTCGTCGTTGTTTGCATGATCTCGATTCTGCTCTATGCGCCGCTCTGGATTGTCGGCGGTTTCTTCAAAAAGCGCCGACGTCCGGATGAGCGGCCCATGCGTATCTGGCCGCTTCTTGCCATGCTCTCGCTCATCGCCTTCGCTGCCATCTTTATTCTTTGTTCGGGAGAGATCATCGGGCGTCTCGGGAACGTCACGCTTTGGTCACTCGGAATTTTCGTGACGACACTGGCCTTCGCTGCTGCTTCGCTCATCTCCGCCTGGGCGGCATGGCAAACGCGCTTCGAAGGCGTTCGACGCAGTGTTCGCATCTACTCCATGATTGTTTCGGCCGCCCTCGTGATTGCCACTATTTACCTAGCCTACTGGGGAGTGATTGGCCTCCGCACCTGGGTCTAACGAGCAGTTCTCTGCCGCGACTCACCGCATTTCATTTTTTGGAGCGATAGAGGCTGCCTCGATCTCGACTCAACTGCTCTCGCATCCACTGCACCATGTCTATCGGCAGGCGATCGATTGAAGCCAGTTGGAACCCATGAGGCACTTCGCCAACAAAATGCCCGTCCTTGTTACCCACGCTTACCACGGCATCCGTGATGCGAAAGAGCTGTTCGAAACTTGCCTTCTTCTCATCTCCCCCAACCAGCGCCAGACACACATCCGGCTTCAGCTCTTCTACAATCCGGTTCGATTCGAAGATTAGATTCCGATCCGCACCAATAGCGGCCCGGATCTCTTCGATTGGAATCTTGTCACCCCTTCGTGAGACGAGGAGCGCTCGCCTGGCGCCGGCAGCCAGATACCGTGCTGTGTCCGTTCCCTGCCCTGCTCGGGTCTCCTCCTGAATAATCTCAGCCGGAGTGTGGACTTTGTTATCCGGACTGAGCGAGGCCGCATAGTCATGCCCCGTGATCTTCACCGCCGTCCATTGGAAATCCCGTAACGCCGAAATGATCGCGCACACCAGCCCCGTTTTGCCCACATCCTTTGCGCTGCCACCGACCACAACAATTGCCACACAGCTCCTCGATCTTCCCGCAGAACGCACGCCACGCAGGTTTTCACCACTTGTGGCCGGTGAATGAACCGCAGGCAATTGCCAGGGCTAGGCGATAAACCGCAGACAATTGCCGTCAGCATCCTTCACGTACATCTCGCGGTTTCCCCAACTCTGGTCTACGGGAGAAACATCGATGTGTACATGCCTGGCCTTGAACTCTGCGTAGAACCGATCCACGTTGTCTACCATCAGGTTCGCCACCGCACCCGGAACGCCGTCTCCAGAGAATGAAGAAATGTGCAGCCAGACCCCATCACGCGAGATCCCCGCATAGCATGGATCTCCGGTGACACCCTCAGGTCTGTGCTCAAATTCCAGGCGAAAGCCCAGGCTGTGGCAATAGAATCTCAGCGCCCGGGCAGTGTTGGTGACATGTAAAACCGGAATCGCGCGTTGGATCATGGAGCCCTCCCTCGCATCTCTGCCGGCGCATCTTCTACTCCGCAGTTTCCGGCGCCGGCCTTTTTACCTTTGCCAACCGGCTCAATGTGGCCTGCTCACGAAGCACCTGCTTCAAGGGCCGGGCCGGTGTTCCGAACATGACGGTTCCGGGACGAAGACCTTCATTCGTGATGGTTTTACCATTAAATACTCCCGACTGCCCGCCCAAAATCACGCCATCTCCAACATGGACATGATCCCCAATGCCCACTTGTCCCGCCAACACCGCGCCTTTACCAACCGTGCTCGACCCAGAAATCCCTGTGAGAGCCACCAGGATCACGTCCTCGCCTATATCGCAGTTGTGGCCTACGTGGACAAGATTGTCGATCTTCGTTCCGCGCCTGATCCGCGTCTCCTTCAATGCTCCACGATCGATGGTCGTATTCGCTCCGATCTCGACGTCGTTCTCGACGACGAGGGTCCCCTGCTGCGGAAAATGTGTGTACGCCCCGGTTTCTGCATCGCGCACGTACCCGAAGCCGTCCCCGCCAAGCACCGCTCCGGCGTGCACGATCACGTGATCGCCGATCGTTACGCCCGGATAAATTACCACGCGGGGATAGATCTGACACTCCACCCCAATCTTCACAAACTCGCCAATGATGGCTCCCGCTCCAATGCGGGTTCCCGATCCAATCCATGCGTGCGAGCCCACGACGGCATTGGCGCCCACAAAGACCGCGGGATCCACCTTTGAATCAGGAGCAACCACTGCTCCCTGTGCGATCCCGATGCTCAAGGAGGGCTTCCTTACCAGTTTCGCCGCTTTCGCAAACCACAGCTTGGGCTGATTGGTTTCGACGATGCATTTCCCGTGCGGATATTCCTTCAGAGTTCCAGGCTTTATGACCACTGTTCCGGCATTGCTCTTCAGCGCTGCTTGCGCGACAGCCTCAGATTCGGCAAAGGCAAGGTCAAACGCACTCGCCTTTTCAACTTCGCTGACTGCATCCACAATCCACTCAGGGTCACCCTGCACCAGGTTCCCGCCCAGTTCATCCAGCAGCTCTTGCAATATCATCCGGTATCTCCAAGGGAAGACTAATTCTCTCAAACCTTCTGCGCCATCCCATTCGTTTATCTGACCAGTCGCTCTCTCATGTGACGACTGCTTTGAAACGGCTGCTCGCCCCTTTTTGAAGCGAGAGCGGAATCCGCGTCTCTCAATTCCTGGCCTGCGAGGCGGGTTTTGCACCTTGAGGGTCAATACCTCAAAATGACAGTGTGGGTCTCTTTACCGCGAAGCCCGGCAGATGGTGAACTTATCGCAGCGACTGATTCTCGGCTGTGTTCTCGTTGCCGCTCTCGGCGTTGGCCTTGTGGCCACCAGCCATCGTGCGCTTGCCGCAGCCGGCCAGTGGCATTTCGCCATTGCCCTCGTGGTCTCGATGATCGTTGTCGAAGTGGCGATGGTGATACTCGTGCTTCATCCGATTCGGGTTCTTGCCGACGATTTCAAGAAAATCGCGGGCGGAAATCTCGAGCATCGGGTCGAATGGGGCAGCCGCGACGATTTCGGCGTTATCGCCGCGGAGCTCAACCGCATCGCCGTGCGCCTTCGCGATCTGCGCGACACCGAAGCGGGGCGCCGCCAGATGGAGTACCAGCTTTCCGACGCGGTTCTTCAATCGATCTTCGAGCCCATCATTGTCACCGATGCAAAGGGACACATTCTGAAACTCAACCAGGCGGCCGCGGAGATCCTGGGAGAAGCTGCGAAAGACCGCATGGGCCTCACCAACACACCCGGGGGCGATAAGATCCTGAGCGCGATTCGCGACGCCATATCCATGCAAAAGCCAGTGGCCGCCGAGGGCGATGCCGCCATGCTTCCGATGAGGATCGGCAGCCAGTCCCGCAGCTACCGGCTCCGCACCACACCCATGCGCGACTCAGAAGGCCGTCTTCTTGGCACCGTGACAACTCTTGAAGATGTGACCACCCTCCAGGATACCGATCGCTTCAAGACCCAGTTCATTTCCGTCGCGAGCAAAAAGTTGCGTGAACCTCTCCTCCAGCTTCGTCGTGGGCTCTATGCCCTTCAACACGGTTTTGCCGGGGAACTTCTTCCGCTGCAGACAGAGCTTGTGGTGGAAGCCGGTAATGAATCCGAGAAGCTGAACGACCTCATGTCCGACCTTATCGAGGTTTCCGAACTCGATAGCGGCAAACGCGAGCTCAAGCTTGAACGCCTTCGTCCCGCTCTCTTACTCGACGAAGCGCGTAATCGTCACATTGACGAAGCCGGCTCAAAAGGCGTTCGCATCGAGGTTACTGCGTTCGCCGACCTCTCGTTCGTCATGGCCGACCGTCGCGCTGTTCGCACTATCCTCGACAATCTGATCGGCAACGCCTTGCGTTACACGCCCGAAGAGGGCGAAATCCTTCTCGCCGCCGAAGAGATGAAGGATTACGTGCAGTTCACCGTTCGCGACACTGGACGCGGTATCGAAGCCGAGCGCCTGGCCAATATCTTCGATCGCTTCAATCCTTTCTCAGAGCGGGGCACGGGCATGGGACTGGCGCTGGTTCGCCGCCTGGTCGAATCTCTTGGCGGCCAGATCGCAGTCGAAAGCCGCCTGGGCCACGGAACTACGTTTCGTTTCACCCTGCCGGTAGCAGTTGCCGCGGCGGTTCCGCATCCCGTCGAGGTGGGGTAAACGATGGCCGAACTTCACCTCGAACGCGAGCAAGAGCCAGCCCGCCTCCGGATTTATATCGGAGCTGCGCCCGGGGTGGGCAAAACCCTCCACATGCTCAGCGACGCCCACCTCAGGCGCAAGCAAGGTGTCGACATCGTTATCGGTCTGATCGAGCCTCATGGACGACAGGAAACCGCCGACCAGATCCGCGATCTTGAAATCGTCCCTCTGCGAGTGATTCCCTACCGTGGCGTTGAACTCAAGGAAATGGATGTCGACGCTCTTCTCGCACGCCATCCGCAAATCGCGATTGTCGACGAGCTTGCCCATACCAATGTTCCCGGAAGCAAGAACCGCAAGCGCTACGAAGATGTTCTCGAGCTGCTCGATGCGGGTATCGACGTATGGACGGCAGTGAACATCCAGCACCTCGAAACATTGAACGATGCCGTCAATCGATCAGCGAATACAGTCATCCGCGAGACCGTGCCCGACAGCTTCTTCAAACGTGCGGACGAAGTAATTAACGTAGACCTTACCATCGAAGAATTACGCTCACGCCTTCGCGAGGGGAAAATCTATCCTCCTGAAAAAGTTGAACAATCACTTGCCAACTTCTTCCGCAAAGGCAATCTGAACCTGCTGCGCGAACTCGCCCTGCGCGCCACCGCCGAACAGGTGAGCCATCACGCCGCGGACTATCGCCGGACTCAGGGCCTCGAACAGGCACCCATCCCCGATAAGGTTATGGTTTGCCTGAGTACCCGTCCCGGTACCGAGCGCCTGATCCGAGTCGGCGCGCGTGTGGCGGGTCGCCTCGCAACCAACTGGTATGCCGTCTACGTCAATCGACCCGATGAGGATAAGGGCCACGGGGATCCGGAGGCATTCCAGCGCATCGAAGAGTATCGGCGGATGGCGAAGGACCTGGGAGCGCAAGTGGTTACGCTCAATGATAAGAATGTTGCCGACGCGCTTATCCGGTTCGCCCAGCAGGAAAGCATCTCCCATGTAATTTTCGGTCAGCCGGTTCGATCGCGGCTCGATATCCTTCTACGCGGCTCTGTGCTCAACCGCTTTCTGGCGGAAGTCCGCGATGCTACCGTTCAAGTCGTCCCTATGCAGAAACCGCTTCGCCGGTGAAGTCGGGGTTATGGCCTCTGGCTTGGTAGAACCTGCGGCTCATGTGCTTTTCGCTTATTCGCAGAACACCCTCACCTTGGTCGCATTCCCTTGTTTCCCATCGACATCCACGGTGAGATCTTCGAGATGATCGATTAGTTCTTCCAGGTTCTCCGGCTTGATTTGGGAAAGGGTCAAGGGAATGCCATGGCTCGAAAGCGCCTGGTCGAGCTGATTGTGCGCCTGCTGCGGGATAAGCGCGGCAAGACGGACTCCGGCGCGCAGCAGTTGCATCGGCACTCGGACATTCACCGTGGTGAGCCCCTTGTTGCCCGTCATTGACTCATCGGCTTCCACCAGCACTCGCAAGTATTTGGGAACCGATCTCGTTGCGGTGTTTCTGGCGCCGGCAGCGGCTGTTCCTGATTTCCCAACCCCCACCGTAACCGGCTCCGGATCGAGTGCTGCCAGCAATCTCTCCGCCTCATCGGCCGTGACCTTTCCGGCCGCCAGCATCTCCAGAATCTGTCGTCTGTTCTCGTTCATAGTAGTCCTCCTATCCCTCCCGTTAACGGCGACAGCCATTCGGCCACTACCGGAACCTGTGTATTGATGAAGTGCATCAGCATAGGCACGAGCCCATGCAAGTGAATCTGAGCCAGCAGGGCAAAACCGAAACTCGCGATAAGGATCCACGCGGTTTCGCGGCTCTCATTCCAAGCCGCCAGCAGCCTCTCCGCTTCGGCTGGGGTAATCCGCCCCATCGCAATCAGTGTCAGAATCGCCCGTCGATCGACATCCATAGCCGCTCCTAAACAATACGAACCAGAACTCTGTTTCCCTCGGTCCCCACCCGCACGTCGGTTCCCGGAAGGCTGCAAACCAGTCCCCATACCGCTGCGACACACCGCCAAAACCGCACGCCCGATGTAAGACAGGCGATCAGCAGTGCAAGCAGGACGAAAGGAGCCAGCACAATCGCCGGAATCCACAATAAGAACAACGGCAGCCAAAGCCGGAAATTGGGTCCGTGCACATACTTCACATGAACAATCGCGAAGTTAGGAGTCATTTCAGGGCCTCCAGTTCCTTGATCGCCTGTTCGGCCGTAAGCTCCCCGTTTTTCAACCTCTCGATCACGTCGGCCCTTCCCGGCGCGGGATTCATTTCAACGAACTGCAGCTGCCCCGAAATCCGATTCAGCCGGGCCTTGATGGTCGGATAACTTACCCCGAAGATCTGTTCCATTTCTTTGATCGATCCGTGTGAACGCAGGAATGCGATGACAAAAACCTGGTCTTCCGGGCTGAGGCGCGCCAGCTCGGGTAGAGTGAAAGCTCCCTCGATTGCTATGCCTCTGTCGGGGATGCGCACCCGCTCGATGACCAGCGGAGCCCCCTGTGCCATTCGAAGCAGTTCCTGCCAATCTGGTCGGTTTTCAGGTGTGTCTGGCATTGGTTTTTATTAACTCAAGCACGAATCTAATACAGTTTATGAATAATTTCAATATTTATAATTAAATTTGTTTATATTTATGACCAAAATGATGGAGATTACGCGGTTGTCGGGCGACTGTCGATGCAGCAGAGAAGATCCTCATCTTCGAGTGGCCTGCAAAATTGACCAGCTTGCAAAACGCATTGGAGCGCTCCTGATGCTCCTTCGCGGTCGGGACGCAACGGCGATGGAGCAGTCTGGTAAAGTTGAAATTGAGGCCGGGTCCAACAGGCCTCGACCCGCACACGTATGCGAGGTCTGCAATTCTCACCGCAGTCACCTGGTTGCTGATGTGAGCCCGTAGCTCAGTTGGTAGAGCAACGCCCTTTTAAGGCGTGGGTCGTGCGTTCGAGCCGCACCGGGCTCACCATTGCCTCGTTCGGCAATGTTCTTTGTCGATAATCGCGTATTTGTTACCAAAGCGCGTACCTAGCCCTCCACGTCTGCGCACAAGTCGCATCCAAATGAGAAGCACTTTCCTGGCAATCGGCCGGGCCTTTGCTCTGCCTGGAACCATGACCGAGGGCCGGGCGAGGACCGCGTGATTCCGGAGTTCAATTCGTCACCGCATAGCGCTGAGGGCCAATGACTGACGTGCAGAGTGTCAGCACCGATCCATACATCCTGATGGAGATTATCCGACTCCAGACAGAGATCGCCAAACACGGTCTCGATCTCTCCGGCGTAGTCGAAGCGGTCGTCGAACGAATCCCCACCTTCACCAATGCTGAGGGAGCGCTCGTTGAGTACATTGAAGGCGACGAGATGGTTTATCGGGGAGCCAGCGGCTTCACCTGCCCGCTCCTCGGTACCCGCGCAAAGCGCGAATCCAGCCTTTCAGGTCTTTGTGTCCGACTGGGACAGATCCTTCGCTCCGACGACATTCTCATCGATCCTCGCGTGGATATCGGTCCTTTTCAAGATGTTGGCGTTCGCTCGATGATCGTTGCCCCTCTCAAGCACGAGAGCTCGATCGTCGGAGTCCTGAAGATCGTCTCCAGCAGCACCTATGCTTTTACAGTACGCGACGTTCGCGTACTCGAGCTCATGAGCGAACTCATTGCCGCGGCTATGTACCATGCGGCGCGCAACGAGACGAACGCACTTTATCAGCAGGCCACCCACGACGCGCTGACGGGGCTGGCTAACCGCTCGTTATTCTTCGATCGCCTTCGCCATCGGACCTACCCGGGTCGTCGGCAACCGGAGCCGCTCGGCATACTCGTGATCGATCTTGATGGCCTCAAGCGCATCAATGACAGCTTCGGCCACCGCGCCGGGGATGCTGCCATTCGCGAAACCGCCCTTCGAATCAGCCGCATTCCCCGGCGTTCTGACATCGTAGCCCGCCTTGGCGGGGATGAATTTGGCGTGATCCTCAGCGAAATTTCAACACGCTCAGACCTCATTGCGATCGTTGAACGCATCTCGCAAGAGACGGATCAGCCATTCCGTTTTGAAGGTCGAACGCTCGATCTCACAGCCAGCATCGGCCATGCTCACTACCCCGATGACGGCGCCGATGTCGACGCGCTGCTCGAAGCGGCCGATCGTTCCATGTACGAAATGAAGCGCACTCGCACGACGCGTCCGGCGGAACGTGAACTGAGCCACAAACACGTCTTTTGAGTAAGGGTTCAGCCTCCGGCGATCGCCCCGATGATAAGGAAGGGTTCCTTCCCAGATGCAATTGCTTCAGGCAATTCCATATCAGGCGACTGGTGGGACAAGTCCTCTTCACATGCGAAGAAGCGCAGAAATGCACGCCTTTTCAGCGTGTCGTGCTCACGAATGGTCCCGCTCAGCATAGGGTAGCGGGCTTCGAGAGCATCCAAAACCGACCGGATCGTGACCGGTCCGGCAACATCGAGCCCGACCTCCCCATCCACTCGCGCGAGGTTGCGCAAGTGATAAGGAATCTGCACGCGAATCTGATGAACTGAATCCGACATAAACCTCAACCTGCCTTCAAGACAACGGGCCAGGTGCTCCAGGTCCCGGTGTTGAAACCTGGGGCAGAGCGCATCACTCAAGGGATTGTTTGCACTTCAACCGAAAGCACGGCCGGCAGATCGTGCACAATCGCCTGCCAGCTGTCGCCGCCGTCTGGCGAGACGTAAACCTGCCCGCCCGTAGTTCCGAAGTACACGCCGCACTTGTCCAGCGTGTCCACGGCCATGGCGTCGCGCAGCACGTTGACGTAGCAGTCTTTCTCCGGCAGACCCCTGGCGAGTTCTTCCCACTCGTTGCCGCCGCTCTTACTGCGGTACACGCGCAGTTTGCCATCCAGGGGAAAATGTTCCGAGTCGCTCTTAATTGGCACCACGTATACCGTTTCCGGCTCGTTCGAATTCACATCAATGACAAAACCGAAATCCGTCGGCAGATTCCCGCTGATTTCTCTCCAGCTATCGCCTGCATCGTCCGATCGCATCACGTCCCAGTGCTTCTGCATGAAAAGAGTATTGGGCCGCTTTGGATTCATGGCAACGTGATGGACGCAGTGGCCCACCTCCGCATTCGGATCGGGAATAAATTGCGAGATCAATCCCTTGTTGATCGGCTTCCAGCTCTTACCGCCATCGTCGGTGCGGAACGCCCCCGCCGCCGAAATCGCAATGAAAATCCGGTCAGGATTGCTCGGATCAAGAATGATCGTATGCAAACACATCCCGCCTGCGCCCGGCTGCCACTTCGGTCCAGTCCCGTGTCCCCGTAGACCCGGCATCTCACTCCAGTTCGCGCCGCCATCTGTCGAACGGAAAATCGCCGCATCCTCCACGCCTGCATACACAGTGTTTGGATCGGTCAGAGAAGGCTCGACGTGCCAAACACGCTTGAATTCCCACGGATGCTGAGTGCCGTCGTACCACTGGTGTGTTGTCAGCGGCTTTCCTGTCTCATCCGACGCGTCATAAACGAAGCGGTTGCTCTTCACCGGCGGCCACTGCGGAGCACCGGCCTGCTCCGGATTCACGCCCGGCTGGTACCAGGTCTTTCCGCCATCGTCAGAAGCCTGGAACAACTGGCCGAACCACCCGCTCGTCTGCGAAACGTAGACCCGTTCGGGATTCACCGGCGATCCCTTCATGTGGTAGATCTCCCACCCCGCGAAGAAGGGCCCGCTCACATCCCATTTATCCCGCTTACCGTCCGACGACAAAACGAACGCACCCTTGCGCGTTCCCACCAGCACTCGAACCTTGCTCATTCTCTCCAGACCTCCGCCCGCTTGGGTAAGTGCATAGGGATCTCGCGGGTACCTGGAGATTCTTCCCGATTTCCTCCCGCCGCATCAACCCAAAGTCTGTGCAAAAGTGACGAACCGGCTGAGGGCCCCGCCTACCCGGCCAGAAACCCGCTAACCCTAGCTCCGCTAACCGCGCTAACGTCGCACAGCGACGCTAACCCCGCTATTCCACCCCTTCATCTCCAACCCTTAGACTGAGAGTGGACCTATCTCGCAATGATCACGCTTTTTACCGGGTACGACGAAGAAGACAAAAAGAAGGCCCAGGAATCTCTGGCCGCGGAAGAAGCGGCAGAGCGCGCAAAGCAAGCTGGAGCCTCCGACGACAGCTCCACACCCTCAGGGCGCGGCTTTTTCTCCCGCATGCGCGAAGCAGTGACGCGCTCTCGCGAGAACTTCTCCAGTCGCATCAACGACATCGTCGCCCTCACGCGTGAAGTCGACGAGTCGTCTCTGGAAGAACTCGAAACCGCGCTCATCATGAGCGATATCGGAGTTCAAACCACCACCGAAATCATCGATGCCCTCCGCGAACGCGCCCGCAAACAAGCCATCGCAGGCGGTGAAGAGCTCCGCGATCTTCTGAAGGTGCAGATGGTGGAGATTCTTCGCGTCCCGATCCGCCCCGTCGTCACGCCCGGCACTCCCCCCAAGGTCACCTTCCTCGTTGGCGTCAACGGAACCGGCAAAACAACTACAAGCGGCAAGCTCGCCTCCTGGTACCGGGCTCAAGACAAGTCGGTGCTTTTGTGCGCCGCCGACACGTTCCGTGCCGCCGCGATCGAGCAGCTCGAAGTATGGGCGGGCCGCAGCGGCGTCGAAATGATCAAGACGCGCCAGGGCGGGGACCCCGCAGCGGTCCTCTACGACGCAGCCTCTGCGGCAAAGGCGCGCAATATCGCCGAGCTCATCGTGGACACAGCCGGGCGCCTCCACACCAAGTCCGGCCTGATGGACGAGCTCGACAAGATGCGACGCACTGCCTCGAAGCTCGTGCCCGGAGCACCTCATGAGGTGCTCCTCGTCATGGACGCCACCACCGGCCAGAACGGACTCGAGCAGGCGCGACAGTTCACACAATCGGCCGGCGCGACGGGAATCGTGCTCACCAAGCTCGACGGCACTGCAAAGGGCGGTATTGCGGTCGCCATCGCCCGCGAACTCAACCTCCCGGTCCGTTTTGTCGGAGTCGGAGAGAAAATGAGCGATCTGCTCGAATTCTCTCCGGAAGCATTTGTTGACGCACTCCTGGGCTAAAATTTGATCCTTGTCGGCGGAAGCGTATGAGGGGTTAGCTCGCCAAAGGTCAGCCGGACTAGGCTTTCAGGGTTCTTCTCTGTTAGAATCAAGGTTCTGAGTCCATCAGCAGGAAGAAGCTATGTCCATCCATCCAGTAATGCAGCGCCTGGCAGAAAAGCTGAAGCGCACCGATCTCCCCGATTTCGTGCCCGGCGACCAGGTTCGCGTGCAAGTGAAGATTAAAGAAGGCGATAAGGAACGTCTGCAGGCGTTTGAAGGCCTGGTAATTGCGGTGAACAAGGGACCTCAGGGTACGTTCACTGTGCGCAAAATGAGCTTTGGACAGGGCGTGGAGCGCATCTTCCCCTTCAACTCCAAAGTTGTCGACAAGGTTGAGAAGGTTCGCAGCTATAGAGTGCGCCGTGCGAAGTTGTTCTATATCCGCGGCCTGCGCGGGAAAGCTGCCCGTCTGAAGGAAGTGGAACGGACGACCGTTAAGGCTTAAGCGTCGTAAATCTGACATTGAAAAACCCCGGCTCAGGCCGGGGTTTCAGACTGCTGACAAAGTATCAAGATAGGCTCTCGTTTTCCACGGGAGCCTTATTTAATTTGTAGACATGCTTAAGAAGGCGGAAGCGCAGCAGCAAGAGTTGGAGATGGTTTCAGTGGAGTCGCTGG